>JAABUO010000005.1_pt1 | contig 774732 bp, 585 predicted proteins | sample 5559291 | NCBI WGS metagenome assembly JAABUO01 (sample SAMN10711878, study PRJNA513372) | rock metagenome | isolation source: Antarctica rocks | place: Antarctica: Victoria Land, Finger Mt sud
AATTTATAATTAAGAAATTTATAATTAAGAAATTTATAATTAAGAAATTTATAATTAAGAAATTTATAATTAAGAAATTTATAATTAAGAAATTTATAATTAAGAAATTTATAATTAAGAAATTTATAATTAAGAAATTTATTAATATTATTAGCGAGAACGAAAAACAAAAAGTTTAATTATAAATAATTGCGAACAATATTTTACTTCTTAAGTTAACAAATTATTTGCATAAATTTAAAATATTAAATGTTATATATTTGTCTTCGACTCGATTGCAATTCTTGTTTAATATTGTATTCTTATTATATTAAGTTTGTTGTTAAAAAAGATAACACGAGCTTTTATTATATTGATATATGTATATTTAAATACTTGAAAATCAAATATAAGAGCGCAATTATTCAAGACTTAATTTTGTTAAACAACAAGAGTAAGTAGACTTGCACGAAAATAATATTAAATTTTTATTAAGTAATTAAAAAGTAATAAAAGAATATTGTCGCATATAAAAACAAGTTTAAGAATACAAATATTGCGTTTATTTATAATTTAGAGAAATTGTAAAAGTTAAAAGATGCGCAAAAATACAATAACTTTGTAAAGATATCTTTGAGAAGAAAAGATATATGCGTTATTAAATTTGAAATTTTGCATAAATTAATATCGAATAATATTTGCGTTTTTCGACAAATTATTCTTTTGTAATATGTTAATATGCAAAAAGACAAAAAGATTTTAGACAATATTAAGTCTAATTAATAAAGTGATTTTGTCGTTACGCATGCAACTTAAATTGCACTCAAACTTATATTGTTAAGTTAATCGCATTAATATATTGTTTTATTATAAAAATTTCTTGTATTAACTTAATTGCATATCGATTTTGTCGTAAATTAGATATTTGTTTATCAAATATTTTTAGATAACTTTGTTGCATAAACGCAAACAATTTAGCTCTTAAAAAAATCGAATAAAGACAATGCAAATAATAGTATTATATCGAATAAAATCTTTGCAAAACTTCAAGATTGTTTTCGAAAAAATGAAAAACGCAAAAGTTGTTTATTATAACAACAATAAATATTTTGTAAATTAAGAAAGAAGAATAATAAAATACAAAATTGCTTAATAGAAATAAATTAACAATAATAATAGAGTTTAGCGTATATAATTAATTGAGCAATAACAAAGCTTGTCGACTTAATAATACCAATTATATATTTATTTCTTTTACTTTAATTATATAACTCAAATATCTTTAATATATTCGAAATTAAAGTTTAATGCAAGAGTAACATCAATTTCTATTTAATTTTATAAGAGCTATATAATTACTAATTGCATTTCACGTACATCGAAAGAGAGAAATTCGAAATTTATTATTAGTACTTATTGTTAATAATTGCTTATCTTGATTAAAATAAAGATGCAACATAGTTAGCAAAATAAAATTGCGCAAATGCAATTTTGATTGTCTTAATTACTTCTTCTCGCTTCTTAAATTAAATAAATTATTGTCGAAGTTAATCTTCTTTTAATTATATTTCGCATTCGAGTTGAATTCTTTCTTGTTATCTTTATCGATATTGTCTTTTAATTCAAGTTTCTTTTTATTTAGTTTTCTTTTATTATAATTGTTAATTCTTCTTTTATTTATCTCGCTCTTAGTTGATCGAATAGCGATTTTCTTTTGCTTCTTCTTTATCTTAATTAGAACTTCGATCGACTTTAAATTGTTTAATTCGCAAATAAAAATATCGCAAGATCGAATTTTAAAAATAAAAGAGAAACTCTCTTTAGCAACGTCGATAAAGCGAATAACTTAATTACTTGTTTTCGACTTTTTTTCTTTAAATTTAAAGATAATAAGCAAGTTCTCTTGTTCGAATATATTTTTATTTAATTTTGTAATATCTTTTGTAAAGTCGCAAGAATAATCAATTAATATTTAAACAACAATTTTGATTGATTTTCTTTAAAGTAATTTGTTATTGTTGATTATTTAATCTTTATATAAAAGACGAACAAAGTATAGATTTTTGTTATACTTTTTCTGTCTTATTAGACAATAAATGTCTTTAGTTTAGTTGTAATAATATTTTGTTTAACTCGAATAAATAATATAATTCTTGCATTTTTTTTTGTTTACGCAATAAAAGTTTTTCGAAATATAATCGAACAAAATACGCGTTATTTTTGAGAAATTATTATTATTAAAATTGACAAATTATATACTATTTCGAATATTAATACTTAATTGTTTAAACGCAACGTTTACAAGATGATTATTAAGACAAATTTTAATTTAAGATATATTAATTGTTTTTTAATTTTCTAGAGTATTAATTTTTAATTTTGTAATAAATTAGTAGTTCTTAAATACTTTAAATTTGTGTTTCAATATTTTTTTTAACTTTTCGCACAAGTTTTGCTTCTTAACATTAAATATGCGATAAATCTTGTTGTATTACTTCTTTTTTAATTTAGAAGATTTACAATTATTGCTAATAATAATGTCGCGTTTGTTTTTCTTAATTTTCTTCAAAAAAATACTTAATTTCTTATTAATCTTAATGCGCTTTTTTCTCTTTGCGCTATTTAATTCTTTCGATAATTAATTTTGCGCAATTACTTTTTCTTTTTGCAATAAATTAGCGCATAAGCTTATATCTTCTTAACTTAATTTACACAAGTTTTATCTTTATACTAATATTATTATTTTTTATTAAGTGTTATTACTTACAATCTCTTTCTCTTTATTTATCTTGTTGTCGATATTTATATGTTTAATTTTTTTCTTAATTATATTGTTCTAATTAATATGTAAGTCTTTGCTTGACAAGTTTATATTAATAATATCTAATTTCTTGATTAACGATATTGTGAAAAATAATATTTATTATTCTTAAAATTAAAGAACAAAAGTAGAAAGCAAAAGCAAAAGCGAAAGAAGCAATTAAGTAAATAAAGAGAAAGATTATGTTCGAATGTTGTTTGTAAAATAAATTAATTTACAATTAAATTTTGCATTTTCGAAAATTGTATTAATAAAATTTAAGTATCGCTTTAATTGCTCGATAGATAAATTAATATTAATGTATTTATAAATCTTGTCTTATGCTTCTATTACAATATATAAAAGTAAAAAGATAAACAATCTTGTAAATTTAATTATAGTCTAAATTTATAACAAATAAAGTTAAAAAAAAACAAAAATTTTAGTAAATCGAGTTTTACTTAATTCTTTATATCGCGTAAAATTAAAAAATAAATTAGATTTTTAAATTTTATTAAGTTAAAAAAAAAGCTTGCGAAAATCGATATTATACTTAGACTAATCGTTGGGTCAAGAATCGATATCAACTTTCTAACTTAACTCGAATACTTGATATCAACATCGTGACTTAACTTGAATTCTCGATATCAATATCGTAATTCGATTCGATATCGATTCGATTTCTAACTTAATTCAAATCATCGACTCGAATCGTTAAGCAATCGAAAATGTCGTCATAATGTTAAGAATTTCTATTTTTGAATTTATTACGTCACGACTTTCGAAAAATCTATGCGTCAAAAACGAAACAATTTTTTTCTTTATTATTTTCTCGTTATTTGCATTACTTTATTGCATTATTTTATTATATTACTAGTGTTTATCTTTAAATAATTTATTGTTGCTATCGAGATTGTTGTTTTTTGCAAAATATATTGCAAAATGTCTAATTTTAACGATGCATACAATTTATTAATATTTTTAATTAAGAAAGAGTCTAGTTTTTCGATGTTGCACAACTTAATTTTAAGTAGTCTTCATTTTAATCAATTTGCAAGTTAAGACTTATAAAATATTAATTAATTCTTTTTTGAAAAAAAAAGAGCTCTTCAAGAAGCAATCGATAAAATTCGTCAAAATAATTCTCTTTTAAAATTAAAAAAGAACAACGAATACGTTAAGTGAAGTCTTGATACTAATGCTCAATTTTAATAATAATAATTACAAACATCTATTAACGAAAGTGTCACAAACAAGACTCAAAAAAGAACATTAAATTTACTTTAAACTAAAGAAATTAAAGCAAATAAACAATTCGATGTTTAAAATATGTTTGTTCAAATGATTTTAACACTAAAAGAATATTCTAAGATAACATGCAAGAATTGTCTTAAAATTCTAGATCATTCTATAACTATAAGTGACTCTAGTACGATTAATATGTTTAAACATCGCAAGACAATTGTTTGCAAAAAACGAAAACGATCTAATTTTTTTTCATAGTTCGAGTTAGCTTTTAATCGTATAAATTTAATTTAATAATACAAATAAGTAATGCAAAATTAACAAATTAATAAAAGAAAAATTATATTAACTTAGCGTCTTAATTTAACTAACAAGATTAAAAACAAATATTGTGCAAAATCTTTATTGTCTTAAATTTATCTTTTTGAATCATTAAAAATAAGCATTTTTGACAATTATTGCAAATGCTTCGCCCAAATTTTATTCTTGTACGTTGTATTAAATTGTTATTTATAATTTTTTTAAAATACGATAACATTCGTATTAAGATAAAGCAAAATCTAAAAAAGTTACAACGTATATTTATTGCGTTAGACGCATAATTTAGTTCTTAAAAGATTGTTTATCTAAAAATATTAATATATTAAATAAATATTGCATTTTAATATCGTAAACATTTTGTTAAATTTACGTTTCTTTAAATTGAACATATTGATCGTTACTTAATGCAAAAGCTTCTTAAAATTTTGAACATATATAATATTAAAAACAAGCTTTTTGATGTTGTTACAAACAATGCAAGCAACAATGACACTTTAAAAAAGAAGCTTAAAAAGACGCTTAATTGACGCGACACTTCATGAAATAAAATACAAAATTCGATTTTTTGTATAACTTATATTATTAATCTCGTGATTTAGAAGTTTATTAAAGTCATTAAATTAAAAACTTTAAATAACAACATTATGTTGTTATTAGAAGACGATTAAGTTAAAAATGTAATTACAAGCAATAATTTGTGCATTGTTGTTAAAAAGATATTTTTTAAGTAAGTAATACAAAGAAATAATGCATTTGCTAATAAATAAATTAGATTCGCACTCTTATAGTTGCTATCAATAGTTTTTCTTAACGAAAGCTTCGCTTTTAGAAGTTTTAAATTAAAATTAAAACAAAGTCTTAAACATTAATACAAGACATTCGCATTCGTTGAAACTCTATCTATTTAATGCTTCGACGTACATATTAATTGCGCAACATGATCAATATATAAGTTAATAAAATCTTAAAAAACTTAAAAATTTAAGCTATTTAATTAGAAAATAACGAATAATTACTAGTATTGCTTATTAGCAATATGTTATGTTCTTTCTATAAATTAATTTTAATTGTGTCTAAAACAATTAATGTTAATATACATTTAAAATTTCGATTGTTTAATGCTTTTTTCAATTATTTTAATATTATTAAAAGAATTATACGCAACAATGCGTATTTTTCAAAAACACTTGTTATCAAAGCTTGCGAATTAACTTTTGCAAAACTCGCAAAGTATTATTTTAAAACTAAGAACAAAGACAAACTAATATACAATCTCGTTATAATTTTAGATTTTACTTAAAAGTTAAACTTGTATTAAGATTAAAACACAAAGAATGTTAAAAAGCAAAACTTTAATAAGATTGATCATTCTTATTACGACAAATACAAGAAAGAGTTCAAGAATTATTTTAGTCGTCACTATAAAAAAAAAATCACAATTTCAAAAATTGAAACGCAACGAACTAACGAAATTAACGAAATAATGCAAATTAATAATGCAATCGTTTATTTGTTAATAATTATATAGTTTGTTGCGATAATTACACGAACTCTTTTTTAACGAAATCAACGTCAATCTTTATCTTTAAGCGAGAACAATTAATATCTTCGCATTGACGCCATTGTCGAAAAAACTTCAACATGAAAGTTTTAAAAAAATAACGTCTTAAATTTTTCAAAATTAGCTTAAATAACTAAAGATGTTTTTTCGTATTTAATATTCTTTGTGAGCATCGAAAAACCATTTAGTTTTGCTAGAAAAATTTGTTAATAAAATCGATTATAAATGACTTTAGAATCGATCGAACAAATAATGCTTCTTAAGTATTATAATTGTACTATAAACTTAAGTTCTAAAGAGATTATTATCGAAGCGTAAAACATTTATCGAAGAGAAAAAAACAATAATTTAACGATTAAAGAATTTAATAATTTTTTTAAAATAGATTTGTAAAATGTTTTGCGTTTAATTAGTATTTAGAAATTCGATGTTATTATATTTGTTAAAGATTTTGCATTGTTAATATATGTTTCGAGACAATATAATTAGAAAATAATACAATTTAGTAATGCAATTTAGTAATGCATCTAAATTACTTATATTGCATTAAATTAATGTATTTAATTTTTTAAAAATTATGCTAAATATTTAGAAATATTAGATTTTTATATATTTTTAAATATAATATTTCTAAATATTAAAATCTTGATAACTTAGTAATAGCGCGTTCAATTTGCAATAACAATGACACATTATTTACGATATAATTTACGAAAGCATTATTGTGTTATCTAAGATTATATCGTAGATTATGTGTTATTGTTATCGCGAGTTAAAAAATTAAGAATTTAAATTCTTTTTAAGATATAATGATTTTTTTTTTTGCAATCTTTAATAAAATTATATAGAACAAGATTGTTGAACTCTTTAACTAAAAAAGTTAAATTAATGATTTGATTCTAATTTTCTAAATAATTTGAATGCATTATTATAATGCATTTTTTAATTAATATATTTGATAAAAAAGTGCATAATCTAATTAATATATTTGTTAGAAAAAGTATATAAATAATGCATCTTTTGATTAATGTATTTGATAAAAAAAAGTGCATAATGTGATTAATATATTTGTTAGAAAAAGTGTATAAATATTGCACTTTTTAATAAATATATTTGATAAAAAAAGTGCACAAACAATGCATGTAGTAAAACAATGCGTTTGATAAATAATGTAACAAAATAACGCAATTGATAAAATACATAATTAGATAACTTGAATTTTTGCTAATTATTTTTAATCTTAATTATTTTAATTGATTAATTTAAGATCGTTATAATTTTATGCTTAATTTAATTCTTATTGTCATTATTTTTGTCTTTATACTTCGACGATTCATATTTGTTCTCTATTATTTTTGTATTATCTTTGACTTTTTCGTATTTAACTTCAATCTTATTATTATTTATTTCAATTAAATTCTTCAATTCGTTATTAATCGAATTAAGAGAATTAAGTATTTTACGATTTGCGACATTTTTGTCGCTAAAAAATGTGTTTACAAACTTGTTAAATTCATTAATTACGTTTAAGTCTTAAGTTGCTTTTAGTTTATTTAATTCTTTATAATACAAAATACGTTATTAAATGATTTAAATAATTAATATTATGTATTTCGACATATTAGTATTAAATTCGTCGTGATTCGTAGAAATTTAACACGTATATTAGTCTTATTTTTTACATTAAACACAATACATACTTGATTAATAAAAGTAGACTTTGTTACGTTTAAATGTTGATTTTTAAATGCTATCTTCATAGTTATCGCATCAATAATTGCTTGCTTCGCAACATTCTTCTCTTTAATCTTTTTTATTAATTTTGTCTCGAAACATTTAATTATTATATAATTAATTTTTTGAACATATATGCATTATTTAGATGCATTATTATAAAGACTCTTCTTAACTTGCTCATTAATAATTAAGCTTTAAACATTGTTCTTCATATTTATTTGCTTGTCTTTAGACGCTTTTTAATAAATATTTGTAGCTTTAAGCTTTGTTAATCGTTTGTAAAAAGTTATTCGATCTACGTTTTATTTAATATACAATAATTTTTGATTTACGTTTTACATTATAATATGATTTCGACTAGCAATTAATTAAGAGAGAGTAAAAAAAATTAATATTTTACGCTTTCGATTAGTCTTTATAATAATGCATACAAGTAATGCAAATTAATATTCTTATTTAATTATATAAGTCTATGCAATAAGTAATTAGAGATTGTGTTAATTAATGTTTGATTTGTGAAAAAGAATAGTGTCGCAATTATAAAGTGAATTTTCGCGCTTAAAATTAAAATTAAAGTTAAGAATCTTATCTTTATTTAATATTATTACAATTGAAAATTATCATAATTATTACATTATTGCTTTTAATTAAATTATTATTTTTATCTTATATTGCGACATAATTAAACACTTATTTTAATTATTTGATCGCATTATTGTTCGTTAACTCAATTATCTTTAAGTTGATACAATTCTTTTAAATAATTAATGTAAACAACTTCTTATTTACGATCTTACAATGACGCGTATTAAACAAATTAATAATGCATTTAAATAATGCATTCTTTGTTGCGAATTGCTAACATACTTAATGCAAAACATAAAAAAATTAAAAAATCAACTTGTAATAATATAGCATTATGAGATCGCAATGATGAAGAAACTAACAAAAGTAAAAGCAAAACTTTATATAGAAGTACGACGTCTAGAGTTTAAAAAATAATGTAAACAAGTAATGCAACAAGCTATTATTAACTAAGTTTTTGCAATAGAAAAAACGTAAATTTAAGTCTAAGATTGTAACTCTAAGAGAAATTCGTCAATATTAAAAGTTTGCGAATTTGTTAATTTTTAAGAAATCTTTTGAAAAACTAGTGCGAGAAATTCTTTAAAATGAAGCTTCTAACAATAGATTTAAGAATGAATTAAGTAATGAAAATTACAAAATTTAGACTTCGACATTAAAAACACTTTAGAAAACTATTAAAGCGTTTTTAACTAAATTTTTTTTAATAAGTGCATTACTTATTTGCATTATCGTTAATTCTTTACAACATTTACTAATGTTTTGCTTTATATATGTAGACAACAATTTGCTTGTAATTTACGCAAAGTGTAAAACCATTTAGCAAAAAAATATGCGATTGATAACGCAATTAATAATCAATTAAAAAATTCACTATAATAATGATAAAAAGTAAACATTCGTTGTAATATTCGAAAATTTGAAATCGAAATGTCTTCGTTATATTTAAATGATTAAAATTAAAAATAAATAGCAAAAATACAAGCTATTTAGCTATATAGTTCATCAATTGCATTATTTTGTTGCATTATTTACTAAGCGTATTGTTTCGCTACATACATTAATTATGCACTTTTTTAAACAAATGTGTTAACGAAATTGTTGTTTAATTATGCACTTTTTTTGATAACAATGAAGCTAATCGAGAGATTATAATAATCTTAAACTAATTATTACACAAACATCAAAAAAATTAAATACATTATTTAATTGCATTACTATGCAACATTTTAAGAAAAAAATTATAAAATTTAACACACAATTTATGTCTGCAAATTTTACTACTAAATCGCTTTATGTCTTGGCGAGTCGAATCAAAAATTCGAATTAATACTTGATATTAACATTGTGACTCGATTCGAATACTTGATATTAACATCGTAACTCGAATCGACTTTTCGATATTAAAATTCTAATTCGATCTAAGTTTTGGCGAGCCAAGAATTCGACTCGAACTTGATGACCCAATCTAACGCGATCAATCTAATTATACTATCTCATTATACGAGAAGAAACGAGAGAGAAGATCTTATTAACAATAACGCTTACGATTTATTTCGATCGTTAAGATCAAATAAATGTAATCAACGCAATGTCGACAAATAATTAAGACGCTTTCAATATATCTTAACGCGATTTATCACAAATTGCGACAAAGATTATCGCGAAAATAATAAAGATAAAAAAGCTTTATAAATCTAAAGAAAAAAAATATTTAAAATAATTTCGATAACAACGTTAATTAAATAATGCATTTTTGTCAAGAAATTTACACGCAAGTTCAACGAACTCTTCGCGAAGAATAAACGATTTAACATAATGTTCGTGTTAAAAAGATTAAAAAAGACGACAAATCAACTAAAAAAAATAGAAAGAATTAAGAATAGTGTGATCGTTGGGTCGAGTCGAACACTTTTTTCTCAACTCAACCCACCCTCTTGGGCCTCGTAGGGTTGGGCCAGGGTCAAGTTTCGTCGGGCCAATGCCAAGAATTCGAGTTAACTTTGTCGCGTTAGCATTCGCTTATCTTATCTTATCTTATCTACGCGCTAACTCGATTGGGCTAGCGCAAGTGTCCACTCTAACCATATGCGATTAGCGTAGACCCTGCGCTAGCCCAATCGGGTTAACGCGTCACGTGACGTCACGTGATCGGGTGGGTCGGGTTGAACACTCGACGCGCATTCTTCGCTCGCCCCACCCTGTTGGGCTAGGAAATTTGCCTGATCCTAGGGTTAGGGTTGGGCGAGTCAACCCGACCCAACGATCACACTAATTAAGAAAGATACACAAGATGCAAACACATAAGCGAACATAATACAAAGCTCGTTATTAGTTGCACAAATAACGATTAAAACAAACGTCGAACAAACACTTTTAAAACGACAATTAATTAAGAAGATCAAATTAATAACGTAAATCAAGAAAGAGAAAAAGACAAAAAGAATACACAAGATAAGCGCAATAAGAATAATTGCATTAACGCGCGACTTAGACATTGTTAACACACTAAATGCGCGAAAAAATATATCAAAAGTAAGACGCTTTAAGAGAATAATAGTTTTTAGAGTTAATAGTAAGTGCAACAAAAAAATTCTAAAATTAAGTAATTTTTAGATTAAGAACGTATTTATCGCGACAATTTTGCGTCGTAAATGCGCAAAAATAGTAATATACAACATTAAAGTAAAAAGCATGCTCAAAAACATAAAAAAGAAGAGAGCAAAAACAATAAAAAGATTATGCAAGATTATGTATCAAGAATTAAAAATTAATAAAATAACTTAATTTACAAGAAAGAGCAACAAGAAAAAATACGTCTTTATTGTAATATAAGTAAATTGCGCAAAAACGACAAACAAGTTAATTTAACTTGACGTAATTTATAAGTCGAATATTTAGATAACAAAATATTACAATACAAGTTGCAAAATAAAGCAATATATAAAATATCAAGAATATAATTACTTAATACACGAATGCAAGAACAAGCAATAATGCGCTTATTGTGCGCGAGATTATCGCTTCGATTAATGCTCGCATTAATTAAATTTATTAAAATAAAAGTGCAACGTTTGTAAGAGTATTTACAAAGTATTCGATTTCAAATATTCTAAAAAATAGAGCGAAAAACTAAGAATAAAAGAGATAACAAAGATAAAATTATTATATTATATTGTTAAAACAATAGAAGCAAACAAAACAACAATTATCTTAATAACTCTTAAGAGCGCAACAACGTTCAATTAAACGTCGAAGAAAAAAACAAAACGCAAGACGACAATAATTAGTCGTTCGACGCAAGCAAGTCGCATGCAAAACACTTTTATAACAAAAAAATATATAATTTAACAATTGATCAAGAAAAGACGTTTTAACAAATCGTTAAATAGCTAGTTTATTCTAGTAAAACAAGATAATGACAAAATAACAATAACATTGTTATAAAATATATCTTTTACGCAAGAGATATAAAATCTAATAGATATTAATATCGAAAATTATACAAAGCAATTTTAATAAAGACACAAAACGAGCTTAGAATATTATAGTATAATATTTACAAACCAAGAAGTAAAATAATAATCCCATTGCTTTAGAAGAATAAAATATAAAATTACAATATATTAATAATACAAAAGTTATAACAATATTATGTTAAGACAAAGATATACAATTTAAGATGCGCAAACTTTACGCTTGTAAATAATAACAAAAGAATATACTTTTACATTAATAAGCGCATTAATAACAATAATTGACACAATATATAATATTTTAAAGATGTAAAAACAATAATACTACAATTATGTTTTAACAATAACAATATAAGATATAATCTTATTAACGTTTATAACGTTTACAATTTGTTCTCAAATAATTATAATAAAGTAATTGACAAAAACAATCTTTTAGCGATAAAGTTAGCTTTGCGTATGCAAAACAAAAATATTATTATAAAGAATTTCAATTTGCATTATTTCTCTTGAGCAAGTTCTTTCTATTTTAGACAACATTTGTTTTTGAAGAATTTGTTAAATATAATACGCACAATCGACGCAATATTAATTCTTTTTTAACAAACTATAATAAGAGATTATTAAAACGTTTAAATTACAATCGACTTATTGTTTGTTACAAGAAAGATAGCAAATCGATTAATATATTGCGATATAAATAAGAAGATAAAGAATTTACTCGATTATTTTTTAATAAGAACAATGTTTTATCTTCGAACGCAAAAGAAGTCTCGACGTCGCTTTAGACAAAATTAAAAAATTATAAACTTAAAAAAGTTCGACAATATATTAAGAAATCTATTATTCGAATCAATATTAAACGATTTAATAAAAAAAGACAATATTAATAAATACACAACAAAGTTGCTTAATATTCTAGAAAAAATTATTGAAAACTTTACTTTATAAACAAGATTATACAAGAGAGTCAAATTTAAATAAACAACAAAGTGCACAAAGACAATCAAAGAAATTAAAAAACTACGTTGATAATATCGTATCTCTAACGAGTAAGCAATGTACGTTTAAATATATAATAAGAAAAACAAAATTTTAAAAAGACACAAACGAGACGAATTTCGCAAACAAATAAAAGTTTTGAAAAATATTATTAAGAGTCTCTTTAAGATAACAAAGTAAATTAAAAATGCGACGACAAAAACGTTAATCAAATTTATTATATTATTATTACAAATTGACACAAACATCGCGACAACAACGAAGAACAAAATCGAAATAATATTTCGATCTTAATTTTTTTTTTCGTTTACAATTTTAGTAAACGACTTGAACAAATTCTCTTATTTAATCTTTATAAAAGACGACAAAATAATATTAAAATGCGAAGTAATAAAAGTAGTGCACAAGATAACTTCTAACAAGATATTATAAATTAACGATGTAATTAATTATGCGTTGCGACAATTAATTTGCATCGTTTTATCTTAAGTAAAATTTCTATTTAATAGATATATCAAAAAAGAGATGTGATTATTTTATTTCAAAAAGACGATTACAATAATGTTGCGCAAATTAAGAAAAAAAAATTACTCTAAATCGTTATTCTTTAAATTTATTGCGTTATTAAATATATTAAATAAGATACTAGAGTTAATAATAATATTAAAGCGTCTTCGTTACGTTATAAAGACGCACAATATTTTATTAAACACACAAATAAGAGTTAGAAGACAACATTTAATTAACATAATATTGCAATTAATTACGAAAAAGATTTACACAATATAAAGCGATCAAAAAGAGTAACATTTCTACTTAATCTTGATGTATTAGACGTATTTGATAATGTGTCACATATTCGATTGCTTTACAATATAAAGAAGAGATAAATTTCTATCTATTTGCTTAAATAAATAAAGAATTTTCTAGAAAAACGTCGTATTATCTTAATTATAGACGATTATACAATAAAAAAGTGCAATGCGAACGTAAATGTATCACAATTCTTTTTTAATCTTATATTTGTGTTACAATGCGAATTTGTTAAAAATGTGCAATAATATCAAAGTGCGAGTTAGCGTTACAAATTTGGTAAACAACGTTAACATATTAATATATAAGAAATCGATCGAACGTAATTGTAGAATGCTAAGTTAAATATACAACAAATGCGAACAATAAATACAAAGTTACAAGTTTAAGTTCGCGAAAAAGAAGCATAAACTAATTTATTTTTCGCGAACTTTAAAGAGATTCGATATAAGCGTCAATATAATGCTAACAAAACATAAGATAATTGTTAAATCGAATATTAAAGTATTAAGAGTTTAATTAAACTTAAAGTTAAAATAAAGAACTTATTTACGTTAGATAGAAATTTAGTTGATAATTAGATACAAAAGTGCGTTAATAATAGAAAATTCAATATTTAATACTTTGTTAAAAACAAATAAACGCAAATATATTATTATTGAGAAGTTAATAATAGTTTATAATGTTATCGTATAATATACGTTTAAAAATATTAAAAATTTAAGAAAAATTATTATTTCGAAGTTGCGATCAATATAGAATTGCGCGCTTTAACGCATTACGAATATTTATAAAACAACATTTATAAAAGTTTTACAAATTAAGATTAACGTATTTTTTATTAATATATATCTTGAAAAGTTAATACAAAGATTAATAACTATTATAAATGCACAAAAGTTAAGCAAAACAATAGACGCAATAATATTGCGCATACACAACAACTTAATATTAAAAAGAGAACAAAAATCAAAACTTAGAATAATATTTTTACAATTTAAGAAAAGATAAATACAAGCAAAACTTAAATTGACGACGATATTGCAATAGCAATTCTATATAATTGTTTTATAAATAAAATCTTTTAAGATAGTTATCGCGTATAGCAAGAAAATAATTAAGAAAAAGTACAACGCAAACAAGTTCAATTAATATTAAAGAGCGTACTTCGACAAAAGCAATTGCAATAAAGACGTTATTATTATCTTAATAAAAGCGAATTAAAGAATTAAGAAGCAATTAAAAAACGTCAAAATAACGCTTACGTATTACAACAAACTCAAGAGACTTACCAAAATAATCAAAATCGACTTTAATTAATTTTTATGCGAACAATAAATACTTAAGATTACAAATAGAACTTACGATTGCAATTAAAGACGCATAACAATTAAGCATATTCTATTGATTTGTCTTAAATAACGATAAAAAAAATACAAATATAACAAGAAATCAATATTACGAATCTACAACAATTGCTAAACGAAATTAAATTTATCGTCGCAACAATGCGTATAATTTTGATTATCAAATTGTTGTGTCAATTTTAGACAATAACATCGTTAACAATGCTTAAATTTCTCTTAGATTTATAAAAAATTTGTTTGAAGAATTTTCTTGTATTACGAATATTATAATATAGAAGACGAAAATATAGCGTTATTATAACTAGACTGGCCGCGCTGACCCGGAAATGTCACGTGCAAATGCCAAGACCCGGGTCAAAAAAAATTCGAAGAATCGAATCGCTCAAAGTAGTTTAGTCGATTACTATAAGTAGTTTAGCGCGAAGCGCGCTAAACTACTTTGAGCGATTCGATTCCAAAAAATCGTCGCGACCCGGTCTTGGCGCCGGGTCGGGCCAGAGGGGTGGTATCATAACCTGGCCCGACGATCAGTCTAATTATAACAACTTGTTACGAACGAAATAACAATCGCAAATTCTAGTCAATTATAATTAGACAAGTAGACGCTAGTGTTGTTCGTCTATTCGTAATTAATTAAATTTAAAAATCGTAAAAGTATATAGTTCTCGCATAGACTTTTAGAGATGTTGAATCAAATATAAAAAAAAATATAAAAAAGAAATTATGCTTCGTAAGATATTCGATAAAAAAAATTGAAAATTTAATATATTCTTGATTGTTTTTTTTATTTTAATAAATTGTAAGAATATCTTAGAATAATTTAATAACATTTGTAATACTTTAATTTACTTGTCAAATTTATATTAACTTCGAATTATTTTTTCGATCTTATTGTTTAAAATAGCAAATATCTTTAACATCGAAATTTCGATCGACAATTGTATTCGAAGTATATTAAAATTTATATATTTGACTTTAAATTCTTGTTACTCTTTAATTAAATAAAGTTTGTTAATAATTAATATATACAATTTGAAAGAAAAAGACTTGTATTCTAATATTTTATTGTTAAAGTGTTAATTAATAGCAATTTTTAAGTTAATAAATACTAAAACAAAATTACTTTAGTTACTTTTTTGTTGTTTAAATATTAATAATATAATTAATTATATATAAAGATATTCGATTTTATTTTGTCTTGCATTTTTAAATTGTTGTTACTATTATTTAATGTTAACAATTTATATTTTAAAATATTATTCAATTTTTTATACTAATTATTTTTCAAGATTAATAACAATATAATAATTAATACAATTTTCAAGATATTGTATATAAATAATGTTGTCTAAAATAGCAAACTTTTCTTGAACTTAATCTTTATTATAATAATTAAGTTGTCAATTATTGTTTGCGTTAATTTATTAATTTGTTTTTGTCTTATCTTAAAATTAAAGCAATTTCGCACAATTGTTTTAATATTGCTTTTAATTTATTTACATTTTTTCGATACTTTTGTTATTTTTGGATGTATTTATTGTTTTTGTATCAATTTATAAAGTATTTAATATATAATAATAATAACAATTAAATAAGTTTAAGCATTTGTAAAATCTTCATTTAATCGATTGCTTAAACAATAAAATTATAAGAAGCTTTAAACGTAAAATATAAAATTTAATCGAGCTTAAAAATTATATAATAAATATTAGATTTTTCGATTTTTTCGAGAATTACGACTTAAAGACAACAATAAAAGCGCGTCAAATATAATATATATTTAATTTTAATATTGTTAGATAAAGTATAAACAAAAGTAGCAAATTAAACAACAATAATACTTACAATAATTATAATCAATATTGTGTTACGCAATAAAGTTAATTAACAATATTCTTAAATTGTAAGAAGACAACTTTAATACATTTATTAACAAGAAAGTCGATTTTTTCTTAAATTAAATTATCTTGCTCTTAGATTTGTTGCAAAAAAAATTTAAAAACTTGTTATAATATTTTTTATATCGAATTTGAATGTGCTTAAACACACTAAAATCTAGTTCAAGTTATCGCGCATAAGCTATCGTCTAGCTTCAACCCTAGCGTCGCCCTAACTTAAGCGAGTATTTAGGATTGACTTTAGGGTTAAAGATTTTTCTGCAGGCAGGTCTAAGTACTGAGGCAAGCGATTTTGACGGGTCGGGGATCTAAATATAGTGCCTAGGATTTGCAAGCGTTGTGAAAGCGCTAATAGGGTCTTTCTAGGGTTATGGCAGCAAATTTCTCCTCCTGGAAGCGGTTTGAATGCTTGGATTTGTACGATCGGACCGTTGAAAATACACCCGAGCTACTATGTCATCTTGCCTCTCAGCTGGTCGGGTCGACTGGGCCTGGACCCACCCGATCTCAGGCAGCTAAACTGCTATCTGGACAGACGTTCTGCCCATCGACGGGTCTACGCATTGCCTACCAGCTAGGGGTCACACCAGCGACGAGTATACCATGGCCGCGTATTGATCTTGTGCTATTCGTAAGAGCAAATACCCGTACAATATGGGTGAGCGTCGGAGGGGAAGCAGTAAAACGGAGGACCGTGCGCCACTCCAGCTAATGTAGGTTAAAAGTAATCATCTCTAAGACACACATGGATTGATTAGGAATCACTGTTTCGGTCTTTTCAGTCAGACCTCATCAACGTCAGATTCAGTGTGGTATCTAGCTTTCATGCCCATTCGACTTTTGCTTTGATGCATTTACCCGCACTACTGGTAGCTTCCGATCACATCATACTTCTACTTTACTAAGTGTATTACTCACCTGTTCCTTGCTCCTTGCTCCCGTAATCCCGCTACACGCCCTTACACGATCATTGACCTATGAGGGATCATATACTAGAGGTTATGTGGAGTGAATAGGTGGAGTCCGACGCTAGTCAGACGTCCGTCTAATGCATGTCGAATTCCTACGGGATCACCGCATGCCTCATGCGGAGAAAGAAACATTACTAGGGATCGGAACTGTACTGGCTAGCCGGGACGTCCCTGGCATGAGGCTTACGTCTACTAATCCAGCTTACGTCAGTATATATACAGCTATTGATCCTCTGTCCGGATCTATTTGATCTGCCAATCGAGCAGACCCGACACTGAACAACTGATTTTGTTCGCGATGGCGTCGCCAATAGAAAGCAATGTTCCCATCATTGACATTCGTCAAAAGGAGCTTGAGTTTTCCCTTCTCGATGATATCCGGGGAGGCCTGCAGCAGGGCAAAGATTCCTCCTTGACACTGCCAACCCTTCTCCTCTACGACGAAGCTGGGCTTAAGCTCTTCGAAGATATTACCTACTTAAACGAGTATTATCTGACCAATGCCGAGATCGAGGTGCTCACTCATCACGCCGACAAAATCGCCATGAAAATCCATGCAGGGTCATTGATCGTTGAACTGGGAAGCGGGTATGCTCCCATGTTCTTGCCCGCACCTTGACCTCGACAACCAGCAGTGCTCGCGTCGGTCAACCTCTCCAGTAATGACTCGGTACTAATCCAACGGACAGCAATCTCCGTAAGGTCAAAATCCTGCTCGAAGCGCTAGAGAAAGCTGGAATAGAGGTCGACTACTATGCATTAGATGTCTCTCTACCGGAGCTTCAGCGAACCTTCAAGGATTTCTCAAAGGACTCTTTCCAGCATGTGAAGTGTTATGGACTCTTTGGGACCTACGCGGACGGACTCGAGTGGCTCAAGCAGCCGCAAAATCGCGACAGACCTCATTGCATCATGTCTATGGGTTCAAGCATTGGGAACTTCAATCGCAAGGAAGCTGCGGAATTTCTGAAGGAGTACGCACGGATTCTGCAGCCCGACGATTTGATGCTAATCGGGCTTGATGCCTGCCAAGACGAGGAGAAGGTCTTCCATGCCTACAATGATAGAGACGGTCTCACACACGAGTTTATTCAAAACGGATTGCTGCACGCAAACAAATTGCTCGGTGAAGAGATTTTCAGAAAGCACGACTGGGAAGTTATTGGCGAATACAACTGTGCCTTACAATGCCATCAAGCCTTCTACAAAGCCACCCGTGATGTCTTCGTCGGGCACATGAAGATCAGAGCAGGGGAGAAGATCCGAGTGGAAGAAAGCTACAAGTACTCCGCAGCCCAAAGCCGTGAGCTGTGGCAACTGGCAGGCTTGATGCCTAAGGCCTCCTTCGGCAATCAGACCGATGATTATCGTAAGCACCTTAGCCGCGGGTTCCAGCCTATTCCTTGAAATGCTCAACATCATCTCATCTATTCGAACTGTGTATTAATCTCCCTCACCTTCTCTTGTCAGCATTGAAGATTTGCAAGGCACGTCCGAATCCCCTCATTACATCATCCCGTGTGTAACCAGCCGATCATACTATCTAAACTCTCCTGGCCATTGCTCTCCATATTGCTCGTTGTGGTTCTATGACAAGGTTGCCCGCGCTTATTATTCTACTAGATTTACATATTCTATCGAAGCTGAGCATGGCTTGTCCGTTAAGGCCGGAGGGCTATGCGCCCAGGCCGGTGCCGTCGTTGAGAGAATTTGAACACCTCTGGTCGCTCTGGGATACTGCAACCAGGCACATGTTGCCAGAAGCCGAGATCTTATCGAAGCCCATCAAACTTAGGAATTGTTGCCTCTTCTACCTAGGACATATTCCCAATTTCCTTGACACACACATCGCGAGGGCCATTGATAGTCGTCCAACGGAGCCAAGCTACTACAAGCAGATCTTTGAACGCGGTATTGATCCCGATGTAGACAACCCAGAGAACTGTCACGCGCATAGCGAGATCCCGGAAACGTGGCCGTCCGCAGAAGAGATTCTTGCATACCAAGAGCGGGTGCGTTATAGGGTAAGGTCAGCATATGCCGAGGGAAGTGCTGAGAATAGTCGAATTCTTGGCCGAGCTCTATGGATTGGTTTCGAGCATGAAGGTACGTACTCATCGAGTTCAGAATCACCCTCCAAGATATTGACATCCAAAGCCATGCATTTGGAGACTTTGCTTTACATGCTGGTACAGAGTGACAAGATACGTGCCCCGCCTGGTTCGACGCCAGACTTCAAGGCTCTTGCGCAGCAGGCTCAGAAGGACGCTGTGCCGAACAAGTGGATTGGAATCCCAGCTTCGGAATTCGACGTAGGGATGGATGATCCGGAGAATGATCTCGGACCTGACCGCTATTTTGGATGGGATAACGAGAAGCCGAGCCGTCAAGTCGAGGTTCCTGCATTCGAGGCGAAAGCAAGGCCTATCACAAACCACGAATATGCTCAATACCTTGACCGAACTCATCGGTCTGACATACCTGCTTCCTGGGCTTCATCCCCTGAAGATTCACAAGGTGGTCTTGTCAGCAATGGTAATGGATACAAAGAGGAACAGAGCAATAGTGTCTACCTGAATGGTCACAGTGAGCCTTTGACAGATGCGTACCTGAAGGGTAAATCGATTCGGACAGTCTACGGTCTTGTACCGCTTGAATACGCTCTGGATTGGCCGGTATTTGCGTCTTTCGACCAGCTCTCTGCGTGCGCCAAGTGGATGAACGGCCGTATTCCTACAGCAGATGAGGTACGAAGTATCTATACTTACGCTGACAGCCGAAGGGCCAAAGAAGCAGAAGAGGTGCAAGTACAGACAATATCTGCAGTTAATGGGTAAGCGCTTCAACATAATAGTACAAAGACTCGCTAAAAATTCATAGGCATCTTTCCAACGACGGTGTCGAAGAGTCTCCACCATCACACCCTTCTCGTAATGGCGCTTCCGGCGCTACAACTGCTTCCAATCCCTACCAGCTGTTCGTCAACCTCGAAGGCTGTAACGTGGGATTCCAGCACTTTCATCCGATGCCGGTGACCCAAAATGGAAATCAGCTCTCAGGGCAAGGCGATATGGGTGGTGCTTGGGAGTAAGGGATCCGGGCAATTTCAGGGCTAGACACGCTGACTGAGTACAAGATGGACAAGTTCAGTGCTGGAAGAGCATACAGAGTTTGAAGCAATGGGCTTGTATCCTGCATACACAGGTAACATCAAGACATGAATGGCAGCTTGGCTGGCATATCTGACTGTTGAAAGCGGATTTCTTTGACGGCAAGCACAACATTGTCCTTGGCGGCTCCTGGGCAACTCACCCTCGGATCGCTGGACGTAAGAGCTTGTGAGTCCACCGAATGCTACCTATGCCATTCTTACTGACATATCCAGCGTGAATTGGTACCAGAGGAACTACCCGTATGTTTGGGCGGGTGCGCGCTTAGTTCGTGATGTTAAGTAAGTTATGGGGCACGACAAGGGGCTAAGGAAGCTTCAACGCCCTTTCTTTGATTGTGGTCAGCTTTCAACAAGCTTGGTGGTGGCACATCTTACGTTGGTAACCAGAAACACTCTTTTTTTCGCCTTCTAGGACATGGTGGCATGGATGAGCCCAAGATACTCAATCTCTTCGAGCTTGGAGAATGCCAGACCTGAAATATAGGATGTCGGTCTCCCTTCTAGTAATCTGAAGTGCGTTCTGTAGTTTATGTCTGGTCCACGCGGCAACTGTTTACACCCCATCTCTAGTAGCCATGCTAGAGTGACTCTTCGATACATCTTACGAACCAGACCAAGCTCGAAACCACAACGACTCAGCGATGAGCGCTCGAGAATACATCATGTTACGTCTGGCAGCTCTAGCTACCGGAAATTAAGAATGGCTACGCGTTGACGTAAGGTAGGACGGGCTTGGCGAATCCGGAGGGCTTCTGTCAAAGTATTTGCCTAATGCGAAAGCCACTTCGAGCATCTCGTTCAGAACTAATAGGAAAATCCTCTACTAGGGTTCGAAGCAGTCGACACAGGCTGTATATCGGTACAGGCTCCGTCTTCGGTCTTTCAAGGAGCGTTATGTTCCATCAGGTCCGTGGGAGAATATCCAAACGTACGATCAGGTCCTAGTCCACCATCTTCACGTATTTCCATGTTATACACTGCCAGTGTCAAAGCATCCTTCTCTGAGATCTTTCTATTGTTGAAAGTATTGTTGCAGTATCCAGAATGGCCGAGGTTCAATTTTATTCACAAAGCGCGGATGAAGACAACACGCGTTATCTTCCATCACATCCAAGCCTATTTATTCCTTTCCAAACCCTACATCTTCATGACAACCGTCTGTTCCCTTTGCAACCTGCTTCCACCACAGCTCTATTCGCCTCTTTTGCTTGGGACCTAGGAAGAAGTGTAATCAAACGAGCTGGAAATTGCTTCACGCAAACCTTCGCCAAAATGGGTAACGGGCTACTCTACAGATGGGAGGTAAGTCAAGAGGTTGATCTTGTCGTCCTCATCTAGATCAGCTGACGCGTTTGCTTCATAGGACAACAATCATGGCCTTGGTGAGCTTGACCCAGAATGTGGGGTTCCATCTACCCTTGAACATAGCTGCTTATGTTGGGCTACAGAGCACAAATGCGGCACATGCCAGACTGTCTTATCGAGCCCACGTGCAAAAAAGACGTGTTTTGGAGTCCATGAGGAAGTTTGTATCAAGTATCACAAAACGCTCTGTGTGCTTGTCTCTTCATCCTCCCAAGCCTGTGCTGATCCTAGTTCAGTCTTCATAGGCATGTCCCACAAGTGTGATGCGTACGTACGATGTTCGGGCTTGGATCATAAGGCTAATCTGTCTAGCTGCAACACGAGTCGAGAAGTCCACGATAAACGCCACCGCGAGATAGCGACTCTGGTCCAAGCAATCCAAAAATTGGACAGTGACCACGACAGCATATCGAGCCTATCAGACAACAGGCAAACGAAAGCTTCGCCTGGAAGTAAATTCAGGCATATTCGAGCCGACAGCAATACAACGGACGAAACAGTAGCAGATGATTGGGAAGAATGTCAAGACCTATTCAACGAAGATGATACTAGCCCTCCCCCTTTGCCCTCGACAAAGGAGAACATCCACTCGAAGAAGGCTCAAAGAGCTGAGCGGAAGCTTGCCAAGAACCAAGCAAAATTCAGCGGCATCACAAACGAAGACGTCAACAGAGTGGACAAAGCGTTGCACCCACCTCAACTTGATCAGGTTGGTCTTCCAGGGTCAACCTTGGATCCTTTGGCCCACAGTGCTATCGAGGCCAACATTGCGTTCAACCCCAGCACTTTCAAGTACTCTAGCCTCCGCCAATCTGTTCACACCAAAAGACTGTTGAAGAACAACGGTTCTGCTAAGATTGACGAAGGCGATAGTCAGATCAGAGAAGCTGCCAATCTCGCGATCATCCTGCACAGGCTGGGTATCACAACCACCGTGCCGCACAATCCAAGAGAGCGCAAAAGTCTGCTAGCTAAGTTGCACGAGACCATCAGGTACGATCTTGAATGCGTGGCCAATGAGGACAGGGATACTATGATGAGAATGGCCGGCTATTGGCGTTATGCCAATCGTCGTACTTACAATGTCATGGTCAGAAACAACCAGCTGTGGGATTGGACAACTGGAGCCAAGCTCGAAGAGGTTGAAGAGGAGGAAGAAGAGGATGATATGTCTTCTCTTGGCGACAGGTTTTCAGAATTGAGCACTGCCGCAACGACGCCACTCGTTTCCCACTTTCCCTCCCCCGATATTGATAGCTGTAGCGAAGATTTTGACCTCGCTGCTGGTCCGGCTCTAGGTGTTGGTCGAGCCGGAGCTGTCGAGACTTATGATGGGGAAAAGACGCCTACAAGGTCAACCTTTACAGGAGCAGCCGATACACGTCACTACCAGACTCCAACTCGTGTCATCGCTGCCTCCCAAACGGCCACACCTCCCTCAGCTGCTTTGGGTCCGCCACCAAAGATCGTCAACCCTTGGACTTGTCGGCCGGCTCCCCATCGTGATACTAACAACAGGTTCGCCCCTCTTGAAGCCTTACTGGAGGAGCCGGACTCTTCAACTGATCGAGCTGCTTCGGTACGTCCAACCGCTCCTGTACTTCAATTCAGGGTGACGCACATCGCCCGGAACCGGTCACCTATCCGAAAGGTTGTCTTTCCGCCACGTCGTCGCTCCAGATCGCCCACAAAAACACGTCATCAGCAGCGTGATGTTCAGAATGGTGGTCCCAGAGCAGGATTGCCGACTCATAAGCTGGGGAAGGCGACGAATGCTAATGGTCTAAGCTATGCTGGCATACTCAGGCGTGGGCTCCAATAGTATCATATATCTGTCTGAACGGCAGGTTGCGGTAAGTCGGGCTGCACGACGAAGGTTTTTGTTGTCGATACTTCCATACTAGGTCGGTCCCCTTGTGATAGATCTCTAGTAGCTAAGGGCAGGTTTTCATGTGATTACTTGCATGCTAAACCACTTCTTCTGTGGTGGATTCTTGCTGGCTGAAAAAAGATTTTCTTGTCGATACAAGCATGCCAAGCGACTCTTCTTGCGGTTGGGTTTTGCTTGGAGGGAAGGAAATTTTCCTTGCAATACCTGCATTCTAGCTCGGTCATCTTGTGATTGAGCTCTGCTTGCGGGGAGAGCTTTAGACGGGGAGAACTTTAGACAAGGAAAACTGGTATCTCGTCAATTGCTAAGCCTTTCTCCTTCTCCTTCCGTGCCTGCTCTCGTCTTGCTCTTAGCCTTTCAAGTACCGTCTCTTTCGATTTGCGCAACGGAGACGGTGACGGTGATCTCTGCCGCTCAGGCGGAGATGATGGCGGACGCGCTACGCTGGACTTTTCCGACCCCCTGCGTTGCACAGGCTTCACAAATCCCATGGGATCCATATGCGTCTTCGTGGGCTCCATCCGCTTAGCAGCTTTCCTCACAGCAGGTGCATCCAAATCATCACTGTCTCCCTCCTCCGTCTCTTCCTCCGACTGCACCTCCACATCCCTTCCCCTCCGAATAGGCTTCCCGAATTCCCTCATAATGCTTTCCTTCTCCTCCTTTCCCCTCCCACTCCACGCCCTCTCAAACCCCGCCGCCGCCCGTGTACTACTCTTCACACCGTGCAACCCACTCAGACTCCGCATATTCTCCCTCGAACTCTTCTTCATCAAACTCTTCAACACCGTTCCCACGCCCACCTCATCCCCCCTCTCGCCATCCTCCTCCAAAGCACTCTCCTCATCCCCACCCCGCACCTTTCTCGCCTGCTCCCAACCCCCGAACATCCGCTGCACCTTCCTTGCCTGCTTCTCTGCCTCCTTCTTTTGCTTCGTCTCCGCCCTCATCTCCGTGATCGAATCGACGGGCCTGTCGAGAGCACTGGTGGTGGGGGGCCGGCTTCTGGAGAGGAGCTTAAGACGCTGATATTCGGCGCGGTGGAGGTGCGCGGTATAGAGCCGTGTCGTTGAGAGGAACTCGTCTTCCACCATGATGTAGATGTCGTCGGCGGAGAGGCCGGGGCGCATTAGTGTGGTTGATGGAGGGGGTGTTGGAGGGGAGCTATTCGTCGGTGGGGGCGAAGAGGAGGGCGGGCGGGCATGGTGGAATGAGGAGGGTGGGACTGCTGGATGAAAGGGTGAGGCTTTGCGCGGGGTGGGGAGAGGGGGGGCATCAGAGTCGGAGTTGAGGTCGAGAAGACGCTGGCGTTTAGGGGGGCGGGAGGGGATCGGTTTGGAGGTAGATTTGGAAGTGGGTTCTTTGAGCCAGGGAAGGGTGCGTGCCATTGTCGCTGGCTGTAGGGGATGGACGTTTGGAAATTGTCGTGGAAGAAATGGTATCGCAGCCTTACAAGGAGGGGGAGTGGAGCGCCACAATGTGGCCGTGCCATACGCTAGCGTGACATGAGAAATGTGTTAAGGGATCTAATTCTATTCTCCCTTTCACTCCTCTTCGATCAGCGGCCGGCTAGCGACTCGTCTAGCTGTAACAATGGCCGAGCCAGAGAGCAGCTCCACCACTGCAGAAGCCCTCATCCCACGCTTCAAGCTCGACCGCCTACTCAATCAAGGTCCATCCCCAATCCCCACCTCCAATGCCCCACTCACCAACCCCCTCAGATCAAGCCGGCCGCCGCATCACCCTCCTTGGCAGCATCGCCTCCTCCCCCGCTCTTTTGACCATCGAACGCGCCGCCTTCCCCTCCGGCCCTGACATCCTCCGTGCCTTCCACTCCGCCATCGCCAAAATCAAGAATCTCGGCGACAATGATATCTATAGGTGGTATCTCGCCTTTTCAGGCGCCACTAGTAGTGCAACAGCAGATTTGAAGCTCAATCTCATCTACCCTTGTACGGAGCAGCACATCAAGAAATACTCCCCGCAAGGTGTGCGCATGGTCACCGAAACACCAGAAATCTACAACGATTACGTACGCCCGTATATGCAGCGCAACAGGGATGCGGGGAGGTTGGACTGGGTTTTCAATGTCCTGGACGGCCGCGCAGAGCAGGAGGATGTGATTCTGCGGGACTCGGGCATGGGGGCAGAGGGTGGGTTCCTGATGGCTCCCGATCTGAATTGGGATCGCAAGACGGTGACGAGTCTGCACTTACTGGCATTGGTGGAGAGAAGGGATCTCTGGAGTCTCAGGGATCTGAAGAAAGGGCATGTGGAGTGGTTGAAGGGGATGAGGGAGAAGATGTTGGATGCGGTTGTGGGGGTCTATGGAGAGAAGGGGGTGGAGAGGGATATGTTGAAGCTTTATGTGCACTGTGCGCCTCACATGCCTTTCCTGTTTCTTCAACTCTGCGACTTGTTGAATGCTTGGGCGTGCTGATGGTGACACGCTACAGATCAACCAACCTACTACCATTTCCACATTCATATCGTCAACGTCCAGCTCGAAGCCGGCAGCACCCAAGCCACTGGCAAAGCCTTCGGGCTCGAAAATATCATCTCCCAGCTCGAAACCATGGCCGGTGGGCCCGAGGCTGGGATGGCGGATGTGAGCTTGACCTACTACGTAGGCGAGGCCAGCGAATTGTGGACGAAGATCTTTGAGCCCCTGAAGAGGGGAGCTAAGGGGTGAGAGGTTGCGGAAAAGACAACCCCTGATCTGGGGGTTGGATTCGTAAAATACGAATCATGCTAGGAAAGCTAGCATGAGATATCGAATCTCGGTATCTAGACGTGAAGGTCTAGCGTCGCTGGGCGCTACAAGTAGCAAGATGCTGCTGGCTTCGCCATGAATGGTGTGAGTATCTTCCGGAAGGGAGAAGGAGAGGCAAATCGCCCCTGGAAGGACCACAGGCTCTCAACATGGCCTGAAGAAACCAAACGCACCAGTCTACAACTCAAGATAGCCCCGTCCTCGGTGCTTGGAGGGTTAATAGCTGGTTCGTGCACGTACCGATAAACGTTTTTCAGATGGGATGGCAAGGGAAGATTCCACGGAAACAGCCAGTCTGCTCAACCAGGCAACTATGCTTCTCTTTTAACAGGGTCAGGACTTGTCTCAACACAAGCCTATTCGCTATCATACTATCATTCAAGAATCTCGTAGCAGCATCAACAAAATCATGAATGAGCATTCCTCTGCAAGAAGCTTCCTCAATGAGCGCCTGAACCCCTCCATCTTTCCCAATGACGACAATTCCGAATCCAGTGCTCCAAAATAGCTGCAACAGCTTCAAACGCTCTGCTTTTAGCGCATCTCAATTCTCGAAGGTTATAACCAAATCAATGGCAATGGATGCTACACACGGCCACACCAGACTGAAAATTGGCGATCCCGTCCGATCTCGCATACACAAACAGTCTAGGGATCAATTAGTAGTTGGGTGGGTGACCACCAGCGAATCCTGATTGCTGTGTGTCTATTTTCTTTTGCTTTTTTGAAGAAGATGGCGCATAACGCTGGAGTTTCTGGGGATTTCTCTCTCATGCGCTGGTGTGGTAGATTTTTTCGTGTCAATGAGTCAGAATGTCTGGGCTGTAGTTCAGGCCCTGTTCATAAGCCCACCAGGTGAGCGAGTGAAATGCATTAATGGATTGCCTCTTCACCTACGAGTCTGGACTATCAAGCAGATGGCCATCGACAACTCGTCAAAAAGTTCTCTTACAAAAGTGCAAATGGAATTATGCACCAGTCCTCGCCGGCGCATGGGAAACCCACACACTACATCTATCCAAAGTTCCCTTACCCCAAAATACATTCAATCTAAAGCCTACTGAGCGCACCTTTCAGCGCACCAGAATGAAAAAAAAGCCAGTATGCGAGCTGGCAGAATCGCCATGCTCCCAACCTGTGGAACGAGCTACTACGGAAATTTATAGGCCTTAAGTTTAGCCGACGACCGTCTCGCAGCAACGCGCTCCCTCAAGGCTGCGCACTCTTTTAGGGGATCGAACGACGGCCCTGGCCGTGTCAACAACGACGCAACCTCCAGCGTCGCGCTCCGCTTGCCTTGCGGTCGGGGCGCTCTGGACGCTGTGGTCATCGCGCGACTGCGCTCCATGCCCGATGGAGGCAGCGAGGATGAGTTGACGTCTGCTGGGTTGGAAGTGGGATGGGAAGTCGCTTGCGGAGATGGCGAAGGCCAGGCATCCGAACCAAAGCCCGCGGACTCGATCGCGGAACCGAGTTCGTCTTTCATGGCCCCGGACGGGTTACGCCATCTGATGGAGCTCTGGGAACGCGGTACCGATGGTCGTCTTGACGCTGGTTTCGATGTCGATCTCGAGAAGGTATTGCGGAAACGGGCGAACCAGCTTGGATTGGCGGACGTGACGCCTTGTGCTTCTTCGACAAGCTGGACCCAATAGTTGATCTCGCTTTCCTGCCTGTAGATGCCGATGCATGTTCTTGAAAACTCCAGATCGTCTGCTGCGTCGTAGAGGTTGCGCAGGTGGAATTGCGCTATCCCGCGATAGAAGAGGCATCTCGCGTTCATCGGCAGGTAGTTGAGGTGCTCTGCGAGATTTAGAGCCTCGTCGGCGTGTAGATGCATGCTGGGCCAGTCCTTGCACCTTTGTGCCATTCCAGCTCTCAGGATGTAGATTTCGACCGTCGCTTGCCTCAACCGGTCCACAAGTCCTTCGTACAGGTATTGGATCTTGTCTTGGCTCCCTGCAGTGTTCCGTCTACTCCGGCCATTTCGATTAATGTGAAGTATCGGCTGCTTCGGCATGCGACGTGCTTTCGCTCTTCGTAATGGGGCTTTTGATAGCCCTGGATCTACAGCACCAGGGACCTTTGAATGCAGCTTGTTCTTGAGCATGTCATTTTGGTATTCGCGGTCTTTGAGCGCTATGGCGTGATCTGAATCTTTCTTTTGTGCCTCTTGGGCCATCTGAGCCATTTGCTGCTTCAGGCCCAAGACTGTACGTTCCGATGCCTTTTGGTATGCTTCGAACTCCGCGCGAGGTACACCACCATGTTCGGTAGAAACGGGCGCGTTTGGCGGTACAGACCTGCCCTTCTCGCAGTGTCAGCGGAGATACCAATATCATTACTATTAGAGTGTGACTGTGATGAGAGAGTAATCACCCTTCTATGCAATGGCGCTTGTGGAACATTCGCTTTGTTGGGGTTTGAGCTCGCCTCATGTCTGCCACTGTCCGACCCACCGCCCGGGGGTCCTCTAGTTGCGGTGGTTTTCTGGGCTATATTCGGTTTCAGCTTAGTGTATACTTTGATGTTCGGCCGCGGTCTGCGAGAGCCTCCTTCGCTGGAAGCTGCGGATGATTTTGGCGACATCGGTAAGTCATCCTCACTGCGGAGACTCCTCGGTTTGTCATGATCGATGACCACAAATGTGGTTTCAGTCAGACCGGGAGAGTCGTCGGTGTGCACGTCTTCTGCGACCGGAGCTTCTAGCGCTAGGTCGGGATGAAGGTAGGACGGAACCCCGGGAAACCAGGACATGGCACTGACCTGTGGCAATATGCGAAATAGATACAGAGATTCTGGAGAGATACCGAAGTGCTAATATCTTTGGATGCAAGGGTGTCTTGACTGTCCTGGAATGGCGCTGCTGGAGACAAAGAAAATAGATTACCTGAAAGGCCGCATTCGTGATGAGTAACAACAAGACTTGGTCACCACCCACTCCTAGTAGGTTCGTTGTATCATTCAAAGGTATCATCGATGGATAGTGAAATTCTAGGGAACTTCGTAAAGTACATGAACCCATAGTCGATCAATTTAGAAAGACAAAACCAACACGAGAACTTTATGAATCACGCCACAAAGCGTGCAGGTAATGTCAGCGATCACGCCGGATCTGGAAAGCAAGCCTTCGGTACAAAGAACAAGATTCGAAGACCGCTGCAATCTCACAATAAGATTCCCACATTACGAAAGTCAAACGTAGTAGCATTATATTGGAAATTGAAGACAATGAGACATCCATATAACAACAACGAAACTATCATTCAAAACATTATCGAAAGCTACCTGCAATACCGTATCTACGTACTATTCAGGAAACATGCAGCTTGGTACGCCTACGATCACCACGAGGCAATGAATTTATGGCGCACGCAACATTCTCGCGTGCGGCATCAACATTTTCGTTGTAGTCGGGGCTAATGTTGGAGTCAGCTTTTCTTCCATAAGTTGGGGGAATAAGAGAGGGGTAGGAGACGATCAGACGTTCACTTACTCTGTGTTAGAAGCCAATACAAAACTCCAATGAGCATCTGCTAAAAGGTCGAAATGTAGGAAGCAAATTCCACGATGGTAGTGACACTTACCTATCAGGTAAGGATCTCCCATTTGTACGGCGATTTGCAGTGCTTCGTTTGCGGAATTTAGTGCTTTCTGCAACAGTCCCCCTTGGATCTCCTCGTAGCAGCCACGTAATATTGTTGAGTAGAGAAGAAGAGCACTGATCCGTTCCTTTGACGTCATTACACGTACCAAGGTCAGAGTGGCCAGAGCAAGTGCTCGTTGAGTCCCGTCTTTATCGCCCCAAGCTTTGACGACCGGGGCAAGGTGGCTATCGACAGCAGGATCGTAAAGGAACGTTTTGATGAAATAGCCATCGCAAGGTTTGCTCAGCGTTCTGGGAGGGTCACCTTGGGTTAATCGAAGCAGTTCTTCATACCGTTTTAGCTGCAGTTGCTGTGCGGCTACAACCGACTTGAGGTAGCTGTTCTCGGTCAACAGGTTGTCCCGATCATCAACGAGCTCCTGGGCGACTTCCCGAATTTCTGTCGTAAGGGAGAAGGTGTCCATTCTGGTACTCAGCTCAACTGAGAGTTCTGCTTGGATCAGGGGTGTTGCAGAGTCAAGGTGACTGACGGCAGTGGTTATATGTATATGGCTCGCCTTTTGACATAGCAAATCATTTTCAGACAAAGGGCTTATGATTGAATGAGCTGGTATAGGGACCCTTTGTCCGCAGGCCGCCATAGGGAAAGACAATTGGATTCAATCCGAACAATCCGCCTTTCAACATGGTCAAAGACAGGTACCACTGAGCATCAGCCTCCAATGAAAAGGTTGCCTCAGCCCTTATACCTAGGTAGTCCCCAGAAAAGTTGTTTAGGGTTCCAGATGTTTGATTTTTGTTCCATCACCGACTTTTAACACAGTTCCCGAGCACTGAGGCAAGGAAAAGGCTCGTAGTGCACACCTTGCATTACTATCCAACGTAACGGAGATACTGGATCGTGGTCGTAGCCATAGATGTTCGGACGTATATCCGTTGGATTTCGCTTTGTGGGTGAATAGTGGCCTTGAGATGGACGTTTGAGCATGGCGTTGGTAAGAGGGATGGATGGGTATGGAGTAAAGTACCTTATCTCACGGTGATCTGAGAAGCGGAACTTCCAAATGAATTTGCGCCTGTAGAACTTTTTGAAGTCGGTCTGATGAAGGGTTTGTGCCTCGAATCGGCGCGCTTTCTACTTCCTATCCACGGGGTTAAATGTTATTTTGTTAAGGTGAGAACTTGGCCAAATAAACCCTGTCACGCTAACAACTAACCCCCCTAATACGAAGTACACAAGGCACCTTATTGGCGGACCCAACAATAGCGCTAGAGCACGTGAGGAAAGGAGGTGACGGGCCGTCAATCCGCTTCATCGAAGTAATTATTTTTGACTTCTTCTCTGACGGGGGCGATGGCACCGAGTTGTAAAGACGCATCCACCTAATGTTCAGACTTCTTGGCTTTTTCAATTCATTGTAACCGTATTTCATCATCTTCCATCCGCCCAGTCTGTCAATACCCAAGCCTACTACCCCTTTATGCGTTCGAACATAACATGCTAGGCCGGGCTTCGCGAGCACGAGTGCCTCCCATTGCGCACCGAAGTCTGCTAAATTCATACAATGAACTCTACTTGCCATGGCTTTGCCCTTCCATTTGCGCGGCGAATCCTCGTCCGCGACATACAGCTACCACCTCCCAAGACCGCCACGCTCACGCATTGGGCAAACGAAAGATTAACCCTTCCATACCAAATAACACATCAATCTACGAAACTCGCAGAGGCCTCGCCTCGGCCGCTGTCGCCGATTATGTCCCTCCCCACGATGAGTACATCCCGTTCGAGGCTCCGCCGAGCCTGTTCGGTACCCTTCAAACTCCCAACAGCCCCTTCCGCCTTAAGACTTTCGATCACCACATCCCAGGTGTCTTCGATCCAAGAGACTCTATACTTGTGGACGATTCGATAACGACTGCGCCTGCGACGTTCAAAACGTTTAACGCCATCAGCGGTGAAATAGCCGAAATACATCAAACGCTCCATGCCTGTCTACAGGTTGGCCGCTTGGCTCGGGCTGTGGCGCTAATGCGGAGGTTGAGCACGCTATACAAACCCGATGCGCCAGGCCTGTTGGCTGCACACAACGACTATATACGCGAGCTTACATACAGGCTCAGCAGAACAAAGGATCAACAAATGTTAAAAGATGTCCAGAACTGGTTCGAAGTGAGCCTGCGAGGGAAAGGGGTGACTCCCGATGCAACCACATATGCTCTGATGATTCAATCTGCCTTTCAAGATTCCGACGTGAAAAAAGTGGGCCGGACCATCAGAAGGTATATACATCTTGCAGAAGAGGCCGGCGTTCTGGATGAAACTGTGGCAAATGTATCAGGCACGCTCGATGACGAGAATCTCGGCTTATTCAATGAGGTAAATAGCTTGCAGACTTAGGGTATCTATTATTACTAACGAGTCTTCAGAGTCTGCCAGAGCAGTATGCTCAGGTCGACGACATAGTACCTGATATACCAAGCCCACTAATTTCAAGACCCGCCTTTCCACGCTCAGAAGCCGTTTCTACTTCTCAAAGATTATACGATACGCCAGAGATCAGACCAGTCGATACCAAAGGCTTGGGCTTAGAAGCGCTCCGACAGTCACTATCGCTATTCTCGGACGCTGCCTCTGCACCAACTTCAGAGAATCCCTCATGGACCCAAGAAGAGCGAGAAAAGGAACGGAACATGCAACGTCAACGTATCTTAGAGCGGGACACCTTTGCTTCGGCTATGGATCGCTGGCGTGAAGAAAGTGTGCAACAGAAAAAGTTGGGAATCAACGCATCACTCCAGAATCCTTCCCTTGGCTCGCTGATGTGGAATTGGCATGAGCTACTTGTGCCGTTGATTCGCGAAGAAGTGGGAAAAGCGAACGAGGCCGAGGAGAAAAGCCAAAAAAGCGCTGCGGATAAGGAGCGCTGCTACTACGGTCCCTTTCTCCAGTATTTGTCCCTTGAGAAGCTCTCAGCTGCAACGATCCTCTCCGTTATGTCTCTTCTCAGCATGCAGCACCTTAATAGAGGGGCGAAGCTCGCGCAATTGGTCTTGAGGATTGGAGACACTGTTCAGGATGAGAGCATCGCTGAAACAATCAGAGTCAACCAAGACCGCATGTATAAAAACCAGAAGCATCCTGACCGGCTTTCAAAAATTCGAGCTTTCGTAAAGCGGCGCAATCCCCGAAGCTCCTACGCAAAGTTGCTTGGTGCTGACCAGACCCTATCGGCGGCTACTGAAAGCTTGCGGTGGAGCAAACCCATCAGAACGAAAGTTGGAACGATTCTTTTGTGGCATCTGATGAACATTGCAAAGATTGATGTTGTATCTTCGTATCCAGGATCGCCCGAAGTCCTCAAGGAGCGACAACCTGTGTTTTTCCATACCTTCCAGTACATGCTAGGAAAACGCACCGGACTTGTTCGCTTTAATAAAGCCATCGCATCTAAGATGGCCAAAGAGCCCGTTAAAAGTGTTCTGTCGCGGCATCTGCCTATGGTCGTCGAGCCAAAACCGTGGACTGACTTCCGGGACGGCGGTTTCCTGGAGCATTCAATCCCCGTGGTTCGTATTCGCAACATGGATCTTGGAAGGCGCTATGCCATCACTGCATCCGCCAACGGGGACATGACCCATCTGTTTGCCGGACTCGATGTCCTGGGTAAGACGCCATGGCGGATCAATCGTCCTGTCTTTGAAGCCATGGTCGAAGCATGGAATTCTGGAGAAGCAGTCGCCAAGATACCTCCAGAGGATCCCACGGTCGATCTTCCTCCCGAGCCACCTCTTTCAGAACCTCTTTCAGACAATGCCGCATCTCGCTACAAGTGGATGAGGCAGGTCAAAGCAATGGAAGATCTCAAATCCGGCCAACGAAGCAACCGATGCTTCCAGAACTTCCAATTAGAAGTGGCTCGTGCCTACGCGAACGAGACGTTCTATTTCCCACACAATGTCGATTTCCGTGGTCGTGCGTATCCACTGTCGCCTTTCTTCAACCACATGGGCGCTGACAACGTGCGTGGTCTACTCGTCTTCGCTCAGGGCAAGGAACTTGGACCTGCAGGCTTGTCTTGGCTCAAGATCCACCTTACCAATCTGTATGGCTATGATAAGGCTAGCTTCAAGGAGCGACGAGACTTTGCCATGGAGCATCTTGCCGACATTTATGACTCTGCTAATAATCCAATGCATGGAAACAAGTGGTGGTTGAAAGCCGAAGACCCCTGGCAGTGCCTCGGTGCTTGCATCGAGCTGAAAAACGCATTAGAATCACCCAACCCTCAGAAATTCGTATCACACCTTCCAATTCACCAGGATGGCACATGTAACGGTCTCCAGCACTACGCAGCGCTCGGAGGTGATGCAATGGGTGCAAAACAGGTGAATCTGGAACCTGGTGACCGTCCGTCCGATATCTATACCGCTGTCGCCGAGATTGTCAAGGCCGAAGTGGTCAAGGACGCTGCTCGCGGCGACCGTCTCGCACAAGTCCTGGAAGGAAGAGTAACTAGAAAGGTTGTCAAGCAGACAGTCATGACAAACGTCTACGGAGTCACCTTCCTCGGAGCCAAGCGCCAGGTTCGCCGACAATTAGATGACATTTTTGCCGTGTCGCCCGACCCGGCTCTAGAGAGTACTGACGCAGCTTCGTTCTATGTGGCTAAGAAGATATTCAAGGCTCTCTCAAGTATGTTCAATGGCGCACACGATATACAATATTGGTTCGGTGATTGTGCGAGTAGGATATCTCAGTCGTTGAGTCCGGAACAGATCGACTCCATGTTAAGGAAGACGGCGAGCACGAAATATTCACAATTTCAAAGGCCACCAAGCGTGGGAAAAGTGTCCGACGGACCCACAACATTCAAGACACCCGTGATTTGGACTAACCCACTGAGGATGCCAGTCGTGCAGCCATACCGAGCAACCGCACCAAAAACCGTGTCAACGAATCTTCAGTCCATCACCCTACAATGCCCTACCCCTTCCGATCCTGTGAGCAAGCGCAAACAACTGCAGGGCTTTCCTCCGAACTTCATCCATTCGCTCGATGCATCCCACATGATACTAACGGCGTTGAAATGTAACGAGGCTGGACTCATGTTTGCGTCGGTACATGACTCTTTCTGGACGCATGCCGCCGACGTAGAGACAATGAACGGCATCATTCGGGACACTTTCATAACCATGCATACCGAAGACATCATCGGTCGACTTGCTGCTGAGTTCGCCACACGTTATAAAGGTTTTATATATCTCGCATCCGTTAAGAAAAGTAGTGCTCTGGGGAAGGAGATTACAAAATGGCGCAAAAATTTCCCAGTGAAGCAGGGGCTTTCCAGTGACGAGCTGAAGATAAAGGAGCTTAGACTCGAGAAAAATCGCTACGATCTACTTTTGTCTAATAATCCAGATGAGAGAGCAGAAGGAGCAGCAATGATCACTCCTGCTCAACTTTTCGAAGCAACAGCCGACGAGACTGAACTAGTGCCTGAGGGGGATTTAGAAGGCACCGGCATTGGCGAGATGCCATCCGCAAGAACCGCGAAGCTGCAGGCCAACGAGCAAATAGAAGTCGGCGACCTCAGTAACGCCAAGGTGCTGGACCCCAAATCGGACGAGCCGGATGACCACGACCTTGAGCTCTCAGATCTGCCTGGAATCGAGCAATCGATCACAACTGAAGGAGGAGACACCGAAGCGGAAAGGGGTTCCAATACCAAACCGACGAAGCCTAAGCGGTCTTATCAAGTCCCCATGATTCGGTTCTGGTTACCCATGAGCTTTCCCCCGGTCCCCAAGAAGGTATGCACAATTCTACTGCTCTTGTTACCTATCTTAGGGGTGCGGCTGCTGACGTCTAGCAAAGGGCGATTTTGATGTCTCCAGGCTCAAGCGTAGCCCGTATTTCTTTTCTTGACCCACGCCGCTTCCACTTTTATACCCTCCCCACTAATCTGTGTTTGTATTAAGTTATTCCACGTCTGATTTTTGGCGACTGGTATTGCGTGATAGCATTGCATAGCGTGTGTGCGGGCAAGCATGGAGCACAGGGATTGGACCTAGAAGTTTACTGTACGAGATACCCGGGTATATGATCTCGTGTGTGTATAGATATTGGTAGTAGAGCACAGAGCAATAACTATCTCTCCATAGCCTTCGTGCCCGACTTGTCAATTGGCTTGCAGATTGCTTTAGCTCGACTTATTCATAACTCAACCTTCTGATCACGCCTCTACTGTCTAGAGCCTAGAGTAACCCTGGCTCCCACGACACCCTTCAAGTTCAGCGCTCAGAACGGACACCACGAACTATAGTCCAAGTGCACTGTCGTAGGTACGAAATCGTGTCAAGGGAGGGACAATGTCTGTCGAAGTGCTTACAACAGTCTCCCCGGCCTCCAACAGACCGATCCTTACTCGCAATGGCCTCGCGGATGCTGACCTGGCTCATCTACCCGCACTAGCTACTCAGGCGTTCGACAGCTACCGCCTTCTACCTCTGGAGCAACGGCAAAGGATAGTCAGAAAAGCGTTAGAATTGATAGCAGAAAACCAAGATGTACTCGCACGAGAACTTACGGAGCAGATGGGAAGGCCCATATCATATGCGACAAAGGAGATAACCACTGCTGTCGCTCGAGGACAATATCTGCTCAGAATCAGTGGCGACGCTCTGCAAGATACTGATGGAGAGCCAGAGAAGGGATATAGAAGGTTTATCAAGAAACTGCCCGTAGGCCCAGTATTGGTTCTTTTCGCTTGGAACGTACGCGCTGTCAGTCCTCCACTGCTCGCTGGTGCTGACTGAGATGATAGTATCCATATCTCATTCTCGTAAATTCTCTAATACCGGCTCTTCTCGCGGGTAACTCTGTCATTCTCAAACCGTCACCTCAGACGCCCACAATCGTAGAGCACATACACGATATATTCCTTCAAGCGGGCCTACCTGACAAAGTCATACAATACTTCCACTGCGGATCCTTAATCCGTCTAGAGAACATAGTACGATCACCTCAAATATGCCTGGTATGCTTCACGGGATCTGTCGCTGGAGGTTTACGAGTACAACGAGCTGCGGTCGATCGTATAGTGCACGTTGGACTCGAGCTTGGCGGCAAGGATCCAGCATACGTCCGTGCTGATGTTGATGTCAAGTGGGCAGCAGAAGAGATAGTCGATGGCGCAGTTTTCAATTCTGGTCAAAGCTGCTGCAGCATAGAGAGGGTATATGTTGCTGATACGATCCATGATGGATTTGTTGCTGCAATACAAGAGGTTCTCAAGGGATACAAACTGGGGAGCCCGTCTGATCCAGCTACCAATGTCGGTCCTGTGGTGTCGAAGAAGGCAGTCCAGACCATTCGAGGGCATGTCAACGATGCCTTGGCAAAGGGAGCCCTTGATGTCACCCCAGAAAATGAGAGCTTTGCCTCCCCTCCACCAGACGGCAATTATGTCAAGCCAACTCTGCTTATCAATGTATCCCATGAAATGGATATTATGAACGAAGAAACCTTTGGCCCCATCATCCCAGTGATGAAGGTTGGTAGCGATGAAGAGGCGGTCCGGTTGATGAATGATAGCGAATTCGGTCTTACTGCCAGCATCTGGACCAAAGACATTGCTAAGGGCGAAGAGCTAGCTGAACAGGTCGAAGCAGGAACTGTATTCCTCAACCGATGCGACTACCCAAGCCCCGATCTTGCCTGGACCGGATGGAAGAATTCAGGAAAAGGTGTAACATTGAGCAAGTTTGGCTTCGAGCAATTCGTACGCTTAAAGAGCTACCACGTCAAAGAATATCCGGCGTGACGGCATTATACGAGCTCCATTGTCTAGACCCAGCTCGGCTTGCCACCTTTTGTTGGAATGCTTTAAATCTCCGATCCGACAGAATGTTACGTGGAACGCAAGGGACTTTCCCACAGTGATGTCACGATGCTACGGACCTGAACCTTCATGAGCAATTCACCGTGCTCTGGATGTTGAGATTGCCATGGGCGGAGGCCTCTACGATGAATGCTAAGATGGATCTACCGGTTGGCTGTGAAAATACCTGCATTTCTGATAGCATCAGTGTTTCAGTCATGCTTTCACGTGGCAATCCTCACACCCCCGGCGTCCGCCTTGCAGATAGCTTCATTTCGGTCCGTTGCCCTTCCAATCTCAGCTTCACTCAGATTACTCTTAAGACCTTGGAGGTCACATAGGCAATTCACCGTCCAAATGACATGGCTCATACATCGGCATCTTTTACCGTCTTTGCTTTGATCGTTTGTACTTGAGCGTGCTTCGTCCATCTCCTGCGCTACGTCCATATTGCAGCATTTGTTGCGTGTTTGTGAGCTTGACATTTCTTGCATCCATCGGTAGACTAGGCCTCGAACCGTGTGGCACGTTGAGCTGTTCATGAAATCAATCCGTCGATACACAATGGGATGCTTCGAACGCCTCAGCAGCCTCAAGCGTCATTTCGCTCGTCTTCGGCCTGGAAGAGATCAGGATCGTTCTGGGTCTCCAGGTTTGATCATTGTACGTTTCAGACTTTCTTGACTATCCTGATCACGTCCGCTCTACCTTCCCAGCTGTCTCTGTCCACTCATCTACACGTCCCATTACAACATGACTGACGACCATGCAGGGTAGTCCGTACGCTTTTCGAAAGATAAATTCCTACGCCAGCCAAGACGGGTAAAAACTTCACCTGGCACGCAAGTCTCGCAGCAGCCACTGACACTCTTCTAGCGAGGCCCTCATGAGGGAAAAGCTTGCAGCAGAAAGCTTTACCAACTCACATCAACACCTCAATGCGGAACAAGGGGCATCATCCACTACCTCGCGCCAGCCAACACTCTATGAGAGTACCACCGAAGTGCAGAATACCCGCGTACACTGGGCAGATGGACAGCAGGGACAGCATGATGAGGCTTAGATGGGGGATACCCTTAACGGCTTTCCAGTTTTCGAGGCATGGCTCAAGGAAAGGTTTACACAAAAGTTTTCGGTTCGAGAGAAGACAATAAAGACACAACTACATAGCATCTCTGTAATACCAAATGTATCATTACAGAAGGGTTTCCACGTGTCGGTAAGCGGCAGTGAAAAAGGACATCATCATTTGGTGATGAAGTTTGCCCAATATACGCACCATAAAGTTGTCGGGATCCTGTCATGCTGCTACTAAGTCTCACTATGGATTCTCTTGTGCGGATCGAACCTCGACATGGATCAGGAATTGATAGTAACGACTCGCTGCAATGAGATAACGAAACTGATGGCTTCTGGGTATAAGAAGTAAGCACATTATGGGAGGAGCGTGAGGAGGCTCTTGAGGCCTGGTGTACATAAAACAAAGAATTAGGGCTGAGAATCTAATTTAGGGCTCTGTTTCATCCCTGTAGGCACCACTGAAACGCCGCAGCGCGGGCGTCATCCCTCCTCACCACCTGCCACCAACCTCACCTCCTCCCTTCTCTAAAACATTTTCACACGCCATACACACACATACACACACACACCCTATTAAACCCTCGCAACCCCCCAAAACTCAGCTCACAAACCCAAAGAATGTGCACCTCCGACCTCCCCCTCGCCCTCCTCGCCATCCTCTTCCCCCCGATCGCCGTCTGGATCAAGTGCGGCATCTGCACCGCCGACTCGCTCATCAACATCGCGCTTTGCTGTCTGGGGTTTGTGCCGGGGTTAATACATGCTTGGTATGTTATGCTCCTCTTTGCCCCTTCTCCCCTTCTGCCCCTCCCAAATCTCCGCGCCCTCTGTCCTCTCCTGCCCAAGCCTATCTCCTCTCCCCAGCCGCGCCTATGAGTCTGGAGTCCCTGACTTCGTGGACCTTGGCTGATTTGAAGATGTTTGTATTAGGTACATAATCGCCAAACACCCCGAATCCGACTACGAGCCTGTCGCTGGCGGCGACGACGGGGGCGAGAACGGCAGAGTCATATACCACTACGTCAGCGGTCCGCAACAAGGGCCGCCAGGACCGGGGCAGCAGGGGCAGGGGGCGGGTGGGCCGGGCAGTAACAGCCAGCAGCAGCAGAGGGGATACGGGACTGTGCAGGGGGGGAGGGCGGAGGAGAGGGCGGAAGGGGGTGGAAGTAAGAGTGGCGTGCCGCCGAGTTATGAGCAGGCGGTGAAGGGGGATAATAAAGTGCAGATGTGAGGGGTGGGTGATGCGAGAGGAGAAGGGAGGGTGATGAGGGATGGGGGATGGGGGATGAGGCTTGGGGGCGTTTGGGAGTGGAGAGGATGGGTTGGGGCAGGGATGGGGTGGGATGGGATGGTGGTGTTTATGCATAAATGAATGAAGGCGCTGGGTATCCTTGCACGGGGAGTGTATTGGCATGATGGTTGCAAGCAGAAGCATCTTTATTGCAGTCGCCTGCTTCTCTGGGTGCTGTGTGCGGAGGGTCTATCTAAGAGTACAGCGCAGTACATTGAGTACAGTTTTTGACAAGCTCCACACTGTTCACCCATCGCTCGTAAGGAGATCAGCCGCTCGGAACAATACAACATCCTAGCACCAGTAACAATACAGAGCCCAAGGGACCGCAGCTTTGAATCAGCTTGCACCGTTCACCATAGGGATCGTTTCAGTCTTGGCGCTGTCCATGCTCACAACACCTGCAGACTTGGCCATGTCCTTTTCTGCGGCCGCTAGAATGGCTTGATCGATGCCGCTTGCGGTGTCCTTGGCTTCTGCAGAGATTGGCTCGCTCTTCTCGCTGGCCGTACTCGCAGTAGCTGCGGATTTGGCCGTGTCCTTTTTTGCTGGTGCGAGTGATCCGTGATTCACGTCTGTAGTATCCTCTGTAGCCTGGGTTGTATCAGTAGCGCGTGCTGTTGTAGTTCCCGCTGCGGCCTGGGGTGTATCAATATCACGTCCATCTGAAGTCTCTGCTGCGGCCTTGGAAGAATCGGCTTGATGTCCATCCGCGCTTTTCCCTGCCTTCAGGTTGTCCAAGAATTCCTGCGGCGGATTCTGACGGTAACCCTCTGGATTGTTCTTCGTCCAGCGCCACAGGTCCTCGCAGGCATCCTCCAGCGTCCGCTCAGCCATCCATCCCAGCTCCGCATTCGCTCGCTTCGGGTTCGCAGTCAGATCGAGCACATCGCCGGAACGACGCCCAACGACCTGATACGGAAGCTCCTTCCCAACAGCCGTACCGAAAGCCTTGATCATATGGAACACCGTGCTCCCCTTGCCAGTGCCAAGATTCCACGCTCGCACGCCAGGGTGGTTATCTCGTAGATAGTTGAGAGCAGCAAGGTGCCCCTGTGCCAGATCGAGGATGTGGATGTAATCGCGGATGGCGGTCCCGTCTTTGGATGCATAGTCTGCGGTGAGCTCTATTAGAAATCGTTCCGCATACGGACCAGCATGACTCTGTGAAATTGCGGTCCTACCGTCGCCAAACACTAGCAGCTTATCCCTCTTGCCGATTGCGACCTGCGCCAGCAGTGGAAGCAGGTTGTAGGGTACGCCTTGCGGGTCTTCGCCCATTACGCCGCTGGGGTGCGAGCCGGCCGGGTTGAAGTAGCGTAGCAGTGCCGCGTTCCAGTGGTCTCCCGGCTTGCCCTCCGCCTTGAGGTTGTTGCGCTGGGCTTCGACGTGGTCGGTGATGCAGGCCTCGACGGTGGATTTTGTGCGGCCGTAGGGATTGGTGGGCCCGATGGGGCATTCTTCGGGGATGGGGATCATGTGGCGAAAGCGAGTCGCATCGCCGTAGACGGTAGCGGAGGAGGAGAAAACGATGTTGGAGACATTGTACTTTGTCATGGAAGTAAGGAGGCAGATGGTGCCGTAGACATTGGTGCGATAATACTCTAGAGGGATCTCACTCGATTCGCCAACTGCCTGCGTGTCGTTAGCAAGACCTCGCAGTTTCAAGTGTCTTATGCTGGCTCCTCTTAGCATCGATGCCTCTATCACGTACCTTGAGAGCAGCGAAATGGATCACACTGTCGATATTCGGGTGCGCTTCGAAGACCTTATCCAAGGCGCCAGCCACGGTGATGTCCACATTGTAGAAGGCCGGACGCTTGCCGCAGATGAGTTCGATACGATTGACGGCTTCGTCCGAAGAGTTACGGAGATTATCAGCAATGATGACCTCATAATCAGCTTCTAGAAGCGCGAGGGCGGTAAAAGAGCCAATGTAACCGGTTCCCCTGGGTCGAGTCAATTGATAGAAAGCGTAAACCTGCTGCCGAAAGACTCACCCTGTGACGAGGACCGAGCCGATTGGCATGATGTTTGTCTTGGCGAGTGTGCAGGGCGAATGATCCAGATGGCTGTACTCTAGAGTCAAGATATCTTATGTTGCAGTCCGACACCGTAGCAGTCAGGTTGTCGTCAACGCTCTGTGGGGTTTCGAGAAGTGGCAATTTGCGACGGGTTGACTTAAGGCCACTCTCCCACGGTTGACGATGCCACATGTTTAGGGCTGTGTAAAGGATTCACGTTTGGCGCGTCTCAGCTACGTGGAAGGGCTGCAAAGCGTTGACGGATGCTCACTCCTACATCTTCACAGACATTTCAGCATAAGAAGACACCAGCATCTGCAAGTCTAGTTAGCTTCCTTTCTCAAGCATCGGAACATGCGACAAGTCCCTTGCTGGCTGCAAGGAACGAACAAGCTGTCATCTATCGAATAGTGGCGCCCGCTCTAACCCGCAAAGGACCAGGCTGACTAATAAATTCCGGTCCGACTTCATTGGAGAGAAACAGGTCAGCCCCTAACCCGGACGTTGATACCCCCTTCGTCAACCGTCCGCCCATCTGCTCGTCTCTCCCTCTCTCAGCATCCCTGTCCACAGCATGGGCCAATCCAATGACACCCGAGTAGCAGTCGGACAGGAAGGCCAAGCAAGTACCGACAGATATGAGAGGCTGAGTGCAAGATCAGCGGCATTTGCAGGCCTACCCAAAAAGGCTTGAGTCCCGATGACGATAGATGGGGGGTACGCCCATTGGGTAGGGGGCTCATCCAGCCCATTTGACAAGTCTCATGGTCAAGGAAAAGTACGAGCCTCCATCAACCTTGGCTTTCTAGTCCTCCTTCGTGTGCAAGTCATCCAACCTTAATCGCTTTCTAAAGCTCCTCTTCTGTACTGCCACCTACGAGTGTGGCAGTTTGGTAACACAGGTGGCTTCGCGTTAAAGCCCGCTTCGGCTGTTATCACTATCGTTCGCAATTTCGCCCCTCCGGTCGTACAGCGGCACCCGTAACTGCTGGCCCACGGTAATTACGCGCACAAACCTTATCGGTCAGGCCTTATTCACCGCTTAGGCGACTGAGATCGCATACAATCCTTACAACGGATCCACGCTGTCGGGTCTCTTATGTGGGCGCCGCCAGAGGCGGCGGGTTCAGTGGAGGAAAGCCTCTGACAAGGGCGTCGACTGAAACCGCAATGATCTGGCCATTTGGCCGCAAAAAGAAAAAGCAAACTACAGTCGACGAGGACCAGGCCATGGCAGCGATGAATCATCCTCCAGAACGTGCAAGGACCGATCCCAATCAAGCAACCTACGAGGTTACCGGCAGAAGACCAAGTCGAAAAGATAGCTCACGTCGGCACAGAAGCTCCTCGAGGAAGCTTACCAAGAGAAATCGAGATTTTGATCAGGCAGATCCACTACCTGACGTACCACCTATACCACCTCGAAGTGCAAAGCGGAATGCGCTCAACGAGAAGGTCAACGTTCCTGGAGCCGAGCCAAGGGCAGAAGGGGACCTAGAGAAGAGTCCCGACGAGCGTCAACCTGTCCCATCGTATTACCTTCAAAACCCGATGTCAAAATCGAGTCTACAGCCGGAGAAGTTCTCTGTCACTCCAATACAACCTACTTTACGTGCAAAGCGAAGTGCAAACGATACCAACATGTCGCGTCGCAAGTCTAGCAAGAGGAAGGCCGAAGACCATGCTCGGGAGCGGGAAATCAGAGCAATGAGCTTGCCAGTACCGGTACCTAAGCGACCTGGTGCCAATGCAGGAGCTATGCTCGCTAGGGATAGTAAGGCGGTACCTGGGGGCTTAAACCGGAACTTCGAGCGGCCAGTATCAAATGTTTCTGTTCGTCTGCCCGAATCAGTACATTCAGCAATGTCAGTCGCATCGGACCAGCATGGTTTCAAAGTCAGTGCCTTTGACGCACTTTCGCCGCGACCTACTATACGCTACTCTGGCAATCCACGACAGAATAACGGATCAGGAAGTTTACGGCCGTCGCGAACTTCGACAAGGAAGGAAAAGCAGCCTGCGATTCCGGAAGAGTCAGCAAAGTCAAAGAAGAGGATAGACGAGCTGGCTGATGATCTAGATGCTGGCAGTTTGAGGGAATTGATGGAGCGCGATCGGCGTCGGAAAGAGAACGTTCGGAAGTTGGAGCAAGAGAGGCTACAACGTAGGCTTGAAAGAAAGGCCGAGAAGCAGCGTGCTGAAGATGAAGCAGAAGTTTCAGCTAAAGCGGACGAATCTGATGTTGGTCTAGGAATTGCTGGTCCTTCCATGAAACAACCTAGAATAAGCCGTGAGGAAGAAACAAAGACCCCAGAGTCGTGGCTCCAGGATCCATCTAGGGACCGCCTACCTATCGACCCCTTCACAGATCCGGTTGCTGGAGGTAGTACAACTCACCTTGAGGAGCCTACACCCATTGACGAACACGAACCGGACGAGCCGGTGCTTGAGACGGCTAAAGCTGTCCGTCTGTCTTCAGCCAGCATGTCACCACCTGCATCGCCATCACTTCCACTGCAAGCTCCTCCCAACATGTCTCAGCTTGCCGAGTTGGCTAGGAGAAGTACACCATCAATACCAGAGCTTGCGGAGAACGAGCGTAGAGATTCAGACACTAGTACACGACTTGCCATGAGTTGGACCAAAATATTCAGGAGGAGCGATGCACGAGCGAAGAGGACCTCTGGGGACCGTGGCCGAGCGCCTTCGGAATTTTCAAATACATCAAGGGACTCCTTGCCAAGGCAAATGCCACCTTCGGCTTTTCCCACGAGAATCTCTCAAGTGCGATCAGGCACGCCCATGCGTACGCAATCTAGGTTCCGGGAGAACCTTCCGGAGGCACCGATTTCGCCCCCAGAGTCCCGTGTCCAGTCGCCAGAACTACCTCGAGACGATAACTCATCTGTACCCGGTCAGCTTGCTGGCATTCCGGTGAGTCAAAACCAACCACTTTCGGAGATCCATCCTGCTTTCCGGGAAGAGGTTGCTCTGAGCCGGCATCAGTCGGTCAGATCGGCGCATTCCACGGATGCCCCCGCCAGCGCCGTCTTGTCCGAGTCATTAGCTTCCGTCGATTCAGAGGGGTCGTGGTTAACCGGGCGTCCGGTCAAGCGATCGTCTCAATCACAGATCAACCCAACAAGGGACAGTGGAGGCTCGCTGCAAAAGCATCTGGAAACTCTACGTGGAGTTCCCGACAATACTGGTTCGGTGGGTGGACAGGAGCCCACTCCTGCGCCAGAAGCCACTTTACAATATGAGCCGACGACAAAGCGGCGGCATGTGCTCGGCGCCGGACTTGACGACGAGAGCGATGATGAAGATATGCCCCTTTCGCAGACGACCTCGCTTCCGCCGGAAGAAGGCACTTGGCACAGCGCTGTTGGTCGACATCCTACCATTGTGCGTCAAGGTGAATGGGCTAGGTCGCGGGAAGGTCTCCTGAACGATTTCCAAGCTGCCGAAGAGTCAACCGAGACATCGCCCATATCTCCGGAAGAAGAGTCGCCGACTGGTCAAGCCTTGGGTTCGGAGGTAGCATTCATCCACCGAGCCACCAGCGTTGACGTGGGCCAGGGACATGCACGCCACATAAGTGCAGGCAGCGCGAGGCTTCTGAATCTGCCCCCTCGTTCATCGACTGAACTGAAGAGGCTGAGCGGCTCATCTGGAGAACGAAGTCCCCTCGCCTCGTCACATCCAAATCCGAGCTATGACACTCATCCAAGCGATGTGGACGACTGAATCGACGCTACAGATGGCCTCGATTCGTATATTCCGTTTCTTGTACAGCTTCGATTTTGCACTGCTCGCGCTCCCCGCGACGGACTCGCTCGTTTCAAGATACCCTTGCTGTTCTGTATCTATTTTCCAAAGACCTACCATGGCTCTAGCATTACTTTTGAGGGGACATTGGGCGGGTTTCATCCCTGAATATATAAATCCGAGAGATCCTGTCGGCTAGCGAGATGCATGGGAGAAAGCATGCTCAATTCAGTGTTCGCGATGCGCAGAAGATTAGCAAGACAACTCTCGTTAGATTGTTCTCTTCATGTATTGCAATGTACTATAATGACAAGACGAACACTCAGAGGTACTGCTTATGCTGGGTACATAGACATAATACTCAGACCAAAGTATTCTATCTCATCCGTCTGGCTAGCGACATATCGAGGGCCTGGTGTTCAGCCAAAATCTCATGGGTTCCACTCAACCATGTAAATCTATGTGAGGACAAGCCACATTTCGCTTGTCTGAAGTAAAGTCCTCTTCACTCCCTATCGCCCCGTCCTGTCCATGTAGTAAGGTATTCTGTCCCGAACAAGCACAAGCTTCAGGGTCTTCGGGCCATGCATCTCGGCAGTTGATGATGATCCGCTCTTCCGAAACGTTTGAAGGCTGCTTCGTCATAACGCATTTCTAATCCGATTAAATGTTGAGTGAACATTAATCCCACACGCTTTGAAGGAACCCTATAATACTACCCTTCTCCACGGACGACTTATCCTTCAGTATATTCTGAGGCAAGACACTTGGTGTGCCCTACTCACGATATAGTACAATGGCACCTTCTACAATCAAGCAATGGACCGTAGAAGGTAAAAATGGTTTTGATGGCCTGAAATTCCATGAGAAGGCCCCAATCCCCAGCTTGGGGGAGAAGGACGTCCTTGTACATTTCTATGCTGCTTCGCTCAACTATCGAGACCTGGCCATCCCGAAGGTGATTTCCTAGCGCTTGTACTCTAGAACCCAGATCTCTAACCCGCTGATGTGCAGGGTAAATACCCGCGTCCCATAACAGATGGCGTGATTCCTGGATCCGACGGCGCTGGCGTCATTGAGGCCGTTGGCCCTCGCGTCACACGCTTCAAGACCGGTGACAAGGTTCTTACCTGCTTTAACCAGGCGCATATTGCGGGCCCAATCAACCTCGCGATAGTCAACACTGGTACAGGGGGTGTTGTGAATGGCACATTACGCCAGTACGGCGCGTTCGACGAGGATGCGCTGACCGCCATGCCCGAGTCTCTGGACTTCAAGCAAGGCAGTACCCTGACCTGCGCTGGCTTGACCGCGTGGAATGGGCTTTATGGCTTGGAGTCGAAGTCATTGAAACCGGGCGAAACGGTCTTGACGCAGGGCACCGGAGGTGTTAGCATGTTCGCTTTGCAGGTGAGATCTCCGAGCTTGAGATCACTGTGACGTGATAGGATTCTGACTCAATCTCACAGTTTGCCAAAGCAGCCGGCGCCCGCGTCATCGCCACTACCAGCTCCGACGCTAAAGCGCAAACGCTCAAGGAGCTCGGTGCCGACCATGTCATCAACTACAAGAGCGATGCCGAGTGGGGTGCCACCGCGAAGAGGCTCTCGCCTTATGGCGCCGGAGTTGACCACATCCTCGAAGTCGGCGGGCCGGCCACGATGAAGCAGAGCCTGAAAGCAATCAAGCCTGAGGGTGTCATTTCCATCATCGGCTTCCTCGGTGGAATGGCAAAGGATCAACCCAGTTTCCTGGAGTGCTTGATTAACATCTGCACGGTCAGGGGTGTGTTTGTGGGAAGCCGACTGCAATTTGAGGCGATGAATGCTGCGATCGATGCGAATGGAATCAAGCCAGTGATTGATGAGAAAGTGTTCGGGCTCGAGGAGGTTAAGGAGGCTTATCAGTACATGTGGGATCAGAAGCACTTTGGGAAGCTGACTATTAAGATTGATGAAGGAGGGCAGTCGAAATTGTGAAATGAGAGCTCCAGAGTGAATGCCCGAGAAAATCTACTATTAGATCGAAATCCAGATTTCCAATTAGGGGGCACCATCATGACTCAACGTCCCCAGCATAATTTAATATACAATATAATGGGACTTCTCCGGGCTGTTATTCTGAAGTACCTACACAGAGCGCTCGTACATATTCAGTCCTGTCCGCAAGCCATGGGACCTTGTCGCGCTAATAGACGACTTGCCGCCGGACGCGTTAACAGGAATTGTGAATATTAACAAAGAAATCGAGTCCATCCGATCCGGAAACAGACCACTTGCATCGCGGGCATTGTTGAACGACTTTCTCACGCGCATTTAGCCGGCAATGCTAATTGACCACAAAGGAGCTCTAAATGCCTTATATCGTAGAGCCTATTGTCGTCGCTGCCGCGAAAAGCAGGCGAACGGCACCACGCGATATCTTTCAACACCACGGCAAAGGCCTTCCAATACATCGGAGAATTAGATGTGAATGTGACAATAGGAGCTAAGATTAGATTTGTGTTGGGGAGAACTTGAAACAGGAGATTGCAAATACCATTGTGGAGTGGAGCCGCGAGTGTTGAGGGTCAGAGGTGAATTGGTTTCGGTGCTAATTGAGCAGAATCAGTAAGTGATCATTCACCTACTTCCTATTGTCGTCCAGTAGCTCCGGATTTGGAAGCCAGCCTATCTTCCACCTCAACTCTTCCTTTCCTCTCTTCCCTCTCTCGCATGCTCTCTACATACAATCCTAACTTCTAATGTAATCGACAGCACTTACTTTTACCTACCATTTAGCTTCTGGAAAGCACTGTATTACAACTTACCTTGTTCGTTCAACCCAACTTCTGGCAAGCTACCCTTCTACATAATTACTTTCCCCCCAGCTTCTGCGAAGCTCCCCACCATTTCAACCAGAAATCACCAAGTATCACTTCTTCTCGAACGTCTTAAGACTCAGGAAAATGTCTGTCGCTGGATCTCGCCGTTCGGCTCGTGTCTCTGCCCGCGCTCAATCCGCTGAACCGACTGCTACTCCGGTTGCCGCTCCAAGTAGGGCTCAGGACGACGATCGCTCTGTCGTCTCTTCTCGTCGTTCCAATCGTGAGCGCAATCGTGAACGCAACCAGGTTACCGGCAACGGCGCTTCGTCTTACGGGACAAAATCTATCGATGCATTGACCGACCAGCACAGCTACCAGGCCACCCAGGCTCAAGCAATCAATTCTCTGTCTGGCACCGTCGGACAGGCGCAGCGTCGTGGACCAGCGGTTGCTGGGACTAGTCTCTCCGACTTGACCGAATTGTCAGAGGATAATCTCAACAGCCTTCAAAATACCGGTCTTGACGCCACCCTGAATACTGGTCTTAACGCCACCCAGAATACTGGTATCAACGACATCCAGAATACTCAGGATGACCAGGCTGACATCAACCGCCAATTTGGTGCCGATCCGGCTGAAGGTCTTGCTCCAGGCCCTGTCCGCGGAAGCAATTTCATGACGAAGGTTAATCGCTGGCTTCGTAACAACAATGCTACTTCGGGCAACGTTCAGCGACCTACCGGAACCCAACAGCCCATGGATGATGCTAATAGCTCTGGTCAGTTCTGGCAGAGCCTCGTAGATTATGGTCGTGGCTTCCCATACTACATTGCCCATAACTACCCTCGTTTGGGTGTTTGGTTCGACCCTCTAATGTCACTATGGTCGTTTCTGAAGCTCCTTACGATCATTCTCTCCATGTATGCCTTGTTCGAGAAGTACGGTGGACAAGGTTTTGGAAACAAACACAGCATTCGTCCAATGCACGACGCTGCCCCCTGTGTTAATGGTATTTGCCCAACATCGGAATTCAAGCCGGACATGTCCTCGTTCGAGAACGCGATACGCGATCAAAACAAGCAGATTCAAGATCTATATGGCGTTGTGCATCATAAGCCTATGCTACCTGCCATCGACTATCTTTCGCCTCAAAACAATGCCCACATCGTACCTCAACTCACGTCTCCCCAAAAGATGCGCAAGGTCACTGGGCTCATGCGATTCTTCAAGAAAGAAACCGAATTCGCGAGGATGCAACAGATTGTCGGACCATTCAAGGACCAGAAGAAGATGTGGTGCGCTCCTTCGCAGCATGGAAAAGCACAGATGACTATCAAGATGGCAGCAGCCATGTCTCCTGAAAATCTTTTCATCACACAGAGCTTGGCCTACAGCGAAGCCCTCGATGTCGACTCATACCCAAAGGAGATCGAGCTTTGGGTCTTAATCCGAGAGAGTCAAGTCCGCAAAGCCATCCTCGCTGAAGTCCTCAACCACTATCCCGACATTCAAACCAAGACCGAATCGCAGGAAAATCGTCACCTCGCCGAAGACCAGACTCTTCCAAAGAGCTTCATTCCGCTCGGCAGATTCACCTATGACGTCCGTCGCAGCCAAGCTCAACAAGGTTGGATTGTAAAGACCGCCATTTCCCGGTTTAACGTTTCCACCACCGCGATTGCCATCCGGATCAATTCAAACTGGGGAAACCTTGCCTCGACCTGCCTCCACCAAGTCAGCCTCTACGGCGAACACCTCGACGAGCGAAAGATCTATACCGATCCGACCACAGGGGAAATCGTGGACTCGGCTCTCCCTGACTCATGGTAAACTAACCACGACGAAACGACCGAGATGTGGCGGGCTGGCACGATTAGATTGTTGGAAATTGTTGGAAGTTGTGATTGCATGAGCGCCACACGGCTGTACATTGGCGTTGTTGGATACTTTGGCAGTGTAGCACCATTGCTGAATGTTGCTCTATGATAGACTCGGTTGTTTTACTCTGGATACCCCCATCTGTACCTAGCTTACTTGCTCAATGAAAACCCCATCAAAACTCAAGCCCGCTCATCATGCCTTCCATTGACTTTTCCCATCGCTTTGTGCAATTCTCATCCTCTCAACTCCCGATCCCTCCAATCCAGCTCCTCAACCCCCACCCCATCCTCCATGTACCTAGCCTATTTCCTCAACGGAAACACTGAAACGCTTTGCCCATATCGCCACAACATCCATTGTTCCCCAAGTTCGTTTCATAAAAATCTTCATTGGCATCATCAGGTTCTACGCACAACCGTCTTTCCCCCTCTTCCCCTCCCGCCTCATTCCCCCTCTTCCCACCCCCTCAAATCACCCTAAACATATTACTCCTCACCCCCCGCTTCATCGCCACCGGCACTCCCCCCTCAAGCTCCAACCCTGCAGCGCCGCCTTCGCCGGATATACCCTCTAGCTTCTCGCGGAGCTCGAGGTCGAGTTGGGCTTGTGTTTTGTGTTTTTCGGGTGTGGGTGTGGGTTGTGATTGGGAGGAGGTTTGGGAGGTTTGTTGGGGGGAGGATTGGGGGGAGGATTGTTGGGGGGAGGTTTGGGGAGAGGTTTCTTGGGAGGTTTGAGGGGGGGTGGGGTCGGAGGGCTGGTGGAGGGTGCGTTAAATGGGTTTGGAGGGGGAGAGGGGAGGGGAGGGAGGAGTACTGTTACTTGGAATTTGGGGGCGGTGGGGTTGGTGGAGGAGGCGTGGCGGAGCGTGGAGAGGGGGCGGTGGGGGAGGGTAAGCAGGGAGAAGGGTAGTTTGGGAGGCATGGCTGAGGTGCTTGATCATGGGTTGGTGTATATATGGTAGCGATCTTTATTCACGAGTAAAAGGATAAGATCTATCCGAGCTGTCACGATGACGTATGCTTCGAGATTGAGCTGCGGCGTCGAGTTGGCTTGGCAGGAGAAACAATTATTTGGAGAATTGAATTCTCCTGGGCAAACGATGGAGCAGAATTTCTTTCATCCAGAACTACAATAATAGGTGGCACACCATCCTTCTACAACGTAACACCGTAAAGCATTTGGCTTTCTAGATGCAGCAGACAAACCCTCCTCATTCGAACAGCAAATACTGCCTGTTGATCAACCACCTCGAGTTGTCTTTGCTGTAGTCATTGAGAAGCTGTTCCGCATCCGCCATTGTTATCTCATCAAGTCCTGCTCTAAGTTTCCGGACTCCACGTGCTACCTCGCGATCCGCACGTATGTAGATGAGGGGGGGACCCCAGCATTGTATGACCTTGAGGGTTCTGAGATACGTAGGGCTTCTGTAGTTCCATGCTGGGACAGATTAGTCAGTGGTGGGGACGCCCGGTGTGGGAGGAAATGTGCGGTACCTCTTGAAAGTATGGTGCCTGTGAATTTGAGCATGGCAAGAATGGGTGAATGCATAGGACAGTGTTTGTTGATATTGTAGGACTTTTGAGGAGAGGATGACTTGCGTTGACTTCATTTCTTTTGACTCGCTCAGTCGTGAGAGCATTTGGTGGAGCTGTCGGAGATCGGCGGAGACGATACGCCACTTGTAGGGATATCGGATTCAAATACTTATTGACACCCTCGGAGAGCAGCGTTATCCTTCCATCAACGACTACCGCGGAGTGCCCTGCTCCACCCGTCAAGGTTATGCGTGAACAAGTCTAAACGTTCCAACATTGAAGACTCGAAAGTCTGTGGCCTTTCGTGGAGTCGTACTCCCATACGCTCCAATCTATCCTCCAATTCACGTTCCATCCGGGATTTCCGGTATTCAAAAAAATAGTAGAGACTGCCAGCCTCTACAACCTTGAGGAAACAGGGATACACTCGATCTAGGAAGGTGTCTGAGAGGAAGGCTGAGGGGTTGGTGAGCAGTGTGATGATCTGGGGGGTGGTTTGCTTGCCTTTTGAGAGCCTGGCAGGAATAGTAGCCATTGTAGGAGATATGCGATATGCAGGATTGACGGTACCTTATGGTGATGTAGGTCTTGATCTAAGGTAACGTAAAGACTGAAAGGATGTCTTTTGGTAGATATTCGTCAAGTGGTGTGTCAAGAATCTGTGTAAGAGATATACGTTGGAGGCCCGGAGACTGGCGGAGAACAGAGTTTGACATTTGGCCACAACAATCGTACCTCTAACAAAAATAGTATCGAGCTCTCTGAAGCCTGTGAAATGTCTGATTGCGTAAAATTTGTTCTCATGTATAGCAACAGTAGCCTATAGTGCTTGAATTATGGGATGTGTGCATGTTGAAGATTGCTAGAGAGAAAACCTCGTTCAAGGAGCACGTATCATTCAAACCAACCATCTCGTATCTTTATTACTGTAGTCGTTAGGTAGTTATTCTGTAGAAGCCAATGTTGCGTCCATACAATTCGTAAACGTGTCAAATTGCTTTCCTACTTTTCCAAATCCACGCCGAACCATGAGTGTGGCGGGTCTCCTGATTGCGAGATACTGCACGACCGTGAGAATCCTCATGCAGCTGGTTGGTAGAGAACCAAGGAACAGATCAGGGAAACGGGGTCAATCCTGTCTCTATGACCTGCAACCCTTGACTTTGGCGGGCCTGGCAGTACTCATTGTAGTCTTTGTAGAAGGCTGACAAACCTCGAAGACGTAGCTTTCTCTGCACGTAACTGCATGACTCCGCGCCTGAGGAGGACTGTCGAGACATATTTTATCAGAAATGAAACACGAAGTATGATTGATGGATCTCGATGAATAGTGGAAAGCGGAGGCTAACCGGATCAGGGATGCTGTTCCGCAGACGGAACCGTTCTGAGCTTTCAAGATCCTCATACACCCATATGATCGCGATCGATCAGATCAAAATTACAAGATGCCAGTAGTCAAGGGAGGCGTATGGTGGGATACATCCTAAGTATTGCTCATCTATCAAGCTTAGCTAATGCCTTTTCAGGACGAACATCGAAGACGAGATCCTCAAAGCCTCCGTCTCCAAATACGGCCTGAATCAGTGGGCTCGCGTATCCTCACTCCTCGCCCGCAAAACACCCAAACAATGCAAAGCAAGATGGTCGGAATGGCTGGATCCCGGTATCCGCAAGATAGAGTGGTCGAAGGAGGAGGATGAGAAGCTACTTCACCTCGCAAAGCTCATGCCCACGCAATGGAGGACTATCGCGCCTATAGTTGGCAGGACGGCCACACAATGTCTGGAACGATATCAAAAACTGCTGGATGAAGCCGAATCGAGGGAGAATGATGAATTGGGTCTGGGCGGACCAGCAGGAGGGGAGACTGCTGCCCCAAACGCGGATGATGTACGGAGGCTCAGACCGGGGGAGCTGGATCCAGATCCGGAATCAAAGCCAGCGCGGCCGGATACTATCGATCTCGACGAAGATGAGAAAGAAATGCTGAGCGAGGCGCGGGCTCGTCTTGCCAACACACAGGGCAAAAAGGCCAAACGAAAGGCTCGAGAACGTCAGTTGGAGGAGTCAAGGCGACTGGCATTGCTACAGAAGCGCCGAGAGCTCAAGAACGCGGGTATCAATATCAAGATCACTAATCGAAAAAAGGGGCAGATGGACTACAATGCCGATGTTCCTTTCGAGAAGAAGGCTGTACCCGGGTTTTACGATACGTTGGATGAGAAGGATCAGAACGAGAGAGAGCGTGAGGCTTTCGACCCTAGGAAGCAACAACTGGCAAATAAGCGCAAAGGTGACCAGGATGAGGATCCAGATCGGAAGCGGAGAAAGAACGACAAGAATGGACCGTCTGCGGCGTTTGCTGCGGCAGCGAAGGCTGGCCAGATGCAAAAGATCCGAGAAGCAGAACAAAGTAGCAAGAGGAGGGGTCTGGTCCTCCCAGCACCACAGGTTGGCGAAAGTGAGTTGGAGGACATCGTTAAGATGGGTATGGTGGGCGAGCAAGCCGGTCGACTCAGTATGGAAGGCGAGAACGAGGCAACGAGAGGCTTCGTAGGTAACTACACAGGTATTGTTGGTGGGACGCCTATACGCACACCGAGAGCACCGCCTCAGGAGGACCGCATAGCGAACGAGATTCGGAACATTCGGGCCTTGACAGAGACACAGTCATCGTTACTGGGAGGGGAGAACACGCCTTTGCACGAAGGGACTGGGTCTACAGGGTTCGACAGTGTCACACCAAGGCGGCAGGTCATGTCAACGCCGAATCCTATGACGACTCCGTTGCGTCAAGGCGGTGGAGGTGTTGGGGCGACTCCGTTGCGTACACCAATGGGTCCCGGCGCTACACCGTCGCGGACACCTCGCGATAACTTTGCTATCAATGAGGATGGTACTTCGTCTATGCAGCTTGTAGGCAGCACGCCGAGGGAGGTCAAGCTCAGAGAGCAATCAATGAGGAACCAGCTCAAGTCACAGTAAGTGCCATTGTTGCAATGTCTCAAGTCATAGCGCCTAACCACGTATAGATTCGCCTCCCTACCAGAGCCTAAAGAGACGGATTGGGAATTGGAGCTTCCAGACGAACAGCCAGAAACTAACGGTGACGTGGAGTTGTCTGAGGAAGATGCCGCGGAACGAGATCGTAGAGACCAGATTCTCCGAGAAGCAGCTGAGGCGGCGGACTTCTCACGACGCACACAAGTCCTGCAACGTGCATTACCGCGCCCCCCAGTGGTTGACATCGATGCGCTCATGAAAACCGCATCTGAAGTCTCGGATCCCGGCGAAGGTGCCATAGCAAAGGAGATGGCTCTCCTGATAGCCAATGACGCGTTGAAGTACCCGACATCAAAAGCCAAAGTTCAGGGCGTCTGCAGGCCTTTGCAGAACTTTGATGATGAAGCGTTAAGTAATGCTCGATTACAAATCGCCATGGAAACGCAATCAGCTGCCGCTGAGGAGGACCAAGAAGTCTTCGACTCACCCTGGTCAAAGCTTCACGAAGCTTCGTCGGTTCTACCAGGCCTGGCAAGCTACGAAGACGACGGAGACGACACACGCCAGGTCCTGACCGAAGCTTTCGACGTACGCTCCCTTCCTTCTGGGTACTGAAAACACATCATTAACACTCACCAGAACATCCAAAACTCCATCACAGCCGACGCCGAGCGAGGCAACAAGCTCGAAAAGAAACTCGCCCTGCACTACGGCGGCTATCAGCAGCGAGCCAAAACCCTACGGCAGAAAACTGTGGAAGCATCCGAAGCGCTCGACAAGGAGCGGATTTCGCTCGATACGTTCCGGACTCTGCAGGTTGCGGAGAGGGCGGCGTTGCCGGGTAGGCTGGAGGCACTGGGGGAGGAGGTTGCGTTTGTGAAGAAGCGGGAGAGGGATGCGCAGGAGGTTTATAGGCTGAGGAGGGAGGAGTTGGAGAGCGTGCGCAAGGCGTTTGTGAATGGTGGGCATTGATTGACATGTATCTTCAGTGGAGACTTCGGGAAGCAGCTAGGAGCTGGACTAAGCAATGGCAGGCTTGTTGCTTCATCTTAGGTGCCCGGGCTTTGGATTCCCGGGTGGTGCAAGCTTTCCGTCCTCGTCTTCTTTCTCCTTGAAGCTAAGAGCCAAGACTGTGATGGATTGGTAGGAGGCTCTCTCCTCGAGAAATTGAGGTGGAAAGCCCTTGATTACGAATACAGCAGGGCTTTATGACAGATCCAAACCGCCTACCTACTCGAAAGGAGCATGTACTTTAGCTTTATCCGATTCCTCACTCCGGGATCAAAACTCACAACCAACAATGGCTCTGTGGGCGCATCACACATGCAAACCGTGCACGGGTTTTTAATACCTTAGATGTAGATGTTGAACCACCTTCTTCACTAACTACGGTGAAGTACTAAGAGAAGCGTTTACGCAAGTAGGCCACGGCATACGAATCCCACAGCCCTGTATATCTGACATAGCACTAGGTCTCCGAAATCATGGTTGCATTGCTTGGGCTGATGGGCAATTACCTATTCGAGGCATACGTTGATGGACTCCTATTTAGCACTCGAAGTCAGCGGTGGACAACAGGAAAGGATGGCGGTGCTGCATGTTGAACGCCATCCTTGATGATGAATATCTGGAGGGGGAGACTACCTATACACACATATAAGGGGCAGACTGGTAAGTACTAGTCTCGTATAAGCAGAAGGGTGAAGAATTGCCCTTGGACACTGCACGTGCGATGAGAGTGATGCATAAGTAGAGCATCCGTCCTCTTTCTGGTGGCTCCTCTACAATGTCCGGGTTTGAAGGGCAAAACCCGTCCTTACCCCGAGCCATCCGGGCATATCTCAACCGAGCTTCAAGCTGTGTCGCGCCTGTTGTCTGAAATCGTATAAAGAGGTCAGAACGATCTTTCCAGATCGAAAAGCTGACCAGATTCCCTTCAGTCCCTTTGCGTTGATCAGCGAGTCCAGAAAAGGGATGGAGTCTTTCGAAGTACAGCTTGCCGACAATGCCGTCGTAACAGGACTGGCATTTCTTCCCCGTCACACCACAAACACTCTTCAGAAGTCCAACCGCCCGCTCATCGTCGCAATTCATGGCGCCTCGTAAAGCGCCTCGTACTTCTTCGCCGACGCTCAACATTCGGCGCTCCCTCTCGCTTCTGCTTTAGATATACCTTTCCTAGCCATCAACCGTCCGGGCTATCAGGAGACCACACCCTTGCCACCAGTCCCGTCCGGATCGACGTTCCTCAGGAAGAGGGGAGATATCTCCATCAGCAGATCTTGCCGGCGATATGGGAAAAGTACGCTTCGGCATTGGGCGTTTCGTGTATCGTTTTGATGACGCATTCGCTAGGCGTACCTAGTGGCATCGTTGCGTCCGCTTTGAACGCTGAGATGAGATCGTATCCCTTGGCTGGGTTGGTTATCTCTAGTATCGGCACAGAATGGGATAAAGAACATAGAGTTGGCATGCAGGATATGCTGAAGGAAAAACCAGCGACAATAACCTTTCCCAACGACTTCAAAGACACAGCGATGCTCGGCTCTCGCGAGGAAGGTATGGCGGATCCATCGATTTACGATCAGACGGAAGTTTTGCAAGATGTGATGTACTTCGAAGAATGCGCGGAGATGCAGACGCAGTGGCTGGATTATTGGCAGGAATACGCAGTGAAAGTGAATGTTCCGGTCATGTACGCACTAGCGGAAAAGGATTGGCTGTGGACTGTCAGCGAGCAGCATGTGCGAGACTTCGCGGGGGCTTTCAGGGGGAGTCCGAGGGTTGAGAGTGGGTTGGTGCTTGGTACTGCGCATTGTATGGAGCTTAGTCGGGTTGGTAGAGGCTGGTACGCCAGGGCATTCGGGTTTTCGTTGGAGTGTGCGGTCGCGCTGGATTTGAGACGGCGTTCTGTACTATAGTCGAGGTAAGAGTCCGGGGAAGGGGTGTACTCCACTCCAAATTAATCATGTCGTTCGAATCCTGGGCACCATGATATTTGCAATCTTCGATATATCTTGTTGTCCCTTCAAAGTTGCGCTCGTACTTGCAAGACCTCTTCGACCAGTTTAACGACCTCTTGTGATGAGCCATACGAACTCTGGTACCCATAGCCTCCGTGGCCATAGTTATGAACGATCCAATGCCCATTGATCCTCTCCTTCGCGATCCTTGGCCCGCCATCTCGAAGCGGTCGAAGGCCAACGCCGTGACGGATGACACTCAGGTGCTCGATACCTTTCCCACCTGTCAAAGCAGGACACAGTTGGACCGCTCGCTTCATGATCCTGATGGCCAGGTTGGGATCAATTTGTGAGTCCCAGTTGCCTTTTTGGTAAGATCCACCAAGCAACGTGCCGCCTCCTATATACTATTAGAAAGATTCAAGGATAACCTTTATGATATTTACCTGCAGCACGCTGCATAGTATAGCAGACCTCACCGTCACCATCGTCGGTACCGGAGTTGGAGCACATCACTTCTGCTTCGTTCCTTACCAGGACCGTCTGCCCACGCGCGGGCATTATCTTCTTGTCATTGACACCATCGAGCTTACCAGCGGAGAGCCCCGTGCAATTGACGATCACATCTGCTTTCTTCCCCGAATGATGGACTGATGCAGCTTCAGCAACGTGCTCAAAGACTGCTCTTTTGAATACAACTCCGTTTTTCAGGCATTGCGACGTCAGCCAAGGTAGGTAAATAGCAGTGTTGATGCACAAGGACGTGAAGGTGTTTCCGCTGTCATAGCCAGCGGGCAGGTCGTTTTTCTCGATGTTCTGGAACTACCAACAGTGTGAGTCGAGTAAGCCAACTTGGGGCTGGATCATTGGGCTCTTTACGTCAGGCACTGTTTCTTTGTACCACGGATCAGGACCGCCTAGCTCTTTGAACCAGTCTCCTGTTGCCGTGTTGAAGTCCTTGTCTCGAATATAGATCGCAGCCTCTACGAAGGGTCAAACAGTGGTTTACCGCTGAAAGCAAGTATTTTACTTTGGAAGTGTACCCCAGCTTCGGAATGTGACCTCGCCAACTGTTCAAGCTCGGGCCAAGTATTTCTATCCCTCTCAGCAGCTGGGGTGCCCCTCTTCGACACTCTGTGCGATATCAGGGTCTGATCACTGGCAACAGAGGATTTAGACGAACGGCAAGTAGTTTGCGCCGGCCCACGGTGACGCGTATTCTATATCATAGTCGCCTGGCATATGTTTCGCAGCGACAGTGACACGGTACGCGAATTTCTTTGAAAGCAAGAGGGCTGTTGTAAGGCCAGCAACTCCGGCCCTGATATCAGCATCATTGGCATCAGCAGCCACAAGTGCAGCATCTAGACATCATCCGGGCTATGCGGAAAGCTTACCCAACAACTACAATTTGTGCTTCTGCCATTTGTCGAGGAATCGGTTAGCACAGTATGAAGCACTGCCTCGAGCCTCGGAAATGTTGAGTTATCTTGGATGTTGTAGAGCGCCTGCATAAGTAGGTAAAAAGACGCATATACGTATCACATGATTCCAACACGTCGGCGAAAAAAATAACATCCAAACCCCCCCCACCTATGCTCTCCGCAGAACGACGACAAAGCCCAGGCCTTTTGCCAGATGGCATCGTACTTAATCGGGCTTAAGAATGACGTCGTACCCCCAAAATCAGGGGCAGCCTGGCAAGGGGGGGTGAGATAGCGGATGCGTGGGGTCATCACTTGCGGGAGTTGGTTAGCTTCACTCGATTTAACCAGACTAGTGCCTCGCTTCACTTCCCAAACCAGCATTAATCGTGAGAGCATTCAAGCACTCTTTGCTGCCTTCCCTCTGACCATGAAGCATTAATTCCTTCCGCTCTCTAGAAATTTGCACCCTCTCACTCCTACCGAATTCACTCCCTCCAACTTGCCGTACGTGCAGAGCTTCATAACTCCTTGAGATCACCGCCTCCGCCTTGCTTCCAGCGACTTCCGCATTAGACCTGCCCACCATGGGCTACACCTCCGAATTTCCATTGCTCTACGCTTCAGGCTTGTACGCTGCTAATACTGCTGGAAATGGTAAGTGTTTTCGTCTCTGTGGTTTCTCCCTCACTTCTGCACTTCTTACATTTGGTCCTTTGCATTGCTAATACGTACTTTCCAGGCAATTGCCTGTTCCATGCCCTGTCCGATCAGCTGTACGGCGTCCAGTCAAGGCATGGCGAAATACGTTCTGCAACAATCGTGTATATGCGTGAGCATGCCGATTTCTACAAACAATTCGTCGATGTTCATCCAGGGGGTGGGCTTCGCCGAAACCCGAAGCGAAAGAACGCTGGTGCCTTCTCTTCATCTTTCAATGCCACTGTGCCAACCCCGGAAGAAGTCACTCGGGTTTTCGAAGGTCATTTGGCTGAGATGGCTCGGGGAGGTACCTATGGGGACAATATGGAGATCACTGCATTCTGTCGGGCATTCAACGTCGACGTAAAGATCTATCAACGCGATTTTGCATACATGGTACCGGTCGATCATGCACGACCGGCCACTCAGGTGGCTCATATCGCTTATCACGTAAGTCTCTAGAGTATTTCACTCTTGAGACTGCAGACTGACCAGGTTGAAAGACTTGGGAGCATTACTCCTCCATTCGTAACCTGGCCGGACCCCACGCTGGGCCTCCTATGGTCAAGGAAATCCCTTTATCAGCTGAAGCACAGAGAGAAGCGGAAGCAGCTCTTGCTAAAGCTTCGTACGTCCTTCCTTGGATGGTCACGGTCGTGATGGAATCACTCCCGTTCTATGCCGACCGTGCTGTCATTCTCAAGACTCTCGAGGAGTGTAAAGGCAGCGTCGACTTAGCCGTGTCGAAGTTCCTCGACTCCGACTTTCAGAGCAGCTCTTCTTCACGTCGTGGAAGCTCAAGTGTCGAGCGTGAGCCCGATAGCGATGACGACTCCTTCTCTGGCCCCAAGAAGAAGCAAGACCGACGTCTGAGCCGTGCTAAACGTGCCACTGCCACAGACCACGTTCAGCCTCCTAGCAAAGATCTCACTGTTCGTCTCAAGAGCGACCGCCTACCTTCTACTAAAGACATCCTATCCGTTTCCGATTACCATGACAAACCTACCGCTGTCGAGGATGAAGATGAAACCGAGGAAGAAGACTGGCTCAATAGCTCGCCACGCAAGGACTCGGAGTCGGCTTCAGTCTCGACGTCAGCTTCTGAGTACTCCATTGCAAGCAATCCACGCTCTGGTGGTAGTCGGCTCTTCAAACTTTCGCAGCCCAAGAAGAGGGATGAAAACAACTTTCCGTGGGCAGCTGGCCCTACGACTGATCTTCCTCTTCGCAGCGACCCTGTCAACATCCCTACCGGCAACGCACAGCAACGTGACGTGAGCCCTAGAAAGCGTCTTATTACTCGTAACCAGCGCGATATGATGCAGAAGAAGGCTCAGAAGGCTGCCGCCAAGGAACGAAAGCGAGAGGCTGCTGCTGCTCGCGGAACCCATCAATATAACGGTCCTCCCATCCCAACCACGAAGAAAGGCAAGGAGAACACTCCAGTCATCGAAACACGCATCAAAGTGCTGTACATCTAGACCTCACTAAGCTAGATCATTGAGCTGACACCCATGCTTGACGATTGCGGAAGCTGAAACTCACTGGATACTAACCATACCATATCATCATTGCATAGCTCTACAACCGAAACCCCCGAAGCGACGTCATCTTGGAGTCTCCGACACTGCCACATACCCCCTTTTTACATTCGAACGATCTAGCGAGCGAGCATTTTTCGGCGAAGAAATTTTGATGCATGAGCGAGGACTACGAAGCATAGCATATGCCAGATGCCAAAGGCTAGGAAGTGCTCCGACACCTTTGGTCTCTTGGCCCACATTGGGAATCATCAGCGATGGAGCATATAGGAGTTTTATTTTCGAAATCAGGGAAGATGATTGCGTGTCATCGCACATTCACCGGAAGGAGCTCACACCGAGCCTACATCCACACCTTTTCTACAGATACCATAGATGGACTCCATCATCCACCTCTGGCCTTGCGAAAGACTCGGTTAGTAGACCTTACGGACGAAAACCCTGGTTAGTAACCGGCTTTTGGAGGAGGATTATCTGGACACTATGTCCTTATGGTAGATTAACGATGGTTAGAGTCTAGGTTAGGAAACTCATTAAGGCAGTCTAGTGTGATATCTATGATATATTGCAAACCCACCATCGAGTGTACTCTGTGATACTGAGCCTCGAGCATCTGCATATCCAGACTCTCTAGGATTACCACCTCAGAGTCTCCACCATCACGCGATTACAATCATTCGTATACCGGAAACCTGATGATTAGCTAATCCAAAAAACGGGATCAGGGTCCAGGCACGTGAGGGATTTGGAATGAGATCCACCCGCAGCATGTGGCGTCATGCAAATTGCCCCTCGCACCATTAACTCATGTTACGTTGATTCATCCCACATGCACAAAGAAGCATCAAGAATCCATTATTTGTAATCGCACCTCACAAATCGCGCTCTTACTCCGAAACACCTAAGAACACTTCATACTTAAAGTATACTTACTCCCATCGCTCCCATCGCTCCCAGCTCCTCAATCACACTGGCATCTGCAATCCGCCGCACACTGCTTTCCACAACCACAACCCAACAAGCCTTCCCCAGATCCAGATCCTTTGCCTCTCCCATCCCAACAACCAGACTCCTCCGATACTTCCATCCCACAGCCTTCAAAATGGGTAAAGAAGGCGTCCACAACCTCATGAAGTGAGCCCCCCTCCACCCAACATCCATCCCCTCCACCTTCCCTTCCTCAACTTAACCCCCCCGTAGCAAATCCGACTTCAGCACCGCCCTCTCCGAGCCCGGCGTCATGGTCCTCGACTGCATGGCCACCTGGTGCGGCCCCTGCAAAGTCATCGCCCCGCAAGTCGTCAAGCTCTCCAACGACACCTTCCCGGACGTGAAATTCTACAAGGTGGACGTCGACGAGGTGCCCGACGTGGCGCAGGAGCTGGGCGTGCGCGCGATGCCGACGTTTGTGATCTTCAAGGATGGGGAGAAGGTGGGGGAGGTGGTTGGGGCGAATGCGAAGGCGTTGGAGGCGGCGGTGAGGAAGGCGGAGAAGGGGGAGGCGTGAGGGGGGAGGGGAGGGAGGTGCTTAGATGCTGAATAGACGGTTTCGCGACAGGGGGCTAGGTCTCTGAATGCAATGCGTGTTTTGTTGAGGCTCTAGAAGTATTTTTTCCACTATTCAAATACATGGAAACCACGTGCTCCGACTTCCTGTGAATTCTTCCCCACCATCACCTTATTCTCGTGTTCCTATCCCCATGTCAGATCCACGTCCCACCACCGCCCTCCTCCACCCCTGCCCAACCCTCATCGATATCCCCCTCTCCCTCGCCCTCGCCCAGCACCTTTCCCCTCCTTTCCCACCTCACACGACCCCACTACCACCCCCCACCCCACCGCCTCCCCTCCGCACCCTCCTCTCCACTCCTGCGCCCTCAGCGCCATACCCCAGCATAGAGCCCAAGAGCGAGAGAGCGAGGCGGAGGGTTTTGGAGCGGGTGGGTGGTGGGGCTGGTGGGGCTGGAGCTGGCGGGGGTGTGCATCGTGGGATTGAAGATGGCGGGGTAGATAAGTGGATTCGTGAGGAATTGGAGAGGTTGGGGGCTGGGTACCAGGGGGCTTGGTGCTTGGAGCGGAGGGTCAAAGATGGGGGGAATGATATGGGAGGGGGGAGGAAGCGGAAGCGGAGGGGGAAGTCACAAGGCAATGGTGCTGGCGATGGAGAGGACGCGATTAAAGAGCTGGATCTACATCCCGCCGCAGCGTTGCACATCAACCCAACTCCAATCCCCTGGCACCTCACCGCCCAAGCCCAGCACAGCTCCACCCTCACCGCACTCCACCACCGCCCGATCCACAACGCGCACAGTGCGCCCTGCTATCTCGATCTCATATCTTCGTATAAACAGCAAGGCGATCCATATCGATACCTTATCCCTCCCCTCTCAACATTTCTGCTCTCGAGCATCACCCCGCACACAGCTCCAGCACTCACGCACGCGGCGCTCACCCTCCTCCCAGAACGAACCCCCTCCGCCGGGCCAGGGCAGTTCGATTTCGTGCTCCTGGACCCCCCGTGGGCGAATCGCTCGGTGCGGCGCTCCGGGAAGTATAGCACCGCGGAATCGCATGGTGGACTGGATCCCATCGCTGCACTGGAAGGCATGCTAAGCCAGCATATTGCCCCCGGCGGGCTCGTGGGATGCTGGATCACGAACAAACCCGCCGTGCGAACCGCGGCGCTCGACGCGTTTGAGAAATGGGAAGTGGAGCTGGTTGAGGAGTGGGTGTGGGTGAAGGTGACGAACAGAGGGGAGCCGGTGACGGAGTTGGGAGGCGTGTGGAGGAAGCCGTATGAGGTTTTGCTGCTGGGGCGGAAAGGAGCTGTGGCCGAAGAGCGGGTGGAGAGGAAGGTGGAGAGGAGACTGATTGTTGGGGTTCCGGATCTGCATTCGAGGAAGCCGAATCTCAAGGAGATGGTGGAGCCGATGATGCCGGAAGCGCGGCGGTATAGAGCTCTAGAGGTGTTTGCGAGGAATTCGACGGCGGGGTGGTGGGCTTGGGGGGATGAGTGTATGAAGTATAATTGGGATGGGTATTGGTTAGGCGCTGACTGATAGGGTTGTCACGAGAGCTGCTGCGGTCTTAGAAGCTGCTCGATAGCGTAAGGTTTTTGAGATACTCGAGGCGCTCAGGGCCTCGTCTACTCTGATGGGAGATCTCCAGGGTTCGCTTTCAATGCTTCTTGACACTTGCGATACAGACGAACCCATTCGCCACGCTCGTTCCGCCTTTTTCGCACATCATCCTCCACCCTCGGATCGGCGACACTTAGACATTGCAGGACCGCCTTCGCTATCTCTCCTTCCAGCTTCACTGGCGGCTCTTCTCGGCTCATGGACGCGATAGACTGTCGGAGGACCGCCATTGTCTTGGCTTGATGACCTCTTCGCGCGACGCAGCGGAACAGCAAAGCGTAAAGCTCTTCATCTCTACGTTGGAAATTGGCGGGTATCGACTCCCAGGTCTGCCAGACGCCGTACCACTTGTCCGCATCAGCACAAGCCTGGATGACTCGACCGTAAGACTCAGTGCTCCTCTTCGGAAAGCCGTAATCATCCATCAGTGTTTTCAGGCGTGCATGGGCAGCTGTATGCAGCTGGATCTTGTCGCCCGGCTCGGGATCAGAGGCGATGTAGGTCGCTACTTGCAAGCTTGTCATGATCTCTTCGGTCATGACGTTCTCCCCTCGCAGAGACATGTCTTCAAGGACGTCCACGGCGAGTCGAATATAGGTTATGGGAAGTGAAGGGCGGGAGTCGCTCGTTTGAGGCCTCCAAGTCTCCTCGAGTAAGGTGCGGACGACGAGAGTGAATGCACTGGCCGGGATATCTACGGCGGAAGCTTGCATCTCTGAGAAGGTCGAGACGAGATTGAACTTGGTGTAGGAAGGATGCCCAGTACTGATCGCATGGCAAACCAACGACAAGCGGCATTCCCAAAACTGCGAATCCGGAAAATGGGGATAAGCCTCGTAAAAGGACTTCAGGAACGATGTGGAATCGACGTCGTTCACTCCTGAACCCAATACTTCAACCGCATCCTCTCGAGGTAGTCCTTTCAAATATTTCAATTTCGACTGTAGAGAGAGAAGTCGCACGTTGTCATCAAAGCCGCTCGAATTCTGTTTCTTTTGAGAAGGATTAGACGACGGTAAGGCTGCCCTGCCCTTTGGGTCTTGAGTATCAGGCGAGAGTATCCTAGGCTCTAAGTCTGAAGCATTCGCAGCGACACTTTCGGGACTCATCCGGCTGTGGCCATTTGTAGAGAATGACCTGGCGTTGCTGTGGAACGAGCGTATTTGCATCTGGGACGGGCGGCTGCTGGGCTTCTCAGAATGACCTGATGGTGGAAGGGAGGTAGGTTCAGACAGGATATCTGTTTCAATTGGAGCTACATTCACCTCTGCGCCTAGATGTTCCGCCACCCCTTTCTCGCCTCCGAAGATGCGTTTTCTTCTTCTATCCTGTCTCGCCAGTGCTTGTGCCCAAAGCCTTTCGAGTTCCAGCTCTTCTCGTTTCTCTCCCGTGAGCATCTGAATCACTAGTTTGACCCCTTCCGTTCCTGTGCCGAAACCGACATATCCTTCTATGGAAGAATCAGATTCTGTAGCAATTTTGCCGTCTTCAACGTTGCCGATATTCACACAGACCCAACCCGTTCGTATCCCATCATCTCCATTGCCCGTTTCCGACGAGCCCACCCTACTTAGCACTTTAGCTCGACGAGCCTTTCTTCTCATCTTCAGCTTCAACTCTCCGCGGCCAAGGAGACCGTCAGCGTATGGTGAAATCTTGTGCTCGGTTCGCAGCCATCTACAGAATCTATCTGCGGACACATGCAGGTGCTTCTCACTCCGAGCTGTGCCAAGTACCATCAACAAGTTCGAACCTAGTGCTGGTGGAGGGTCGAGCCTGCGGAGATCCAAGAGAGATAGATCGTCCAAACCAAGTTCAATGGAGATATGTTCCAGCATTGGCTGTAGTAAGGGTGGAGGATCGGGCGGGAGGTCGGGCAGTCTTTGACGTTCCGCTAAGGAACGTATTATGCTCTGCGGCGTCCTGACTTGGAGGTACCATGGAAGCTCGGAGGCGATTTTGGGAGCTTCATTATCTGCAGGCGCTTGCTCCGAGCTTTCCGGCGCTGGTTGGTCCAATGTACTGCCGTCATGGACCTCTTGTATAACCACATCCGATCGACAGCGAGAAGTAGTCGCGAAAAAGCGATGTGAAATTCCTTTGACCACCTTTGGTCTTTCTGAGAATCGTATAGCGACTGGGGGCTTGGGTATTTTTGCGAACGCGGCAAAGGCATTAAGAAGGGTATAGCGACAGCTAGCGCACTGCCCTGAAACGAGGCTTACCTTGGAGCTAATCATGGCTTACCATAGCTCAGCAGTTGCGAATGGAGAGGTACAAGCCGTAGGAACAAATGCTTGAATATGCCTGACCGATCCAAGAGACTCGAACATTGATCAACGGCAAGAACAGCTTTTCGGATATTTGTCGGCCCGGCTCGAAGCCAAGACATCATTAATGTACTTCTACCCCATAATCACCCCCCACTCAGCCTAGGGTGAGCGCCGCCCTACGGTCGCGCGACGATGGGTGATCCTAGGTGAGCTGCGCCCCTAAACGGGTGAGCTGCTGCCCAACTCTTACAGTCTTACTCTTATTAGGGCCTGTTCGAACTCGGGACTAATTTGACCCCTGCAATTAGTCCTAAATGGTCCTAATTGCACCACCGTTTGAACTCGATTTCCGGCAGTACAATACAGACAATCGGTGGCGGTTATCGCGGTTCTGAACTATTAATGATATATTTGTACGGTGGGGTGCCGGTGGAGCCACAGCACCTCGAAAGGTCGTGGTGGACACTGGAGCCACTGGGAACTATTTGTACTTTTCTAGCATCTACTGCCAAAATCGACGATTCTTGATAGCTCAATATCAAAAGCAATTAATAAATTGCGCAATTTTTGCGTCGACACTAGCAAGATATCTCCTATAACTTGCACTTGGTTAAATAAAAATTAGAGACGTAGATGCATGCGATGTAGACCTTGCAACAAGCAAGGACGTTCATTAAGATTTTGAAGTTCTTGGACGCGAGAACGCTAGTACACATTAGTTTGATAGTACTAGTTTGCTTCATGAGATTAGACTTTCTAATCATCACAAGTGCTACTACTTGTAGAACATTCTTGTAGTCAAGACAAGCTATAATGTAGAACTACGTTGTTTTGAGTTTAAAGTATCTTCAAAAATCAATTCGATCAATAAATAGCTACATGACGTAAATTAGAACAAAAGAAATAAGATGTGTAAGAGATTCGTAACGATAAAAAGTCTAATCGCCTTTTTTTTTAATACTCTTGATTCTTATTTGCACAATCAAAACAAATCGTTCTATTTTCGCGATAGCAATCGCTCGCACGCGTTCTTAACATTCAAATAAGATTTAATTGTCTAAATTAATAAGTTTGAATCGAACTAACTAACAAATGTAATCTCTTCAAAACTTTGTGTATCTAAGTAATAATTTAAAAAAAAATGACTTTGTTTTACGACAATAGCATTCTTTGAATCAAGTCTTAACAAATATTTTAACATTTCTCAAGATAAGACATAAGTTTTTATAACGATTTCTTGATTAAAAATTTAAACAAGAACGAACGAAACAATTGCAATTAATAGTAATTGATATTTGTTATAAAAACTCAAATAATAACGACAATAATAAAAATTACATTTTGTAAATTTGATTTCGTTTAAACTTTTAAAATTACGATAAAAAACTTTAAATAAAGTTGTTAAGTCTTCGATGTTATACTTCGCAATATTTGAAGTTTAAATAATTAATTATCTTTCTTTTTAACTTAATTTTGATAAAAAAACTATTTATATTTTTCGATTTTTTGTCGAATATATATAGTAATGTTTCGATGTTAATTAAGATTAAAACTTTGCTTGTTGTTGCGTTAATTAATTAGAAAATTAATAAAATCTTATTTCAAATATTAGATTATAATCTTTTAAATAAATTAAACGATTTAAATAAAGTTATTATAATCGAATTAAGTCAAGAGACTTTTAATAACGAGAATTTCTCTTTATTATCGCGAGTAGATTGATCGCCAAGTTAGGTTTCGATATTAACATTCTAGCTCGACCCAAATACTTGATATCAATCTCTTGACTCAACTCGAAATCGATTTAGATCAACGATTTTTTAATTCGACCCAATCGACTCGCCAAGCAATCGAAAATGACGTCAAAATGTCAAGATTTTCTATTTTTAAAAAAATTCGCATTATTTGAATTACTAAAAATAGTTTAAAAATAATAACGCACAAATAACGTACAAATGCATTATCTAAATGCATTACTATATAATATTATAAACAAATTAATTAAATTAATCAATTTAATTAAGTTGATTAATGCACTTTTTTAAAAATAATCTAAATTTTTCGAGTCTTGACGAGTCGAATTAGGTTATACGCTAAGTACTTCATATCTATTCTTTGATTCGACTCGAATACTCGAGTCAAGATTTCTAACTCAAATCGAATCTTGGCGAGCCAAGAACTTAGCTCGAACTCGATGACTCAACTCGACGCGACCAGTCTAATCGCGAGATCAATTGCAAATTTAATTAAAAAAATTATTTAAATTCGAAACAAAAAACAAGCAACTAATTGTTATTCAAATATTTTAAGATTATTAAGACATTATCTTAATTGCAAAAACTAAATATAACAAAAGCATAATATTTTAGATAATGTTTATCTTAAATATAAAAGTTATTACAATTCTTATATATTTATTGAACATCTTAAAGAAGAATTAAAGTTTAACAATAATTAAATTTTCTAAAGCGCAATTAATTGTCTTGAATTTTGATAAATTTAAGAAGAATTCGAAGATTATTTAGCGTATAATCGAAAAGCACTACACTTATATATTAATAAAATTCGAAATAATATTGAATAACATAAATCTTCGACGTGTTATTTAATCTTTTGTTGTTAAGTTAAAACTAATCTTAATAATTATCGATAAAATTTATCTAGTACGATAGTAAAAATAAAGAAAGAATTATGTTAAACTTGATAAATTTCGAAGTATTGTATTTTGTTAAATGTTGTTCTTCGTTATCTTTGTTACGTTGTCAATAATTTGATTAAAAAAAATCAAAAATATATTAAGATTTCAAAACATTGTTATTGTTATTTGAAAAGAACTTAATCGATTTAACATATTTATTAATACGCAATCTATCAAAAGCTTCGCAATTTTCTTCGAAGATCTTCGTTTTTTAATTAAAAATCTTAATGCTTTAAAAAAGCGAAAAATAATTGTTTATAATAACAATTAAAAGCATTTTCGCATTATAAAATGTAAATTTATAAATTTTTGTATTAAGCTAAACAAGACTCGCGTATTTGCTAAATTTATAATTCGAACATATAATAATAAAATGTCGAAAAACGTTAAAAAAAGATTTATAACTAAGTTTAAAAAGTTCAATTCTTATATTAAGATCGTATGTGCAATAAACGCTCTTAATCTAAATATAAATATTTCGAACATTAATATAATTGTTTAATAAAAGATATCTTCGAATATAAAATCGCTTTTGTAACAATTTGATTGCGTTGTGCGAAAAAAAAACACACAACAAAATTATATAATTTTATTAAAAATTTTTACGAAAAGATTAATATCAAGATACAATAAATAAATAATAAAAAGATTTAGATTTTAGTAAACTTCGAAAAATTATAAATGCAAACAAGTTAAATAGCGCAATTATTTTCGAAACAAAGCGTAAAAGACTAGAGTTAAAAAAAACAATAAATTCGAAAAAGAAAAAGAAGTTAAAATAAATTTAGCGTCAAGTAAAAGTTAGTATAAACGATTGTTTTTAAAAAATTATTAATAATAAAAATTGTAAAAGAATTATAATATTAGAAACGTTTACTATTACGTTTTTGAAAATCGACATTATAAAATTGCTTAATTATAAAAATAACTATTGTTTATTTTATATATTTGATAAAGATTTTATAATATCGATTGTAAAATCGAAGAAATTAAAAAAAAAAAATTTTAAAGATTAAAGCATCTTAAAGAGCAATTATTGTTCAATAACTTATTAAATAACGAGATAAACTTAAATTTATTAAGTTTGCGAGTACTATTATTGCAAAAAAACGTTAATTCGAGATCTTTTTATTAAAAAAGAATTACATAATTAATATTGTTAAAGATGTTACGAAAATCAAGATCGCAAATAACTTTAAAAAAATTACTTAAGTAATTAAGTAAAATTTAAAGTAAATTAAAAGATATGTTGAGAAGTTAATAAAACTAATTGTTCGTACTATTAACAATACATTATTGAAAAAAAATTAAGATATCAATATTTAAATTGCGAAAACTTAAAAAACTACACAAATTACAAAGTTAATCGAGATTGTAAATATTAAAGCAACAAGTTAGACAAAGTTATTTTAAGCGAAATTTTAATTTTAATCTTAATTTTAATTTTAGAATTTGACGCAATCTTAGTCTTGACTTAATGTTTCGAAATATAATCTTAATAATTTAGATTATAATTCTTAAAATAATATAATAATTTTGCTCGAATTAATGTTTTTAGAAACGTCTCGAAATTTTGTTAAAATAGCAATTTTTTTTACAATATTTCGAACGTTTTTAAAATGTTTGAATTTAGACGTTATAACATTCGAAACATTATTAATCAAAAAGAGAGATCGAGCAAATTTTCAAACATCTAGTATGTTTATTTTAAAGAAAATTAAATCTAAGAAAATTGTTACGAATAAACTAAAAAAAAATTTATTAATTAAAACAATATATAATCGAACATTCGAATTAAGTTAAGAAGATTTAAAAATTATTATTTTCGATAAAGAACAGTCTTTTTATGTAGCGATATTGTAATTAAGACTAGTTTAAAAAGAAAATTACGATATATAATTATAATTAATATAATTTGTTCAATATAAATCAAGATTATGTTTTCAAGTTTAAGTTGTAAATGAACGTATAATAATTTTTCAAAGTATTTTTGCTCGTAATTAGTTATATAATTCTTGTATCTAAACTTATTTTTGTATAATTTATATACTTTAAAAGTCTCTCGAACATTAAACAAGTTTTAACTTTATTATATTAAATTCAATTTTGTTTGTTTAAACAATGCACAATAAAGTAATATATAATTGTAATTTTATAAAAAAACTTATATGCGACTACTTCGTAGAGCTTGTCGTAATAAAGATTTCTAGATAATTAATAAATCGTCTTCTTGTTGCTATTAATTGTATTAAAATAAATAATTTTTATCGAATTAAAACATGCAAGAGACTTTATTATTAATCTAGTATTTATTATTTTCTTTTTGTTATTTTTCAAGACGTAATCTTTTGCTAACACATTAGCTTAAATCTTTTGTTTTTTACTTTTTTTCTTGTTTTTCTTAATCTTCTTTTTTAACCTAGTTGTCTTCTTTTTTAATTTAGTCGTTTTCTTTTTTGACTTAATCATTTTCTTCTTCTTTTTGTCGAACAAATTAATAATTATCTTGTAACTAATTTTATTATATGTTGCTACAAAACGAGAACAAGCAAAAAACAAAACTTCGAGATTTCAAGTATAATTTATTTTTTAATCGTATTTTATTGCGTTTAACGTAAGATTCTCGATTAATTAAAGGAATAAAATTTTGATTAAAAGTCTACGAAAATCGATATTATACTACCTTATTATACGAGAAGAGACGAGAGAGAAGATCTTACTAGCAATAACGCTCACGATTTATCTCGATTATTAAAATCAAATAAACGTAATCGACGCAACGTTAACAAGTAATTAAAACGCTCTCAATATGTCTTAACGCGACTTATCACAAATTGCGACAAAAATTATCGCAAAAATAATAAAAATCAAGAAGCTCTATAAATCTAAGAAAAAAAACGCGTTCAAAATAATTTCGATAACGACGTTAATTAAGTAATGCATTTTTGTCAAGAAACTTATGCGCAAATTTAACGAATTTTTCGCGAAAAATAAACGAATTGATATAATTTTCGTATTAAAGAAATTAAAAAAGACGACAAATCAATTAAAAAAATTAACAAAAATTAAGAAAAACATACAAATGCAAACACATAAGCGAACATAATATAAAGCTCGTCATTAGTTGCACAAACGAAAATTAAAATAAATGTTAAACAAGCATTTTCAAAGCGAAAATTAATTAAAAAGATAAAGTTAATAACGTAAATTAAGAAAAAGAAAAAAACGAAAAGAATACATAAAATAAGTGCAACAAAAATAATTGTATTAACGTGCGACTTAAATATCGTTAATATATTAAATGCGCAAAAAGATATACAAAAAATAAAACGCTTTAAAAAAATAATAGTCTTCAAAGTTAATAACGAATGCAACAAAAAAACTTTAAAATTAAGTAATTTTTAAGTTAAGAACGTATTTATCGCAACAATTTTGCGTCGTAAATGCGTAAAAATAATAATGCATAACATTAAAGTAAAGAATATGCTTAAAAACATAAAGAAAAAGAAGACAAAAATAATAAAAATATTATGCAAAGTTATGTATTAAGAATTAAAAATTAATAAAATAACTTAATTTACAAAAGAGAGTAATAAGAAGAAATACGTTTTTATTGTAATGTAAATAGATTGCGCAAAGATAACGAACAAGTTAATTCAATTTAACGTAATTTATAAGTCGAATATTAAGATAACGAAATATTATAATATAAGTTGCAAAATAAAGCAATACATAAAGTGTTAAGAATATAATTACTTAGTATACAAATGTAAGAACATGCAATAATGCGCTTATTATGCGCGAGATTATTGCTTCGATAAATGCTCGCATTAATTAAATTTATTAAAATAAAAATATAACGTTTGCAAGAATGCTTACAAAGCATTCGATTTCAAATGTTTTAAAAAATAAAACGAAAAACTAAAAATAAAAGAAACAACGAAAGCAAAAGTTATTATATTATGTTGTCAAAACAATAAGAGCAAATAAAACGACAATTACTCTAATAACTCTTAAAAGCGTAGCAACGTTCAATTAGATGTCAAAGAAAAAAACAAAACGCAAAACGACAACAATTAATCTTTCGACGCAAGCAAGTCGCATGCAAAACATTCTCGTAACAACAAAAAAGAGTGTAATTTAACAATTAATTAAGAAAAGACGCTCTAACAAATTGTTAAATAGTTAATTTATTCTAATAAAACAAAATAGCGATAAAATAATAATAATATTGTTATAGAATATATCTTTTACGCAAGGAATGCAAAATTTAATAAATATTAACATCAAAAATTATACGAAGCAACTTTAATAAAGACACAAAACGAGCTCAAAATATTATAATATAACGTTTATTAATTAAGAAATAAAATAACAATTGCATTGTTTTAAAAAAATAAAATACAAAATTACGATATATTAATAATACAAAAGTTGTAACAATATTATGTTAAGACGAAGATATACAATTTAAGACGCGCAAACTTTACGTTCGTAAATAACAACGAAAAAACATACTTTTACGTTAATAAATACATTGATAGCAATAATTAACACAACATATAATATTTTAAAAATATAAAAACAATAACGTTACAACTATGTTTCGACAATAACAACACAAGATATAATCTTGTTAACGTTTATAACGTTCACAACTTATTTTCAAATAATTATAATAAAATTATTGACAAAAATAGTCTTTTAGCAATAAAGTTAATTTTGCGCATGCAAGACAAAAGTGTTATTGTAAAAGATTTTCATTTGCATTATTTCTTCTAAGCAATTTATTTTTATTTTAAATAATATTTGTTTTCGAAGAATTTGTTAAATATAATGTGCGCAATTAACGCAATGTTAACTCTTTTTCGAAAAATTATAATAAGAGATTATTAAGACGTTTAAATTACAATTAATTTATTGTTTATTACAAAAAAGATAACAAATCAATTAATATATTGCGATATAAACAAAAAAATAATAAACTTATTTAATATTGCGATATAAACAAAAAAATAATAAACTTATTTAATTATTTTTTAATAAGAACAATGTTAAAATTTTGAACACAAAAGAAGTCTTAACGTCGTCTTAAACAAAATTAAAAAGTTATAAACTTAGAAAAGTTCGACAACATATTAAGAGATTTATTATTCGAATTAATAATAAACAATCTAATAAAAAAAGACAATATTAATAAATATACGACAAAGCTACTTAATGCTTTAAAAAAAACTATTAAAGACTTTATTTTATAGATAGGATTACACAAGAAAGTCAAATTCGAATAAATAACAAAGTGCACAAAGATAATTAAAGAAATCAAAAGATTACATTGATAATGTCGCATCTCTAATAAATAAATAACGTACATTCGAACATGCGACAAAAAGAACAAGATTTTAAAGAGACACAAATTAGACAAGTTTCGCAAACAAATAAAAGCTTCGAAAAATATTATTAAGAATCTCTTCGAAATAACAAAGTAAATTAGAAATGCGATAATAAAAATGTTAATTTAATTTACTATATTATTATTACGAATTGACACAAATATCGCAACAATAACAAAGAACAAAATCGAAACAATGTTTTAATCTTATTTTTCTTCTTTGTTTACAATTTTAGTAAACGACTTAAACAAATTATTTTATTATATTTTTATAAAAGATAACAAAATAATATTGAAGTGCGAAGTAATAAGAGCAATGCACAAAACAACTTCTAATAAGATATTAAGAATTAACAATGTAATTAATTGTACGTTGCGACAATTAATTTGCATTGTTTTATTTTAAGTAAAATCTTTATTCGATAGATATATTAAGAAAGAAATGCAATCATCTTATTTTAAAAAGACGATTACAATAATGTTGCGCAAATTAAGCAAAAAAAATTATTCTAAATTGTTATTCTTTAAGTTTATCGCATTATTAAATACATTAGATAAGATATTAGAGTTAATAATATCGAAGCATCTTCGCTACATCGTAGAGACGTACGAAACTCTATTAAACACACAAATAAAAATTAGAAAACAATGCTTAATCGATACGACGTTACAATTAATTACGAAAAAGATTTACACAATATAAAGCAATTAAAAAAAGAAAGTAGCATCTTTACTTAATTTCGATGTATTAAACGTATTTAATAATGTGTCGCATATTTGATTGCTTTACAATATAAAAAAGAGACGAGTTTTTACTTGTTTACTTAGATAAATAAAGAATTTTCTAAAGAAACGTCGTATTATTTTAATTATAAACAACTACACAATAAAAAAGCGCAATGCGAACGTAAATATATCGCAAAAAAAATCTTTTTTTAGTTTTATATTTGTTTTACAATGCGAATCTATTAAAGATGTGTAATAACATTAAATTGCGAATTAGCGTTACAAGTTTCGTAAACGACGTTAACATACTAACGTATAAAGAATTAATCGAACGTAATTGCAAAATGCTAAATTAAATGTACAATAAATGCGAACAATAAACACGAAGTTACGAATTTAAATTCGCAAAAAAGAAGTATAAACTAATTTATTTTTGGCGAACTTTAAAGAGATTCGATATAAGCATCAATATAATGTTGACAAAGTACAAGATAATTGTTAAATTAAATATTAAAATATTAAGAGTTTAATTAAATTTGAAGCTAAGATAGAGAGCTTATTTGCGTCAAATAAAGATCAAGTTAATAATTAAATACAAAAACGCGTCAATAATAAAAAGTTCGATATTTAACATTTTGTTAAAGATAAATAAGCGCAACTATATTATTATTAAGAAGTCAATAATAGTTTACGATATTGTTGTATAATATACGTCTAAAAATATTAAAAATTTAAGAAAAGAAATTATTTCGAAATTGCGTTCGATACAAAGTTGTACGTTTCGACGCATTACAAATATTTATAAGATAACATTTACAAAAGTTTTACAAATCGAAATTAACGTATCTTTTATTAATGTGCATCTTGAAAAAATTAATACAAAGATCAATTACTACTATAAATCTATAAAAATTAAGCAAAATAATAGACGCAACAATGTTGCATATACGTAACGACTTAATGTTAAAAAGAAAACAAAAATCAAAACTTAAAATAATATTTTTGCAATTTAAGAGAAAATAAATACAAATAAAACTCGAATTAATAACGATATTGCGACAACAATTCTATATAATTATCTTATAAGTGAAATTTTCTAAAATAGTTATTGCGTACAACAAGAAAATAATTGAGAAAAAGCACAACGCAAACAAGTTTAATTAATATTAAAGAGCATATTTCGATAAAAGCAATTGCGATAAAGACGTTATCATTGTTTTAATAAAAACGAATTAAAGAATTAAGAAGCGACTAAAAGACGTCAAAATAACGCTTACGCATTACAACAAACTCGAGAAACTTATAAGAACAATCGAAAAATTAACGAAGCATTGCGAAACGTTTATTAATTTGCGAGAACAAATTTACAAAATATATTTCGACAATTAAACTTTATTAAAGATTATAAAAGAGATAAGATTAACGTTAAATTAAATACATTTTAAAAGAATGCAAAAACATGTAATGCGATGCGACATCGCAATATTATATTAAAACTTTATTAAATTCTAGAACATAAAGATATAAAAGATAACGAAATTGCAAACAAAGTTGCTAACAAAACGCACAAATAACGTCTACTTTTCGCGAATTAAATGTTAGACAAATTCGTTGTTAAAAAGACGCTTATTTAGAACAAAATTTAAAAGAAATAACAATTAAGATAATTAAAAGACAAGAACGACGCAAAGTATTGTAAGCTCACATTTAAAATTACGCATAAATATATGCAACTATATATTAATTGTTATAAATCGCATAATGCACTTCTAATATAATTAAAAATAAGTAAAATTAACTTTAATTAATTTTTGTGCAAATAACAAATGTTTAAAGTTACGATAAGAACTTGCGATTGCAATCAAAAGCGCATAACAATCAAGTATATTTTGTTAATTTGTTTTAGATAGCGATAAAAAAAGCACAAATGCAACAAGAGATTAATATCACGAATCTACAACAATTACTAGACAAAATTAAATTTGTCGTCGCGACAATAGACATAATTTTAATTATTAAATTGTTGTGTTAATTTTAGACAACGACATTATTAGCAATGCTTAAGCTTTTCTTAGATTTATAGAGTTCTCGTTTGAAGAATTTTCTTGTATTACGAATATTACGATATAGAAGACGAAAACGTAGCGTTATTATAACGACTTATTATAAGCGAAATAACGATCGCAAATTCTAATTAATTATAATTAAACAAACAAACGCTAATGTTGTTCGTCTATTTGTGATTAATTAGATTCAAAAATTGTGAAAGTATATAATTCTCGCATAAATTCTCAAGAATGTTGAATCGAGTATAAATTAAAAAAATAAAAAAACGTAAGATTCTTAAACATTAATTTAAGATCGCGATAAATTCTTTTAATTAACATTGACAAAATAATAGGTTTAGAATTCGAAATCGAACTTGTTTACAATATTATAATTGCGTTAATCTTTAATTCAAAGAATATTAAAATCGAAGTATATATTTCTTTGACTTTCGCTTCGACGCAATTACGCTTTTTCTTATTTGTTTTTATAACTAATTTTTGAAGAATTTTACTTAAATATTTATTAGTTAAAATAAGAGCAAGAATGTAGTAAACAAAAGATGTGCGATCGACAATACGCGAGAAAAATTCAAGAATTAAGACAAAAGCATTAAGAAGCAAAAATGCGAAAATGAAGATTGCTAATTAAATTTGAAACAAAATTGTTCTTAAATCAATTTTTATATAATTAAATGCATTGCTTTCGATGCGAATAACAAGACTTAAAATTAGTTAAATTCGATTTGCGAATATACTTTAACAAATTAAAGATTAGCGTCTTTTATTATAATGCAAGAGCGTTCTTATTAAAGCGCAATCGCTTTAAAGTAGCAAGTCGAAGTTACACTAATCTTAACATATAAGTTTGCTTAAAGCATTTTTAAAGCAAGTCTTACATATTGCTTCAAATATAAATATAGTTAGCTCTTCGCTTTGTCTTAAATATAAATAAAGCTAGTTTTTTGCTTTGTCTAAAACATAAATAAAGTTAGTTCTTCGTTTTGTCTTAAATATAAGTAAAGTTAGCTCTTTATTTTGCTTTAGATATAAATATAATTAGTTCTTTGTTTCGTCTTAAGTATAAATAAAGTTAATTCTTCGCTTTGTCTTGAGTATAAATAAACTTAACTCTTTATTTTACTTTAGATATAAATATAATTAATTTTTTGTCTTGTCTTAAGTATAAGTAAAGTTAGCTCTTTATTCTGCTTTAAATATAAATGTTACAAGTTATTTATCTTGTCTTAAGTAGACTAATCGCTAGGTCGAGTTTCGATATTAACATTCTAACTCAATCTAGATACTTGATATCAATCTCTTAATCTAGCTTGAAATCGACTTGGATCAACGATTTCTTAACTTGACTTAATCGACTCGCCAAGCAATCGAAAATGACGTCAAAATGTCAAGATTTTCTATTTTTAAAAAAATTCGCATTATTTGAATTACTAAAAATAGTTTAAAAATAATAACGCACAAATAATGTACAAATGCATTATCTAAATGCATTACTATATAATATTATAAACAAATTAATTAAATTAATCAATTTAATTAAGTTGATTAATGCACTTTTTTAAAAATAATCTAAATTTTTCGAGTTTTGACGAGTTGAGCCAAGTTATACGCTAAGTACTTTATATTTATTCTTTGACTTAACTCAAATACTTGGGTTAAGATTTCTAACCTAAATCGAGTCTTGGCGAGCTAGGAATCTAGTTCGAACTCGATAATCTAGCTCGATGCGATTAGTTTAGTCTCAAGTATAAACGTCGCAAGTTATTTATTTTGTTTTAAGTATAACTATTTAAAGCTTTTTATTTTGTCTTAGATGTAAATATTTTAATTTATTTACTTTATTTCAAATATAAATATCTTAAGTTCTTAATTTTGTCTTAAATATTAATGTTGCAAACTTTGCATATTATTCAAAATATAAGTAAAACTTACTTAAATAAAGTGTTTCTCGAAAATGTTAAAGTTTAGCGCTCTTTCTTGTATAATTGTTGTATCTTCGAATATACGTTCTTTAATCAAGATTATCAATTAATATATTTTTGATGCTCTTAAGTCTTGAACTAGACTCTTTATCGAACAAAAATATGCAACACAATCAAGAAGAATATAACAAGAAAAAGTCGAAAGTAAAGAAAGAGAACGTTATTTTCTTTCGAACGCACTATAAATAAAAAGACGTAAAAGAAGAAGAAAAAAAGATATATTTATTTTTTAATCTTAATAACAATATTTTTTTTGCGAAAGAGCAAGTTAGTTTTAGCGCTTTTAAAATCTTATTGTAGAAACTTACAAATTAATAAGTTTACGCGAAATAATTAATTGCTTAAACAAAAAAGCTTTAATTAAAAAGCAAGAATTAAAAATATAATAATTATTTTGCAAAGCAATTAAACAAACTTTAATATTAAATTTAAATCTCGAATCTTTAATATACTTTTAAACGACAAGTAAAAAGATTATTTACTTAAGATAATGTTGCATCGATTATCTTCTCAATATTGTAAAAAAATATAAAGAGAGAGAGAGAAAAATATTAAATTGTAAATAAAGACTAATTTAATAAAGAATAAAGAGAATAAGCAAACAAGATAAGCAAGATCTTAATTTCTTACTTTGTATATTTACGATACAATTGCACAAAACGCATTATTTCTAATTTAACTTCTTGACTTGCATTATTTTATCTATGCTATTATTTATGTTATTCGACTAGAATACATCAAGACTCTCTATAATAAAGTAGAATAATTGTAATTAAAATTAACAACTAAGTTTAAATTCGAACAACTCTTCTTTACTTATTGAGCATAGACTATTAGACAACAATTATCTAAAGTATTGTTGTTCTTTTGTTAATTATAACGTCGCAATTTCTTTTAATAAAAAGCGAGTCAATTAATTTACAATTCAAATTTAATAAGTTTCGAACTATATTTAATTATAACGATAAGATTAACTAATTGTTCTTTGTCTTTAAAATAAAAATACTTGAATATAAATCAATCAAAGTCGATAATAAGAACGAATATTGTTATAAAAATACGAGCGACGTCTTAATTTAAATTGACTTAATAGCGTTTAAACGTTATATTAAATGCGAAGTTCGATCGAAATAAATAATTTAGTAAAAACTTATTATATTCTTTGACTTTCTTTGAAACTCTTTTACTTCTCTTGTTTATTTTAGTAAATTTATAAATGTCAAGATTCTATTAATCAACAAAATTAAGTTTCAAATTTAAGATTGCACGTTAAATTTTCTTAATCGAAATAGTTAATTCTAGTTGTCTTATTATTTTAATATTAATATTCTTCTTGTCGATTGTATTGTTCGAAACAAAACGCTTTTTTAAACGCGACTTCGACGTTATACTAATTATGTTGCTTATTATATAAAGTTTATTTGCGATTTAACTAATTTGTAATTTTATATTTGTGTAAGCATTCGTTATAAAGAAGATCTTTAATTTAAATATATATTTAAGTCTTAACTTTCGTCTCGACGCGATTACGCTTCTTCTTGTTCGTTTTTATAATCGACTTTTTAAGAATTCTATTCGAACATTCGTTAGTTAAAGTAAAAGTAAGATGTAATGTTAGCGATCAATAATCTAATAAATACGTTAGTGTTAAGTTCTTGTAATAGCGACTTAATATCGTGCAAAGTTTTTTCTCTAAGAATTCTTTTCTAAAATTCTTACAAATTAATGTCTCTTTAAATTATAATTTTACATGTTATATAATCTTGTTTTGTATGCATCGATGTAATAACGTCTTGTTATACATTTATATCTAATCTTAATATATTAATTTGTCTCAATCTATAAGAACAATTGTTTAACAAAATAATTAATACAATACGCAATACAAGACGAAATTTAGATAACAACAACAATGTTGCGACGTTTTAACAATCGAAGAATAAAAACAATACAAAAACTTAATTTGCGTTAATTACGAATCTCGAAATTATATTACAAGAAAAATCTTCGCAAAACAATAATATTATATTGTTGTTATTATTAGATAAAAATATTAATTATAAAAAGTTACTTGTTAAGAAGCAAGCAAAGAAACGTAAACTTCAAATAAAACAAAACTTTTATATCGCTTAAGCAAGAAATAAACATCTAGTTTGCGTCGCTTTCGCAAAAACAACTTTAATAATAAAAATAACAAAATAACGTTTAAGAAGCAACGTTTCGCACAATTTATAAAATCGATTAATTTAAATTCATATTATAAAAAGAATTTTAAAAAATAAAAAAATTGAACTTGAAGTGCTAGAAATTTTTTCAAAGTTAATAAAGAGTAATTTTTAAAAGAAATTACAAAGATTTGTTAAGCTTAACAATTTCTTCGCGATGCGTTTACGTCGCGATAAAAGAATTATAAAAACAAAAATAAGAACAAAATTAAGAAATAAAATTAAAAATAATTTATTAAGTATCTAATTAATCTTATCGAGAACTTAAAGAATTGTTATTTTGCTTTCTTTCGAAAATATAAGAACGTTAAGTAACAATCGTCGCAAAACGTTAATAGCTTCGTAATATATTTTGAAACGTTCGAAGCAAATTTCGACAAATATATTAAACATTAACGACGTAATTATCTTTTGCATAAATTAAGAAAAAATTCTTAAAAAAAAATTAACAACGTAGTTTAAAATTTTAAAATAAGAGATACGTTTGTCGCGCTAACGCAACGCATAAAAAGCACAATACTCTTAAGATTCAAAATACTAAATAAAATCTTTAAGAAAAAATTATTCTTCGAATTTCGCAATATTAGAGAAAATTCTTACAAAAAAAGACAAAAAAAGATTGTGTTAACAAATAAAATTCGCAATATTTTTGCGATTATAAGTTGTTAAAAAAGTATAAATAAACTTCTTCTTTATAACTTAAAAAGAATTAGCAATATTGCGCAAAATAAGCGTATTTATTATAATTGCGAAAAGAAGAAATATATCGCGAGAGATTGTCTCAAATCTTCTAAGAAAATGTAAGTAAATATAGTAGAGAACTTTTAATTGAGTTTTGCGATAAACGCTTAAAATGCGCTTTTGTCGCAACTTATTATTAAGAAAGTCTCTAATAAGTTAAGAAACTAAATAAGCTTGCAACAATTATAATTGTAATTGCAAATTAAAAGTATAAAATAAAAATATTCTTCGCAAAGTTGTTAATATTTGTTGACACAAAATAACACAAACAAGGAATTTTTTTTAATAAAAATACTTACGTTAATTGCATTAATAAACAATTAATAAAGTCGTAATATATTGAAGATATTTAATATTTTATTATTAAAGCGAAAGCATTTACAACTTAGAAGACTTAATTTGTAAAATCTTATATTGTAAAAATTTAAATCTGCGATAATAATAAATGTAAATACGTCTTAAAGCAAGTATTTTACGTTTTTAACAACATTGCACACAATATTGTTATCGATTTTTTCTAAATAATAAAGACAAATTTATATATTAATTAATATACGTTAACTTGACGTTATCAAGTTATTAAGAAAATAATTGTGTTAAAATTCTTAAAAGATTTTTTAAAACTTGAAAAATTTGTCTTTGTGTTTGCTTTTATTTGTTATAATTTAAATACAAACAAAAAACTTTAATTGCGCGACGTTCTTAAAAAAATGCGAAATATCAAGAATTATAATAACGTTTTTGACTTAAAGAACGCATTTACTCTTCTTAATTATAAAAAAAAGAATTATAATATTAATTTATTGTCGAATAAAAAGTTTCTTTACAAATTATTATACTTTTTCTTCGAGAAAGAATTAAATATTTTGCAAGAATATCTTTTGAAGAATTTGACGCTAAGTAAAATTTGTAAGTTTATTAGTCTCGTTAATATATCAATATTGTTCGTACTAAAAAGCAATAATAGTTTAAGATTGTATATTAATTATCGATTATCGTAATCTTAATATTATAATTATTAAGAACAAATGTTCTCTATCTTTGATTAAGAAGACGTTAAATTGTTTAATTGACGTCATTTACTTTACAAAGCTAAATCTTAAAAACGCTTATTATTAAATTTGCATTTGTTAAAACAATAAATAAAAAATCGCTTTTCGAATACAATACAATTATTTCGAATATCTAATAATATTATTTAATTTAATAAATATATTAATTATCTTTCAATTTTAAATTAATAAAGCATTGCGAGAATTAATTAATTATATTTATATAATATATTTCGAAAATATCTTGATTTACTTAAAGATATAAAAGAAATACTAAGATTGCGTTTATTAAATTCTTAAACATTTGCAATTGTATAAGCTTTATATTAAGTTATCGAAATGCTTCTTTATAATAATTTCGATTAAATTTTTGAAATACATTATAAGTAATTACGATATATTGATAAAATCGCGTTATGTAAACTTTATTATAACGTAATTTAAATTAATTACTTTTTGTAAGCTTTAAATGTTTCTAGAATTTACAAACTTTTATAAACGATTTGTTTAATATTATGCAAAAATTACTTAAGCATTAATAAAGTTACTAAAAGACAATAAACAAAAAAAATAGAATAAATCTTTTATATTTAATAAGAACATTATAGTAGTGTTTAAGAAATTTATTTTTGTTTTTACGCGAACATTTATGTTAGTGCACTTTGATTTCAAGAATTATATTTGTGTCGAAATAAATATCTTAGAATTTATTATTATTGTTATTTTTTTTTAATTAATATATTTTGAAAACGAAGTCGAACAAACGACGTAATACTTAATTATATTTTATTCGAGAAAAATAATTTTTGCAAAAACACAATACAAAACTTATTATTAAGAGTTGCTCGCAATTGTTACAAGATTTAAGCAATAAAAATACTATTTTAAAGAAAGTTATTATTTAATTATTTTGTTAACAAATTATAACAATTTACGTTATTTTATAAAGATAACGATGTTAAATTATTGTTAAATGCGATAAGTTCTCTTTCTAGCGAAATATAATTTCGAAATTAAATATCGCATAGAAAAGATCAACTTCGTAGATAAATTGTCTTAACAATCTAATTATAAAAGAAATATAAATAACAAGATTTGTTTGCTTATTCTTTGATATAAGTGTTACGCTAGTACTTTCATAAGAGATATTAGAAAGAGTTATGTTATTAGAAAGATTTGTAGACGTCTTTAGACAATGTAAGCAATTACTTGATAATAAGAGTTTGCAACTATAGACAATCGTAACAATAAATCAAGACTTAAGATAAATTAAATACGATTTATAAGAAAGTCGCGTTCAATGATTTATATACATGATAAATTAATTGAATTGCTAGATTAATATCTTTGATTTCAATGATTCATTGATTCTCTAGATCGAGAATCTTAATAAATTAACATCTTTGATCTCACTAATTTACTAATTTAATCACATAATACTTTCTTGGCAAGTTGTGCCCTACATATTATGAAGAGCTTTGCGTCGTAATTAATAGACTTGAGCACGCACTATAATCAATAAACTTAAGCACGCGACTCGTAACACTATCTTTCTTCTTCAAGGTTTTCGTTTCAAAAACATCTTGATCCATTCTTTCTTCGCTATGTCTAGAAATTCCAAAAAATCCAAACAACGACACGAGCTTTATTAACAACTAATTCGAATAAACGTTATTATGCCTCAATGTTCGCGATGTTCTTATCGTGACTTTCTTTGTAAAATAAAGAAGAAATTTAATCGTTGTGTTAAATGTGTAAGATCATTGACAAAATGCGACTATCGTAATTCTTTCAATGTCTAGACTAATCGTTGAATCAAGTTTCAATATTAACATTTTAGCTTAATCTAGATACTTGATATCAATCTCTTAACTTAATTCGAAATCGACTTAAGTCAACGATTTTTTGACTCAACTCGATCGACTCGCTAAGCAATCGAAAATAACGTCAAAATGTCAAGATTTTCTATTTTTAAAAAAATTCGCATTATTTGAATTACTAAAAATAGTTTAAAAATAATAACGCACAAATAACGTACAAATGCATTATCTAAATGCATTATTATATAATATTATAAACAAATTAATTAAATTAATTAATTTGATTAAGTTAATTAATGCACTTTTTTAAAAATAATCTAAATTTTTCGAGTCTTGGCGAGTTGAGCCAAGTTATACGCTAAGTACTTCATATCTACTCTTTGATTTAACTCGAATACTTGGATCAAGATTTCTAATCCAAATTGAGTTTTGACGAGCTAAGAACTTGGCTCGAACTCGATAACTCGACTCGACGCGACTAGTCTATCAATGTCGAATAACGATTCATGAAACAATAAGAGAATGCGTTAGAAGAAAAGATGCGATTGATAATCGTTTGTGCGAATGAGCTTCATTAAGAGCTTCGTAAGCAATACGCACGCATGAAGAGATTGCGCAAACAAAAGAAATCTTTGAAAGAACGTAATAATGAAATGCTTCGTCGTGGAATTTAAAGTCTAGACAAGTTAAATGCTTTAAATAACTTGAACTTCGAGAAATTAAATCAAGAAATAATTGTTGCTTTCTCTATTAATAATTTTTTTCAAAAGTTGTTCTTTAGATTCTAGAAGAGCGTCTTCTTGTATAAAACTCTTCTATTAAATTCTTGCATCAATAAAGGTTCTTAAGCGATTTCTAAGTATTTTTTAATGTAAAATATTTTTTTCACTTAATAAGAAACTTTTGACCCTTATGTTCTAGTATTTTCTTAATTTTAAATTGTTTTTTCTCTTAAGACTTAAAGTAAAACGTGTTCTAAAGAGATGTATTGACGTCTACTAGTTTCAATAGTAAAATATAAAAGACTAAAAATACTTTGGCGTTCTTAAGTAAGTCGAGTTCGTAATTGATTGATTTCTTAGTCTTCTTAACGAGAAACGATTCGACTTTAACATGATTTAATTTCTTGCTTAACTTTCTTGTTTTAAGATTTTTCGTAAAAAGATATATTTTATTTCTTTTCTTTAGTTAAAATGTCATTTTTCGTCTTTTATTTTAATACTTGATTGATCTTTCTTGCATCTTTAAGATGTTGTCGTGTATCTTTTTAAGTGTCGCTACTCTTTCGATAACTAATTGTGTTAACAAATGCATACGTTCTTTCTTAAAGAGATTAAATTCTTTGTTATAGTTAACGAAGAATGAAGTTATCTTAGTGATATTTAATATCTTTGCATTAAGTGTTAGTTGTGTCATAGATAAAAGTAATACTCAATTGCTATAAATATTGTTGACGTAATGACGCAAATATTGCTCTAGACTTTAGTTTGTTCGTTCTATTTAATCATTTGTAATCAAGTGATAAGCAATGAACATTCGAAGTCTTGTATCTAACATTAAAAGAAGCGTCTTTCAATAATTAGACGTAAAGAGTTTATCTCTATTACTAATTAATTCTTTGAGTATATTATAATATCGTATAAGTCGATTTAATACAATGTATCTTAATTGTGTTGCAATAAACTTTTTCTTGCATGCGATAATATGTGAGTACTTGATAAGCTTGTCAACTATTACTAGTATTAAGTTATATTTGTCTTCAATTGCTAAATTCGTTAACTTGAGCAACTTGATAATAAAGTTTATCGTGACTTCATTTTATAACGATTTAAGTAATTTCTAATATTGAATTTCGTCATAGTTCGCATGTGTATTATGTTTGTTTTGCTAACAACTAAAGCATCGTTTAATGTATGTCTCGACAACTTGTCTTATTTGAAGAAACTAATAATGTTGACGTAAAAGCTAAAGAGTTTTGGTCACTCTCAAGTGCTTTTGCAATGATTTATCATGATGTTCTTTTATACATTCGTCGATTTTGTCGATAGATATTTGAAGTTTTCCTTTCTTTATTAGAAACTCTTTTGTATCGTCTCTAAGTATTCGTAAGATAACATTCAATTCGTACTTATTTGTTAATAGTGATTCGTCGTTGTTAATTTTAAGTATGTTGTAATTAAACGACTTTTTCGTTTTTATATGATTACTTCTTCTATTGAGTGCGTCTACTTTATCGTTATCTTTGTCTAAAATATATTGTATTCTAAACTTGTATTATCTAAGTCGCTCTAATTATTGTACTTGTCTTTTGTTAAGCTATTTAATAGTGATAAAGTGCACAAGATTTTTGTGATTCGTAAGAATTGTAAGTTTTAATGATTTCTCAATGTATACTTTCTATAACTTTAGAAAAGCTACAATAGCGAGTAGTTTCTTGTTGTAAATGTTATAATTTTGTTCGATTAACAAGAGTTTTCTCAAAAGATATGTTATTAAGTGTTATATATTTTCATGCTTTTAACTAAAGTATGCATCGATAACTAGATCTAATGCGTCGATTTCAATTCTACTTAATAATCGCGAATCGTACATTTTTAGTACTAGTTTCTTCAAGCATTTTAGCTTAAGATTTTAGAATAATTTCTCTTCTACTAATTCTTATTTTTATGACGTATTCTTTTTTGTAAAATTCGTTAATAATATTGCATTTGCAAAGTAGTTTTTGATAAACTTCTTATTATAGTTTATGAAACTCAAGAAGAATTATATTTCCTTAACGTTAATAAGTGATTTTTATTCTTTAATTGCTCGCAATTTCTCGAGATTCATGCGTACTTCATGTCGTTCAACGACAAATTCAAGGAAGTTAATTTTCTCTCTATGAAATTCGCATTTCTTTAACTTAAAATGTAAGTTTCTTTTGTTTAAACATTTTAATACTTTGAAAACATAACTAACATGTTTCTTCAAGATATTCGAGTAAATTATGATGTTGTTCAAGTATGTTATAACAAATCGATTCAAATATTGTCGTAGTATATCATTAATTATTTCTTGACATGTTGTTAAGACGTTCGTAAGTTCAAATAACATTATTGTGTATTCGTATAATTTATATCGTGTGCGAAAAGCTATTTTTTACTTTTTTTTTGTTTTTATTCTAATCTAATTGTACGCTTCTTGTAGATCTAGTTTCGTAAAGTACTTTGCTTCGAATAATCGATCTTGAAGTTCGTTAATATTAAGTAGTGAATATTAATTCTTAATCGTAATATTGTTTAGCTTTCGATAATTAACACATAGACGAAGAATTTCGTTCTTTTTAAATACAAAGAGAATCGAATATCTTGCTTGTAATTAAGATTTTTTAATAAATTCTTTCTTTTCGTTTTTTGCTAGGTATTCGCGAAGTGTTTCGAGCTTTTTCTCGAATAGAACATATATAGATTCAAACGTGAGTTGTTTGTTTAATTCAAGTTTAATTTTGTAATCTCACAATTAATGTTTAGAAAGAATCTTTGTTGTTTTCTTTTCTTAAAATAGATGCTCTCAATTGTTATATATTCGTAATACGTGTTTTAGCAATTCTCTCGCTATACTAGATATTTCAAGACTCTTAAAAGATTCGCAATTTTTTTTCACTTACTTTAACTTTGTGATCTAGCTAATCTTTGTCGATGCTTGTCGAGTCGAACTTTATTAAATCGTTCTTTTGCGAAAATGCAAACTCGTTACTTGCGATCGAATTTCGACTTAATCTTTTATCTATTATCGAACGTTGTTGATGCGTAGATTAAATGTGAATTGCGTAATCACATCGTGCGAATCTAAGTACTCGTATATTTTAGTTAATTTCTAGATTGTGCTATTTTAATTAAGGCATTTCTAGTACAATATCGTAAGTAATTATTCTCACTATATCAAAAATTAGTTTCTCGTAATATTGCTAAATAGCTATCGATAGTAATTTCGTTTCTTTATTTACTTTTTCATTCCTTGCGAGTAACGAGTTTTTATCTACAATTATTAGATTGTAAGCGTTAGACTTCTTTTAAATAAAATATTCTTCTCTCTTTACAAGAGCTCTAGTTATAAAATTACTTGTTGTATCAAAATCGACCATTATTATAAGTTAACGATCGTTGATCTTAATTAATGTGATAAAACATCGTGCGTATACTATTAAGTTTAATTGTTGTTATTAAACTAACATGTTGCATTTCTCTAGTATGCTCTTTATTAAAAAACTTGAACTTTTTCTTGCTCTTGTGTTGCGACTTTTGCTTCGAATGTCTATTTGTGTTAAGCTTTCTCTTGATGCTAAGTTAACGACTTTGGCTTCCTAGAGAATTAGTTAACTTTTTCTTTGTCTTCTAAATAAGTTTAGCATAAATCGTCGTAGCAAGTTGTTCAATTAAAACTTGCATAATTTAGTCGTTTCATAATAATGTCAAGTATGTTCTTTTTCGTAGTAACATTGCTTTTTAGTTTCTTCTCGCATTCGTTCATAATCTTCAAGAAACTAATTAAAGTCTTAAGATAATTCGTGATGTTTTTTATGCAATCGTAAAAGTTTTTCTAGTTATACTCTTCGTCTAAGTCGATAATTAAACTATGAGATTTAATAGTTTTCTTAAGTGTTTAATTAACTTTTTGCGTAGATGCGAATGCCTTGTTTAATAATGTTTTATCTAGAACTTTCTATAATTGATTTGGGTTCTCTACTAGATAGTAGTCGTCGTTCAATTTAGTCTTGAGAATGTTCGCCTCTATGTCGACTTGCTCTCTAATGTTGTTCTAGCTATCGAATATCTCTCTTAACATAGCATTAATTTGTCAACGATTTATTAAGTTTCGTGATCGACAATCTCTTGCGAAGTGACTCGATTTATCACATGAATAACACGTTTTCTAGAATTTGTTACTTTGCTCTCCTCTAAAATTCTTTTCTTTACGTCGTTAGATAAAATTTAATTTCATAAATGCAAGCTTACGATAGTCTAAATTACTATACTTCTAATTAGAACGAGATTCTTTCTAATAATATTCGATCGTTGATTCAAAGAAGATTTTTGCTCTTTTATAAAATTAATTGTATCTTTTTTTCATAACTTTTTTATACAATTTGTCGTCAAGATTAATGACTATTTCGATGAGGTTAAACATATCGCTAATGATTTTGTTATCGCACATAATTTTCTTCTTAAGATTGTTCTTAAGATCTCGTCGAAACATTGTCATAAGTACAACATCGTCTTATTTGATAAAATTGACATATTTTTAAAATCTAGCTACGTAGTTTGTTGCAAAGATTCGTTAAGTTAAATACTAAATTATTTTTTTCGCAATTTGTTTCTCGTTAAATGTTTCGAAGATCTTTCGAAGCTCTCTTTTGAAATTGTTGAAGTTCGTAAACATCGCACGAGAATTTTCGTCATAATTTTTCAAATATTTGCGTAAATTTGATTTGAGTCAATGCTAAACTCTTTCTTTGAGAAATGTTAATGCGAAAATCGTCTTTTGATTCGCTAAAACAAGATAGAAGATAAAATAGATATTTATTTACATAAGTTAGTTCTTCAAACCAATACGATCTTCATAATAGACGTTAGATTTGTTAATTTTTATCTTGTCGTTTTTCATAATCGATGATCGACGTAATGCTAATAAGTTAGTGTTCGAAATAGAAACGCGTTGATCTAATACAAACATTCTTAGAGTGTTCAAAGTGTTACGCTAGTACTTTCGTAAAAAATATTAAAGAGAATTATGTTATTGAAGAGATTTGTAGACGTCTTCAAACAATGCAAGCAATCACTTGATAACAAGGATTTGCAACTATAGACAATCGTAACAATAAATTAAGACTTAAGATAAATTAAATACGATTCATAAGAGAGTCGCGTTTAATGATTTATATATATGATGAATTAACTAGATCGCTAAATCAATATCTTTGATTTTAATAATTTCCTAATTTCCTAAATCGAGAGTCTTAATGAATCAACATCTTTGATCTCACTAATTTATTAATTTAGTCACATAATATTTCCTTGGCAAGTTGTGCTCTACATACTATGAAGAGCTTTGCGTCGTAATTAATAGATTTAAGCACGCGTCGTAATTAGTAGACCTAAGTACGCGACTCGTAACAATAAGCTAAAAAACATTATAATTGCAATTATTAAAATAATTTCAATACTAATTCGAAACGTTGTTAGAGCGCAGTTCTCGCGCTCTTAGAGCAAAGTTAAGACTTTCGTAATTAAGAAGCTTAACAATAAATTATTTAAAGAACTCTCTTATATAATGTTTACAAATAAGAAGATTACAAACATTAAAATAACGAAAAAAGAAATTGTAAAAATTGCTTAAAGCGCTATAATATAGCAATTGCGTCGATATAACGTTTTTTTAACATACAAAGAAAAAACTTACTTAGAAAGTCTCTTCTTTTATTGCTAATTAAGATTAAGAAGTTTCAAAATAAGAACTTAATAACTTTTAAGAATAAAGAACAATTAATGTTAAACAATACGCATAATGTTTGCGTTAAACAAAGATAATCAATTTATAAAAAAATGTTATTTTTTTTACGCAATTCTTATTCTAGATAAAGTATTTTTTAAAGAAGAGCTTCTTGAATTATATTACAATAATTCGCTAACAAAGCATTTCGAAAACAAAAAAACAAAAACTCTAATAAGTAGAAAGTTTTACTAATTTAAAATAACGTCGAATATTAACGTATATATCAAAAGATGCAATATATATTAACGTAACAAAATATTGCGTTATCGTTTATATAATAAGTTGACATCGTTATTAGTTTTAGCTCGATTTTGAACAAAAATCTCTATAAACTTTATTATTAAATTGTTTGTCAATCGTTACGATAATAATATTTACAACGCTATTTTAATAATTGTTAATTAATATTCAAAGATGTTGTTATATGTACTCGCAAAATATTTAGCAAATATACTATTCGAAAAGATGCTACTTATATATTTCGAAATTTGAGAAATTGTTTTCAATCAAAAATTGCTCTTTATTAATAACTATTAATTCGCGATATATTATTGCATTTATATTAAACAAAAGTTAAGTACAACTTTTTATTTTTAAACTAATAATTAAATTAAACGACAAAATTAAATATTAAAACATTATTTGCAATATTATTGCAATTATAAACAAGATAATTAAGACTTGCTTTTAACTTTAGTTTAATATATGTACAATAACGTCTTATATGCGTTTATTAAATTGTTGTTCTTTAAAATAATGTTTAATATTATTGCGAATTTCAAATTCAACTAAGATAACAAAGATTGTCTTGACATTTTAATTGTTCGAAAACGAGTTTAATTTTTGTAAGACAAACAAAATTAATTTGTAAATCGTCTTTAGTTTATATAGCAAACGCAAGTTTGCAATTATAATAAAACAACTATTTTAAAAAAGTATTAAATAAATAATAAAATTATGCTTTTAACAAAAAATCTTTTAAACGTTTGTTTAAAGAAAAAATTATTTTATAAATTTACAAAATTATTCGAAGTTAAAAACGTTATTAAGAGACAAATATATTGTCTTTGTCTTTTCAAGAAATAACAAATTTATTTCGTCTTTTATATTTTATTGTTAAAATTGTATTATTAAAATGCGAACATAATCGCATTAAAAAATATAATACTTGTTAACAAAAATTAAAAATAAGAAGTCAAAAATATTTTTAACAACAAACAAAAATATTATAAATTATAATATTTTGTTTAATAAAAACAATTTTTATTATATAAAAACAATTAAATTTCGAGAAATTACTTAACGTATATGCAATAAAAACTTAAAGAATACAAGACGGAAAAAAAATTTAACAAAAAAATATTAAAGATAAGAAAGTTAAAGCTTTGCGTTCGCAAGAGAAACTTCGACAAAAATAAATAACGTTAATAAATAATATAAAATCGCGCAATTAAAGCGAAAGAATAACGCAAATAACGCGTAAATTAAATTGATACTCTCTTAATAAATCTATTAAAGCATTAGAAAGTTATAAGAAAGTTGCATAAAATGCGTTTAAATCTAACTATTTTTTTTTATTTCTATTTAATTGCTTTTCTTACTTTATTTTATTAGTAAAGATCTTCGTACACATGCTATACAATGCGAATAAATTACGTTAATTAATTATCTTGTTTCTCTTCGATAATTTATTATTCTTATTTCTATTTTTTTGGTTATTGTCTATAAAAGATGCGAAGATGCAACGTCAATAAAGCGCATAATTGAATTAATGTTCGTTGTTTAGAAAATTTGTTAAATCGATTTAATAGATTTAAAAAGCAAAATATCTTGAAGCTTTTAAAGCAATTAGACAATTTAATAAAGATTTAAGCGCTAACAATGCAACGAAAACTTAACATAATAAAACTCGCAATATAATAAACTTGTTAAATTTTTTACAAATTAGCAATGACATTTCTTATTTTAAGAATAATTTATTTCGATTGTTAATCTTATTAATATGCAATTTGTATTATATAAAAGTTCAAGTTATATAAGTTATAAAAACAACTTATAATATACGAGAAGAGTTTTGTTTAAACATTTACGTTACTCTTCTTTATAGAAGTTTAATTCGAAAATTAGAAACAAAACAAATAATTCTATTCTTAATAAGTTCTTCGAGTTACGCAAAATTTACAACGTTTTCTCGTCAAAAGCAACGTCGTCTTTCGCAACAATCGAATTAGACTTAAACTTTTTGTTTTTATCTAATTCTTTCAAAGAAAAAGCATTAAGATTGACGCAATAACGCATTATATTTAGTATTTTTTATTAAATTTTGCAAAGATGTTGCAAATTCGCATCGATGCGAATTAACATCTTTTAACTCGAACGCAAAGTCAAGTTGTTTTGTCTAATTTATGCGTACATAAATTGTAGATAGCGTCAAACTTGCGAAGCGAGTTTGAATTAATTAATTTTAATATTCTTGTTATTAAGAACACGCGCGTAAAAAATTAACAAAATATTAATTTGCTTAACGAATTGTTAAGAAATCGCAATACACTAAATTATAAATCGAATATATAATTAAAAAATAAAATGTACAATCTTGCGCTTTTTAGCGCAATAATTGTAGCGACAAATTTTTGTCTTGCGACATTAAAAGCGTAAGCAATTATAAAAAATAAAAAATAAATATTTACAATATAATCGAATTTCTTTTCGAGACAAAAAAGGTAGCGAAGACAAAGAAAATAAAAAAGCTTGCGAAAAGTAACGAAGACGCGAACAAAAAAACTTAATAAAAACATATTTATAATAAAATGCTATATTGTTAATCTTATACGCAACGAAGTCGAAGCACTCGCATGCAATAGTGCTTATATTAGTTAAGTCGCGATTTGCAAAACGTTAAATATAACAATATTATTTAAAGTTATCGACGAATACAAAAAAAAAATGAAAATATTTACTTAAATTTATTTTATTGCGTACATTATTGTCGTTAATAATACAAGCAATAGAAGAGACATTTGCAATTATTTATCGCTTTGTTATAAAAATTAATATGCGAAAAAAAGAAAAAGTCGAAGATTGTAAGTAAATATTATTAACGCGTTAATAACGCTAATCGAATTAAGTAAAACAAAGAAATTTCGATCGATTTATTAAAATAGTAAATAACACTAAAAAAGAAGTTTTAGAATTAATAGCATCGAATGTTGTCGCATTGTTGTAACATCAAAGTAACAATATAATAACAAAAATAAGATTAAATACTTTTGTTAAGAACTTAAATGTCTTTTTGCTTGTCAATATATAATTAACTTACGATAAAATTCTATTAAAGAAGATAAAACGTCTTACGATAATACTAGACTAATCGCGTCGAGTTAAGTCATCGAGTTCGAGTCAGATTCCTAGCTCGCCAAGACTCAATTTGAATTAGAAATCTTGACCCAAGTATTTGAGTCAAGTTAAAGGGTAGATATGAAGTACTTAGCGTATAATCTAACTCAACTCGTCAAGACTCGAAAAATTTAGATTATTTTTAAAAAAGTGCATTAATTAACTTAATCAAATTAATTAATTTAATTAATTTGTTTATAATATTATATAGTAATGCATTTAGGTAATGCATTTGTACGTTATTTGTGCGTTATTATTTTTAAACTATTTTTAGTAACTCAAATAATGCGAATTTTTTTAAAAATAGAAAATCTTGGCATTTTGACGTCATTTTCGATTGCTTGACGAGTCGATTGAGTCGAGTTAAAAAATCATTGATTCAAGTCAATTCCAAGTCGAGTTAAGAGATTGATATCGAGTATCTAGGTTGAACCAAAATGTTGGTACCAAAACTTGGCCCAACGATTAGTCTAGATAATACACAAGAGAAGTTAAGATTATTGCTTAATCTTTCTTGCATAAAATGTTAAACAAAGATAAAAAAAAGAAGTGCAAGAAGTCTTTTTATAAATACAATTAGATAATTAAGATAAATGCGTAAACTTGACGCGATAAACAACATTTATCAAGAAGATAAAAAAAATCTATAAAAAGATTTTTTTAACAATTTAAATTCTTTTTTTCTTTTATACGACGATAAATCGAAGCGAATTATCGTCTTATATTTCGTGAAAGTATGCATTTATAAAAAATAAAAAAGCAAAGCATTATTATTGCAACGTTTGAAGAATTATTAACATTGTAGAGAAAACAAAGTCGCAACGCAATCGCGACGTCGAATACACATTCTAAAGATCAAAATTCTAAAGAAAAGAACAATTATAATATTAGCGATTAATAATTTAATAAATACGTTAATGATAAGTTCTTGTAGTAGCGACTTAACGTCGTGCAAAGTTTTCTTTTTGAGAATTCTCTTTTAAAATTCTTACGAATAAATGCCTCTCTAAATTATAGTTCTACATGTTATATAGTCTCGTCTTGTGTGCGTCAATGTAGCAACGTCTTGTTACACGTTTGTACACAATCTTATATAAGAACACAACAAATAGAAGATATGCGATCGATAATAAGTAAAAAAAATTAAGAATTAAGACAAAAGCATCGAGAAACAAAGATGTAAAGATCAAGATTATTAATTAAATCTAAAACAAAGTCGTTCTTAACTTAGTCTTTATGCAAATAAATGCGTTGCTTTCGATACAAATAACAAGACTTAAAATTAGTTAAATTCTATATGCGAATGCGCTTTATAAAATTGAAAATTAGCGTTTCTTATTATAATGCAAGAATATTCTTGTCAAAACGCGTTTATACTAAAGCAATAAGTCGAAGTTGCACTAATCTTAATGTATATATTGCTTAATGCGCTTTTGATGCAAGTCTTGTACTCTATTTTAGATATAAATAAAGTTAGTTTTTTATTTTGTCTTGAATATAAATGTCGCAAGTTCTTAATCTTGTTTTAAATATAAGTGTCGTAAGCTTTTCGCTTTGTTTTAAATATAAATATTGCAAGTTCTTAATCTTGTCTAAAATATAAATATCGCAAGCTTTTAATCTTGTCTATAATATAGATGTCGCAAGTTACTTGTTCTATCTAAGATATAAGTGTCGCAAATCTTGTATATTACTCAAAACATAAATAGAGCTTGCTTAAATAAAGTGTCTCTTAAAGATATTAAAGTATAGCGTTGTCTTTTGCGTAATTGTTGCATCTTCGAAGACGCGCATTTGCGTTAAGATTACTAATTAACAAACTCTTAATATTTTTAAGTCTTGAATTGAACTCTTTATCGAACAAAAGCATGCGATACGAGCAAGAAAAATACAATAAGATAAAATCAAAAATAAAGAAAAAGAACGTTGCTCTCTTTCGAACGCGCTATAAGTAAAGATAGATAAAATAAAAAATAAAAAAAAAGATATGCTAATCTTAATAAAGATTGCTTCGAATTCGTTCTAATAAAAAAAAAGTTAGTCTTAACATATTAATATAACATTGTTATTAAAATTTATAAATTTACAATATTATTATCTTTATTGTCGAGAAGAAATCGTTATTAAAATAATTAATATGCATTTAAGTTAAAAAGTAATTTTGTCGAACAAAATAAAAATTCGAGCTTAAATCTTAATTTTTTGATGTTCGTCGCAATAATAGTTAAGAGAACAACTTATTTTATAAAAACTTATTATAATAAAGTTTGTATTAATTGATTAAAAATATGTAAAAAAAAAAAAAAAAATAAGAAAAAATTAATATAATCAAGATAGAATAAAGATGGAGATCAAATGTTTCGAATGTAAATTGCAAACTTAACAAATATTATATTTACAAAAATTAAATTATATATTTACTCTTTTGTTTAACAAGACTAATTAATATGTATATTAATTATTGTTCTTTAAATTTCGAATTCAAATTTAATACATTATCTTAATAACATTAGCTTTAGTTTCGTTGTTAATATTAAAATTCTTTATTGAATTAAATAAGTGCTTCTCTATTTTAAAATTTAATTGCTTCTTAATATTTAGTTTTGTTAATTTGCTTATTATTTTTTTATTAAAAGCATTAACTTTGTTTCTTAACATAAACAAGCTCTTTTTTACAAGATTAACGACTTTCTTCGAAGTAACTCGATTTGCTTAAAATATTATCTCTCGTAAATAATTACGAGCTAGCGAAAGAATATTTGACTTAATAAAGATTTTGAATTAATGCAAATTGATATAAACATTAAGAAATTATCTTATTTGACGAAAATAACTCTTGCAATACGTAATTAGCTTGCAAGCATAATAAAAGACATACTTTATTAAAATACTAAAAGTACGACAATCTTAAACAATTCTTTTTACGTTTTTGTTAAGATATTCGTTACTTAAATTAATTAAAAAGAACTTGTCGCTTTTGTTAACTTAATTAATTAAAAATATTGTTAAAATAATCTTTTTAAGTTGCTTTAATATTGCATTAATAAAGATTAATTAAATAAAATATAAAGTCTTAAACGCGTACTTAATCTTGTTAAATCTATAAAAAAGAACAATTGTTTAAACAAAGCAATCAAATATAAGATTAATATCTTTATACTTAATTGCATACTTTAAGAGCATATAAATTTTTATTTATTAAAGATATAATATATAATCTCGCAACTCGCAATCTTCGCATAAATTAATTTAAATTTTATAAATTTTATTCTAAATTTTATTAAAAATATTGAAAATTAAAGTTTAATTTTTATTATTTAATAATTCGTGCAAAGTCTTCTTTTCTTTAAATAGAATATTCTTATCGTTTGCGTTCAATACAACAAGATAAGATTTTACTTTAATTTAAAAAAGAATTACAAAACAAATTTTAAAATTGTTAACAATTAACGTCTTTGACGCATAAAAATCTTAATTGTTTAAACGTACTTTCTTGTAACTTAAGCACTTCTTAATATAACTAAATTTCGATCAATTTATTTAAGTCTTAAAACTAATAACAATAGACTTTTCGAATTTATAATAACATATTTGAATTATATAAAGCATAGTCTACTATAAATAAAACAAGATTATAACAAATATTAATTACTTGTATTTGTAATATACGATATCTTCTTAATTGACAACAAGCAATTTAAGTTTGCAAATTCGATTTATTATTTTTTGATTATTGTATATAAGTTGAAGTCGAGTTTTAAAAATAATTAATTCTTTCGAAAACTCGAATTTACGCAATTATATATTGTTAATAATAGCTTAATTGCTCTCGTCTATGCTTTCGTTTTTTAAAAATCTTATAATAAACTCATTAATTTAATAAATAAAATAACGCTCTTTAAACGAAAACTTTATTAGAGATTCGAAGTAATTAAAATTTACAACTTTAATATAAGATCTTGCAAATATAGAAAAGACAATTATAATAATATCTTATACAAAGAACAAAGAAATCTATATAACAATCACAATAATTAGTATCAAAATATCTTAAAAAAAATTAGCACAAAATATATTTGCTTGAACTTCTTATTATTAATATTAAAAGTCAAATGTTATATAATATTATTAAGTTCGAATTTTTTGTTTCGATTTTATATGTCTTATATTAAGTTATATCGAAATTTCGACAATATAGATGTTAATATTTCGTACATTAAATTAATAATATTAGAAAACATTTATTCTTAATACTCTTGCTACTAAATACGCACTTTAATTATTTCCTTAAAATTATTGTAAAAAATTGTTACATATTTAGTTTTTGCAAGACGTTAAATTAAGACACTTTAACACTTATTAATACTCTTAAATATCTTTAATATTTGTTCGTACTTAATTGAAATATCTAGAATGTGCATTATATTAATTAACAAACGCTTAATTTTATTTGAATACATTTAAATGTTTTACAAGTACAATTATTTAATGCAAATTCAAGATATTCTTCGTATATAATATTAAGCTAATAATAGTTATATATTATTTAGACACGTTAAGAGTTTTCTTGTTCAATTTCGATTTTGTGTTGCGCATTATATATTTTAACAAATTAAAAAAGCAAAAAGCACAACTCTTAATTATTGCATTACATAAAAGAATGTTCTTTAATTTAATATTTTCAAAATTTGTCGCAATTTATTTATAAAAATAAAAAGTTTTTATTAAAGTGTTTATTTTCTTTGCATAAAAATTGTAATTTCAATTTAAATAATTTAGTAATATGCGTACATTTTTCGATATTAAATTTATTAATATACAAAGTGTCGTTTTGTTTATTAATTAAGTATATAATCTTTGCAAAAAACAATCTTTATACGAATTCTCTCGTTAAAGAATCTTGTACAAAAATTTCAAAAAATTAATATGCTTCTTTTTTAAATAATTTTTGATAAAGTTTATTTTTATTAAGTAATTAATTCTTGAATTTATCGAACTTCGAATGCAACGTTTTAAAGAAATTAAGTTTGTATTATCGCGAAATTCGCAATTGTTACACAAGAATAAATAAGTTAATTTACATAATTTTCGAATAACTTAAGAACAACAAGAAGAGATAACAATCGACTAATTGATAAATAAATAATTAAAAATCGATAAAATAGAGAGCGTACAAAATCAAGAAAAAGAAGAGTCAAAGAAAGAGAATCGTTTATTCTTAATTATAAAAGACAAGTTGTTCGAAGATTATGTTGTTATGTTTATTGAAATCTTTATTCTAATAAAATTGTATAACGAAAAGAAACTTATAAAACACTCGACGCGATATTAGAAATATATCGAGAACTTGACGCGTTTCAAGAAACTCATTTACACGATTATTAAGCAAAAAAGATCAAAATCTATTTTGCATAAGAATTGACAAGAGTTTTTAGATGTTCGACGATTAGATTAACATTCGTAATGTTGTTTTTAATGCTAGAATATAAGATTTAATCTCGAAAAGAGTAGTCTCGCAAGAGAAATGAGACTAGACATAAACTAGCATGTAAACGCTAAGCTTAAATACATCGAGACTAGATTATGAATTTATTAATAGAGCACTTTCATCACGAGTGTCAGTCTGATCTTATGAAGCAAAGTACTAGTATTGTTCTTAGTATTCGATTTCGAACAACAAGATAGTACTAAACGGTACTATTCAGATGTTTGAAATAGTACTGATTGATCGTGTGTACCGGTAGTATTAATTTCCATCGAAAACGAGTTCGAACAGGCCCTTACGGAGGAACCCTTAATGACTTCATTTATCTTATCCATATCATCCACCTCCTTAGTATGCCCAAACTTATCTCACGAGCTACCAAAATACCATTCACTTTTCGGCTTGCAGAAGTTGATGGTCTGCGTCTGGAATAGTGTATGTTGGAGAGGCGGAGCCGTCCTTGAAGGCTTTCCTAATCCTACAGGCTCCATTCTCGCAATTTGTTTATTGATACACATCACAATGGATACAAGTGTATCTGTTTCAGGGTACGTGTGTAGCGTAAAGTTCCTACCTGCTTTTTCACTGTTCTCAAATCATGGCTCATGGACCAGACATCCCATAGATCTCTTTGGACACAATGAGACCACTATTGCCTAATGGTGAGGAGATTCCCGATTGCGCCTTTCGCATAGAACACAGATTGCCAGAGTCGAGGGTTTACGTTGTAAAGCGTCTGGAACCTGACGATCCAAATCTTGTCCGGTGGCATACTCTCGACGAAGACCTTTCCGCAGACCATCGCATGGTTCTAAACATGCCTAGACAGGAAGTTTCGCTTGATGATACTTGATTTAGTGGAAGTATAGCCAAATGACTCCACGTTAAAGACTTCAAAATTCGTATAACAAGCATAAATGACTAACATTGATTAGAATGATGGTTTGATTCACAGCAGAAGAAGTAACGGAAATATCGAAATGTTAGTTTCACGTAGGCAAGAAGCCAACACGACACTGTACACAAGTGTGCAGCTCCGGGAAGACATTTTGAATCATCTATTGGATATCCTGTCTAGTGAGCGGTCCTCAGCTTTGATCTCAGACCATCAGAATATTTACAAAAGTCTTATCTTGAACAACGGCGTTGAACATGTCCGCAGCAATATTTGACATGCGTTAGTTCAGGATATAAAGGTGTTGTTCCAAAAGGGTGTGCTCACCTTCGAAACATTGAGCAGTCTGGACCGGAAAAAGGCCGAGGAGTACAATACAGCAGGAGTCTATCTGCACGCGATCTACGAGTTAGAGCAGCCAAGCATTTACTGGCTCTATGTTGGCGCTGGTATGGATGTGCAAAATCGTGTCGAAGAACATAAACATTTTAGGACAATCCCAAGCCGGACTCTCTTCATTATCGAATCTGGAATCAAGAGGGTCGGGGCGATTTCTTCATTTTGTTTGGAGGATTCTCGGATATCCACGTCCCAGAACGAGACCAGGTGGCCATGATCAATCTATTAGAAAACTTTGACTGTCAGGTATTTCAGACACTTCCAAAGAGTGTGCTGCAAAAAGCTCTCCCAGAAAACAATTAATATCATCCAACCTGGGATACATTTAAATCGTGTATCGCCGTTGCGCCAGGTGTATAACTTCCATCAAGACCACGTCGACCCCGGAAAGGCAGCTGAATTGGCTCAGAGCGCATATGAGCTTTCAAACTTAAGTGATCCAGAAATAGTCGCCTACTTCCAACAGCAGAAAAGGTTCAAAGATCTCGCACTTTGGCGGAAAAAGGAAGCGCTGAAGCTTGGACATTTGATCCAGAATCAGACTTACTACATTGCATTGACTCAGGCGGCTCGGCGGCTCCAGGCGAAAAGCAGTTTTCACGACCTCCTCAGAGACCCGGATCCAGGAATTGGAGACAAGCGTCATGTTCTGATACGGTGCAAACGATGTTAGCATCCAAAGACTCGGCACATTGACCCAGCGCCTTTGTACGAGATAGCCACAGGGCGCTTCGTTACACGAACAATGCATTGCAGCATGTGTCCATCCACAGTTGGTAGACATGGTCGGTGGTCTGGTTCCCTACCAAGCGAAACGGAGGCTTTAGATCCAAGAATATCAACAACATCGAAGAGAATACTTTATAATCAGTGGCGCACAACGACCAAGTCTTTGAAATTGCCATGTTAACCCTTATTTGATGATATTGGAAGGACGAAAAAGTTTGATATGAGAAACATATAAAGTTCAGGTATTGATATCATAAGTTATAAGTCCAAATACAGAAACACAAAGGTGGCCGAGCGGTTAAGGCGTGTGGTGTGTTAGGTCCTGGTTTATATTACGATTTACCCAATTAATTATTTTCTTAGACTCAAGCGATTTAAGCTTCTCCTTGGACGTTTAACCAAGGTGTTCTCATATCGAAAGATGCGTGGGTTCGAATCCCATCCTTTGCATTTTGATCCCTTTCCCTTTTTATACGTTGAATTCATAATGTCCGATTCGACTCAAAGTATAAGAGTGGATGCCCCACCTCCTGTCGCAAGCGCTAGTACGTCGTCGGCCCTGGGGGATCCACTGTTAAGCTACTCCGTATCGGTCCTGCGTGTGTGGGGCGAGTCCCACCCTTTCGGTGCGAAGCTTTTCTTTTGGAGCTGAACGCTGAATTAAAGCTACAGGGTTCCGGTTAACATACGTCGGTAAAAGACATGAATATGTCCTGTTTATACTCCGTTTTATGTTGGCTCATAGTTCGATTTAGTTCCTACTTGTTTCGCTACTAAGTAGAATCATTGAATGATAGCAAGCTCCATAACATATTTCTCGCTTGACTTGCAGATGATGCAGCGCCCTCACCTTGTCGGCTCTCTTGCCCATGGAGACCGGGGCCCAAAAGAGGCTCCAACCCGTACCTTATACTCTACCTGCTCTCTCGCTGCTCCATGTATAGCGGCCTTTCTCCCTTGCGAACCCTAAAACCTAGCTTAGCGGTGAATAAAAGACACATCTCTCTATGTATCGATTGCACAAGCGCGCGCTGGCTTGGATTTTTGTGTTATGTATTGGTTGGTGAAAAGTTGAAGGGTGCCGTAGACCACCGAAACAAGGTGCTAATCACCTGGGGTGTAATGCTGCCTCACCCCGGCCTCCCCGCTAAAATTCGGGCCGAGCGGGGGGGTACATTTTCGATGTCTTGTGCTGCCAAGATTGACGTATCGTGGGGCAAATCATCGATCGAAGAGAACAATCTCAATCACAGCAACAGCAGACGCTGGTATTGTATATTGGGGGAGGAAAGCAGATATTTCGTACACATGATGTCTATGGATATTGACGCCCCCGTCTCAATCGCTCATCGACCCTCGATACCACAAAGCAGCGCTACGTAAGTAGACCCTTCGGCCCATGTGGGAAACAAGCTGACGGTCTAATAGTATACTCTGCTGCAATTGCGGCGCTCCAATAGATGGCACCGCTTCTGCAGGTGCCCTATGCTATGACTGCGTTAGGCTTACAGTAGACATCTCCCAGGGTATCCCGCGAGAAGCCACAGTACACATGTGCCGAGACTGCGAAAGATGGCTTCAACCCCCAGCGCATTGGGTCACCGCGGCACTAGAGTCAAGGGAATTGTTAGCATTATGTCTGAGGAAGCTCAGAGGACTTAACAAAGTGCGCATCATTGATGCGAGCTTTACATGGACCGAGCCGCATTCGCGACGAGTAAAAGTGAAGATCACGGTACAGCAAGAGGCGTTCCAGGGAACAATACTCCAGCAGACCTTCGAAGTCGAATACGTGGTAGCACATCACCAATGTCCGGACTGTGCCAAATCCTTCACGGCGAACACTTGGCGAGCTGTAGTCCAAGTGCGCCAGAAAGTACCCCACAAGCGAACATTTCTCTACCTTGAACAGCTGATCCTCAAGCACTCGGTGCACAAGGATACAATAAACATCAAAGAGACTCAGAATGGCCTCGACTTCTTCTTCTCAGCAAGAAATCAAGCCGAGAAGTTTGTCGATTTCTTGACATCCGTCGCCCCCGTTCGCAGCAAGAAGTCACAAGAGCTCATTTCAATGGATATCCACACCTCTACCAAATCCTATAAGTTTTCTTACTCTGTCGAACTTGTACCCATATGCAAAGATGATCTAGTAGCTCTGCCTCTAAAGCTCGCAAAACAGATTGGCAATATCTCCCCGTTGACTCTCTGCTACCGCGTTGGCACATCCATCAACCTCATCGATCCGAACACCCTACAAACCACAGACGTCTCCACTCCGATATACTGGCGATCGCCCTTTGCCTCCCTAGCCGACGTTCAAGAGCTGGTAGAATTCGTCGTCATGGACATAGAGCCTGTTGGCCCACCAAAAGGCCGCTTCCTGCTCGCTGAGGCTACAGTCGCCCGCGCTTCAGATCTTGGCGTCAACGACACCACATACTTTGTCCGGACACATCTTGGTGCTGTTCTACATGCAGGAGACTCGGTCGTGGGTTATCATCTGACCGGCACCAACTTCAACAACCCTCAATTCGAAGCGTTAGAAGACAACAGCGCCTATGCATCGCAAATACCCGATGTTGTCCTCGTCAAAAAACACTATCCCCGCAAGAAGAAGTCCGGGAAGAACCGCAACTGGCGACTCAAGCGCATGAACAAAGACGAGGGCGAGATGTTGCCCAGAAAGCAGGATCAAGAGCGTATGGAGAGAGACTTCGAGATGTTCCTCCGAGACGTGGAGGAAGATACCGAGCTGCGGAGTACTGTAGCCCTCTACAAAGCGCAGCAGGAGAAACGCAGAGCCGAGAAGATGGAGCTCGATGCAGTCGAGGCGGCGAGTGTGGCGCAGACGGAAGAGACGGAGGAGGGTGAGGATGAATTACCGAAGATCGATATGGAGGAGTTGCTGGATGAATTTGACGAGCTGAATGTTAACGATGAGGATGTCATACGGCCAGAATGAACTAGCTGCAAGCTAGCAAATAGATGCATAGGCCCATAGCCATCCATCGAACGTCCACAGAGTTTCAAGCAACCTAGAAAATCTTGCTCAGCACCCTCTTCACATCCTCCGACTGTTCCTGACTTTTCCCCTTCTTCTGCTTCACCTCATTCTGCCTGAATCTGCTCTCAAACTTTCCCCTCCCCTTACCATCCACATCCACATCTCCATCTCCAGTCCCATCCCTCTCCTTCATCCCTCCACCGCCCCCTCCTCCACCACCCTTCCCCTCCCTCTTCCTCCTCCTCCCCTCCTCCCCCTTCCCCCTCTCCACCCCCCTCAAAAACTCCCTCCTCTCCCTCCCCTCCCTCCTAACCCCCACCCTAACCCTCTCCTCCCTCTCCCTCTCCTCCCGCCTAACCCCCTCCATCAAATCCCCCCACGCAAACCCCCTCAAATACCTCGCATTCCACACATCATCCCTATAATACCCCCCCTTCTTCCCGCCCACAATCCGTCCATTAATACTCTCCACGCAAATCCTCGCGTCGCGTCGCCGCGAAAATTCTACCCACCCGTCGATGAAGCTGTGTTTCCGGTTGCCGCCGGACTTCTTGCGCGAGAGGTAGGTGGTGGGGGGCTCGGGCGTGAGGAAGAGGCGGGTGATGGTGCCGTGGGGGGAGAGGAGGGTGCGGACTGTGGAGGGGCGCATGAAGGGCGGGATGCGGGAGAGGTAGATGACGCCGCGGGTGTGGGCGGGGGGTTTGGGTGCTTTTGAGGGAGGGGTGGGGTGCGGAGGTGAAGGAGGTTGCGCAGATGCTGGTTGGAGCGGAGTGGGCGTTTGGGTGCTGAGAGGAGGTCCGGGGTCGGCGGGCAGAATTTCGATGTCGGAGTCGTCGTCGTCGCTGCTGGTGCTGGAGGCGAGTTTCTGTCGTTTGGGACGGGGGACGGTGGTCCGGCTGCAGTTGGCTTCGTGGGCGGCTTCGGAGTCGTAGCCGGAGCTGGCGTCGGAGTCGCTGAGATCGGGGTCTAGGTACTCGTTGCGCTTCCGGGTCGTCATTTTGGCTTAGGGTGTCGTATTGGGGAGGATTGTTGAACTGCGGAGGACATTATACATCTAAGCGAGGTTTTGCGGCGAAAGGCCCAAAAGGGAAAGGTGCGCTTCTGTCGACTTTAGTGACGAGCACCGATGACCTCCGGTGAAGGCTTTTCTGATCAGGTATCGGCTCATAAATAATCAGAGTCCGTCTAGCATGAGTCCCCAGAATGAATTGCTGAAGAGCTTATTCGAACGTCTAGACGATGGTGCTTGTACATTGAAGAACGTACGAGACGAGGTGGACGGTCTCGCTGCGTATATCAACTACAACTCGGCACACGGGCATTTCATGGGTCAAAAGCGTTTGAACAAGGAATTACAGGGCTTGCGGGATAACCTGAGGTCTTGGGAGACGGACTATAACGACATCTTGATCCAAGTCGTGAAGTAGGCCTCGTCCTTCCCACAGTGACAGCCATGTCTGACCAAGGGGGGGTAGTTGCATCGCTCAGAGGGAAATACAGAGATCATTGCCTGCAGAGATTCTTGGTATGATAGAGCGGTTACTGTGATCAGAAGCTGGAATCGCAGGCGGAAACCATTGTGGGCAGGAAACTCGTAGTCAGATGTCTCGGTGCTGATCGCCTTGCTATGCCGCTGACTGTGGTAGCTCGTATGCCTACGGATCTCTGTGAAGTCATCTCGATGTATGTGGATTCTCCTGAGAATTGTTGTTCGTAAAACTACCACGTGGTCTCACCACACAATTTCCGAAGCGAGGCGGAAATCGTGATCACAGAATATTAAGTGCACGTACCCATGGTGCACGATTTGTACTGAATAGAGACATCTGGGTGCAGAGCTTGTGGAACCCGCAAATATGGCATCCGAAATAACAAGTCCGATATTCAAAATAGAACGAATTGATGCCCAGAATCTTCAAGATTTCCCTCGGCTCTCGGAGCTCAAAACTATGATCGGTGATGGCTTTAGCCACTCAGTAAATAAGCACTCTCTCATACTCACGCCTGGCGCGGAGAGCTACCTTCAGAGCGAAGAGCGATTGCTCGATCGCCTAGGTCCGGACGCAGTACTTTTCCTGATGACTGTGAAAACTCCGAATGGGCGGGCGAACGGGGACATTATTGCTACAGCGAGCTACAAACCTTATGAGAAATCTTGGCCGTTGCGAACTATATGCGACGATGAAGCGAAAAAGGCATGGAAGACTGCAGAGAGGCGCAACATGACCGAAGACGACATACCAGCCGTACAGGAAGCCCTGGCATTGCTCGCGCGAGCGGATTCGCGAGAGGAGATTTCGGGTTATCCCATGGAAATTGTGACGGTTGTAACTTCTCCGGAGTGGCAGGGCTACGGACTTGCATCACGGCTTGTGCAGCAGATTACCGAAGAGGTGAAAGCTAGAGCCAGAGAGGTGGAAGTGGAGATGTGGAAGCCGATATTCAAGCTCATGGTACGAACGGTACAGGAGGTGAACGAGCCATTCTGGAGTAAGATGGGCTTTAGGACAATCAGGTCGAATTTCTTCGAGCCAGGGTTATCTGGGAGAGTTGAGGGGTTTCATCTACTCGAAATGGTCAGAGAGCATGCAATTGCTTGATCGCGAATTCATGGGTGAAAGTACTTAGGTACCAAAGTCCCTATTGGCTGAATCAGTACTCCAAGCTCTGCGTGTTAAGAACGACGTGTTGGTTGCGAAGTACATCTGGAATCTAAGCAGAAACATACGACATTGGCATATTCCATCGAATTATCTAAACGCTCATACTTTTTAGAACCGATAACGACATGAAATAATCGTGACTATTCGGACGCTCGGTCGAGATTGGGAGGGTACCTGCAATGTTGTTTGAAGGACTTGTGCGGATTGAGTCCGTCAAATGTCAATACAGAAGTGATCTGGCATCGAACACACAGAGCCAGCAAGAAGATCGCATCAATCCCAAAGTGACAGATGTCACTCTGAGGTTAGGAAAGACATGACTGGCGGATGTTAGCATCATTGGGTCTGTGAGAACCAATCGTTAGCTAGAAATTAGCATTCTGGGAGGCGGACTAATCAAAGAGAAGAGAAAAGCCCCCCGATTCTGATTAGGAGCAGCAGGTCTCGTTTGCCAAGTTCTGTAGAGAAGCAACCAGGCGTGCCTCAATCATACGAACACAGATAGGGAAACAAGGAATGACCATACGCAGTCAGCGGTACGGCCTTCGCAGCCACCGCTATGCGTAAGACTGGTACAAAGAACCCTTTACTCGATGACGCTGTCGCTCACAACCCAACCTTGCCATTTGAGTAGCGAGGCATTCCAGACAATTCCATGGGCTTACACAAACGAACCTTCCACCTACTCCAGAGTGGGACGCTCGTGGTGGCTCATGGAAAGCATAAATGTCCTGCAATAGGAGAATCAAGAGCTGCATAGCATTCTTGCTAGCACAGTGGTGGTATTTCTCCTGAAGGCCCGAATTCATAGCAAGACTCCGCAGCCAGCGACAATATGTTCGCAATGACTTGGATTTGCCGCGGCCCGCCGCTTTCTCTGTTTAATCTATGCCAAATTTTCCATGATTGCTGAATAATTATGATTAGCTTTTGCAAAATGTTGTAGAGATCGACTGGAAACCCTATGCTGACGGGCAGTTCAATGTTTCTCTTGGCTGCCCAATGAAGGTCCAGCCGAACAGCAACCCCGTTTCCATGCGGCCAGTTTTTGCAGCTGTAAACTCGGACGTCGTGCAGCTTCAACTGCGCTAGGTGAGATGCAAGGAGGCAAACCGTCAAAGAGCTTCGCCTGATAAATGACCACGCCTGTTGGGAGGGTCCGAATGACACACGAGTACCGAATGTCTAGTTTTGTTGGCTGGAAGAGCGCCTGACGAGTGCACCATATCAGCGGGTAGGATGGAGTATTCGGGTTCAATTTGAGTCTGTGGGCTTGCTCTTGCTTCCCATCACTGCAAAATAAAGCTAGATATCTCAAATTCAGACTTCGAATGGCTCAGTCACAAGGTATGAAGATTATCGTGACCTGGATTTCACATCCAGGCCACTTGGTTACTCGGTATGCCAGTGAGTGTGAAGCAGCCATTCGTCGAATTTTGAAGTAATAAACAGAAAGAGCGACATTAGAAGAAATTATGAGCGAAGACTTTTAGACTCGTTGTCTTCTCGATCCTGCTGCGGACACAGAACTATAGGATATGGAAGTCTGCATTGATAGTTTGTGTCTGGTCGCACGAAGCACTTGCCTGTAGGTGGGCCAGAGTAGATCGTGGAGAAGGCATTCAAGCCGCGATCAGAGCAGTACTGTTCAAATGAACGACATGAAATTATACACTCTTCGAAAATGCACTGTGACGCAAGGAAAGAGGGTACTTGCGTTTGCGAAAGACTGTATAGGTGCTTGAACACTCTCCCATCATTGTTATGAGTGAACTCGTCACAGATAGGATGAGATGAGGAAATGGATAAATGGTAATTGTCGGAGTAAGGTACTTGTACGGAGTATTGAAGTACCAGTAGTCACTAGCGTTGGAGCTCGGGCCGAATTACCCGGCTTCTTGGCATGGAATCCCCAACCTCACAGTCTTTGTCTTTGTCGCCGAAATGATCAACTCTATGCGACCGAGCTTGTTCTAACATTCCGTCTTCCAATTTTTACTACCCAGAACCTTGGTCATAAACGCAAACGACTAAAGCTTTGTTCATGGTCATAGACAACATCCACGGGGCTTAGATACGCGGTACCGCTTGCCATGGATCTTTCCAATATCTTGTGAGCCAGCTTTTCCTGATGCTCGTGGTGGGCGCGCAAAGCGGCTCTGCGCATCAATTGCTAACCTTGGTTGTGTGTCTCGTCCAGTCGCCTCGTGAATTTGGCTGTCGGCGGACTGATGATAGTCGGTGGAATTGGCCAATTCTTCCCCATCGGATTGTGAGTTCAATGCGCCATTGGACCAAGCGAGGGTAGCTTCTGACAATCGCGACAGCCAAAGTGCAATCATTGGAAGCTATGTCATCATCTTTGGCGCTGGTAGGCACCCAGAATAGTCTGCGCTCGAGCTTCTGCTGACAGCCTCTCCCAGCGACGCTACTCCTAGAGTTCCAGATTCCTCCATACATCTCGAGATGGGCCCCCTTCCTCTTTAGCTTTCTCGGCAGGGGAATATGTAAGACTCTTTGGCCCCTTCGGTAGAACCGCTAGCTGATCTAATGCGCCAGTCTATATTTTTGTTGGTTCTATCCTACTACATCAACCTGTTATCCGGATCATTGCCGGCTCTGCCATAGGGATTATAGGTCTTGGCTACGTGGTGCTCGAATACATTCCATCGATTGAGCCGCCGCAAAATATGCGAGATGCGAATGCCGAATGGGGTGCGGAGCAGATATAAGTCAACGGTCGAAGGGAAGCTGTATATCAGAGCTAGTCACTTGGGATATGTAGGAATACTTCAACGATTTGTGCAATTAGTGCACACACTGTGGTTCTCGCGCAGTCTGCGCCTTGAGATGGTCCTGTGAGGAAGAACGGGTTGATCGTAGGGTAGAGTAGGACAAAATTAATATCTCCATCCCATCTATGAGTCTGGCCTCTTCATCAAGTATCATGAGGCATTTCGCTGGGTCTCGAGCTTCTAAGGCGCGGCGGCTCGAGTATTCAGCTGTTGGCAGGCTCCAGCCGGCCAATCAGAATCGCCGGATTCCACTGCCACTTTCACACCCGATCGCTTCCCCAGACTGGAAGCCCAAACCCCATATACAACGCGCGCGCGAATAGCGGCTCTCGATTAGTGCACCTTCTCCAGATATCTTATAGTCCGTCGCTGCCGAGGATATCAGCCGTGGACGAGCTTTCCAGCACCCCTTACACCGACGCTCACGGCGCATCGTTCTATCACGAATGTTGTCGCACAAGGTTTTCTGGTTCTGCTCTGTCAAAGCAGCCTTGACTGACTGATCCGTACTAGGGTTTGTATTAGACGCTGCTATACGCCCTAAACTCTTTCGACACCTGTATCTATTTGCATGCAGTAGGGTCCATGCTTGCCGATCTTGCCGACAAGGCTTGATTCCCATTCAGTTCTGACGTTTGGAAAGCTGCTCCTGCTCCGATCCATTTCTCCTCAAATAATCAGCATGCGCCGATAACCAGCGTTCTATCGTCAGAGAATTCAAACAATGGCGGCGCAAGATCACTCAGTCTCACAGCATGAGCAGGTGTCACTCTCAAGGCAATCATCGGGGATTGACCCAGCAGACTATGAGGTCGCTGCGCAGCTCATTCATCATTCTCAAGGCCGGCGAGAGTCAGGAGAGGGCTATCTCGGAAGTGTACTGCTGGACCCCAAGGAACCTATAGATGGGACTGTGGGACACTCGGATACGACGAATGAAGGCAGTGGTGACACCGAGGGTCAAGAGAACGCTCGAAGGTCCTCTTCGCAAGATCGGTTGGGGGAGTCGCAGTACTTACCCCTAAATCTTGCGCCCACTAATGGGAAAAGATGCAGGTAAGATCAGAATCACACCTCGAGCCAGGGGACAGATTCCTGACATGCCTGTGCTGAGCAGTAATTGCGGGACAACTTCGACTCCCTTATGGCGGAGATCGCCAACCGGTTCTACCATTTGCAATGCTTGCGGACTGTATTACAAAGCTCGCAACACATTGCGTCCTACCAATTTCAAGCGGCCTCCGTCAGCACCGGCGTCTGCACCTGGCTCTGACCCTAGCAACGGAGATCACCAAAGAAGCCTGTCGCCGGCCACCGCAGAAGGCTCGGCGCAGCCTGTCAGATCTACATATGTCTCTGCCAGTCAAGTTTCCAGAGGGACTTGTCCAGGTGGTGGTCAATGCGATGGAACCGGGGGTGCTAGTGGCTGCAATGGGTGTCCAGCGTACAACAACCGGATTTCTAAGACTACCCAGGTGTCCATTTCGCATGCCCCGACGGCAGTGATGCAGAATGCTCCTCCACAGCAATACCAGCAAGAAACGAGCACAAGGTCGACGTCCCAGGGAATGATCAGCGTTCACCAAAACACTACAAACATGGTGCTTTCTTGCCAAAACTGCGGAACTACCATTACGCCTTTGTGGAGACGTGACGAAGGTGGCCGAACGATATGCAATGCTTGTGGTAGGCTTCACCTTGACAATCATGACTAGCCTAGACTGACAAGGTGTAGGCTTATATCACAAGCTCCATGGCGTTCATCGACCTGTTGGGATGAAGAAATCCATCATCAAACGGAGAAAGCGGGTCGTACCAGCCATGCAGGATCAGTCTGCAAACAACTCACAAGTCACCTCATTCCCAGTATCCCACGCCCCCGACCAGCAAAATCACGAAATGCCCCATCATTTACTCCATGATAACCTTTCCGACCCCCAAAACCACCAAGAACGCCCTCCTCAAGACTTCGACCCTAACGAGCCACCCGATCCCATTCACCACCGCAACAACGAAACGCCAGACCTCCAACACCCCTACTCCCCACCACCCATAGGCGTAGACTTCACCGGCTACCAACTCGACCCCCATCGCCGCCCCTCCTCCCAGCAAATCCTCCAAGGCATCCACGACGCCGCAACACACCCCTCCCCCTCCGAACCCCCCTACAGCCTCGGCCCCCTCAGCCCCTCCCATGGTCGCAAACGCAGCTACTCCACCACCGGCGACCACCCCTCCCCCTCCACCCCCGACTCCACCCGCGCCAACCGCCTCTCCTCCATCTCCTCGATCCTCAACCCCCAAGGCGCCGCCGAGGAGGCCATGCCCATCGATCCCAGCCTCGCGGGGCTGATTGCAGCCCCGCAACAGCGCCATTCGGTCACCAGCGCCTCTGCGATGCATCCGCAATTTCCGCCCAGGCAGCCGGAGGTGAGGAGTCGGAGTGTGGGGAACGGGGATCCGGGGTGGTGGGGGGAGAGGGAGGGGAGGAGGGCGAGGTTGAGGAGGGAGGTGGAGGAGATGAGGGAGGTGTTGAGGAGGAAGGAGAGGGAGATTGAGGAGTTGGATGGGGAGGGGTGAGGGGCCTGGAAGGGGGGGGGGTTTATTTTGCTGGTTATGGGCAGCGGGTTTGGAGGCGTGTTTGTTAGGAGGTTGGGGACTTTGGGGATGGACGATACCAAGCGCTTCTCGGTTGATGGTGATCGTGTTCTGTGGTAGATACGTGTAGGGTAGCTATGCTGCTTTGAAAGCCTATCTATCGCAATACACGTCGCTTTGAGAATATCGCTGATATAGAATCAGGCTGTCAAAGACTCTTTCATGCCAGGCATGAGACAGGCTGTTATCGCTTGACGACATGATTGCCCTCATCGTTGTATCCGTCGGCGATTCGCTGAAAGCGTGTCTTGCACCGCATAAAACTCTCATCAGATCCAGGCATAACAGCTTCATGCCGCCGCTGCATCCTTCTCGCGGTGCAGTACGAAATCTTCAGAAGACCTTGCATTGCGCAAGAATGAGCTCCTGCGTAGTTGCCGCGCAGTCGATGATTGTGAAATGCAAGACCACAACTTCGGTAAGTGGCCAAACCTCTGCCTTGGTGGGCATCTTAACGATACCTCAATTTTGCAGCTGTCTTTTGCGATTTCTCTAGTCCCACTCTCTTCACGGAGCCGCCTTGGTGTATCACCTAGTATGCATGGCTATGTATTCCGCTGAATGCGTTTCTCCATTTCAATACCAGATCTTAATCAGCTCCTCACTGACCGCACTCGGCGTATGTACCCCCGTCTCCGTGACCAATGCCGTGATCAATTCCGGCGGCGTGTAATCCACCCCTCCAGCTGCCTTCCTCCCCTCTACCACATCTCCCCCCTCCCCGCCTTCGTTAAACCTCAACACATCCCCACCCACATCCTCCTGACAGAGAGGAAACACCCTCACAAACTTAAAGCTCTCAGCGCAGACATACACCGGCTTCCCTGCCGCTTTCGCCAGCACACCCAGCTGATACGTCCCCGTCCCTGAGATGATGCCGCCGTTCTCGACCACGGATTCTGCGCCCAGGAGGACGAGTGTGCAGCGCGGGAGGGCGTGCGCGACTGCATTGGGGGGTATCACCGCGATGGGGAGGTCCGAGGAGGCGGGCGGGAGGGTTGATGGTAATGGTGCTGAGGGTGAGTCGGAGACGTAAACGAGCTTGAAGCGCGTTCTGGCTTTGAGGGCTGCTGAAAGAACGGCGCCTACGACGCGCGAAGAGCCGGAGGTGAGGACGACGCTGTCGTCGCGGATGAAGCGCCGTGCTAGCGCTGCGATGTGCGTTCGTGCTTCTTTCGCTCGGGCTACGAAGAGGCGACCGTTGCTTATGACGTGGGTTCGTATTGCTTGGAAGTCATTCCCGCTTGTAGGGTTGGCGCCTCCTTTTTTGTTTTGGGGCGGTTGTAGCGTGGAGATGAGGTAGCGCTGGAAGAGATCGGTGCCGGCGGAGAGGGCTATGGGGCTGACGACAGAGGATTTGAGGGTGCGGGTGTTGGAGGCGAGGAGGGAGAGGGTTTCGGAGATTGTGGAGGGGGGGAAGTGGGAGAGGAGGAGGATGAGGGATTCGATTGCGGCGATGGGTGGGGTGAGGAGGGGGTCGGTGGTGAGGAGCTGGTTGTAGGTGGAGACAATCCTATGGGGTGTTAGTAGGTGGGATTTCAATGGGCGGGGAAGGAGGAGATACGGACTCGAAGGGGGTTTGGGAGGATTCATGGTGGGATTTGGGGGGTTTGGGAGGGAGGAGGTTCTGGGCTGTTCGAGGCGGATGAAGTCAGCTTCTGACTTTGATAAGTCATAGTTGGACGACTGGCCATGTGATGCTACCTCGGTCATTGTGGTTTACTGCAATTATCAATAAGCATGCTTCTCGAGGAGCCTCTAGGCAGTGGGCACCGCCGAACGCGTCACCTGGAGCAAGGTTGGAATAGGCTCTCGGGCCGACACCTGGAGCCCCCTAGGCGCCGATAAGATAAGCCTTTTCTTAATGACAAGGGCTCGAGGCGTGAGACAGAAGGATATTACACATTTGCACCAACACCCACCCTATCGACGTTGAAATCTAAAGCATGACCAAGCTAATGTGCAGACTTCGGTGGCGGAAGGGTTTACCTCTCGGTCTCTCTGTTTCATTGGAAGCATCCTGCTTCCTCGATCTGCCGTCGGAAATCCGAATCAAGATATACCATTACAGTCTTGTTGCATCAGAGCCTCTCACAATCTGGTCTGGATCGCAAGACGCTGACACCACAGAGCTTCCCGAAAGTATACGACTCACTTCCCACGAAACAGTGAAGATCGATGTCAGTTTTTCCAAATACTTGGCCCTAGGTCTCCTCTGTTGCAATCGACAAGTCTCCAGTGAGGCCGCTGGCATCCTTTATCAAGGGAACACCTTTCGATTCTTGGGTACGAACAATTGGAACCCTCTTTACGGATTCCTTCAAATAATCGGTGAAGAGAACAGACACAGTCTGCGAAGCCTGGAGATGGCGATGCCCAAGCCGAAGCAAGTATGGCAGCACGCCGATGGCACCTGCACGTCTCGCATAGAATGGTGGCGCTTGTGCGAGGTGATCCCTCGGCCTATGCGTTTTCAAAGCTCCTCGACGCTGTTTGAGGAAGGCTTTGTGGACCACTTGGACCCGGCGGTCAAAGCTTGCTTTCGTATACTTGGCAGGAGCAAATCGACACTGACGTTGAGGCTGATTCTGGAAAAACACCTTCTTCCGGGAGTGGAATTGATCTTCGATGAGCAGCATCCGAAGGCCTATTTATTCGAGCTAGATTTGCCGGTCTTGATTGAAACTTGTAGACGAGATTTGACCTCGAATACTGACGCTGCAGGCCGAGTCGATGTACTATGGCAAGGAGAGTGTCTGAAAGATAAGTTCGACGAGCAGATAGAGCTCATTCGGGACCAAGGATGGCTGGTGGTGAACACGGCAAAAGGGTCTATTAACATGGAGGTCACCAGAAAGCTTACCGTACTTTTTACACTTCGTAGAAGATAGCTGTACGTGAATCTACTCGCTCGTGACACTGCTTGCTAACTTTACAATTTGGGTTGATCTAGTCAATCTATCTGATGTCTTTGGCCCCTGAGGAATCGAGGCGTGACAGAATCTGACTTCTACACGATAATGCGTTGGACGCTTCAGCCGATTCGGGTCCACGGGCAAAGCGTCATCGAATCGTTCCGGGTTAGATTGGGCGTGGAGTTCGGTCTTTGGGCTCGCTGAAATGTGCGCTCCAGTAATACCGGTTTGAGTGGAACAACCTAAATAATGTCCTCATTTTTAGAATCATATACAAACTCACACAGTCACTGCATTGTTCTCTCGGTGCGATCATAAGAATCAAATTTCGTATATGGAAGCTTTCTGCTCAGATAGAAAATTCATTAGTTCTACGTACTCTGCGCTAGATGCTCCTAGAGTCCTAGGGCTTGTAGTCTTCCTCATCGCTGTTCTCCACGATTGTCCAGGTCCTTGACTTCTCCTGCGATTCGATTCTCTTTCGAGAGAAATATTGGCTATACCTGCTCCGGTAATAAGAGCAATTCCCTAGTGCATCACGTTCCAGTGCTTCTTGGCGCAGTTCCCAATAACGGGAACTATATGTCATTTGCTCGATCCACCTGACAACTAACTCATTATCGTGGGTACGGTAATCTTCCAATATATAGTCCTGCGCAGTCTTGCGATTGAGGTCGACAGTACCAGTTCTCACACCAGCTGCTTTCAGGATATCCGCGACCTTCGCCTTCGGTTCTTCGACCAAAGCATGGTAGTGAGGTGCTGTCCGACTGAAACGATCCTGAGCATTGACCTGGCTACCACGTTTAATGGCCAACGCAGTACACGCAGCCCAATTGACACCAAAGTGCAGTGTCGTAGCCTGATAATCGTCCGTGATATCGAGTCTGGCGCCCCGGAGCAACAAGGCTTCCATTGCATCGGAAAAGCCTGCTGCCGCGGCATAGTGAAGTGGTGTTCTTCCGTTATGGTCTGGCGCATTCACATCAACTTGATCTGTGTTCTCCAGTATTTTCACTAATCTTGACGCGCTGCAGACTGCGAGATGTAGTATACTTTCTCCCTCGGGCGTTCGCTCCGCTACATTGACACCCCGATCGAAGAGTATCTCTAAGATGATGTACGACCCCCAAGGTTCCTCGTACAACCATTCTTTGAACGGCTTGTACTCCGCAAGGTCTTCCGCCCGAGGCGCCTTCTCGAACCACAGGGTGAGCTCTTCCAAGAACGAACGCTCGGGCGCCATGGGCTCTTCGAAAGGATATGAACGTCTCCCAGCCTTAGTGTATCTATCTTTGTTACCCTGAAAAAGGCGAATGCAGCCCAACCGTTCCTTATATACTTCCAGAGAACTGGCGGCTATTTGTAGAAGACTTCTTCCGGACAAGTCTCTGGTGTCCACGGAAGCGTTCGCATTCAACAACAGCTCGACAGCATCGGGTCTACCATGTCTGACCGCTGCGAATAGAGGTGTCTGCCCATGCTCGTCCTTACATTCGACATCGGCTCCAAGCTCCAAGGTAAATTTGATAGCCGAGGTTTTGCCCAAGAAGGCAGCTTGGCGCAAAATCTCCTGCAATCGTGTCTTACGGTCAGCAGTGTCATGTGCGTGCGCCAAGATCGATCGGATTGCAGCCTCGTTCTCGGTAAATGCAGCACAGTACATCACGCTGGGCTCGCTGATCGCCCCCTGGTCGAGTAGAGTCTCCACTATCGTATCGTGTCCAAGAGCTATGGCCTCGTACAAATGAGCGTGCTTTGTATTGGCACCTGCGGCCAGTAAACTACGAGCCAAGCTCGCGTTTCCAGATCCGATCGCCCGGTGCAAGGGAGTCATCACTGAACGTCCATAATGCTTGTTGATATCAAATCCATTGGTCGTAGCGAACAAGACCGCTGTAATTTCTTCTAAAGCAAAGAAGCTAGCAATCCAAAACGGTAGGTTTCTTGTAATTGTATTGACGCTGGCTTCAGATTTTGGCCAGCAATACAGCAGATCGTCGTCCATGGCTTGCGCTGCACTCTTCAGCAGCATGGACTCGCCCAGGAATGCCAAGATCTCCTTCTGACAAGAGTGTTCCACGTCTCCCTGTGCATGCCGGCCCCAATGGTTAGCGGCATAGTGCAGGAATGGGAACCTCTCAAGACGTCCTTGTAGAAATCTTTTCTTAGCAATTCGTTTTCCTTTGACTGCGCTCTTGTCTCCTGTGGAGTGAAAGTAATAAAACTCACACGGTCCTTGTTGGAACTCGCTAAGCGAGAGATACGTCAGGCATGTGCGCAGCGTCTCTCCTTGACTGTTAGGAAAAAGAGTCGAACGATGGTCATCGAAATACCTTTGGGCCGTGTAATGGACAAGGCCGATATTGCGTGTCTTTTGCTCGATCGAGACCAGTCCATGGCAACAGGGTTCTAGAAGGTCTTCAGCATCAAGGCGCTCAGGGTCGAGAGCTGCCTCGCCTGGTCTGACTGCTAGAGCATGGCGGAGCTCCTGCACGGTCAGTGGGCGAACAACCTGTGAAAGGAGGTCTAGAATCCGCTGGGCAAGCCTCTTATGGTCGGGGTTTTGCTGTGCTATCCGAACCCATGTCTGCTCGTACTGTTCGCTAATACTTGATGGTAAGCGGCTGACAGCATCTAATAGGTCCCGAATGTTGGTCTTGCTCCTTAGGGACTGAACGAAGAGGCGCACAAGGAGGAACCTACTCAAAGTCAGCACTGTGCAACCTGCGTTTGGTGGTATGCCATCGCGAGACTAACAAGCCGCTTGCCTTCGTGCTGATGCCGTCTATGAGATGTTTTCTTTGCGCATCGTCGGCTCTGATTTGCGAAGATAAGTCGTTGCTACTACAGAGGCCGCGTGAGACGGCATCATCAACAAATGCTTTTATGTCACTCAATTTCGCGGTGAACCTGACAACGGCCGATTTTGCTAAAGGACAATGGCTCAAGCGAGATGTCACGAGAAGATGTACCTTCGACATTTCTTCCGTTTCGGACCACTTCAGTAGGCTTTCAAGGTCCTCAATGAATGCTCTTCGATGGTTGAGGTCATCATCGAGCTCGTCTAAAGCGTCGACAATTATGTAGACAGATGAGAGAGTCCGAATCTGGCGCCGGACTAGCGAGTACACTTCATCATGTGTTGGCATTGTCCGGAACTTGGCGTGGGAATCATAACTGTGCTCGATCTCCTCGCCAAGTGGCTGGTCCAGGACCAATTGGTCCCAGATGCTCGCAAGCAGATCACGTGGTGTCATCAGCTCCTGCCTCTTCCATTCGCAGTAGATCGCTGCTACTCCAACGCCGTAGATTGCCGAGGATTTCTGGCGTAGGTGATTGATCACGATGGAAGCCAGCACTGTCTTTCCAGAGCCAGGGTCCCCATGGCACCACAGTACTTTTGGCGTGCCCTCCAGCCAATTTTTGAATTCCTCCGATTCTAAAAACCACTGCCCAGTACCCTCATGATGGTCGGCATAGACGTTCTCTTGCTTTTGCCAGGATTCCAGAGGGCATAGCCAAGATTTGATCTTACGACGTTTGGTGTCCGGATCTGTCAGACACGTTAGCATTGGATCTGACGCTTCAGCGTTGCTCCAACCTTACCGCCTATAATGTTGGCTTGGCCGGCTGTCAGCCCTCCGTAATTGTTTCCCGTGATCTTTGTAACCGAAGACTTGTTCGCCATGGGTCATCTGCCCTTGTAGAGACCTATTGATAGGCTTAGATGTTACTAAAGAATTAGGTATCTGTTCTAGCAACAAGGCAGTAAGGAAGTCTTTGACTACGAAGTCTTTGGCCAGCCGGAGCTGTTCACCATGATGGGTTTGCTTTCATAACGAGCTCGTGCATGGAGCCCTTCAATGACGCGGACTTCCAGTGCTGCTGGGCCTGCTAAAGCAGGTTTTACCGTAAGAACGCAGTCTGGAAGCGGCGTTCCGTCGGGTCGTAGCTTGCGATCCAAATTGATCACCTGCATCGTATCGAATTGGCGCTTGAGCCTATCAACAGAACAACACACTCGCTCGATGCTGTGGATGGGGTTGCAGGCACAAGGACTAACACATCGATACCATGTCGATTGATAGCCGCTCGGGTATCCCATGTATCGCCTTCAATAGGTGCTCATGTAGATTGTAAGCCCCTGATACTATCAAGATTTTTCCTCTATCGAAGTCTCTGCTGGATATCCTGAGCTATTGCACGCTATTCGTCGGCCGCCTGCTATTTGGCCATGGGTCCTCAGCGGACAATTAATCCGATATCTTGTTGTCAACGCCATTTGCTAGTTGCTCGTTTGCTTGAAACCTTGGCCCGGCCTCTGAAACAAGTACCCCCCAGCTGCATGGCATTAGCTGTCGGCGGCGCAATGCAGTACTGTGTACGAAGCCATGCATGTGCGAGCTGGCACATCAGTAGTAAATTTGTGCTAAGCAAAACTTTGTTACACAGAATGATCAGCTTGATAATGATGAACCTGACGTTCTGTACATCTAGCTATCGGGAGCGATAAGAGATAGCTGCTCGCTCTGGGAAACTAGTTGTGTTATTTTTTCTCTCTGAAATGACCATTCTAGCTCGGCAATCGAAGGCTCATTCCATAAAGCCTCTAGCCGAAGCCTCTCTGCACCTATCCTCAAAATGGGAGGTCTCCTGAGCTGAAAGTCCCATTCTGCTGTAGAAGCTAGGTCAGGTTAGACAGAATTCATTGACCTGGCGAGCTGCACGTGGCCTTGTGCCACCATCTAGGAGACCTGCTATCCGGCGAAACGTACCTGATTGTGGGAGGTGACGATGTTGTAGGCTGCATGTCGCCTTCTTGCAGCGATAGAAGAGCCTGTGACAATCAAAGTCCGGGTTTTCCTGGCCACGGGCTCCACAAAAGAAAGCAGGCCTGGCCTCTTCGGCCATTTACAGGCAGTGCGCGTCCATCTCAGATCTCTCCCAACTCGATTCTACTGAGCAAAATGGCAGGAGCGCAATCAGATGAGGTTGGCGTGACTGAATTGCACGCTCCTAACAACCCTGCCGTCGACATCTGCTTTGTACATGGTCTCGGTGGTGGATCACTATCAACCTGGACTTCGGGGGAAATCTGCTGGCCTCGTGACTTGCTCAAAGACGATATCCCTGATGCTCGCATCCTTGCATTCGGCTATGAGTCAAAGGTCGCCCAGCTTCAGTCGAAGGTCTCCCATAACTCATTCGAGCAGCATGCTGTCAACTTGTCAGGGAACCTTGGTAGATCCAGGATTGGTGAAACCGCAGTAAGGATTCCCAAATGGCTACTGAACCCTCGGGTGGCCCTGTTGAATCTAATCTTGGTGGTACAGAAGAAGCGTCCGCTCATATTCGTAGCGCATAGCCTTGGTGGTTTAATCTGCGTGAAGGTATTGTAGCCTCACGCTGCCGAATGCATCAGCTGAGGTTCGCCAGGCTCTATTGATGGCCCACAATAGCTCCGAGGGCCCGGAAAAAGCGGTGGAAGAATCAACTAGGCGCATTGCCTTCTTCGGTACACCGTTCAGTGGATCTGTGAAGGCCAAGTGGGGGGATGTCGTAAGGAAGGTTTTCGGTCTTTGGAATGAGACAAATCATGAGCTGCTCCGCGATCTCCAGGAGGACTGCTCTAAATTAGCAAACCTGCGCGACGAATTTTCGGGATGGCTTCGTCAGCGAGAAGTTGATGAAGAAACAAAGGTTAAGATCATCTGCTACGCGGAAGAAAAGTCGACGGGCTCTGTCGGTAAGGTGAGGAAAACCATCATCATGCAATCCTCAATCCTGCTAAATAGTCACAAGATCGTGCCTGAAGACTCAGCTCACGTTCAAGGCCATAAATTCGAGACCATTAACGCCAACCACAAGGAAATGTGCAAATTTTCGAGCAAGGACGATCCGAACTACAAGATCGTATTGCAGCTCCTCAAGCAGTGGTTGCAGGAAGTAAAAGAAGCTTCGAGTGATAAGAAGCTTGATAACGTGAGCAGTGCAAACAATACCAGAAACGACATGAGACATTGACGAAAATTTAGACAGCAACCAACAACGTTTCTGCCACATTCGCGGGCGGAACCAATCAGGGGATGAATGCTGCACAGCTGAACATGACGAGTTCCCCAAGCATGACTTGGAATAACGATGTAAGTAAGATGGACCCTTGCAATGATGCTTACTGATCGGCATTAGAAAGGAGGCTCTCGATAAGGAATAGAGATGGGCCGCGAGAGGTCAGTTGTTCTGGATTTGGAGTCGTAGTGATGCTTTGAGCGGTATGTGAGCTGGAGCTGAGACAGTAGGAGCACTCAGGCCAGGGTTTCTTAGAAATCACAGAACGACGGTTTGATTGTTTGCCCATGGGCCTACCTTGATCCACGGCGCCCAATGTAAAGTCATGTAAATGTTGAACCATTGTAAATTTCACGTGTCTGAAAAACCTACCGTTTACCAAGCCCTGGATTCCGGCCCAAGGAGGACGTCCAAAGAGGTGCTGTCGTAGAGTAGTGTATCTGAGTTCAATTTGAACCTATGCGTGCCCGAGGCTTTCGAAAGCAGTAGGGTCATACGGTGAACTGTCGAGACAAGAATCCAAGGCTCTGATTTGCCTGAAATGAAATCAAGACGTCTGTGCCAAGTGATACTAAACCCCTTCGGGAGATCCGTAGCAATAAGGAACGTCGCTGAGAAGAAAAGTCGTGCTTGAGCACTAATTTCCATGACGGTCCCCATCGAGAGCCCATTTCTCATGTCCATCTTGCAATGGTGATGTGCTGGTGCCTCTGTCCCAGCGTCCGTCAGTCCGTCCGCTAAGCCGTGAAAGCCTCGATGTCCCGATCCTCGCTCCCTCCTGATGCCATTCAAAGGATTCTCTTCGTATCCTCCTCCGTTCACGTCTACCAGATACCTCCCTTGACCTCCACAAAAGGCTATCTCGCCACCTCCTGGACCGCCGACAACAATGCCCGCCAAATCTTCACTGCCCGCCTGCGTGTCCTCGAGACCGCCATTCCCCTCCCGGATGGCTCCAACGAATCGCTCAGCACCGAGGTTTTGCTTGAGGATCCTTCCACGGGTGACCTTTTTGCTGCAGCGCCTTATAAGGAGCCGTCTGCTGTAGAGGCAGCGCTGGATAGCTCGCGGTTTTTTGCAGTGAGGGTGCAAGGCGAAGGTGGGAGGAAGGCGGTGTTGGGGGTGGGGTTCGAGGAGAGGAGCGAGGCGATGGACTTTGGCATTGCGTTGCAGGAGGCGAGGAAGGTGTGGGAGGTGAAGGTCGGAGGCGGTAAAGGGGCGGACAAAATTAGTGGGAAAACGGAGACCGTAAAGAGGGACTTGAGTCTAAAGGAAGGTGAGATGATTCGGATCGATCTTGCCGGAAAGGTAGGACGGAGAGAGAATACGGAGGAGGGCGATGAAGGGGAAGAGAGTCGGGCGTTGTTCTCAGTCGCACCGCCACCACCGCCGTACACCGAGAAGGGAGGTGGTGGGATGCCATTCTTGCCGCCTCCGCCGAATGCGCAGGATGCGAAGAAGGAGAGGAGGCGAAGTAGACAGGATGTGGAACCTGTAGGTAAAACAGCCGCAGAATTGGGCTTCGACGATGGAGAGTTTGGAGAATTTCAGTGAAGTACACTCTCGATTTTCTTATGTGCTATTGTGGAAGGAGTGGCCCCAGGACGTGCACGGACTTGATATTGCCTTTTTTGAAATCCACATGGTCAAAATTCCAAGTTAAATACAGAAACCGTTCCTATACAACCTAACTGCGGGAATGGCTTAGTGGTTCGCCCACGGCCCTCCCAAAAACCCCAATGAAGCCTGAACTCTGGCCCCTGCACCGCTGACACATGTGTATACCAAGAGGGGTTTGGTAACGGCCCTATGGGTCGTGAGCTTTTTGCTGGTCCGAGGTTCAAATCCGCTTGGTTGCTGTTGCTTTTTTGGAATTTACGTTCTCGGTTTGTTTTTATTTCCCCTTTAGCGCGATCATGACCAACGACTCAGGCGCGATACTTCCGGATCAAAGGTTACATTGATGATGTGGCACAGTCACAAGTTCTGATGTTGAGGCAACTACTGCACTTCATCCCCTTTTGGCTCTTTTTCACATAAATTCTTCATCTCAGTTGCGCAAAAGTTACAGATATAAGGCAGGTCAGCGAATCGTTAGTAGAAGCAGGAGACGGTTGCTTTTTGCTACTTCCAAGCGCACTTTTTACACATTTACAACCCTCTACGCCGTAAGGTACTCCAGGGACAGGCCTCAGGTCTTGCAAACAGAGAGAGAAGGCTCGATAGACCTCCCAGAGTATCAGACGCATAGGCTGGGAATCTCCATTTCCATAATTCAAACCCCTTTCCTGAGAGCAATATCTCTGAACCAATTCCATGAGTTTGTTAATCGATGAGGATAATATTACTTTTATTGCCAATTTCGTTGGACATCCGTGAGCTGACTAAAGTACGAGTGGAAGGTTGGAAGGAGGTTTTGGGATCCATGCTAAAGGGGAGCTCGAAATAGCAAGAATGCAGCGTCGCTCTTGCTTTATGACGCCACCCCTTCACAGAGATCAATGCCCTAATATTCCAGGATAGCAAAGCATAATTTACTTACATCGCGCTTGGTATCCTTGTCGCCAGGTTACAAGATCAGCAGTAGTAAACCCAACTTCATTCTATTGCTTCGATCACTCAACGACTATTGAATACCCAATGGATCACTACGGGCCAGCTTGTCGAACAAATACAGCATTGGGTTTGATGATTGGACTTAGTTGATTTCGCGGTAGTCTAATTTCTACACTACTGACTACTCTAAAGCAGGCTCCCTCTTCATCTGCTGACATTGCTCACGGATGAGCATGTCCCCCAAGATTACCATCTGGACAAAGAACTGCTTGTTGCGAGATCAGCATAATGCACCTCGTCGATACGTAGATTGAAGCTCTAGATGGAGGATCGTTGAGCGATTCGGGTAATGTCAACTGAACTCTGAAAACCTTCACGCAACCGAACATGCAAAGTGGGTATCTCTAAGACCAAATGCTGAACACCCTGATGGGGTATCTCTGAAAATCAAACGCTTGAAAACCCAGACCAACCCCGAGACTCATCGCTTTCTCCACCGCCCTCCCATCCCCAGTTCCATTCCCCATATCAGTAATGTAGATGACGGGCATTACCGCAACAGGGCATGTACCCCATGCAGCTCTTGCCCGCCAAATCCAAACCTGACCATGAGCTATCAATAGACGCTGGACATTGCCGCGGAAAGGTGTGATCCAACGCAGCTCTTGCCAAGCCAATCCTCCAAACCACTCCTTCCAAACCAAATTCCCTATCCACCTGCTTTCGAGACCAAGACTCAGCAAACGCCGGACACTACCGCGAGAAGGGGTACACCCCGTGCAGCTCTTGTCCAGCCAAGCCCCCAGACCACTCCTCGCTTCAATCCAAACCCCCTTCCTCTCCGCCTCCCCCTGCAAATCTCAACCACGTCCCACAAATCGCGACCAAGCCCAATTCCCAATCTTCCACCCGGTCTTCGCCGCTTTATACGGCGTCTTCGCAACCTCAACTCCCGCATGGACCGGCATCATCCCCACCTGCACGGCTGCCTTTGCGACTTTGATACCTTGCTTGCCGACGTAGATAGTCGACTTGCCGAAGTAGAACTCGTTGAAATCTGGACGGTTGGGGATGAGGTCCAGATCTTCGGGAATGTCAAGCTTGACTTTGTCAGGTACGACCTCTTCGGTCACTGCAGGCTCGACGGGTGTGCTCTTATGGAGGATGTTGGCGGCGCGCTTGAGGGTTCGCGCAAAGAGCATGAGGATGTTGAACCAGCGCGGGCGTGGTTCGTAGAGGACGACTTGCTTGGAGTCGTCTTCGCTTGATGGTTGCTGTGGTATGTCATCCGAAGACGATGGTAGAGGAAACGCATCGCCGGATCCCGAAGGAGTATTCTCATTTCTGTCATTCTTGGTCTCTGCAGCCGGCGTAGGGTCATTGGACACTACTGTGGACGTATTCTGTGCCTCAGTTGGTTCTTGCGAGGTCGAGGCATTCTGCGACAGGAAGGGAAAGACATGTGAGAGGGGAACCGCTGATGTCTCTTGGCCAGAGTCCTCGTGCTTGTCGATCTCACAGAAGAACATGGGCGACTCATCATCGTGTGTCGTAGACTGTAAAGAAACTGAGTCCTCCTGGATATTGTCCGAAGATGACAGCAGGAGCAGGTTATCAGGATTTGAAGGGGTATCTTTTGTGGCATTCTCGAAAATCGTAGTAGGCGATGCGTGGTGAGGCTCTACCGTCGGCGCTCCAGAGGAGTCTGGCTTGAGCAAGTCGTTCGTGGCCAAGAATGGGAAGACATGTGACAGAGGTACCGCTAACGTCTCCGCAACAGAGATCTGATTGATATCGACCTCAGCAGACGACTCTTCAGACTCGTTACTATCGAACCGGATAGTTGCTTCTTCGCCTAATGATGATTGCGGTAGCTCCTTGGAAGTCGGCGGCAAGAGCACATTATCAGACTTAAGAGAGGTATCTAGCGTGCTTACCGTGAGATCTCCAGTAGGCGTGGGATCGTTGGAGATTGTTGCTGAAGTATTGTGTACCTCGAGTGAATCAGGTACGGACGAGGCATCCTTCAGTAGGAATGGGAAGATATGGGAGAGGAGTGACGAAGGCGTCTCTGCATCCGGAATCTGATGGTCATAAAGCTCAGTGAGCGACGCCTCCGACTCCTCATCGTCAGCTACAGGCTGTATGAAAGTTGCATCTTCCCGACTCTTTTGTGAGAACGACGGCACGGGCATGTTGTCACAATCCGGCGAGGTATCCACACCAGCAACGTCGGTGATCATGACAAGCGCAGCCTCGCTAGGCACCTTCGCCGAGTCAGTATGTAAGAACACCTCAGCTGCCTCTGGCGAGAGCGAGGCATCCTTCAGCAAGAATGGGAAGACGTGCGAAAGAGGTGTCGCAAGCGTCTCTGCATCAGAAATCTGATTACGTTCAATCTCAGCGGATAACGTGCTAGACCCATCACTATTCAGCATCGGCGGCTGAGTGTCATGATATTTTTGAGCCTGCGATGTCGTTAAATCGTTTTCATATGGGGACTTCAAGGTGGCACGCACGTTGTGGATTGGCGCTTCTTGGAAGACGATTTCCGGTAAGGCCTGATCCTCGTCTTCTTCCTCTATGACTGTCTCCAGCTGGCCACCACCTGATGATTCGAAGATCACATCGGTGGCGAGTGGAAGTGCTGCAGGTTCCATGGCCTTAGTGTCGTCGATACGATGGTCGTTGTAGTCCGTGCCGAGATCTGAGTCGTAACCCTGATCAATATCTATTTCGGTCGAAGCCTCAGAGGGCGATTGCTCCTCGTCGGTGATAAGGCGGTGCTTGAACATGGCGGGGGTGTCCGTAGGGTTCATAAACTTGTTACGGATTCGATCGGGGCTATCCGACCACTCAGCTAACCACTCCGCCTTTCGGACCGCCGCTAAAGCATTGGCTTCCTGCTCAGACATGTCTTGTTCTTCGGAGACCAATAACCCTTCGTTGCTTGCATCGGCATAGTTCGACGCTTCGTCCCGAATATGGCTACCGTCAGGATCATTGCCGTAGAAGTCATGATTGTCAGCCTTGATCTCCTCTTCTGAAAGATCACAGTCCCCAGTGAAAGCACACTCAGCTGCCTCGGTGGCTTCTGGTAATCCGGTAGAAGCTAGGATTTCTGCAGCCTTCTTGATGTCATAGGCAATTCTCAACGGCCCGAGCGTTGACGGGATGTAGTGAGGGAGCTTCCGAAGTTCCGTGATTGGTTTCGGTTTCCAAGTAACCGTAATACCTCCATCGCCCATGTGGTATGGCTTGACCACCTCGTACTTCTCATTCTCCGACCAGTGGCACCAGTGCTGAAGTTCGATACTCAATCTCGGTACATTCTCGTCTTCATCATAGAAATCATACCCCCAAGTACCATATTTATCGTAAACTTTATCAACATAGCCGATAACAGCATCCCGCAGCGCTGTACCCTGAAGCATGAGAAGCTCAACCGGGCCAGAGTACGAATACGGATCGATATATTTCCAGGCCTGTCCGATCAAAACCGCTTTGGTAGAAGAAGCCCATGGGAGGCCTTGCTTCTCATTAAGTAGTCGAGTATGCGTTAGCGCGGCCCACAGAGATACTTCTGGCGGTGTAGCTGACTTGGTCTTAACCTTCTCGTACAGGAAGTTCAAGTGATGAAAGTCAAGTAAAGAATTTTGCGCGGCTGCCTTTCGGATCGACAACACGGGGACAGAGTGCTTTGCGCCGATAAGATCCTCCGCCTTGCCCAATTCGATGGTTTGGGTTGCGCTCGCAGACCCGCTTGAGAAGAATCGTTGAAACCAGGCTAGTGACCGATCAGCCTCTTGCAAGATCCTAACCTGCGCAAAGCTTGGTTGTCGCAAGTGCTGCATCGCAAAGTGCATATTGGAGTAGTCAAAATTACCCTGTGGATTGCCTTCCTCGAAAAACTTCCTCGCCTTGGCACGCACGGGCTCATCTTCCACTGAGTCCGCCCAATTCTCGAACTCGCCACCGAAAAAAGCATTTATCTTATCCTGGATCGACTCCTTTGACGGCGGATTAGCAGTCTCGGTCGTGTCGACGTTCAGCGGCGCATGCTGAGTGCTGGAAGCCATATTCGTGGGACCTGGGCATATTGCAATGCTGGGCTGGTTGACGGACACGGCAGCTTGAGAGGCAGGACCCTCTACTTTTGACTCCTTAGCAGTGATGTTCTGCATAGCTAGCACAGTCAGAGCCGTTACTGTAGTCGAGGCGGTCATCGCGGTGGATGACTGTTCGCCCTCTGGCACGATTGGGTCCTCCAGGATGGGCCCATGTGATTGGCCATCACCTTCGAGAGTAACTCCAGTCTCGGCCTTTTGCTCGTCCAGCTCGGGTTGAGTGCTGGTATCTGGAGCATCCGTTGCCTGATCCGCGGTCGCTTGCTGTGCTGCTGCGGTCGCCAGAGCCCGTCGCTTTCTCCCCTGACGCCGCCGCTTCTTCTGCGACTTCGATAAATTCTCCTTCTCCGGTTCTGCCTGTTCACAAGTAGGTGATGAGTCATCTAATTTGACTCCTTTGAATTGTACCTGCTCCGAGCCCGCCAGTAACGGCTCGGTAGTGGCAACATAAGGCTCTTCGACCCGAACGTGGGGTTGAGGATATGCCCGCGAGGGGTCAGCAGTCTTGGAAATCGCCGCTTCTGCCATCTCAGACCCGATTGTGGTAATCGACACATTGCCGTCGGATGGCTGCCGAGAATGAATTTGCTCAGCGGAAGACTCCACAGTCGTGGTTGAAGCATTCCCATCAGATAGCTGCCGAGCGTGAACCTGCTCAGGTGAAGCAACAACAGACCTCGCCATACCCTTCTCATTTTTGAATGGCCCTCCAAGATCGACGTTGGCTTTGGGAGGCCCGCGAGTGAATTTGAGAACCTCATGTGATGACAATGTGGCTTCTACTGTCGCTATTTCGGTGCTAGGCATCGGAGGAGTCTTGACTAAAGGTCGCCGACGGTCGCTATCTCGCCCATGCAGAGAGACTGCGGGACATTCGGCGCCTGAATCATCTTCGAATAAGTGATCCGCGAGGACGTCACACGATGTAGCCTCTACCACTGACGGCTCGACAATTGGCGTTGAAGAAGCGGTCACAAAAGGCTGCCGACGGTCGCTGTCCCGCTCGGGTAATGTGACGCTGACGCTCATGGCCCGTGATTCGTCTTCAAACAGACAAGACTCACGAATTTCGACATGGTCCGCGGTGGATGGCTGACTGAGGTCTCGAACCTTTGGTTTGCAAGCATAAGCTCCATCGAAGCCCGCTTTGACAACCTCGTTTGGTGCAAACTGTGTCAACTGAGCTTGATCGGCGTAGCGGTCTACGCTGCCGGGCATCTCTATATCTTTGGCGTACTCAGCATATGCTTCAGCCAAAGTTTGAGCGACTGTCGCGAGACGTCCCTTGTCCACCGCTAAGAGTCGCGATGTTAAGTTGACTTCTTGATCCTTGATGAAAGCCAAGTCCAGATAATCGGGCGTTACAATATTGTCTGATTCTGGAGCAGGCTCGGCAAGGTCAAGAGCATCAGTGTGACAAGTTACCTTTGATTCCTTCTCGAAACGCTCTAGACTCGGACGTGCTGACGAAACTTCGAGTGATATTGGATCGTGCTTCTTCACCACCACTGACGGTTGCCCTTTGGACACCACTTCTTGGATAAATGCCTCGGAAATTGTGATCTTTGGTACCGACGTGGTACGTTTGGACGTCGTGGGTACTTTCCCGATGTGGAGGATGGCGGGATCGGGGAGCGTGTTTTGCGGGAATGACTTGCCTACGGCCCAAGAACTAGGCACTGCTGACACCCAATATGCATTCATACAAGGATCAACAGCCACTTGGTAACTGAGGGGATTTCCTTCCGGAAGCATTTTGGGCAGGAAGAAGCAGGCTTGAGCAGGAATAAAGCCATCTAGGTTCTGCACCCAGCCATTAATATAGAACACTCCGGAGGTATTCAGCTGCTTGTTATTAGCCATGCCCATAGACACATTTGAAATTAGGGACTTACGCCTATCGCCGACAAATCACACTGAGCAAAGTTTGAGACTTGCATACGGGCCTTGTACGCCTATAGCGTCATTAGTTCGGGATTCAAGATGGTTGGAGATGTCAGGTTATACCTGCTCGTAAAGGGTCTTCTCTATCAAGGGCTTCCACGAAGACATACTGAGGTGGCTGAGCTTGCAAGGGTGGTGACAACAGATGTCAAGAGGTAGAGTACGGTAGGTGTGAGAAGTAGAAGGAAAGAGGGCGATATCGATGTAAGCCCTAGAGTCAAGGTATGCTTGATGAAGTAGCTTGAGCTTGAAGAGGCTGCTCTAGCTTGATGAAGATGGTACTGGTGGAAGAGAAGGTTTGAGTCTGGGATAGAGACCGAGAGTCTTCAAATAGTCCACGGACACCACAGAAAATTTTCAACACGTGTTGTATTTCTCCCTGTGTTTGCGTGTAGTGATATGGATTCGCTGTGTCGAGACCCATCTCCAGCACGCAACCGGGGGGAAAAAGTTGAACACGCCCGATCAGGGCTTGTGAAGAGAAGAATGACTCCGCGCAGGGATCCATGGTGTGTCATGTATCAGATAGTCTAAAATAGCCGTATATATAGATAGAGGATCTTCCACTCCTTGCGTGCGTTGCGCCCTCCACGTAAGTAGACGACAACCAGATCCCATGAACGACATCTGTCTTTGACGAAAGAAAAATCATGAAATAAGACTCGCGAATGAGAATGAGAGGACCGAACCGCGATGGCCCAATTGAAGCGCATGACAGGAGCGGCATTGCTTAACTGGATATCAGCCTTATATACATATACTGCTGACATACAAGAGGAAGTAGATGCTCAAAGGATGCGCGATCGAAGTTACAAATACTATGGGGAGATTGCTCATTTAGCTGGCTGATTAGCTGGCTTGGATGAAGACGTGGCTTTGAAAACGAATGAAGCAATCAAGTAGGAGGCTGGGGCCGGGAACCAACAGCAAGCGATCATTCATTCAGAAATGGGAAATGAGACTGGAGAACTTAAGAGTGAGTGACATCTCTGCTAATTGACAGCATTCGACAGTCCATGCAAGCTCGCTGGTATTCTTAGGGTCTCTACCAAAGTCGGATATTCGTACCATGCGCTTCTTGTCGCGCAATTCCTTCCATCATCTATCTCCAAGCTTCAGATCTCGCCTTACTTGCATTCTTCTGGCCTATTGATCCCGCCTGGCAATAGACCAGAACGTTAGCCGTCATTTATTTCGCCATGTACATGGTCCATTTGGCACTCGCAAGGACGGAAAACTTTTCCTCGAGTCCACATTGAATCTGGTAGGCAGAGTAAGAATTGAAGGTCTTTCCTATTCAGTGTGTCGAATTGTTGCGTCTGAACTGCTTCGGACGACGTTGAGGCCGCGCTAAAGCGCTAAATAAGCGACGAAAGCTACTTTACGTCATTGGCCCAAGTGAAGTCTCCTATTCCCGTATGGCGCTCACTCTACGGTTATACTTTGGTGGTGAAAGATTGTCAGAGAATAAAGTGGTGCTGGAACTCAAGGGGATCTTATTGACATCCACAAGGATCTGCCGTAGTCTCTCTCAACTCTCGAATCCTAGACTCAAGGCGGCCTTTGGCACAAAGCCTTTGTTCCGGCAGACAACTTTCACATCACATATTGCAAAGAGAACAATGGTCTCAGCAATGTCTAAACGGCTGGGAGGTAAAACCATACTTATCACGGGGGCTTCTTCGGGAATCGGGAAGAGCACAGGTTGATTACACGTCATGAAGTATTGTATCACATCTAATATTATGCAGCCATGGAATTTGCGCGAACATCTCCTAAAAGTCTCAAACTGATTTTGACTGCGCGAAGAATCGACACCCTGAAGCAAATAGCAGAGGGGATCACAAAAGAAGTCGGGACGGGTGTCCAGGTCCTCCCACTTCAGCTAGACATTAGCAAACCAGATCAGGTTCGAGGCTTCGTAGACTCGCTTCCAGCAGAGTTCGCGGAGATCGATGTTCTTGTTAACAATGCGTATGAGACACAAAATGATAATGTCAGAAACTGTGGCAGCTGATCGGTTTGTGATAGTGGACTGGTAAAAGGCACAGCTAAAGCGCCAGAAATAGTAGAAGAGGATATTGATATAATGATATCCACTAACGTGACAGGCTTGATCAATATGACGCAGGTGGTGCTGCCAATATTCCAAAAGCGCGAAAGAGGCGATATTATCAATATCGGTAGCATTGCTGGTAGAGAGGGCTATCCTGGAGGGTCAATTTACTGTGCAACCAAGGCCGCTGTGTAGGTTATCTTTTCCGAGCCCCTCTACCCACTTTGGAACGCTTTAAGAGCGTTGAGACATGTCTAGCGAGCATTCCCTCGAAATACATGCTTTATGTCTCCACCCCTAACTTCAAGAAGGTATGCTGACTCCGAAACCATATAGGCGGACATTCACCGATGCGCTGCGGCGAGAGCTAATAGCAACACGAATACGGGTGATGGAGATTGATCCAGGTCAGGTTGAGACGGCAAGTGAATATGACCGGTTACTTGAGCAACGCTGACTCGATGGGTTCAGGAATTCTCCGTCGTCCGTTTCTACGGCGATAAATCGAAAGCGGATGCGGTCTATGCGTGAGTGTGCTAGTAATGTTGGAAGTATAGAGCTAACAACGTCCCAGCGGCTGTGAGCCCTTGACGCCTGATGACGTCGCGGAGGTTGTCGTATTCAATGCCGGAAGACGGGAGAATGTGGTAGTCGCTGACACTCTCATCTTTCCCAATCATCAGGTGAGATCTCCTTCTCCTCGTTCCAACATACGTGCCTGCGGTTCAAGTGCCGACAACTCTGACTTTCGATGCCTTCAGGCCGCGGCAACTGTCATGCATAAGAAATCCTAGGAGTCCACGATAAGAATTGGTCAGATGTAGGCGGGTATTGGAGGTGTAATGTATAGAAAGCCCGCACGACCCTGATACTCCAATCTTCTTCTGAGATGCCAGCTTGAACTGTTTCACCTCCTTGTAGCGTAGAAGGCCTCCTCACTTGTCGTAGTGGATCAAGCCCACCATATCTCTCGTTTCAACCTTCGCTGGCCCCCCAGCCTCATGCATGCCCCCCTAGCTTAGACTCGATAGATTCCAAATCTTCAGCTTCGGTGATTTCAATCACCCTTCCTACTTCTGCAGTATTCCTCATCAGTTCCTTGGCACTTGCGTAGAGCATGCGGTTCTCCGAATTGCAGGTGACAGGAAGGTAGTAAATGAGAACGTAAGGGACGCTGAGTCGTCCTGATGGCTACGTTGCCATTAGCTAGTGCAACGAGTGCCTGCAGGAGATATATACCAATGTCAGGGGATAGCTAAGTAGGATGTAACGTGGAGAATGATCTGGCAGCTCGTCTGTTAGGTCCTTTATGTTGTTGTATGTTGCATCGTCGGCTTGGGCGATCTCGAGTGTGGTCTTGTCGATTTGATCTGATCCATGTCGATTAGCGCAGAAGTCCCCAGAGCTATGCGAGGCGAGAAGAGCCTGCATACAATGATGGATAGTTCATAACCTACATATAACAGCTTGGGGATCCTTGGCCCTAGAAGTGCCTAATCTGAACTTCCGGAGCTTCTCCTTCGTCTCCGTTGAGAACGTATAGAGGCGCGACTCCGAAGCCTATATTGTTATTGCCGCATTCTATTGAAGTCTCAGAAGACTCACCATCGTCAACGAAACGAATCTTGCGTACTTTTGTACCGATTGAAAGTCCGATGTTGAGGGTTATGAATTATGATAAGGCGGGAAGAAGTCTCCCCCGGTAGATATCTCCCCCTGCAGCAGATCTACCCGCACCTTTGACGTGCACCACTTCTGTTTTCCTGTCACCAATCTGCTCAATGTTCGCTCGACTTAGCCAACTAAGCCGACATCTCTCACGGCCATTGCCAAACTACGCTCATTGCTCCGCACCATCCTTAAGAGCCCCTATCGGAAGCAGTATCATGACATCATCTGCAGAAGAGAGGACGAAACGAATGATTCATACTGCTGCTTGTCTGATCATCGGCGACGAAGTGCTAGGTGGGAAGGTACTTCCAGTTGTTAGGGGATGCATTTGATCTGACGCTGACTGCGTCCTTAAAGACGGTTGATACCAACTCGGCACACTTTGCCAAGTACTGCTTTTCTCTCGGCATCAGCCTCAAGCGGATAGAGGTCATTGCAGATGATGAAGGCGAGATTGGCGAAGCTGCGAAACGTATGAGCGAGAACTATGATTTTGTGGTTACAAGGCAAGCAACGCGACCTCTATAGAATTATCAGGTAGCTAAGCAACATCGTCCGTAGCGGTGGGATAGGCCCAACGTTAGTACGAAATCTGCTGTTTCTCTAGTCTAGAAGTACACGCTGATATCCCCAACAGACATGACGACATCACGTATCAGTCGATAGCCAGGGCATTCGGATTGAATCTTAAATTATACGATGATGCGCTGAGGCGTATGAAGAAGCTTGCCAAACCACATCCCTCGCAGCCAAACTTTTCCTGGGACGAACCCTCACCTGCGCTCGAAGCCAAACTGCGGATGATCAGACTACCTATAGACGAGTCTCGAGACGACAAGGATCAGGTACTGTTCGTCGACGAGAGCCTCTGGGTACCGATCAATGTCGTGAATGGAAATGTTCATATTCTGCCTGGCATACCACGGCTATTTGTTCAACTACTGGACGGCCTGAAACCACGGCTAGTCCCACGATTGACAGATCCGGAAGGAAAGGGTGTTTACAGGATGCTGTTCTCGACGCCCTTGGCCGAAAGCGCAGTCGCGGCCTACCTGACTCAGCTGGCGGCGAAGGCAGAGCCTAGAGGTGTCAAGGTAGGATCGTATCCAAGATGGGGACACAAGCGGAATACAGTCACGCTTGTTGGGCGTGATAAGGCCTTCATGGAAGAATTGGTCCCCGAGATTGAGAAGAACGTTGATGGAATTCGAGTCGAGAAGGAGGAGGATGCAGACCCATCGGATGATGAAGACCTGGAATCGTAGCTCTAGACCAACAAAGGATCAATCCACGTACATAATGGAAACTGGGTCGCTTAACGATATTATCGGTGGCAGCAAAGGCAGTTGATCGGATCAGCTGCCACATGCACAAAGTGCTAGCTGTAGGGATTATTAATGATCGCACAGACCGCGCATGCTCTTCAGACACAGGAGAAGGACATAATTGACGGGCTTCAGAGAAGTAGATAGAACCACAGATCAGGCAAGTGTTTTGGTGTCGACCCGAGAGGCGATGGCTGAAAGGCTGTCTAGGCTTCGCACATGGCAGATGCATGATCAGCAGTGTCACCACTTGCTTGGGAAAGCTGAAGGAAGTTGAAATGCGCGAAGCGAGCACATGGACGTTTGATCACCAGAAGCTTCGGCGATGGTTCGATTCGCCTCAGGAGCTTCTGTCACTGACGCCAAGTCGAAAAGATATCAGATCTGCAAGCACATGAAAGCTAGCGGCCTGATCCCCCTTGCCGCTTCCTTCCTCTTACCCCTTATAAATTGTCCCATACTCTTCGAATGCTTTTGTCGTCAAGAGATCAGCTGAAAATTGCTGTGCGATCCGTAAGCTTAGGCTCACTGCCACAATTGTGTGACATTGAACGGCCTCGAAACAGATCTGTTCTGGCCAGACAGTGTGGCCATACCGTGTGCACACTTCAGAGACTACTACTCAAGCGAGGAGATTTGTGTTCGTGATATTGGCTATTCTCGTTGCGAGGAACGATTCCACTAAAAATCCCGGATTATCCCCAGCACCCGCCGTTCCAACAGGCTAGAGTAGCGCGCCGAGGGGGAGCTTATCCGTGCGCAGCAAAACTTGAGTACTTTTACTTGGCGCACTCAACTCAGTTCTTCCGCTACCTACGATTTGCCGATAGCGTACATGTACCGAGTGACATCTGCCCCTGTCTCAGGCTGCTGCGCACCTCCAGGTCGGACATCAATTCACATAACGTTGCCAGTGCTACGATCACCCAAATACTTTCACCCAGTTCTCGTAGACATCCGAGCGGGTAGGGTTAGGCGACAGGCGGCTTCCACGGCGAACCACCGCAGCTCGTGTGCTCGACTATCCTCGAGCCGTGGTGAGCACCGACATCCTGGGGCCGGCTATTGAAAGAAGATCCGCCCGCTTGTCACAGTGAGCTATATCGAAGCTTAAGCTTTTCCGACAGCATGGCTTCCAAAGTGAGCGAGCCACCCTCCGTCTGCTCATGCATGACTTAGCTCGTGAGCCATGTATACTGACCCACCGCTGCTGCAGTTTCTCCGGGAATATAAGCTCGTGGTCGTGGGAGGCGGTGGGGTAGGGAAGTCCTGTTTGACCATACAACTCATCCAAAGCCATTTCGTCGATGAGTACGATCCTACGATAGAAGGTGCGGCACCCGTTCTCTACTCTGGGGTGGGGGCTTCTATTTACTTATGTTGTCACAGACTCATACCGAAAGCAGTGCGTCATTGACGATGAAGTCGCCTTACTGGATGTACTGGATACTGCAGGCCAGGAGGAATATTCAGCGATGAGGGAACAATACATGCGGACTGGTGAAGGGTTTCTTCTGGTGTACTCGATCACGTCGCGGCAGAGCTTTGAAGAGATCTTGACGTTCCAACAACAAATACTGAGGGTAAAAGACAAAGACTACTTCCCTATCATCATTGTTGGTAACAAATGCGATCTGGACACGGAGCGCCAGGTGTCCCGGCAAGGTACGTCCCTTCATGCTCTGCACTTTCCTCGGCATTGCTGGGATCATGACTAACACGCATGCCCATATAGAAGGTGAAGACCTCGCTCGCCAGTTCGGCTGCGCCTTCATTGAAACATCTGCCAAATCTCGAATCCATGTCGACAATGCCTTTCACAACATCGTTCGGGAGATAAGGAGGTACAACAAGGACATGTCGTCATATAACCCCCATGCCCAAGCTGCAGCGGGTGGGCCTCGCAATTCTAGGAATGCAGAAACGTACGGGGAGAAAGAGGATTCAGCTGGCTGCTGTGGAGGGAAATGCGTGGTCATGTAGGTGGAGGGACAAGCCTGAAGAGGAGGAATCTGAAGAGTCAAAGATAGAATCCTGTCGCGGCGATGAAGCGCCGAAAACAGCGAGCTCGGTCATGGTAGATCGATCAGACCGCTGCCCCTATTTGCCACATTGCTGCGATTTCGTGGAGTTAGACGAAGGGTTGGGGACAGGTGGTACCTGGGAAAAGGCAGCTTACTGGCTTGTTGCTCGGTGTTGTGCGAGTCTGCCTTCCTGCACTGAATTCACGTGGGATATCCCTGTAACATTTTTCCATCAGAATTCATTCTTGCTTTCATTCTACACCACATCACCTTGTTTTAGGCAGCACTGAGGTATTCACTTCACTGGTCTCAATAACCAGGGGTAGGAGTTTGCTCCCGTCATTCTCGATTGTCTTCCTTTGTGCCTATTGTCAATCCCTTATGTTGTTGAAGCGAAGCACTCTACCAGTGTCTTGTTTGGTACTGAACTGAAAGCCAGGCACGATCTAAGACATGTCGTATACTAGAAGCTTAGCGGCCGCACGCTTGCAAGCAAGAAAACAAACACAAAAACATCGGCTTGGTACTTATACCAGTATTAGTACCTACCCATAAAGCTTGGCTTTTTCATCTCGCTCTACTGTGATGACTTTAGACATTTTGGTTCTGGAAAGGGACTTGCTAGAACGCTGTCGAACTGTCTTTGCAGGGCCGAATGCAAGCATCCGGCAACAAAAGCCGATCCAAAGACTTGTCAGACAGAACCAAGCGGTGTTCCAGCCTCTCGTGAGCAAATATGGCCATAATCGGGTTGTGTTTTGCTGTCAAGATCTTCTCAAGCGCGGCGCTTTCCTCGGACGTGCAAAAAACGGATCCCCAGAGCCCTCCGAGCCGTCAGAGAGAGGTGAACCGGAGGATGGAAGAGAGGAAAGTATCGATCCACCTACCGATGGTTCGTTACACCATGATTTTTTCCTCTACTCCATGCTATCTTCATCACTGAACATGGCTGACAACAAGCTCAAAAGCCCATGAGACTGGATCCGCAAGAAGCCAAGCCCCAAGCCTCTTTCCCATATACCTCCCCTTTCCAACTCAACACCGCATCATGACTGCCACACAAGCCTTACTGGAACGAGCTTGCTTCGACTTCACTAAGACAACCTTGCCCGGCGTGCTTTTGGACAAGAAATGGACCTGTCCCGAAGCCATCGAGCTCCAAGTATGGACCAAAACCATGGTCCAATCTCGCAACTCTCCTTCCGAGGTCGCTCTCGGTACCAGCCTCGACACACTCAGCGATTCCGAAATTACGTTTAATGATTGGGTACGACATACGGCAGTACACAGGACCCCCCGACCGGCGAGTGAAGTTCTGCAACTGGTAACATCAGCTCGAAAGCTCGTGGGTGCGCTCAGAGATACAATTCGAGCGCCCAAAGTCGATCGATTGTACCGCGAAATCTTCGCTGCTGTAGAAGACCTGAAGCAGACCAAGAAGGTGATTAAGGAGAATTTGGATGAAGAGCTGAAGGCTATTGGCGTGTGGAAAGCGGAACTGGACTGCAGAGAAAAGGAGGCGATAGCCTCCACGATCCGGGATAATGCGGAATGTGAGACTTCGGTGGGCGCACTCTTGGACCAAGCTGTCGCTGATATGGCCGCGGACCTTTGACCGTACACACTCTCAGAGTATGCAGGGTATGGTACAGACTGGCTAATTGTATCTAAGGACTCTGTACCAGCATGCTTTAAATGGTATCCCTTGCGTACGGTGCTGCAATCTTTGAGAACCCTGATCGAACGAGATGACAGATAGACGGTGGACCAGTGACTAGCGGAGGCTCATAGCTAGAGCGTTACACTGTCAAGAAGTCTTCGGTTCTGAAGCCAAGTAGACCCCAAGGAAGCCGGTCACAGGAGCAGATCAATAGAAAGCTTTATCTACCCCGATCAATTCCCTCATCGATTGATCAATGCAAAGAGGCGCTGTTCTTCTTCGGTCCATCTCGGGCCTAGGTATCGCGAAGAATATTGCAAGTTCCGTGGGGTCAAGGTTTGCAATAAGAGGCTTCGTTCTTGGCACTTCGTACTAAAATAAGTCTACAGATTCGCACCCCCTTCTGATTTAGCATCTTCGACCTTTCATCAATTTCCACAAGGCTATCACTCGACGCATCGGTCAGCTATTACTTGCAACATCACAAATCTATCTGTCGACACACTATCAGATTATCACATTACGGACTAGGTACAACCTTTCACTGAAACATCATCAATTCTCCACAAGGCTATCACTGGACGCATCAGCCAGCTATCACTTGTGATATCGCAAGTCTATTTATTGACATACTATCACATTATCACATTAGGAACTACGATTAGGCGTACAACCTTTCATTGAAACGTCATCAATTCTTCACAAGGCTATTACGGGACACATTAGCCAATTATCACTTGCGACATCGCAGGTCTATCTGTCGACATACCATCAGATTATCACATTACGGACTAGGTTTAGGCGTATAACCTTTCACTATGTCCTATCTACAGCCTCCAGTAACACCGCCGGCTCAACGCGCTCCCTCGGCCGCCTCGCAGCATTCAAGTATCGAGCTGCTCACCCCTGATGGAAAAGCCAAGGTCAATCAATTAAAGCGAAAGGCGTCAGATATTTCTGATCAAGGAGCTCCCGCCAAAGCGGGCAATTTCCTTGAGTGGCGACTCTCTGTGATAAAGGCAGAAATCGCGGTCCTCGAAACTATGCTTGGCGATTACCGCAAATCACTTTCTACTTCGAAGTCCAGTGCCAGTCGGGTTTCCCTTGAATCTGTTGTAGAAAGACTTGAAGATGAGCAAGCCAACTTAGAGAGGGAGTTTACAATGCTGGTCAAACAGAAGCCGTTTCTCAGAGAGGATCTTCAGGACTCGTCTGAGGCTATCGAAGAATCTTACATTGCAGACATTTTCAAGTCTTGGCGTTTAGCCAGTACTGAAGGTCAGAAGAACTTCAAGAAAAGAGCTCTACCACGACCAAAATTCAGGGCAGCCGTAGCCGAATATCTTGATTCGATAAAGGCCAACGACCGTACTGCACCAGAGGAGGTATTTTGTAATGTTCTAGGATACCAAGTTAAGGAGATGGTAAAGTGCGCTCACATTATCCCCTTCTGCTTCGACTCCAAGGAATTATGCTATACTTTCGGGACGGACGACGCAGCTCTACAAGATCCACGAAATGGGCTCTTTCTCAACCGGGTTATTGAAGGTGCATTCGATGATGGCTGGATTGCCATTATTCCGAACGGCTCTGTGGATCAAACACCGACCGAATGGAAGCTCGTGATTTTGAAGGACTCCATTCGGAATGACACGGTGTATACACCGTTAGCAGGTGGAGCGATTACTAGGTGGCGTGACATTGACGGAATAGCATTACAATTCCGTAACAACAACCGGCCCGCTAGACGGTATCTTTATTTCCGCTATGTAATGGCCCATATGAATGCAGTCATTGAGGGGTATACCGATATCGACAAGAAGCTGCCTAATGGCAGTATTTGGGCAAGCCCTGACAAGCCAGATGGCTACCTTAGAAAATCCGTCCTTCAAGTTTTGGCGAAGCGTATCGGGGATCGACCCTTACCCTTCGATCTGGTTGAAGCTGGCACCTTCGAGGATACTAATCCAGAGAGTGGACGTCTGGTTGAAGATCAGAAAGCGGGCATCGAACTCTCATATAGGATGAAGGAGAATCGAAAGGGCAATCTTAAGGATGACGACGATGACGACGCGGAGGAAGATGTGGAAGAAGGGTCACAAGGGACGCCTACCCGCCGTCGCTAAGCACTAACTCTATCATGGCGAGAACTCATTGCGCAGTCGTATCGAACGATACATCTTACATGGCGGGGAGTGTCCATTACCGAGCGACGACTTCACGGAGTGGGAGCTGGAGTGGACCGATGCCAAAAGAGGAGATCGTCCGTGGCATTGGACTGAATAATTCAATTTCGGTGCTTGAGGGTCGCTACTCGACCTTGACGTGGCTCCGAAGCGGGAAGTCATCAGTCTTTGTAAACTCAAAGAGCAACGACTTTGCAATCCTATTTCACTCCAAGGTAGGCCGAGCTCAGCACCCTGGAGAGGTCCTACTTTACTCATGTTTCATAGATCATGCTCGGGGTGGTCTATTTCCTGAGGCTGGCTGATGGCACGTCCTGTTAGCTGGACGGCACCTAGTAGACGGAGCTCGGAGACATATGATAGCATCAATAGCTCAGAGGCTCTCAGCTTTCGAGAACAACATTCTCTTATCGCACTAAAACTCCAATATGGCCCAGGTATTATCATCAACCGTCGTAAAAATCAAGCTTTGCCCCAACAGCTCATCCCCAGCCTTCATCACCTCTTGGATCCCCAGCCCCAAGCTCGCCGCCACATTCTGGACATGCAACCCCTCATTGCTCTGCGGACTGTTCTTCAGCACCGAATACACCTTCCTCGCATTCACCGACACATTCGGCATCGGCCTGCCATTCATCCCCAAATTGTCCCCACCTCCATATCCACCATCCTGCTGCCCCTGTGCATCCGCCGCCTGCTGCCCACCCGGATGCGTAAACTGGCTCGGATCCCCTCGCATGAAATACAGATGCACGTAAGTTGCTTCCAGCAGGTGGTACGAGATATCCATTTTGTTCTCGACCGGCCGTATGACGTGCGCACCGACATGTCTTCGGTCATTGAATGCTTTCAAACGTCCCCAGACACGGGCCCATTCGTTGACTACGAGTTTCGGTTTCGAGGGCGCAGAGGGGTCGGACATTTCGCTTGCGGCGTCCGCGTCGATCCATTGCTTGACTTCGACGGTGCCGGTGCCGTCGTCGAGTTTGTAGGTTATGTTGGTGGTTTGCGCGGAGATGTTGCGGATTTGGCCGACGAAGGTGAGCTGTATATATTCATAATTAGTTCCCTCAACAGCTCGAATCCAAAGCTAGTGACAGGAAAGCTTGCCTGTGTGACTTCGACATCGTCAATTTTGGCATCTGCGTCGGGGTGTGATATGTTGGCATCGAGGATTTGTTTGATGGTTACGGGGCGTAAGGTATCTTTGCCATATGTTCCCTAGGGATCTGTCAGCTCAATTGCAGCAAAACGGGATCAATGTAGTACTTTTCCTGCCCCACCGCCCTGGCTTCCACCCTGTGAACCGGTCATGAACCCCCCACCCCCAGCTCCGCCTTGAGCGCCGTAGGAGGTCGTCGTGTAGCCGCCGCCGTAATCTGAGCTTGTCAGCTTCTGCTGCACAACACAGATGCTCGAGAATACTCACCCATCTTGAAGCTTCTTCCTAGCTGATGGAAAAGATTTGTGATTATTGACTGCGATTTCAAGCTCCACCAACGCGCAAAGTGGTTCGCGAGGCGCGTTTTTTTCCGGCAAAACTGCCGGCCCGAAAACATGGAATTTTTTGTTCCAGGAAAACCCACCATTACAACCACTCTGGTTCAGGTTGGGTGTCACTCGACGAGTGCAGAAACAGCAGTATCTGCTGCCAACCGGAGCTCAAGATGCCGCGTCGAGCCCCTTCCCCCGCGCAGTCAGAGAACGAGGTGGACATCTCCCGTTCTCTTTTCGACAATGGCAGCAGTAGCGGTTCCGACAATGGAGCTTCAACCCTCCATCCGGACCGCAAAGCCAGAATGGACGAAGCAGAAACGATCTTCGGCAATGAAAGCGAGTCAGACGATGCAGGCTTCATTGCCGACAAGCAAGCGGCCTCGAACCGCAAGGCCTCAAACCTGAAAGGCAAAAGCGTAAAAAAGGGTGGGGGCTTTCAGGCAATGGGATTGAATGCCCATCTGCTGAAGGCCATCACACGCAAAGGATTTTCGGTTCCTACGCCAATCCAGCGGAAGACTATACCGCTGGTATTGGACGGGCAAGATGTTGTGGGAATGGCAAGGACAGGGTCAGGCAAAACGGCAGCGTTCGTGATTCCAATGATTGAGAAGCTCAAGAGTCATAGTGCGCAAGTGGGCGCAAGGGCGTTGGTACTATCACCATCTAGAGAGCTCGCCTTGCAGACGCTGAAGGTGGTCAAAGAGCTGGGTAGGGGCACGGATCTCAAAAGCGTGCTGCTTGTGGGAGGTGATTCGCTGGAAGAGCAGTTCGGCTTGATATCTGGGAACCCGGATATCGTCATTGCTACGCCTGGACGGTTTCTGCATCTGAAGGTGGAGATGGGGTTGGACTTGTCGTCAATGCGCTACGTTGTGTTCGATGAAGCTGACCGGCTTTTTGAGATGGGATTCGCGGCCCAATTGGCGGAGATTCTGCATGCCTTACCACCTACAAGGCAGACATTGCTTTTTTCTGCGACACTGCCGAAGTCGCTTGTGGAGTTTGCAAGGGCAGGCTTGCAGGAACCCAATTTGGTGCGCCTAGACGCGGAGAGCAAGATTTCGCCGGATCTTGAGAGTGCGTTCTTCACGGTGAAGAGCGCCGAGAAAGAGGGTGCTTTGCTGCATATCCTCAGCGACGTCATCAGAATACCTACAGGACACACGGAAGCTGCTAAACGAGCAAAAGAGGAAGCTGGTCAAAACAGTAAAAAGAGAAAGCGTAGCGAGATTGAGGGTGTCAAGCCCAAAGAATCGCCCACTGAGCACTCGACTATTGTTTTCGCTTCCACCAAACACCATGTTGAGTATCTTGCGACCCTACTCCGCCAATCGGGCTTTGCGGTTTCTCATGCATATGGGTCTCTAGATCAGACTGCGCGTAAAATGCAAGTCCAGGACTTTCGTAGCGGGCTCACCAACATCCTTGTCGTCACCGATGTGGCGGCGAGAGGTATAGATATCCCGGTGCTCGCCAATGTCGTCAATTATGACTTTCCCCCACAGCCAAAGATCTTTGTGCATCGCGTTGGGAGAACTGCTCGAGCCGGTCAAAGGGGGTGGAGCTATAGCTTGGTTCGCGAGTCTGATGCTCCCTACCTTCTCGACCTGCAGCTTTTTCTCGGTAAACGCTTGGTCCTCGGACGTGACGCGGGAACCGCAGTCAACTATGCAGAAGACACTGTAGTGGGAGCTCTGTCCCAAGCCAGCATGGAAAGTAATTGCGAATGGGTGACCAAAACACTCGACGAAGACGCAGATCTGTCCGGGCTGCGGTCGGTGGCAGTTAAAGGGGAGAAGCTTTACTTGAGGACGCGGAGCGCAGCTTCTAGTGAGAGTGTCCGGCGAGCAAAAGAGGTGACGGCCTCGGACAGTTGGACTGCGCTGCATACTCTGTTCAATGACGAAACAGATAATCGAGAGGCTGAGCGCGAAAGAATGCTTGCACGGATTAGTGGCTTCAGGCCTCAAGAATCAATTTTTGAGATTGGTAGAAAGGGCGCTGGTGGAGAGGCTGCAGAGATCATGAAGAAGAGGAGAGGAACTATAGATGCCAAGCGGCAACGAAGGAAATTGGACGATGCTGCACAGGGTCCCGAAGCCACGGCACCCGTTGTAGAGGCTCAGGGAGCAGATGGCGTCCTATCGAGCCAAGACGCGGCTCTTCTAGAACCCGGGATCGAAACGCTATCAGATTCTGGCTCAGAGCTCGAAGTCTCCCTTACGGACGCCCAAGGACCATCACCGTGCGACGCTTCAAACCCGGAGGCCGCTTACCAAGATCCGCAATTCTTCATGTCTTATCATCCTACAACTCAGAACCTAGCCGAAGACCGAGCCTACAGCGTACACTCATCACAGCCCTCCTCCAATTTCCTTTCCGCAGCTCGCAATGTGACCATGGATCTTGGCACCGAGGACGGCAGCAAAAGCGTCACAGAGCCCGGCCGCATGCGTTGGGACAAGAAGGGGAAGAAATACGTGTCTAGCCGAAACGACGAAGATGGCAGCAAAGGTGGCAAGAACATGATTCGCGGCGAAAGTGGGCACAAAATTGCGTCTAGTTTCCGCAGCGGGCGGTTCGACGCGTGGCGGAAGGCGAACAAGATTTCTAGGCTGCCTAGGACGGGGGAGGTGGAGAAGCCCGGGGCTGGTGGATCTGGGGTGGGCTCCAAGGGTAGAAGGTTCAAGCATAAACAGGAGAGGGCGCCGAAGGAGGCAGATAAGTATCGAGATGATTACCACAAGCGAAGGAAGATGGTTGAGGCGGCAAAAGAAAAGAGGGTTGGGAGGTTCAAGGAAGGACCGGGAAAGAGAGAGATGCGAGGAGTGGACGATGTGAGGAAAGAAAGGGGCAAGAAAGAGCAGAGGCGAGACAAGAACGCCAGGCCGACGAGGAAAGGTAAACGCTGATAGCAGAGATAGGAGCTACTTCGAATAATGATGGTAGTTTGGTATCTGTCTGTTTTCGGTGAAGAGCGGACCTTAGCTTGCTTGGTCTGATTCAGATGTTCGATGGCCATGATCTATGGAGTGGACTTCCTCTACACTAGTAAATAGAGCAAATTTTCCAAGAATTATGAGTTCGAGTGCAATGGAAAAGGTTCAAGAATACACGTCACGTGAGCTGAGTCGGCGTCCTTCCGAGAATGACCTCGGACCGAGAGTTCCACTTGACTAGCTTTCAGCAAGACTCCGAATCTCACCAACCTCGCTATAAGTCCCGCAACTCTTCCTATCTATAATTGAGCAGTCACATAACCGTCCCTCCGTTGCGATGAGCACCACTACGACCTCAACACAGACTGTCACAGCCGAGAATGTCGTTCGCCTCTTTCCCGACGTGAATAGCGACCTTGCAGGCTCACATAGAGTCTCCGCCGATGATTTAGACCTGGCAGGCTATGATGAAGAGCAGATACGGCTGATGGAGGAGGTATGCATCGTGCTGGACGAGAACGATGTACCCATAGGAAGCGCAAGCAAGAAAGTCTGTACGTGCTCTGGGCGCACGTCCAGAACGTAACATGTTACTAAACCAAGCTCAGGCCATCTTATGAAGAACATCGATGAGGGTTTACTACACCGCGCCTTCTCGGTTTTCCTCTTCGACTCCCACAATCGGCTGCTGCTGCAACAACGGGCTTCGGAAAAGATCACGTTCCCGGATATGTGGACGAACACGTGCTGCTCTCACCCGTTGGGTATACCGGGCGAGACCGGGTCGGAGCTTTCCGAGGCTGTCCAGGGTGTGCGAAGGGCGGCGCGAAGAAAGTTGGATCAGGAGCTCAATATTCAGGCGGCGCAAGTTCCGTTGGAGAAGTTCCGCTTCTTGACGAGAATACATTATAAGGCACCCAGCGACGGGAAGTGGGGAGAGCATGAGAGTACGTCCAGCTCATCGGGAATGTACTATTGTATCACCGCTGACACTGCACCGTCCTAGTCGACTACATACTCATTATTAAGGCGGATGTTGATCACAAAGCAAACCCCAACGAAGTCCAAAACACACGCTACGTCACGGAGGACGAGCTGAAGACGATGTTCAAGGATGGCAGCTTGAAGTTCACACCATGGTTCAAGCTGATATGCAACACGATGCTGTTTAAGTGGTGGGAGAACTTGGATGGCGGTTTGGACAAGTACACGGACGAGACGCAAATTCGGAGGATGTGATGGACCTGGATGAATGAGGGAATGCAACGAAAGAGAAGATACTTACTATGCATACACGATATGACTTTCTTTGCCTCATGCTGCTTTCTATTATCTCTGCTGGTCGTATCCTCATCGCTGGACAGACCATCACGGCACCCTTGCCTCGCCGGCATGCGGTGCCGAGTGCCGAGAGGCCCCATATGTGCCAAGACCTCTAGTGGTCGATCATGGGAAAACAACGTCCTCAGAGAACGACGACTGTCAGATGAACACCTGGCCTATCTCTACCCAACATTACGCACTTATCGGCGGTGCTGGCATCTTATCGTGACGGATGAGGGCTGCTATTGGTGCCAGCGTGCAAGCATGGGACCTCCAGCGGCCTATGGACACTGCACGCACCGTGCCGAACCGCTCGGACTTCACATCTAGAACCATGTAGAAAGTAGGCCAAGCCATGTATCAGCTATCACAGGGTTCGGCCAATCCTCCACTTAACCCTCTCCTCACTTTCCACCTCTTTCTCTCTTTCCATTCTCCTCTGTGCCCTGAACTCGTTGGCTTCGCACACGGATATCACTATCAGATAAAACGTTCAAACCAGCATATCTTTCCTCCCGGCTGTCGCTGCACCTACAGACACTTGACATTGAGTCAAGTCCGTCCTCTCTAGGATCATCCTTGTCTCTCGCCCTATCGGCCCAAGTTACTGCTTTGCCAGCAAACGAACCTATTACTACATTCAAATCCACCAAAGTATACTTCCGATACCAAACATTCAGCGTGGATGTCGGTTGAAGTACGCCAGTCGCTCAATTGCTTGCGCTATCCGTCTAGATTCGAGACGGTGCATAGATCCCAGTTATCCAAGGTCCATACAGGGGAATCAACGAGACCAATCGATAGTAATAATAATATCAATAATCCTTGAAGAGGTACGAGCGGTACCTGACCAGCAAAGTACGTACTCAGAGTTTGCTTCAGTACCAAGGGTTTGGTTCCCAGTATTGGTCCACGTAGTTGTTTGTCGAAAGCAGAACACATGGCGATGTTTTCCAGTCTATTACTCACTTCAAATGGCTCACATGAAATAGTATATTGAAATAGCCTCAGCTATGGCGAAGCTTGCTGCCACTATCAAAATCGAATCCATCCCTGCCAATATGAAGCCCATAAAGGACGAGCCAGCAAAAGCCTCAGATGTTCCCAATGATCGGGTACGCATTGTAGACGCTGAAGATCACAAAAAGGCTGCACATTGTCTCGCCGAGTCGTTTTTGAATGACGACGTAGCACAGTACTTCCTCCACACCGGCGATGGAGAGTTCAAGGGATGGACAGAGAAGGCTCGAGAGTTGCATAATAAGATCTATGAGTATATCACCTATGCCCATTGCTTGAAAGGTCTCGTGACCACGATCGGACCGGATTATGACAGCGTGGCTCTCTGGTATGTTTTTGGACTATCTTATCTGATAGTGACCATGGAGCTGAAAATATCGCTCGGACAGGATGCCGCCAGGCAACAACATGGATGACTACCGGACCATGTTCGAAAGCGGTATGTGGCGACTGAGGTATCAGTTGTCATTGGAAGGTGCCTCTCGCTTCTTCCAAGAGTTTCTACCGGCGCTGCACGAGTCAAAAGCCAAAGCCCTCGGAAAAGACGACGACAACTCTTGGTATCTAGTCTACATCGGAACCAAGCCTGGAGCGCAGAGGAAAGGCTACGCCAAAGCCCTGATCGAGATGGTCACGAGCCAGGTGAGTGTCCTTCTTGGGTGTCGCTGACTGCGTGTGTGGAAGGATCGCCGCATGTTCTGAGACTGTAATCACCCCTCGACTTACCACGAACATAGGCCGATGCCGAAGGTCTGAAGTGCTACCTGGAAAGCAGCCATCACGACAACTTCGAGTACTACAAGAGACGCGGTTTCAAGCCCTCCGGCGTCTGTCCCAAGATCTATCTCAATCGCGCAATCGGTCGGAAGTCAATTGAGCTAGACATTATGGTCCGAGAACCAGACAAGTCGAAGCTCGAAGCCCACTCCGCGGATGCCCGCAAACAGCCAAGCTCGACAAGCATCATAGCTCATGATCCAAAGGGATCGAAGCCTGAAGCTCGCTCGGCGGATCCGTGCAATGGGGTCAAGGCTTGAGCTCCCTGTCCCCCGCTGACCTCATGACGAGATTTTCTTTCTGTGGTCACATCTAGAACGGTTCATTTCATATTCAGATTGTCACGCTTGTTTCTTGTCTTCCTGATTTTCTTTCCTCATCACACTCTTTTCAACTGTTTCAACTAGAAGAAGCGTAAAAGCACCAGCTAAAATACACTTGATCGCCGCTTCATGCATTCACTGTGAGCCGGCTGCCAACGCGGCATTGTCGGGAAGTCGAACAGAGGCCCACAGACCCAGTAAAGGGGTTATAGTGACCCACCTGATACTTCGACCAAGGTATGGACTTTCACTCCTCTCGCAAGGACATACCAGCCAGCCTTCAGGCCCACGATCTCTCAGCTCCTTCGCGCCTTGGGACAACTAAATCGTCTGGGTTCCACCTATGACCAAGACACCAGCCAGCATCAGATCTCCCACGCGTAAGAACATCAAGGTGTTGAACCTGTCCTTCTCTTTCTCGCAGGAAAGATGATCCAATCCGCATCCCTACTTCCACCCTCCCCTCCCCTTCTTACACTCACACTCACACACCTATCCACATCCCAAACCAACCAACACAAACCCTCAACCGCCCATCGCCCCCAGCATCCCAACCTCCGTGCACGATCTCATTACCTGCTCACTGGATTCACTTTCTTCCTTCTCATCTTCCCATTGCTTTAAATCTCGCATTTCTGGCCAAGGAGAAGAGGGGCGGAATGAGTGCCTTGGGGGTGTTTGAAATATGTATTCCAATATAGTGAAATGCCTCATTGAGAGCAAAGTGTTGGGGGAGTGCTCGGATTTAGAGAGTAGAAGTGCCGCGGCGGGTCTGGGGCATGGGGTTTCCCCTAGCTTTCTCAATCGCTGGGCTGGATGTGGTTGAGAAATACCTATGCTTTGCTGAGGAAATTGAAACCATTGTGTAGCTAGTCTTTCGATAGACGTGTTTCATGGAATATTGCAAGCAAATTCAACATATCTGTACACTTCCTGTTGCCAGTCTTGAGCGCGGTGAGCAAGCCTGCGAGTGGATCATCAAGCACAACCACCCCTCCACAGTGTCGCCCCCACCCACAGCGCCCTCAACACCGTTCAAAAACCCTATACAGCCCTTTCAAATCCGCCACCTCCACCACCCCACTCAACAGCTCCCTTGTCGCCACCAGCCTCGCCCGAAACGCCGGAAAGAGCACATGCTCCAGCACCTTCGCCACCTCTTCCCTCCTTTGCCTAATCGCTCCGCGCCCGTGATCTTCCTCCCGCCCTGCCACCGCCGCTTCCCCTTTATCCCCACTATCGCTCCAGAAATTAGGTAATTGTTCCGGCGTGTAGAAGCTTGCGAGTTCGCGCAGGAAGGTGTGGAAACAGGCTTTCTCCTCGTCCCAGTTGACGCACGGGCCGAGGCGCATGAGGAAGCGTGGAAGCTTCGTCATGGAGGGCGTGTAGCCCTTTGTGAGGAGCGGGAGACTGATCAAGTCGCCTTCGGAGGAGATGTCGAAGGAGTAGTACTCGAGCAGCATTTCCCGCCTGCTGATGAGTTGCTGCGTAACGATCTCGGGGACTTGATCCCATTCGATATCGGTGTTGGGGTTTTCGGCGCGTTCGGTTTCGAGGCCGATGCGTATGAGGTCGGGGATGGATAAGGGGGGGTCGAAGCGTAAGGCGCCGAAGTTGCCGAAGTCGGTGAGGCCGAGCTGGTAGAAGTACTCCTGGGCGATGAGGCCGTAGTCGACGAGGAAGAGCTTCACGCCGCCTTGGATGGCGACGATGCGCCGCTGGGAGTCGACGAGCCCGATGTAGGTGTGCGTGGCGAAGACTTCGGTGAGGGTGGCGTGCATGCTGTCGCGGACGGCGGCGCGGAGTTCTTTGACGGTGGTGAGGCGGCAGTTGGTTGGGGCGCGGGGGTTGCTGAGGTATGTTGGTTGATGTAAGGGAGGTTTGGTGGATGAGGGGTGGGTGGAAGGAGGGAGCATGGAGGTTATTTTCCGGAGAGAGGGATCCGTGCGGACGAGATTGTTTTCGGAGGGCTTGCGGGGCGTGGAAGTGGGATTACGTGTGGTGCTGCTGGGTTTCTGTGCCGGGGTTCTGGGGTTGAGGCTTGAGACGGGGACTTTGAGACCAGGACCAACGGAACCGGGGAGGAGGGATTGGGTCATGAAGGTCCGGCTGGTGTCGACTTTGGAGAGTTGGACGCGGATCTCGGTGCGGATCGCTTCGATGATTTCCTCTTCGTTAAGGAAATTGACCTCGCGCTTCGTGGGGTGCACGTTCACGTCCACGCGCTGGGGGTCGATGTCAAGGCTTAGGTAGGCGAATGGGTGCCCACCCTTGGGAAGAAAGGTGGAGTAGGTCTGTTCGAGGGCCTTCTTGATGGCTGAGGACTGGACAGACCGGTGATTGATGAACAAAAGTATGGTGGTTTTCTTGACATGATAGTTGGCGTTGGTAGTGTAACCTGAAGCGGTGAAACCCCATGTCTCATCAGTCACTTCGAAGGGAATGAGTTCGTTTGCGATGGCCGAACCGTGAATCTGCCGGATACAATCGGCGGTGCTGGCATCCTTGGAGGTGGAAAGGCTAAGGCTCGAATCACCATGCTTTTTGCAGGAGAAGGCTACGCCGGTGCAGTGGACGGCATAGCGGCCGACAACATCCAAGATTTTGGCGTACTCTTCACTAGGAGATCTGAAAGCTTTCTGCCGAGAAGGCACGTTGTAAAAGAGATCTTCGACCTACCGTCCGTCAGCGGCAGCCCATCAGCGTTGGAGAGCATACTGTGATTTGAGTCCCACCGCGGCCTGCCGTAGGCTTAGGATCGACGCTCTGCCCAGGTTTTGCTGGACTGAGCTTACCATCGGCGTAGTGGGCACGCCACGCACAGCTCGAGTCAGCGGTCTTAGTGGTGATGGTGAGATGGGCGATGTGGCTGATGCTGGCTAGAGCCTCTCCTCGGAAGCCATAGGTGCCAATCGAAGTCAGATCCTCAAATGTCTTGAGCTTGGACGTGGTGAACCTCTCGCAAAGGATTGGCAAATCGTCTCTCTGCAAGAAATGTCAGTGTAACTCTTGTCGAAGGTAGGCACTGAGCGAATGGCGTGACAGACATTGATGCCATGTCCATTATCCGTGATTTGGAGCAATTTGAGTCCTCCATCTTTGACCAGAATTTCAATAGACGTTGAGCCCGCATCAACAGCATTCTCAATCAGTTCCTTCAGGGCATGGACAGGAGCAACGATAATCTCTCCAGCGGCAATCTTATTTACCACATCTTGGTCAAGCGCCTGGACAAGACCATCAGCCTTGCAGAATCAAGGCTTCAAGTCTGGTCGACTACCTTGATCCGTTTTGGCGCTGAAGCAATGAGGTGAGCGTCGTCCGCTTTCCTCTTCGTACCTCGAGAGTCTGCGCCGTCGATGTCCATTAGCTCCGCCATTGCTGATAAGCAGTCATTGATCGAGGCTTGTCGAGCCGAGATTGTCACCAGACGCTGAATCCACCAGACATTGACAGGTTCCGGGTAGCCGGGCAACACCCAGGTCGTCGGGATATCGCTTCGTGCGCAGATGTGACAGCTTGACCGGACAAGATCGTTTATAACCGTAGGTCCCCCACCTAATTTCGACTAGCGCCCTGAGGTAGGTCTAGAGGAAGAGCGCTTGCTGATTTGAGGTAGGCCCCGCCTGCGGTACGGTGACACTACTGCAAGGGTGGAAGAAGTGGGAATGTCTTTTTTAGGGAGCATCTTCCCCGGTGACAAAGAGCTGGGAAAGAAGGACGATGACCATAGGCCTGGGGCGAGTCCAATGTTGCCTGGGGCGTGGCACGCGCGGAAGCAGGTGTCTGGACCCCGAAGAAGAAGGATAATCTACACCGCACTCGGCTTGCTGGCATTCTTCCTCTTCTACCAAAATATACCTACAGATCTTGGCTCAAACAGTGAGAAACGGGATGTGAGAATACCGCAAACGGGAAGTCTATCGCAATCGCCGCACCAGGAAGCACCAACAGATAAACCCGCCCATGGAGCTGGATCGTCCGAAGCTGAACAGCATTACTTTGCTGGCCCAATCAAATTCTACAAGCTTGCTGCATCGTTACATACCGTCGCTACTCTGGCAGGTCGAGGTGGAAAGAATAGGAACATTCTCTTTGCGGCGTCGAGTCTGAAGAGCGCAGCAGCAATAATGCCAATGGCCTGCGAGATGGCCCAGCAGAAAAGAAACGACGTACACTTCGCATTCATGGGAAGAGAGGAGCTTGAAATACACGAGATCAAAGGGATCAATGGCATAAACGACGAAGATTGCCCGGTGCACTGGCATGGTGAGTGGAGCTGGGACTCGGTAGAGAAGACGACGTGTGTTGCTTATGCACTGTAGATGGTCGCCCAGATTACTCTCGTTGGAGCTCTGACGACCGTATGGAACTCAGTGTTAAGGCTAGCATTGGACACATCGACAAGTTCGTCGCTCCACAAGCTCTCATCGTTGGCGATCAAGGTAGAGAAGACATCTTCTTTATCAACTCAATTAGGAGCAAAGCCCTTGCTATTGGCAAATCTCTCATAGAGCTTCCATCGGACGCCGCGGAGAACATGATGTGGATAACGAGGCTTGATAGTGGTTCACTCGCTGGTAAGACATCGTCTCATTGAGAGATTGGAAATATACTCAATCGAGGTTTAGCATGGCAAACCACATACATTGATCTTCTCATCCAAGCTCCACCGGAGTCTTCAGGCTCACTAGTCAGACTCTTGAAATCCATCGAGGCTGCAGATTACTTCGGCTATCGACGGCCACATCTTACAGTCGAACTTCCTGTAGACATCGATGGACCCACAGATTGGTACCTTCAGAATATGATATGGCCGCCGATACATTGGTCCGGGGCGGCGCATGCTTCCCAAGTCACCCTTCGTCACCGAATTCCGAAAAGAACTTTCACCGCAGCAGAAGCATCATCCTACTTTGTTGAGTCATTCTATCCCGCTAGACCAGAAGACTCCCATGTCGTTGTTCTTTCGCCTCAAGTCGAGCTTTCCCCGCTTTATTATCATTACCTTATGTATAATCTTCTCGAATACAAGTACTCCAAAGGCCGCGTCTCCGATAACCTCATCGGAATCAGCCTCGAACTACCCTCCACCTACCTGAACGGTAGCGACCCCTTCGATCCGCCCCATCCCAAAGGCAAGCCGGACACACCCACCCCGTTCCAATGGCAAGCCCCCAGCAGCAACGCGGCCCTCTACTTCGGCGAATCCTGGATCGAATTTCATTCCTACCTCTCGCATCGTATCTCAACAATGACCTCCAAGACCCCCAAATACATCAAGAAAATCAGCGAAACCCAACCCGCCTGGATGGAATACCTTCTCGAGCTCATGCGCGCTCGCGGCTATACCATGCTCTACCCAAATTACGCATCAACATTGTCCAACGCCTTCGCAGCCGTCCACACAGAACTCTACCAACCTCCTGAAGAATATCCTCGCGATCGTCGAAAATCGCCCGCAGCCCCTGACCCACCTCCAGACACTGACCCCACGGATCCCTTCACCGCAGACCCAGCTACAGAGTCTCTCACCTCTCCCCACTCCTCAGAACCCGACCTCCTCACCACTTCCCTCCTCTCCATCCTCCCTCGCCCTGGCGACCTCCCACCCCTCAGCAGCCTCCCCCTCGTCTCCCACGACGGCATCCCCATCACGTCCTCTACCCACGAAGACTTAGCCTCGGACTTCACATCCACCCTACGACGCGAGATCGGCGGCTGTGCATTCATCAACGGCAAAATGGACCCCGAACCCCCCATCTACGTCCGCAGCGCCGACGACCTCTTCTGCAACCTCGATCCGGCAGCAGTCGAAGACTTCGCCGAACTACCCTCCCCGCCTGACCCCTCCCCACAGCAAGACCCAACGAGCAACTTCAACGACGTGACGAACGGCTACAACAACCCCAGGCCCGCGGACGTGCATGATCCGAACGTCATCCCCCCGGCGCAAGTCGAGCAAATAAGCAACGAGCTCACCGCGCATCTGCAGCGGCAAGGCGGCGCTGGTGAAGCTGCGCCTCGGTTTCAGTCGCCGGAGGAGGACGAGGGAGACGGCAAAAAGAAAAGCCCCATGGTCCCGGGGCCGTCCGCAGAGGATGTCGCTAGCGGCAAGGCGAAAGCGAAGAGCCCCGCGGATTAGGCGCATGAGAAGACGGTTGTGCAGCCGGGGGATAGAGAGGACGCGCAGGATGAGTTTTTCAAGCATTTGAGACGGCAGAAGTCGGAGGAGAGGAGAGAGGAGGAGGGGGTGCAGGCGGAGGCGAAGAAGGATGGGGATGGGAAAGTGGATGAGGGTGGGAGTGAGAAGCATGAGGGAACGAAGGACAGTGATGATAGCATGGGCCACGAAGAGGGCGGTCCGCGGAGGGATCCGGGGTGGTGAAAGTCGATTAGGCAATCAGAGCCAGCGTCTGCAGCGCTATTCATGCATTTTCTTCTCGTTCTATAGTTATTGAAGTCGAGATACCAAGCTTGCTGTACAACTAAATAGGAGGCTGGCGTCGGGACACACGTATACCACACTATCATCGGTGCATAGTCAGTGGGAGGAATGGTTTCCACATGTACATTGATACGATTCGAAGCTACAATATGCCACCACCCAGGTCCGTTCATCGCTCATAACGCTCTATGAGGTATCTGTGATTCATGAGACAAAGGATCGACGCCAGAAGCAATGCCGTGTTCGTGATCATGCGTTCGTCAGACATGACGGCTGAACGCTGCGAACACTGTATAGAAAAACAAACGAATAAGGATGGTACAGGAAGGCTGGTACAGTTGCGAAACAATGCTATAGATGTTGGAATTGGCGAATGTCTCCTCGTCCGGTGATCCGGCGGCTTCAAGTCGAAAAGGCTTACGTAGCACCGGAGTTGAGGTTCCGGCGGAGTGTCTTCTAGATATCCGGTGGTTTCAAAGTCTCGCGCAGATATGCTTCTGGGACTTTCGGCACGTCCGGGGAGTCGGGTGCTTGACTTCTCGACCTGGACTGGCCCCTCAGAAGATCTCGCTGGCGGTATTCCTTGCCTGAGATGCTGGGCGACTTCTTCCTCATGCCGTTGGTGATGGACCGCAATGACGACCCGAGGGTCCTTGAGCCACCATTGCCTGTAGCGCGCTCGTCTTCGGAGAAGACGTCATCGGTCTCGTCCTCGGAAGTTATGTCTGCGCCATGGATTCGTGGGAGCTGATTGACAGGTGTGGTCACCGAGCGGGAATGCAGACTAGGTCGCGTCGGAGGTGGATTAGCTGGGGTGATGTTCGTGGCAAAAGCTGCTGGGCTCATGGCAGGGTCTTGGAGAGGGGGGTTTCGGATCTCTGTGAAGCCAAACTGGAGAGAAGTCACGCTGCCGGTACGCGCCAGTTTTTCTAGAATGGGCTCTGCTTGTTGGCCGTAGAAGTCGGCCTGGCCATCAACATCTGGTTGAAAGCCGGTGATTTTCAGGGTTGGGTAAGGCCGACTGTTGCTCTGGTCGGACATTAGACTATCTGCGAAGAAGTCATCCAGGCTGTCCAGTTTTGAGACGAGGTCACCCATGCCACCTTCGGAGGTGATCTCGACTCGAGGATCTTCAGATGCCAAAGGATCGGAGCGCTCAAGTGGGAAATACGAAGCCTGATTGTCGTCTTCGGTGTGGAACTCAATCTCGGGTGTTGCTGCGGCCGTATTGGGCGATGGATTGCAGGTGTAGAAGACGGCTTGCATATTCGCTCTTGTAGTGCTTGAATGGACTGCCGGCATGGGTATTGACCAACCTGTATCTTCTGGCATGCCGTAAAGACTTTGAGTCTTCTCATATTCTTTGCGCGTCGCACGTGATTTTGACGACGTCATGCTCATCTGCATGTGCTCTGTGTCCATCGGTGTTGACGATATCACCATGAAGTGATCTATGACCTTCAAAGCTTGTGGACAATACTCCGTGGTGGAGAGCCGCAGCAGCGGAGAGACGAGATCAGCGCCCTGGCTCGCGATCTCCGGTCGACGCGGGTCTACATCTGGTAATAAGGCACATAGTATGTCGAGTATCTTGACTCTGAACCAAGATAGCGGATTCGTCAGCAGCCCGATAAGGAAGACCAGGCATTTCAACTCCCAAGTAGGGAAAAAATTATTGCATAGCGCAGACAATATATGGGGCAGGAACTCCTGGCTGGCACTATATTGGTTATTCGCGAAGGCGTTAAGCACCATCGCTATGTCTTGGTGCTCTTGGACTTCGGCAACGGTTGCAAAGACCTGGGCTGACCGAGAACAAGCGGCGTCTTTCGATCCCATATCTAAAGAATATAGGAAACGAGGTAGGTTGGCCAGGACACCAAACAGTAGTCTGGTTCGGTTTCCAACAAGATCGTTGTCAGGCAGTGAGGCGACCTTATCCATAATCATCAAAGCCTTGTCGAGTGACATAGCGGACTTGAAACCTTTGTAAATGAGTGGTGCAATGCCTTCAAAGTTCCCTTGCCAGGTTTCGGGTTTTTTGCCCCGCAATATCTTGACCACGGCCGGGTCACTGAGATCGGTTTTTTCAAGGAGACGGGCAAGCATTGCAAGTGTTTCGGTGAATTCCCTCTCATATCTCGTATCGAGACAGGCACATGTTGCCCAAAAGAGCTGAGGGAAGGTCAAGAGATGGTTTGGCTCTAGAGCACCGATAATGGTTCTGAGCGTTGTCAGTATCTCCAAGGAAAAGGTTTGTATGTCTGCTTCTTCATCTGCGATGGTATTGGATAACCGAGCCAGCATGTCCGCAAGCATTGCTTGGTCTACGGAGGAAAGGATACAGCGGAAGATCTGAAATGATCTGCAAGCGATGTGTCTTACTGGACATGAAGTTGCCCAACTCAACGTCATCTTCGCCCACTGCTCGTGAAGACTAGGATATGCAATAGAAAATAAGTCGATCACCTCCTGAGTCACGTATGTCATGGCCGTCGGTACTCGTAGACTTTCTTCATCGTCGTCTTTGCCGTTGCATTCCTCGTAGGACCAGACGACATTCGGCTGATTTTGACGAATCGATTCCACGAAAGCCTCGATTGTTCTTTTGTTGGGTGTTGTGGTATTATCCTCAATCTTGGTGATGACAAGCTCATGGATCAGATGTACGAGCATCTCTCTGGACTGTTCTTGCACAAGAGGCGTATAGTGATCCCATAGGACGACGACAACTTGCAAAAACAACGGCACGCTGTCTTTACAAAGTGTCATCGGAGCTACCATCAAATCCACGAGAAAGATGAGAGAGAGCTGGCCCAAGGAAAACCCCGACTGGTGAGTGTTAGTTAGCTAAGGCCACAGCTCTGGAAAGGAGCTCACCCACCTGTCGATTGCCGATAGGCAGTGCCTCACCCAGATCTGCAACATACGGTAGCCCTGATGCATCAGGCGGGATGACTATAGGCTCGCGTTTCTCTTGAACCATGTTCCTCGGGGTAATCTGCAATTGAAGGAACTCTACCACTTTTTGACCGGCCGGTGTGCTTGATAAGTATACGACAATTTGCTTAGCGTAGTCAACGAAGCTCTGCTCTCTTCGATCCAAGCACAAGGAAATGACAAAATCTAGGACCAACTGCACGTTTCCTCCATGAGGCCCAGTCGCGAGAGCCTGCCAAAGAGCTTGTACCTCGTTGTGCAGGGCACCACTAGCTTTGGTAGTTATCTCAAGTAGATTCGCAAGAAGCATGTATGACTGGGCTGTAGGGCCTCCGCTAGGATCGAGCTGAAGCTCCACAGTCTGGACCCATGGCAGTATTGCAGCAATCATATTCCGTTGACTATCGGGTGTGATATTTTTGAAATGTACCGAGAATTGGGAGAAAATGTAGAAAGCAAGCTCGCTGTGCTGTTTCGCTAGTCGCTTCGAAATCTCAAATTGAGCCAATTTGTATACGGCGGTCGTCCTATCTGAGATGCTGATGTCGAAGTCTTGTAGTTTCGAGCTTTTCTGTTGGCGCTGCTCGAAGGTGCGCAATAGCTTCGCAGATTTCATGCGAATATGGCTTTTGTCGCTGCCCAATGTGAACAAGACAGTTCCTAGTATTCGCCAAAATGCTATAGGGTAGTCTTCATATTCCATGAGGACTTTAGTAACCACTTCGAAGTAGCTCTCGAGGGCGCGAGGTCTGTCAGGCGCATAGCACATTTCTATAGAATGCTCCATGAGGTAAGGGTAGTCGCGGTTTTGCACAATTAGATTCTCTAATGCACGACGTCCTATCAGGTGCATCTTATCACTCAAAGTACCGAAGATCTGGTCAATCCAGGAGAGAATTCTCCGGACATCGAAAACGAGGTGATCTCCCTTCCGAGTATATATTCGTAAGGGACCAGCCTAGGGACTAATCAGTACTTGGTCCAGGTAGTATCACCACAACGTCACTCACACACAGCGCCGCCATAGCGCTCAGAGCTGCAGTTTTCAGGTTTTTCTTCTCAATTTCCATTGCAGCAGTCACGTTAGTCCGCTCACCAGTATCTTGATGTTGGTCAAGTACCGATCGTCGCATGTTGTCCTCTCGTTGGCTAATCCGACTCTGGTTTGGTGAGTAACCACACCAATCTTCCATTAAAGCAAATGACGACTTCCTCGACTCAAACGCCATCCATCTGGAAGGGTCAGGTGTCCGGTTGATACCCTGGTACAACTCTTCGGTAAGACCACAGTAGTGGCGTCTCAATCTTTGACATTCCCAGTCGTTCTCAATCTCAGCGTCACTCAAGAAAATCATAAGATCCTTCGTGTAGGAAGACAGGTTATTCAGTATCCATTCGTCCTGAAGCACAGCTGGTTCGCGAAGGAATCGCGAAGTCAGCTTATAAACGTGAGTCACTTCCGTTCTCAGAAGGTCAGTTTTGCGATTCCTTCTAGGACTACTCCCAGTCCGTTGATGCTTGTCGATCCGAAGCTTTGCTTCCTCTTTACAGGTGGTCACAGCATACTGTAAAGACTCGAGAAGGGTCCTGTAGAGATTGATGTTAATCGATCCAAGCGCAATCACTATCGCATCGCGGATAGTAATGGGCAACGCAGACAAGAGTGGTATGACCGAAGCGAAAAGCTGGCGGGCCGAAGTCGCAAGCAATTTCTCTTGTACTTGCTGCGCACTCTTGTTGGATATTTTGCGTGCATGCTGGGCGTTGGCGAGCTGACTCTGTGTCTGCGCTCCAGCATTGGTCATTGTCGTACATGCCATGACAAGGTACAATTTCCATTGTTCAATGATAACGTCTGGAGGCGTTGTTCCTAGTCTCATAAGGTTGCGCATAGGACTTCCATCTGCCATAGGCATTTGAGGTCCACGAAGGTTCGATGCGAGCTGGGTGATAGTGTCATGCATCTGTTGCAGTCGAGCGCAGACGATTTCGCGGCCTAGGGTCATGGCGAAAGGGCATCTGTCGAAGCTGATTCGCACGAGATTGGGAAAGATCTTAAACCAGAGCGTTGAGTCGTATGAGACATCACTGCTGCAAAGCTCTATCATTGTATCATGGGATGCGCTCTTGCGATTTCCTTTCTGCAAGCGACTCCTTTCGGCAACAGAGAGCTGATCGTCGTTGATGTCCATCACTAAATGGGTATCCCCTTGAAGGATTTGGATGATCCGAGGATGTTCCTTGCCCAGCGCTGTATCGAACTCCGTCACGAGTCTTAGAACCTTGACAGCATACGACCGGACCCGTCGGGACTGCGAACAGAGAAAGAAAATGCCATGAGACTCGACTTCCTCTACTAAAGTTGAAACATTCGTTCGATCCAAGGGTATACTACGATTCCCTGAAGGACCCTCGTCTGTCGACTCACTAGCCACACTCTTGGTCTTCTGCTTGATGTCCTGAATCCAAAGCTGAAGTAGCTCCACGTACAATCGGAGTGTATTTTCGATGTGACCAGGGCCCAGCATTCCCTCATCCGACATTGTGGCATAACGGGTATCGAAGTTTAAAATAAACCGCGCAAAGCCAATGGTGACAGGTTGCGCATGGCCTTGCCGGGCAATTGACTTGAGAGACTCGGCAGAGGATATGGCGATGTTGGAGCGGACATGAGCGGTTCCCGTGCACATGAGGTTGATCAAGGACTTCAGAGAAACGTGGGTCGAAATGCAACGGGGAAGAGCTTGTACTGCCACGTGCAACAAGTCATAGAAGCCTTGTCGATGATCACTCAAGGATGGATGCTCGTCTTTGCGGCCGAAGCTGAAAGTATCGGACATTGGTGTCTTGGGTGTTGGACTGCTGAACTTTTCGTCTAGCACCGCTTGGCCTCCAAAAGCATTATCAACGACCAGTGTTATTCTGCCCAGTATTTCGCAAAATCGGGAATAGAAGTTTCTTGTTGTATCGTCAAGACGAGCAATAGCCACCGGTCGCGATAATTGCTCATCCTTGAGACAAGATCTATTACCTGCGCCTGAAGCATCTCCAATGCCATGTGTTTCCCAGGCAGCATCTGTCAGCCCAAGACCTGATGAAAAGCGTGGAAAAGGGGGGCGGCCATCTCCAACTTGCTCCAGATCGGAGATGATAGCCAGGAACGCCCTGATGCCTATAGCCATACGCTCAGGCTCAAGCTGCTCTGCTTTTGCTTCTTTGCCTGGAGTGAAGAGCTCCGAATTGATCAACGGGAATACTATTTTCGTGAAACAAAACTCCGGGAAGCGGTAGCCAATGATGCGTATCAGCTGAACTTTAGGATCTGCAAAGATTGGGTCCGTAGAGATAGGAATCTTCTTTCCACTTGGCAGCACAATTTTTATAACGTCTTCGATCTTGCGGATCTTTGACGCTACCAGTTCGCTAATCCTATCTAAGTATGTCCACATAATCCGACAAATTGATTGAAGTGCAACAGCATGCGTTGTTCTATCCTTTAGCTTGCCTTGAAGTGAGGTGACGAAGGACAACCATTGTGTCGCGAAAACTTCGTTGGGAGAAGCGCACAATACCAGAGCTGATAGACCAGACGCATGAGCCCAATATCGCGGCTTGTTGAGCATTTGTGAGAGTCGCATATTGACGATGTTTAAGAATTCCTTCCATCGGGCCGCGTTGACATGTGTACCGGCTGACGATGCTATTGGGAGGGTAAGATCGCAGAGAACTTGGCAATAGGCATATTTGATCTCCTGTCCATGACTGTTTGCAAACAATTCAGCCAGTGTGACTAGAAAATCGCAGGATTCCTTCCATGAAAGCTCCGGTTGCATCTTGATGCGCAGATGTCGCATGGCGATGATCATCAGTACCAACCTCCCTTCAAGCTCCCTCGTCATTGCACCCTTTACACTGACGTCCTTCTGATGACCTTTCAGCTCGCGAAGAAACCGCTGGGTAACGCTTTGGAAATTGAATCCGCTCATCACCCCCAGCAATTGGCAGTAAATGTTCCAATTTGCACGACGAAAAGGGGAAGCCAATTGGTCAGGGTCCATGTGTGTTAGTTGATCAAAGATGATATCTTCTAGTCTCCCTGCTAGCTGTGGAGTCAACGCTGGCATGCTCGACTGATTGTATACTTCTATTAGGACTCGACAAAGAAGATATATTGAAACGGTCGACCGACGTTCAGCTTGGACGAAAACAACGTGCAGGGATGGAGACATCGGATAATGAGTTTCATTAGATGTAGAGGCTGTTTGTGTACTTCCCGAGGCTTCTGTGTTCCTACGTGTGAGGCCTGGTTGGCTTGGTCGAGGTGACTGATCCTACAGAGATTCAGCAATTGATCTAGGCTGCCGACAACGCGAAATACCATGCTCGTGTCTGATCTGGCCTTATTCGCTTCATCAGCTTTTTCTTTTCGCCACCACATGACATAATCAATCAGGTATTTTGGGTTCTGCCTTGCAATATGGCCGAGCGCTGAGATCAGTTGGTCAAAACCCGGGTCCACGCCGTGGCCACATACATCTTCTACAGTGTTTTCATGTTCTGTCAGTTCGAGTACGCACTGATTCATCTTGAAGTCTGCTTGCCCCATGAACTATACCATTATTAGCGTTAACCTCAATTGAGTGTAAGTTGACTTACTGATACAAAGAGATGGTATATAGTCCATTCGGTGACGGTTTGCGGCTTGTTAGCATGCTGATGCTTAGTCTGTGAATGGTGATTACTGTGGCCTCGACGGGTTGAATTACCGCCGGAGCGCTCCAATCGTCTCTTCGTTTGGCCGGAATTGGACGTGTCACCCACTTCCTGATTGGTTGTCAAAGTCGATGCGGAGCCCATGTTGCTGATATTAGAAGGCGAGTCACTCGGTCGAGGATCTTTGTTTCCTGGTTGATGCATCGTCAGGCTTGAGAATTCGGGCACTGCCGTGGTCCCGTTGGAAGGACTGAGTGGACTAGTAGCCGGCGAATTTACAAAGCTGGTGTTTCTCGAATGAGCGAAAAGCCCGTGTGCTTTCGATGCATGGCGGTAATGATTTTGCGTAAGGGATGGACGACGCTCCATGGCCACATTGAGGCCGGCAGGAGAGCGATTACTAGATTGCGAGCGCGGAGGTAGCGCAGGTCCACCTTGTTGCAGGACAGATGGGTTCACACCAGAGGGTGCAGGCACACGGCCGCGAGCCCCTGAAGGATCTCGAGAATGGGAACCGCTCCTAGTGATACCGTGGAAGCCATTAACATCGGCGTGGGAGGGAGGAGTGTAGTATGGCGGCTGGCTCGCCCCGGCGACCGGCGGATTGTGCCTTCCATTGGCAGGTGGAGCTCCGGCTATTGTATCTCAGCTGTCAGTCTAAATATTGCAGACAGTTTTGCGATATCACACAAGCTCGTCCGAACAGGGGGCTGTTGTATGAGGGCGAGAGGGGGCTCACCCATGATGCATCATACGACGAACTCTGCCTCATTTCATATTGAGATCGGTGCATAGTATTGCCTGCTCGGCAATCGGTCGTCGAGGTATCTGGGTACCGGGCGACTTCATCGTGCTTGTTGTTGTCCACAGGTGCAGTGCTGGCGAGCGTCCATCAGCCTTCCGCTCTTTGAAGGGATCAGCTCAAGCCCGCTGCCGGACTTCGGTGGTGCTTCGTAGCATCCCGGGCCGATACGCCGGTTAACGCTAAAATGTAAAGGAATAGATCTGTTGTCTACTATCAAGTGCGGCGTTCTGGGAGAGTGGCACAGTAGAAGCCTATCGGACAGATCTGGATGACGCTGAGAAGATTCGAGACTTGTCGCTTTTCGCCATGTGAATATCAATGCCCATGAATCGCTGAGGAGATCCATCCTCCAACATCTACTTCTTATCCGTCAAGTCCTTCTAAAAAGACCCCTGCGCAAGCTGCTCAGCCGCCACGCTGAACAAGATCTTTTCACAGAATTCTCGTCTTCACGGAACCTACCCTTCTCTTCTGGCACTGTGAGTGAAATGCCTTCAATATCTGTAGAACCTTTCTATATACCGCACAATAACCATGGGAGCTCATCAAATTTGACAGGCTGACCTTTGATGACTAGCCAATCAAGACCATGGCGCAACTCGATACACTGGACCTCATTGTCCTTGCCATCCTTGTCGTTGCGAGCATTGCATATTTCACCAAGGGCACCTATTGGGGAATACCTAAGGACCCCTACGCGAGCTCATACGCCTTATCAAGTGGCGCCAAAGCAGGTAAGACGAGGGACATCCTCGAGAAAATGGATGAATCGGGAAAAGATTGCGTCGTCTTCTATGGTTCGCAGACAGGCACAGCAGAGGATTATGCCTCACGATTATCGAAAGAAGCATCTTCCAGGTTTGGTCTGAAGACGATGGTAGCAGATTTGGAAGATTATGATTACGCCAATTTGGATACTTTTCCGGAGGACAAGGTTGCTATGTTTGTGCTCGCTACTTACGGCGAAGGAGAGCCAACAGATAATGCGGTGGAATTCTATGAATTTATCACTGGACAAGATGTCTCTTTCAGTAATGGTGGCAGTGCCGACGACAAGCCTCTGACAAACCTGAAATTCGTCGCATTTGGTCTGGGAAACAATACCTACGAGCACTATAACGCCCTTGTCCGCCGTGTCAATACCGCTCTGGAGAAGTTGGGCGCCACTCGAATCGGCGAAGCTGGTGAAGGCGACGATGGCGCTGGTACAATGGAGGAAGATTTCTTGGCATGGAAAGAACCAATGTGGACATCTCTATCGGAGAAAATGAGCCTTGAAGAACGTGAGGCCGTCTACGAGCCCATCTTTAGCATCACGGAGAGAGCAGACATGAAGGCCGAAGACCATGAGGTTTACCTTGGCGAACCAAACAAGAACCATCTCGAAGGCACATCCAAAGGCCCTTACAATTCCCACAACCCATACATAGCGCCAATCGTCGAGTCAAGAGAGATATTTACTGTTAAGGACAGGAACTGCTTGCACATGGAGATCGACATCAGCGGCTCGAATCTAACGTACCAAACCGGCGATCATATCGCCGTCTGGCCCACAAACGCTGGCAAAGAGGTCGATCGCTTTGTGAAGACTCTCGGACTGTCCGACAAGCGCCACACAGTCATCAGCATAAAAGGCCTTGATCCCACAGCTCGCGTCCCTTTCCCCACTCCAACTACCTACGACGCCGCCATCCGCTACCACATGGAGATCTGTGGCCCGGTATCGCGTCAATTTGTCCATTCTCTAGCAGCATTCTCGCCTGACGATGCTTCGAAAGCCGAAATGACGAAGCTCGGCGAAGACAAAGACTACTTTCAGGATAAGGTCTCTTCCCAATTCCTCAATATTGCACAACTCCTAGAACGAATCAGCTCATCCCCTTGGACGAAAATCCCATTCTCGATCATGATTGAAGGTGTAAACAAGATCCAGCCACGATATTACTCCATCTCCTCCTCATCCCTGGTCCAGAAGAAGAAAATCAGCATCACGGCGGTCGTCGAAGAAGTCCGGATTCCTGGCCCTCAGGACAACATCGTCAAAGGCGTCACCACGAATTACCTCCTCGCGCTCAAGCAAAAGCAACATGGGGACCCGCACCCAGATCCACATGGCTTGACCTACGCGATTACCGGACCAAGGAACAAGTACGATGGCATCCACGTTCCCGTGCACGTCCGACACTCGAACTTCAAGCTCCCTTCCGACCCCTCAAAGCCAATCATCATGGTCGGCCCTGGCTCAGGCGCTGCTCCTTTCCGAGGCTTCATTCAAGAACGGGCGGCGCAAGCGAAGGCAGGGGAGAAAGTGGGAAAGACGGTGTTGTTCTACGGATGTAGGAGACCTACGGAGGATTTCTTGTACAAAGATGAATGGGAGGTTAGTCGCACTGCTCTTTCTTCGACCCTTTGAAAACCACATACTTACAATATCGCAGACGTACAGATCCTCGCTCGGCGACTCATTCTCCCTCATCCTAGCATTCAGCCGCGAAAAACCGGGGAAGAAAGTCTATGTGCAACATCGATTGCAAGAGAACGCAGATATGGTCAATGACCTCCTGATGCAGAAAGCGAACTTCTATGTCTGCGGCGATGCGGCGAGTATGGCGCGAGAGGTCAGCATCGTGCTGGGACAGATCATTGCAGAGAAGAGGGGGATAAGTCAGGAGAAGGCCGAGTCGGTGGTGAAGGGCATGAGGAGTAGCAACCAGTATCAGGAGGATGTGTGGAGCTGATGGGGACCAGTGGTAAATAGCATTGTCGGGAAAGAGGAGATAGAAGGCAGATCAGCCATAGGAACAGGGGTCAAGTTTGGCATTCTGCATCTTTGGGGTTCCTATAGACGACTTGGAGTGGGTTTTGAGCCTTATGATTAGCGATCCACATTCCATAGAAGGCGCAAACCGGCGTCCATAGACCATACCGGCTTCTTCAACAGAAAGAAAGTCTATCGAAACGCCGTCTTCTACTCCTGTGCTGCCTCAATCGAGCATCCCTGCCCACCTGCCGCAAAAGCTCGGATCGCCGCCGGCCGGGAATCGAAAAGCGATGCACGGACGTTGCTACTTCCTCTGGGGCGGACGCACAGATGGAAACCCTCGGTTGGGGACGCAGTGCGAGGACGTCCGCGCCCTATGCAATGCGCCTGCAGAGGTTGTTTGAGACATGCAACGGGGTAACGTTGGCATGCACGATCCGAGGCAAGGGGAAAGCTAAAACTGACATCGATGGCCGTCTGCCGTCTGGTTACAATGAATGAAAATCTCGCTCGACGCGATGTCCGGCGAGGTGTCTTCCCCAGAAGAGGATCAACTGAAAGCCGGAAAAAGGTGCGAAACGATAGCCATATCATTTCCAGTCCCCTGCTGAGCACAAACGGAATCGGATCCGGGGTCGTGAATGAGAAGGACTCGCACTTACCTCGCAATTTGCCTCTCATGAATGTGGAATCTTTGCTGCAAGCTCTTATGGTACACAAATTTCTTGACACAAGGTCTGAGTAAAGTACTAAGCTGCAAGCTGCAAAATTTTGATATGCGCCTGCACTAAGCCGTTTTGGGGTTCAGGCAGGTTCAATGTTGGATCCACAGGCGTCCCGACGGCGTCGAAAACCGTTGTCTCATGGTGTGCTAATAATAATCATTCTTATTCACGATTTCTGGCCTGCAATCTGCATCCGACAACCTGATCTATGGTACACCCTTCAGTCAAGCCTGCCGTGCATCTCAAAGGTTCTCTCCACATTGAAGACCAGACTACCACTGCCCAAGACCCAAGCGCAATCTGCAATCTGTAGAAAAGGACGAGACCATGGGATGGTCTTCATTTTGTCTTCTTTCTCGTATTGTGGACATTACTCATTACCCAGTTCCTTTTGCACACTGTGTATTTTACCCATGGTGCAGACACAGGACCATCTGTGTGCCAACACCTCTTGAGCTGTTTCTTCGCCGCTTTGCTCCTACGCTTGGGCGTTCGAAATTTCCGCGATCTCAGTAAAGCAGACTAATTATATTAATATTAAAGCTCGTTGGGGCTAACAAGCTCTGGAACAGGAGGTTTGTGTAGCTCTGATGTTTCTCGAATCCGTGTCAGAGATTCATTTAAAGTAGTATCCGTCTGCCATCCTAGCACAGTGTGGCTGATGAAAATGCGGCCTTGGCGAAGTGCGTTTTGCTGAATCTCTTCGTCTCCTACATGATTAACTGATTTGAGCCTTCACTGGTCAACAGTTTACCATGGTTTCATATTTCAAAAAATATGCCCATCCGACAGATTATTTCATACCAGCTAATCAGTGCTTTGCTATGAATCTCAACACTGCTCAAGATTGAAGATCTATCAATAGACCTATAGCTCGTCGGGTATTTTGAAGCAGCCACGGGTCGGCAAAATCGACACAAAATACCAATGGTAGAGTAATTCTTATATATCCGCAGAGCCCAGAGCCGCGGGTACCTGAAAAATGCACATATCTCTCCGGAGCCTTGAAATTTCTTTTTCGTGTTTGAACAGCTTTACCCAAGTCCTCGTCCAAGTAATTTCTACTATACGCTCCCCACCATGCATTTCGCTACTGTTCTTATTTCATCGGTCTTGGCCTTGGCTGTCACTGCTGCTCCTACTGCCCAAGCTCCTGCCCCCGTTCCTGCAGCCCCCGTTCCTGCAGCCCCCGCTCCCTCGTTGCCCAGTCCTGATAATTGCGGCCCCAAGATCCAGCTGCCCAGCGACCCTAGAGACACCTGCCTCGCCGGGCCTGCCAAGGTTGACTCCCCCTCCGCTTACGGCATCTTTGGTTTGTCCAACAGTTTCACTTTCGCCGGCTTCGACTGGTCGATCTGTCATCCCGTTGTCGACATGGTCTGCGACGCCATGGCCAAGCCAGAGACCGCCAGTGGTACCTGGTCCTTCACGACCAGCCAGGTGCATCTGGACTATGCGAATCCAGCCTGCCAAATGGGATTCTACCTTCCAAGTGACCCTGCTGCCGCGCCAAAGCCGTCGCCGGCTCAATGCAGAAATATCTTTGGGAGCATGCTGAACGCTGCCGAGTATTCCGGGTGGCGTTGGTTTGGATCTACCGTCAATTTGGCCGTGAATCCAGCCACTGCGGCGGGCCAATTCGCTCTACCTGGTGGATCCGGGACGGGTAAGCAGAATTCCCATGTGTGGTTTCTAGGTCCCCCTTTTTGACTCCTGATAGGCCAAGCTGTGAATGCTGGGTATCCGAGTTATGTTCTTGAGGCTCAAATGTAACCCTCACATGTTACATCAACACCACTGCTTCCCTAGTGCTGGTTGTTGCTTGAGCTTGAGGGTAGTCGATAGGTTTATACAACCCCATGTATTTAGAGCAATTGAGGCGTCCAAATCCTCAGGAATGTAAGGAGAAGCTTTGATATGATACCCTACGCCGATGAGAAGTGGTGTGTTTGTTTCTGGCCTTTTCTGGTGCCATGGGTTGACGATGCGGCGAGAAAGTGATCAACCAGTAAAGATCCTCAGCTACTCGAGCAAGACATTGATGAATAAAGCTACTCGGTCAACATGAGGTGCACACATGCAAGAGATCTCTGGAGAAAGAAGGGAAAATTCCTCCTCGAAAATGATGATCACATTCCTCGATTGACCCACGAGAAGCCTACCGTACCAGTGCAGAAACGGGTTTTAAGTATACCGAGCGCCATACAGTAGCCGTGCCTAAGTCATTCCCCGTAGAGAAGTGTGCTGAGATGATGGTCCTGTTGTTTGTGCTGGTCAGTCATTTCTGTATGTATGGATGTTATCAAGCATTGTGGCTTGTGCAAGACCGCAGCTGGACGTGAAAAAGGTACGCGTACAGTACAAGAAGCTCCGCGCTCCATGCGTAGGAACATCCAAGCGGATACCAAGCCCATGTACCCTGCCATGTCTGTACAAGGAAACCGGCGAGCGCAGATGCAGACGTCATGATTGACTGGGAAGATGATTTTCCCTAAGATGTTGCAAGTAATGCTCGTTCCCCGCGATGGCGAGGTACCTAATGAACATCCACAGCTACTAGCATTCAGCACTGTGGGAATCCAAAGGAATATCAGATCGAAAGCAAGTACTCGTGCCAAGTAGCTTTAGGACTGCATATTGCAGTACCTGGAGGTTGACGCCCACAACGTGACAAGTAAAACCAACTTAGAGGCTTGTGTACCTTTCCGCTCTGCATACCCCAAAGCGGAGACATCACGACTTTTCACCGCTTGGCCTAGGAGCCGCCGCATGCTGTAGGGAAGACCCTGAAATAGAAAGATCAATGGCCATGCACTTTACCTGCAAAGCTGCGGATATCTGCATCTGGGAGAATGGACATGAATTAGCTGTCATTCCCGCAGGGTCGAAAAATGTTTGTAGCAAGAACGAGTAGCTTTGAGCTTTGTGGCTACGCGCCGTAGCTGACTGTCGAGCAACACTAACAATCGTAAAAACGTTGCTCGGAGCATCGAATGATATGCGCCAACAGCGTTGTGCCACCCCGTAGGTAGTATAACTGAAACCGACGGCGCGTCGGAATCTTATGTCAACAAGCACCAGCCCCCGAATTCAACTAGGTCGTACCTGAGTATGAAGGTTCGCCGTCGTAGCTGAAGCGGCTATTCGGAGACCCTCTGCCGACTTTATGAATGATGAACGTCTTGAAAGCGCAGCAGATTCGCGGCCTTGGCGCGATCCTGGCCAAGCTCACGACTGCGACTCCCCGTGTTGCATCGGAGCCCCATGGAAACCCCTTCCATACTTGCTGACACCAGGTAAGGGCGACTTTCTGGCTTTGCGAGGACCGTGGTGCGAAGACGACCGATCCAAAAACCTGCAGCTGTGGCTGCAAGCTAAGACTTGAGCAAGGGTTTGTCGTCAACTCCGTATCGTTTTCTCATAACATTGAATGCCGAAACAATCCATTGGCCATTGAAGGTCCGACTTCGAAGAATGACATCAGCTTTGCGCGAGTCCTTTAGCACCATTGATTCCCAGAGTCTCCGCCGTAGACATCACAGCCGTAGCCGACGCGTCGGATTGTCCCTGCGACATATCACAATGTGGCAAGCCTTGAGACCGTGGTGCTTTGGGCTATTGCTCTGGATCGGTGAAGCAGTTGGGTCAATGGATCACTGCACCATAGTGCGGCTCTATCTGGAGATCTCGGGACCACGGATGAGGTGCTCATAAGATCTTTCTTTCCAGAACCATGAAGGTCCAATTGCGGCGACATCTGTTAATCCATGTACATGCTCTTCTCAGCGATCGGTGTTACTTGCTCTCACACTGCTGGCACAACCACGAAGTCTAACGTAGCTTGGCATGTGATCGCACCTTCTCGAGACACTGAGCATCGAAACAAGCGTTGGCATAGTAGGCACTGAGAGAGCATGTCTGCACCGAACTGGAGATGGCCAGGAGATAGTCAGCAAATATGCTGATAACCTGCTAAGGGATCTTGGGTGTGCATATGTACATCAGGCGGCAAGCTGTGTGGGGAATGCCTGCTTCCCAGCTATACAGCCCACAGGGCAAAAGTCGAGTAGCACTTGCATCTCCTTCTGCTCCTTCGTAACGTCGTGTGCTCCTAACATCTTTCTTTGTTCTCACCTTCTTAGCGATAGCACAACTTCAGTGGGAGCTCCTTCCCACACATAATAATACTCAAGGAGTGACGTGGATGTGTAGCATGCTCTGATCCGAGCCTGCCTGGACTGTACTTGCCCTCTGTGGCTGCCAAGCTCGTCTTATTTCTTGCTCTTCTCACCCCACTCACTTCCTGTCTCCTCACATCTCCCAACTTCTCCTCACATCTCTCCCTTCATCATCCGCTACAGCTATTTGCACGTCCAATAACTATTGCAAATTGCTTCTCCATACTCACTTCACACATCCTACCCTTTGCTCGCATCTTATCGAGCTAAACCCAGATCTCTGTACATCCCAGACTCAGTGTAAGACCGACTGACTTCACCGCAAGCCTTGGAACACGAGTTTGACACTCATCCCAGACCTGATCTCCGGGCATACACTGTTCTCCTACACCAGCTGTACGTTGTCTCCGAGAGATCTGTAACGCCTCGTAAGTCCCCTCTCGCTCTCTCTCACACAGCTCCTGCCATACCAGTCTTGCTAACAAGAGGCACCTTAGATCCTCTCAAATCCCTGGCGTCTCGACGACGTCGGTGTAAAATCACAGGACACAACTACTAGCATCGGTACGCTGTTGTTGCAGTCTCCTCTTACTATACAATCTCTTCTGTTCACTTTTTTCCTGTGGGATACCATCTTCAATGACCGTGTGTCTTGTCGTGTTGCTTGCAGAAGGTTCGAAAACGTCCAGCACAGCATTACTAGTGGAAACCCTGCACTCATGTCCACTTGCTAGTAGCCAATCTAGCCATGTATACTGTCCTAGCATCGTTCTTGATTTAACGCACCTTTGCACCGTCTCGGTACCCAGACCTCTGATTTGGTATACATGCTCACGTTCTGTTTATTTGAACAGTTGCCAGCATGCAATCTACGATGAACTACTCTCAGAGCTCGAGACCTTCTACCATCACAGGCTCCTACGGACACGGCAGCCCCTACCGCCAGAACCAATACCAAACCCATAGCCAGTTGTATACGCAGACTCCGCCTCCTTCTACGGACAATCTCGGTTACAGCCAGACTGCCATGAACACCCTGGCCCAAGCTTTCGGAGCTACAAACCTTGCCAGCAACATGCCGGTGGCTTCGGGAAAGCAGAACAATGGCTCTTTCGGGGCCAACGCTGCTAATGCAAATATACTTGCGATGCATCCCAACGGTCAGGTCTACTATCATCAACTTCCTGATGGCACTGTAGTCATGTCTGGAATGAACAATTTCTCCCACAACTACCAGCAGTATGCCGGGGCCTACAACTTAGGTGCACCGTATGGTTCCTACCTTCCTCAGGCCGCATACAATGGCTACGCTGCATCTATGGCTCAAGGTTTTGCCAACACGTCTCGCTCTGCTGCTTGGGGATCTTCACAAAATGTTCCTGTAGAGGTCCCCGATCTTGCAGCCCCCCGCCGGAATTCGCCATCGTCGGAAGAACATTCTCCAGGACCACACACTCCATACAACTACGGGACGTTTCCCAGCGGCACATATGCATATCCTGCCGTCGATAATTCTCTGAGCCCATGGACGGAACCATCCCCAACTCAATTAGCCCTGAACTTTCCCTTTGAGCATTATTGGCGAAATAGGGACGGCAGCTACGATTTGGTCGACTATTACACCATTACTAGGACTCAGCCTGCAATACCGGTCGCTGTTCCTGCCAAATTGACGAAAGACTCTGGCCGCGGTACATTTGACAAGATCCTGGACAACGAACATGGAACCACTAATGTCTACATCCGAGGCCTTCATCCTGATACCACAGATGAGAAGCTGCACGGGTATGGCAGCCGCTTTGGGGACATCCTTCGTTGTAAAGCTATTATCGACCTGAGCACTGGGGGCTGTAAAGGGTGTGTAACACTTCGAATCCATGCAATGTCTGTGTTAGTGCTGACAGACCATAGATTCGGGTTTGTAGAGTACCATAATTACACTGATGCGGAGAACTGTATCCGCTGCTTCTACTACCTTGGCTACGAGGCGAAATACGCGAAGGTATGTGTGGCTCTGGGTGGCGTATCCCTGCTCTGCTGACAGAAGGTCAGCTGTCCCACAACGAACGCCTAAAGAACTGTGCAGATCCAGAAAACAACAACCTCTATGTCTCCAATCTCCCGAAGGTCATGACCGAGAACGTGCGTATCCTCAGACATTTGCTGGTGCCACGGAAGCTGTGCTGATGATCAACAGGAGCTTAAAGCACTCTTCACCAACGTCTTCCCGTCGTACAAAGTCACCTCCACCAAGGTACTGAAAGATGAGCAAGGAATAAGCCGTGGCGTTGGATTTGTTCGGTAGGCTGTTAACAGTAGATTCTCTCAACGACTTTGCGATCTGATATGGGCCACTAGGTTCGAGACCCACGACATCTGCGAGAAGGTCATTGAACGCTTCACCAACCATCCCATGTGTGTTGGGGACGACGACTCCATGCTCCAGCTTCGTTATGCAGACAGCCCAGCTCAGAAGAAGCTCAAGGAAGAATCAGCAGCGCACCGTGGTTTTAAAGCCAACGAGTATAACATGGAGGCGTTTGGGCCGGCATCTCCTTTCTATCGCTCACCAATGACCCCGATGTATCCCAGCCCCCTTCCGTCGGTCGGCGCTCGTTCCAATGGGCCTTGGAGACGACAGATTTCTGTGTCGCCTGGGTTCGTCACATGCATCACATCGTGGGGGTTTCGCTAACCTGATTGTATTTTAGGGCGTCCATGGTATTCCAAGGAGCGCTGAGTACTGGACCTCCAATGCCGGTGGCAGTGGCGAAGTCACAGTTCCCGAATGTGTTGCAAGGACTCACGAATCCGTCCGTGTCTATGAACGTCGACAGTCCTTGCGCTACTGCCACGATTAAGCGTACGAGGAACGAGACCAGCTCTATTGGTGGCAACACCCTGGTAGGCAGCCATGTCACCGACTCGAGCTACCAGGATACCAACTCCAAGCCGGAAGATGGTTCAGATAGCGACCCTGACACTAATGTTACCACAAAGCTTGAGTCTTCCTCCAGCAATCATGGTGCCAACGAGGCAGCCAGAGTCGGTCCATCACCTTCGAAGGCCAACAAGGCCAAGCTCTGATCTCAGGACAAGTATGTGGCCTTAGGCACTGGCAAACCCTCCTTTCCACGGGAACCCAATCCTGCAGGAATGGTTATGTGCTGCCAGCATCGGCATAGATTTTACTAGGTCTTTCTTCTCAGTGGCTGCATTTGACAACATACTTACGAACGCCGACGACGTTGGCCAAGCATTCTCACAACATGCAAACGCTTTACGAACGCAACGAGGCATGTACATCTGTTGATCCAATTCTCTTCCATCAAACTTTTTCGGCTGTATCCCTTACTAAGAACATCTTTCGACATTGCATCGGCTACAGAAGCATATCCAGCACTAATAGAGGCCGACGATAGTATTGTTATTATGGGTGGTCTGCTTTGCGAATATTAGCGGCATTATCCGTGCAGCTTCGGTCTGCACGTAAACTTACTGGTCGGTCTGTTCTTACGAAAGCGTGCGCTTCTTTCTTCGATCGGGGGAGCAGTAATAGTATAGCCCTCGAACCTGGCTTGAGCTTCATGAGCCTTAGCTTAGCACTTGCTCTACTACAATCACTTAGCTTGTATCCACAAGCGTTCTCCAGCACTCTTCCATGATTCGTGTCCCGTGCTCATGCCGGTTTGGCTATTGCTAATGCAGACAACTCAGAAGCCGGTACGCCTTTTGTTTGATCCTGCTGGTCGGCCGTACGGCCAATGTTGATTTGACAATCTGACGCATATTGGGAAGTGACCTCATTATCAGACCCAAGAGTATCACTACTATCTTCCTCTTCCTCAGTTCTCTTCGCCTCACGATCGCCATCTACGCCATTTTCCCGCATGTACTTCTCTAGTTCCTTTGCCATTTTCTTTGAGAAACCGGAAGCCTCGGCTTCTACATCTAGTCTCTTGACCAATTTGCCCTCTGCTCGCTTCCTAGCCTCAACGAAGAAGGGGCCCGGCTCATCGCTCGTAAAGTGGAACCGTCGCTCAAAGAATCGTTTGATGCAATTGACATCGCGGTCAAAGTACATCTCGCCATTTGCATGATCGATGGAAACCATTTGTGGGAAGTCTATGAGGTATGGCGTGAGCTTGATTGTACGATTGCCTTGCTTCTCGTCCGTGTCGGCCTCCGCACGGTCTTCGGGCTGTGGTGGGAGTTCGTCTTCCTTGACAAGGATATTGAACTCGTTGAAATCCCCATGGATGAGCCCTACCCCCGCCAGCCGCAGCACCATCTCCACCAGCTCCGCATACAGCCCGCTCGGATCCGGCACCTCCCTGATCTGCCGCAGCGGGAACGCATCGATCAGCTCCATGGCCACCGTGTGCCGGTTCTGCGCTATCGGCTCGGGCACCATGAACCCGGCACCCTTGAGCGCGCGCATGAACGTGTATTCCTTCAGCGCGGCGAGCCGCGACATGTGCATCCAGGAGGCGGAGGAGCGCTGGCGCAGGTAGTCCCGGTTGGCTTTCACGGTGCGGAAGGAGATGCGGCCGAGGCGGTGGATTTTGAGCACCATTTGGGTGCCCGTGCTGGAGGCGACGACGAAGATGTCGGATTCTTTGCCGACGCCGATTTGGTTGCCGACGGAGTAGATGGTGCGTTGTTTTTGGTGGGTGTGTAGGGCGAGGTAGTCTAGGCCGCCGTAGGTGAGGCGGTAGCCGTCATCTGGGATATCTTGTCAGCTTGGCGGGTTTCGTGGCAGTGAGGGATGGTGGAGGTGGAGAGGGGGGAAGGCACATTTTGCATTCTTGGTTCGGGCGATCAGGTTGGCTTTTGCGAGGGTGGAGATGCTTCTGTGGGCGTTGCTGCCGCTGCGGAGGCTGGAGAGCTGGAGTATCAGGGGGGTGGGCACGACTTCATGGTTTCTGCTGCCGTGTTCTACCTAGGTTGTACAAGGTGCTGTTAGCTGTTAGGTTTCTTGTCGGAAGAGGGAGAGGGTGGGCGTACGGCGGTGAGAACACGCCAGTCCTCGGGTGTCAGATAGCGGAGATGCTTGGTATCGAGCTTCATGTTGTTGTCTTGTACAATGCGCTTGATAGATGATTCGGAGTGGAGACTCGACGATTAATGTGCGCTGATGCAAGGGGTGGTCCCGGCAATTAGTTCCACCGGACCCGCGGAGCCCTACCCGAGAGCTTTCTTGACGCGCATCGACCAGAAGTGCTAGATTACTCTCCATCTTAATGTCCAACTCACCGAGCTTTCCAATCTAGTATCAAGCTGTCAAGTCAGGATTCCGTCCACAAGTATTCTTCGTGCCACAACTCGCCTGGCTACATTTTGACCTGTTCAAAGCTTAACGCAACAGCTACTGGGGAGGATGGCGAACGAGAATGGAAAGCCCACGGCCGCGGAAAAAGGCAAGGGAAAAGCCACAGACGACAATCTCCCAGATGGAGATGTTAAGACAGAGGGAGGAAAAGCTGGCCAGGACGGAAAGCTCACTAATGGGAAGAAGGGTGATGAGCCACACGAGGGTATTATCCTAGGTCAAAGCTATGTCCGGCCAATGCTGATGACTGACGGCTCTATAGAGGAACTGAGCGAGGAGGACCAGAACCTAAAGAATGAGCTTGAGATGCTTGTGTCCCGCCTGCAGGTAGACTCCTGACTTCAGGACTTAAACCGCGGATAGCTCGAGCTGAGACGAACGGTGTTTTAGGAGTCAGATACGAGCCTATACCGACCTGCCCTTGACGCCATCAAAGACTTTATAAGAACGTCGACATCGTCCATGACTGCCGTACCGAAACCTCTCAAATTCCTGCGTCCTCACTTCGACGAGCTTACGGCTTGCTACGAGCGGTGGTCGGTAGGAAAAGACAAGGTATTCGTGGCATACGTGCGGTTCAGATGATGGATGCTGATTGCTGTTTAAGGACTCGCTCGCCGACATTCTTTCGGTGCTAGGTATGACACAAGGAGATGAAGAAAAACTAGAAACACTCAAATACCGCCTTCTCGCGCCTTCCGAAGATCTGGGTTCGTGGGGTCACGAATATGTTCGACATCTGGCACTAGAGATAGGACAAGACTATCAGAGAAAGTTGGGTGAAGATGAGGATCCTCAGGGACTTATAGACCTTGCCCGAACCCTTGTTCCTTATTTTTTGAGCCATAATGCAGAGGCCGACGCCGTTGACATCTTGAGCGAGCTGGAGAGGATAGAAGAATTACCACAGTGGCTAGATGAGAATACATATGCAAGAGTTTGTCTATATATGGTCAGCATGGTCAACCTCCTCACATATCCCGAAGATCAGCAATTCCTCCGCACCGCCCACGACATCTATACATCATACAACAAGCTTCCGCAGGCAATGGTGCTGGCTATTCGACTCAACGACCAGGAACTCATCCGGAAAGACTTCGAATCCACTACAGATCTGGCGCTCAAGAAGCAAATGGCATTGCTCTGTGCACGCCAGCAGATATGGTTAGAGGCGCCTTCTGAATCAGAAGAAGATCAAGCAATTGTAGAGTGTTTAAGTAACGAAAAGCTACCAAACCACTTCAAGTCATTAGCGAAGGAGCTTAATATACTCGATCCCAAGATGCCAGAAGATATCTACAAGAGTCATCTGGAGAGCAGTCGAACAGCAGGTCTCACCAATGTCGATTCCGCAAGACACAACCTAGCTAGTGCTTTCGTCAATGCTTTTACAAATGCCGGCTTCGGCAATGATAAGATGATGCTGAATTCCGGAGAAGGTGACAAGACAAGCTGGGTGTGGAAAACTAAGGACGACGGCATGCTGTCGACCACTGCATCGTTAGGCATGCTTGTGCGATGGGACATTGAATCAGGCTTAGACCAGATCGACAAATATACTTATGCATCAGAGGACCAGATCAAAGCCGGAGCGCTGCTGGCCATCGGAATACTCAATTCCGGAGTGCGTATCGATGCAGAGCCGGCGCTTGCTTTGCTCAGTGGAGACGAGAACATCGGAAGCAAGAACGTCCCTACACGGATGGCGTCAATAATGGGATTAGGCCTTGCATGCGCTGGTACTAACAAGGACGACCTCTTGGAGCTTCTATTGCCAGTAGTCGAGGACACCTCGTTGGACATGCAAGTGTCTGCAATGGCCGCTCTCTCACTGGGTTTAATATTCGTTGGATCCTCAAATGACCGCGTCAGCGAAGCCATCATCACCACTCTCCTAGACGAAGATCGACAAAAGCAGCTCAAGGACAAATGGACACGCTTTATGTCTCTCGGTCTAGCTCTCCTCTTCTTCGGCCGCCAGGAAGAAGTTGAAGTTATCCTCGAGACTCTTAAAGCCATCGACCACCCCATGTCCAAGCCTGCCGCCGTCCTAGCCGAAGTCTGCGCCTGGGCCGGTACGGGAACGGTCCTCAAGCTTCAAGAACTCCTGCACATTTGCAACGACCACATCGAAGAGTCTTCCGACGACAAGAAAGGCGATGAGCTGCTCCAGAGCTACGCTGTCCTCGGGCTGTCCCTTATCTCCATGGGCGAAGACGTCGGCCAAGAGATGGTCCTCCGCCAGTTCGGCCATCTAATGCACTACGGCGAAGCCAACATCCGCAAAGCCGTCCCCCTCGCCATGGGCCTCATCAGCCCCAGTAATCCGCAGATGAAAGTCTACGACACCCTCTCGCGCTACACCCACGACAATGACAACGATGTCGCCATCAACGCCATTTTCGCCATGGGCCTGCTCGGCGCAGGCACCAACAACGCCCGCCTGGCGCAGCTGCTCCGCCAGCTAGCCAGCTACTACCATCGCGACCAGAATTCCCTCTTCATGGTCCGCATCGCCCAGGGCCTGCTGCACATGGGCAAAGGCACCATGTCCATCCACCCATTCCACACGGACCGGCAGATCCTGTCGCAAGTCGCGGCCGCAGGCCTTCTAACCGTCCTTGTAGCAATGATCGACGCCAAAGACTTTATCCTCAGCAATTCACATTACTTGCTCTACTTCATCGTCACGGCCATGCACCCCCGCTTCCTCGTCACCCTCGACGAAGACCTCAAGCCCCTGCAAGTGAATGTCCGCGTCGGCCAGGCGGTCGATGTGGTCGGGCAGGCGGGGCGGCCGAAGACGATCACGGGGTGGCAGACACAGAGCACGCCTGTGCTGTTGGCGTATGGGGAGCGGGCGGAGCTGGAGGATGAGCGGTATATTAGTCTGGCGAGTTGTTTGGAGGGGCTGGTGATCTTGAGGAAGGTGAGTTTGACACAGTTCAGCGACTTGAGGTAATGCTAATGATTGGGCGCAGAATCCGGCTTGGGAAGAAGGATGAGGGAGGCGCTTGCTTGATAGCAAGGCTAGGGGATGAGGGAATAATGGATGTGTGTATTATATTCGAAGCGCAGCATAGAAGCAACCAATCTTCAGGGGCTTGTCTACCTAGACCTCCCCCGATTCGAGGGTTCAATCCTTGTCAGAGACTCATGATATCCCGAACACGAGCATTGCAGATAATCTCAGATCCAATTCATTGACATGTCATCCCACTGCGTATGAGCGGCACTTCCCAACTTCTCGACTTGTGTTAGGGCAATGGGATTGTACTCAAAGACACTGATTAGCTCCCTTAGGGATATGCATGCAACGCGACGAGCATTTACCGCCACCAAAAAATAGAGCTCTTTCTAGTTGTTCACAGTAGCCCTACAGGTGCATAGCATGCCCGAAATCTAAAGTAAACAACGTCCACAGAAGCCTACAAAACTGATGGAATCCTATCCCCTTCTTTGTTGCGCTTGTTAGACGTTTGCTCAAACGTAAATTCGCAGAACCCTGCCGAACCGCAATCTCTTCTCTCCCTCGAGACATTCCTCCTTAGATGTGCGGACAGAAACCAGAGGGGTGAAGGGTATGCTGCCCCAGCTATGGGCGACAGGGAGCTTTTGGTCGGCATTGTGCTATCTCGGAGATTCTGAGGAATGGATATTTTGTGGAGTAGGGAAGTCGGCGGTTTAGTTCTGGCTGTGGGGTGGGGATTGAAGGGGAAGATGGGTTTTCGGGGTGGCATATATGTGGTGGGGGATTTTTGAGAGGGGAGAGGGACTTGGAGATGTAGTTGCTGATTGGGTGGAGGGAGTTCTCTTTGGTGTTGTGGAGGAAAGAAGAGGGGTAATAGAAGATAGATTAAAGGTGCGCGCGAGTAGTGTTCTTTTCCAAAGCTCTGCCGGGCTGTCATACATATTGTAGATTTTTTTTAAAAATGGGTAAGAAGGAAATCTATCTGCTGATCCAGTGAGAAAACTTCGACACGATGCCAACCTGTGTCATCAGTTGTTGGGCCTCATTGTCAGTCGTAAGTGGAGGGGTCGACTAGCTTTGAGTCTGACTCTCGTCAACGACACCGTTCGACAACTTTGGTTCCGAAGCGGGAGGATTCTTGGGAACTGTCGAGATCGGTCGTTCAGGCCGCTGCGCGACACCAAACCTCTTTCTTCCAACATCGAAGATCTATGTGAAACGGCATTTAGTAAGGATTCAAGCTATGGGCAGCGGCTGTATGATTGCTTACGGCGTAAATACTCTTCAGAAACGTGTCTCCAAAGATGTCAAACTTCAGATGGCCCCGGTCTTGGATACCGCCGTAGCAGTATCCTTCCTTTTCGTCACCCGAGTAGCGGATGTCGTCCGGATGAAGGGGAATCTTCGCACCGCCAACCTGTATCTTTTGTCACAACAGACGTAGAAGAACGAGGAGAGGGGTACGAACGTAGAAGTGCACATCTGGCAACGCCGCATCTTGCGGAAAGATCCAGCCATGATTCGGGGTATACATCGCGCCTTGGATCTTGGCATAGATCTTGTCGCAAGTCTTGTGGTCAACAAAGGCAAGGCTGCTTCCGGTGTCAATGACTGCCTTGTTGCTGCTTCGAGTGTACGTCTTCCCATCGATCTCGATGTCTTCAGACTCGACCTTCCAGAAGCCATCATCGCCCTCGACGACAGGGGTATAGCTGATGATGCTGTTGGCAGGGACGTCCTCGGTGGTGCCAATGGCACAGAAGCTGGACCCGTCGAGATCATCGGCGTCGTCGCGCCAGCTCTCGAGCTTGACAACGAAGACCTGCGGGGTGAAGTTCTGGGCTGGAGTCTTAAGGTGCTTTTCCAATGCTACCCAGGTATCGTCCAGTAACGCTAGGCCCAAAACACCGTCACTTCCGCTTCTGAGGAATTGAGGATCCGCGTAATCTGCGACTCCGATTACCTGACCGGAAAGCTTTTTGTTGTTTATTAGGACGATTTCAAGAAGTCGCGTGCCCGTGACCCGGCCCCCCTCCTCATATTCAAGCTCCAGTGTGTCGTCCGCCTGCAGCTTGAGAGCAGAAGTGCTCTGCCCGGCTTTATACACTGCAGTGGATTCACGCTGTACCTTGTCTGAGAAAACCTGTGGAAGGGTTAAGCGTCAAAGTTATTTCGAAGCTGAAGCATTCTTCGCTAATGGAAGGTGGCGTACCCATAAGTCCGAAGAGCCTGTATCGAGCTGCAGTCTGAACTTCTGAGGAGGCGTGCCGATGAAGACATCTACCAGGTATATGGAATCTACATTCTGGGATATCTCCTTTTGACGAAGTGTATCCACGTCGTCATCGAGCGGTCCGTGCCCTGCCACTGCCGAAGCCGCTTGATCTAAGGTTGTCGGATCTTCAACAAGGTCTGGGTCGTGGAACGATCGATCGTAGTTCTCGTCTATCCACCCCGACCCTGGCCCGGCGGAGATGGGCTTTTGGGCGACTGTCTCCGCATTAGCGATACTGGGGCACATTCACTATCCATCTCTCTTACATTTTCGAACGAGAAGCTGCCTGCTATATGAGGGTGATCCAACATGGCTGTGGGTACTGCTGACGGAAGGCGTTACCTTTCCCCCGCGACGTCGGGACATGGTGCAGTCCGGCTTGGGATGAACAATTCTTGCCGATGAGTGAAGTATAATACAAAAGAAGTGATACTCAGCAAGCTCAATGCCACCAGACGAATTGAAGGGGAAAGAGGATCATTCGTATATGTTTAATTATGGTATGTGTAACCATTGCTTGAAGATGAGAGGGGGCACAAACGAGGCATATTTTGCCGCTGTGCGATTGAAGCAATTGAAAGAACCCCCTTTTCAGCTCGGAAACAGTCGACCCCCAGCATCAAATATGGACTAATGACGGGGCCAGGATCCATATTAACATTATCACATGCGTTGCAAAATAGCAGAAGAGACAATTAAAGAAATCAAGGCAGCAAGGCAACAAGGCATCAACGGTCAGCCCACCGGTTGAAAGGACCTATCATGCGATCGCGATTACCGGACAGCAATCGGTCTTACCGAAACCTGCTTTCAGGTTCAGGCACTGGTGCTACTGAGTGGACTTTGAGCAGCTTGAAGTCCGAGACGTGAAACAACAGAACTTGCATACTGCGCCCTACGCGCGAACTCCCGAACGCCCCGCAGGGATTTCAGCCGAATGAGGGAAAGCGCAGTCTAGGCTCCCGTCAGCTGAATGGAGCCTCCGGCGCTTACTCGATGCCATGCATATACCCCGTAACCTAAGGCCTCCCACTTCCCAGGCACCTGCTGTTCTGCACGCTTGACTAGTCAGACCAAGCCCCCTTATCGTTCTTCCACATTGCACACATGCTTGCAAAAAAACCCATGACTAATTACGTAGAGCGGCACCGATGTCTCTTTGCCACCCGGCTCGAGGCTCAAAGGGCCATGCTAACCATTCAGCATCGGAAGATGGGTCCTTACCGTACACATTTTGATGACTTACCCTTACACAAGCGGCTTGACGAGGACACTCTCGCAACAATATAGTAATGCAGGCCAGGGCACAGCGACTTCGCCGATAATGTGGTTGAAAACTGGTAAAATCCAATCATATACTCTTTTGCACTCGATCAAGAGGTCTTTGATCACTGCCCTATTGGCACTTCCTGTCCGATCTAGTCGCAGTCGTTCGCTTCCACGCAGAGGCTTCACTTCCACGCAGAGGCTTCACTTCCACTGCATAAACATGGCTGAGGCTATGGCCGTCATTGGGCTTGTCCAGAATGTCATCACAATCGGGGAATTGTGCTTAAGGCTGATCCGGCAGGTGAGGACCTACCAGGACCTGCCCGATAGTCTTCAAGACATACAAGCGAAGTTACCACTTATTCTGGACAGCCTCCGCAAAATTGAACACCGAATAGAAGAGCAAGATTGCAGCAATGAGACCAAAAAGGTATGGGAGCCAATGTTGAAGCGCTGCCAGGATCTCGTACAGAAACTTTATGACGTCTTGCCCAAATACGAGACTTCCAAGGATTACCATCTGGGTCGTCGTGTCCTCAAGGCCATCTCGGCCCTTTCCAATGAGAGCGGTATCAAGGACATCGCAGACTCGATTCACCAGTACATCCAGACCTTTTCCTTCGCGCAGACGACGGACTTGTGGGGTTCTACGTCGAAAGCTGGGCAAGAACCAGCACAGGAGTGGCTCATACAAATTCCGCACAAGAGGGAGCATGATTTCGTTGGCCGAGAGCAAGCGATGTCGCAGTTGAAGGAGGCTATTGACGGCCAGCGAGATAGTGCTCTCAGTGGTCTGGGTGGAGTTGGGTATAAGGCTCCCAATTATCTGAACCCAAATTCGATGCTAATGCTTCGTAGAAAATCACAAATCGCCATAGAGCAATGTTGGCAAGTCCACGAAGAGAAGCCAGGTCAACACATCTTTTGGGTGAAAGCAAGCAGTAGACAATCACTCGTGAGCGGCTACAGGGAGATCGCCGAAGGGCTGCATCTAGCTTCTTCGAATGACCAGGATTCCTCCGTCTTGCAACGCGTGCACCGTTGGCTTCAGGATGAAGCAAATCTTCCATGGCTGTTCGTTCTTGATAACGCAGACGATTTACAAACGTTCGATCCTCCACCCAATGCAGCACCAGAAGAAGAAGGCTTCGCTTCCGAGTATCTCCCCCTGGATCTGCGTGGCTCCGCCATTGTCATTACTCGCGATGCTCGGGTAGCCACGCGAACGGTATCTGCACAGAATCATATCCAAGTCCCTCCTCTACCAGCCGATGAAGCCCAAGAGCTTTTGCGTCGGCGCATCGGAATAACAGACAACATTCCCGACGACGCCTCGCTCCAACTTGTGCATGAGCTGGACTGCCTGCCAATTGCGATAAAGCAAGCGGCAGTCTTTATCAGTGAGAACAACACAACTGTAGCGGAGTATCTGGCGAACTTTCTTGTAAACGCTTGCGAAAGACAAGACTTACTAAGCCGAGGATTCGGCAATCTTAAACGGAGTGCAGACCTTAAGGACTCCCTCATGTGGACGTGGAAACTGTCTTACGACGTTCTCTGCGAGAAATATCCCAGAGCAGCCAAAATCGCGGCGATACTTAGCGTAATGAGCTGCGATAGCGTTCCCATCAAAGTCTTGCGAAAGAACAGTGGAGAATCCTGGGCAGGTTTTGTCGATGCTATTGGAACCCTTCAGTCTTTCTCCTTCCTAGAGCGACTTAATGATAATAGATCCATACAGATCCATCGGTTATTTCATCTCTGTATCCAAAAATGGCTCGAGATCGAAAGAAAGACAGACCATTGGCGCCAAGAGGCTCTGGCATTGCTCGCTGAGCATCATCCTGGCCCTGAAGGCGACCATAAGCTAGGTAAGGAGCTTGATCCTCACGTGCGACTCATGTTGCACGCTACTAGGGATTTTCATGGTCAGATGCAATACATAGACTTGTTGAGAAAAGCGGGCAACTTCGACAGGACGCAAGGTGATTACGACCTAGCGGACGAGAGATTACAAAAAGCTCGCGAGATTCTTGAAAGTGAATGGGGTTCTGAACACGTGCTTACCCTCGCAACTTACAACGAGCTTGGTATGGTTGCATGCGAGCTTTACGAGTTTGATGAGGCGGAAGAGTATCATTCCAAGGCGGAAGCAGGCTTCCGAAAACTCCACGGCCCTGATCATCCGGATTATCTTAACGTTCTTATCAACATTGGAAACCTGAAAAAGGTGAAAGGTCATCCTGCCAAAGCTGAGGCGCACTTCTGCCAAGCTCTTGCCATTTATGAGAAAACTCATGGCCCTGATCACCACCTAACGTTACGATGTGGCTGCAACGTGGCATTCTCCCTATACGATCAAAGCAAATTCGCCGACGCCGAGGCGCTTCTTCGCCGAATCTCTGTGAAGCAAGAACGACTGCTTGGCAACGAACATCCGCACACCCTGGAGACTAGTCAGGCACTCGCCCTAACATTGGTACAGCTGCAATGGCAGTACGAGGAAGCAGAAATGCGCCAAAGGAAGGTTCTTGAGGTATACCTGCGCACTCACGGAAAGCATCACATTGCGACCTGGGACAGCCTTGACCACCTCGGTATCATCTTACAACTTCGAGGGAAACACGACGAAGCTCTCACGCTATACCTAGATTTGCTAGACGACGTGCACAAGATCATCGGCGCCGACCATCCCACAACCCCTCAGATTCAAGACCACATCGCTCTCGTTTATTACCAGCAGGGTGACTTTGTGAATGCGGAGAAGCATTTTCAACAGGCGCTGGATGTATATTACTCCTCAAATCCAGAGCTCGTTGAGACTCTTTTCGCCACCAACAATGTCGCAGCGTCCCTACGTGGCCAGGGACGGCTTCAGGAAGCGGAGGAGATGCAGAGAAACGTCCTGGAGAGATGGGAAAAGGGGTTTAGCACTGATGACGACAAAACAATGGATTGTCTGTTGAGTCTTGCCGAGACCGTAGCCCGGCAAGCTAGATTCGAAGAGGCAATAAAGATGAACAGAAAGGCGCATGAAACCCTACTGAGGACGAGAGGACCAAATGACGCGATGGTAACGAGGTGTGATAGAGAACACAAGGAACTCCTCGAAAGACAGGAAGGAATGACTGATGGCACTGATAACAAATTACGGGACATGGAGGAGCTAAGTCTAACGAAAGTGCCTGGTAGTATTACCGATTGAGGCGATTGATGTGACGATTTCATTGTTTGGATCAGGGCTAGAGGTTGGATGCGACAAAGAGGAAGGTCGTACACAGTCGTGGTGGGACTTGAACTCCGAGTCCCACCCGGTATCTCGTCTTCCACGCCGCTCAGTCCTTTGGTTGGCAGAAGTCGTTTGGACTTGTCGATAGCCTGATAGGTTTTTGATTGAGTTTCACCTTCGAAGCAAGAAGACTCGATGACGCTTTGCCTATGGGCCTGAAGTGGTCGAAATGCCCAATGTTTTTACATGTGAACGTTTAGCAGTTGCACACTCGACTCTTTTGGACGGAAATCTTAACCTGGGGTGGTTGAGCAGTACCTGTTGAGGAGGTACAAGTACTCGTAGTCTAGGTACTCTTCAAGCGATCCAGACCGTGCGCTTCTAGGCTTTCTTATCGGTGCTTATCGGCCTGCAGATGCGCCAAGCCTTGTGCCCCACCGCCCCACACTATCACAACTTAGCTGCCCGTCATTGCTCTCCATTGAACTGAAATGTCAGGAGAGACACATCCAAAGCCTTCCGGCAACTTCTTCCATGGCTCCTTCAGATACCCCAACTCCTCAAGCCAGGGCACCTCTACACAAGGTACACAGTGGTGGTTCAACCTACTCGGTTTCTCCACTTGCCCAAGCTGCCATAGCCCGAGATCTCGAAGAAGAGTCGTATCACGACCTCGAGAGTGCCGTGGATGAAAGTGGGGAAGACCAGTCTTCGGACTCGGATGAATCGACGCTTCGCCCTGACCGCACTGGACGATCGTATACTCGTTCCATGGTCGGTTCATATAGAAGACCAAGCTATACCGCCGGCGGTCCTCGAGCTACGGTTGGCTCTGGCTTGCGAAGCGCGAGTAGGCAAGCGACTAAGAGCGAGAGACACGAAGCAAGAAGAGAGGAGAGAAGCTTGCTAAGAGACAACAATGTCATCCCACCAAAGCATCCACAAAAAGGGAAGGGTTCGAAGACCCTCCGACATCGGATTAGCCAGGTGCTGCCTTCGGTGGGTGTACGAATACCGGGTGGGGATAGGAAAGTCGTTCCACCAGACGATGAAGCAGCGGAGAGAGCCGCGGACTCTAATGCGGGCCTCCCAGAGACTGCTCCTTTGCTTGGCAACCCCGAATTACCCTATGGCGGTCAAGACTCCCCCAGAAATCTAGACCAGAAATGGGAGGACGCTGTGATGGAAGGCAAGATCAAGACAACTTGGCAAAGAGAGGCCAAGGTGCTCGCCAGATACTCTGCTCCGCTGATCGTGACATTTTTGTTGCAGTATTCCTTGACGGTAGCCAGTATTTTTACCGTAGGTCACCTGGGCAAAGTGGAGCTCGGAGCAGTCAGTCTTGCCAGTATGACAGCCAATATCTTTGGCTACGCTATCTACCAAGGCTTAGCGACGAGTCTGGATACTCTTTGCGCACAAGCCTACGGTTCGGGTCACAAGAAGCTTGTGGGGTTGCAAATGCAACGTATGGTGTATTTCTTGTGGGCCATCACGGTGCCCATAGGCATCATTTGGCTAAGTGCCGACCGGATTCTAGAGCGAATTGTTCCTGAAAAGGACGTTGCTCGTAAGGGGTACCCATTTCGTCTAATTACGGCTGTTGTTGATTAGATGTTCAGATCTCGCTGGCTTGTACCTCAAGGTTATCCTATTGGGCGCACCTGGCTATGCTTGTTTCGAAAGCGGAAAGCGGTATCTCCAGGCCCAGGGCTTGTTTTCAGCTTCTCTCTACGTCCTGTTGATCTGTGCTCCTTTGAATGCTTTTATGAATTGGCTCTTCGTCTGGGTAATCCGCCCTTCCTTTGATGATCGTGTCCTGTCGCTGCCAGCTTTGCTTACATTATTATCTAGCAATTTGAATGGGGTTTCGTTGGAGCGCCTATCGCCGTTGCTGTCACGGATAACCTTTTGCCCATTTTTCTTCTTCTCTATGTCCGGTTCGTTGCCGGTCGAGCTTGCTGGCCAGGCCTGACTCGTCGTGCCCTGCACAACTGGTGGCCTATGGTTAAACTCGCCTTACCCGGCCTCTTAATGGTGGAAGCCGAATATTTTGCGTTCGAGATCCTCACCCTTGCTTCCAGCTACTTCGGAACCACACATCTCGCAGCTCAATCGATAGTGGGCACCATTATTGGGTTCACCTTTCAATTCCCGTTCCCAGTGGGTATCGCTGGTAGCACACGGATTGCGAACTTGATTGGCGCTACGCTCGCGGACGCTGCAAAGATCACTGCCAAGGTCCAATTGGTGACGGCCGCCAGCTTGGGCGCTTTAAATTGCATCTTGCTCGCTACATTGCGGCATCATCTGCCGCATTTGTTCACGAGCGATCAGGACGTCATTGCTCTAGTGGCAGATATTCTGCCTATCTGTGCGGCTTTCATGCTTTTTGACGCGTTAGCAGCCAATTGCAACGGCATTCTAAGAGGGATAGGGAGGCAAGAGATTGGTGGCTGGGTTCAGCTGTTCTGCTACTACGCCGTAGCAATGCCCATAAGCTTTGGAGCGGGATTCGGGCTAGGCTGGGAGCTAAGAGGTCTCTGGACTGGCGTGGCCATTGCTCTAGCATTGTGAGTCTTGACTGATTTCTCGCACGGGTAACGTTTTGGGTGTCCTGATTGATTTTGACTTTCGGCAGGGTTTTCATTATCGAAGCGATATTCCTCTCTCGTACGAGCTGGGAACGCTCAGTCGAAGACGCAAAAGCGAGGAACGAAGCCGCATGATGCTCGGGGTGTAGTGGTGACTCTGCGACCTTGTACTTCATTATACCCACGTGAGCGCTTGACCCTGCAGCATGTTGGGCTCTGCTGATAATTTGGATACTGGGACATTGATCCGATTATCTTCTTTCATCGTCTCTGCGAGTGTGCATCCGTAGCGAGGAACAAAACGCAAGCTGCAACAATGGCAGTCGCCACGATCGTAAACACCTATCGCACCCACGATTAGCCCCCATCTTCGCCCCCGTCTCCCCTTCGCCCCAGCTCCTCGTCCTCCTGATCCATGAACTAGAACACTCACGACCTGCGTCTTCCACCCACTTTGCACCAGCGCCTGTCTTCTCCCATACTTCGTCACTGTCTTAACATAGTTCGCGAAGCCATTCGCCAAGCACGCCAGACTCAGCGCCCAAAACAACAAGCCGAACGGGAACGCGATCTTTTTCTCAATACTCGTAGGCTGACTCTTAAGATGGAACGACATCACAATTGCGGCTGATACAACGGCCATGTAGGTGCTGAGACGCAGCCAGGAGAGGAAGGTCCGCTCGTTGGCGCAGTGGTCTCGGGCGTCGGATGATTCGTTGGGAAAGAGGAGAGGGGTGAAGAGGGGCCGCGAGAGGAAGGGGTGGGTGGGTTGGGTGCTGGGAGACGTTAGCTTGGGTGCGTGGAGTGGATGAGGATAGGGGTGGGGTAGAGGGTTGGGGGTTCGTACGTATCGATGTGCACGGCGCGGGTGCCGAACGGGTTGATGAGCCACGCTGTGAGGCCGGAGGGTTCTGTCATTGCGCCAGGGCGGCGATAAGGAGGGTCAATGCAGGAGAAGAATGGTGTTTTTAGGGTCGCGTAGACGTGGAAGTCGGAGATGAGAGGGGATGGGGCGTTAGAGGAAGTAAGCGGTCGGAAGTGCCCCGGTTTCTTAGATCCACATGGAGCCCTGGGCGAGATACCTTTTCGTCTAAGGTATAAGGTACACCTTGTCTTCGGATCGGAAGAGTTTTGGAAGTAAGGAGCTGAAGGCGGCAATGTAGTAGCCTCGAAAGTGTGGAAAAGGTGTGAGAATTGTCAGGTTCGGACGAAGACCACTGATCACAGACTAAGGGAAACCCCAAAATAGTTAGCTTCATCTGGCGATCTTGCCAAGGCCTCGGCTAGTGCCGAAATCTGGGGTAACGGACCTTTGAGGCTTTGATTCGACGATTCGACGAAAGAGTGACTTATATTGACCAAGCATCTACAGAAGATGCAGTCCTTGCGCTCCCTCGTTCGCTGACAGTGGCGTACCTGTTGGTGAGGGCACCTTTAGTACAAGAGCCATTCATAATGTCCGACCCAAAGCCGAGCGGAGCTCGCACTTCGGCCCCCGATCTCGACATACTAGGCGACCAAGTCACTATACATCCAGCCGGCTATGCTCAGCCGCCTGCTCCGGGTCGTGAAGGCGAAGAACAGAATCTCGTGGAGCATATGGCTCGCTTCCGCGACTCACCCTTCGACTTTCTTCGAGAAGTCAGCCTTCATGTCTCTGGAGCTGGATGGAGGGCGTATGATGATGTTATCGGTCAGCCCATCTATTACAGCGGCTTCACGGAGAACATGAAAGCGAAAGTGATGAAAGTGCCTCTGCTGAAGACCAAGATTCAACAATTGTCGTCCAACAGGGTAGAGGTAGAGGACAAGCAAGGGCTTTTTGGGGACGATGACGGAAGGCTGCGGAGAAGATCGGAAAGACGAAATGAGATTGAGAACAGTCTGCGAGAGGTAGCAGCGAAAATGACAGACGATATGATTTGCAAGATGGAGAGCAAGCGGTTTATCAGGGGTGCCTACTACCTGACTACGCAGCTTCTGACGAGGGCGTACCATCAAGGTGGGCATTTGTCAGACGATGATTCCAAGTCGCCAACTAAGCAACGATTTGGCAGGCATACACGTCTCAAGCGAAGAGGTCCTTCGGCTACGTTCAGTCGCAGAAGAAGCAGCCAGGAAAAAGCAGTCTATCATTTTCTTGCCGTGTCACCGCTCGCATGTAGATTATGTCTCTCTTCAGATTATATGCTATCGTTTAGGAATTGCTCTACCTACAGTGGTCTCTGGAGACAATCTCAATTTTCCGGTTCTGGGTTATTTTCTACAGCACGCAGGTATGGTTGAATCCCATAATCTGTTCTGAAATGTCGAAATCTCATCAGGGGTGTGGTTATGCCGCAAGTGTTGGTCGAATTTATTGCACTTCCCTACCTTTTCTCCTCTCTTGGCGTCTCTAACCATGGACGCTGCTGCAGGCGCAATGTGGATTCGAAGGAGCTTCGCACACGATACTCTCTACATCACCCTCGTCCAATCTTACATGGATACTCTGCTCCAGAATGGTTTCAATTTCGAATGCTTCATCGAAGGTGGTCGGTCAAGGACTGGCAAGCTGTTACCACCTAAGTTCGGCATATTGTCATTTCTATTAGATAGTGTCTTGACTGGTCGGGTTGAGGATGCAATCGTTTGCCCTGTCAGTACACAATATGATAAAGTCATCGAGACTGAGTATGTAAACTCATACGAACCGCTCACATCACGAAGTTACTAACACAGTCCCCAAGATCCTACATTAGCGAACTTCTAGGCCAGCCAAAACCGAAGGAGAACCTCAGAGATTTTCTTTCAGCATCTTCTGTCCTGTCACTAAAGCTCGGTCGAGTCGATGTCCGCTTTCATGAACCTTGGAGCCTAAAGTCCTTCATCGGGGAACAACGAGCACGGGTAAATCAAGCGACAGTGCCAGCCAGTCTCAAAGATCCTCAGAGCCGCGAGAGCCGAATTAGACTTCTTCGAACCCTCGGCTTCAAGGTGCTTGCGGATATCAACGCAGTATCAGTAGTCATGCCGACAGCGCTTGTTGGTACGATCTTGCTAACCCTCAGAGGCCGGGGTGTGGGCAAGTCAGAGCTTGTGCGTAGGACCGAGTGGCTTAGTACTCGAGTGAGGAACAAGGGTGGACGAGTTGCTCACTTTGCCAGTGCTACAACCGAAGTCGTCGTTGAGCGCGCTCTTGAGGTTCTTGGGCCAGGCTTGATCGGTACTATTGAGGATTTGCCGGAGATCACTTACTACGCTATTGACAGGTTTCAATTATCCTTCTATCGCAACATGACTATACATCTCTTCATATCTGAAGCGCTCGTCTCTGCAGCGATGTACATTCGTGTCAAGCTTGGTAGTGGCCCAGACACCCAAAGGATAACCTATGACGCACTTCACGCCCAGGTCCTATTCCTGTCACAGGTAATATTATAACTTGTTGTTCGATATTAAAACTTCACTAAACGGTCTAGCTTTTCCGCGGCGAATTCATCTACCCCACCGAAGGTCTCGTTGCGAATCTGGAGAAGACGCTCCACGGTTTTGAGAAAGATGAGATCATCATCCTCAGGCGAGACGACAGCGGAAAGATACTCACAGCCGAACTGAGTGACATCGAACGCGTTCGAGGGAGGGAAAACTATGATTTTTATTGTTTCCTCATATGGCCTTTCATTGAGTCAACCTGGCTTGGCACCGTTTCACTGTTCAGCCTGACTCCACCATCACTCGCAGACGAGGACGTCTGGCTAGACTTCAAGCAGACGCAGGACAGTGCCCAAATGGTATCCCTATCTTCCTCCACCTCCAAAGCTATACTGAACCAACTCTAGCTGGGCAAAACGCTCTATCACCAGGGAGACCTCTCCTACTGGGAAGCCGTCAACAAAGAAACCCTCAAAAACACCTTCCAGCTCGTCGAAGAAGAAGGCATTATCATCCTAAACCCGAGCAAAGACCCCAAAATTCCCTCCACTGTCAAGCTCTCCAAGGATTGGATACCGGACAGAGATGCAAAGACGGGGGCTCTTGTGCCGAGTGGTAGGCTGTGGAACTTCATTGAAAAGATCGCTCAGTCGAGGAGAGAAGGAAAGAATCGAAGGGACGGAGCTACTGTGAGTACGAGAGTATTGGCTTTGGCTAACAAGGTCGGTCGAGAGCTGTTTCCAAAGGCAGCAATAGCCAACGTCCCACCGGTCCTAGATGATCCACACAAGAAGAGGAGGCAGAAGAGCATAGACTCAAGAGCAAGGCTTTGAAGAATACAAGAATTCTCGGCATGCCCACAATGTGAGAAGGAGAGGGCTGTGTGGTTCACGTGTGTGTGTGTGTGTGTGTGTTTACGGGACCTGGGAAATCAAAGTCCGATGAATTACCCGCAATGTCAAAGTCAATGAGCTACCGCTTCACTGGTAAGAGCTCACGAAGGAAGACCTCATTATTCCTCTACCTGGTGCCCTCACTATTCACCATATCTTGGCGGCGAAACCGCCTACTTAAGGCCCTCTTCCCACTTCCAACCTCCATCTCTCCTACATATTCGCACCATCCAACTACTGTACACTCTGGTGAATCAAGCACATACCCTCTTGCCTACCAACATCTATACATACAAGGCACCTCGACTCCTGTACATAGTAGCATTGCACATACAATCACATTATACTTCGCATCTTTAAGGAAAGGGAAATCTCAAGAACTTGCTTTGTATCTAGTTGACTTACTGTCTTCGAGAGATATGTTTACTTTCCGGGAGCACTCATCTACCTTATAGATTCATCTCTTTGACAAGGCCATACTCTACCACACCGATCCTCCACCTCATGATCATCCACACACACACCCCTATGCATGATCCAATCATTATCACCATCACCAGTCCAAATAATCACATAAACCGACATCCAAGCACTCACTTGCACTCTCCCCCTATCTGCTATATAGTGAGGTTGTGGCACCTCCTGACTTCTTGGCGTATACTATAATCCTCGTCGAATCGTAAACTACGACTAGCTGTCGTTTATTCCCACACAAACACCCCCAACCCACCCTCTTAGCTATTTACCTTAGAAATAACATCAATATCATCACCATCAACCTCACCAGTGCTCACCTTTGATATCGGTGATTTCGATGACTTGTGTTTTCCCCTTGCTGCCGCCGATACTCTGGCTTCTTGAAAGCAGTGTGCCTTTGCTCTATGCTGTTGGAGCCCACAGCGCAGGCTCGCAGACCCACTGCTGGGCTCTGTGTCTCTTGCCGCTGGTTCACTTGCTCTCCAGCACCCTGGCTCGCGAGCTGCGCAAGTAGATGACAAGCTATAGGCCAGCCTGCTGTCCGCAGATGGCGGCCACAGAGGAGGGAGACGCAACAGCGGTAGAATGGTGGCTGTTGATAGCATGTACCGCTTTCAGGCTTCTACACGCAACGACGCTCGACTGCCATTGAGCATCTCACCATAGTCGGGCTCATAAACTCGCCTTTCCCCTTTCGAGGCGGGCTTCGCCCTGCCATCCACCAGGCGACAAGGGCCACTCCTGCGATATTCGAAGGCCTCACACAGGCTGTTCATGCTTCGGCAGACACACTGGGCAAGAATTATGTGCTGAATTCTCTTCATCTCACTTACATCAGCGGCAGACTCCATGCAGGATGAGCACAAGGAGAGCAATGATGTGCTGGATTATCTTCGCCTCACTAACATCAGCAGCGTCGTCGAAGCAGAACGAGTACAAGAAGGGCATAGCAGAGTGCCGGCCATCGGTGTCGAAGATGGAAGATATCTTCGTCAATCTTATGTGTCACAGTTCACTTGACTCACTTACATCAGCAGCGGCGTCCAAGCAGAATGAGTACAAGGAGGGCATAGCAGAGTGTCAGCCACCGGTGTCGAAGATGGAAGATATCTTCATAAGCCTGATGAAGGAGATACAGATATCTGCTCCGCTCCGCTATGGCTCTGCGGTCTTTGACGAAGACGACACACAAAGTGGCTACCTTACCTCTGCCTGCAGATTATCCTTCTCATCGAAGAAACTTTAGCTTTTGTCCTTCCCCAGGTCCGACAATGGACTTGCTCTCTCGGCTTGCCGGCAACAAGTCGATCGATATTATCTTCGGTTGTCGGTGTGGAAAGATGGTGGCTGTTGACAGTATGTATCGTTTTCTGGACGACTTGCAGCATCGACATTGGACTACCACTAAGTAGTTGATTCAGCGACTGACGCAACCAGAAGTTCGCGTATGCCGTCGCAACCTTCCTTGCACGTGTGTTAAATTTCTTCAATCACGAGAAATCTACCTCATCATACCCCACCAAGGCCAGATCAAGGAATAGTCGTCCACAAACAACCTCCCGACTTGGAGAGGATGGAAAGCCAGAGCGACCATGGCGCCTGCAGGCAGATTCTGTACAGCCGGCTCGTCCGGACTCTGTAATGGGAGCAACGTCGAAGATATGGGCCGAAAACCTTAGACTTATGAAGGGTGCCTACCCGAAGCAGGTGGCACAGCAGGCATGATCGATAAAAGCATCAATGAGACTCCAACGCGAGATCCTGCCATCGAAGATCCTGAACGAATTCGCCGCTTGTCTCGACCATGCCCTCTTCCGCTTGGCAGTGAGTGCAGTCAAACGAAGGCCAGGGACGAAAGCAGAACGACGAACGAGCACTACTAGTGCCAGAGTCTGGCTGTATGATTCGGAATGAGAGGTACTTTGCCGTGGTGAAAAGAAGCAGCGACAATAAGGAAGGTCTGACATAGGGGACAAGCCCAAGCACCACAAGCCCAAGAAGGACGAGCACAGAGAGGGCAAAAAAACTTCCTGCCACCAAGTTCAAAGATGGATTATACTTCCTTAGGAGGATATGGCACTGCATTCGCAACCTTGTTTGACAACATAGCTGAGGTACTCCGGAGCCACGAGGTGATTGATAAAGACATAGACAGGTAAGTCAGTCTTGACTCAACAACCGGTCACCTACCTTCGAGGTCCCAGCTAATGCCTAGATCACTGTCAGAGAGAAAGCCTCCCTCGTGAGACTTTAGCTTCTGCTTTTCCCTGATCTCCGTATATGTAACGACATCGCTTGGTAAGTCGTTGCAGCCCGAAAGCCCATGTGCCACCAAGCTGACAAGTGCCTTTGTTTTCAAAGTATCCTTATCTCCAAAGAAGCTTTAGGGCTGCCCTCTCTCCGGTCCGGTTATGGAGCTGCTCTCTCGATCGCTTATATGAGTCGATTACTCTTCTTCGAACCAACATTAGGTCTGCCGTCTTCTGGGTCCGGTAAGAAAACTGCTCTCTCGGCTCGCCCATATGAGTCGATGCTCTCTCGGCTCGCCCATGTGAGTCGATGCTCTCTCGGCTCGCCCATATGAGTCGATGCTCTCTCGGCTCGCTCATGTACGTCGATGTAGCTCTCTTCAAGATCCGGCAAGAGAACTGCACTCTCGGCTCGCTTATATGAGTCGATGTAGCTCTCTTCTTCGAAGAAGATTTAGATCTGCCCTCTCCCAGGTTCGGCAAGAGAACTGCTCTCTCAACTCGCTTTAATGAGTCGATGTTGTCACGCTTCTTCGAAGAAGCCTTAGATCTGCTCTCTTCTGGATTCGACAATGGATCTGCACTCTCGCCTCGCTTTAATGAGTCGATGTTGTCTCGCTTCTTCGAAGAAGCTTTAGGTCTGCCCTCTTCTGGATCCAACAAGAAAACTGCTCTTTCGGCTCGCTTTAATGAGTCGATGTTTTCTGGAAATGGCAAGGGACCTACTTTCTCGGCTCGCTCTAATGAGTCGAGATTGTCTCGCTTCTTCGAAAAAGCATTAGGGCTGTCCTTTCGCTTCGCGGAAAGAGTTTTGAGTCCGCTCCAACCATGCAGAGATCCACAAGTTCCAAGAAGAGTATTCCCCTCGAACAATAGATCTGCACTCTCGCCTCGCTTTAATTAGTCGATGTTGCCTCGCTCCTTCGAAGAAGTATCAGGTCTACTCTCTCCCGGGTCCGACATGGATCTGCACTCTCGCCTCGCTTTAATGAGTCGATGTCAAGTCTCTCTGGAGAAGCTTTAGCTTTTGTCCTCTCCCAGATCCGATAATGGATCTGCACTCTCGGCTCGCTCTAATGAGTCGATGGCCCTTTCGACTGTCAGTACGGCGAGATCAAGAGAAGGATGACGAGGTATTTTCGGTTGAGTGGAAGATGGATGATTTAGCGATGAGGACCATGGATGTGAAGACTTGTTGGTTCAAGACCTGGAGCTCAGCCGTGAGAAAGCTGGAACTCTTCCACAGCTGCTCAACAAGGGATACACGGCGTCGCATGAAGGTTCTCAAGGCTCCGACTCTTGCTCGCCGCATATGTGGAACTTATTTAAAGCCGATGCTCGCACGGGTGAGCCATCGTCCGCGGCAGAAGTTCCTAAAGGCGATGCCCGTCTTTATCGCTGCAACTAGTTCCATTTCGGAACCGCCGCCGGTGTCTTATAAACATCGGCGATGTATGTCACAATTCGAGCTTGAGACTGATTTGAAACGGTCCTTCATCCAGAGACTTAGCCTACCTAAACAGGGCACGAACTTCCAGAGAGCCTGTTCGATTAGACGATGCGATACCTCCAAGGATTGATGGAAGCGCACAATGGACGAGGCGCTTGGGAGCGTAGTCGTCCATGTTGAGTTGCTGCTTGCAATGGAGCACTTAGACGCAGCAAACGCACTCAAACTGCGAATCATGACGGCGAAGATATCGGAAAAACAAATGAGGAGGCGTTTCGCAACGGCTATGAAGCAAGCAAGATCGATACGAAACAAACTTATCTTGCCGTCGGTGCGGTTCGACAAAAGTATTAGACGTGGGATCCCTACATTTGTGCGTAGCATCAATACCCCAAGTGGACTGGTCAGTGAAGAGGAAGCCTGCTGGTCAGATCTCAGCGCAAAGTATATCTCAGAGCAGGGTGTACGAGCCTAATCCCACAAATGCCCACAGATACTCGAATGTCACCACCGACACCTTCTCCTCCATCAGGCGAAAGCAGACAGCCTGGGGAACCACAGCTATTCGCTCAGCGGCCTTTCGGCAGAAGCCAGAGGCAACCGTAGGCCAATGACTAGCCGTCATCTCTCTTCTGTTCCTCAGTCCACTTTATAGAACATCCCTGGATCTGCATCAGTATGGGTGATCTCGAGGGGGATACTGGAATACTGAAGCTGAGATTGAATTAGCGAAGGAAACCGAGGAAGAAGCCTATGTCCGAGCAGCCATTACTTACCTTGCAACCACAGACGGACTTTGTGGCATCTCAAATAAGCGGACGAGTAATACCGATATCAGATCCAGCGTGTCGAGCTCTCAAAGTATTAGAAACATGGGTCTGCTTTACGGGGCCGTCCCCTGAAGCCATTACACCTTCAATCCCAATGAGTCAAGACCGGTAATGGCTGTGTTCCACTCATCTCGAAGGGTAAACAATCTATCAGTAACATCTTAACCTTTTTCTCGTACCAAAAAGAATCCTCTACACGTCACCACAGCCAGAAGTGCCAGTGCACATCAAAAATCAAAGTTATCCAAGGATAGTTCTTTTGCCTGTGCACAGCTGGATCTTTATGCTGCAGGACACGTGCGACGAGCTGTGAGTGGTCACTCCCGATTCTCCTCTTACCGGATGCTTTCGGCGATCTGGGACAATTCGAGAAGAAGCGGGCTGGAATACCGAGAAGCAGTAAAGATCCCACTGAGGTGCTATGGTGCGTTATGCCAGCTTCTTATATATCCGCTACATGTTCACCATAATCACCATCCTCATCTCCCACCCTCCCATGAGAGGCTTCAGTGTGGGCAGTGGCATCGTCCGGCCAGCCGGATGAGTCAATATCCTTAAAAACCCCGGGTGACGTTGAAAACCACCGCTACAACGCCAGACTTCCCGGCTCGTCAGCCTATGATTGCACTGATGTTGTCGAGATGGCGGAGATGCTTGTACATATAGGTAAAGCGGTAGGGCGTTGGAGGCGGCACCGATCGAATCGAATATGCTCTTCTGCCATCACAGCATAGCTCAGAAAATTTGTAGCGATCCTACTAGGCGTGATTTCGACTCATCATCATCTTCTCTCCTCTTTTTGAGGATGTATGGCGCTTACAGAGCAGTATATGCCAACGAGAAGCACTGTGCGACCGTTCCTCCGATGAAAGATCCCAATAGCCCGGATCTTTGACGCCGTGGCGCTGTGAAGTTGGTGCCCAGACAACGTCCAGCATACAATTCGACCGTCGGACATCAGACTGTGAGAAGGCGTCAGATCAAGCGCCAATTTGCTCATTGCATTTGTTCGCAAGGCGGTGTGCCTAGACAACGGGCTAATCCGTGCAAACCTCGTTATTCTCTTTCCGAGAACGTACGCATCGGAGCGCTCGCAGTTTGGTACAAGAAGCTAGAATGGATCTACACGGCCTCTTGGCGATCGCTCCGACAGAGAAACAGATATGCGGCCAGGCTAGGATACGGTGGAAGAGCACTCAATATCGACGTCCACCTGGATGTGTGACTTCAGCATATGTCAGTATATATCAACGACCATCGCTTGCTGGTGGAGGCCCCCACCTACCTGGCCCCACGTCCGCACCAGCCAAACACTTAACGCCTTCCGACGCCGAGGTCTTCCAGTTCGAGGTCTTCACCTCATATCAACACTTCCATAAACGCGCTATTTGATACCGCAGATAGCTGGGAACGAGGCAAGCCAACCAGCAACAACACCACCGACCCTCTTCGTCGACAACGTCTCCTCGTTTACACCAGACCAGCGAGCGTCACTAAGTCCTAACGCGAGTAGCTTGCAGACGCTGTGGATAGAGGGGGAAATGGAATACTCATGGACGCGGCCTTAAGGCAGAGTACGAAGCTTTCCCTCGACGTCGCACTGGTTGCGCTAGACCCATCGACTTCTCTTTATCCAACCTGCACTGGCTGCAGTGACTGACCCAGCTTACGAAGCTTACCCTCGAGATCGCACTGGTTGCACTGAGCCAATCGACTTTTCTTCTCCAATCTGCACTGGCTGCAGTGACCGAGGCCAGCCTCAAAGCTTGGGTATGTTGTGAGTTCCGCCACACAAAACGAGCGTTCAGCAACCTTCGCCATTGGGCAGTGAAACTCAACACCTTGGCCGGTCATAATACTCTTCAACCGAGCGTTAGATCTCACGATGTGAGGCGGAAGGTCTCTTGGACAAAGATATTGTAGGCCAACGAGGAAATCAATGCCAACTCCACCGACAATACGACACTGGCGATGTGGAGAGAATAGCTGCATTGAGAGAGAAGCCAATCGAGGGCTCAAGATTCTCGAATTCGACTAACATGAGCGTCGAGCCTGTGTTCAGCACAAATAGCTTGAAGTCAGCCGCAGAGCTCGAACATGTCCCTTAAACAAAGAAGTTGTATGCCAACATGGAAATCGATGCCAGCTTCAGAGCTTGGCTACGTCCCTTGGACCAAGAAAGTGTGTACCAACGAGAAGGCTTACAACGAAGGAATATCCAATTGCGACGAGGCGGCAAAACTTGCCTGTAACGACTACGAATTCGTTAAAAAGCGCTATCGGTTTTTCCACGCCGGACACCAGTTTTCGACACGAGGAGACGGGATCTCTGGTACAGCGCCATGACAGAACACGTTGGTCCTCTTTGCTCACGTCTGATTAATATAATCGCTCTTGTGGTCGCTCCCAATCTTCCACGCGGTATACCAACTTCCCTCCGTAGCCCCGGCCATCGCGAATCAAGCTGGACCATGGAAGCGCGCGCCTTGGGTCGGGGTTTGTTGAGCAGCCGTGCTAAGCAACTTTCTCTATCGAGCCATAATCGGTGGCAATCCCGAATGTGGACTTTGGTGAGGGTGAAAGTGGGTAGATGGGGCGGAGTGGACGGAATTATCGACGACCAGTGCGAAGTGTATATATTCATACAGACAGGTGTCCGAAGAAGACGGACTCCCGTGCACGTTGGTGCCGTGGTGGTTGGGCGAGCGAAAGAGGGAATATGCTGGACGAGGACCGAAGCCTAAGGTACCTTATAGTTGGATTGCAATATAACGGCTGATTAGCCCTGTTTCTCCGCAGCTTTCTCTCTTAGCTTGGCACCGTACCTATGATTGATGGTCTTGAACACTCCGCAGAGTATTTCAGAATTTAGCATATCATAGGAACGTCATGTAGAAGTGATAATGCGTAGCCCCAAGATCTTTACATCAAGCTGTCTCGGGACATCCTTCGTCGGGCGAGACCGCTGAGGGGATTCCGTATCCTGCACACTGATTATGGTTCATCTCTTGTGACGTTCTGGATCATGCCAGAAGTTGTGAATAAACTTGGCAGAGCTCGCAAGCATGGCTCAGCGGGCTCTAGATAGTGAGACGAGTCAGTAGAGCATCAAGGAACTGCTCAACGCCGAGCACGCTGCACATCAAAAGTGGCTTAATAGAATGCTAATTTTTAAGAAGATAATGCTTCACAGCTTACGCCTGCGAGACCACGCCAGGAGCCCCCAACACCTTCCACGGTGCCGTCCTCGAATCATCGTAGCTAATCTTTCGAACTCCCCGCACACCGTGACCACCCTACTAACGTCAGTATCCCTCCCATCCTATTCAGCAAGATTGTAATCTTACCAGGCAGCCCACACACCGAACCCACCACCAAATACAGCAAAAACACCACCACCACCCCCAACAGCACCATCAGCTTCACGTTCTTCCACCACATCCGCCTCTTCAGCCCCCGACTCCTCATCCGGAAATCATGCGCCCCGACCCCCAACCGATCCGTCTTATCAACCAGCAAATCGATCCTCTCCCCCCTCTCCAACACTCGCTCAATATTCTCCGTCATGATCCCCTTCACATTATCAATATCCTGCTGCACATTCGAGATCGCATCCTCCTTGCCCGCCTGCGTCGTCCCGTACGAAACCATCAGCTTCTTCAGCTGCGCGTTAAAGTCCGCGGCGCCGTACGGGGGCAGGTTGGCGAAATCGGTGTTTTGAGGGTCGTAGCGCGAGAGGAACTGCTTTTTGATTTCGACGAGGTAGCCGAATGGGATGCGGCGCCCGAAGGAGGAGGAGGCGACGACGAGGTAGGTGAGGCCGCCGGCGGAGGGGTCGGCGGAGGGGTGGTCCGAGGGGGCGTCGGCGATGTAGTGGATGAAGTTTTGGTTGTGCGTGTAGGTCAGTTTTTGGGGTTTATTATGATCGATTTTGGGGAGGATGAGGGAGGCGAGGGAGGAGGTTTGGGAGGCGGCGGAGGTGGTATGTTCGGTGAGGATGGTGGTTCGGTAGGCGATGCATGAGCTGGGGAGGGTGTGTCAGCTTGAGTAGACTGAGGATGAAGGGAAAAGGAGGTTTACTAGAGGAGGGGCGTGGAGGTGGTGGAGGAGGAGGCCATTTCGAGGGCGGGCTCAAAAGCAAGACCAGGCTGGAGAGTATGGTTGCAGACGAAGAGAGATTACTACGATCCTACGTCTACAGTAAGAGACAGAACGTAGAGCAAGCTGATGGATTTGTTGATTGTTTCGTTACCAGTGCGACTTCCACGACAGTTTCAAACGCTCGAAGGCGCAGATGGCTTGGCGCTGACGTAACGATGCAGATCACGTGCCGGGGCAACCATCAACCATTGAGCATAGGTACCATTGTAGTCAGTAAAGCGAAATGGCCCAATAGCTCAAAGCCGCTGAGTCTCTGTTTGGAATGTGTTTCGCGTGCAGAAGCAAGGAATTAAGCACCAAAAACGATGTGATTGAATCGGACGAAGAATGGCTGGATGTTGCTCTTACAAGCTCGAACATTATAGTTGCCAGACCGTATGACTCGCTGGCCAAAGCATATTGAGACTGACCATGTATTATTGTCGAGAGAAGGGTGGGCAATTTCTAAGAAAGAGATCCCCAATTGGTCCGCGGAATGATGCATATGGAGGTTGGCGGAGAGGGGAGATGTATTAACCGCAGTAGTAATTACACGCTTCTCGATGCAACGCTTTTCTCATGCAAGAGTACAAAGGCAAACAAGGTAATCAACTCCTCCACAGTGCGTGCTGAGATCAACGGAAGGTAGAGGTACATGGGTATGGTACAGGCGCTGGGCATCGCGCCACTTCACTCGTTGATCTTGGCTAGCAGTCTGGAAACGTGTCAGCTTCGAGCCAGTTGCCATTGAAGGCGTGACAAGCACTCACTCGTGATCTCTGAATAGCGTATACTCCTCGTCCTGTACCTTCACCGGACTCCCACCGTACTAAGAAACCTCATCAGCAAATGTTCCAATTCCGAAATCCTTTATCAAACTGTACGAAGATACATACCTGCGGTATCAAGACCTTGTCGCCAGTCACAACGCTCGGCGCAATTCTCTTCCCGTCCTTATCAACCCCCCCGGGGCCGACAGCTAGCACAGTCGCCTCATTGAGCTCCTTGACACTGCTCTCTGGTAGGAAGAGACCGCCTTTCGTCTTTGCCTCGGCCTTGACTCTCTGGACGAGGATGCGGTCAAGTAAGGGTGCGAGCGACTTGATGGACTTGAGTGCTGTAGTCTGCGAGTGCAATGAGCTTGGGCACCTTGTGAACAGGGCTGGGTATATTTTACCATAGTGATTATAAGGACACGAGCTGTCTAGGTCGACGAGTGTATCAGCGGAATGGTGTGGGATTGTAAGCTGGATTGGCAAGAACCTTTACTCTCTACTTTACCTCAGATCCAATTGCTCAAAGGGAAATTTCTCGAATGCCAAGACCCTATTTGCCCGAGAAGCGCGGAGCGCGGCTCTTCTTCTTAGACATCGTTTCTAGAGCTGGAGAACCATCAATTCCACCCTGCCTTTGATACCACTGTCATGATAAAGATACAAGCGATCGTAGCTTGATCAACGGTCTAAGTCAGCTCTTCATGTAGTCTCGCTGGAAACCGCTTGAACGCATTCTAGAATGCACGCGCTGTGGTTGGGCATCTCTACAAAGTCCATATCTTCAAGCTGTTGTCACAGATCTCCGAACGTGGCTTCCTACGTCTCCGGCTCAAAGACTCTTCGTGACTCTCATCCCCTCCCGAAAGTCCTTCAAGGCCGATGGGGTGATGCTGCTGTCCGCTTGCGGTTGCCAAGATCGTCCCTGACTGATGGAAAGTAGTGGCACCGATGGCGTCTACCATTCGATTAGTACAGCGATACTTGACCGTTGCGGAGAGATATTAGACTCACCGTCATGCGCTTTGAACTCCCAGGAAGGCTCAACCACACCCTGGGTCATCCCTATACCCTCCCATGCTTTCACTACTCCATCCAGGCCTCCCGCCCACACCTCTCCTCCAACAATCTCAGCGCCCAGCCGCTGCGGCGTCAAGGCTTTCCGTCCTCTCAGCCACGCCAGTCTTTGACCGGACCCTCTGATGTCCCACACTCCGATCCCATCACTTCCTCGCTCAGCGACACAAAGGTACCGCGAGCAGGAGCTCCACAAAAGTTGCGTGATCCCAGTACCTTTGCCTACAGTGGCGTTGTCGTTCTTGCCCAACCCTTCAAGCGAGAATATCGCATTCGTAGTTCCACCCAATCTAGTGTCATAAAGTCCTACCCAACGATTAAACGTTCCTGCCGCTAGCAATCCGCTTGCATTCATGGCTAACGCGCTGACAATGCCCTTGAAACCACCAATTCCGCTTGCTCCGCCTCTCTGGGAAGGGATGGTATGCATTCTCTGAAATGGTCCCTCTCCATCTCTGTGGATGTCGAAAACGCTGACGCAGCTTTGATTGCCAGCATAAAAATGATTCGAATTCTCAGTAGAGAAGAGGAGCGAGTAAGACGGTATGAACGCCTCCGTAGTTGGTGATACCAGCGGGTACGACGCTACCTTGGAGATTGCGAGTGTGGAATATAACCTTATTGGTAACGACGGTAAAGAGGACAGGAATAATGTGGTGGAGGGTTCTTGCAAGGAGAATCCGGGGTAGTATATCGTGGCATATGCTGCCTCGGGGAGTACATGGCTGCTGTAGGGTTTTAGGTCGTGTGGCTCGGAAGAGTTTAGGAGATCAGAAGGTCTGGCTTCGGGCTTAATGTTAGTAAATTCGAACCTAATCGACAGGTAGCGGTACTACATACAAAATGAAGGATCTCAGCCTTAGATCCGCCGAGGAAGTTAAGATAGTGGTGCCGTCGGGCGACCTGGAAGACGTATGGTATCAGCTTGTGTTTAAATAAGCTGTTTCATACTTACCATTGAGCGCTTTTAAAGTAACAAGGACCATTTTTTATGCCTGGGCCGCAAGACACGTCTGCACTGGTCCCGGTCTTACTCTCCGACCGCTGTGCATCATTCTCGATCAGGTTTTCCTCCAAATATTGATATTTACTGCCTGTGTTTCCTACAAGCTGTGGATGATAGGTAGTCATATCGATATCGTGGCATTTGATTTATCGCTTTCAAAGGTGAATACACGCAATACAGCAGCCTTTGATGACAGGAAATCAAGTGTTGCATATCGAAAAACCTCATGTCAGCTCATAATTTACATTTAGGCTTTCCATAGGGCTCACGGCGGACGATTATCGTGCCAAGCAGGTTTCTATGCCGCAGCCGGGAAGGTGCCAAGGTTTTGATGGGGCCACCACACAAATCGTGGTTTTTCGCGCAATTGAATTAAAATCTCTTTCACCTATTCAATTAGTATTTTGATTAGGCAATATTTGAAGTCTTTAGTATAATCGTGTAATTTACATGTTTCGTAACTCTCTTCTCGTTATAACGTCTATTCTAATCGACGATTAAAGGGCTGCAATAGTCGATCGCATTAAAATCGATAAAAATATTGCTCGAATATCGCATTTAGAGAGTATATTTAAGCGTCAAATACGCAAGATAAAACGTAACATCAAGTTGTATGTCTTCGTCGTTGTCTCTCAATATCGAAGAAATTTTAGCAAGTTGATCGATAAAACAATAAAGAATAGTCTTTTGAATTATATCAATCTTTGTTTTATTGTTTATCTTGACAAGATGTGTTTCTATTTGTATAACGAATTTGACATTATTGTCGATATTAACACAATCGCGAGAATGCTTCGAAGAGAGAGATAAACGCATAAGAAAGTCGATATATAAACGTCTTTTGTACTTGTATATTAATAGATGCTTTGCAAGTCTTTTATTGCGCTTTGCAAAAAAATTAGACATAACGTAATATCTAACGAGTACAACTATGTTAGTAAAAGACACATTAATTGATGTTTCTAAATAAATTTGTTGTTTGCGAAAGAATTAACGATAAAAAATACAAATAATTGTTGCAAGATTGCGAAGCAAAGATGCACACAATATTTAAACAATTAAAGAGATAATTAATATCGTTGATATTTACAATCAAAGAATATATTGTTTAAATTATTTATTACAAATCTATTACGTAAACAATCTTTAATAACTTTGTTCGCAATTACGTTCTTTTACTTATTATATCGACAATTAACGAAGATTCTAATTTAGTACTTTGTTTAAATAACATCTTTGCTTACAAGAGTAAGAAACTTCAAGAAATATATAATCGTGTCAACGTTATATTGATGTTTCTTTCTTTATACTTTTGCGATTTTAATTTTATCGAAATCTTCTTTGCGATACTTAAAAAATAAATAAAACGTTACAAATAATGCGCGAAGAATTACGAGATATTTAAGAAGTTTTTGTAGAAGATTGTTCTAACACAAGAACAAAGACACGATTTTGATAGACTTTTTAGAACGTCAAAAGTAGACTATTTGTGTTGCAATAATATATATAACTAAACATCTAAACAAGAGCTTTGTAATTTGTAATTTCTTTAATCTTTAATTGTTCTTATGCATTTTGTGTTAATTTCTTCTTCTTTATGTAGTTAAGCAAGTTATTATTCGAGTTCTTGTTCTTGTTTGTGTCTTTATGTTTTAATATATTATCTTAAGTCTTGTGCTTGTCGATTGTAAGTATTACGATATTGCATCTAGATAATAGATTAAATAATTACATTTCAAATAACATCTACTAGACAATAAATCAAGATTCTTAATTAAATAATTACGATTAAATCTTAATTAATCTAGATTAACAAACGCGCTAATAATATATATAGTTGTTCTCTATAACTTTTATAGATTGCAACTCTTTTATATTTTAGCAAATAATAGCTTTAAGCTTACAAGTCAATATTGTTTAATACAACTAATCTTGATCGTTCGTTCGTAATATTATATATTGCTCGAACAATTAATTCTCTAAGAGTTATCGATTATAATTCTAATGCTTGTTCTTTATCTAAATAATTGAAGTCTACATTTAGATACAATTGTAAATACTTTATTCGTTAAAGTATCGCAATGTAATTAGAATTACATCTATCTTATTATTTAGAGTCTTAATTAAATTATTAAAAACAATGTATGCAAGCTAGCTTTCTCGCAACTCGAAAAAGACACAATTCTTATTGTCTTTACTTTTAACATTTTTATTTAATTATCTTATCAATACATTAAAGAGCTATCTATTGCTATTATTAGCACAATCGATGCTATTGTAGTAATTTATTTTCGTTCGCTTGCATTTTTAAGATCTAGTCGAAATACTCGAAATTTTGTCTTAACAAAATCTTCAATCTATCTTGTTAAGTAAATTACAAATATTAGTTGTTTTCGTACAACAACTTAACAATTCTACGACGTTGTTATCTTGTATTATTTATTTACGTCTTATTAAAGCTTCTTGCAATCTTACAATCTTAAAAATGCAAATAATATAAATAGCTTACTTTTTATTGACGACATTTTATCTTAATCAAAATTATTCGCTTCGCAAATTGAAATTAAATATCTTAACAATTTAGACAATATTTTAATTTTCGAACGCAACAAGTAAATCACTTGAAATTCAAGTATCTTTAAATCTACTAATACAAGTATTATTAACAATAGATCTAAATTATAGAGTCTTTTATCTTTTATTAAAATTGAAAAGACGTTAGTCGAAGAAACAATTTACAAGATATTAATAAATCTACGAAATATTATATTTGTAAATTTAACTATTTAAGCAATTATTAATATCGTAATTAACGTCGAAATAAATTGTGTTCTAGCTCGTATACAAAAATGGCTTAACAATACAATATCTTAAAATTTATTAAGATCTACAAGATTATTTAAATCTCTTAAATTACTAAAGTTGACAAATAAGACAAGCAACTTATCTAAATAACACGCAAATAACATCGATTTCTTTGATTCTTATTATAATGACAAACTTACGTTAAGTGATTTCGCTATCAAATACGCTAAAAAAGACATTATCTTTCGAGACGTATATGTCTTTGTAAATTGTATTAAGAATATTGCTTTTATTAAAGATAACAAGTTAATACGCAACAATTCTTTTACTTGCTTGCGAGATTAAATTCTTATTTAATATATTTTAAAGCTTATTGACAATAAGCGTCGCTTATTTAGTGTAATCGTTAAGTCGAATTTCAATCTAATTGAGTTAACTCGCTCAATCTTGACTCTAAGATTAGGCAAATTTCCTAGCTTAATAGAGTGGAGCGAACGAATAATGCGCGCCAAGTGTTCAACTCGATTCACTCGATCTTATCGATAAGATTGGTATAAAATTAAATAAATAATAAGATACGTCTTATGCTTTGCATAGTTAAATGCATCAACAATTTGCGTTCGAAACTTAAGTAACAAATTTAAGCAATAAATTAGTAGAGAATTAACGTTGTTTAATCACGTCATATATATAAAGATAAAATTCGTAAAATTGATTTTAAAAGTCTAAAACATTAAGTTTTAAGAATAAGTGCTTGTTAAAAGCTTAAAATAAAATTTAGCTACTATGACAATTGATTAAGCTTCGTTTGATATATGTCGAAACTAGACTAATCGCGTCGAGTTGAGTCATCGAGTTCGAGCTAGATTCCTAGCTCGCCAAGACTTGATTCAAGTTAGAAATCTTGGCCCAAGTATTTGAATCAAGTCAAAGAATAGATATGAAGTACTTAGCGTATAACTTGACTCAACTTGTCAAAACTCGAAGAATTTAGATTATTTTTAAAAAAGTGCATTAATCAACTTAATCAAGTTGATTAATTTAATTAATTTGTTTATAATATTATATAGTAATGCATTTAGATAATGCATTTGTACGTTATTTGTGCGTTATTATTTTTAAACTATTTTTAGTAATTCAAATAATGCGAATTTTTTTAAAAATAGAAAATCTTGGCATTTTGACGTCATTTTCGATTGCTTGACGAGTCGATCGAATCGAATTAAGAAATCGTTGATCTAAGATCGATTCCAAGTTGAATCAAGAGATTGATATTAAGTATTTAGGTTAAGCTAGAATGTTAGTATCGAAATCTGGCCCAACGATTAGTCTAGTCGAAACTAAGTTTCTCTCGCTATTTCTCTATTACGTTTAAGCTAAATTAATAATTATTTTATGTATTGATTCGTTTTCGCAAATATCTTTCGCGAACGAATTAACGTACTTTGACTTAATTTGTTCATTATGTATTATTGTCAACTCTTTGCGAAGACAAGTATAATTACTTGAGACATTAATTAAGAATAACTTAAGTTTTGCGAATACGCGAACAATGTTAACTTTATTTGCGAATAATTCGAGTTTTGATAACTTCTCGCATTATTGTTAACGTAATTTTGAATCTTATTTATCAAAAATATTAAAAAGAGATTAACAAAAAAACAAGTTTAAAATTCTTTTAACGTATTGATTCGATTTCGACTTCTATTGTTGCTTGCTATTGTTGTCGCATAAATAATGTTATTTAAATTATTTAACTTAATAAAAGACATCTTAAAGTCTAAGTTATTGTTCGATTTTTTATTATCGTTCTTTGATTTTGTTGTTTAAGTGATATTTAATAAAGATTTGTTGTCGTTAATTTTTTCAATATTTTGATTTAGCTTCTTCGCGATAATAAGTAGTATAGTGTTTGCGTTCTTTAAGATGTCTCTAACAAATTAATTTGTATATTTAATTATTATTATGTTTTTAACAATGTGTTCGCGAAATCGATTGCGACAATAAATAATTATATCGCACGTCATTAAAAACAATCGTTCGACATTAACATTTAAGATGAAAATTGTTTAAACGTCTTTAATTATACGAGCTAGTGTTAGAAATCGAGGCTTCAAAGTGCTTCAAACGCTTAAAATAAAAGACTTATTAATAGATTCGATTAACTTAGCAAGCTAAACAATCGTTTCGTTGATCTTCGTTTTTAGCGCAATATTTTGTGTACTATTGATAACGTTTTGTTAATTGTTAATGTTGCGTTAAGTAACTAGTACAACAATCGTTAAAGATTGTCTCTTTTTAAATTTAATAACAAGACGTCAATAATATTTTAATTTTTAATATTGCAAATAGTTATTATTGTAGTGTTTCTTAAACTCTTAAACATATTTTCGTTTATTAATTAATAATCAACTTTAATTTTATAGAAAAACGTCAATTTTTTAAGCAATAGAAGACGACAATAGAATGCGAAACATTATTAATAAAGTAAAATACATTATATATCAATTGTTTTCTAAATAAGTTAAGCAAAGTCTTAACATTAAAGTATATATTTACTTTGTTATAAATAACTTTATAGTATATATTAATTTAATTTTTGACGATTTAAATATTTTTTTGTAATTTTTTCGTCTAAGTTAAATCTAAAAGTCTTGCAATAATTTGTCGTTAATTTTTTAAATAATTATGCATTGCATTGTAAATCTTTTAAGCTTCGTATATTGTAAAATTCTAAAAAGAACTTAATGTTCAAGTAAGTTTTTTAAAAGATTTCAAAAGTGTTATTATGTAACGTATTTAATTTTACTTATTTTTTGTCAATTTTAGTATTCGAAACTTTGATTTCGCCCAAGTATAAAGTCATTTATATATAGAATTTTTCATGTTGTACGTTCGTTGCAACATAGCATAGATATTGTTTCAACAAATTTTAATATCTTAAATTATGCTTTTTATGTTTTTGTTTAATACATTATTTGTTTGAAGTTTGCGAAAGACTTTGTATCGAACAATTAACGCGTTGATTGCAATAACAATAAGTCGAATTTAAAAATTATACTTGTTAAAATTTATAACAATAAAAGTTAGCAATTGATTTTACTTTGCGCAAAGTCTTTTCAAAAAAATGTTTTCTCTTAATTAAATTATTAAGATTCTTTTTTTTTAAATTTAATAATAACATTTTTGTTTTAAACACGTATTTTGAGCGTTTTTAACAAATTATTAATCGCAATTTGCATAACATAACTTATGCAATTCATTGTCTTAAGCTTTAAATTTTAGATTATGTTATCGTTTCGCAAAGTTTTAATAAAAACTTTTCGTAATGTTTTGTTATTGTTAGCGTTGTTTACAATAATAGTTATTAAACAATTTTAAAGATTGTATTTCTTCAAGATGCTATATATTATATTCGTTAATCGCTTTTCTATGTGTCTATTTTTCAAAAACTTGAAAATCAATAAAACTTCTTTATATTATTAATTTATATTAATAAAATATGCGATAACTTTTAAAAAAGAAAGATAATTTAAATTTGATTAAATGTTTAAAGCAATAAACACTCAAGTACTTGTTTTTAAATTGTTAAGAACATTGCGTCTAATTAAATTTATACGTTTTCTAATTAACTTAACGAATCTTGTACGTTTCGAAATAGTTACATTCGTTCGTAAAAAACGAACAAATTCGTCGAAACTTAATTTTTTTAATAATTAAAAAAAAATTAGTGTAATTGTTAAGTTGGGTCGAACACTTTTTTTTCAATTCAACTCACTCTCTTGAGTCTTGTAGAATTGGGCCAAGATTAAGGCGCGAACCCAATTCTAGAGTCGAGTTTTGTCGAGTCAATGCCAAAAACTTAAGCTAACTTCGTCGCATTAGCATTCGCTTATTTTATCTTATTTTATTTATGCGCTAACTCGATTAAGCTAGCGCAAAATTCAAATTAATTCTATTAGGCTAGTGTAGAGTCCACGCTAATCACATATGATTAGCGTGTCACGTGACGTCACGTAATCGAGTAAATTGAATTAAACACTCGACGCGCATTCTTCGTTCGTCCCACCCTATTAAGCTAGAAAATTTGTTTGATTCTAGAATCAAGGTTGGGCGAGTTAGTTCAATTGGGTTGAAACTCGACCCAACGATCGCACTAAAAAAAATATTAAGATTTAACATTATTTTTATTAATTAATTATCAAAGTTTTGTTAATTGTATCGTTTTATTTTTTTGCGTTTTATAAATTTCGCTCTCTAAAATTAGGAATTAAAATTGTGTTAATACGTTAACTTAAATATAAGTAAAATATTATTAAAAAATAATAATAAAGTAATCATAAGAGCAAAAAGTTAATAGTTGATTGCAACAATAAAAGTCAAGTTCTAGAAATATAAGAAAAAAAAAGCGAAAATAAGTAAAAAAGTCTTAATTTACACTTTGCAAAAATTGCTCTATAATTCTTTGCAATAAATCTTTGAATTTTTAATTTTTAATTATTATCTTTTCTGTGTCGTCTTATAATAGAAATTTCTAAATTAATAAAAGTTAAATGAAAAAATGTTTTTTTATAGCTTTTGCAAATGATTTTAAACACATTAATAATCACGCAAGCAATCTTATATTAATTGCTCTAAAGCTTAATTTTTTGAGTTTAATTATTTTATTAAGAGTTTAAATGCTTTATTAATCTTAACTTTGTATCTTAATTTTAAAAAGTTTAATTTTATTATTATTTTTCGAATATAAAATGCTTCTTAATCGTTTATACAATTACGCTTTTATTATTGAGACGTAGAAATTCGTTAAGTGAAGACTCTATTTAACGTTTGTTTTTTCGAATAAACGAGAAAAGATTTTAGTAAGCTTTAATGACTTCTAGATTAAAAGAATTAAGTCGATAAAATATATTAAGAACGCTATTGTTGTTCGAATGCTTCTTTAGATTAAACAATGTATCTTAATTGAATTGCGAGAATTTTGTGATTATAATAAGATGCTCTAGAGATAGTACGTAGTGTTAAAAAAAAAAAAAAAAAAATAATACAAACATAAACGAAAATTGTTTTAATTATAAAAATAATACTTAGAGACTAAAATAATTAATACTTTTATATTTAATTTAACGACAAAAAATTCTATTGTTAAATTTTATCGTTAATTGTTTTTTTTTATGCAATTCGAAGCTCTATTATACGAAGAACGAAATAATTAATCAAGCAACAACGATTAAGTTTTTTTTAGTTATTTTAACGAAAATTATATTTAATTGACAATCAATTTACTTAAAATAAGCATTAATATATCGTTAGCGAATTTTAAAGAATAAAGTGTTAGTTTTGTAATTAAGTTGCAAAAAGATATGAAAATTAATTTAATAAAAATTCATAAACGATATTCGCTCATTATTAAACGTTAAGAAATTTGTTTTAAAGCAAACAAAATCAATTAGAGTAAAAGTGAAGTTACGACAATTATATTAGACTATACAAGTTGTCACAATAAGTAATAGAAGACAATACGAGAACAACTCTTGCAATTTAATTTATGTCGTAAACTTTTTGTTAATTATTTTTTATTTTATTGCTAAATCTCTTTTTGCTTAAATTTTACTTGAAGTTCGCATAATTAAACTTAATAATTGCTTTTAATTTATTTGCTTCATTGCATAACACAAGAAAGTCGAAATAGTTATAAGTCGCTTGTGCACTATTGATATATTTTATTTTCTCGTTTAATATGCGATATTTTTTAGCATTCGTTTGTAAAAGTGTTTCTTTTAAAAGCGCACTAAAGTTTCAAAATCTTAGTGTAACTTAAAAGCGTAAAAAGAACAATATTTACGTCGATTTATTATTTACAAATAGATTTTTCATTAAAATTGCGTCTTTTCTCTTAAATATAATGTTAAAAATCAAGAGTTATACATTTTGTATTTCTTGTTTGCGCAATAGTAGTTTTCGTAGATCAAACGTATCTTTTTGAGCTTTTATAAAAATTGTCGCTTTTTACGTCTATAAATAGCTATTAATTAATAAAGACGTCATTTAATACAATGTACTTACGTTAAAATTTTAATTCGACATAACTTTAATAATTGATACAATTAAATTCTATTTTAAGTTTTAATACTAGTTGATATGCTATTAAAGCTAGAATTTAAATATAATTATTTAATAAAAACTATAACGCCAAGTCACTACTTAAAATTTACTCGTCAAATTTTGTCTTTTCGACAATAGTTTTTTATCTTAATAATATAAGTTTTCGAGCAATAAAAATTAATGCTAAAAATGTGTGTAATTACATTATGCTATCTAGTAACATCTTAAATGCTATTTATTCTTATATTAATTTTTCAATCATTATTTATTTAAAGCTTTCCATTTAACAAAACAAACGTTATATATAATTGACGATATAATTGTTTATGAAGTTCGACGTTCGAATAAGATACTTAAAGCAAAAACTAATAGTTAGAAAGAGCAAGTCATTCTTTATTGTAAAAAAGCATTGTTTCTCGTGATAAATTACTAGAATTATAGATTTTGCTTAGCGCACGAAGTATTATTAAACGACACTTATTTACATTGACGACTCAAAGTAGATTTGCTATTTGTTAATAATTATAATAGTGTCGAAACAAATATTAATTTAAATGAAGTTAATTTCTAGTCACTTATTAATATTTTATGTCTCATTATTTTTAGTGTTACGACTTATAACTTTCGCAAATATTGTTTAAAACTTAATAACTCGATAATACAATAAAATATTAAGAGTTATTCGTTAGCGTCTCTTCTTGTAGCTTTTGCGTAATGTTTACTTAATAATTAGTAATGTGTAATTTCACGCATTTTGACGTCGAATTAAGAGAGATATAATAATTATTAATAAACAGTATAAGTTATCTCTTAAAATCTTGTATAGCAATACGTAATAATAGCTAAAGTCATAGTTTTATTGCTAAGTTTTATTGTTTTATGTATTGTATCTCTTCTCTTATAAAGTAAAATTAAAAATCGTTAACATAATTTATTAGAGTTCGTTGTAATTTAATTTTAAGTTTAATTAGAAATGCAACTAGCAATATGTAGCGACAAATTGTGCTTTAACTACGAAGTAAAAATAATTAAAAATAAAAACGAATAATGCTTGTAACATTTAAATGTTAAAACGAGATATTAACAAGTCTTATTTTTTTTATATATGTCGATTAATTTTAATCAATAATAATATTATTAATTATTGCGACATTCTAGAACAAGATGCGTTTAATTATTAAGATACTTAATTAAACATTTTATTAAATTTAACAATTAAATATAGCAAATCTAGTCTTTAACAAATAGATATAATTAAGAGACACAATTAAAAATGTGATCGTTAATAACGTATTTGCACAACATGTTAAATTATATTTCGATTGCATTTTTTTACGATGCGTTAATTTATTTTAAGATTTATTTAAATATCTAGTTCATTAAATTGTTTTTAACGATAAACTAGTAAATAAACGATAATTTTCTCGAATATTTAATTCTTTTCAATTATAACTTTACGACTTAAAAAGATAAACAAATTTATTACGATTTATTAATGTAAATGTGTCTTATAACATTGAAGCTAGCACGTAAGCTAAGAGTTCTACGATTAAAGAATTGTTCGCAAGAAATGTTTACTTTAATGATGATCATTAAATTGCAATTCTAGACATTAAAAAACTTTTATACGTTTTACACTTAAACGTTAAAGCAAAAAAGTAAAAATAAATTATTAAAAATATAAGAGAGAATTATTCACATAAATATTGTGCAACGATGAAAATTAATAACTAAAAATGTTTTATTGCTTAATTTTATTACTTCGTGCATTGTAGCTTTGATGTAAAAGTGTAAATTAAATTTTTATTATAATTTTTAATTTTAATATAATTTTTACTAAGATCGTACTAAATGCAATCATTGCTATAAATGACAAAATATCTTAAATAAGTTTTACTTATGTTTGAACTCAAATGTAGTAACTTTAAACACATTAGCACATAATTACGTCGCTACAATATCACATTAGCAAATCACAAATCAAAATAACATATTATTTAAATGTGATTTATATTTATTTAAGTTCTTGCATAGTGACGCTATTGATTAAAAAGTAAAGACAAATTCGTTGAACGAAGCACATTATACATTTAAAAAATAATATTAACAACTATTTTACGCTTTGTAATAAAGAAAAAACATATTACGAAAAAGAGCTTTTTGCGTTCTTAACGATTTCGTTCGACTAAAAGAATTTTTTTTCGATGACAAAAATCTAAAAGAACGAACGTCACATATATATACTTTCTTAACAAGAGTTTACAACAAACATTAATATTGTCAATTAATAATTAACTTTTTACAAACATTATAATGTAAGCAATTGAAATAAAATTCCAATTATTTAACGAAAACATTAATTAAATTTGTGAATTAAAATACTTGTGTTAATTAAATTAATACGTGCATAACGTCAATGTAATTAAGAAGCGTCTCGAAGCATTAAATCAACAATATTAAGACTTTACATAAAGTAACTATTGAAGCTATCTTAATTAATGAGATAAATAAACAAGAAGTAATGACATATTTAGCATAGATTAATCTAACAAATGCTATTTTATTGTTGCATTTTATTGCTTATTCGTTATCAATATTGTTTTGTTATATATTGATTGCTTGAATGCAATGTTGCAAACACTTTTGCAAATCACTTGCGAATTAAAGAATTACGTTAAAGAATTGAAGTCGTTCAAATTATAAATTAACGTTAGAGTTACTTTTGTTACTTTTGATTTTTAATTTAATTTCTTGCTATATTTACGTTCTTAACGTCGTTGTTTTTCTCGTTATTATTACTCTTAAGTTTCTCGACTAAACTATTATTTTTATCGACGTCATTTTAATTTAAATCGTATTTATTATTATTAAATAAAAAGCTACTTATGTTGTTCGAGTTGTTTTCGTTCGTATTATCTTGAAATTTAAAATTATTAAACAAGAACACTTTTGCTTCAAAATTAATATTTAAAATCAACAAAAAAAGAATACGATCAAAAAACGAATATTTGTTTTCACAAAATATATTAACAATTTATAGTAAATTGTAGCGATAACAACGCAAGCACATACTCAAATTTTAAATTTATAGCATTGTATAAATCTAAATAGTTTTTCTCGAATTTCTTCATTTAAGACGCAATTTTTTGTTCGCTTATATTTAAACTTCTTAGCTTATGTTTGTTATATTGTATTAGTTTTTGTTTTTATTTAAAAACAATACATCGCATATCTTTTGTTATTAAAGCAAAAAAAAATTCTTTTGTTTAACGTCTTGTTAATTGATCGTTTTAATTTAGCAACTTCTAAAATTAATAATTGAGTGCGAAAATAAAAGTTTTAACATGCAAATTTTAAATTAATAATCTTTTTTCTTTTGCTAAATTATGTAGTTATTAAATCTAGTTAACTTTTTCTTAACTTCGAATTTCTTTTTGATAGCTTTTTCGTCTAGTGTTTTTTTGTTATTTATAGCGATTCGATCAATTACGAATTTCTTTATCTAATTGTTAAAGAAGCAATAAACAATATTAGTTATCACTTATCGCTTTTGCTCTCTTGTTATCTTTTTTTCATTAGTTTTTTTTATGATAAATTTATAAATCGTTTGTTCGTTTTCGAACATCTTTTTGTAAAAGATTTAAGTTTGCAATTTCGTAAATAGCGTTATTTACGCAAAACGATCATTATATATCGCTCTTTAAAAGTTTTAAACGTTTAAATCGATTGCGACGAAATTGCATAAATGTTAAAAAACAAGCAATAAAAGAAAGTAGTAAAATACTTGTCGTTTCTTCTTAAGATTTTTAGCTCATTTAATTTGAAATTTTTAATTAAGCTTATTCTTGTTTTTGCGTCAAGTAACATTTGATCGATTTTAAATTAATTTGTCTCGAATTTAATTTAATATTGTTGTTAATAATCTTTTTTTAACATGTTTAAAATTGACATTTTAATTATTATTTCTCGAAGTTGTTCGTAATTTGAAATCGATTTTCTTTTCGAAGAATTCGCACTTTACTTTTTTTCATAATTGATCAAATAATAACATTGATTTATTATTAATATTTTTACATTATGATTTGCAATAATTAATAAAAAAATTTAACAATAGAACTTTCTAATTGTTTTAACTTTTTTGATTGTCTTTTTATCGCAAGAAGAAATTTCTTAATTACGATAAATAACATTGCGTAACACAATTAGCGCATTTAGCAATATAAACAAGCAACAAAAGTCGAATCTACATAGTGTGATCGTTAAGTTAAGTCGAACACTTTTTTCTTAATTTAATTCACTCTTTTGAATTTCGTAGAGTTGAACTAGGGCTAAGATTCGAACTCGACTCTAGGATTGAGTTTCGTCGAACTAATGCCAAGAATTTAAGCTAACTTCGTCACGTTAGCATTCGTTTATTTTATTTTATTTTATCTTATCTTATCTATGCGTTAACTCGATTAAGCTAGCGCAAGATTCATGTTAATCGCATATGATTAGCGCGTCACGTGACGTCACGTGATTGAATGAGTCAAGTTAAACACTTGATGCGCATTCTTCACTTGTTCCATCCTATTAGGCTAGGAAATTTGCCTAATTCTAGAATCAAGATTGGGCGAGTTAACTCGATTGAATTAAAACTTGATTCAACGATTACACTAAATCTACACATACTTTTTGTAACTTCACGATTGTCGTTGTTTATAGCGAGCTATTTACGATTTATTAATAAGACGTTGCAATTGCAAAATGAATCAATAATAATAAGTAAATATAATTGTTTATTTACTTAATTAGGTCGTTAGATAATTGCGATCTAATAAATTATTGTTGCGTAAATTAATCGAATACTTATAATGTTAACAACTTATTAACGAACATCACAAATAATTTTATTATAATTTATAAATCTTAAAAGCTCTTCGTTTATAACAAAAATCACTTATAGAGTTTGTTATAATAATATCGCTAAATTACATTGCTAAATCACATTATTAATTGTTGCTTAAGCTTATATCTTTAAAAATGTGCAACAAGAAATCAAAAACAATAAATTCAATTAAAAATTGTCGTTCGTATAAATGTTTTCTAAATACGTGCGTCATAAGTATAATAATGTTAGTATAAAAAAGAAACGCAAACAAGACGCTATTCGAACATAACAACAACTATATAATCGTTAAAAAAAAGTAAAAAATAAATAAAAACAACAAAATGACGTAAATACTTACTTAAAAAAAGCATCTAAGAAATTCAAAATTATGCGATATAAAAAAGATAATAAATTTGTCTTCTATTTATAGCTAAGTTTTAGTGCTAATTAAACTTGTAGCGATGACGCTCAAAGAAATTCGTCAATATTAAAACTTTACGAATTTTCTAATTAGAAAGCTATTGTTCGCAAGACTTTGCAAAGAAATCGTTAACAACTTCGCAAAATAAAAAGTTATTAAAATAAAAAAGACCACAATTAAGACGTTGCAAGAGACAACTAAAGCGTAAATCGTCTTTGCTTTTAAATATAAAATCGATTAATTACGTTTCTAGTGCAATCTTATTTAGTTAACATTGTTTAACGTTTGTTCGAACTATTATTTACGACAAACGATAAACATTACAATTTAAAAACTTGACTTTAATTTAATATTATTTCAAGATTATAATAGATAAGAAACTAAGAATGTAACTCGATTTTTCTCGAAAATTATTGTAAATATTTTTGTTGTTGCTTTTTACTACGAACAAGAATTCAAGACGCAAACAAACGTTATAGAATCAATGAGTTATCTTAATAACTAACAAATACATTTTAATATTAATAGATTATTCGCAAATCAAAGAATATTTCAAAATAACTACAATGCACTTTAGAGATTGTCAACGTATATTTAGAACAAAATAGTTATTACTAAAGCATAATTATTTGTTTGATTAAGATATTAATATAAAGATTATTACTAAAAACGTAACTAGACTAGTCGCATCAAGTCAAGTTATCAAGTTCGAGCTAGATTCCTAGCTTGTTAAGACTCGATTCGAGTCAAAAATCTTGACTCAAATATTTGGGTCGAATCAAAGGATAGATATAAAGTACTTAGCGTATAACTTGATTCGACTCGCCAAGACTTGAAAAATTTAGATTGTTTTTAAAAAAGTGCATTAATCAACTTAATCAAATTAATTAATTTAATTAATTTGTTTATAATATTATATAGTAATGCATTTAGATAATGCATTTGTACGTTATTTGTGTGTTATTATTTTTAAACTATTTTTAGTAATTCAAATAATGCGAATTTTTTTAAAAATAGAAAATCTTGGCATTTTAACGTCATTTTCGATTGCTTGGCGAGTCGATTGAGTCAAATTAAAAAATTGTTGATTCGAGATCAATTTCGAGTCGAGTCAAGAGATTAATATCAAGTATCTAGGTTAAGCTAGAATGTTGATATCGAAATCTAATTCGACGATTAGTCTAAACGTAATGTAAAAAAGAAAATTAAGATTTCGCTAAATAAGCGATTGAACTTCAAGCAACCTTTTTCTCTTTTTAAAATTTTGTTGCTTTTATTTCAAATGCTTTGTAATTAAACTTAGACGATAAATTAAATAAATTTCTTCAAATTAAGCTTAAATTTTTTATCGATTTCGTCGATTTCGTTAGCAAACAACATTGTTATAGCTTCATTGTCTTCGTAAACATTTAACACAAAAGCAATTATTAAATTCGAATATCTAAAGATATTTAGATTAATTAATAAGAATTATAGTAATCTCTTCAAAATTAAAGCATATCGATAAATATCGTTTATCGCGTTGTTAGAATTTAAACATTGACTTAAAAATCTACGATATTTCTTTTTCGAATCTTTATTTTTTGTTGTACGCAATTTCACTTTTTTGCGAAAATATATTAGTTGCTTATGTATAGTTATCACATTTATAATTTTGCGAATTATCAAATAAAAAGAGTTTCGCAAATTAGAATTTTAAAACTATTATTCGTATTATTAGTAACAAAAAGCAACAATAAAAATGAATAAAATATGTTTTGCTTACAATAAATGATTCGTTTATTAATTTGCGATTTTTTGTTTTATTGCTTTTAACTTTTGTTTAACTCTTTAATTTTATAATAATCGTAAACTTCTTTTTAGCAACGATAATTTTCTTTGTTAATTTTCTTTTAACTTTGATTACAAATAATAATGTTACAAACTTCTTTATTATAGTTGTTAATTTTCTAAAGCTTAAAGTGTTGCGCTTCGCGATTAATGTTAAGATGTTTATTTTTCTCGTATTAATTGCTCGTTTTTTAGAGTCTCTAGAATTGCTCTAGGCAACTAATGTTAAAATAATTGTTTATTTCGTAGCAAGCGTTTCTTTCTTATTAGATTTTCTTTCGCGTTTAATTGTTAAATTTGAAGCATTGTTGTACTTTATTTAATATTGAAGTTAAATTTTTTTTTTCGAATCGAATTCGTTTATTATGTTTGATTTGATATCTTGATTCAATGTAGTTTTCGCTCTTTTTGTTAGACGTTAAGTAAAAAATGTAATCGAAATTCGACTTAAGAATTGTTAAAAACTTGACGCTAATATTATCATTTAATATGTCGTTGTACAAAAAAAATGTGCGTTGTAATGTACTTTAAGCGACTTTGCGATTAACAAATCGTATTCGTTGTAATAAAATATAAGAGTTTTTTGCTAGCAATTTTTGTTTAATAACGCTTAATCTTAATTCGCGTTCTTTTAAATTCTTAATTACTAACTTTTTGCGCTTTGATTTCGACTTAAATACGAGTTTCAATTGTAGCGAAACATTTTTTATTAATACGTAAACGATAGAAAGTAGCAATGAATTTAAGAGAACGTTTATTTTGTTTAATTGAATTAAATCTATTTTGAAAGTTTTTAAAATTTTGCGAGCTATTAAGTTTTCGCATCATTGTAAATATTCTTAATATAAAAAGAAATATAAAGACAAAATAAACAAATACGATGAGCGCAATTATATAATAAATAATTTAACAATAAAAATTAACAATATTTTTAAAATACAATTTAGAATTACAACAAATATCGTAACTACAATTTGTTAATTCGTTATATTATATGTTGCATTGCAATAATAAGTAGCACAATTGTCTTACAAGTACAATGTAAATCTTTTGCACAATACTTGTGTTTAAATAATAAGTTTAACGAATGTAAAAGTGTTGTTTGCGACATTAATTATATGCAATGAATTTACTCGCAATGCTTTGTTTTTTTAAATTTGATTTTTGCTAATTTAACTCTAGTTTATCAAATATCTTAAGATTTAACAAATTAATTAATACGCAACATCTTATTATAGAAATCTTGAAATTATTTAATTAATAACTTAATTAAGTTTGAAGTTCATTAATAGAAAGAAAAATAAATATAAGAAATCTAATAACTTTTAGCTTAATTTAAAAACTAATACTTTATAAAATGCGATTACTTGATATCACTTGTATTTAATTGAAATATTTAACTTTTTACGATAATTAATAATTTAACATTCGAACATTTAAACAAGTTTAAATTCGAATCACACATTAATAATACAAAAAGCGCAAACATTGTCAAGAATTGCACGAATTTAATGTTAGATAAAAAACTTTAAATCTTAAATATTACACAAATTTATTATAACTTCATTATGAATTTTGCGATAACGAACGAACAAAGAAGTGCGACATTTCGTATTTACTATTATATTACATTGTTAACATTCGAACTTAAAGAATAATTTTGTCGCAATTTACAACTTTTAGAGTTTCTAAAATTATGTAATATTTAAACAAACTTTTTAAAAATTTTATCGAATCATTATGATAAAAATACGCAACGATAATCAAATGGAAATTATTATAATACAAAATACGATAATACAAGTTCTTTAAGACGCTATAAAGACGTATGTTATTAAAATGTTTAAAGATAAAATCTTTTGTGCAAATTAATATACAATGTTAAGAGAACGTAGTATTTGTGAATCTTACGAAACATAATAAAGAAATTAATTACATAAAGATTAATTTAAATTATATTCGAACATATTTTAAGCAAGTTAAAGAACTTAACTTGATAGCAAAAACAAAGACGTCGACGATAATTAACTTAATAGCGAAAACGAAAACGTCAACAACGTTTAACTTGATAACGAAAACGAAGACGTCGACGACGATTAATTTGACGTTGACGACGATCAAAATGTTAACAAAGACAAAAACAACGACAAACTTGTTAACGATTTTAAATAAATATTAATGTTAAATTTCTTGATAAAGTTCTAAAAAACGACTCTATTATTGCTTATCTTAAGATTATAACAATTTTATTGTTTTTTTTTATTGCTAATGATAAATAGAAGTTACGACAAAATTTCAAGTAATGCGTTAAACATATTAAGATTTTAAGACTTATATATACAATTGCGACATTCTTAGAGATTTTATAATATAAAATTAAGTACGTAGTGAAATTTAAATTTAACTAATCTAAATAGCAATTAAACGATAGAGATTATCGCAACTAATATAATAAAAAAAATTACACGTCTCGCATTAAATTCTATTCTTTTCTTTATTCTTGTTAAAACATTCTACTTTATTTAATAATGTAAATGAAGTTTTTCAATTTATTGTCAAAATTTGTCTTATCGTTCTTTATTTTATTATCGCTAATAACAACTTTAATCTTGTCGTCTAAGTATACATTTATTATTAATGTTGTTATCGAACTCGTATAATTATAAAACACGCGTCAACTATTGAGCGCAACGATAATACATATAAGCAAAAAGCATAAAATAAACTTGTCGAGCTTACTAGAATAACTCGATTGCATCGTTATAATTTTGCACTTAATTTATAAATATATTTAATGCGCTCTTTGAGTTTGCGTCTTAAGTCTTTATTAATTTCGTAAATTTTAAATAACAAATTAATTGCTTTTAACGTAGCACAACATTAATAATCTTTTTGGCAATCGAATGAAACGAACGATCGTAATTAAATTTATCGTTTTAAAAAATACAAGATTAGCAATAAAAATTAGTAATAAAAGCGTTGAAAAAATACATACTTGTGATGTCTTGCTAACAAGCATAAAATCTCTTGTATTTGCGAAATTCTTAATGCTAAACTTGAACGTTATCGCTTTGCGAGACTTAGCGAACGTTAATTTAACAAATTTACTAGATACAAGTTTCTTTTTTACAATTATAATCTTTTTAAATGTAACTTTTTTCGCGAATATCGCTTTTGTTGACGTAGACTCATCTTTTATTATCGTTTTTAAATAATTGTTTGTGCAATTTTTTGCAACGAACGATGCAAAGTCTATTATTGACGACAAGTAGTCTTGCTTATTTTCTTGTTCTTCGAATTAACGCGCAATCTTCGCATTTGAATTAAAGTTATTATTCTTAAATCTCTTAATTGTTTAGATAAAGCAATTATATGTTTTCACATATTTGTTTAAAATTAGAAAAATTTAAAACACACTCTATTATTATTGTACGTATTAGCATTTATTTTTTAATCGTATTAAACTTGTTAAAAGCTTCAATATGCGTCTTTGATAAAAACTTTAATTGTATAGAGCGAATTGCGAAAGCTTTTCTCTTGTGCGAAGTCAAAAGCGATTTAACTTTTAACGCATCGCTATTGTTATTGTTTGCGTCGACATTATTATCGTTTATGTAATCTTTCTTTGCAATGAAATTAGTATTAAAATTTAACATTATATAAATTGCGACTTTTGTTATTTGTTTTTTTAATTTCTCTACAATAAAAATCGAAATTTTAAGAATTATTTAAACGTCTCATTGTGAATATCGCGATAAAGTGAGAAAATTAGATTGTTTAAAGAGTGTAAAGTTAAATAAATATAATAAGTTTCTTAGTTTACTTCTTGCAAGACGCGATAACAACAAAACAAACAAGATCTTAATTAGCGTAATAACAACAATTTTCTCGCATATTAAAGACATGCTCTTAACTATTGTTGCTTAATTAGTGTTGCTTTTATCTTTTATTAAGTTAAACTAATTAAGAAAAACTAATTTGCTTATTGCAATAACTATGACGCATAAAAACTCGCTTATAAATGTTAATTAATAAATGCTAAATTTTATGCAACGTTTCTTGTTAAGTAATCAAAAAGACTTAATTATTTTAATCGACAATTTTCTTACAAACATAAGACGTTCAAAAAGTATATACTTTTGTCTCGCATTCTATGCGTTGTAACTTACGATCGCAAATTTAAAAGAAGTCATTAAATTAAATTTTAACTTATAGTTATTAAAACTTATTCGTGATCGAAGTCTTAATCTAAATTAAAACAATAATGTAAAAAAGAAAAATTAATATTTAAAAGAGTTTGCGTTACGAAAGATATTTAAGAAATTTATTAATTTCGATTTTATAAATTTAGCAACGAGAAAGTACACAAACGCGACGTTAACTCTTTAGATCAAGATTATTAAGCAATCGTTTACATAAACATCTAGTTTCTTAGATTTCTTTATAAATGCTCGCATTAACGACAAATTAAAAGACAAATTTATTGCTTTTTATTATTAATTAATATTGTTAAAACTTGAACTAGACATCGTTTTAAAGAAGATTATTAATTATTAGCAAAAGCTATCGCATGTGATTTTCGAATAATAGTTTTATCATTATTATCAAGATATCTTGCTAGAGATTAATATTGTTAATTACATTAATTAAATGCAAGACGATGCAATAAAAACGTTGCATAAGATCGTAAAGATATATTTAATTAAAATGTTCAAAGATAGACATTTGTTTCTATATTTTATTTAACAATTAATCGAACAATTCTAGTTTTAATTAATTACGTTAAATATAACGAAGTAAGAAAGTTTTTGCATGAGCGTTTTGCAATTGTATAACGTTTTCTCGAAAAAACGCAAACGCAAAAGAAGTTTACTTCAAACGTAGATGCAAAGATAGAATAGATAAAATCTTAGACGACTTATTAAAGATGTGAAGAACGAAGATTAACGAATTGACATGTATACGTAGTTTTAATTTAAAGATTCTACTACTTATTTCTATTGTTTTTTTCTCGAAATTGTGATCAAAATTAATGCGCCATCTCTAGTAATCACATTTGTAATCGATGAGATAATAAAATTCTATACATATATATAAAGATTTTACTAAATATGCATCTCGCTTAATTTATTGTACTTGATTGAATTAAGCTTTTGACATTAACTTGACAAAACTCAATTCTAAGATCGAGTTCGCGTCTTAATCTTGGCCCAACCCTACGAGGCCCAAGAGGATGGGTCGAGTTGAGAAAAAAATGTTCGACTCGACCCAACGATCACACTACGCTTATTTAAGTATAACAATTATCTAAACAAGTAAATCAAGACTTTTATTCGTTAATTTCGCGAGTCTTTTGCTAAGACTATAAAGATAATTATTAGTAAACAATATATTACTCAAAACGCTCGTCATTAGCAAGAGCCTTATAAATATGCTCAAATTATAATAAGAGTTGCGAGATCGATTAAACTATCTATCTATAATTAACTTTAAATTATAATTTATATAAAATAAGTTAAATGTCGAATTTTAACGCGACGTATCTATGTCGCAAATCAATATTACTCTTAATGCGTTTCTTAAGAATCTTAATAATCGCAAGAAGATATAATAAAAGCTTATAAAAGCACGTTCTAGACTATCGAAGCAAAAGAGTACTAGCGATTGTAGAAACAAGTTCGCAATAAATAAGAACAAAGATTATAACAAAAGCTATAACAAAGACAATTAGAGCTACAATAATTGTAATATGCTAGATATTTCTTCAAGCAACTTTAGATCTCGCTTTAACTAACAAGATAATAAGTACAATTAATTCTTTTGTTTAAGATTATAGCTTATCTTTTAGTTATTTATTGTTAGGGATCACTAGATTAAAATGCATAATGTGGTGGATAAAGTCGTTGTTTTTTTATCTATCTAACTGTTGGAGATAGATATATGGGCAAATCGATCAACACGACGATCCTAGTGCCAACGCTAGGTCTAATTAGGCAGAAGTGTCGAGCAGACCTTATGCGCCATGGCAATCCGTAACATTTATGTCGAATTTTGCGAACTTCGCATCTTAGCAACAAACGCAATTATTTTCTTAGCAAAATCGTGTTTATTAAACTTAGAACAATTAGCAATTATACTAGCAACGAAGTTAATTCTCAAATAATCAATTATTATTGCGAGCTTTGCTTGCTTTATCTTAATCAAAGTAGATTATCGCTAATTTTGTTGTTCAAAACGCGCTCTCAAACAAGTCAAATTTCTATTAGAAATAGCAACAATTGTTTTGTCGCTATAATAGCAATTAACATCGACAATCTTCTTAAGTACAATAAACTTATTAAGATATTTAGAATTAAGAGAATTATATAAATTACGACAATTAAGATGCGTATTATAATAACAAAGATTATTATAATAACAAAGAATACTATAATAATAACAGTAACAAGACTTACGTCGCTTATCCTAATAAAGATAAGAATAAGATAAATAGTAATTATAATGTTATAGACGTTAAGAAGATTATTAATGTTAACTTTGTTAAAGTCTTAAGACAACAATCTATTATTTGCTATTTTTGTCAAAAGAAGTTCTTATTAAATAACAAGCTTTATTGTTACGTGCGAGTATATCGCAAATTAACAATCAAGATTGTCAATACTTATTACAATAATTATCTAGATAAAATTCTATTGACGTCGTCTACTATTATTATAGAATCTATTGCGTTATCTATTACGCAACTTAAGTACAATTTTTGTTTGTAATACTACGTTCGTGCAAAGATACAACATGCTATTGACAATAAAAAGATAGAGAAATGTCTTGACTTTGATGGTAATATATTATTTGTTAATCGCAAATTTCTTACTACGCAATTACATAAAGAGATAAGAAGAATTATTAGTTTTTTTAAAGTACGTAATATAGATAATTGCAAACATAATACGTTAAAATATTGCGATTTGAACTTCTATATAACTAAAATGTTCGAAAATAAGACTTCGATTATCGCACACTTTAAACGAGAGATTTATATAATAGACGATCTTCGAGCAAAAGTGTTTATTAACATTAATATACTTAAACTCGAGACTATAGTTGTCGACGTAATTCGAAAAAAGCTAGTTGTAAATAGTTGTAATATTATAGCACTTCTCTTCGTAATATTAAGAAAAAAGCGCGTAAAACGCAAGTCACATAATTAGAAGCAAGTTACAGTATCTTTACATACAATAATAATAATATTGATAAAGTATCGCGAAAAAGTTATATTAAACAATCGCAATTACAACTTTCTATTTAGATTAAACATAATTTTAAGATTTAATAACAATTTCTTCGTTTATATAGTAAATGCAAATATCGCAACAATTTAGATACAAAACGTGTTCAACAAGATCTTTGTTGTGTCAAAATATCTTATAATCGAAGCATTGCAAGATTACAATAAAGATAATTGCTATTTAGCTTATTCGAAGAATGCACATCTAGTTATTATATTTTTCTAAAGATAATTTAAGCGATTGAAGCAAGTTGCAAAGCATGCTATTGTAATAGATTTGATTGCAATTATTGTCTTCAATAGCAATATTAACACATTTATCTCTTATCTAGATCAAGAATTCGTAATATCTTAAATTGATAACACAATAAGTAAATTAACGCTTTTGATAAACACTTTTGATAAACACTTTTTATGCAAACATCTTTTTATCTATCTTGCAACTTTTACAATTTTACGACAATACATTTTTATCTTACAATAGTAACAATTTTACTATCGAAGCATCTATAAAGATTATAATGTCTAATAAAATTATTATTTACAATCATAATTTTACATACAATTGTTTATCTACAATTGCAAAGAAATATCAAGAGATCTTCGATAATTTCGATAACATCGTCGATCTATCTAAAGAGCAATAAATGCAAATATCTGCTCTTTTTGACGCTAAATTAAATGCTTCGAGAATCTATTCTTTAAGCTCAAAGAATAAGAAGATAATTAACAAGAAATTCGATCGTCTTTATATCGAAGAAAAGATATTGTAAACGACGCAATTTATCGAGTACAACTATCTCGTCTTCGTAGTATAACAAATTGTTAATAAGATACGTAAGAGTCGCGTTGTAATCGATATAAGAGATCTTAATAAAATCTTTATATTTGACGCATATCTTATGTCGCTACAATTAAACGTGCTAGCTATAATAATAAGATTTTCGTATATTTCGATAATAAATTGTGCTAACTTCTTTTATCAATAATTAGTACAATATTAGAATTGTTACAAGCTTATTGTAATTAATTATCGCGATAGTAAGCAATAAAATGTAACAATTATAAGATATTGAAACTTGTTAATCTACTTTTAAAGACAAATAGATGTTATGTTACGTTTATATAACTTTGCTAGAGTTTACGTTGATAACGTAATAATTTACTCTAGTAGTTTGAAAAAACATCTACGTTACTTAAACGAGATCTTTAGTTTATTTAAACGTATAAACATTGTTATTAAATCTAGTAAGATCTTTCTAAATTATTCTATTATTGCATTTCTTAATTAAAAGATTGATAGTCTTGATTTTATTACAACAAAAGATAAGTTTTTTGCAATTTGCAATCTTTAATCTTCTAGAACATTAAAGTATTTGAAAATCTATCTTGACAAGATTAATTATCTACGCCAATATGTATTATACTATGCGCAAAAAGTCGAAGCATTTCAAATGCGCAAGACGCGTCTTCTTTGTAAAGAATCTATTAAGAATATTGCAAGAAAGAGATACTCTTAATCGACAATTATTTATTTATTTAACTTAGTAAAACTCGACTTCTTTAATCAATTTTAAGAAACGTTTACTAGAATTATCTTTTTTACATATTACGATAAAACAAGAATCTTGTTTGTCAATTTAGATGCGTCAAAGAAAAGAGATTATAAAGTAATAATATATTATGTAAAACACAATAAGGAAATTATTAAGTATAGCAAGTCGTCGCATCGCAACGACGTTAAACTTATTATATTTCTTAGCAAGATTTTATTCGAGATAGAAGTTAAATATTGATTTACAAAATTAGAAATAATTGCTTTTGTATAAACAATTCGCAAGATACAACTAATAATTGTTAATTCAAATTATCTTATCGTAATATGTATAAATTATAAAGTTAGCTTCTTAATTGTAAGACAAATCAAGCTTAGTTCTAGCAATACAAATCGTCTAAATATAAAGCTTGTACGCGCGTTTATCTATTTGTCTTAGTTTTGATTAAATATATATTATAGATTCGACAAATCTAATTTAATATTTAATATCTTAAGTCGACTATTTATTAAGTTTATTAAAATCGATTATATTGACGCTTTTAATATAGATAACTTTTATAACAAGACAACAATCTATACGTACAATTAAGCGATTATAATTATAAATAACGCTTTTTGCGTCAAAATTTAGCAAGAATATTAAAAAGACTCTATATAAAAAAAGCTTTTTTTGATGCTTCGCAAACTCGCGATCGCAATTACTATCAAAACATTCTTAATTTTTGATGTTTTTGTTAAAGATTAAATTAGCTCTATTAAAGCACAATCTATAATTATAAAATTATCTTTCAATAATACAACGACTATTAAAGCACAATCTAGCTCAAGTAAGATCGACAAATCGATATTACTTATACGCATTAATATCGATTTCTATTTAATCGACGAACTTATTTATTATATCAAGAACAACAAGACATGTTTGTGCATATCTTAGAATATCGAAAAAACGATAATAAAAGTCGCATACAATAATTGCTTTTACGCAAGTTATTATTGTGCTTATATTAAATTAAGTAAAACAATATATATTTACAAGTTATCAAGAAAGTTTATTATCTATATAAGATATTGTTCGCAATGTCAATTAAATTAAACGCGTTATTATCGCGAGTATAAAGTTAATATCTTTGTCTATCTCGTTTATACTTTTTTACATTATAGCAATAGATTTTGTTTTAGCTTTACTTAAAACAAATTCTTAATAGTACAATTGTATACTTAATGTTATCGACAAATTCTTAAGAAGAATTCTATTAATAGTAGAGAGATCTATATTTAACGTTGCTAAGTAAATCAACAAAATTCTTAATAAATTGCAATCTACGAATTAGAGTATATTTGCGTCGATTATACTCGATTGCAATTTTAAATTTCTCTTCAACTTTTAAATTAAAATGCTTTAAAGACTTAGTGTGCAAATGCTTCTTAGTTCGATATATTATTCGCAAACAAATAATCTTTCAAAACGCATTAATTAAACTTTTAAAATAGCTTTTTGCTATTTTATCTTAGACAATTTCGACGTCGATTAAATTGAAATCTTGTCATTTCTTTAGATATGCTTCAATAATTTATCTAATACTTTAACAAGTAAATTACTTAATAAGATATGCTACAATTTCAAGCTTAGAGAAGCAATTTATATTGCTATTGCAATAAACAAGAATCTTGATAAGAATATTAAAGTGCAATTCGACAATCTCGAAATTACGCGTTTTCGCTATTGACAAAAGACTATTAATGCGATCTTCTATGCTAGTCTTTTGTCAAAGATTAGATACGATTTAATGTACATTCCTTTATTGCTTAGACTAGACGACAAGATGTTTCTTCGTCTTTATCGCGATTACATACTTCTTGATAAATAGAACAAAAAACTTAGCAATCAACTTATTAACTCTTTCTTGTTAAACGACGCATAAATAGTGTGATCGTTGAGTTGAGTCGAACACTTTTTTCTCAACCCGACCCACCCTCTTGGACCCCGTAGGGTTGGGCCAGGGTTAAGGCGCGAACCCGACCCTAGGGTCGGGTTTTGTTGGGCCAATGCCAAGAACTTAAGCTAACTTCGTCGCGCTAGCATTCGCTTATCTTATCTTATCTTATCTATACGCTAACTCGATTAAGCTGGCGCAGGATTCAAATTAGCCCTATTAGACTAGTGCAGGGTCCACGCTAACTACATATGGTTAGCGCGTCACGTGACGTCACGTGATCGAATGGGTCGGGTTGGACACTCGACGCGCATTCTTCGCCCGTCCCACCCTGTTGGGCTAGGAAATTTGCCTGACCCCAGGGTCAGGGTTGGGCGGGTTAACCCGATCGGGTTAAAACCCGACCCGACGATCACACTACGCATAAATCGATTAACGTACAAACTTGATTTATTATCTAGATAACGCGTTTACTTAAGAATATTAATTACTCAACTAAAGTTTACATCTAATAATAACAATTTTTACAATCGATCGCGTCTCGATTACTTAGAGAAGATTAGAATCGAAAGCGTTCTTAACACGTTATAAATAAAATTATACAAAATAAAAAAATCAATTAATAGACGTGTTAGAAAGTTCGATTTTACGCAAGTAATTTAGTATTTTTTACGCTAGAAGAGTTACGAATCTAAGTACAATAAATAAAAATCTATTATTGCTCTAGATAGATTTATCGATCTAGTCGAAGACTACAAAATCGCTTACTTTTCTAATATCTTAATAATAGAGCGTTTAATCAAGATTAAAGAGTTTAAGAGATTAACAATCTTATATAGATTGTTTACGAAAGCACTTGTTCTTTTATCGAAGCAAGATTTTACTCTTACAAAAGCATTTATTTTTTTATAGAAGCACAACTCTATAATGCTTCGTCAATTACAAATGCTTATTTATATATTATCTAGAACTTTTAACTATTAAGAGAATAAACATTTGTTTACTATCTTTATCTTTACAGCTTTTGTTTCTTATATCAAGAATCTTGATGCGATTTTCTTATTGTCTTTATTACGTCGAAGCGATCGTCTTCGACAATAGCTCTTCCTATTCTTTCTTATATTACGACTCTTTACGTTGACATGATTTGCGCGAAAAGAACTATTGAAGCATAGCGAGAACGCTACGCGTTTTTTGATTAATAATAGATTGTTATAAATATTGCACCTAGATAATAGACCAAGTGATTGCATCTTAAATAACATCTACTAGGCGATAAATTAGAGTTCTTAATTAGATAATCACGATTAAATTCTAATTAACCTAGATCGACAAACGCGCTAGTAGTGTATATAGTCGTTCTTTATAGCTTTCATAGATTGCAACTCTTTCACACCTTAATAGTAAAAGAGAGAGTTTATTGTAAATAGACTAATTGTTGGGCTAGATTTTGATACTAACATTCTAGCTCGACCCAAATACTCGATATCAATCTCTTGACTTAACTTGAAATCGATTCTAGATTAACGATTTCTTAACTCGACTCAATCGACTCGCCAAGCAATCGAAAATGACGTCAAAATGTCAAGATTTTCTATTTTTGAAAAAATTCGCATTATTTAAATTACTAAAAATAGTTTAAAAATAATAACGCACAAATAACGTACAAATGCATTATCTAAATGCATTACTATATAATATTATAAACAAATTAATTAAATTAATCAACTTGATTAAGTTAATTAATGCACTTTTTCAAAAATAATTTAAATTTTTCGAGTTTTGGCGAGTCGAGCCAAGTTATACGCTAAGTACTTCATACCTATTCTTTAATTTAATCCAAATACTTGGGTCAAGATTTCTAACCCAAATCGAGTCTTGACGAGCTAGAAACTTGACTCGAATTCGATGATCTAGCTCGACGCTACTAGTCTAGTTGTAAAGAAGTAATTGACATTTGTATTTGCGTTTGCGTTATAGAAGAAAAATTTACTAGAGTCTTGTTTATAAGATTCTTTAAGAGCAATTGCGATGCAATGCGTCTAATATTATTTTAATCGTTTGCATAGTTTTCAAAATTTGTAGTTTAATTATTTATAGAAACTTTTAAAATTTATCGATAAACGAATACGTAAGAATTAAGATTTTGCAACAACAATAATTGTAAATTAATATATATATACTTAGAGAAAGAGTTCGAAATTCTTATACAACTTTGTCGAAAATTGTATTGACGTTAATTTAAGATTTAGTATTTGTAACGCTAAGTCTTAAGTAATTAAACTTCGTCGATTCGCAATATCGCTAGCGATAATTAATGTTTTTAAGTCGCATTATTATTATCAAAAATTCTTCTCTAAACAACGCTAACAAAAAAACATATATTTTTTGTCGATAAATGTCGATGCAAGCATCTCAAAAAGATAGACAATAATATAAACAAAAAAACAAAAGATTTAACTTATTATTTATATCTTGTATCGCATTATTAAAGCTTGTATTAATTGTCTTTTTATCGAATTGTTTAACTTTTAGATAATTCTTGTAAAATTTAATTTTGCAAACGAGAATAATATCGATTTCGAATAATATATCGATCGATAATTATTATTTAGTATTTGTTTTCTAACTTTGAACTATTCGCAATGTAAAGAATTGCTCGTTTAAAACATTACTTGTCTCTAGTATTGCATCGCGAAAAACATTATTAAAAGCAAAATCTTTCTCGCGAACAATTTAGACGAAGTTTATTATAATAGATTTATCGAAAAATATTCTAACAAAATTGCTTAATAAAGCGACGAGAAGATTGTTATTTGCGTTAAGCAAATATATATAAGCTCTAAATTTGTCGCGAGAATATTCTTTATTTATACTATTAGTTGCTTATTGTTTGCAACGACAATTTTTAATACGTTCTTGTTTAAAATCAAGTTTTATTTAATACTTTTACTTACGTTCGCAAGTTCTAATCTTCTACTTGCGTTCGCAACTCTCTATTATATTTATAAGACATAAATCGAGCATTGTTTTAACAAAATCAATAATAGAACTAGTTGTCAAAGTAGACGTCGACATAGAGATAAAAGTCTTGAGAAACGCATGCTTTCTTGCTCTTAATATATCTCTTTTATTATATAAATTGTTATTAAGATCGATTATCTCGCATCGACGTATAACAAATTTAGAAGACTTAGTAAAAGTGCATCGATCAATTGTGTGCTCTTTAACTTAGTTTTTGACGTTTTTTGAATTAAGTTTATAATGCTTGTTGTCGTTTAAATAGCACTTCTTTTTATTCTTGTTTGTATATTTATAATTCTTGCATTTGTGCATATTTATAATTTTTTTTGTCGTCGCAATCTTGTTGCTTTTGAGTAGATTTCAATTGCAATTAATATTTCGCAAATTGCTTTGTTCTTCGCAATCTTCGTCTTAATTATTGTTGCAAAAAGCGACTTTTTTAAAGAAGAAAAATCTTTTAGATGCGATAAAAGTATGTTTGATTCGATTCTACTATATAAGAACGAAACACGTACTAGCATCTCTTGTTTTTTAGATCATAAATAAAAGCACTTTTTAATGTGCGAAATTATATTAAATAGTTAATCTAGATTGTTTCTAAGTTTTGAAACTAGTCTTTAATTAAACTTTTGATCTTTTCAAATAATTATTATCTTTGATTTTAGTTTATAGCACGAAATTTTATTGTTTTTAGCATGCAACTTTTCTCTATCTTGCACACAAATCTAGATTGTTGTATAGAATCAACTATTAATATTACAAACAACAATTAGTTTATTGTCTTATTTAAAGAAAATATTATTGTCGAAGACGACAATATAGACTAACGTGTAATTCTTTAAAGCAAGCAATTTATTCTTTTTTTTTTCTTTTTCGTCTCGCTTCTTGTATAGTCTTAAATCTCTTATTTAAAAGACGACGTTTGCGACAATTGACAATTTCGCTAGCAATTATTCGATCTTTCTTATTTAAAGAGGTCTTCGTTATAGTTGTTGCATTAATAGACGTCTTATCGTTTACATCTTTATTACTATTGAATTTATTATTATTTGCAGCATCAAAATTTGCGTTAGAATCGAAGAATATTTGATAAACATCGATGTTAAGAAAGGAAGCCTTGCTCGCGAACTTCTTCGCGAGAGCAAAGGAACTCGTCGTCGATTGTCTTTTAATTTTGAGCTTCAATTTAGTAACTTTAGGCTTTGCAAACGACGAAGAGTTATTGAAGACAACAACGACGACCTTCTTGAAGAGCTTTTTCGTCCTGACAGGCTTGCTTATAGTGGCGACGACGAGGAAGGTCAAAAAAGTTATTGACGACGATGCGAAGATAGGGGGGAATGTCGACTATATAGATATACTAAAAGCTTCACGATTGCATGCTAATTGAATAGGTGGAAGAGGTTTTAATTCAATTGCGCGAAAAATCACGATTTGTGTGGTGGCCCCACCAAAACCTTGGCACCTTCCTGGCTGCGGCATAGAAACCTGCTTGGCACGATAACTTGCAATCTCATAGAAAACGTCTTTTCAATCCAATGACGATAGTTTGATCAGATAGGGAAGACCCATAGCTATTGAGTCGAGCATACCAGTATTTTGTATACAACATACAATCCGAGAAAGAATGGATCGAGTTGGATGTTGACTCCTATTAGACCTTGACCCCCGACCCTTGAACCCTGACAACATACCAGGGCATGGGATAAGCAGCAGAATAAAGGCTTGCAAACACTTTGATAGCATTATCTTCACTAAGAGTAGCAGCATTCTGGAAAGCTGTTATTACCATCCTACATCCAATGTTCGACTACACCTGGTCAGCAAATTGCTGCCACCAAGCAAAGACTGAAACCTGGCTAATCTCTCTTCCATCGACATATTGACAAAGGCAGAAAGTCCATACTTATTGGCAGGATGCACTGCGCTGCGATCTCTACTGCTGTCACTGTCCGGTGGCTTGAGCTCACTCAAAATTGCCTGTGCGGCAAAAGCGTTCATGCCTGCGCGACGGAGGAAGACTTCCCACAGCGTCTCGTCTTGCAACAACCTGACATTACTATCAATCAACCCATACTTTATCATGAGACTGACGATCCACTGGGCTAGAGTCTCTTCCGTCCCAGCCACCAGGAAGGCTCGACAATCATCATCCATAGCTGAACAAAAAGCGGTAAATTCGCTGAGAGCTTCGCAGTCCCTGTGATCTAGTTGACCAGCAGCCGTGTTGCTGACAGTAATCGTTGAAGAGGCGCTCGTATCATGGCTGACGATCACCAACAGTCTCTCGTAACGTGGCGCAGCTCGCCGGATACGTTCACGTATGGCTGACTTCGCTACTTGGCCTGGCAAGGGTCGTTGCTTGATCTTCTGAAGCGTCGTCAAGATCAAGCCAGTGCTGGGAGATAGAATGACGTCAGCTTCGTCTGCCATCGTGTTGCAGCTTGGCACGCCTTGGCCGGGCCTTGAAGACTGTTTGGCATGGTCCGTCAAGTGTAAGGCGAAATCACGCTCAATCATCTCAGCCGTAGGGTAGAGCTGCTGGAGACGTCGTGCGAGCGTTGGATTCAGAAAGAAAGACGTAGAAATCACGAAAGGCGCACTGCCATTAGGAAGGGCTAGCTTGGGAGCGCTCAAGGCCAGAGACTGTTCTTGGCAAGGCGCTTGTCGACTTTTAATGGACAAAGCATTACCTTGTTGCTTTGCGTTGGTATTTGGTGCCGCCTCCAGCCTTTTTCCTGGAAAATGTCGCTGCTCTGTGAGGTTTGAAGTTTTCAAACCTTTGTTTCGGAGGCTCATAAATCCTTCCAGTGAATTCACTGCAGAGAAGGAGTCTGGTATCACTTCCGCCTGACCGTTTTGAGCATGACCATCGTGTGTCATCGTCGCTGCTTCAGCTCCTGAGCGTGGCGAGAGTTTCGGTATCTTTCGAAAAGCATCATGATTCACTGGTCTTCTGAGTGGCCAATTAGCAGCACTATCGTCTGCGCTCCCAGAGTCAGACTCAATGGCTTGTTCAAGCTGCAGCTTTCTTTTTCGTAAAAGAGACGTTATGTTCTTGTCATCGGGAAAGATACCGTATCCAATTTCCGCTTCGTCCGAGGCTCCCAAATCGTCGAAGATTCGAAGACCGTCTCGTTTCCAGACCAGGGTGTTGCTATCGACACATGCAGGCCATGTCAGGAACTTATCCGTCACTCCTTCGTCTGGAATAGTCTCGTACCTCTCAATCCGACCAAGTGCTGCTGGAAACGGCATCCACTTCAAAGACAGCTCGGTTGTTCCGCTATTCGGCCAAGTATGCTTCTGAAAATGGATCCTCTTCATATCGGTCGTTGATTGCTGATATAACTCGTTTCGACTCGCGGCAAGAGGGGTTGGCGCGCTGGCTTTCCAAGGAGCCATTGGTAATGAAAAATCCATGACTGGTACCTTGACTCTATGCATGGTATCAGCCTCTTGTAACTGCTCTTGCTCAATGCTCCGCTCCGCTTGCATAGCGATAGGGGCGACGCTTTCTGCAAAAAGCTTGTCTATATCTTCCGACGAGATGTCCTCAGGTTTCGGCAGTGGAGAAGGAAGCTCGCGGATAATCTCGTGCAGCACCTCGCTGAATGAAACATGTTTTCGCTTCCAAGGTGGCACGAAATCTGACGGTGGAGGTTTTAGTGGAACTTCGACTTTGAAGTCTCGAACGGGCGGCTTGCGCAATTGGGGAGATGATGGGGGTTCTTCAATGCCTTGGAGAGGGCTGTAGAATTGCCCGATATGCTCGAATTTGGGGAGCATGGCATCGGCCTCGCGAGCAATGGCTACAAGATTACCTTCGTTCCTCTTAACCGTATCCTCTTCGAAAAGCTTGCGATCGACATCTTCAAGTTCCTGTTGCGTTGGGCTGGACGGCTCGGTTTGTAGTTCGAGGTGTCCTGTATCTGACGAAGGCTCGTAAGGTGCAGTTATCGGCGACATCGGCACCAAAGGAACTTCAGCAGTCTCATTAGGTGTACGCTTTACGTGATAGTCAGTTTAGCTTCCTCAAGAACTCTGTTGACTCACTCGGGCATATTCCAGACCGTTGCCCTCGAATGGAAGCGGTGGCTCCGACGCTGAGTCAAGAGACAAGGAAGCTTGCAGATAATGGAGCTCATCGATCGAAACGTCTAGACGTTCTTTCTCCGCTGCACGCATGTACTGGTCAGGTAGCTTTTGACAAGACGATGGCCACGTCAGGCCCTCGTCGGCCTCATCATCGAGACTTTCGAGTGGAAGATGCTCGTTGGCAAGGTCCGGCATTATAGGACAACGAAATGCCCGCATGTCGCCTTCGTGATCTGTCTTCAACATAGGAATCTCAATTTTCATATTTCGAACTCGGTGAGGGTTGAGCCAAGAACTCTCGTCAAGGTCCCAATCTTGCGGCATAGTTTCCATAATGGAGCCCAATACAAGCGCTTCCTGCTTTCCGAAGAACAGCTTCTCATTGAGGTCTATGTCTTTGGCATCATCAATTCTGAACAGTTCAGGATCGTCTTCCAGCCGTTCTGGTAGATCATGGGTAAGAGGAAGTCCCGCCAAAGGATCTCTGTTTAAATGGTCTGTAGTCAAACCGTAGAACCGTGCGTATTCTGACAGTGAAGGCTCCATATCCTGTGACATTCTTAGAGCACAAATCTACCAATCTAAAGAATGCCTAAGAAAGGATGCTGGCTACTTGGATCGGATTAGGGGAGGAAGTTTTGAGTCTGTGGTAAGGTAGGATTAGAGTTGGTATGCCAAGCCCTAACAAAGCACGTGCCCGTACCAACCTAAGGTGGAGGGCTATAGTGGTTTCGTCCAGAAGTACGAGCTTAGCATGCATGCATGCAAGTAGATTTTGGCAAAGAAATCTCACGATCTTGAATCAGGTGCTAGTACATGATTTTACGGTGCGCGTATGCTCGCTAAGTCGCGACGAATAGATCACAAGGACGTAAGCTTCGACAACGAGAGTCTTTGGACCTTACTGTCAATAAGCCTATTGCACTTTCGCGACAACGTCAGTCCTTGTAATTTGATACTGCCGATCCATGCTTATTGAAGGTGAGCAAGCCATAACGAGCATTCATTTCCTCCTCCTGTGATCTGCATACGAAATCGAATGTTAGACGCTCAGCTTAGGTGGCGACACGAAGAGCATGTCGACGATGCGGTACAATGCCAGGAATGTAATCGAACACGTCGGCACCATCTTCAAGGACATTATGAGTTTCTGGACGACGTTGGAGACCTTTGTCATAATAAAATTCCTCTTTGACGGGGTCCCAGTGAAGGCCTGTAACACATGGAAGGAGGTCGTTATGCTCATAGAGCTTATGACCATCCAATGCGGTACGGCCTATTGCGTATTCCCCTGACATTGGAATCGTTGGGTCTGGTCAAAGTCGGTGCCTCTTTAGGTTTCCCAATACTAAAGGTTGTGACAGTGACAGTTTCGACCAGACCAGGAGCCATCTTCAGGGAAGAACGACAATGGTGATGCTGAAGCAAACAAGGGGAATTTGAGAGACTTGGGTGCTGGAAACAGACGCGGACCATCTGCAACGTGCGAACAAAAAGCTTATGAGGGACAGGTTTGTAGAAACTCAGGCACTAGACAAATGTATCCTATCGTGTAGCTCTTCAATGCTACCAAAGAATCATAGAGAGCCTGGGAACATTAATTTCTTCAACTATTGGCGACAATGCCAGGAGGAGCCATTCCCGACTCCAAAGGTATCACAAACTGGAGCTCCCCAACCTCGACCTAGCTGTGCGTCCTCGCATTTGCGTGCTGCTGCCTTCTTGCTATATGCATGCCCTGCTGCCACACTTCTTGCCCTCAAATTCATCTAATTCGGTCTAACTCTGTAACATCAGTCCGTCACCCTCTTATATCCCTGCTCGTTTCCCTACAAACTTAGCTTTATCCTCCTCCCTTATTCTGGCTTTCCCCCAACTCCATCTCCGTATCTCTCCATTTTCAAGCCCCCACCATCCCCCGCCATCCCTAATGCCGAAGAAGTAAAACCCCCAGAATCCCTTCCAGCGAGCCCGTGATAACGACTCCGAAAGAAGCACAGACATCGTGAATGGCGATATGATCGAATAGGAACTCATTCCCAGCACCGAAAGAAATTATGCTCGAGCATTAGAGCTATGGGATAAGTAAGTCCTATCTCTCAAATCTCAAACACGGTGATGGTCTTTGTCAGACCTCTACCAGGTATGCGCAAGACCATCCTAATTCCGACCCTGGCGACATTACGCTTTGCAAGAATGACCGCGTAGGGGAAGGATGGGATGGACGATGACCCCAAGGCATGCACGGAGATCGTCCTCAACACCATAGGAATTCTACAGCGGGGTCGAGGGCGAGAGAGGTTATCGCTTCCTTTCGACAGGATCCTTTACGTAGGGTTTCATATTGTGTATCTTCTCCTTATCAAAATCAGAGAGGCGGAGTAACAGTGCAAGGACCCCTCTGCGGCAGGAACTCGGGCCAAGCGCAAACGAAGGTACGGTATCATCAACCACTTCGTCACTCTGACTACACGGCGTTGACAAAAGCACTGGCGGGTCTACAACGTCCCTCGAATCCGGGGCTATTCTTCTAGGTGGCTCTACGCGTTTTCTGTAGCGAGGGTAGGCGGGTATGTAGAGCCCACTGCTGGTGCGGGCTCCGGTTGAGGTCTATATTACCGGGATGTGCGTTTTCGCGGAGGGACTTGATTTTCCAATTGCTGAATCGGTTTTGAGCAGGGGACTTTTTTCGAAATGAATTAGGGAAGGCAGAGTGAGATGCAGAGAACATGACAATGGACGCCGCACCCAAAGGCCAGTCTCAGAATCAATAGATATATTTCAATCGCGAAGAGTTTGAATAAGATGCTTTGATAACAGGCCCGGGCACGAGGGTCGAAAGTTAATGCCGGTGTTTTTGTAACCCAATTCTCACGATGCTCGCCCGAGGTGCGTTTCAAGGAGTACGGCACTGCGGAATAAACTCCTTTGGGTTGAGCCCCCAGGCGAGGGATATGTACCACCTCCAGTTTGGGAGAAGAAAGGCGCGATAAAGCCTTCATTGATGTATCAACCGGAACGATCCAAAAGGCTAATATATTTAGCGAGCGTCTGAAGGACTTGGGCTTCCGCGCAGGATATGTGCGGTTTCCTCCCGTCCTTAAATTTAGGGCGGGGGGGGTTGTGTGATTGGTATGTTTCCGCTGTTTTGACTTGTTGTTCTGGTTAAACTGAGGCATTCTTGGAGAAGCTGTACTCGACGCTGCAATAAATGAACCACGGCGGAGAGGCGACCTTTGGCGAATATCGTCAACCGAACAATAGCGGTTCCAACGGTCAAAGCAGCTAATCTAACGAGAAATTACGCAGTGTGGTCAGCAATCGCTTTCAAGGGATGACCCTATCTCGCGATCCTGATCTGTGGCAGTCCTTACCGGCAGAGGACTAGAGAACACGGTCGAGTTCATTAGCATCGGGGAGGAACCTCGAAGCTTTGACTCGAACCGGAAGACCGATTTTGCTGCGAAGGATCGATGAAAAGCACTGAATTCCCAGAATAGGAAATTGGTTTTAGATGCGCTTCAAGTTTCATCAGAAGCACCCATGAAGAAGGACTTTCTCCGGGATAAGCGGTCATGATTTGGGAGGATATTATGGAGCTGGGACGAAATCGCCTGGCCTGAGACCTACTCGTTATCGCTACTATTTGTAACGACGAAGGCTAAAAAGTTGGTTGTAACATTATCACGCTCTGTCGGCAAGATATCGAAGTTGTGTGCTCCGACTTGGAGCCAGATGGTTGCAGCTGCCCGGCAACAGACACCAAGCGGCAGAATACCAGGTACTTGGCTGCTCTGTAGCCGCCAAACGCACGGAGGATGACTGACTGGGCTTGTTCTTCTTGTAGTAGACTAGCTCTCGAAAGGTGTAGACACATTAACAGCTGCGACAAAAGAACTCTTTCGATCCGCTACGAGTTCTCGGAGCGGTGCCTTCCGATGTAGCGGATGTATTGTTGGTGAGGAAAGATGGAGCGTTCGTTGTTGAGAGCACCTCCAAAGCCGGGGAACGATTTTTACACAGTGCGATCTCTTTGTGTACGACGAGTATTTGCCTCTTCAAGGTATTGCTCATTAGGTTTGGGTGATTTAGCGATTCGAGTCGTTACAAGAATGCATCAGTTTCCTCGACCGAGTCAAGTGGAGAGAATGTATCGAAAGACACATGGAGAACATTTTCGGCGATAGAGCGACGCAATGCCATCATCCAAGGTCGTAATGTGCCGAGAGTTTCAGACCGGTTCAGGGACCTGAAGTTCCATTTTTAGGATGTTCATCGCGTTGAGCTTACCAAACGGTCAAAGAAACATCGGTTACACAAGAATCTGGCGCAAAGCTTGACCGGATCAAGAGGTCTAAAGGGATCAGCAAGTCAGACTCAGACATCCACTTCAAGAGCATCAGAAGCCTGAGATCAAGATATGAGTTCGTGGATCAAACAACGGAAATTCTGAACAAACAGAATGAGATATCTGCAATCCCCTCGATTAGCTTCCAGGATTCGCCTCCGTGGACAGAGTGGGACCTGGACAGGATCAAGGGTGCTGCAGAAACGCCGGCATCATCTGTGGGAAGTGATACACCTAGCGAAGTTGACCCTCGTTTACTTATCGAGTGAGAAGCCACGCAGCCTGCCTTCACATTTTCGTCCGCCTGACAGGTTTCTAGTCCAGGCCAACAGCAATAGCGACACTATCGAAAAGGGAAGAATAAGCCGGAAATATTGTTCAAGCCGAATCTATTGTCTCACCAGATGGAAGAGAGGAGTGTAATGGAGTGATATTGTTACTAGATGTTTTCGACGTCGTCGCCGTTTCTCGTGACCTCGCTTTGTAAGCTAGCTATGGACTTTTGGCTGCGTTTGATAGGACCCACGAAGTGTTTGCTCAGAAAGTGGAATCGAGACGAAATCATTTTAGTCTCTAGCGTGCTGCGTCTTTACTCATGGACGCTTACTTCAGGCTCGACTCAGATTACTCGCAGAGCAGCGCCTGCTCAGCTTGGCAGCTAGAAGCCGATGGGGGAAACATCTTTGGTGGTCCTCAATATAAGTAGGTGTATATTCTCTACACCGTGATTGCGGAGAGCACAGACATTGACGTGAATCATCATCATGGGCCTATCTATAGTCAGCTAATTGCCCAAAGCTCGAACATCATCCGATGTTGAATTCGCCCGCAGCAGCCATATGCTCCTTCATCTTCGCCCGCATCTTCCTGGCCGCCTCCCTCCCATCCACCGCCTCCGCATCCTCTCCAACCTTCCCATCCGCTCGCCTCGCATTCCCATCGGCCTCCGCGCCCGCATTCCTCTTCTCCCCAGAACGTGCTTGACCAACACTCTTCTTCCCACCCCGCCCACCCATCCTCCCCGCACCACCGCGCCCAAACTCCCCAGGCCTCTCCCTCAGCGCAAACGCCTTGGCCAGATGCCCCAGATGCAGCGCCTTGACGTCGAAAATTCCCCTCTCCTTGACAACATGCGTCGCGTACGCCCGAACATGGCTCACGAACGCCTTGCGCGCCATCTCGCCCCCGCGCCTGTCCTCTAGAACCCAGCGCTCGGTTTCGAGCTGCCAGTCTGTAGCCATATCCTCCCAATTCGCTTTCTTCATCTCACTGCCGCTTTTCTCACCCCCATCTAGGAAGCCTTTCCGCAAGACCTCTTCGGCGTTTCGCCTCGTCACCCTGCCTCCACCGCCTGCTACGCCTTCCTGCAGGAGAGAGACATACCCCTCCTCGGGCCCCGGCATAAGGAAGGATTCCGCGCGTCCTTGTTTCCCAGCGCGAGCCGTGCGGCCGATACGGTGGAGATGGTCATCAGCGCTGAAGGCGGGGTCATATTCAATAACGAGGTCGATGTTGGGAAGGTCGAGACCACGGGAGGCGACATCGGTGCAGAGGAGGACGGACGGTGTGGAGGATTGGGTGAAGGCGCGGAGGGTAGAGGTGCGGAGGTGCTGCGGGAGGGAGCCGTGGAGGCGGTGGATTTGGACATGGGGGGAGAGGGTCGGGGCGGGAGAGGTTGTGCTGTTGGGGTCTGGATTTGGGGTGTCGGGGGGTGTGGTTGTGGACGGGGAGCTTGGGCGGGCGAAGACAGAGAAGTGGAAGTCGACGCTGTCGGCGCAGCTGAGGAAGACAATGGCTTTCATGATGCTGCCGCGGCGGGCGAAGGAGTGTTTGAGGAGGGCGGTGAGGGTGACGAGGCGTTGTTTGGCTGGGACGACGATGTATGCTTGTTTCAGCTGGGCGGGGGCTTGGAATGCTGCTTCTCCGTTTGGCTCTTGGGTCGTGGTTTCGCCGTTCGCTGTTCGGTTGCTCGGGAAGGGCTTGGGGTCGGCTTTGATGTGGACTGCATCTTTCAGACTGATTTCTCCGAGTCGCTGTACAGTCATCTTCATCGTTGCGGAACACAGTACCGTAACCCTCCGCTTAGGCAGGCCCTCCCTTTCTGGATCAATTATTTGAATTTGTCCCCATTCCCCTGCCGTCTTGGTCATCGTCACCCGCTTCTTTATTATCCCGTCCCTCTCGATCATCTCTTCCGATTGCTTCACCCATTTCCCCACTCTCTGTTCCAGCTTCTCTACTATGCCTCTTATCTCCTCCTCAAATCCCAATTCCATAAGCCGATCACCTTCATCGAGAACCAACCATCGCACTTGACTCACATCCAGCACTTCCGTATTGGACAAGTGGTCCGCTAGTCGACCAGGCGTGGCAACAAGGATATTGAGTCCCTTCCTTAGCCGCGCCTTCTCGCTCTTCTTCTTCTCTCCACCAATGACGGTGCCGCATACAATGTAAGGTGCGCGATGCAGGAGAAGTGAAAGTACACGTGAGATTTGCGTTGAGAGCTCCCGGGTGGGAGCCAAGATTATGCAGAAGAGGCCCGAGGTACGGTGGATCTTCTCCGCCTCATGACTCTTCTCTCCTTGCAGGGCTTGATCAGAGCTTTGATGCGATGGTTGCGCGGCAGAAGGTGAAAGTGACATTATACGCTGCACAATGGGGAGGAGGTAACCGAGCGTTTTGCCGCTGCCAGTCTCGGCTTGGATGAAAGCATCGGAGTCGTCGGAGAGAAGCTGCTTGACGGCTGAGGCTTGAATAGCGGTCGGGGCAGTGAGACTGAATTTAGTGAGGAGATGGGATGATAACGAAGCGGAGAGGCCGAGGGAGGTAAAAGTGGAAAGAGGGTCTGTCAGGGCGGCATTGGAGGGAATTGGGTCGATCGTTGGCGCGGCTTCAGAGGCATGTGGGTTGGCAGAGGATGGGTTGTAGGAAAAGAGTGAAGAGATGACCTCTTTTGGAGCATTACGAGGGGTCGAGGCGGGCTTTTGGCGCGTCGAAGGTCGAGATGTCGAGCTTTGGGCTGCGGCGCTGTCGAGGGTAGGCGGAGATGAATTGGAAGTGCTGGGTGCGCCAGTGTCGTCTATCCTTTGTCGTTTAGCTGGCCGAGCTACAGCAGAGTCTGTGCCATTGACTTCATTGACGTTCTCTGCATGGTCAGCGGTTGAGGTTGCTTTGGTATGTGGGCGTTGTGTGCTTCGTTTTGCGGAGAGTCGATCTCGCCAGCGGCCACCTTTAAACACCGGCTTCGACCGCAAAATCTCGTCGCCGATCGAAAAATTGACGAGCATACCATCGTCAGCCATTTCAATCGAGTATTGAGCACCTGAATCAACGGTCTAAGCTGACAACTCGAAACCTGTATAGTGTAGAGAGGGCTGTCCAGAGCAGCGGACAGGAAATATTTCTCTTGGCGTCGGCTTTGGCGTTTTTCACGGAGATAATTCCGCTGGTCAGAGTGCCACCAGGTGCCGAGGATCTTTTGATAAGTCTCGCGCTTGAATCTACGCTGCAGTATCCATCACGATGATTACTAGATGAATGCAGCGGTCGAGCCGCCCACCGAGGCAGCATGTATCAGGGACTCGTTAACAAACGTGCTGCGCAGGAGCTGGGTAATACCATGTCTTTTGAGCTGCTCGGCCAAAGCACCACGAGACTTTCTGCTCTCTTGGGAAGGGACGCCTAATAGTCGCTGAGGTCGAAGTTCGCCTGCACAATGCCAATCCCTCGTAGGATTCTAGCAGATCTAAAGACTCCTTCAAAGGCTCTTGCACCACACGGTATGCCCTTTCATTGATTGGAAGGGATCAACGCTGATCTCCCACAATAGCCACTTCGATCATGCGGAATATCTCGCCTACCCATGTCAAGGCACCCAAACCAAAACTGTATCAAGTATGTCGGCAAATCCCTAAACTTCGTGAACTGCGGCGCCAGGCGCTTCTCGAGGGCCAGACCGTAGGCTTTGTACCTACCATGGGGGCGCTTCATGAAGGACATCTTGCTTTAGTTCGCCAGGCTGCCAGGGAAAACCATCGAGTCTATGTCTCCATCTATGTGAACCCTACACAGTTTGGTGTCAACGAGGACCTTGCAAGCTATCCCAGACCGTGGGGAAAAGATCTTGATAAGCTATCGGCTTTGTGCGAGGAGTTCAACCAGGACGAGAGGATGGGCCAGATCACGACGATATTCGCGCCGAAGACGCGAGATATGTACCCTAATCTGCCACCTACTTCTGAAATAGACGGGAAGGGATCGTTTGTCACTATCACGCCTTTGTCGTCCATACTTGAGGGGGCTTCAAGACCGGTCTTCTTCCGAGGGGTTGCAACGGTCGTTATGAAACTACTAAACATTGTGCAACCAGAAAAGGTATATTTCGGGCAAAAGGATGTCCAACAGACATATGTCGTCCGAAGAATGATAGAAGACTTCCACCTCGATACTCAGATACGCGTTGGGCCAACAGTACGGGAGAGCGATGGCCTGGCTTTGAGCTCACGCAATGTCTATCTTGGCGCAAGGAGACGAGCAGTTGCGACAGTACTCTTGAAGGCACTCGTTAACGTCCAATATGCGTTTGAGCATGACAAAAGGCGGAGGGAGGACTTGCTTGTTGCAGCCTATCAAGTGGCGGCCAATGTCCAAGACAGAGAGCGCAACCTCTTGCCAGCAGAGCGCGCACGCTTTGATGTCGATTACTTCTCTTTGGCCGATCCGAAGACCATGGAGGAGCTTGAAGTCGTCAATCCTGCCGAAGGAGCAATTCTGAGCGGTGCTATCAAAATGCTGCCAATCGAAGATCCTCAGGAAGGCGAGGATACGGGCCTGGGCGGTGGTACAACGGCAGTTCGATTGATAGATAACATCAAGTTGGATCTGCTCAGTTCTAGGCACCATTTGATACCTGAGCTGGATGGGTCGTGGTCAGGACTGACGCCCCAGGCTGGCCCTGGACGTATACGAAAAATTGGTAATTCGAAGGACCTCGATCGAAATGCTAGGAAACGAACGGATCTAGCTCAGCGGGCAGCAGACCTTGACAGGGGAGAAGCCGGGTTTCCAGGAGAATAGGCGTCAAGGAAACGAGATGATAATGAGGGCGAATACAGCGGTCGATAGCATGAAGAAGCTATTGCATAATCGCAAGCTATCGACGGGCCAGACAGGCGGATTCTGACTCAGATCAAATGACGAAAACGTTCTCAAAATGCTCTTAGGTCTAATGTAAAGCCCACATCTTGGTAGCTTAGGTGCATCCTTGGTCATAGAGGCTAAAGCAACTTCTCTATACTGGCAACGAGTAGGCCGTGACTCTCAGACTCACCAGCGTGCTGATATTAGCCTTGCTTTAAAGCAACGCTTGTATGAAGTCGAGGCGCCCGAGAATGTTGTTGGATGGCACGGACATTGCGTACTTGTCACGTTGCTGTCAAGGCCTTGAGCTAGGCATGGGGCTACGACTTCCACTCCTTCATTTGGATCTTGGCGAGAGGTTCCGGGTCTCGTGAGGGTTGTCATATTCGATTTAAGCCTGGTGAAATGTAATGTAGGTGATGTAGAATTAGAGGTCAGACATATTCCTTTGCTTGAACTTCTTTGTAGCTCGATCTGTGGCCCTATTTTCGAAATGAGAGCCGTGAATCTCGTACGCAAGGGATTTTGAATCTGAATCGCCCTCTCCCGTATTCTCGGCCGCTGGTACAGTCTTCAGCGATCCTGAGGCTTGTGGTATCTCCACTCGAAATACACTATGCCTCTTCGGTAAAGCTGCCGAACATGTTAGTACACGGTGTTGATTAGTCTCGCAGCAAGAAACATACTCTTGAGCTCGTTCTTGTTCGTAATGACTTGGAAAGTGAATTTGGTGTCCCTGACCACGATCCCCCTCAACCCCACCATTCCCACACACCTACTCCTCACCACCGTCAACTCAGCGCCATGGTAGTCCGCACTCGCCAACATGGATCCCGCGCTCTGCGCCGTGACATAGCTCTCTTGCCCCTCCTTCATTCCAAGGACCTCCCACATGTATTCCACCCACATCTTATGCAGAGGAACATAGATGTCGTACTTCTGCTGCTCTTTTGGAATATCGTAGATGCCCGATATACGCTTTTCTTCCGCAGACAGGGGCTTGGGCTTTCGGCGACGGAGCTTGTGTTCATCTTTGCGCAACCGCTGGAGACGACGCTGGCCGCGAGCGTCCTGAGAGGAAGGGTCGGGAGAGGTGGGGCGGAGATGGAGAGGCTTGTGGAGGACTTTATCAGAGAAGATCGCATCGGCGGTTGATGGAGGATAGACTTTGGAGAGAAGCGCATGAGCAGGATGCTTGGAGGGTGCTGCGACGTTGAGGTCCATGTCCTACGTCAGCAGTACGGTTATTGGTTCAGTGAATGTTGAAAGCCAGGCATGAAGATCCGGAAGTAATTTAAGGTGGCCTAATGCGGACTAGATAGGGCTGAAATTTAGCGGCCAAATAACTTTACGCGCTTCAAGACGCGCAGTGAGGGCACCTCTTTGATGAGTTACTGTGTCTTTGCTCAACTCTTCATCTTCCAGCGCCCTGTACGAGTGTGGCTATCGCTGCAATGTTGTGAGCTTGATGTAATTCCTTCCTCGTGCTGTTTGAAGAATCCCTATTGTGCGTCCTTCACCTATCCACAGCCTGGTACATTGGCCCCCCCTTGTCCGCCACAAACTTCACTTGCATCCGGCGTCTTCAGTCTTCACTAGACGCAGACAGTACGTCAGGGATGTGGTGATCTTGGGGCTTGCGCACCACGCTACCAACTCCACACTCGACCTTATGCAGTCTCCTCCATTATCATGGCCAGCTGGCCCTTCCACGCCTGGTGCTAGGATCAACATGGGCGCAACGGCGTCACAGCTGCTTGCTTCCTTTTCACCCAAGCCGCAGCCCAAAAAGACTCTTCAGCCGATAGCTCCGGCCCAACAGTACCCTATTGTCATGTCTGAGCCGTCACGCCGAAATCCTCGCCGCAGGCAGCCCGTGTCTTACGAAATATCCGACGACTCGGACAATGGTGAAGCTTCAAATGCTAGCTCAACATTCTCTACTCCCCAGAAACGGAAGCTCACATACTTCGAGGATGAGATCGAGGAGGTAGAGCCTGCAAAAACCCCACCGCCACGGCAATCCACTGCAGGTCATTCACTCCGTCAGCATTCGGACTTGCACTTGTCGCTACGAGCACAAGAGAATGGGGATAAGCCAGTCGTCAAGAGGCGGAAATCTTTGCCTCAAGGCAGGTCGCACAAGAAGGCTGTGCTCCAAAGACACGCCTTATCGCAGCCCAGGACCGCCCGGAACGAAGTCAGGGATATCATTAACACTGAGACTGCTGCCAAAAGATCTAAGTTCTTCATCGCTAAGAAAGACTATTTCCTGCCGTTGCTTCCTGAAGGAAATCATGTTCAACGACTCGTAGATCAGCATCTCCTTGATGATGATGTCGAAGAACTCGGGATTCCTTACGAAGCAATATCAGATCAGCCGCAAGGGTAATCATGCTTTAAGTCGTTTCTGACGCTCAGTGGCTAAGATGTTTATATAGCGTCAAAGCGACAATGAAACCCTATCAGCTCTCTGGCCTTTCGTTCTTGGTATATCTGCAACGCAACGGTCTCTCTGGGATTCTCGGTAAGCGATCAGGCATACAAGAACCGTCGTGCCAGTATCTTGAGTATCGAGCTGACCTAAGTACAGGTGATGAGATGGGTCTCGGAAAGACTCTACAGACCTTAGCATTGTTTCAGCAGCTGAAAGAATCTCGGAAGCTCTCTGGCACCGTCATAAACAGGCCCTGTCTTGTGGTATGTCCCCTGAGCGTGCTCAGTTCGTGGATGGCGGAAGCAAGACGGTGGACACCGGATCTAAAGGTGCTCCGCTTCCATGGTCCGGTGCGTGAGCGAGAGCGCCTCAAGCGTATTGCGACTGGTGAGGAAGACATGTACGGCAATCAGACGAAGCAGGCACGTCAAAAGGTCAACAATCGTCGTGTTGCACAGGGTAAGGAGATCATCGATCTAGATGAGGACGAGCCTGCAGTCGATAACAGAAACGTCGATGTTGTCGTTACCACCTATGAAGGTTTTGCAGCAGAGCAAGGCTGGTTCAAGAAGGCCTTTATATGGAAATACGTTGTCCTGGACGAAGGTCACAAGATAAAGAACGACATCAGCCAGATATCGAGATCTTTACAAGGTCTAGGAGCCGAATATCGATTGATTCTTACTGGGACTCCATTGCAAAACAATATGTCAGAACTTTGGGCTTTGCTCCACTGGCTATATCCAGAAGTCTTTACGGAGCGGACCTCCGAACTTTTCAAGGCCTCGTTTGATCTGTCCAAGGGAAAAGTCGTTACAGAAGTTCTAGACAATGCACGTCGTCTTCTAGAATTGATTATGCTTCGACGCATGAAAAACAGTCCCGGCGTGGACTTGAACTTGCCTCCCAAAACGGATGTACTACTTTACGTCCCTCTTACGCCCATGCAGCGTTTCTGGTACACACGGCTATTGACTCGTGCCGATGAAGGCTTGCTGGAGGATCTCTTCCAAGGCGCCCAAAATAAAGAAGCGAAAGTGCTTGATGAAGAAAAGCAGGAGAAGATAAAGGAGACCTGGCAGGATAGAGATCTCGAAGAACTCGAAGCTCTCGACAAAGGCGCTAATTCTCATGGTGCAGCAGCAGCTGAGTGGCAAGAAAGCAAAGATATTTTGCGTCAAGCGATTGAAGCTGAGCAACAAGACGAGTCCAAGAAGTCTGCCTGGCGTAAGCTGATGAATCTCTTAATGCAGCTTCGAAAGTGCTGCAACCATCCGTATCTTCTTCCTCGTGCTGAGCCTGATCCTTATTACCTCGGAGAGCATATTATCCACGCATCAGGAAAGTTTATCCTTCTGGACAAAATTATTGAGGAACTTGTCATCAAGAGGAAAGAGAAGATTCTTATCTTTTCTGGCTTTACTCGAATGCTGGACTGTTGCGAGGACCTTCTAGCTCTGCGTGGAGGTGGTGGCGAAAACTTCAAATACACTCGACTTGACGGAGGCACGGCACGAGCACGAAGAAATCTGGGCATCCGCTTGTTCAACCAGGATGGATCAAACTATCAAATCATGCTTATCTCAACTCGTGCTGGTGGTCTTGGTATTAATCTAACAGCCGCTTCTACCGTGGTTATGCTGGACCAGGATTGGAATCCGCAGATAATGCTGCAGGCAGAGGCGCGAGCCCATCGAATTGGTCAGACGAAACCGGTAACCATCTACAAGCTTTGCACGCAAGGAACGGTCGAAGAACAGATGATGGGTCGAATTCAGAAGAAGCTTTATCTTTCCGCCAAGGTGACAGAAAGTATGCGAGACGTTCATACTACCCCCAAAGTGAAGAAGGGCCCCGGCGGAAAGGTTGTGGCCGCAGCAGACGACGATATGCCCCAGCTTGACACTAGTCAACTAATGTCGTTAGTCCGCCGTGGAGCTCAAGCTCTTGCACATCCAGAGCTTGATGTCAATGATATGCTTAACTGGGATTGGGCAACAATGCTCGACAAATGCAAAGACAAGCCAGCCGATTTTCACGTTTCCGAACAGGGACGTGGGGATGCTATGTTTAAAGAAGAGGACGAAAAGAAATGGCTCTCACAGTTAGAAATGGTAGAGTCTCGTGTCTTCCAGGGCAAGAAATACACAAAGTCAAAGGATTTGGGTAGCTACGGAGATATTTCCCGAGAATGGACACGCGAGGAGCGTAGGGTGGGCAAGAATACCACGGTTATGGTTGACGGATTTGCGATTAGCAAAGAGAGTATGCTGTGCGGCGACTGGGAGGCTGTTCCCACCCTCGCCGGCAAGGATCCGCGGCTGGCGGAACCAAAAAGGGAAAAGAAGGCGGCGATTACCAACCAGGAGGTAAGTCAAGTTCCTCACACCATGTGTTGTGAGTCTCAGCATACTAAAGATCTGTAGCAATGCCAACTCTGTTGGGATGGCGGAGACCTCATTCTCTGCTCTGGTTGTCCCCGATCATACCACTATCAATGTCTAGACAAAGATTTCAAAGCCAAGTCTAAGGCGAAAATCGGATTTAGCTGCCCGCAGCATCAGTGCTTTGACTGCCAACAAAAGACCACAGACGCTGGCGGCATGCTTTTCCGCTGTCGATGGTGCGAACGAGGCTACTGCGAAGACTGTCTTGACTGGGATAAAACGGAGCTCATCGGAGAAAACCTCAAGGAATACGAACTACTAGGCTTCCCGGCGGTCACCCAGGCCTTCTACATCAGCTGCCCAAGCTGTGCGGACCACCACGAAGATAATCAGCAGTCCCGCGAATTCTGCGAGCGTCAAGCTGCCCAGATCGATGCTCAATATTCAGCACTAGTGGAAGAACGGGAACGTCTTGCTGCAGCATCAGAGGACGCGAAGAAGGAGCCTCTGCTACCTAGTCGCGCAGAGTCCCTGACTGATGCGACCACCTTAAACGACTCCGACGTCACGACTCCTCATGTCGAATTTACAGATCCGGTGACGTCTTCTAGTGGGAAGTTGAAACGCAGAGCGGCACCCGGGACCTTCAAAACTACACCTACCAAACGTTCGAAGCGCTTGACAGCCTAGAGTCGCCCTTCCTGGGCCGGATGTACGAGGAACATGTGCAAAAGCAGTATAAGATGGCAGGTGACGAGGATACGGGCACAGAGTGAGTCGCTCGAAGACTACGGTAGGAATGCGACTATGGGCTAGCGAAGGAGTTCATGGAAACACTGTCTGGCGAAGAAATTCTAGATGTACTACTCTAGCTTCGTTCTGGCCTCTTGTCCTGTAGCAAGCTTGATCTGCACAGCAGGAGCACACTTCGTCGCTCACGCTCTATGTTAGTCAAACGTAGAGTCCGTGTTCAGAAATCAGGTCTTGTACTTCCTTCACACAGCGTCTGCCGCAACAACTGGCTTGTGATATCGCATTTTGCTTGAGGCCACGGAAACCAGAATCATCTCAAGGCTCCACCTCTCCTGTGGTCTCGGTGGTTACTCCCTAGGTTGCAACATCATTCTTGCAATACTCCTCCCTCTTTTACCATCCCATTTCGGAAGAGAACATGTAAGCCTTCGTTGCAAGATCCACGCCGAATTCCAAACCCGTCTTCAGAGCCTAGGATCTGCATACATTCCGTCTCAGCAAGCCTCCCAAAGCCTCCCGTCCTCCCAAAGTGTCATCGAGATCCCTTGAGGACGCTGGTTCCTACACGCTGTGCCTACCAACTAGCACTTGCAATCCTCAAAGACGCCAGACTGGATAGAAAGCTATCGTGTCAAGCCTCAGCCGATGGCAGTCAGACCGAGGCTGGTTCCAATCTGCTCGGGCAGCTAGCCAAGCTAGAGGCAATCTATTCTTAGTATCCCAGCAGACCGCAGGCGATCTCTTGCCACCGTCATGGATTCAACCCTGGTGCATTGAGTTTCAGTTCAGCGTTTCGATGGTGGGTGTGATGCGGTACGCATTGCGCCAGGGTGAATTGGTTGAGGAGGCTATTCGTCGTCTTGGGTCACGGATTTGTACTTGATGAAGTACTGAGCAGGAGTACGTGTCAGGTGGATCAGACGCAATATTGTCGGGAGGGCTCATTAACGAGGTTGAGACTCCGACACCAGGTGCTGGCAAAAGTCATGCCCGATTTTAGGCGACCCCACCACCCCACCAAAATTATGGGACACAGGGTTACGAAACAACGTTTTCACGCATTGACACTGGGCACTTCTCAGGTTTTTTCTATGGTATTTGCTAACTAAATTCTGGGGAACAGGCCTTACCAAAGATCAGTTTTAACAAACTTTCCCTGGTTTTTAGCTATGAGTTTGCAACGCATGGGCATCTCGTCAAAGCGTCTTTGTATCTCTCTTTGTGGTATTGCTTACTACTCTGTTTGCAAGATATTCATTAGTGTTTGCTGCGAGCTCCAATTATAATATCGCACGCGTTGTTTTAGGATATTTCAAGAGATCTTCTAACAATTAAGATCTGGTAATTGATTTGAATGCGTTAAAATATAATTAAGAACTTTACGTTAATATTTATATCGCTAGACGTAATTCTATGTAGATTTGAAGTTATAAGAGAGGTCGTCGTTCTCTTGCAATGTAGCACATCTAAATTTGATCTTTATAGACTCAAATTTAGTTACGCAATAAGATAGTATCTTGCGTGTGTAATAGTATTGCGTTATAGCGTTCTTGCGTACTTTGATATCTACTATTATAGTCTCTTTTGCGTCTTACTCTGCTAAGCATGTCTCGTATTAATCGTGCGTATTGTTTGCTTCTTGTTTTGACTTCGTAGATTTAACGTCTTGTACTACAATGTCTAGAATAGTCTCTATTTCGTTGTTATAAAAGATAAGAGACGTATATGTGTAGTAGAAGATGTTATCAACTATAATCTATATATAAAGATTGCTCTTGTTTTTTGGCGTTGTCTTTTGTAGATTTGCGTTCGCAATAGTCGTTTCTTTTTGTCTTAGTATATACTCTCGAATTTCTACGTTAGAATCAAAATGCGTCTTGTTTAGTGTGATCGTTGAGTCAAGTCGAACACTTTTTTCTCAACTCGACCCACCCTCTTGGGCCTCGTAGGGTTGGGCCAAGGTTAAGGCGCGAACTCGACTCTAGAATCGAGTTTTGTCGAGTTAATGCCAAGAGCTCAATCTAATCAAGTACAATAAGTTAAGCGAAATGCATATTTGATAAAATCTTTATGTATGTGCATAGAACTCTATTATTTTATCGATTACAAATGTGATTACTAGAGATGACGCATTAATTCTAATCACAATTTCGAGAGAAGAGCAATAGAAATAAATAGTAGAACTTCTAAATTAAAACTACGTATACATGCTAGTTCGTTAATTTTCGTTCTTCACATTTTCAACAAATTGTTTAAGATTTTGCTTGTCTTGTTTTTGCATCTACGTTTAAAGTAAACTTCTTTTGCGTTTGCGCTTTCTTAAGAAGACGTCATATAATTGCAAGACGCCCATGTAAAAACTCTCTTATCTTATTATGTTTAACGTAATTAACTCGAACTAGAATCGTTCAATAAATTGTTAAACAAAATATAGAAACAAGTGTCTATCTTTAAACAATTTAATTAGATATGTCTTTGCGATCTTATGCATCATTTTTATCGCATTGTCTTGCATTTAATCAATGTAATTAGTGATATCAATCTCTAGCAAAATATCTTGATAATAATGATAGAATTATTGTTCAAAAATTACATGCGATAGTTTTTGCTAATAATTAATGATTTTTTTTAGAGCAATGTCTAATTCAAATCTTAGCAATATTAATTAACAATAAAAAGCAATAAATTTATCTTTTAGTTTGTCGTTAATGCGAGCATTTATGAAGAAACTTAAGAAGCTAAATGTTTATGTAAACGATTGCTTAATGCTCTTGATTTAAAGAGTTAACGTCACGTTTGTGTACTTTCTCGTTGCTAAATTCATGAAGTCGAAATTGATAAATTTCTCGAATGTCTTTCGTGACGCAAATTTTTTCAAATATTAATTTTTCTCTTTTGCACTATTGTCTTAATCTAGACTAAGACTTCGATCACGAATAAGTTCTAGTAATTGTAAATTAAAATTTAATTTATTAACTTCTTTTAAGTTTGCGATCGTAAGCTACAACGCATAGAATGCGAAACAAAAATGTATACTTCTTAAACGTCTTATATTTGTGAGAAAATTGTCAATTAAGATAATTAGATCTTTTTGATTATTCGACAAGAAACGTTGCATAGAATTTAGCATTTGTTAATCGACATTTGTAAGCGAGCTTTTATTTGTTATAGTTATTGCAACAAGCAAATTAGCTTTTCTTAATTAATTTAACTTAATAAGAGATAGAAGCAACATTAATTAAGCAACAATAATTGAGAGCATGTCTTTAATATGCGAAAAGATTGTTGTTGTTAAACTTGTTAAGATTTTGTTTATTTTGTTGCTCTCGCGTCTTGCAAGAAGTGAACTAAGAAACTTACTATATTTACTTGACTTTACACTCTTTAAACAATCTAATTTTCTTACTTTATCGCGATATTTACAATGAGACGTTTAAATAATTTCTAGAAATTCGATCTTTATCGTAAAGAAGTCAAAAAAACAAATGATAAAAGTCGCAATTCATATAATGCTAAATTCTAATATTAATTTTATTGCAAAGAAAGATTACATAAACAATAATAATATTGACGCAAATAATAACAATAGCGATGCGTTAAAAATTAAATCGCTTTCGACTTCGCATAAGAGAAAAACTTTCGCAACTCGTTCTATACAATCAAAGTCTTTATTAAAAACGTATATCGAAGCTTTTAACAAATCTATTACGATTAAGAAAGATAAATGTTAATATATACAATAAAAATAGAGTGTATTTTAAATTTTTTTAGTTTTAAACAAGCATGTGAAGACATATAATCGCTTCACTTAAACAATTAAGAAATTTAAAAATAATAACTTTGATTCAAATGCGAAGATCGCGCGTTAACTTGAAGAACAAAAAGATAAACAAGACTACTTGTCGCTAATGATAGACTCTACATCGTTCATTGCAAGAAATTGTACAAATAATTGTCTAAAAACAATAACGAAAAATAAATCTACGTTAACAAAAGCAAGATTCGCGAAGAAAATCACATTTAAGAAGATTACGATTGTAAAGAAGAAACTCGTGTCTAATAAATTCGTTAAGTCGACGTTTGCTAAGTTTCGCAAAACGATAACGTTCAAGTCTAACATTAAGAATCTCGCGAATATAAGAGATTCTATGCTTGTTAGCAAGATATCACAAGTATGTATTTTTTTAACGCTTTTACTACTAATTTCTATTGCTAATCTTGTACTTTTTAGAACTATAAACTTAATTACGATCGTTCGCTTCATTTGATCGTTAAAAAGATTGCTAATGTTGTGTTACGTCAAAAGCAATTAATTTGTTACATAAGATTTACGAAATTAATAAAGATCTAGAACGCAAATCTAGAGAGCGCATTAAATGTGTTTATAAGTTAAGTGAAAGATCATGACGATGCAATCGAGTTGTTTTAATAAGCTTAACGAATCTATTTTATGCTCTTTACTTATATGTATTATCGTTGCGCTTAATAGTTAACGCGTGTTTTACAATTATACGAGTTCGATAACGACATTAATAACAAATGTGTACTTAGACAACGAGACTAAAGTTGTTATTAGCGATAATAAGATGAAAAACGATGAGTCAAATTTCGACAATAAATTAAAAGACTTTATTTAGATCATCAAGTAAAGTAGAATGTTCTAGCAAAAATAAGAAAGAAAATAGAATTTGATGCGAGACGTATAATTTCTTTTCTATTGCACTAGTTGCGATAATCTTTATTGTTTAATTGCTATTTAAATTAACTAAATTTAAGCTTGACTACGTATTTGATTTTATGCTATAGAACTTCTAAGAATGTCGCAATTGTATACATGAGTTCCAAAATCTTAATATGCTTAACGCATCATTTGAAATTTTGTCGTGACTTCTATTCATCATTAGTAGTAAAAAGAGACAACAAAATTATTATAATCTTAAGATTAGCGATAGTAGAATCGTTTTTTAGAACTTCATTAAGAGATTTAGCATTAATGTTTATTCGTAATTGTCAACAAGTTTGTCGTTGTTTTCGTCTTTGTCAACATTTTGATCGTCGTCGACGTCAAGTTAATCGTCGTTAACGTCTTCGTTTTTGTTATCAAGTTAAACGTCGTTAACGTTTTCGTTTTTGTCATTAAGTTGATCGTCGTTGACGTCTTTGTTTTTGTCATCAAGTTAAATTCTTCGACTTGCTTAAGATATGTTCGAATACAACTTAAATTAATCTTTATGTAATTATTTTTTTCATTATGCTTCGTAAGATTCACAAGCACTACGTTCTCTTAACATTGTATATTAATTTGCACAAGAGCTTTTATCTTTGAACATTTTAATAACATACGTCTCTATAACGTCTTGAAAAACTTGTATTATTATATCTTGCATTATGATGATTTGTATTTAATTGTCGTTGCGTACTTTTATCATAATGATTCGACAAAGTTCTTGAAAAACTTGTTTAAATATTATGTGACTTTAGAAACTCTAAAAGTTGTGAATTGCGATAAGACTATTCTTTGAATTCGAATGTCAAAAATGTAATATAATAATAAATACGAAATGTCGCATTTCTTTGTTCGTTTATTATCGCAAAATCCATGATAAAGTTATAATAAATTTGTGTAATATTTGAAATCCAAGATTTTTTGTCTAACATTAAATTCGTGTAGTTCTTAACAATGTTTGCGCTTTTTATATTATTAATGTGTGATTTAAGTTTAAACTCGTTTAAGTGTTTAAATGTTAAGTTATTAATTATCGTAAAAGATTAAACATTTTAGTTAAATACAAGTAATGTCAAGTAATCGCATTCTATGAAGCATTAGTTTTTAAATTAAGTTAGAAATTATTAAGTTTCTTATATTTACTTCTCTTTTTATTAATGAACTTCGAACTTGATTAAGTTATCGATTAAATAATTTTAGAATTTCTATAGTAAGATGTTGCGTATTAATTAACTTATTAAATCTTGAAGTACTTAATAAACTAGAATTAAATTAACAAAAATTAAATCTAAAAAAGCAAAGCATTGCGAGTAAGTTCATTGCATATAGTCAATGTCGTAAATAATACTTTTACATTCGTTAAATTTACTACTTGAACACAAGTATTGTGTAGAAGACTTACATTGTATTTGCAAGATAGTTGTGCTACTTATTATCGCAATGCAACATATAATATAGCAAGTTAACAAGTTGTAATTACGATGTTTGTTATAATTCTAAATTGTATTTTAGAAACATTGTTAGTTTTTATTGTTAAATTGTTTATTATATAACTAAGCTTATCGTATTTGTTTATTTTGTCTTTATACTTCTTTTTATATTAAGAATATCTACAATGACGCGAAAACTTAATAGCTCGCAAGAATTTAAAAACTTTCAAGATAAATCTAATTCGATCGAACAAAATAAATATTCTCTTAAATTCACTACTACTTTCTATCGTTTACGTGTTAATAAAGAATGTTTCGTTGCAATTGAAATTTGTATTTAAGTCGAAATCAAAACGCAAAAAGCTAGTAACTAAGAATTTAAAAGAGCGCGAATTAAGGTTAAACGTTATCGAACAAAAATTGTTAACAAAGAATTCTTATACTTTATTACAACGAATGCGATTTGTTAATTGCAAAGTCGCTTAAAGTATATTGCGACGCACATTCTTTTTATACAACGACATATTAAATCATGATATTAGCGTCGAGTTCTTAACAATTCTTAAGTCGAATTTCGATTAAATTTTTTACTTAATGCTTACTAAAAAGAGCAAAAACTACATTGAATCGAAACATCAAGTTAAACGTAATAAACGAATTCGATTTGAAAGAAGAATTTCAACTTTAATATTAAACAAAGTACAACAATGCTTCAAATTCGACAATTAAACGCGAAGAAAAGTTTAGTAAGAAAGAAACGTTTGCTACGAAATAAACGATTATCTTAACATTAATCGTCTAAAGCAATTTTAAAGACTTCAAAAAACGAGCAATTAATACGAGAAAAATAAACATCTTAACATCAATCGCAAAGCGCAACACTTTAAGCTTCAAAAAATTAACAATTGTAACGAAGAAATTTATGACATCATTATTTGTAATTAAAGTCAAGAGCAAATCGACAAAGAAAATTATTATTGCTAAAAAGAAATTTACAACTATTGTGAAGTTAAAGAGTTAAACAAGAGTCAAAAGCAATAAGACAAAAGATCGCAAATTAATGAGCGAATCATTTATTATAAGCAAGACGTATTTCATTCATTTTTATTACTACTTTTTATTACTAATAATACGAATAATAGTTTTAAAATTCTAATTTGCGAAACTCTTTTTATTTAATAACTCGCAAAATCACAAATGTAATAGCTAGACATAAGCAACTAATATATTTTCGCAAAGAAGTAAAGTTGCGTACAATAAAAAATAAAGATTCGAAAAAGAAATATTGTAGATTTCTAAATTAATGTTCTAATTTTAACAATGCAATAAACGATGCTCATCGATATGCTTTAATTTTGAAGAGATTGCTATAACTCTTATTAATTAATTTAAATATCTCTAGATATTCGAACTTAATGATTGCTCTTGTGTCAAATGTCTACGAAGACAATGAAGCTATAACAATGTTATCTACTAACGAAATCGACGAAATCGATAAAGAATTTAAGCTATCGCCTAAATTTAATTATAGAGCATTTGAGACAAAAGCAACAAAATTTTGAAAAAAAAAAAAGATTGCCTAGAGTTCGATCGCTTGTTTAGCGAGATCTTAATTTTCTTTTTTACGTTACATCTTTAGTGATAATCTTTATATTAATATCTTAATTAGATAAACAATTATGCTCTAATAATGACTACTCTATTCTAAATATACGTTAACAATCTCTAAAGTGCATTGCAATTATTCTGAAATACTCTTTAATCCGCGAATAATTTGTTAATATTAAAATATATTTGTTAATTATTAAGATAACTTATTGATTCTATAACGTTTGTTTACGTCTTAAATTCTTGTTCGTAGTAAAAAGTAATAACAAAAATAGTCATAATAATTCTTGAGAAAAATTGAGTTACATTTTCAATTTCTTGTCTATTATAATCTTAAGATAATACTAGATTAAAGTCAAGTTTTTGAATTGTAATGTTTGTCGTTTGTCGTAAATAATAGCTCGAATAGACGTTAAATAATGTTAGCTAAATAAGATTGCACTAGAAACGTAATTAATCGATTTTACATTTAAAGACAAAAACGATTTACGCTTTAGTTGTCTCTTGCAACGTCTTAATTGTCGTCTTTTTCATTTTAGTAATTTTTTTTTTGCGAAGTTGTTAACGATTTCTTTGCAAAGTCTTGCGAACAATAACTTTCTAATTAGAAAATTTATAGATTTTTAATATTGACGAATCTCTTTAAGCGTTATCGTTACAAGTTTGATTAGCACTAAAACTTAGCTATAAATAGAAGACAAATCTATTGTCTTTTTTATATCGCATAATCTTGAACTTCTTAGATGCTTCTTTTAAATAAGTATTTACGTTGTTTTATTGTTTTCATCTATTTTTTACTCTCTTCTAGCGATTATATAGTTGTTGTTATGTTCGAATAACGTCTTATTTGCGTTTCTTTTCTATATTAACATTAGCATATTCGTGGCGCACGTGTTTAGAAGACATTTATACGAACGACAATCTTTAGTTGAACTCATTATTTTTGATTTTTTGTCGCATATTTTTAGAGGCATGAGCTTAAGCAATAGTTAACAATGTGATTTAGTAATGTAATTTAGCGATATTATTATAATAGACTTTATAAGTGATTTTTGCTGTAAACGAAGAACTTTTAGAATTTGTAAATTATAATAAAATTATTTGTGATATTTGTTAATAGGTTGTTAACACTATAAGTATTCGATCAATTTACGCAACAATAGTTTATTAAGTCGCAACTATCTAGCGATTCAATTAGATAAACAAACAATTATGCTTACTTATTATTATTAATTCGTTTTGCAATTGCAACGTTTTATTAACAAATCGTAAATAACTTGTTATAAACAACAATAATCGTGAAGTTACGAAGAGTATATGTAGATTTAACTTTTATTGTTTATTTATGTTGTTAAGTGCGTTAATTGTGTTGCGCAATGTCATTTATCGTAACTAAGAAATTTCTTCTTGCGATAAAAAGACGATTAAAAAGATTAAAACAATTAGAAAGTTTTATTGTTAAAGATTTTTATTAGTTGTTGCAAATTATAATGTAAAAGTATTAATAATAAATTAGTGTTATTATTTGATCAATTATGAAAAAAAGTAAAGCGCAAATTCTTCGAAGAGAAAATCGACTTCGAATTGCGAATAGCTTTGAGAAATAATAATTAAAGTGTCGATCTTAAACATGTTAAGAAAAGATTATTGACAACAATATTAAATTAGATTTGAGACAAATTAACTTAAAATCGATCAAATGTTATTCGACGCAAAAACAAGAATAAGCTTAATTAAAAATTTCAAATTAAACAAGCTAGAAATCTTAGAGAGAAGCGACAAGTATTTTATTACTTTTTTTTATTGTTTGTTCTTTAACATTCATGCAATCTTGTCGTAATTGATTTAAACGTTCAAGTCTTTTAAAGAGCGATATATAACGATCGCTTCGCGTAAACAACGCTATCTACGAAATTGTAAACTTAATTTTTTTATAAGAAGATGTTCGAAGACGAGCAAACGATTTATAAATTTGTCATAAAAGAGAAACTAATAAAAAAGAGATAATAAGAGAGCAAGAGCGATAAGTGATAACTAACATTGTTTATTGCTTTTCTAACGATTAAATAAAGGAATTCGTAGTTAATCGAATCGGTATAAATAATAGAAAGACACTAGGCGAGAGAGTTATTAAAGAGAAATTCGAAGTTAAAAAAGAGCTAACTAGATTCAATAATTACATAATTTAGCAAAAGAAGAAAGACCATTAATTCGAGATTCGCATGTTAAAGCTTTTATTTTCGCACTCAATTATTAATTTTAGAAGTTGTCTAATTAAGACGATCAATTAACAAGACGTTAAACAAAAGAATTCTTTTTTGCTTTAATGACAAAAGATATGCGACGTATTGTTCTTAGATAGAAACAAAAGCTAATGCAATATAACAAACATAAACTAAGAAATCTAGATGTGAGCGAACAAGAAATTGCGTCTCAAATGAAGAAATTCGAGAAAAATTGTTTAGATTTATATAATGTTGTGAATCTAGAATTTAAGTATGTGCTTGCGTTGCTATCGCTACAATTTATTGTAAATTACTAATGTGTCTTGTGAAAACAAATATTCGCTTTCTAATTGTATTTTCTTTTTGTCGATCTTAAATGTTAACTCTAAAGCAAAAGTGTTTTTATTTAATAATTCTAAATTTTAAGACAACACGAACGAAGATAACTCGAACGACATAAATAGCTTTCTATCTAGTAATAATAAACACGATTTAAATTAAAATGACGTCGATAAGAATAATAATTTAGTCAAGAAACTCAAGAGTGATAATAACGAGAAAATCAACGACGTTAAGAACGTAAATATGATAGAAAATTGAATTAAGAACTAGAATTAATAGAAGTAACTTTAGCGTTAACTTATAATTTAAACGACTTCAATTCTCTAGCGTAATTCTTTAATTCGCAAGTGATTTGTAAAGATGTTTACAACATTGCATTCGAGCAATTAATACATAATAAAACAATGTTAATAACGTATAAGCAATAAAATGCAACAATAAAATAGCATTTGCTAGATTAATTTATGCTAAATATGTCATTGTCTCTTGCTTATTTGTCTTATTAATTAAGATAACTTCAATAGTTACTCTATGTAAAGCCTTAATATTGTCGATTTAATGCTTCGAGGCGCCTCTTAATTACATCGACGTTGTGCACGTATCGATCTAATTAACGCAAGTATTTTAATTCACAAATTTAATTAATGTTCTCGTTGAATAATTGAAATTTCACTTCATTTACTTGTATTATAATGCTCGTAAAAAGCTAGCTATTAATTAATAATATTAGTGTTTGTTATAAACTCTTGTTAAAAAAGCACATATATGTGACGTTCGTTCTTTTAGATTTTCGTTAATCAAGAAAAATCTTTTTTAGTTGAACGAAATCGTTAAGAACGCGAGAAGCTTTTCTTCGTAACACGTCTTTTCTTCATCACAAAGCGTAAAATAATTGTCAATATTATTTCTTAAATTCATGATGTGCTTCGTTCGACAAATTTGTTTTTACTCTTTAGTTAACAACGTTATTGTGCAAGAACTTAAATAAGTATAAATTACGTTTAAGTAATATGTTATTTTGATTTGTGACTTGCTAGTGTAATGTTATAGCGATGTGATTATGTGCTAGTGTGCTTAAAGCTAATACATTTGAATTCAAGCATAAGTGAAGCTCGTTCGAAACATTTTGTTATTCATAGCAATAATTGCATTTAGTACGATCTCGACAAAAATTATATTAAAATTGAAAATTATAATAAGAATTTAGTTTACACTCTTACATCAAAGCTACAATGCAAAAAATAATAAAATTAAGCAATAAAACATTCTTAGTTACTACTTTTTATCGTTGCACAATATTTATATAAGTAATTCTCTCTCATATTTTTGATAACTTATTTTTTCTCTTTTGCTTCAACGTTTAAGTGTAAAACGTATAAAAGCTTCTTAATGCTTAAAATTGCAATTTAATGATCATTATCGAAGTAAACACTTCTTGCGAACAATTTTCTAATCGTAGAATTCTTAGCTTACGTGCTAACTTCAATGTTATGAAGCACACTTACATCGATAAATCGTAATAGACTTGTTTATCTTTTCAAGTCGTAAGCTTGTGATTAAGAAGAGTCGAACATTCGAGAAAATTATCGTTTACTTACTAGTTTATCGTTAAGAACAATTTAACGAACTAGACATTTAAGTGAATCTTAGACTAGTCGCGTCAAGTTAAGTCATCGAGTTCGAGTCAAATTCCTAGCTCGCCAAGACTCGATTTAGGTCAAAAATCTTGATTCAAGTATTCGAGTTAAGTCAAAGAATAGATATGAAGTACTTAGCGTATAACCTAGCTCAACTCGTCAAAACTCGAAAAATTTAGATTATTTTTAAAAAAGTGCATTAATTAACTTAATCAAATTGATTAATTTAATTAATTTGTTTATAATATTATATAGTAATGCATTTAGATAATGCATTTGTACGTTATTTGTGCGTTATTATTTTTAAACTATTTTTAGTAATTCAAATAATGCGAATTTTTTTAAAAATAGAAAATCTTGGCATTTTAACGTCATTTTCGATTGCTTGACGAGTTGATTGAATTGAGTTAAGAAATCGTTAATCTAAATCGATTTCAAGTTAAGTCAAGAGATTGATATTAAGTATCTAGATTAAGTTAAAATGTTAATATCGAAACCTAGTCCAACGATTAGTTTAGTAAATCTTAAGATAAGTTAACGCATTGTGGAAAAACGCAATCGAAATATAATTTAACATGTTATTCAAATACGTTATTAGCGATCACATTTCTAATTTTGTCTCTTAATTATATCTATTTATCAAAGACTAGATTTGCTATATTTGATTGTTAAATTTGATAAAGTATTTAATTAAGTATCTTGATAATTAAACGCATCTTGTTCTAGAATGTCGCGATAATTAATAATATTATTATTGATTAATATTAATCGACATGTATAAAAAAGATAAGACTTGTTAATATCTCGTCTTGACATTTAAATGTTACAAGCATTATTCGTTTTCAATTTTAATTCTTTTCACTTCGTAGCTAAAGCACAATTTGTCGCTACACATTGCTAATTGCATTTTTGATTAAACTCAAAATTAAGTCACAACGAACTCTAATAAGTTATGTTAACGATTTTTAATCTTACTTTATAAGAGAAGAAATATAGCGCATGAAGCAACAAAATTTAGCAATAAAACTATGACTTTGATTATCATTGCATATCGTCATACAAGGCCTTAAGAAATAACTTATACTTCTCATTAATAATTATTACATTTTCCTTAATTCGACGTCGAAGTGCGTGAGATTACATATCACTAGCTATCAAGTAAGCACTACGCAAGAGCTACAAGAAGAGACGCTAACGAGTAACTCTTAATATGTTATTATATTATCGAGTTATCAAGTTTTAAACAACAATTGCGAGAGTTATAAGTCGTAGCACTAGAGATAATGAGACGTGAAATATTAACAAGTGACTAAAAGCTAGCTTTATTTAAATTAATACTTGCTTCAACACTATTATAATCATTAACAAATAACAAATCTACTTTGAATCGTCGATGTAAATAAGTGTCGTTTAATAATACTTCGTACGCTAAGTAAAGTCTATAATTTTAGTAATTTATCACGAGAAACAATGCTTTCTCACAATAGAGAATGACTTACTCTCTTTAATTGTCAATTTTTGCTTTAAGTGTCTTATTCGAACGTCGAGCTTCGTAAATAATTATATCGTCAACTATATGCGACGTTTGCTTTGTTGAATGAAAAGCTCTAAATAAATAATGATCGAAAAATTAATATAAGAATGAATGACACTCAAGATGTTACTAGATAGCATAGTGTAATTACACACATTTCTAGCACTAATTTCTATTGCTTAAAAACTTATATTATTAAGATAAAAAACTATTGTCGAAAAGACAAGATTTGACGAGTGAATCTTAAGTAGTAGTTTGACGTTACAATTTTTATTAAATGATTATATTTAAACTCTAACTTTAACAATATATCAACTAGTATCAAAACCCAAAATAGAACTTAATTGTATCAATTATTAAAGTTATGTCGAACTAGAATTTCAACGTAAGTACATTGTATTAAATGGCGTCTTTACTAGTTAATAACTATTTATAGACGTAAAAAGCGACGATTCTTATAAGAGCTCAAAAAGATACGTTCGATTTACGAAAACTATTGTTGCGCAAATAAGAAATGCAAAATGTATAACTCTTAATTCTTGACATCGTATTCAAGAAGAAAGACGCAATTTTAATGAAGAATCTACTTGTGAACGACAAGTCGACGTAAGTATTGCTCTTTTTACGCTTTTAAGTTACACTAAGATCTTGAAACTCTAGTGCGCTTTCGAAAGAAACATTTCTACAAACGAATGCTAGAAAATATCGCATGCCAAACGAGAAAATAAAATATATTAATAGTGCACAAACGACTTATGACTATTTCGACTTTCTTGTGTTATGCAATGAAGTAAATAGATTAAACGCGATTATCGAATTTAATTATGCGAACTTTAAGTAAAATTTAAGCAAAAAAAGATCTAGCAATAAGATAAAAAATGATCGACGAAAAGTTCACAATATAGATTAGATTGCAAAAGTTGTTCTCGTGCTATCTTCTACTACTTATCGTGACAAATTGTATAGTCTAACATGATTGTTATAACTTCACTTTTACTCTAATTGATTTTGCTTGTTTCAAAACAAGTTTCTTAACGTTTAATAATGAGCGAATATTATTTGTGAATTTTTATTGAGTTGATCTTCATATCTTTCTACAACTTAATCACAAAATTGATACTTCGTTCTTTAGAATTCGCTAGCGATATATTAATGTTTATTCTAAGTAAATTGATTGTCGATTAAGCATAATCTTCGTCGAAATAGTTAAAAAAAACTTGATCGTTGCTACTTGATTAATTGTTTCGCTTTTCGTATGATAAAGCTTCGAATTACATAAAGAAAACAACGATTAACGATAAAATTTAATAATAAAATCTCTCGTCGTTAAATTAAATATAAAAGTATTAGTTACTTTAATCTCTAAGTACTACTCTTATAATTAAGACAATTTTCGTTCACGTTTGTACTATTTTCTACTCTATTTCTTTTAACACTACGTGCTATCTCTAGAGCATCTTATTATAATCATAGAATTCTCGCAATTCGATCAAGATACATTGTTCGATCTAGAGAAGCACTTAAATAACAATAGCGTTCTTGACACATTCTATCGACTTAATTCTTCTAATCTAGAAGTTACTAAAGCTCACTAAAATCTCTTCTTGTTTATTCGAAAAAACAAACGTTAAATAAAGTCTTTATTCGACAAGCTTTTGCGTCTTAATAATAAAAGCGTAATTGTATAAACGATCAAGAAGCATCTTATGTTCGAAGAGTAATAATGAAATTAAACTCTCTAAAATCAAGATACAAAGTTAAAACTAATAAAGCATTTAAACTCTTAATAAGATAGTTAAGCTCAAAAAATCAAACTTTAAAGCAATTAATATAAGATTGTTTACGTTATTACTAATGTGCCCAAAGTCATTTGCAAGAGCTATGAAAAAACATTTCTTTATTCAATTCTTACTAATTCGAGAACTTTTATCATAAGACGATACGAAAAAGATAATAATTAATGTCGAAAGCTCAAAGATTCATTGCAAAGAACTATAGAGCAATCTTTGCAAAATGTAAGTTAAGACTTTTTTACTTATTTTCGCTTCTTTTTCTCTTGTATTTTTAAAACTTGATTTCTATTGCTATAATCAATTGTTGACTTTTTGCTCTTGTAATTACTCTATTATTATTTTTCGATAATATTTTATTTACATTTAAGTCGACGTACTAATACGATTTTCACTTCTAATTTTAGGAAACGAAGTTTATAAAACGCAAGAAAATAGAGCGATATAATTAACAAGACTTTGATAATTGACTAACAAAAATAATGTTAAATTTTAATATCTTTTTTCGATCATTAAAAAGATTAAGCTTTAACAAGTTTGTTCGCTTTTACGAACGAATGTGACTATTTCGAGGCGTACAAGATTCGCTAAGTTGATTAGAAAGCGTGCAAACCTAATTAGACACAATGTTCTCAACGATTTAAAGACAAATACTCGAGTGTTTATTGCTTTAAACGATTAATCAAGTTCGAATTATCTCTTCTTTCTAGAAGTTATCGCATACTTTATTAACATAAATTGACAATATAAAGAAGTTTTGTTGATTTTCAAGTTCTTGAAGAATAGACACATAGAGAAGCGATTAATTGATATAATATATAGCATTCTAAAGAAGTACAATCTTTAAGATCGCTTAATAACTATTATCGTAAACAACGCTAGCAACAATAGAATATTACGAAGAACTCTTATCAAAACTTTGCAAAATGAGAGCATAGTCTAAAATTTAAAGCTTAAAACGATAAATTGCATAAATTATGTTATGCAAATTGCGATCAACAATTTGTTAAAAACGTTTAAGATATATGTTCGAAACAAGAATGTTATTATCGAATTCAAGAAAAAGAACTTCGACAATCTAATTAAGAGAAGAAATTCTTTTGAAAAGACTTTGCGCAAGATAAGATCAATTGCTAGCTTCTATTGCTATAAATTCTAACAAATATGACTTTTAGATTTGATTTATTGTTATCGCAATTAACGCGTCGATCGTTTGATACAAAGTCTTTCGCGAACTTTAAGCAAATGATGTATTAAGCAAAAACATAAAGAGCATAATTTAAGATGTTAAGACTTGTTAAGATAATATCTATGCTATGTTGCAACAAACGTACAACATAAAAAACTCTATATATGAATAACTTTATACTTGAGCGAAGCCAAAGTTTTAAATGCTAAAATTGATAAGAAATAAGTGAAGTCAAATACGCTACATAATAACACTTTTGAAATCTTTTAAAAAACTTATTCGAACATTAAATTCTTCTTAGAATTTTACGATATACGAAGCTTGAAAAACTTACAATGCAATGCATAAGTATTTGAAAAATTAACAACAAGTCATTGCGAAACTTTTAAATGTAACTTGAATCAAAAAGTTACAAAAAGACATTTAGATCATTAGAAATTAAATTGACACATACTATGAAATTATCTATGACAAAGTAAATATATACTTTAATGTCAAGACTTTGCTTAAATCGTTTAGGAAATAGTTGATATACAACGTACGTTACTCTATTAATAATGTTTCGCATTCTATTGTCGTCTTCTATTGCTTAAAAGATTAACGTCTCTTTACAAAATCGAAGTTAATTACTAGTTAATAAACGAAAATACGTTCAAGAGTTTAAGAAACACTACAATGATAATTATTTACAATATTAAAAATTAAAATATTATTAACGTCTTGCTATTAAATCGAAAAAAAGATAGTCTTTAGCGATTATTGTGCTAGTTACTTAACGCAACATCGACAATTAACAAAACGTCGTCAATAACACACAAGATATTGCGCTAAAAACGAAGATCAACGAAGCGATTGTTTAGCTTGCTAAGTTAGTCGAATTTATTAATAAGTCTTTCATTCTAAGCGTTTAAAACACTTTGAAGTCTTAATTTCTAGCATTAGCTCGTATGATCAAAGACGTTTTAACAATTCTCGTCTTAAATGTTAATGTCGAACGACTATTTTTAATAACGCGCGATGTGATTATTTATCATCGCAATCAATTTCGCGAACACATTGTTAAAAACATAATAATAATTAAACGTACAAATTAATTTGCTAGAAACATCTTAAAGAACGCAAACATTATATTGCTTGTTATCGCGAAAAAGCTAAATCAAAATATTGAGAAAATTAACGACGATAAATCTTTGTCAAATATCACTTAAACAATAGAATTAGAGAACGATAATAAGAAGTTGAACAATGACTTAGACTTTAAGACGTCTTTTATCGAATTAAATAATTTAAACAACGCTACTTATGCGATAGCAATAATAGATAGCAATAGAAGTCAAGATTAAATTAATACGTTAAAAGAGCTTTAAGCTTGTTTTTTTGTCAATCTCTTTTTAACATTTTTGATAAATAAGATTCAAAATTACGTCGACAATAATGCGAGAAATTATTGAAACTCAAGTTATTCGCAAATAGAGTTAACATTGTTCGCGTATTCGCAAAACTTAAATCATTCTTAATTGATGTCTTAAATAATTATACTTGTCTTCGCGAAAAGTTGACAACAATACATAATAAACAAATTAAATTAAAGTATGTCAATTCGTTCGCGAGAAATATTTGCGAAGCGATAGCGAGCCAATACATAAAGTAACTATTAATTTAGCTTAAACGTAATATAGAAATAGCGAGAGAAACTTAGTTTTAACATACATTAGACGAAGCTTAATCAATTGTCATAATAGCTAAATTTTATTCTAAGTTTTCAATAAGTACTTATTCTTAGATCTTAGTGTTCTAGACTTTTAAGATCAATTTTACGAATTCTATCTCTATATATATGATGTGATTAAACAACGTTAAGTCTCTACTAATTTATTGCTTAAATTTGTCACTTAAGTTTTGAACGCAAATTGTTGATGCATTTAACTATGCAAAGCATAAGACGTATCTTATTATTTATCTAATTTTATATTAATCTTATCGATAAGATCGAGTAGATTGGGCTAGACACTTGGCGCGCATTCTTCGTTCGTCCCACCTTGTTAGACTAGGAAATTTGCCTAACTCTAGGATTAGGGTTGGGCGAGTTAACTCGATTGAATTGAAACTTGATTTAACGATCACACTAGTCTTGTTTGTTATCAAAATATAACGTTAAAAGTAAAGCAATTTGTATTAATGCTTTGTAACGTAAACTACTTGCATTGTCTTGTTTGCTTTCAAAATAGTCTTAATCTTGCGTTTCTTATAACGTTAAGCATTGCGACGTGTTTTAAGATTCTTTTCTAACGTTCTAATGTGCGTATTGATTATATTCGCATTTGGCAAGTAGATTAAACTAAGCGTGTCAAGATATTTTCTAAATTCTTTAGATTTTGCAGATTTGTAAACATAAATTTAAACAATTATCGAAATTATATAATCGAATACATTAGATACTAGAACTATTTATTAAAAACAAATAGAAAATTACATTGTTTCTTGCAAACTTATATTATAATTTAGACATAATATTAAGTTTAACAATTGTTATTATTATTTTAGCAAACATTATTTTGTTCGTTAATCTAATTACTTAACAAGTTCGACTAATTGTTTAATTAACATTGCATTGTCTATTTAAGCATTCAATTCTCGCATAGTCTATATTCGAAGTCTTAAATAATAATATTATTTTACTTGTTTTAATTAGCGTTGCAAAGCGTAATCGAAGCAATAACGTACAATCTATTGCAATCAAATTTATATATATTGCTTTATCTTATTGTTTATCTAGCGCTTTTAAACTTATTTGTTGATTTAACAATTGCGATACTTTAATTTGTACTCTCTTTAATTTTTTTTTTAATTTATACTTGATTCAATACCCCTAGGGGCCTATGCGAGACTATATGTTTTCGGGCCAAAATCTAATCAATCACGATTTGGCGAGCAGCACTAGTGCCTGTTCGCCAACGTCTAATTGATTAGAATCAACGACCATCTTTCTTTCGCATCACTTTGCCCTAACGTCGTCTTAATAATGCTTTGATGTTGTCTTGACTTCGCGATGCTTTTCGCCCCCTCTATCGTGATATTCGATCTTTAATTATTAATTTATTTTATCTCGCGATTTTTGTTGTTATATCTTTGACAATTCTTTAAGTCTTTTATTTTTGCTTCGCAATTCTCGTTGTTACAATTTTAATTGTTTTAATAACACTTTGTTTTTGTTTCGCAATCTTTACTATTATATTTTTTGTCGTCTTGTTAGCTTGTCTAATGTCAAGATTCTCTTAGTTGTCGTTATATAGTAAATTGTATATTTCTTAATTACAAAAATTATTAATATAGAAATTCTTGTCTATTTTGTTTATTGAAACGACATAAGTATTGCGTTTAATAATTAACAACGTTCAAAATTAACGCAAGTTTAAATCTTGTCAATTTGATTAATATTCTTAACTAAAACAATTCGCTTCAATTATTTTATAAATGCTATAAAAAAAATTATTATTGCGTTATTGCAAAGCATCTATTAGAGCTTCTTAATAATATATTGCTTTCTCTTTACAATTGTATTGCTTATTGTTAGAATCTTAAATTGTTATTACAATTAATAATTATCTTATTAATGTTTCTTTAATACAACTTAAAATCTTTCATTTTGTTCTTTTGTTCTTTATTTGTTTCTTTGCGTTAAGCATGTAGTTTTAAGTCTATATCTAGTTTTGTTAAATCAAGTTGTTCTTATTGTCTTAAATATAAGAGCAACAAACTATTTCGAAAGTTTGTTTATTAGTATTTGTTGTTTTAATAACATGTTTTTAACAAATAATAGAGAAATAAATGCAAACAAAATAATTATTTACTTACAAAAAATTATTCTTCTTGCAATAGAAAAAGATGTTCTTGCTTTCAAGAGTTGTTTCTTTTTTCTTTTGTGCTCGATCTTTTACAACTTATTAATAACGAATAAACAAATTAAGAGCTTCAATAAAAAAAAATTAAAAACATTTAATAATATTAATAGCGCGTCTTTAGTATTTAGAACTTATATTGATTTTCTTAAGTCTACTCTTTATATTCGAATCGATTGTTTAACAAAACAACTTTAATTTTTATAATTGTAAAGCTTTTATAATCTTAATCTTCTTGTTCGTGTTAATTTGATTAATTGTAATATTATTTTAATCGAACGTTGTATTAATTTAATCGAACGCTCTCGAATTATTATATAGTAACAAACTGTTTATTGTCTATATTTTAATTTTCTAAATATTGCAATACAAGATTTGTTTTTAATAGTTCGAATATTTATTAATTCGATTATATTGCGACCTAACTTCTTTGTGCATTGTCTCTTTTATTAAATTGTTATATTTAATTGAAGCTTTATATTTCTTTATATGCAAAACTCAATAACTTAATATATAATACTTAAGAAAGTTAAAGTAATCTATTAAATCTCTTTTTTTTTCGAAATTTGCAAAAAATCTTCTTTAATTTATTAATACAATATAAGATGTAATTTATATAGCGCAATATTTTATTGTTGTAAATTTAATAATATAGTAGCATAACAAAGTTTAAAAACGTTCGAACGCACAATATTGTATACAATAAAATTAAAATAAGTAACAAAACTATTACAAGAATCAAGTAACGCAAAATTGACTTCTACTTATTGTCTATTTATTGCTTGACTTTATTAAAATAATTAAAATATTTAAGTTTTATATATGTTGTTACAAGTTAAAAACGTTGCTTAAGCTAATTTGTTATACTTTCTCTTAAAAAAATAGAACTATTTTGACTTTTTTTAAATTGTAAAATATAATAATTGATAAGTTTGCAAATTTATTTAAGTAAATAATTTACAATATTATTGCTATAAAGTTAATGCAAAATATCTATTATTATTGTATTGTAAATATTTACAAATTAATACTTTTAAATAAAGTTTTTTATTAAATATATCTAGTCTAAATGCTTATTCGAGATATGATTCTTAATCTAGTAAAGAATTTGCGCTTGAGTGCTTTCGTAAGTGCTACTAGATTAATTAATATATATATTTTTGCGTTAAATAGATAAAATTGTGTATATATTGCAATATTAATTGCTTTTGACGTTAATAATTAGAATTTATTTCTTATATTCGACATTTATGTCGATTAATATAGAATAATTATGTTAAGTATATTTTTTAGCGCAAAGAATAAATATTTTTTTAATAATAAAAGTCTTAACAACTATAAACAATCGATTAAAATAAATACTTTGTAAAAAATTTCTTGCTCTTATGCTTAAGAATTATTTTTATCGCTTAATAATATATATTAATTTAATAATTTTAATATTTGTATTTTCTAATTTGACAATTAATTTTTTTTTTAGCTAAACAAAGTTTAAACAAATCTAAGTTCTTCTTGTCTTATTGTTAAGATTCTTAATTATTATATATATTGAGTATGTTTGCTTGTTGCTATACATTCTAGTTAATACAATTTTATCGATAGATAGCATAATAGATATTACGATGGCTTTATTCGAAAGACTTAATTAAGTTCTTTACTATTAGTTTCTCGTATAAAACTTATTATATATTTAAATCTTTCTTACTATATTTTACTAACAAATTGACTAATATACTAAATTGTTTGCAAACGTCAAATAATTAATAAAAAATTTGATCGTCTTTATTATCTCTTAATGCTAAATTATATAAGATCGATTTTGCGACGCACAAGTTGTTTTACTTAATTCGAATTAAGTATATATTTAAACGTTGTTGCAATCTTTATAAAGAATATAATGCAAACTATTTTGCTATTTGTTTATATCGTTAATTATATATTTAGATTGTAGCAATTAATAAATTATAACATAATTAATCTAATTATTAAACAATTAGTACATTTTTTTGTTTGTTAAGTTAAAAGAAAACTATAAAAATCTAAATATATTAGCAATCGAACGTTTTACTAAATACTTAATTATCTTTTTGTAAATATCGATTTGTATAATTGTTCTTGCTATTGTAGACTTCGTCTTCAATTGCTTTTTCGAGCTTTTAACTTTAATCTTTTTCTCGTTTATTTAAGTATTATTTTTTTCTAATTCTTTAAGATTGCTATTGTTACTATTTTTCTTAATAGTAAGTTTAAGATCTTCTCGCAATTGACAAAAGTTGCGCTTCGACAATAAAATTGTTGTGCTAGAAAATTGCGTTAAAGATATAATATTGTTTGTTTCTAATCTAATTTAAAGAGTTAAGAGCATTTAAATTGTAAATTTTAAATAGTCGTTCTTTATATTTCTTAAGAACATATAAGATTAATCGATTAATTCTATTATTTCGAATTAATCTATTGCTATTTATTTTATTTTTACAAAAGATTTTAAGTTTATATTGTTGTTGTCTAAGTTAATTTGACTTAATATTTTTTTTAAAAGTCTTCGACAAAGTTGTTTGCTTAATAGTATAAAATATACTTTTAAATATTGTTGCATACAAGCAAAAAATATAATTCTTTATAAACAAGATAAATACTTATGTTTATATATTTTTTTTTTAGTTGTTTTTGTATTTGTTTGCAAAGAAATTCTTAATAATTGTAAAAAAAATTGCTAAAATATTTAAGCTTAATAACAAAATATATTGCTTTAATCGCATTAAAAGACAATAAATTATTAAAAATTTTTTTTTTTCAAATTTAAAATAAGTCGAAGTTAGACAAGATTAATCTAATTGACAATGTTATTTTGATTGCAAAGACTATATATTTAATTTTGCTCTTATTAACTCTTTGCTTATAAAACAACTAGTAAATCGACAAAACAAACATGTTAGATTCAAAAGATATAAATTATTTAATAGAGATTGCTTCTTTGTTAAACAAATATTAAGCTACAATTACTCTAATAGTTTTATAGTCTTTGTAAATCAATTATTTTAAAATACTCTTTACTTATATTCTTTTGCTTATAATTCTTACGTATTTACTTATATTTTATATATATAATCTATAAATCTACTTTAACTTTCTTTTTATATCTAGATTATTGAATAGCATTTCTTTATATATATAAATAAATTACAAGTTACAATCTTGTTCTTCGTTATAATTGTATGCTTATACAAGATTTCGATTTTAATAATAGAGAACAAAGTAGTATTTAACAATAAGATTCTAGCTTCTATTGTTTTCTTTATTGTAATTTATTTTTTAAATTTGCATTTAACAATATACTTAACGTATTCGATATTAATTATAAATTTAACAAAGAGAAGACAAGAAATTTGAAAGAAAAAAAAAGTGTAAATTAAAGAAATATAGTAAAAGAAAACGTCTAAAAGATTGTAACTTCGATAGCGTCTTTAAAAGAAAAAATAAATTGTAAAATAATATTAAAACGCGATTAAACTAAGTTAGAATGTTATATTTTTATTTTCGCCAATTATTTCTTTGTTACAATTGCGCATTTACGCGAGATTCTAATTGAATTAATAAAGAACAAAGAGATAATTAGCGATAATACTTTAGACTTTTATTGCTTTGTTTATTTTAACTTATTTCTCGAAAATAAATTCGACAATATACTTAGCATATTCGATGTTAATTGTAACTTTAACAAGAAGAAAGCAAGAAATCTAAAAGAAAGAATAGAATAAATTAAAAAACATAATAAAAGAGAACGTTTAAAAAATCGTAACTTCGACAAAGTCTTTAAAAAAAGAAAGAGATTAACAAATTGTATTTAAATGCTATTAGATTATATTAGAATGTTACATTTTTATTCTTTTAAATCTTGTTCAAGTCTTGCTATAATTGCGCGTCCACGTAAAGCTCTAATCTTAATAATAGATAAAAACGCTTAAAAGATTAGAAATTAGTAAAGTCTTTAAAGAATTCGATTATTTTAGCTTATATTTACTTATTAATAGAAAGAGATTGTTAAACTATATTAAATTGAGTCGAATTATATTAGATTTTCTTTCTTCTTTATCTTGCTCTCTTTCTTTTAAATTAATAGACTTATTAAAGTTTTATTTATAAGATTATTTAATAACAACTAATTTGTCGTTCTTCTCTTTTTATTTTATTTCTTAATATAGCTAAATTACAAACGCGCGCTTTGCGTTGAAAATTTACTAAGTAAAAGCAATAACAACAAAGATAATAATAGCAAGACTATTATATTCTCGCTCAAGTATAATTAATATTGTATTTAATTAGTTGTTATAAAGCGTTTTAAATTATTTTCGTTCAATATTAATTGTTTTATTAGCGATTAATAGAGTTTCTTTTTGTTTTGTTCTTCGAAATCTAATATAGCAATTAGAGCGCTAATAAAGTCAAGCTTTAAATAATAGAGCATTAGATTAACTTTAATTGTTAAATTGCTTAATAGATTGTTTATCGAATGCAATTGCTATAGCAAAATTAATTGTATTAAGTATTATATACGTTGTTCAAATATATTGTTTTCTCGTTCTATAAAAAAATAAATACAATATTGTTGTTACAAGATAAGATAGAGTTAATATTATTAAAGTAAGCAAAATTCTAGACTTCAAAATTGTTTGTCAAAATAATAAAAAAGCTTAAGAGATAAAAGATTTAACGTTGCAATTATATAATTATTAATTTACAAATATAATAATAATATATTAGTTCAAAACTAAACTAAACAAGTTTACTAAAGAAATAATAATTAATTAAAAAAATTAAGCAAAATGTTACAATCTAGCTCGAAACAATGTGATATATAAGTTACAACGCAACATGTAATATAAAGTACAACTACTTGCATGTTCGACGACTTAATAGACAAACAATGTTCGACATGTTTAACAACAAATAGAACGAACAATGTTCGACATGTTCGACAACGAACAAAGCAAACAACGTTCGACATGTTCGATAGCGAACATAACGAACAAAAAGAATTTTATTAAGTATATAGATCTCGAATACGACACTCTTATAAATTGTGTTCAATTTATCTTAAGTTTTGACTTATTGTTACAATTATTAAGTTGCAATTTCTTGTTATCAAGTAATTGCTTGCATTGTTTAAAGACGTCTACAAATTTCTTTAAAGCATAATTTCTTTCTAATATTTTTTGTAAAAGTATTAGCGTAACACTTTGAACACTCTAAGAATGTCTATATTAGATTAACGCGTCTTTATTTTAAACAATAGCTTAACAACATTATGTCGACTCTTTAATGAAGAAGACAATAAAATAAGAATTAACAAGTCTAACGTCTATTATGAAGATCGAATCAACTTGGAGAACTAGCTTATGCAAATAAATATTTACTTTATTTTTTATTTTGTTTTAACGAACAAGAAGACAATTTTCACATTTACATTTCTTAAAGAAAGAGCTTAGCATTGACTTAAGTTAAATTTACGCAAGTATCTAAAGAATTATGACGAAAATTCTCGTGCGATGTTTACGAACTTCGACAACTTTAAAAGAGAGCTTCGAAGAATTTTTGAAACATTTAACGAGAAAAAAATTGCGAAAAAAATAATTTAGCATTTAATTTAACGAATCTTTGTAATAGAGTACGCAATAAGATTTCAAAAGTATGTCAATCTTATCGAATAAGACGATGTCGCACTTATAACAATGTTTCGACGAGATTTTAAGAACAATTTTAAGAACGAAATTATGCGCGATAGCAAAAGCATTAACGACATGTTTGATCTTATCGAAGTAATTATTGATTTCGATAATAAATTATATGAAAAAGCTATGAAAAAGCGATACGATCAATTTTACGAAAGAGCGAGAATCTTCTTTGAATTAACGATTAAATATTATTAGAAAGAATTTCGTTTTAATCAAAAGTACAATAATCTAGACTATCGTAAGTTTGCATCTATAAAATTGAATTTTACTTAACGACGCAAAGAGAAGAATTCTAAGAGAAAGCAAGATAACAAATCTTAAAAGACGTGCTATTCATGTGGCAAATTGAGTCACTTCGCAAGAGATTATCGATCGCGAAACTTAATAAATCGTCGACAAATTAATGCTATGTTAAGAGAGATACTTAACAATCAAAACGACATTAGAAAGCAAGTTAACACAAAAGCGAACACCTTCAAGACTAGATCGAACAACGACTACTATTTAATAAAGAACCCAAATTAATTATAAAAAGTTCTAGATAAAATATTATCAAACAAGGCACTCGCATCTACGCAAGAAGTCAATTAAACACTTAAGAAAATCATTAAATCTTATAGCTAAACTACTAACTTAAATGAAGAGTATAACTAGAAGAACTTTCACAAATGCATAGAAGACATCACGAAATATCTTAACGCTTTAGCTAGCTTATTAAAGAAAAAATAAATCGATCAAATCGTAAACAAATGCGAGGAAGCGCTAGAAAGCGACGTCACTAAAGAAAAAGACATTCTTGACGAAATCGAACGACAACTAAACAATATTAGTTTATTCAAGCAAAAGATAAAGCAATCAAAAAGATATACGACACTTAATTGAACAATTTGTTACGACAACTTATGCTAAACTCATCTAGAAGAAAAGAAAGAAGTTAATTGATTCTTTAGAAAGTTAAAGTTAGCAATTTAGCAACAAAAGAAAGCTTAACGCAAATAGACGTTTAAAGCAAAAGTTATAGCACAAGAACAAGAAAAAGTTCAAATTTCTTAATAAAGAGCATATCAAAGAAATGCAATATGTTAGCCCAACAATAGCAACTAAACTCAATAGCACACGCACGATATTTTATTACATCAATTAAGATCAATGATTGTTAACTCGTCGCAATGATCGATTTTGATGCGATAGATAATTTTATAATCAAAGCTCTTATAGAAAGAAAAGAGTATTCTACTCGAAAGAAGCTTGACGTTTACAATCTAGTAATTGTAGATAAAAACTCATTACTTAACGAGAATAAAAGAGTGAACAAAGAAACGAAATTACTATCAATAGCTATTTAGCAACATCACGAGAAACTAATTTTTAATATAGTGAAAATAGTCACTTACGATATTGTTCTAGAAATGCCTTGATTGAAGCAACACAATTCAAAAATTAATTAAAATATACGAATACTTAGATTTGTGCGATGCGAACACGCAATTCACATTTAATTTACGCATTAATAACGTTCAATAATAGATAAAAGATTAAGTCGAAATTCGATCGCAAGTAACGAACTTGCATTTTCGCAAAAGAACAATCTAATAAAGTTCGACTTAACAAACATCGACACAAGTTAATCAAGTCACAAAGTTAAAGTAAGTGAAAAAAATTACAAATCTTTTAAGAGTCTTAAATTATCTAATATAGCGAAGAAATCGCTAAAATACGTATTACGAATATACAACAATTAAAAGCATCTATTCTAAGAAAAGAAAACGACAAAGACTCTTTCTAAACATTAATCGTAAAATTATGAAATTAAACTTGAATTAAACAAGCAATTTATGTTTGAACTTATATATGCTTTATTCGAAAAGAAGCTCGAAGTACTTCGCGAATATTTGACAAAAAACGAAAAAAAAGAATTTATCAAAAAATTCCAATTATAAGCAAAATACTCGATTCTCTTTGTATCTAAGAAGAACGAAACTCTTCGTCTATGTGTCGATTATTGAAAGCTAAATCATATTACGATTAAGAATCAATATTAACTATTTAATATTAATGAGCTTCAAGATCAACTATTTGAAGCAAAGTATTTCATCAAATTAGATCTACAAGAAGCGTACAATTAAATTAGAATAAAAGCAAGAAAAGAGTAAAAAACAACTTTTTGCACACAATATAAACTATACGAATACACGATAATGTCGTTTGAGCTCACAAACGCCTCGACAACGTGTCAAGAAATAATTAATAATGTACTACGACAACATCTAAATCAATTTGTCATAGCATACTTGAACAACATCATAATTTACTCAAAAATTTTAAAAGAACATATTAATTATGTTTTTAAAGTACTAGAATGTCTAAATAAAAGAAATTTATATCTTAAGTTAAAGAAATGCGAATTTCATTAAGAAGAAATTGATTTTCTTAAATTTGTTGTGAAACGATACGAAGTACGCATAAATTCTAAAAAGCTACGAGCAATCAAAGAATGAAAATCATCTATTAATGTTAAGAAAGTGCAATTCTTTTTAGATTTCATAAACTACAACAAGAAATTCATTAAAAATTACTTTATTAATGCAATATTATTAACGAACTTTACGAAAAAGAATACGTCATAAATATAAAAATTCGTAAAAGAGAAATCATTTTAAAATCTTAAGCTAAAATACTTGAAAAAATCAATATTAAAGATGTACGATTTACGATTATTAAGTAGAATTGAAATTGACGTATTAAATCTAGTTATCGATGCATGCTTTAATCAAAAGCATGAAGACATATAACATTTAATAACATATCTCTCGAGAAAACTTTCGTTAATCGAACAAAATTACGACGTTCACGACAAGAAGCTATTCGCTATTGTAGTCTCCTTGAAGTTATAAAAAGTATACATCGAAGAATTATTAAAACTTACGATTCTTACGAATTATAAGAATTTTGTGCATTTTATTATTATTAAACAATTTAACAAAAGATAAGTACAATGATTAAAACGACTCGAACAATACAAGTTCAAAATACAATATATCTTAGACAAAGATAACGACAAAGCAAACGCACTTAACAAAAGAAATGATCATATAAAATCGAAAAAATCGTTTAATTATAGTATACTTAAGATCAACAAAGACGAATCATTATTAACAAATAAGCATGAGCTAAATGCTACATTACGAATACTTAAAGATGATACAAAAGAATTTTTAATAAAGAAAGAAAAACTTCAAATATCTATCGACAAAATCGACGAATGTATAAGAGAACATTATGATAAATTATTGCAAAGACATTCGAGAGTAATTAAAACTCTTTAACTTTTACGCCAACATTATTAGTATTTACAAATGAGACAAGTTGTCAAGATATATATTAAACGATATCTTAGTTGTTAACAAAACAAACATGATACACATGCGAGCTATGGCGAAATTTAATATCAAGAATTATCTAAATCGTTATGAAAGAAAGTTACGATAAACTTTATTATCAAGTTGCCCAAATCGACGAATTTAACAATTGGGAACAAATATAACTCGATACTAGTAATGATTGACAAGCTTATCAAATACTTATATATTATCGCATGCAAGAAGAAGTTCATAGCAAAACAATTAAAATACATTATATTGAATTGACTTATACGATATCATGATATATTTAAAGGATTAATTAGTGACAAAGACAAGCTCTTTACGTCTAATTATTGAAAAACGCTTCTTTCAATGTTAGATACGAGGCTTCGAATGTCCATTGTCTATTATTCGATCACGAATGATTAAATAGAGCGAACAAATCAAAGTTTGAAGCAATATTTGAGACACTACGTTAACAATACTTATAGCAATTGGGTATCACTTCTATCTATGACTTAACTAGCACTAAATGCAAAGATTTCGAATATTACTAAAGCAACTTTATTCTTCGTCAACTATGACAAAAAACTTAATCTCTTCAAGAAAGAGCAAAAGCATTTATCAACACAATTAGTCATCGAAAGAATAGAAACACTTAAAAAGATACACAACAACATCTTAAAGATATAAGAAAGATCGATTAAGTATTAAAACAAAAGACAAAAAACGACATCTCAACTAAAAAAGAGAAATAAAATATATCTTTTTACGAAAAATCTTAAGACAAGAAGATTAAGCAAAAAATTGAATCATGTCAAGATCGAATCGTTTCTTATTAAGAAAACTAAGGAACTAATCAACTACGAACTCAACTTATCAAAGAACGCCAAAGTATTTCTAGTATTTTATATCTCATTATTGAAATTAGTCGATTTTAATACGCCTATATAGGAAACATTTCATTACAAAGCTCAAGAAGAAAGCAAGTACAAAGTAGAAAAAATTCTAGAGCAACAAGATCAAAACTACCTAATCAAGTGAAAAAAATACTTTACCTCAAAGAACACATAAGAATCTAAGAAGAATCTTGATAACTATCATAATCTTATCTAGCGATTTCATCGACGTTCGAAAAATCGTTTAACGTAGCGAAAGATAACTAGAAGGTAAAAGATAATTCAACGAGAGCATTCGCAACAAGACAATTGAAAGACTCGAACGCATTCGACTCTTCTATATTCGACAACAAACATTGTGTCTTTCGTTTTGCCTTCGCATTAATCTTTTTCAAAATCTTTTTATTTCGCAACAATCGAGTTATTACAATTGTTAACAAAGCTTCATCTTTAGCAATTTTGACAAACAAATTTTTTCTATTCGTGTTAAGAAAGAATCACGACATATTTACGCACGATTTGCTCGTACGAACACATTTCAAATACTTCAAACAAGACGACAAGTCTTTTATGACAATACAAAGATTTCTAAAGAGAGAATAGCGTTCGCAAGAAATATTTATTAATACATTGTAGCGTTCGATTTCGAATGCAATACGAAGACGACTTTGTTGCTAACAAAACATAATAGAAAGAGCGATAACTTTCGAGACGAAAATCTTTAAGAAGAAAAATAGTGTTACGACTTAGCTCGAAACAATGTGATATATAAGCTACAACGCAACATGTAATATAGAGCACAATTACTTGCATGTTCGACGACTTAACAAACGAACAATGTTCGATATGTTCGACAACGAATAGAGCGAACAATGTTCGACATGTTTGACAACGAGTAGAGCGAACAACGTTCGACATACTTGACAACGAACATAGCGAACAAGAGAAATCTTACTAAGTATATAGATCTTGAACACAACATTCTTATGAATCGTATTTAATTTATCTTAAGTTTTGACTTATTGTTACGACTACTAAGTTGCAATTTCTTGTTACCAAATAATTGCTTGCATTGTCTAAAAACGTTTACAAATCTCTTTAAAGCATAATCTTTCTCTAATCTTTCTTGTGAAAGTACTAGCGTAACACAAGATTGTAATAACTATTGCAATTATAATAATTAATCGATCTAGCGCTAAGAATAATTCTAAGACTATTCTTATTATTGTAATATTAATATTTGTAAATTAATAAATAGACAAGTTTGCAAAGTATCTTAAATTTAATTTTTTTCTTCATTATCAAATATTATATTCTTTTAAAAATAATCGATTTTGAAGTATTATGTATAATACAAATAACAAATATTGTGTTAACTATATATAACAAAGTTATTAAATTTTATTTCAAATTTTTATTGTTCAAGAATTTAAAGACGTTTAAAAAGAAATTAAGCTAATAAAATAAAATCTAAAATACAATTTGTAAAGCTTTGCATTATATTTATTTTTACAAAGTTGTTCTTAATAAAATTTACATCATGAAGAATTATATAACGCAAATATTTATTATTTGTTATACTAATAAGAATTGCAACGCTTACGAACGATTTTAAGTAAACTAGTACAATCTTTGCTAATTTATCGCTCGATAACTAAATATATTGTGTAGAATAAAATAGTAAACTTGATCTTCGATCTAATATATAGCAAAGAGAATAGCAAAGAGATATTGACAATAAATATAAAGCAAAATAGATTTCGCTAAGCATCAACAATAAAATCGAAAATATTAAACAATTTATCTTTGCTATTGTTGTTAAATTAACAAGTCAATAAAGGGAGAAAAGATAAGTTTTGTCTTTTTGATCGTAAAGTCGCAACAATTATATTAAATATATAACAAAAAAATATGTTTCAAAAATACGTTTATATCTAAATTAATTAATAAGAATACGAAGATTCTTTTATTAAAGCAAGAAAAATATATAAGACTCTTAACGCTATTTTGTTGTAAATCTAAAAAAAAGATTATTTGTTATGTATTTTTCTATTAAAATTTTGTTTTCGAACAAGTTAATAATACTTTTTTAAAGCTTTTTATTAAAGCGTTTTTGACAAAACAATATGTTTTTCTTTGAGACAACATTGTTAAGTAAGTCTTTTTGTATACACATTTAAATTGCGTTAAAAACAAATCTATAAAAAAAATCGAAACACAAATTATATTGATTACATATTAATTTTGTTGCATATTAAAATGTTCGAAATTAACAACAAAATAAAGTTTGCTTTAATTGTTCTTTCAATTATATAATTAGACTTAAGATTTTATTGTATTTGCGCAAAGTTTATATACAATTAATATATTAATTGCAACATTAATATCGAACTTATGCGTTAAAGTTTTATATATTTTATTTTTCTTAAAATTTATATTAATTTTTTGTATTTAATATGTTTTTAATATAATCAAGACAAAACACACGCGCAAAGAGAAGATGCTACTTTTACTTAAAACGATTTTCGATTACAACAATACTTAATTAAAATATCGATTATCTTAATTGTTAATACAAAAGACAAGAGATTAAAGCAAATTAAGTCAAATTGCTAAAAAATATAGGTTAATCAACTAGAGAGACTAATCTAGATATAATTATTAATCTAGCAATGTTTATTAAAATAGACGTTTTTTTTTGTTTATTTTAGAAGAAGCAAGAGTTAAAGCTTTATTGTTAGAAAATTCAAATCTTAATTAACAACTTAATTCGATTTTGTCTCTTAATAAATAATAGTAAAAATTGCGCATACAATAGACTACAAATGCGTTTGCAAATTCGACAATTAAATATAATTATTAGTTGCTTAATAGTATGTATACTAGATCTTTAAGAGTTTTAGATTCTTAAGAATTTCGATTAGAAGTTAAATCGATAGTTGCGTCAACTAATTGTTAATATATAGCAAAAAAGACTTAATTAATTTGCGAATACAACAAAGAACAAGGAAGAAAATTAGATAATTGCGTTGTTTGCTTAGTTAATTTAGATCAAATTAACATTTAATACTTAACAAACTATTAATAAACAATAAGAGCACAATCTTAAGTAAAGTCTTTGTATATATAACGAATTTTGCAAAATATTGCAATTCTAGTAGTAATTATTAAATTGCAAAGTTATTCTCTTTATTTATAAATTAAATGTAAGAGATTTGAGATCTTTGTCAACTTCTATTTATCTTTGCGCGTTAATAACTCTTCTTATATCTTATATCTTTGCGACTCTTCTTTAGTATTTGCTTCTTTTTAATAGATAACTTCTTTTTCTTGTTTTTAAATTGCTTGCGCGTCTTCTTTCTTAATGTTATTTCTTTATTATTTAACTCGATTGTAGTTTTGCGTCTCTTTATCTTTTTTGCGCTTTTAAGCTTCTTCTTGTCTTTATTAGATCTAAGATATATAATTTTTTTTTGTTAATTACTTTTTTTTTGTTAACAAGTTGTTGAACGCAATTTAATTTCAAAAGCTATCAATATATCTTTGCTATTATTAAAAATAGCTATTAGAAATTTGCTCTATTATATATTTAAAAAAAGACTTTTATTTTTGATCAAGTTATATTTTGTTATTAGCGTTGACAACAGTTACTAATAATATTTGACGTCAAAAATCTATATATAGAAAGAGCTAAAACTTGCTTTAACTACAATAAACGTCAACAAAAGTCTAAAATTAACAAAACAAAAAACACTTTTTTGTTATAATAATCGACGCAATTAATATATTATTAAAGTATATTGTCGAACAACTATCTTTTCTTGCACAATGAATATATTATATATATTAATATTCGAAGAAATGCAATTGTTTGCAACAAGTATAAGTAAAATTCACTTTTTGTCGATGTATTTTTTTAGTTTTGCTTTGACAAAATTGAAGCTATCTTATTGTAGATAAAATTAACAAGTTTTAATTTCTAAATTATGCATAGTTAGAGAATATAAACAATTTTAAAGAAAATAATTATAATATATAGATTTGTTCAAATATCTTAACTTTTTCACAATCTTTGTTCAAAAAAAATCTTTATCTAATTAGTATTTTTGTTAAATTAAGTTAATTTATTTATAATATTTTAATAAAATTAAAAGAAATTAATCTAATACAATATTTTTATTAAAGTAATGGAAATCTCAAATATATAATATCTATACATTTAATTATTGCGCTTTTATTTTAGTTATAAAGAATTGCTTACTTCGACTTCGCAATACTTTGCGTCTTGTTTAAGCTTGCACGTGCTAAGATTTTTTCGATTGTTCTTATTATTCGAGTCTTTAATTATTATATAGAATCTTACATCTATTTAACGTTTTCTTAGATATTTATTTTATCAATTTATTATAAAAGTAATTTGCAACTTCTATTGCAATCGTTGGCGTTGTTTTAGATTTAATATTTCTTGTTAATCAATAATTATTATATTACTTTCGCGAAAAGCTTCAATTTTACAAATTCGCAATTATCAATAACTCGAATATTATATATCGAATTTCTACAATATAATTGAAGAAAAAATATCTTTTCGAACGTCTTTCTATTTAGAAAAATGCCAACAAAGCTTCTTATTATAGCTTAACAATTTCGAGCAATTTAATTAAAATATCTTCTTCTCTTTAATTTGTTATTGCATTAATCTTCAAATAACACAAAGATAATAGTATAAAATTGCAAATATTAAAACAAGCGACAAGCAAAAAAGAAGAAGTTGTTAACAATTGCTAAAAGTCGAAGTCGATCTTAAAGCTTCGTAATAGCTTAGTTACTCTCTTAAGAGAATAACGTTGCAAAAACAATTTTTAAAATTAATTTAATAGTAAACGATATCGACATAATTTGCTTTTTCGCAATAAATATGTTTTAGTTCGAATAAAAAGAAGCTTATATTAATAGTTTAAAGTTGATCTATTATAATTGTAATTTATTTCGAATATTTGTTAAATAAAATATATTAGTCTTTTAAGTCTTAAAGCAATAGAATAAACAAACTTTTATAAAAACCAAAGAATAGTAGTATGCGCAACTTAGATTGCTATAGACTTAAGCAAAAACTAACAATTAAAAAAATAAAAAAAAAGTAAAAGTTAATATTGTTTAATATCTTCTTATAATAGTAGATGCGCTAACAATTGTTAAAGTTATAAAGCAAGCTAAATTGCTAACGCAAGAAATTCTACTTTCGATAAATATCTTAAGTAATAAAAAGAACAATTCGAACAACAACAATTACAAGTCTACTCTTACGTTATTGTTCTTTTTTACTTTGTCTCTTAAATCTATTTTTACGTTGTTACTCTCTTTTACTTTGTCTCTTAAATCTACTTTTACAATGTTGCTCTTCTTTATCTTAATTCTTAAGTTTATACTTACTTTGTTGCGCTTCTTTATTTCTTTTTTTAAATTTACATTTATGTTGTTTCAACTCTTTTTGTTATTAGTAATGCTAAATTTACTTTAAGACGTCGCAAACAAAATTAAAAATAAAATTAATAATTTGTTATAAAACATAATACGCAAAGTTGCAAACAAGATATACGATAGTTTATTTAAAAATAATAACAATGTTGTAACAAGTTTATAACTTAACATTGCTATTATTACAAAAAAATACACAAATATACTTAAATTAATATTAGCGTAAGTACAAAGAATTTAAAAGATAAACTTTATATTTTACAATCAAAATATCGATTTATACTATTATTAGAATTTAGTTATTTACATTTATTATTATGTTCGATTATATTAGCAAAAAAAGATAACAGAATAGTTAAAATATATTAAAATATCTTTATGTTAAATCGAAGAACGTCGAAGCCTATTAGCAAATTTTGCTAAAGAGTTTGCTTGTAAAAATCGAGCATTTTAACAATATATTGTAAATTAAAAGTAAATAAGCAAAAAACAACTAAAGTAAGACTTTTCTTTTACTATTACAAATTTAAGAATATATATTATTTCTTTATAAATTAATTAATATCAAAGTATATTAAATTGACGCAAACAAATCGAAATAATAGTAGATTAAATATTTCTTAAATAATAGACAAATATTGCTCTCAATTAATAAAATATTAAGACAAACAACTTTGCAAGTTATTTGCGTTTGTTTGCAAAAAAGCAAATATATAATCTAGCAATCTATTGTTCTTGCAAAATAGAATTAATATTACTTGTTCTTGCGTAGAGAAAGACTTAATAAAAATATACAAAAATTAGTATAAGATCTTGCTTATTAACATTACTCGATAACTATAAAAATATTAATAAATAAAAATTAAAAAATAGAGCAATTTAGCATTCAAAGACGTATTTAATCTTGACAAATAACTTTATTATAAAAACAATTAAAGAAGCAAACTATTAAATCGAACATTGCTATCTAATTTTACAATATTTAATAACGTTTTTTTTGCTTAGAACTTGAGCAAAGCTTAATTATTAACAAGATTGTTTAAATAATAAGAAAATAATTGTTAATCAAATAAAGCTCAATAGAATAAATAAAGAAACTTCGAATTATAAACAAACAATTTAAATATTATCGAAAGAAAGAAAAATAATATTGATATTTTATTAATTTTTTAAATAGAAAGTCTTAGAAAGCTTATAATTTATATCTTTTGAAAAATTGATTTTTTATCTTGCGTTGTTCGAGATTTTTAGATAAAATATATCTACTTACTTGCTTTTAGTTTTTACAATAACAATTATAGCAAATCTTAACAAACAATATAGTATTCTTCGCAAAAATTATGTCGAAGCAACAATAAAAAAAATTAAGTGCTTGTTTAAAAAATATTTGTAGTTATTAATTTATATTTGCTTTAAATGTTTGACGCGAGTTGCTTTCTAAATAGAAAATTAAAAATAATTTTGTCGCTAAATAATTTTGTTTTGCAAGTAAAAATATCTAAAGTATATAAAATAAACATTAAGACGCTTCGAACTACAATTCTAAATAAATTTCGAATACAATATTTTAAGGTCGAAACAATAAAATTAACAAGAGATATCTATATCTTTGCGCTATATTATTTACGTTTATATTATATTTTTCTAACGCTAACAAAAATTAATATAGTTAATAATTTGCAATTAATCGAAGAAAAAATTTTAAATCAAGAATTAACTAAATACTAAAACAAAAAACAAGATATACAAATATATATTTGTCGTTATTGTAGTTACAAGAATTAAGCTTAAAATAATAACAAAAACACATTATAAAGAACAAAAAAAAATTGTTATATCTTTAATTTATATTCTTTTTCTAATTGTTATATATGTAATTAGCAAAACATATTTGTTGTTGCAATTTTAAATAACAATAATCTTGATTTAAAACTAATATCTTTATAATAATTAAATAGTAAACTATATATACAAGTTAGTTTGCTCAAATCGAATATATTTACAAAAAAGAGAAAATTGCTAATTGTATACTTTTAAACTGTTTAGCTTCGAAATTAAGATTAATTTTTAATTAAGTATTTTTTTTGCATTCGAAGAAACAAAGCATTGTTAACAAAGAATAGAAATTAAATTAACATAATAAGCTATATATTATAGAATAAATTTAAAGTTTATTTCTTAAACTACAAGTTATTAAAGAAAAATTACAATTTCAAGTTTAAACGCTATTACAATATTCGATAGTTCAAGAATTTTTTTTTGTTAAATAAAAAAAATAGCTTGGAACACAATATTATTGTTTTAAGAATTTTTTTTATAAATTCGATTTTAAATCTTTAACAAGAAAGAATGCTTTTAATAAGATATATATAGAGACTATATAAATTAAGTAATTGATTAAAAATATTGACAATAGAATTTTATTAAGATAATCTAAATAGACTAAAATATTTACAAAAGATTCTATATACAAATTGTTAAGATAGTTGCAATAATTCGAAGTATATAATAATATTTTTAAATTTAGTACAACGCAATTAAATTTTATAGATTACAATTAATTTAATACAAGCTAATATAATCTAAAAATTGCAACAATATTTAAAGATACTTTAATTTTTTTTTTAAGTAGCACTTTTTTCTAATTTAATGCTTTAATTACTAGGCATTCGAGTAGTTAAAATCTATTAATTTTGTGTAAAATGCAATTTTAAAATTAGACGCAACTAGAGCTTCTTTATACTTGTTAGTTTAATATAGTCTAATTTGATTTAATAATTTGTATATAAAGTAAGTTTAAAGTCAAGCGCATTTAGAACTTCTTTATAATTGTTAATCTAACATAGCTTAACTCGAGCTAATAATTGCATTGTTAGTAAGTACTTTACAATTAAAGTTTATTGTTGTTGTTATCTAGAAATTGATAGTTATTTAAGATATTTTAATTAGTTAAAAATACTATTAGTAGCAAAAATTCTCTTTAAGATTTAAAAATAAAATAATTTTGATATAGTAAATAAACTAGAATTGTCATTTAGTAAAACTTAAGATAAAAACTCAATATATAGACAAAAAAGACAAATTGCATAATCTTGCTTTCTATAAACTTAACATCTATTATAGAGACTTGCTTTAAAAGATATCTTGTATATTCTTTTGTATATTAACTTTAGTTTGCTTAATAATTTTCAAGTTACTAGTTAAAGCGCTTTAAAAGCTAACAATTTTAATTAAATAACACAATTTTATACTAGCTTATATCGAATAATTGCAAAAACTAAGCTTATCTTAAATCTTGTCTTAATTTTCTACTTTTTTAATCTTTTCTTTAACATGATAATAAGTTTTGATTGTGTTAGCATATCTATTAGCAATTAGTATATCTCTTTAGAATAACAACTATATTTAACTTTAGCTTAATCTTTCTTTTATAGTTTTGATCAAAAATCTATATTAAAGATAGATTTCAAACAATTAACTCTATAATCGATAAAAAGTATAAGAAAATTATCGATACTTTAATTGTTGAGCTCAAGAAACAAAGTCTTATAAATAAATTACTAATAACAAGAGATAACAAACGAAAGCTTCAAAGTACAATTCAAGAATTTCAAACAATATAGTCGAGATTGCTTCTTTTCTCTAGTCTAAGTTCAACGTAATCTCAAAAGACGCTCAATTATATAATATAAAATATTTGTTATTATAGTAAGCGACAAGTAAAGAAGAAGAAATTGTCAACAATTATTAAAAGTCGTAAACAATCTTAAAGTACTATTAGATTAATCGTCGATTTAATTTTCGATTTTAACTTTTGAAATCGACTTGAATTGACGATTTAATTTTAGAAATCAAATCGAAAATCAATTTAATTTCAACTATTTTGAAATCGACTCAAATCGAATCGAATCGATTTTCGATTTCAAAAATTAAAATTGAATTAAATTGTCAAAAAATCGAAAATTACGTTATTATATCAAGAATTACTATTTTTAGACTTATATTATTATAACTTTGAAATCTTGACTAAAGTATAGTTTGATATATTTCGAAATTACAATCAAACTTGTTTATATTGTTATATAATAATCTACTCAAATTAATTGTTACTTGCATTACTATTTTGCATTACTTTTCTATTTTAGAGAGATTCTCTTAACATTCTCGAGTTTACAATTATATTTTATTCTATAATAATTTGCTTAATTTAATTGTTACTTGCATTATTATTTTGCATTACTCTTTTATTTCGAAGAGATTCTTTATACATTATTTAAAGACATTATTTCTATTACTTTTTTTTGCAACATATTTAATTCTTTAAAAGTTTCAAATTAATTATTATCATTAATCGAAGATAATTTTTGCGAATCTATCTCGCGCAACTTGCTATCTAGACTAATCGTTAGATTGGAAATCGATATCAACTTTCTAATTTAATTCAAATACTCGATATTAATATCGTGATTCGATTCGAATACTTAATATTAACATCGTGATTCAACTTGATATCGACTCGATTTCTAACTCGATTGGAATCATCGATTCGAATCGTCAAGCAATCGAAAATGTCATTATAATGTTAAGAATTTCTATTTTTGAATTTATTACGTTACGACTTTCGAGAGATTTATGCGTCAAAAACGAAACAATTTTTTTCTTTATTATTTTCTCGTTATTTGCATTATTTAATTGCATTACTATGCAACATTTTAAGAAAAAAATTATAAGATTTAACACACAATTTATGTCTACAAATTCTACTACTAAATCGCTTCATATCTTGACGAGTTAAATCGAAAATTCGAATCGATACTTGATATTAACATCGTGATTCGAATTGACTTTTCGATATCAAAATTTTAATTTGATTCGAATCTTAACAAGCTAGGAACTTGGCTCAAACTCGATGATTTAATCTAACGCGATCAATTTATTGCTATCTAGTAGTTTACGTTCTAATTAATTCGCAAGTCAATTCGATTAAAATTTTCTTAATTTTATTTTCGACAATAGAAAAAGAATTCTTTACGAAGCATTAAACAAAATTAGAAACAATTTTTTGTTGCTTATATTAAGAGAGAAAAACAAATATGTCAAGTAAAGTTTAAATACTAACATTTAATTTCAAAAATAATAAGCACAAACTACAATTAATAAGAGTATTTTAAACAAGACTTAATTAAGACTTGTCAATTTACGTTAAATAAAAAAGATTAATACAAAATTACAATTTAAGCTTTAAAACAAATTTGTTCAAGTAACTTCGATTATAAAGAATTTTTCTAAAATTATTTGCAAAAGTTATTACAAGATTTTGAATTATTTTATTGCTTACAATTATTTAAACACAACAAATATAAAGAAATATCTTCAATTTATTTTTTGTTTAGAACAAAAAAGATCTAGATTGCAAATCGCGATCGATCTAGTCTTTAATTGCGTAAACTACAATTAATAATGCAAATAAATAATGCAAAACTAACATATTATTAGAAGAAAAATTATATCGATTTGTTGTTCTTCTTTGTTTAAAATAATTAAGAAAATTAACTATGCAAAACTTTTATTAATTTAAATTTATTTTTTCGAACTATTGATAATTTTTACTTTCGAAAACTATTAAAAATGCTTTAATCAAAGTTAATACTTTTAGATTGCACAAATTTATCAAAGATAGTTCTTTTAAACTTCGATCAAATTTGTAAAAAAATCAAAAAAAATCATAGAAATGCTTAGCGTGTCTCTATTGCTTTAGATGGATAATTTAGTTCTCAAAAAGTTGTTTACTTAAAAATATTAATATATTAAGTTAACATTGCATTTCAATTTCGCGAATATTTTATTAAATTTACTTTTTTTAATATCGAATATATAAATTGTTAATTAATATTAAAACTTATAAAGATTTTGAAGTTTTTTAAGATTAAAGACAAATTTCTTGATGTCATTACTAATAACGCGAGCAATAATAGCACTCTAAAAGACGAACTCGAAAGAGCTCTAAATTGACAAGAATTACAATAAAATAAATAGCAAAACTCTATTTCTTGTTTAACTTATATTATTAATTTAGTAACTCAAAATTTTATTGCAACTTTAAAATTAAAAATGATAATTAACAACATTGTTGTGCAATTAAAGAATGCACAAATTCAAGATATTGCAAGAAGTATAAACTTGTTTGTTGTAATTAAAAAGATATTTCTTTTTGTAATAATACAAAGAGATAATATATTTGCTAAATTTTATCTAGATTTGCGCTTTTATAATTGCTATTAATAACTCAACTTAACGTTTGCTTTGCTTTAAAGTCTTTTAGAAGCAAATTAAAAAATAAATACAAAAACTAATACAAGATATTTGTATTTGTTAAAACTCTATTTATTTAATACTTTGTCGTACATATTAATTACGCAATTTTGTTAATCTTTAAGTAAAGAAATACTTTCAAAATTAAAAAATATAACAAATTAAACTAAACGAAAGCAAGTAACAATTAATTTTATTTGTTAACAATATATTAATTTTTTTTTACAAATATACTCTTATAGTTTTACGAACAACTAATACAAGTATTTATTTGAAATTTCGAAAATTAGATACAATATTTAATTATCTTAAATATCTAAAAAAAACAATTGAAGTTAATATTTGTTTTTCGACAAAGATCGTAATAAGAGTTTACAATAAAGTTTTAACAAAACTTCCAAAATATTATTCGAAAATAAAAAAATTTAATAACACATTATATAATTTTGTTAATATTTTGAATTCTACGCAAAAATTAAGTCTTTACAAAATATAAAATGAAAAGAATAATAATAATGTTATTAATTATAAAACAAAATACAAGATCGAATTTAAAATTTATTTTCGATATTATTACAATTTAATTGCTAATTTAAAAACAAAAGCACAAAGAGCAAATATTGCTAAAAAAAATAATACAATATAATAATGTATATAATTTTTTGCTAACACTTTTGTAATTTATTGCGATTGTTGCGAGATTCTTATTTTGACAATTTTAACGTTTTTGTTCGATTTAAGATAAAGACAATCGATATTTTCGAATTAATATTATAAAGAATAAATATTTAACTTAAGAGTATTAAAGAGACAATATTTCGAACTTTTTTAAATTAACGCAAATAATTCGAGATGTACTTTTATGCTTAATGTTATTAATAAATATTAAACGAACTTTTAGTTTTGTTCGAAAAGTATGTTGATAAAATCGATCTCAAATAAGTTCGCAAATAATCGAGCAAATTATAATAATTAAATATTATAATTGTACTATAAATTTAAATTTAAAGAAAACTATTGTTAAATTGTAAAATATATATCGCAAAGAAAAGAATAATAATTAAGCGATAAATAAAGAAAAGAATTTTTTTCGAATAAAGTTCGAGATTGTTTTAAATTAGATTTATTAATAAACGTATTATATTATTAACGATATTACATCTACAAATACAACATAAATAAACAAATCTTATTAATAATAATGCAACAAAATAATGCATACAATAACTTCGATTGCTAAAAAAAATTTATTAATAATTAAATTTCGAAGATTCGATTTACAATTAGTACAAAGAACACATTATAATTGTTCGAAGAAAAAACATAAAATTACTTTCGAATTTCTACTATTAGAAAAGATCGAATTGCTTTATTAAACGCTTAATAAACTAACAATTCTTAAGCTAAATTGTTATGCGTTTAACGTAAATTGTCGCAAGATTTAAGTCTATATAAAGTAAAATATTAATTAAATTCTATAATTACAATAATAATGCAACAAGATAATACACTTATTAAAAAAGAAAATGCATATAAATGCTTTTGCAACTTTTTAAAGTACGTCTAAAATCGAATTTTGAATACAATATTCGTTCTATTAACAATTATAATTCTGAATCTCGTCGTGTAGTATCTCGCGAACTAGACGTTAAAATAAGCGTTTAAAAATAAAAAAATTAATAGATTCTTAATATCTTTTGATTTTTCGAAGTGCGACAATTTTAGACTTTTATTTTCGCTCTCTTTATCGCAAAACATTAGCATATTAGTTAAAAATACATTATTTATTTGCATTATTTTGTTTACGCTAGTATTACAAATACTCTTCTCTTTAACATTTTTGTCTTTGACATTCTTATTCTTATTCTTATTTATTTTGTCTTGTTTAAACTAATTACGAGAAATTATTCTATCTTAAGAGAGCTTCGAAACAAACTTTCGAATTAGCAAATTAAGTTTGTCAATTATAAACAAGATATATTGCATTACTTGCATGCATTACTTGTTTGCTTTGTGCGAGCTATCAAAGATAATAATGTTAATTAAAATAAATTAATATATACGTAAGAAGTTATAAAGAAAAGCGCGATAATTTTCAAAACTTTTATCGATAGAGACGCGTTAAAAATCGCGTTAAAAATTGCGTAAAAACAAAAATTAACAATTAACAATTAACAACAAGATTACGTAAAATAAACAATAAAGAAATTAATGTAAATAAACTTGCATTATTTATTAATAAGATTAGATAGATATTAATATAAAGAAATAATAATTGTATTAAGTAAAAAGGTCAAAGTAAATAAAAGTAAAAGTAAAAGATAATTCTAATTCTAACGCATATAACTTTTGCTTTAATTTGTAAAATTATCTTTTAACATTTTATTTATAATCTTATCGATTTTTAAAACTCTTTTACATTTTAAATCTTATAGCACTCTATTAAATATCGAAATATACTTATAATTTAATGTACAATTATATTATTTATATGCATTACTAGTAGATTAAATTAAGATATTGCACAAACAATAGAGTTATTATTAATTAATTGAAAAAGCATCGCAAGTCGCAATTATACGCAAGAATAAAATAATAATAAGAAAAAGTTGTATCGAAAATAAAGCAACGATGGCAAAATTATCTCGATTTGCGTTAAGAAACTATGTAAAACGACTATTTAAATAGAAATTTCTTAATTAAATTATAAAATTATAAAATTATAAAGAACAATATTAGAAATAAGATTAATAAACATCGAGTTAATTAAGACATTTATAATAATACATTTAAGTAATATAATAAAACACACAATGTTAACAACTTAATAGCACAATGTTTTAAAAATTAACTTAGATAAAAAGCAAAGAAGAAGTTTGCGATTAAGAAGTTAAAGCAACTTAAAGATATTTAAGAAACGCAAACAACACATAAGAATACAAATATAATTATAGCATTTTTCTTTTAAAATATATATATTATTTAAATGCATTATTTGTTTTTTACATTTAAGTTAATCAATATTGCAATTAAGTATTAACGATAAGTTCGATATTAATAGAAGTTTCTCGACATTTATAAAATCAATTGTAAAGATTATTTAATAACAAATTATTTACTATAGTAATTTAAATAACTTGAAGAGAGCTAATAACGTCGATTCTTTCAATTTGTATAGCAACTTTGTTAAGAAATTCGCGTTATCGAAAAACGCAAAAAAGAGAGAAATTTCTAATTTTATCGATGTTAAGATAGAGAATTTTGACAATGTATTTAAGCGATACTTTTGTTGTACGTCTGGCGCGTACCCACAATGACTTTCTCGCTTCTCTTAGGATTAGAAAAGAATCACATTAATCTTTATTTCACTTCTTGAGCTTCTCTTCACTTCTCTTACAATTCTTATTACCTCTTCATTTAAGCTCTTCGCCTCGCCTTGTTCGTCAACTTGACTTGCTTCATCAAAGTCTTTATCTTTGTTTTAGTCTTAATTGTTTCTTTGAAATGCAACGTTAAGAAAACAACGACAACGACGAAAGATGCTATAGAGTCGCAAATATTACGACAAAGTATGCATCGACGTTGTATTCATGTTTTTGTTAAGATTAAGTCAAGAGTCGAATTTAGCAATTTAGTGCGTCGATCGTACAAAGAGAACGAGAAGAATCGAAGCTCGTTAAATCTTTTTAGAAAAATTAGTAAAAATTCTAAACTACGATTGCATTCGATGCATGAACGTTGTAATAACTAACGAAAGTCAAGATCAACTACTTCATGATTTGTTATTAAGATTTTATCAAAGTTTTGCTATGTGTTTGCATCGATAAATACTTCGAATTATACTAGACGTTTTCACGTTATTTGCATTCGCTTTAACTTAGTCGCTTGTTCAAAATTTGTATTAAGAAGTTGTACAAGAAGCTTCTTGCAATTCGACACTATTTTACATACGTTGTATTGATGCTAGCATGCGTCTTAGCCAAGTATGTCATTTCATGTAAGCTATAATTCATTAATTTATAAGTTTATATTGAGATGCCAACAATGATATTTGAGTTTGCGCTAAAACTAGAATTGAATTACGATTCCTCAAATGTGATTTTGATCTTCTAATAAGAATCAAGAGATGCTTATGCTAGTGCATCAAAGCTTTGATTTTCGTTACACTAATCTACGAGACTACTTTCATCATTCAATTATATATCTAGCGTCGATTGCAAGATCGCCTCCATTAATCTTACATAAATGAGCGCAAGTCGTCTTTCTTGAAGTAGTAGCTATTGTGCAATTGTTATTTTGTATTTAAACTTCGATCATAATCGCAATTAGTACGATCTCAATTAATACAACTTTGATCTCGATCGACACAATCTTAATCTCGACCAATACGACCTCGACCTCAACTAGCACAACCTTGATCTCGATTAGCACGATCTCGACCTAGATCAACACGATCTCGATCAACAATATAGATGAAAGATAGCTATAGACTTGCAAGTCTTTAAGAATTAGATTGCAATAATTGACTCTTCTAGCACATCAATAGCTTGAACAACAATTGAAACGAACTTGTTCACATTTATTGCAACATTTCTAAATTTTGCAACTATATCTCTTGCGACAACGCTAAATTGGTGCATCATATATTATGAAGTCTATTGAATCTTAATGGCTTCAAATAGATTAAACAATTTACAATTATTCGTGATTAAGAACGTTGTGTTGTCATTTATCATTCTTTGTGAAATCAACATATTTATTATTTTAGTCATAAATTTTTACGTTTTTGATTTCGACGCTTTCTATAAGTCTTTTTTCGATAATTGTTTGTAAAGTTGTGTTCAATATAGTCAAAGGCAAACGCACGCAAGAAAGCTAATATCATTTGCAAAATTTTGTAGTGCTATTATCTAAAATAAAGAAGAAAGAAGTTGATTAAAGACGAATGTTACTACGTTTCTTAATTCTCTCAAAGAATTTAGCGATACAATATTGACAATCTTGCAATATCTAGCTACTATCGCATTTGAAGCGAATGTTAATGACAACATCTTTATTAGCTAGAGCATCGATGTAAACGCAAGTAGTTTAAATCTTAACTTCTAGATATTCTTAACATGATTTACATGTTTAAGTATAACGCAACTTTGCTAAAAAAAATAGATAATATGCGTGTTTAATAGCAATATCAAAGAAGATTAGCTTCAATTCTAAAACATCGAAAAAATTATTGCTCTTTAATTCTAAACATTATAATTTTTTGTCTTGAAATACAACGTTTTCGTTCGACTTTTCGTCACTTAGCTAGATATCAATAGTACGACTTAAATTGAAAATGTGTGTAACGTTATTACTAGCTTTTTTAATATAAATCTTATATTAAGTCTTCTCTAGTTTTATTTCGCAAAAATTTACTATATTGCGATTTCAACGACTACTAGCTTTCAAATGTCGAATGAAAGACTAAGAGAAAATATAAAATTAAAATAGTGATCATTCTATAAATTATACTTTCTAAAAAGACAACTAGATTTCGAGTTTAAATTTTTTCACGAAGTTTTGTATTAACAATGCGTTCGATCTATCGCATATAACTAATAAGACATTCTTGCATTATATAATGTTAAATAGCATCTCTACAAAAAGTTCTTCTTAATTTCGAATTCTTTTGTTCGCGTCGTAGACAAGCAATGTTCGAAATGTCTTGTAATTTCGACTTTTAGTTGCATGATAAAGTGTCGTTTCTCTCTTCTTATTCGTTGCATCTACTAGAGCATCATAACTTATTAATAGTTTAATCATGAAATCTACTAAAAGAGATACGTTAATAAGAATATGTTTAATTGTTGATAAATGTTTCAACACAATGTTCTTTAATAGAAGACGAACAACGTCAATTCGCTTCTCTACGTCTAGAAAGAATTTCGTGCAAGTCGATCTTAATAGTGGAATTTCTCAATTATTTGTGATCTTTACATCAATCTTAGCGTTAAGAAGAATCAACATTAGTGCTAGTCTACTTTGATAAAAATCTTTATATTGTTTACATACGACTTAAAGTGATATCTTATTATTAATGTCAATTATGTTGACGTTGACTTCTTTTTGAAGCAACATCTTAAGAAGACAAATCTTTATTATGACAAAGTAGTGCTAAGAGCTTTAGCACATCTCGATGAGTGACGTGTTCTTGCGAGAGATTTTTTTGTTTAAATTGACTTTATACTCTAGAAGAAAATTAAGCATACGAAGCTTTCTTTTAATTCTATTTAAAGTATAATAGCGACACAATAGTTGCAACGACGTAAAGTCTATGCGATCTAATTCGTCGACGTTAACACTTTGCTTTAGTAGAAGCTTTATAATCGTTACGAAATCGAAGAAAGTTGCAATCGCAAAAGACGTATTGATGCAATTTTCATTGTTAATGTGAACTTTATGCGTTAATAATTTTATAATAATCTCTCTTTTGATGTGCGTTAAATCGACCTAATCGACTCGTATATTAACACATTCTTTCATAGCTATAAACAAAGACGTTCAATCGAAAGAAAATATGCAAGCATAAACATCGACATCATATTAAAGAAGTAATTTTGTAAAACATAATTAATTTTGCTTTGCGACGATCATTAATGACGTCAATTAATTGTATTGATCTTCAAGATCGACTTCGTACGCAATAAGAAGTTTTATAATTTTATCGTAGTCGTTATGAACGACTCGATGCAAGACAAACTCGTCTTTTAATACTTTCGTAATAACGTTAACTTCGTATTCTAGTAAAATGATTGTAACAACAAGACTTTTTTAACTTTGCAAATTGCTAAAACTATGCAAAGCTATTTTAAAAGTGTGATTAATTTAGTAAGCACAAGATTCAATTGCGTCATAAAGTGTCGTTTTATTTCGACAAAACATTGTTGAGTTAACATTGACTTCATAATTCAAGAGTACTTTTGTCGTCGCTTTTTCACTCTTTGTTGTTGCTCAATAAAGCGCTATAAATTGCGAGTAAGATTCTTGAGATTTACTCTTAACGTTAACATTATGCTTTAAAAGCAATTTTGCAATTTTAGAAAATTCTTTTTAAGCAATATGATGCAAAGTAGTCTATGCAATTTGTAGAAAGTCTTGTTTGATAACTATTAAAGACATGTGCTACAATTCTATCATCTAGAAAGATGAATTCTTGACGATTAAAATAGACTTAATCGTTAGTAAGTGCTCACGCTTTGCGATTGTGACGAATCTAATTAAGTATTTCGATCTATTTCATATTTTTATAGCAATAGTTATTCGATTGTTTATGATAGCTTGTTATCAACCTAATGAACGTGAGCAAAAGCGTACAATTAAGATGAAAAAATTCACGACAAACTCTTCGACACGTGCACAACTTATCATAAGCTCGATGAATTACATTATTATCATTACATTGTTTTCATTCTTATAACGAGTCAAAAAGAATTATCGTTAAAAGCTCGATCAACAAAAGACTTAAATAGGTCGTCATACTAAAGATCTCGAAAGACGATAAAGTATCTTCATTTAATTTTGAAATAATCTATGTTAATTTAAGTAGCGAGTTCGAGCTTTGAAAGTCGATTTCGAAAACGATTGTTTCTTTAGATCTATTGTTAACTTAACAATTCTACTATTGATTATATAGATCGAGATTACATGTTCTTCGTATAAATTATTAGAACTAATAGCAATATTACGATTGTAACTTACAACGATTTAGATTTTCTCGTATATACGATATTCACTTAAGATGCGTCAAAGAGTTTTGACATCACAATGAATTAAGAGTGTTACGAAACGTGCAAGACAAGTCGAATTTGTGTTATGACTATCTTCTTCTCACTATTAATATGCTTTTAACTATACTTTATTCTAGCGTAAAGGCGACAACTTCAAGTATTGCGTAAGCACACAAAATCTAAGTCGCTAGTCTAGAAAGATCTCTCTCAACGTAAATTACTAAGTTTGGGAGCAAAAGAGACTAGAGTAAAAAATGAATTCACGAATACGACAACAAAATTAGATTAAGCTTAATCGAATCTCGTGCGAAATATAGATTTGACCTTGTTTGCTATAATGGCTTTTCATTGAGAACTTCTTCTTCTATTTCGAAGCAATGTTAAGTATTCGTTCAAATAGCGCGTGCTTTATAACAGCTATTATAAAACGTCAATAACGTTTGTTCACATTTCTCTAGCATAAGTCTTGTCTTAGCATAAGCTCGTTAGTAGCGATAGTACTATATATTAAATCGTTAGTCTATATTACTCAAATAACATCTATCTCAAACTTTTAGCTTCTAATTAGCTTTATGTCTTGGAATTACTCACTACTCGATTGCTATAATTCGTGTAAAACATGTGAGCCTATTCTTTATTCAATAATAATGTGATGATAGTTTCTAACATCATGCGCTATTTAGGTTGTTTGGCATCGTAGTGTCCATGTTTCTTGTACAAGAAGACCTAGGCGCGCAAGAATGATTCAAACAATCACGATCCTAGTGGGTGCAACGATAGCGTAAGTGCTTTGCAACATTGTTCTTTTACTAAGCACAACACGCTACATAATCGTCAAAGTTAATGCTAATTAAGTACGTAGTGTTTTAGTTGATGCGTCTTATCTTGCTGCGATCTTAACGACGTGTTGCAATGTGTTAGTCGAGGAAAGACTTGAAAGGAATATCGCATTCGAGGAAACAAGTTTAAGGATTTCATGGTATCGTATTGTTGCACATGTTGTGCATTGGTTTAGGAGAAGAATGAGGTGAGACAAAGTCAATTCACGACGCCTGCAGGGTATCAAAAAACGCCAGCCATGAGTCATCATTTGGCACAGTAGATCAATCTTTCGTACAGAAACTATTGCTCTGGCGCCTTAGACTGCAGCGTATCTTGATTGATGCCTCCCGTGTGTACCTCAGCTGCGAGCAATGCTAGACCAAGAAGGCAATTGAGAAAGTACTCCTAACGTCCGTCCCTGCGTGGCGAGAAACCCACCGTGACGAGCTAAACCATGGGTACTTTGACTATAAAGGAACAGAAACTCTGCACACATCTCGATTTTTGCATAATTTCATTTGAGTTGTATGCTGTGGCCATTTCTGAACACCTGTGACTCGCCTACCTAGAAAATTATCTTCGCATTGGTCGCCTTCTCGCCTGATCTGCGAAGAGTCCACCTTCATAGCGCAACGAGACTCGTTCATCATAGTACCACTATCAAGCTTGTATCATTGTCGAAACTCATTAAAGATCTTTGTCCAAGCCTTAGAATTCCACAGTAATGCTAAAAGTCATTATTAGATTAGTGTTTGATATGACGCGCAAAGTTATGCAAGGTCGTCATAGAATCGATATCTTCGATCGAAGCGAATCACGATTCTAGTTAGTGCGAAATAGTCTCGCACGTCCTTTACATTAATTACGATGTAATTTAACCTATGTAATGACTTGCTAAGTCTATGGTTGTTGAGGTCTGTGACTAATGCGATCTAACTTCTTTTGGCGAGAGACAGAATCTCCTTGCGTGCAAAAACAAAGATATTGCTAATCGCTTTATATAGCTACGTACAGTGGTAACACAATGATTGGCTAATTTCGATTGCCTTGCTCGACTTCACAGCGATGCAAGCATTTTTGCAAGAACGCTCTTTAGTTAAATCGATGTAGTTCTTAGTCCACATCGACCTTCACTCTACTTTAGGATCAACTTCGCGCGTCGACACGAGTTCATACTTATCAAGAGCAATCGTTAATTTCCAAACAATTGTCGCCTCTAGCCATGTCAGGCCACGAGCTTCGCTTGCTCGCGTTCGACGACGACGACGTTTGCGACTTGTCGTCGCTCATCATTCTTTAGCAACTTATGAAGATCATCGATCCAGACTCGCCTTCAAAATCCTGCGACTACTTTGACATGATTGAGGGAACGAGCACTAGCGAATGAGCTGTTGCATCACCAGTAGATCGTGGACATTTATGTTGATCGATTAGGTTTATCGCGATCATGTTCGATCGACTAAAGATAAACGTTGACGAATGCATTGACGCTTACCTTTCGCTTTTGGATCGTGTCTTTCAAAAGAAGAGACATCAAGTAACGACAAAGAGCAACATACAAGACAGATTCGACTCTAAGAAGCTAGAGCGAACGATGAAAGAGATTGTCATTCGACAAGAACTATAGAAGAATACGCTTCTAAAAGACGCATCGAATGATGCTTGTAAAGTGTGAGCTAAACTTATGTCTCGCTTGATGCGTTAGTCGTTGATGAATACAGATTCGTGTGTGCGACAAGCAAACAAACAAGCGAAATCGTGTGCCTTACGAGCTATAAGTTGGCACGCGATGGCGAGGACTTATTGAATAGCGTCAAGATCTAGAAGGTCTGTCGTGCAACTTCGACGACGTCCTCCTTCTTCGATTCAATTGCTATCGAGCGATATGAAGAGGAATTCGTAAATGAGGCCACGAGAGCGAACAATCTAGTGTGGGAGATGTGGAGCTAGGCTTAGCTAGTGTGGGAATCGCAGTCGATCAAGAGTAGAATTAAATGCTTGGTGTCGATTGAAACGAGTATCCCTTCGCTAAAGCCATTTCGAGACGACGTCTTCTATATTGGCGAGACCCTCATTGCAATCGCAATCGAGACAAACTAAACGACAAAGAAGTTTCGACGAGATAAAACGCATCTCGACAATACTAGTCGATACTATAGATTTAACGTGGCTCGTGAATTGGAGAATATCGAGCTAAAAGAGTCGAAAAAGAAAAAAGAGATCGCATCGACGATACGACGATATGTTGGATTGCAAGATGTGCTCAAGCAGATGTAGACGTGTGCGAATAATGTGTTAGGAAGAGAATGTTAGTGCTAGGTATTCATTTGGGGCGTGCTCTAACGTTCTTGTAACTAAATCGCTTATGTAGACTTTGAAGAATATCGAACAATCTTTAGTCTCGAAGGCGTCCCAAGAGTAAACAAATATGTCGATCGATCGATAGAAATGGCAAAGCTCGAACGCGCACTTGTTCCACAAAGGCAGAACAATCGACAAAAAGTTTTCATTCTATACGATCTTGAGGGAATAGGCAAGACGCAGCTTGCGATCGAGTTTGCGCGATTGCATCATCGCAGATTTAGCTTCGTGTTCTAACTAGATAAGAGAAGCGAGAACAGCCTTAAGCGCAGTATCGCGAGCTGCGCAAGCAGGATTCTAGAAAGTTAGATATCTAAGACGAGCAAGATGTACTTTGAAGGCGATAGTGGCGACCTCGATGCAATTGTTAAAGAAATAATGAGCTGGCTTGCGCAATCAAACCACGCTAACTAACTGCTTATTTTTGATAACGTCGACCAAGAGTATAGTTCGCGCAATGTAGACCCTAATACATACGATATAAAGCGTTACCTCTCTAGCGCCAATCATGAGGCTGTTCTAATTACGACTAGGTTGATTAAGTTGGAGCAGATCGAAGATTCGCAACGACTCGGTAAAGTTGATAAAAATCAAGCAGAGGCAATTTTTCAGGGTCGATATAGAAGAAAGTATGGTGAGATATAGAGATAACTCATTGACAAAATATTTAATAGTCACAAGATTATATGTTTTTTCAAAAAGATCATTTACATGAAAGCAAGAAAAGAATTTCTAAAAATGATTTAAAGCAAATTTAGCATTAGCAAGAAAATAAGTACGTTGATTAATTTTCATGAAGTTGCTTCTTAAGCTCATCGAATTAAATTTGCTTAGATTTAATTTGCAAGATAATTAAGAGTGAGCAAAAGCTATATGCGATTATGTTACAAAAACTTCGTGAGAATTCTTAAGTAAATATATGTGTCAATTGTGAAGACAAAAGCAAAAGAAAACGTTAACGAAGAGAAATGCGAATAGTAATGCACGAATAAAGATTAATATATTAAAGAGATCTTAGAATGCAAGTAAAGTAGTAATTATTGCTATCTTATCTTTGTAGTTGTTCGTAATATGTTTTGATCGCAACTTGATAAAGCTAGCTCTTTCGTTAATCTAAAATGTAAAAAGATTGCGATAGAATATTTGTAACGCTTATAGCATTGTCAAGATAACAAACGCTATCGCAAAGAGATATATTTATAGTTGTATTAATAGTTTGATATTTTAAGTGTAACGTTATGTCACGTATTGAAAGAATATTATTAATTCTTAATGAAATTGAAGAAAAACTTCGTAGAAAGAGCGACGCAATGATCGAGCAAAGAGAAGTAGCAATAGCGCTAAGAAGAAGACGATCTATATATTCGTAAATATGACTCGCGTAGAATATTCTCTTGCTTATCGCATATTTAAAAATCCTTAATAGAGATTAGATCGAATCGTCGCTCTTTAGATTCACATTAACACTCACGTGTGCAATGATAAACGCGTCGATTATAAGCTTTATTAAGTTGTAAAGTTCACGAAATGCTATTAATAACATGTTAAGAACATTGACGAACGCACTAAGATAAATCGTTGCGTAGAGAGAAATAACATTAATTAGAAATAGATTACTTAGACGAACATTAATATTCGTCATATTCGAAGTCTTATATAATGCGCAAAATACTATAGTAGTTTAATACAACATTTGTATAAGAATGCGTAGTCTAGTTCATGAACCTAGTACTTGATGTCGTCGTAGACAAAACGAGTAGACAAGAAATTTTAGAGGAAGAGAAAAAAATCCTTCGTTTATTTAGTCACGCAAGGAACGTAAGAATTGTAAGATGACAATAAATGCGAACAAGTCGCTCGCGACGACAACGTAAATTTGGAAAGTCTACATTAGATATAAATAGCAAAGAGAGAACATATCGCGAGACTTAAAGTTTATTACTTTTGTTTTAACATATTTTGAACTTAATAACACGCTCTATTTGTTACTTCGAAAACATTATGATCTAAATATAGTTGTAGTCTTAATAGTCGTCTCGAAAGCAAACTTTACGTAATGAGCGTTTCAAATATTGCTTATACGTCGTAATTAAAAGTTTCAATCTCGCAATCCAAGATTAATTCCAACAATTCTCTTTGTATTTCTTGACGTCTAACAAAGATCTAGCGATTCGCTATTAATCTTTTTTCATTGCGTGACTTTCTAATCTCTTGCATATCAATTTTATTTTAATCTTCATAAATTAGAGTACAATTAACGTTAAAAAACAAAAGATGTTTCGAAAACACAATCGAATCGTCTTCAATAAAGCGAATGAATTAGCAAGAAAATATGATGTCAAAATGTATTGCTTGCTTAAATGCGAAGACAAACTCTATAAATACACTTTAAACGACAATTCTACATGGTCGCCAACGATAAAAGAATTAATATGCTCATAAAATTACACTCTTTATATCAAAATACTAACGTAAACATCAAGGAAATTCTTATTTAGCACTCGAAGTCTAGCAATTCGCAAAAAGACGTACAAAAAAATTACGATCAAATCTACAAGTTTCAAACGCGATAAATTATATAATCAAGAGAAGATTTGTTAAAGACTCGAGAAAACGACGAGAAGATCGACATCTTATAGAGCGTCAAAAACGTCGATATATCGATCGAAACACAAGAGTTCTTCGAAAATAATTCACTTTAATCACAACTAAAGAATTAAGAATGTAGCTTTAATGTTAAGCAAAATACGACGAGCTTAAGTATTGAATGCGTTCGTTTAACAAAGATGCAACATGTGTTGAACGCTCATGACTTAACAACGTCGATCTCAAAGATTAAGTCCAAGATTATTACTATTAGTTTGTCGCCAATATTGCAAGACACGTCTAGAAGATCTAATTTTAGCATAGTATTTTAAATACACGCATGTTCGTTGCAATCAACTTAAGCTAGTTCATTTAAATCTCGTTGCATCGACTTAAGACTTATAATTTATTCAAACTAGTAGCAACAAAAGATAAGCACTAGTTCTTGTTATTAAATGCAAAGTCGTTTCTAGCTATCTTTATCTACTTCAAAGACGAAGACAAATCTTAAAATAAAATAAGTAATAATGCAAGAAACAAAGTTAAGTACTACAAAGAGTCAATAAGTCTCGACTATCTTTTGAGATCACAAATAAATAATATTGATCAAATTAACGATGAAAATGTGACGATCAACGATGCGTTAAAAGGCAAAAAAAAATTGCTCGTAACTAGTAAGTACTTTGTTCTTATTAAGATATGTTCATGATTAACGATATAGTCTTTGTCGACGACGAAGTGCGAGATCAAATTAGACTACTAGTTACGAAAAACGTTCAAAATAGCGTAAGATTTATGAAGCTCGAATTTCAATCTTAGACTTAACGAAGATTCTAAAGCATTTTTAGACATTAATAATTAGTATTTTTGTGATCAAATACATCTTTTGCATGAGCTAGACTATCTAGAATTTCATTATAACACTTCTATGATGCCTCCATTTGCCTGCCTAGCCCCGTAGGAAAATCGTCCCCGCATCAAGCTACCTTTAGACTTAGGATGCCGTGCCTCCTTGCTCTTGGGCCCCTGGGGACATAGTAGAATGTCACTTTTCTTAACAAGGACCAGGATGCTATCATTACGCGCTTGTCACTATTCTGGTCTAGTGATCTTCGTCGAACACCAATGAATTCACTTCGTTTCATCACATTGGCGAAAACAGGACGTCATGCACGACATAAGGGGACGACTAGCTATGATCTAACTATCAAAGTTTAAATTTACTTCATTGATTGTTTTGCAATTATCTATTGTCTCGCGTTATCAATCACGATCTTAACATTATCAAAATTCTTCTTCTCTAAAGTCTTGACAATCACTTGTGAATCATTCTTGTGCACGACGTATTTAACAAGATCGCGAAGTTCATTTAGAAAAAACGCTACTTGTCTATTGTAATTCTTTAAGTTTTTTAAACTTCTAGATATCGACGTTAGCTTATACTAGACAAAAGTAGTCGTAGCATATACTTTGCAAGATTGATAACTTTAAGTTATGTTAACGTTCTTAAAGCTAGCATGTATTTAAACTTATTGTTTACTTAGCATCGCGACTTGTTGTGCGAAATCAAGATACTCTTGTCACGTAATTGTTTGCTCATATTTATAAAAGGTGTCGTTCATAAACTAGTTAATACTTATAGCATTCTATTGTAATTCGACATCGTAGCTTGAGTTTATTATCATAAAGATTGTATCGTATTTGTAGTTGTTGTTGCTTGTTATGTTAAAAAGATTTTGATCGTTAGTAGACTTCATTCTTGAGTGTCGAAGAATAATTAGAAATAGATAAATAATACGTCGATTTATAAGATGATAGAAGTCGACAAAAGACTAAGAACAAAGATTAGAAATATCGAGATTAAGAAATGAAGCACTAATGAAAAAGTCAAATGTCGATCTTCATGTTCGTGGAGTGGAGCTAAGCTAAAAAAAACGACTAGTACCCTAGTACAAGTTTTGATTTCGTGCTCATTCTTCGCTTTTAGCGTATTTGGGAGCAATGCGAATGATTTAAAGCGTTCGACTCACACACTAATTTTGACTTCAAGTTATTCTTTCGATTTTAGCTATTAGCATTTACAACGATGAATGCCACAAAAGATAAAAGATAAACATCGACTTAATTCGACTTGCTAAAGACAACGTATCTTGTTATCTATAACGAGAAGATAAGATTTAATTAGAATCGAGTCGAGAAACGATACAATCTCGTCGCGTTGCACTATGACTTTTTCAAAAGAATTAATATAGATTTGCGCAAGCGATAAAGTCGCTTACAAGTTAATAATTTGCAATACGATCTTAATCAAGTTGCAAAGTACGCTTCGTTCGTTCAACAACTTATAAATGATCAAATGTTAAATTCTTTAATTACAAATCTTCTAGTTTATAATGTTGCGAAGAGTTGCCTAAAAGTCGATATCGAGAAATCGCTTAAAACTATTAACATCTACAAGCACATTTATGGCGTAAATTGTTAATTAACTTATGTTTTCGACGTTTTGACATTAATTGACGTATAACAATCTTCGCTCTTTTTGATTTTGTCGTATATGTATCTTGGGTCAAGACACGAGTCGCAATAGAGTTTCGATTAAGAATTCTTTCTAGAGAGCGCTCAAAAGCAAAAAACGACTTAGTTATCACAATTGTTGCAAGATTTTCACGAATAACTTTAAGCGTCGAATTATCTTGTGTTAATATGAGCGAATTAAATGATTTACAAGTATAGATTTTCATTAATTGTACAGAATATTTAGCTATATTTTGTAATAGTCGTTGCGAATATTCTTCGTCTATAAGATAGTCTTGCTCCTATGCGAGTTATGATCTTTATCGTAATTCTTGCAAGAATCTTTATCGCTAATTGAATTCGAATCTTGATACGTTTTCTTTAATTATTACTTAATTAATCGAATTATCAAAGCTTTTTCATTGCATCTTCACATTAAGTTTGTCGACTAACTAAATATGTCTAATGCGAAAATTTTGTCGTAGATATGTTTCTAATTCTTGATAAACAAAACTTCGTCACTAATAAAAACAAACAACTATCGACAAATAATAGTCTTCTATAAGAATTCTTCAAGAAATGTGCACGTCAAGAAGAAGCATTCTTTCAACGAAATTTAACGCTTACGATTTAAATCAACAAGCAAAATGCGAACTTGCATTAGACTAGTCTTTAATTGTAGCAAACACAAGTGAATTTTAACGCAACGATTGATCGATGTCAAGAACTAAAGACTCTTTATCTAGAATCTCAAAAGTTCTACGCTAAATTAGAAAATTAACTTCAAAAAAAAAATTCATAAGAATATTCGAGACGCTCTAGAGACGAAAATGCAAGAGCTAGCGAAAACAAAAAAGAATCTTGAACGTTATTAATTAACGCTCAAAGATTTATCGAAGTTCTTGACTATAATACAAGTGACATTTAGCGTAGACAAGACGATTGTCATGACGACTATGCTATCGAAAGAGAACAATATCGAGAGTCTATTAATAAATATTAAGAACAAAAAAAAGTATATACGAATTTTGAAAAACAAACATCGACGTTACAAGTAGTTTAAGAAGAAGAAAAACTATTCGCATTTCAATGATACTCTAAAGATCTCGAATTGGTCTACTACTAAGCTTGACGATAAGGAACGTACCAATATCGAAGAATTTGATTAGCTAGATCAAAAGATGATCGAAATCAAGCAAAAGTCGCTTTTTAAGAGAAGAACACGCTTCAATCGAAAGTTAGCAAAAAAGAATTATCACTAAGTTTAGATGTGTTATGCGACGTACTTGTATTATTCGCTATTCTATAAATTAACTTGTTGAGTCATTGCTTTATACTAATGCTTTAATTTGTTCACAATGTCAAAAGAAATCTTGAAGATAATTTGCTTTTTGATTTTATAAGTTTGTTGTACAATGATTTTGTCATCAATGAATTTAAGTCTAGTTATATCATTATGACTCATGTAGATATGTTTCACGTTTTGTTCGCGAACATTTAGAATCTTTGTTATTTGTAGAATCTTTTTTACACTTGATTTTTCGATTCGAAACAAAGCTCGATCGTAGAGCGATATAAGAAAGATGACGATGTAAACATTGCTTAATGAAGACTTTAAATATAATCGAATTGATTGTCACGTAGATTGCGAATAAACAATCTTAGTTAAAGATCAAATCGAAGCTATACGCGTACAATTTAATTAAGTATAGATTGAAGCTATCGAGATTATTAATTTCGTCGTTAGAAAAAAAGTAGACTTCGACTACGATCTATATGCAAACGAGTGAGTCGTCAAGTCTAGATTTCGTGTTAAAGATAACGATGAACGTGCAAATAAGTAAGACGATAAATTAGTTCTTTGTTGTAGCGATAAATCTAGTATTAGAGATACGAAAGTTGACGAGACTATCATTGACGTACATTCAAAGAAAATCTACAAGATGTCTCGTTTTATCGCAAAAGTTGTTAAGTATCTTGCGAAGCACTTATTGAAGATCTTATACTTTTAATAAATATGTTGCAAAAAAAGACAATTAACATCGTCTTCGAAAGATTGTTCGAAGAGTCTCTTATAGCGAGATTTAATATTATTAACATGCGTATTGCTATTTGTTAACAATAGTAAGATTGTAAGTTTGCACGAACGACGCTAGACATTCGCAAGAATTGCTTCAAGACGTTTAGTCTTCTTATTAAGATCTTGTTAATTTAATTGATAAAATTAAGATAATCGAACGTTGCGAAGAAATTCTCTAATAATAAGATCGTTAACGTCAAGATATATGTTATTTATGTTCTTATAGTCGCAAGTCGATGCAAGTCTATAGAATTCAAATTATCATTTACATTGCAATTCGTTTTTAATCTTTTATAATTTCTTAGCATTCTTGCGAGATATTTAATCGATCATAGCTAAGAAGTGACGTTAAATAAAAAGTCAAAGTTGTCAATATAAATACTATCGCACCTTAGAATCGCTATGACTTCTACAAAATGCTTAATTGTGTTCGATAAACTATTCGTTTTAGTCAAAACACTCGTTGTGTTAATGTGTAAAAGTCTTTCGAATAAAGTCTTTAAAGTTAATTAATAGTATATTCTTTAAAATCTTGACACAAAATTTAAGATATTTCGTGTTCTTCAAAAAGATGTGTAAAAAAAAAATGATATATTTGATAAATTTTAAACGCGCTAATATCAAAAGTTGTTAATTTTCGAACACATCGAAAGCGAACACTTTTCGTTGCAACATTAGCTTTTTAATTTAATAAAAGTTTGCGAAAAATTAATGTGCATTCTTGTTTTAAAGAACAATAATTGTATAAAAATCTAAATGCGCAAAGCTCGCGACACATTCGTCAAGAATGTAACACTAGATTTCTTGTATACGCACAAGATACTAAGTCATCTTTTCTAGATAACGAAGAATTAAGACTCTATAAAACGTTTTTATTTTAAGCGTCGATCAAAGATCAATAAAGAATAAAAGACTATGAAGTGTCTTTTGAAATTTTTTCATTTGCTTATTCTTGATCGCAAGACGTTGCAATTGTAAAAGATTTTTTTTTTTACTTTTAAAAAGTCTAGCTAATTACGATTGCTCGCGAATAGTGTTTTTAACCAAATTGCATCGACGTACATGTCGAAATATATCTTCATCGAAGAAGTTGAAAATATTGAAATAAGCTTCTCTTATGACGCGCTTGATTTGCTTATCAAGAACTAGAAGCTAATTAGCGCCTAGTAGCAATCAAACAAGAAGTGAACTTAAGTTCGTCGAGATACAAATTTGTTACCCATTATCTATCGTTAGAATGTAGAAAATGTTAATTAGCTTTTAGTTAATAAGCATCTTATAAATAAGTAGCATCGATACGAAGCGATAAAAATTAAGACCTTTGAGCAAAGCGCAAAGCTTCGAAAGAGATCTAATCTATACGTAAAGCATCATCAAGATTTGTTCTACAAATCACGACTAGAATATAATGTTCTAAAGAAAGTTGTAGATAGTCTTCAAGTTTAAAGATCTAAATTAATCAAGATAAATTTTTGAAATCAAATTGTCAAAAATTAGTAAGCGAATCTTTTGAAGAGAATTGTCTAATCTAGAGCTTAACGACGTCGCGAAAAGCTTAATTCTTCGCTAGCTCAAAACTCTCTTTACGAAGCACTAATTGTTCATGTTCGTATTATTAGAAGTTGATTTAGCATCTTTGTGAACTATTAGATGACAAGATATAAATGAGAGTCTTTCTACAACTTATTGAAAGAGGCGTTTTGTCAATTTCGAAAAAGACTTTATCGCAAAGAATTCGAAACGAGCTAGCAATCTTTAATTGACTTCGTTCGTTAAATTCGCATGTTACTATAATGTTCAAAGACAACAATGTATTTTATTAAAATTGTTTAAACAATAATCTCTTGCAATCATTCGTCTTGATTGCACATGTCTAATGTTTAGAAACTTGCAATCTACGACGAAAATCGTTTTATTCGACTTCTTAATAATTTTAATGATGCGAGAACTTAACAATCTTCGTTGCTCTTTTTCGTTAATTAACAAGCAAAAATTATAACTCTTCGTAAATTGTTTTTATACAATACTTTTAAGAAGACACGCAAGAACGACGATGTAAATCTTCGTTTAAATAATATAATAATTGCGTCGAACTATTCTATCTTTATAGTTAACAATGACTTAAGATTGTTAACGTTATTTATTTTGTCAAATTGATTTTGTTACGAGTCTAAATTATATTGTCTTCAATGAAAATGTCTATCTTAACACAACATTTTAGACTTTTTATATGTTCGAGTTTTATTTTTATTTACGAATGTTATTTGCGTTTTCGCAAATAACTTTAGTTGTTTAAAGAATGTTATAAATCTTTTGAAGTCGTAGATTGTCGCTAGTAGCGTCTCGAATTTACTCTATTTAATACGCTCAAAGATTGTAATAGTCGCTATTGACGACAAAGTCAATGTTATTTTCAACGTTCTTTAAGCTTAGGATTTTAAATTTGAGCTCAATTAATAAAATTTAATCAACTTCTTTTTCTTTATTATTATACTCTATCTTATAGAGACGCCAATCTTTTTACTAATTTGTCATCAACGCTTAAAAGAAGTTCTTCTAAGACACGCAAATAAGATGCGACAATTGCGTCAACAATTTCGATTACTTTATTTCGCTATACATTTGAATCGTTTTTTTTAAGAGATCGTCAAATATGTTGCTTTAAGCTCGAAGACGATCTTTAACTTTATTTTAACTAGTTGTCTATCTAATCTTATTAATAATAAATACGTTTAACATCTTTCGATTTTTATACGTTTAATTAATAAACACGAATTTAATTTCGAGAAACAAGCATCTCTTATAACATTAAAAATGCTTATAAACGTTTATTCTTCTCGCATACACGATAAGTTTAGTCTCTCGTAACTTAATTAATTTCGCTAATCTAAACTTAGATTTCGATTCTATAATAGTATACAAGTTTCTCTATTAGTCTTCGCTTTTTCAAGCATTTAATGATTTTTTTTCAAAGATTTTAGCAATTTAGCAATGTAAAAATGTACAAAAGCAATTTTGTTTCTTGAATTTCACGCTTCTTTCTTAACACATAGACGCAACTTGAGTGCATCGTAAGAATCTAAGAACGTTCACGAAATAAGAGCTTCTTAGAAGTAATCTCACGTGTTTACATTGTATGCGTCGCAAATTAAAGTATACTTTGTCTTGTGCGCATACAATGCGACACATGTTTTCGCATATTTGGGAAACTTACATTTGTCAAAGACTATTAATTCTTTATTCGCAATTGTATTCTTTGCGAATGTGAAAAAGTCATTGCAAAATACAAGTCGTTAATAGTCGAAATATGCATTCTTTTTATCGATAAAAATGAAATTCGTAATGTTGTTTCGCTAATTTTTCTAAATCTCTTGCAAAAAATTGTTAACTCTTAATTGTGTTTTCAAGATCTATTTGATTTTGCGTTTGAAATCAACTTAAGTAAAACAATGTACAAGTTTTCGTAGAAAAGCTCTAACATATTAGTTTAAAAGATCTTATTGTTCTTAGTCTTTTTAACAATGAATAAAATCTTTCGCAATGCAAACATGTATTTAAGACTTTAAGTCGACAATTCTTTTCTCGAGATCATTAAAACGAGCCAAATATCTTGCGATATTTTCGTCATTTAATTAAGTGCTAGTTCTCGAATGGCTACTATGATGTACGTAGTCTCAAGACTTTATTTAAAGAAAGCTTTGACGCTAATTAATAAATGTTCGACTATTGTTAATATGCAATTGATGTCAAGTTTGCGATAATTGCTATTACTATCTCGAATGCGTCTCTCTATCTTTTTTTAAACTACAATGGCATTAACAAGAGACAAAAGAATTGCGATAAAATCACTACAATCGTATTCTTAAGAACAAATGACTAAGTATAGATAGAATACAAGCATGTTCGACCTTGAAGAATTGAAGATAAGTTCTTCGTGTGGGAGACGTAAGTAATTTATTATCGTTCGAGCTTTATGTTACTAATTATGCTAGTGAACGAGTAATTTTCGCAACGTTCGTATAAGTTTGTAATTCTTATTTCAATTAGAGTTTTATTAAAATATTCTAAATTATTTAAACTAGCGCAATTACTAATTTTAGAAACATTTCAGAATGAAGATCTAAAGCATAACAATTTAATTAATCTAGCATTGTAAGAAAGTAACTATATATGATCAACAATCAATATCAACATAATTCTATTTTTAAGCATCGATATCAACAAAGCTTTCGTGTTCTTTAACGCTTCGAATTTTCGTCATATTATTCTCGACGAATTTATTTCACAACTCTATTGATCTTTTATCTTCTCTTTAGATAATCAAAGTGTCTAGCAAAACTTGCAAAATCGTCTAGACGCTCAATTACGAAAGAATTACTTTTAACTAAACGTTACATTGATAGACAAACAATGTACGATCAATGACGTGAATTGTATGTAAGAGTTACAAGATTATGTAAAAGAGCAATTAAATTTTTTTTAGAATTGTATAAAGATAGTACATGCGATGCTTGTGTCATCTTTGTTTTTCGAACTAAGTTAAATGTCGATTTTTACTAATGACGTATATCAATGTTCTAGCTTTATACGATCTCGATTAAATAATTAAATTATGCTTGAAGCGTTAAGTAGATTGCAACAATCGCACTAAGTCGTCGTAACAAATAAGAAAATTCTAAAATTTGTTAAGTTAAGACAAGATGTGTGCGAACGCTACAAATGCTATAAGATGTACGTGAAAGTCGTTGTTCGTCATTTAACGAATTCGACAATTGTTTATCTTCAAAGCGTCATTAAAGAGAGAAGAAAAATTAGTAAATTTTCACAAACAATGCAATGATTTGTCGCGCAATAACAACTAAACGTTAACTTTAATACGTCTTATTATAATGTTAAGACTTACTTACAATGTAGAGCTTGCGAGTCAAATGCTAGGCACAATAGTCGAAAACGTAAATCGAACGACGAAGAAAGTAGCTTAATCTTTGCGAAGAAGACTTGCCATTCATAATAGTGCGACGAAATGAAGAAATAATCATCATATCTTGTGTTATCTTAATCGAGACGCATAGAATTAATATTTGACTCTTCGTTTTCACTTTTGACTTGCGACTAAATATAGTTCTAGATAGCTCGAATCGTAGCGATAAGAGATCAAGGAAAGCGTCAAAATTAACATAATACGTCATTTTTGATGTGTCATCTTTGTACTAGAGTTTGGCGCCAATTCTGGCTAGAGGCGCGTTGTAGCACTCGTTAAAAAGTCGCGCTATTCCCATTAACCTCTTTTATATATTGACAAATATTTACTCTCTATCTATCTTTCACATCTTTTTAGTGTGCATATTTAATCTTTGCAATGTCTTTTGCGATCTCGAGACAAAACAACGAGATGTTTTGCAAGCGCAAAGATATATTATTGCGAAAAATTAATGAATTCACTAACTTTATCGAAGTTGATGCAATAATGTTTCTTCGCTATGATTCTCGAATGATTGCGTACAATAACAATCGTAACGTTGAGTAATCTACCTTGAAAATAACACTTAATTCACTCGATATTATCAAATAGTCTAATACTTACATCGCCTCAAAAATTAAAGAGAGCTAGATTATTGCTCGATTATTTCGATTTTAAACATCAAGTTTATAGACGTACAATCGATGTTAATCATAATTAAAGCATGTCGATCTCCAATGATAAATCGTATTAATCAAGCGAATTAAAGACTATTGTCGCAAGTTCTTTCTTGATCAAAGATGCTCAATTCGATACGACTATAACTTCACGTCAAGTAATCACGAATTAGAAGATCGCTTCTTTAATTGGCCAAACACATCTTAATAAAGACGATAAAATCAATAAGTTATTAATAAATCTTAGAAACACTTGTCAAAGCACAAAACATCTATTGTTGCCAAATCGTAAACATCTAGATCTTGCGTCTCAAGATTTAAGACTCTTATATCAAAACATGGTCGAGCTAGTTAAGATTAGCAACGAATTGTGTTGCTCTAGCTAAAGCTAATTAGAGTCGATAAAAGCTTTCATTATCAAGATCTTCGTACAACAATTATTGCTTTGTCGATCAACAATTATGTATTAACGAAGATTTAACAATTGAAGTTAGTACTTTTGTGACTAAGATGTCGTCACAATTAAAGGTTCAAAAGAACGAGTCAAGTCAAGTCGTTCTTTACGACTTAATCGAACAATCGATAAGCTTAAGTATGATCGATGTCATTCTCGATTGCGTCTCAAGATAGACATCTTAATCTAATAATGAGACAAAATTGATGCAAATTCGTTCGTATTTTTAGACTTACAACAACGAAGAGCTCCTAGATAGACGAGATTTAGAAATTTAAGACTTTAAACAAAGCGAAATAACAAACGTTGATTCGAACGATCGTCGCGTCGTGAAAGATTCGCAAATTTATACTTGTTGTCAAACACGAGCTCAAACGAAGCGTAGACTAGATTTTAATGAACAATGTAAAATCAAAAGACAACATTAAGGAATAAAGATGCTTGAGATTACATTGATTCTACTTGATTTTTCTTCGCATCTCGTTTAATAATGTATGCTTTACATTTTATATTTAACTAAAAATTGTTTAATTCATTTGTGCCAAGATCTAAGCCATTAGAACGTGAGGTTTGAGGCACATGCTAATAGACTTTGATAATAGGAACGAATGCTAAGCATGTTAGTACTTATCTCTTACTAATTTAATTGTATATGTAAATCTACATGTTCGAGACTCTACAAACTAGATGTTTTGATAACACACAAGAAACTCTTGATGTTAATAGCGTCTTCTTACTTTTTAGAATAGTGTAGACTCGAAGTCTTAAGATCTATAAGACTCGTTTTTGACTTCATTATCTTAATTATCATTAGTTTTACATCTTTGACATTCTTGCGCTTCTATTGCTCGTTCGTCAAGCGATCTCTAAGCATACTCTCGCCAACATTAACTACAATAATCGATCAAAGATTGCAATCTTCTTGACATTCTAGACTTATCTATTTTGATTTAATTCATTCGATTTATTAGCACTTGTTTATAGTTAATGACTTTATGAACAATGTGAAGAATTTTGTGTACAAAAAGCAATTCGTGTATTATCTAAGATCATTAGATCTTGAAGCTAGATATAAAACAAACGTATCTCTTTGCAAATCGTCGCTATCTTGTGTGAAACAAGTTGATCTCTTAATGTGATCAATATATGTCGTAGTACAACGTTCATGTACTTATAAACTATGCATATTTCGATTGCGATAATGTATGCTTCAATAATGAAGATCATGCAATCACTTTTAATTTTAAAACGAACGCTCTAAACGTAAAAACTTAAGTCTCGCTTATACTTTTTGATAGCGAAGAGTTTCGATTTGTTATCAAAAGTTATAATAGCAGATCTTGTTTAATTTAAAATCATAAATTTATAATAAAGAGTTTGCGAATTAACGTTGTGAGTTACTTTAATTTTTTTGAAGCTTAACTCTAATGTCTTAGTAAAGACGAATAAAAGTTTGTTCGTATTAATAAATATGTTGCGTATAGAAAAGTTATTTGCCAAAGCGTAACGCTTGAGCATGCGAAATAATAGTGGCAAGTTCTTGAATTCGATTGCTAACTTAAACTTAATGAATTTAGAATCATTAAATCGAATGTCTTCGATTTAAGTCTTTTGTCGTTGTACGTTGACATCACTTATTGTTATTTAATTGCACACAATGTTCGATTTGACAAGCACTTATAGCTTAGCTAGCTCGCAAGCTAAGTGAAATTAGAAACGCTTTTAAAAAAGTTAATTTCGACGATTAATTTTCGTCAAAGTGATCGAAAAGTCAAATGCTTACTCGCGATACTTAAAAGATCTCTTAAATAAGACATTGCTATTTTGAAAGATAATGTCTTATTCTTTAATACTCATTGATGTTCGACGCCAAAATACGATAAAATTCGATACAATTTTTATTATTTTAAATTTACAACGATATAAGAAGCGTGTTGCATTAAAACGAGACTTCGAAGTCAAAACGAAACATCGTATAGAGCTTGAAGCAAGAGATGCATCAATTTGATCTCGTCTTGTTTCTTTCGAAGACAATACAAGATTATCGAAGTCCAAGTATCAAAAATTAAAATATCAAAAGTCATTATTAGATCGATCGATAAAAGTCACGTCATTAAATCATATTATCGCAAGACATCACAATATTACTTCGAATCTAGATTGTTTTTTACATCGTTTACGAATTAGTAAAGAGCAAATCTCGATCATCTTAATGCAACAAATTTATAAGTTTACTCAAGAAAACGATTATTTACGCGAAGAGCTTGCAATGTACAAAGATATACGCACGACACTTCGAAAGCTACAAAGAAATTCAAACAAATATATCAAATATTAAATGATGCATCTTAAAATGTATCTTGAAGACTCGTTCGATTTAAGCGACGTCTCTTGAATTATTGAAATGTCAACATTGACGACGTCAATAAAAAAGTCGTTATTTTCTAAGATGATTAGACATTCAAAAAGTCTCTTCTAAATATTATATAACTCAACTTAATACCTTTGTTATTATTGACACTATTAGAAGATTTCGAGTAGAAGTTATTGCATTTAGAAACGCAAGAGATTGAGCGAAGAAGCAAAGAGATAAAATCATAGTCATTGCAAATGATAGCGTGATAAAATCGTCAAGAGACACTTTTAATTTAGAGTTGTCTATATACATTATGTCTTAGTTTATTATCAAGTCGAATGCACTAGCAATTGAAATATCTATCGACAAGTTTTCCTAAAACGTGAACAAAGTTAACAAGAGTTATAAATTGATTGTTTGAGAACAAGTAACTCATAGACAGCTCTCGAGGAACGAAAGCCTTATTTGCACGTTTGCGACCCTCTATTAGAAATCGTCTTTCATTCTTTGTTGCGTCTTCGTCACTCGTTTCTTATCTCTTTTCTCTTATTAAGCTTTGCAACAATATTAACGTGCGTTTAGGATAATTCTTGGTCATGTAGTCGATTGTTGACGAATTAATTAGGCAATTGATTCGATCAAGTTTGTTCGACTTGCTTCGATCTTTCTTTGTTAACGATCATATACGTCGATGATGTTGAAACAAATAAGAAGAGCAAGATTATTGTCGAAGATTTCTAGAGTGTTTACATTGCAATATGTTGAAAATAATTATATACGAAATTGACAAAGAAAGAAGATAAGTATCAAATCGCATCACTTGTGTCTATCGATAAATAAAATCGTCTTTCGATCGAAAGCATTCGCTAAAATTATCAACTCGCTATTAAGCTTAAACTTGATTTTTTTAGCGACAACAACTTATTAGCATTTGCTTTGACTTTCTTCATTCTTCTTAACTTCTTAACATTTAGGCGTTAGATTCTCTATTACTCTAGACAACTAGATCTCATCTTTTAGTGCTTCGATCACTTTTTTTTCTAGATATTTAGCTTTCTTCTTCTCATTGCTTTCTTTTATTGCTTTCTCTCATTGTCTCTTCTTAAACATTTAGGCACTATTTATTCTTGCTATTTGAGTATTCGTCGTCTTAGTCATTTCACTCTTTCGTCTTATCGAACATTTTAGCCATAGCATTTTTATTATGTTGAATTTCTTCGTTCGAAGAGAACTTTAACGACGAATTGTTCTTGAGCAATCTTTTTTTTAGTTAACTTTGTTGATCTCGATTTTGCTATCAATCTTTGTCGCATTTTCGAAATCGAGAACGTTGTAAAAGTCTAGCTTCTAAATATCGCAATCATTTAGGCAAATCTTTAGAAACTAGCGAAGTATAATTCTTTTTTTGTCATTTTCGCGATAATAGATCTCGACTAATCAAAATGATGTTAGGGCGCTATGATGATTCGTCAAGACTTAAATAGTTTCGAACGAAAGCTAAGTCTATTACGAAGAGAAAATTGACGACTTTGATATCATTTTGAAGAACTTAATAAAGAAAAGACAATATAATTCGCTTGCAAGTTGTCGAGCAACTACGCGAGCTTGCGAGAGAGTCTCTAAGTACGAGTGATGTAAGTCTACATTATGTACATGTTTATTCTAATCTAGGATTAACGAATTTGATCGCATCAAATGTCGCATTAAACATTTTTAAATTCGTTCGCAATACGATTGTTTGTTTCGTCACGTTTAATTGCTATTAACGCAAAGATTTAAAGCGTTCGACGTACAATAGAGCAAAACACAACGTTTGGCGCGATGTTTGCTACGACACTCTCGAATCTTTTGTCAGATAATTGATCGATGCTTTCGTCTTGTTCGAAGTCCTAAAGAAGCTAGAAACGATTATTAATTTATCTCTTAAAAATGTGAACGTTATCACTTCTACGCAACTTAAGGTCGCAATCAATAAGTTGCTCGCAAATTGAATGATTTAAGAGAATCTCGTTTGCACTTATGATCTTCTTTAGATCAACGTTCTTAACGACAACATAACGCCTTTCGTGAGCAACGAGTACTATTAATACTTATTCGCATGATTTGAAATGATGTCAAACGCATCATAAGATTTCATTTGCGTTTTCGTTCTCGTCAATCTTACGTCTTTCATTCGCTTTCGCCCACATCTACATTTTATTTTGGTCAAAAATTATCAACGAAAACTTCGAACGTTCGTCACGAGTAGTTCGCGATGCAGCAAAGCTAGAAGAACGATTACGAAAGCATAGATTGATTGAAACGACGAAAAAACATAAAGATGTTCATTATCTTCTCGCTTCGTAGAAATCATTTAGCGACTTAGTTGATCATTGATGCATTATTTAATCTTACGCTTTAGACGTTGACGTAATTCGTCGTAATTCGTGCGACACTCTTGCCCAAACAAGATTAGCGACATGGCAAAATCATCGATTTAATGAGATAAGATCGATTATTAGTTAACGATCATGAAAGAGCTATCTTCGATTCTAATCTTAAATGTCAAATCTTCTAGTGCTTGTAGATCAAATTCTTCTCTATTATTTATACGTACATTATATCGCAATCAAAGTTGTGCCTAGCACGTTACACGCGCAGAAGTGAAAGCTTATGATAAAGCTCAAGAAACAAGATTTATGCGATCAACGAGATTGAACGAACAATGCGAGTATCTAGACGCAATAAACGTCGCCATAGTTAACGAAGCATTCGCAAAAGCATTGCTTCATAGATTTTCACTTCTATTGATTGTAGCAATCGATTAGAGCCCATGTTCTTACTTAAGCGCAAACGAATCTTAATCTTCGCATTTCACTAACAATCTTTATAGCATTAACGACGACTTTCTCGCAATTAAAGTAGCGATGGCTTCTTTCATCTTATGCCCACAATCTCAAAGACAATACGTCGCTCAATCTAGATATAAGATTTGAGAATTCGTTTTGAAAGCGCATCATCAAAAACGACGCAACGCATCGATTTATCTCGTTCGCGACCATGAGGTCATCGAGGTCGCGACGAAGAACATGAAGACGATTTTTATCGTTAAGATTATGTAATACATCTCTATGTCGATCGTAAGGAAGTTAACGAGAAACGCGAAGAAACACTCTTAATCAATAAGAAATAAGAGTCGTGATCAAGAAGACTAGTAGCATCAATCATAGACAAGATCGTCTTCTAAGAGAGATTGCGAGATTAGTTAGTCTTGTTATAAGAAGATTGTATGCAACGACAAGGAATCGTCGACTCGCATGTCTTAGCATCGACTTTACCAAAATTCTACTTCGTCTTAAGACGTTCATGATAGATTCGAACGAAAAGTGGTTTTCCCATTTATTGCTCTATTATCATTAGTTATCGTTGCTAATGTTTAGGTCGAAGTGCCAACACGCAACAAGCATCAACTTAACATCGAACACTTCATTGTCAATAGATCTTATTTCTAGGGCGTCTCCACTCCTCCTAGTACTAATATGCATCGTAGTGGGAACATCGATTATGCTTCTATCGCAACGTCGAAAGCACATATAGCTTCATTGACGTATTTGGTGTGCGAGCTATTATGTGAGTATTAGATAGATTTCTCCCATGTTGTCTAGAATCTCGAGGCGCGCGATTACGAGTTCTTCGAGGTTTAATTAATTGTTGCGAGGAAGAACTAGCGAGTTGCGATTGTGGGGCCTCTTCATTGTTAGATATCTCGTACTTCGAGATGTTCTTAAATTCGTCGTTTGAAACAACATTATCGTTAGACACGTTGTTCGATTCGAGATCTTCGAACGACGCTATTTGAGAAGAAGATGAAGAAGAAGAAAGACAACTTCGCAAGCGATCAAATTGGCGAACAAGTTGCGAGGATATCGAAGTTGGAAAAGATAAACATGTGAAAACGAAAGATCGAGGGACTAGAGAAGAAGGTTGTCTTAATCATAAAGAATTTGACTTAAGTTCTCGTTTCGTCTTATTGTCGTTCGCAGTTAGCACTCGCGTTCTAGAAGAGCCTCGATTGTTAACGAAAGAAGTTATATTAGACAAAGGACGTTTGAGGACGAGAATTCGAACAACAATATGAGCAACATGACCATTGACGCGTTCGCTGCTCTTGGGAGGATCGTGAAAAATATTAATATCTCTCGCACTTCGTCGTGTAGAAGCGACGACGAGATTTCTAGAATTAGCTTGTCGATTGAATGCAAAAGTGCTTTGGCCTAGAATAGACATGTTGACGACGTCAATATTAGATGTGAATGTTGGGCCATATGTCTAGGAACGCGAAAGCTGCATTTGTAAGTAGAGATTTCGTCGAAGAAACCTTACGTCGATCATGTGAAAAAGAATAGAAGAAGCAAAAACTTCGAGATCTTGTGACTACAACAATATATATCGATACATAGTCAACGAAGGGACGTTAAAATGCGCTTAGTGAACTCTATAAATAGCGAAAGTTATAGTATATCAAAATTGTGAGTGCATGCGTTGTTTAAATTGCAAGTTGATGCTCTTCCATCTTTTGAGAGTCGTTCGCGACACTTTTGGTAGACATCTCGAAGATCAATATCTTTAATCTAGTACAACTTTTGCAGTATTGCATCGAATTAAGTGATCGCAAGCTCTATAGAATGCGCTCAATAAACTTTATCAACGAATCAAGTTGTAGATTATTAAAATTGTGAGTGCATAGATAGATGCAATTGCAAGATGTAATTCTCCCAATACATCAAAAATGATAGAGCTTATTAGCTTATTCGACTCTTTCTAATTAGGTAACGAATCTTCAATTGGCTCGAATGGCATATCTTTTCACTTTCGACCAATTAGAATACGTCGAGAGCTCTCGCATTGTTAAGCAAAAATAAGAGATATTCTTTTAGAAGAAGATTATATTGCCTAAACTCTATCTCGATGTTGTGAAATACTCTACGTAATGAAATTTGATCTAGGTACTTCGAATTCTAAGATTTCACATTTTTCACATATAGTATTGATTGACTAGCGAGACTCTACTCTACAATCTTGAGGCATTTCTTCAAGCATCAAGATCACTAAGTTGGAAATTTACAACGAACGTGATTTATTTTACGCTCGATCAATTGCGATCTATATGTGCATGCCATTTTAGAAAATGCTTCAACACATGACCAAATATGATTCGACGTGCAAATAAAGCTTGTTTAATAATCTTATAGAATATGCAAAAGTGCTTTCGTAAGATATTCGAAAGTTCAAATATTAATCGAAGTTTCTTGACATACAGCTTTGATCGTATCTTATCTTATAAGATTGTCGATTTCTTTTGCATTTTATGCTATTCGATCATAGTATATTCTCACAATTTGAGTAAGAGCTCAAACACCTGTATTTATTAGTATATTTCTAGTTCTTAAAAGATTGTAATCTAACTAACTCGTCATGCTAATTATAGACTCTACAAACTATCTCACTATGATCTTTGACAAAATTAGAAAGCGTAAAATTGCTGCTTTGCCTTTAGAACCTAGTAGATTCTCGCTATGGCGTCGTACTAAATGCAAATCTTCACGAAAAAATAAGACGATCAAACAACAATACTTTATTTCTTTCGAGAAAAATGCTCTCGTTAATTATATATTGCGTGCGTTCGAACGCGATTACTCTCTTCAAATTAAATTTCTACGCTTTTTGATTCTTGTGATCGCACGTTTGCGATTCTTCGCTTTTTAAACTCTTGCTATTAACGATAGCATTCGATCATTGGGCAAGAATTGATCGCAAGATTTCTACAAACGTCATCTTAAACTCGCGATCAAAAGAATCAAGACTTTGGACTAAGTACGACACGATCATAATATTTATAAGAAGATAATTCAATGATTTAGCATAATAGAAAAGAAGCTTCACGACACTATTATTGTTTTAGAAAAAGTCTATAATATAAATGAGACAAGCGTTTTGTTAAGTCTTCTTAGCTCTTTTAAAGTCTTAATAGATAGAGAAGATATCACGAATTGCAAAGACATTGCAATCAATTATACATTAATCATTGTCATCGAATGTATCTTTATCGACGAAAGATTTCTATTTTCACTAATTGTTTGATTTATCTCTACACATTGTAGCATTTGAATTACACATTCGACGTCTAAATAGCATTTTGCGTATTCGAAGACTAGATATACGAATACACAAATTAGCTTGCTTTAACTACAATACGTCTTCGATTCTTTGACGAGATTTCGAGCGAATTAAAAGTTACGAATTCTAATTAACGACGACTTTAACACGCACGAATCATTGAAGATAATGACGTTTTGCTTTAAGAATAACATTATATTGTGTTAATTATTGTTTTATATTTTACACAAGTTACAATTTTATGATATCGATGTTTTCGAGTCTCTCGAAATTGCGTATCGCGAACAAGTGAAGCGATTATATCGTAAAGATGCAAACATGACTAATAAATAACAATTCACTTTGCTATATAGTTGGGCACGTACTTTAGCGTTTATTTCTCGAAATATTAAGTCTAGTTGTTGTAAAGTTAAGCTATATTCTTTTAACTTAAACAAAGTCTTAAACGACGTTCGCAAGTCGCAAGATGAAGCAATTGTTTCTTAAATAACTAACGAAACTACAAAGCTTATTTTGCATCATAATATAATGCGCACTTTTGTAACTTAAAAGAGTTTAACACATTTGCGAATCAAGTTCGAACAAGAAATCACTTTTAATTTCTTTAATAAACATAGATTTCCAAAGCTAATTAATGTAGCTAAGAAGATCTTCGTCGATCGTGTCATTTTTTTTGACGAGAATAAGTTGTTGTTCGAGCAAAACAACGAGAAGATAATTCGATCGTTCGTTAGATTAATTGTAGTAGACATCGTCAAAGTTATGACTTACGACAACATTATTAAGACACAAAGAAAGCGTAATATCAAAGAAATCATTGCATTAGATGCGAGACGACGCAATTATAAAGCGCATAATTCTAAGTTTAATGAACGCAAGAAGTTGTTTACACAAGAATTAAAATACGACAAACGCGAAATTATAGCATTTAAATTAAAGAAGTATTGTTTTATCTTGCAATTTTGACTTCGAGACTTTGTAAACTAAGAGCAATTGCAATAGTAAATCAATTTGTACGTTATTAACATTTTAATATACTTAAATAACAATTGCTAAAGTTGTAATTTTCAAAGTCTAATTGTTTCGTACAATGAATTGTCTTATATTAGTTTATGAATTTAATTTTCTTCGTCACGTGATTACGAGTTAAGTCACATTTTTGAATGATGTATCATAAACAATTATCGTATTTCTATATTATTGATTGTCGTAATTACTTTTGTGCTATCTATAGAGATACAATGTGAATTTTGAATAGATGATCACAAAGAAATACGATAATAGTGCAAAAATAAATCAAGTTTTGCAATCGAATCAAGAAAGAGCAAGCAATTGTCATTTAATTCTTGATAATAATTATGATTTGCGATTATTGCACTTATGCTAGTCTAGTTAAGCTCAAAATTGAGCACTCTATTTTAAATTACTAATGACGTTCGTATTTTAATTTACTTGAAAACTCAAATTGTTTGCATCTAAAAAGTTAACATAAATAAATCAAGAATCAAGTTGCGAAGCAATCTCTACTAGTCGTTTTCTTGCTATTGTATAGACTTGTTAGCTTTGCTCAACGATCTTCTTTTCGACTTCTAGAGTTAATCGATTTTTCTCGAATGCTCTCTTTTGTGTCTTCAAAATCTATAGATTACTATTCTTATTAAGTTAAATGTATTAATTATAAGATATAATAGAGACTTTAACGACAAAACTATCAAGATCTTTAGTAATCTTCTTAATGTGCATCTCGAGATTTAACTTCGTTTAACTAATTGTATCGTAAATCTTCTTTTTTATTTCGTCAACAATTTTGACAATTAAGGCAATATTAATTCTAGAATCAAGGCATATTAGTAGAGATCGAAATGTTTAAATATTAAATTACTTATAACGTGAAAAGATTTAGTGCGATTTTAATGATAACTTTGTACGATGCGAGCAAACTCTTGTAATCGTTAATGATCTTTTCTTTGTATTGCATTTTGATTTAATCTTTCGTACTTCTTTTGTTATCAACTAAATGTGCGATACATTGTTAAATAAGCGATCTTAAATGCAAACAAATTATGTCACATTGATGCAACGAATATTGAATGTCTTTAAGCTTTAAGACATCGTTCGTAATTACTTTGTAAATAGAGCTAAGAATCGAATTAAGAGCTAGCAATTCGCTCTTCAAGTTTTAAATTGTTTAAGATGCTTTTTGAATGCTATTCACAAAATTGTAGACTTTTTTGCTTGTTTAGAATGCGAATGTTGCGATGTTTAATAAATCGATTATGACTTTAATCGCTTTAGTCATTAGAGTTGATGTTTAATATTCTTAAGCACTTTAGATACTATGCTAAGATTGTAGAAAACTATATGTGTGATGCGACAAAGAAGTGAGAAGACTTTAATGTGAGCAACATTTCGCAAATGCTTAGCATGATCGCTAATACGATCAAATTTAACCCAATTAGAAGGTTAGTCGTTCATGAGACATAGATTTCCACTCGCAACTTTAAGTTAATGTTAGACTTATTGCTTTACGAACGAAGCGAATGTTCGAATCTAGCGAACTACGCAATTGGTGACATCTTTATTACTTATAGTATTGACGTCTTAGCGACATCGAATCAATTTAACGACAATGAGCGTCGCGTACTCTATAGCGACTTTTATAGACAACAACAATTAGAGCTTCTAGCTTGGTCACAACGCGAGCTTTGTTTTCAACACATTTAACGAAGCATAAACATTCTTACCCTTACACAACTACAACTTTGGCGTTCGACTTCGTAATATCTCGCAAATTAAGAAGAATTACTTCATTAAACGCGATCACGAACTCGAGCAACTATAGACATGGCTTACTCTACGTCTTGGACAATAGAGCGTAATGACGTTGTGTAGAATGAAAAAAATAAGCAAAACGCAATTAAATATTTACATGATTAGACGATTGAAAAGTAGATACTCGTCGATATTTTAACTTAATGCGAGAGATAAAAATACATTGAAGGCTAGGCTCGCGATGCTAGCGATAAAGGTGACAAAGTTATCTACGTTCTTCACTCTTATTAACGCGCACAAGGAAAAACAATTGATGCAATAAACGCTACAATGATTGTCACAACAAAGCAACGACAAATGATTGATTGTATACGACAATTACGACAATTCTCGTTTGTTAAACATAAACAACTTAATAGAATACAATATTCGCGCATACGTTTCGAATCGAACATAAGACTTGATTTTGATTACGACGCGTTCATTAGAACTTCTATTTGCGAAATAGTTTTCATTAAAGAAACTAAAGAATCTTGAACAAAGCTTAGCTATTTTGACGTATAGATTAGGTCGCAAGATTAACAAAAATAAGCCTTTAATCTTAAGTATTAAAGAATGATTATCATAGCTAAACGAGAGACAATTTGAAGATGTTTCGACAACGAGACTCGCACAACGTTTCGATAAACTATCATTAACGTTAGTAACAATCGACGCATATCTAAGTTAATCGACGAACAACTTCAATGAATATCTCGAGCTATATAACAACAATTGAAGCGATCCTAGTTAATACAATCGTAAACTTGTGAATTACAAGAAGAAAACTCTATATTCGATATAAAATTTATCATTTTAGCGAGTCTAAGATTAAGACTTTGCAACGACGAAGCTTTTAAAACTAATAACATATCTAGACAATCAAAATCTCTAATATAAACTTTTTCACAAGAACGTCAACGATGCATCGACATAATAAATTAAGATTCTAAAAAGTCAAGTAAAATTCAATCGAACGATTTCGACATTGCACAACTATTTTCTTCTTAAAATGAGTGCGAAACAATATAGTTTACATACGTATAAGCAAAACTAAACGCTAAAGTATCTTAATACTAAATTTGATCAAGAGCGATGTCAAATTGTTATTCATTATATAACGACGAACGTAAGCGAGAAGTCGAAAGCGAAATACTAGGTGAAAAATCGACGAATGCTATCACATGCGCGTCGATTTCAACATAATTGAATAAAGATTGCGATCGACTAGAGTGCAATTAAGCTCAAAGACTTACATATGCTTGCAAATCTATATCGACAAAATGATATAAACGTCAAGACGAAAAAGATGTATTGACGAACGCTAAATAGATACGAGAAATCATAAGATCTAGATTATATGTTTACTCTTGACATCGTCAATAACTTGAGCAATCTTTACGCTAATTAAGGCAATTTAAGCGAAGCGAAAAAGATGTATCGACGAACGCTAAATAAAAAGAAGAAAGTATAAGGCTCGAATTATACGTTCACTTTTAACATCATCAATAATTTAAGCGTTTTTTACAAGAATTAAGGCAAACTAAGCGAAGCGAAAAAGATGTATCGACGAACGTTAAATAAAAAGAAAAAAGTATGAAGCTCGAATTATACGTTCACTTTTGATATCGTCAATAACTTGAGCGTTCTTTACAAGAATCAAGGCAAGTTGAGCGAAACGAAAAAGATGTATTGACGAACATTGAATAGAAAGAAGAAAGTATGAGGTTCGAATTATACGTTCACTCTTGACATCGTTAATAATTTGAGTTTGCTTTACGCTAATTAAGGCAAGCTAATCGAAGCGAAAAAGATGTATTGACGAGCGCTAAATGAATACGAGGAAGCATAAGGTTCAAATCATACGTTTATTCTTTTTATCGTCAATAACTTAAGCAACCTTTATAAGAATTAAGACAAGTTGAGCGAATTGAAAAAGATGTATCAATAGGCGCTAAATGAAAAGAAGAAAGCATGAGGCTCAAATCATACATTCACTCTCTTTATTGTCAATAATTTGGGCGTTCTTTACGTCGATCAAGGCAAACGAAATGAGACGAAGAAGATGTATCGACGAACGCTAAATAAAAAGAAGAAAGTATAAGGTTCAAATCATACGTCAATTCTCTTTATCGTCAATAATTTGGGCAATCTTTACACTAATTAAGGCAAGCTGGGCGAAGCGAAAAGAATGTATCGACGAACGCTAAATGAAAAGAAGGAAGAATAAGACTCAAATCATTTGTTCACTCTTGATATCGTCAATAACTTGAGTAATCTTTACGTTAATCAAGGCAAGCTAGTCAAAGCAAAAAAGATGTATTGGCAAACGTTAGATAGAAAGAAGAAAGCATAGAATTCGAATCATACGTTTATTCTTAACATCGTCAATAACTTGAGCGTTCTTTACAAGAATCAAGGTAAGCTAAACGAAGCGAAAAAGATGTATTGGCGAACGCTAGATAGAAAGAAGAAAGCATAAGGCTTAAATCATTTCTCTACACTTAATACTATTAATAATCTACGCTTACTTAATGCTAGTCAAGCTAAATATATAAAAGTAGAAGAGATACATTCGCGAACGTTCGATAGAAACGATAAAATATATAATATTAACTAGCATTCACAATTGTCACTATTAACAAAGAAAGACATTTTAAAGAAACTTAAAGCAATTATGCGAAGGCGAAAAAGAAACTCTATAGAACAATGAATAGATCTTAGAAATAATATAATACAATTCTAGGCATTATAAGATAAATTATGCAAATTAATTTTTAACTCTTAGTTGATACGAACAATCACTCTATCTCATTCTCAAGTCATTTAAAGACTAAAAAGATATAAGAAAAGAAGATAGAGAATTAAAGGCGCAACGAGCCCATTTCTATTACGCTATATCGAAGCATAAATTGACTATGTAGAGACTAAATTCAATATATAGATACGCAAAGATGTATGAGCGCGTAAAACTTCTACTATAGTTATAGAGAAAATGATACAAGATAAAATGCAAAAGAACTCGACGACATTGTAACGTAAAATAAATTATAACTATATACTAAAATATTTCGATTAATACTTGGACTTTCGAATTTCTTGCAAGAATACATTTGAGTGTCTTTCAAAATTACTTTAAAAGCTTTATTTATTACACAAATCGTTATAGAGTGTGTTCGATAATAGAGGCAAGCTACATATGCGTCTATTACCAGATTTAAATCTTAAATTACGCATTGATTCACTTTTGATTATATATTGAAGCAATTTCTAAAATGTATATATACGAAGATCAAAAGTGATCGAACGTAAAATAAATCATGCTTATTGTAATTTTCAACATCAATGACACTCATAATTAAAGATATATTCTAAGAATATCTAGTTATGCTTCAATTATTACTTAGTATTATAGATGAAGAACGTGAAGCTTTGCAACTCGAAATATCTAAATCAAGTTTTATCACGCAAATTGTTTCACGACGTCAAGATGAAATTTAATTGATTTCGTAGTAGAAATCGCCTCTTGTAAAAATCTCTTAGAACATCTTCAAGCTAGGAGGGGAGAAATATCTATCGTAAAGAGAGAGATTACTGCGAAACAAAATAGTAGAAACATCATCTTCGATCGTCATTGAAATTCAAAGATCTATTGTGGTCGACAATGTAATGTTAAACAATAGATGGCGAAACTCGATAAATGAGAGGCATTGTGACTTGAACAATTTTGGAGAAACGATATTCTTTAATTAAGCGAATGTACTACTTGTCTCTTGGAGTTTTCTCTAATACTTTAAGTTCTACTAGTCTTTTGCACTTTTGACGTCTTGTCTTATATTTTTTCTTAGACATCGTCATTGTTATACTAAGTCGAATGTTGCGTTCTAGACGTATTATCTTGATTTTTAATCTTTTGATTGATTAATACTTTTTATGTTAACAATTTTGTATAATAACATTCATGTCATTGTTTTTCAATTTAGAAAACTTTTTCTTTTGAAGAAGACAAACAATCACATTGTTATACTTTCTTTCAAATTATTCATTGTTGTAGAGTTTAAACTTGCGAGTTATGTAGTAAAAGATTAAATCGATCGCAAATTGTTTAATGCGAGAATTATAACATTCGAACGTTTTACGTTTATTCGCATCTTCGTCATCGAAAACTCTCGCGTAGAGTGATTGACAATCGTCAAACTTAAATTTTGACTTAATTGTATTGTCGAAATTAACAACTTTCAAGTAGTCGTTGCTATCTAATAAAAGATTCGATGATCGAATGTTATTATGCACGTATTTAAGAGACTTAAGTTATACAATCGCATCAATTAACTTTGTCATTCATTTTTAAATCAAGCTTTGTGATTCGTTTTTTGTCACGTCAATTATTCGATCGTTCGATGAATTTCTTATCTAATGTCTTTGAAGTTGTTCGTCGATAATATTGTCGCTAGGATATTGCACAAAATTCGCGAATAAAATTCGATAGAAATTTCGAATTAAGTTTAAATAGTGAGGCAAGCTATTAAACACGTCGTAGATGCAATACTTATTATGAATGTCTTCGTTGTCATTCGCAAAGACACGTTTCACGACAATATTGTCAATAACTTGATAGACGAGATTAACACTATTAAAACTTAACAACCTTGATTCATCGTTAATAGTTATATCGAAAACAAGTAGTAGTTTAAAAGCATTAAATTTAATTTGACTTACAATACGTTCAATGCGAAAGTCTCTCGCATTTAGTTAGCTAAAGTGTAGATAACTAGATTGTTAAAGTTTAAGTACTCTTGTACGTTCTTTATTTCGCAATTTCTTCTTATTAGTATAAATGGTTTCAAGACATCTTAATTTGTTACTAGAAAAGATAAGTCTTCGAAGTGTAAATTAACACTCAAATTTCTTAATACGTTGCTTTATTCATTGATTTTTAACTAATAGCTTGCTTATATGCAATGATTAGAATAAAATGTGTAAGAAATTAATAACTTAAATTAAGATGCTTTGTGATAACAAAATCGATTCTTTAAGCTTTAAGATCTCGTGCAAGAATAAATGCGAAACGTATAAGTCGAATAATAGCATTAAGATTACTACGAAGAAAGTTCTTTATAACGATTGTGTTACAAACGAGAAATAAATCAAAAACGTCAATGATAAATAAACTTAAGCTTAAAGTACAATCGTTGTCGAAACTATAAAAGTTTAGAAGAAACAAATAGATTATTTGCGATACGTTTAACTATGTTGTTATTGTAATTGCACGAAACGACTTTATTGAAAACGATTATTCTAGACTTGATACAATAGCTATTATGATTATGAATTCGAGTAGAGTTTCTACAACAATTTATCAATTGTTAGCAACTTAAATTGCAAGTTTCGTTGCAACATCTAATTTAATCTTGAAAAATACATTATTGTCGCTTTTGTTGTTTTCATTACTATAATAATTACTAGAAGAGTTATAAATGCATTTTAATATCACTATTTGTAGTTAATGAAAACAATATTTTTCTTCGAAGATAACAACTATTTACTCATTGTTAATCATTATTTCTTCTGGATATTTATCTAATAATTGATAAGTTTTCAATTTTCTAATTCGTCGCGTTGCGATGTTATTTTGTCACTCAATTTTTCGAAATTTTCTTTCGAAAAAGTATTTAGAACATCGATTTGATTTGACTATTAATTTTCTTTTGCTATTGATCAATAGATTTAGCTTTCGCAACTTGTTTTAATTTTGTTCTAAAATTCGAAGAAGCAAATGTAAAATGTTTAAGCTTAATGATGTAATTATATTGTAGACGCTATTAACATAGTGCGTTTAAATATTATTAAAGAAAATTCTTCCTAGTTTATGAAGCCTAGAGATAGATAGGCTAGTACTAAGAAGAGTTGCGATAAAATTGTCGTATAGAGATTGATATAAAGCATTGTTTATCGTATTATGTAAATGTTGACAAGATTATTAACAATTGTGTTTGCTTGCATTTGCTATCGTCGCTATATACTTCTTTAATGTTTCGTATTCTATCTTGTTGTTTGTTATCTTTTAATTACTTATTTAAGCAAAGATTAAATTCTTCATGCGCTAAGAGTCTTCGAGAAATAGAACATAGAATTGTCGAAGACTTCAAAGAGTATAATTAACAAACGTTGATCGACAAGAAGAAGCAAAGCTTATGTAAGAAGAACGAGAACTTATTTGTTGCTAATATTAGAATCTTTAGCATTCGCTTCGAAGAAACTAAGAGAATATTTATTTGAAGCAATATTTATTTGCTATTGTAGACAAATTATTTATAGTCTTCTCGAAAACGATTGCAATGTCTTATTCGTTAAGAGTTAATCTCTAAATTAAAACGTAAATTATGCGATAACAAGTTTAAATCATTGCGTCAATTTCAAAAGTATTATTAATTTTCAAAGATTTTCGATCTAAGAATTTGCTCATGACGAACAAAATGTTAAACACATTTTATCTAAATATAATCTCGCGAAATAAATTGCGCTTTAATCGCTAATATAGATCTTTATTTTTCGATTATTTCTAACGATTTGCGAACGCATTTAAGTATTGCTCGTAGAGCTACGCATGTGCTTCGATAAATATATTTTACAAAAGCTCTATTATATTTTTTCTTACAATGAAAAGATTTCACGCTAATGTGTTGCGAGAAGAAACAATCGCACAAAGATTTATCTTTACAAGACCTTAGTTATCGACAACGATTATATATCACTATGTTTAACACTAAGATCTACGAGATCACTCTTAAGACGAAAGAATTATTAAAACAAATTAAGAAAGAGCTTTCTCGCATTAAATTATGCGATTAAGACACTTCTAGAAACGAAAAATATAAGTTAAATCAAATGTTGAACGCAAAGATTATGTCGTTATTAATAAAATTGCAATTGAGTGTACGCGATAACATTACAACTTTAATTTTTCAATCGCTTATAATAGTAGAATCTAAGATATATTGTGTGAAACATCTCAAATCTTATAACTATTCGAAACACAATAGATTCTAGATATTTAATTTCAATTTTTATATTTGAAAGCCCATGTCTTAAGTCTAGAGATTTATAGCAACTTGAGTGGTATACATGTTACATCGTTGACACTTAGCTTGTCTCAAAGTTGAATTGTCTAATCTTATGTATACTTTCGTAGCTCAAAGTAAAACAATATTTCTAGATCTTTTGTAGATCTTCATAGTCTATGCTAGATCCTTTGTTAATTTAAATCAACTTCTTCTTCGAAGATTCATTGTTAAACGAAAGATGAACGTTGATATTGTAGCATGTTATGAACAAAGCAAAAGAGGCGATAATTTTCAAAAGTGACCTTGAGATATATAGTTGTCGTTCGAAGAAAAATACATACGTCTACAAATTTCTAAACTCTGCTAAATTTCTAATTACGTTACTTAAAATAACAATTTATTAAAACGCAACTATTGCTTCGAAAGCGCTTTCTACATTGCTTGAAATCGTTAAATCTTCTTTTAACATTTTAGCGTTGTTAACTCGTAGCACGATTATTTCTTAATTTCTTAAATGCTCGTTCAATTGTTTAAGTAAAGAAGATAGTTAATGTGACTTCTTGCGAACTCATAAAACTCGATTAATTGTTGTCTTTATTTAGCGTAAATGTGAACTTAACATTTGATTGTTGCGAACTTTAAGATTTCAAATGTGAAAAAGAAGTCGATTGTAAGAGATCGAAATCGATATTAGACGACAAATTATCAAGAGTTAAGCAAATTCTTTTAAGATGAAGCGACATCTATATCTTGTAGATGTTCTTCATAAATTTATAGATAATTCGTTTGTTCTTCTCTTCTTCGCTTGTGAAATTGAATTTCTTAATGAAATGACAATAGAAGATAATCTTATTTTTCTCGATAATAGCGTAATGATCGTACGAAATTAAAAAGACAAGTATATCTCGATGAAGCTCTTTCTCTCGTTTCACAACTTTATGAAGTTCGACGACATCTCTTACGACAATAATTATATTGTGAGCGTTTTGTCAATTAGCGACGTTTAGTGTCGCGACATCGCATTTAATCTCGCAAATAAAAAATAAAAAATACATTCGCGTTGTGATCATAAAGTAGATAATAAATTTAAAGTCGATTTTATTTACGAAAGATTTGAGCTTTTTAAGTTGTTTCTTTGTGAACGCAAATCGTTCGAATTTTACGAAGTAGTCGAATTGCGAACGAGTATTATAAAAAGAAATTATATTATTTCAATTTTCGTTAACACTTTCGTAGAGATAATTAAGATCTTTTACATCGTAGATTCTTAGAACTTAAGCAAAGAAACAAATAAATAAAAAGATATTTCGAATAATTATATTTTCGTTTTTTTCTTTCATACTCTCGCAAGTTTCGTCGAATAGATCATCACGAAACAATGTATTTTATAAGATTGTTTGCTCTTTTTCTAGTATAATTTGACAAAGACTCTTGTTCGTATCTAAGATATCTAGAGGGAACTTGCGCATATAGCTGTTCTTTTTCTTCGATTTATCTTTATAGTTCGAATTTCTATATTGAGCGCTTTTGATCTTTTGTGACAATTGATCGCTAGATGTTTAAAGAATTGATTGCGAATTCTTGCGACAAAAAGAAGCTAAGAATTTTTTTCTCGCAAACAAATATTGTAAAAGATAAATATTGTACATTGATTTAAATGACTTTTTTAAGAAATGCTCTTGTAGTTAATTTCTTTGTTCGAACTCTTTTGAAGACTTGTCTCTCTCGAAATCTTTTCTAATTTAGCTATCTTGTTCGAAGTACTTCTTACGTCATCTTTCGTTCTAAATTCAATACTAGAGAGAATTAGTATTGCTTTCGTTAATGTCACTTATTGTCTTTTAATCTAGTTTTTTCTTAGCAATACAATTGAAAGACGAGATTCGCAATCGCTTCGAAGAAAATCAATCTTAATCTTAAGAAAAAAAACGTTTAGCTTCGTACTCTCGTTCTTGTTTCTAATAAGACTTTAAGAGTTTGTGAGAAAACTATGAACGTTGCGAGATCTTGATCAAATTAACAACGTGACATAACATAAGAAGAGACAAAGAAATATACTTTTCTATTTATGAAGATGTTGCTTGTGTGTGTTAAAAAAAGCAATATTTAAATTTCTCGAACGAGATTGCTTTTAAATATAAATTGTTTGCGAAATTGTAAACGTGCGTTTTTGCGAATAACTTGTTGTTTTGTAATGTCTTAAGACTATTTTTCTAAAGACGATTAGCTCAAATACGCAATGTGAACCAAGCAATTCATCTTGATTTTTTATTACTCGAAATTGGCGCTCATTGTTCTTGATGTTTAACTTTGATTAAATGCGAGTCATGTTAAATTAAAATAAAGAAGTAGAGATGTCTTTACATAGGCGTTAGCTTAAAACAAGACAAGATAAATGTAAAGAAGTTTGACAAAAAATAATGTGATCAAGTCTTAACAAAATGCAAGATAATAAATTGGCGTTAATTTTAATCTCGCGACTAGCTTATAAGCAAGCAAAATATAAGTCATAATTATTATTGTTAATGCAATTGACAAGAGAATGAAACGCAAGCGTTCGACGACATTTAAGATAATTAATACGCTATCAAAGACAACTAATCATTTTGCGCTAAAAGATTTGTACGATGTCTTATCACAAACAATAGTTTTAAAAAGTTCGAGTCAAAAAACAATTATTATTTGACCTCGCAAGAGTGACCAAAAATAGAAGAATTACTTGGGAGAATACTTGTCTAGGAAGCAATGATCGAGGAAGTACTTCCACTTGAAGCAGATAGTGAAGTTAGATAACATCTATATTGCTTACTATAAAATCTATAATTATAGAACAACAAACATACACGAGAGCGCCAAGGCTTTAACCTAATTGGGTAAGAGTGTCGCAATGACTAGTCGCATCTCATGAGCTTCAACACTCTTCACATTCAAAAGATAAGAATTCTAGAAAAAGTACTCGTCTAGGGAGCACTCGTCGAGAGAGTACTTGTCGAGAGCCTTATCACGTGATGGAAGTTTTTGAAGTTTACTCAAAAAATTATTGTTATGTGATCTCGCACTTGTTAAGGAAGTACTCTCTCTCAAAAGTTGAGAGTTGCTAAGGGAAGAGTACTTTTCACTTTTCAAAAGTTAAGAGAAGTCAAATCATATAACAATAGATTTTTGCGTATTAACTCAAAAAATTATTGTTACGTGTAAAACGAAAGACTTAGCAAAAGCAATAGCTTTAACTTTGTCTTAATGCGCAATCATTTCAAATTAACGACACAAAAGTCGATAAAATTGTTGCGTAATAATAAAGCTACTCGTTCTTAAATAATGAATTAACATCTTTTCGCGATGTTCAAGATTAATACTTATAAGCCTTGTTATCTTATAAGAAAGTTAAGTTTAATTTACACACATTAATTTCAATCTTAAAGTTACAAGATTTAATCGACTACGCGTTTAAGTTTACATTGCAATGATTAACTCGCTACATATATTCTCTACTACACATTTCGACTACTATTATCGACACGTACACATTTCGATATTTTTTTAAGACGTCACACACATTAACGCGAAAGTTCTTGATCGCAAGACTAGCTTTACATATTATACAACGCGAAAGCTTTTAATCGCAAGACTAGCTCGCATTGCAATGTTAATTCTTTTATATTATTAAAAATAAATAATATTATCTATGCAATATAAATTATTTTACGAGAGATATTATCTAGGACGTTGAATCGTTTGCACGCAAATTAGAATTTCCTCAAGCTTATTAATTTAGGTATTGAGCGTAAAATATGCGTATTATAGAGCATCTTCAATTGCATCGATGTGATTTTTGCGTTCTAAAAATTCTATTTACGCAAAGAATTTTTTTCATATCACATATATCAATTAGATGCTACTTATGTATATATATATATATATGTAGTTAGTTTCGTCTATTATAGTTTAAAACTACGTGTAGACGCTAATATAAATTAATAAAAATAAAAATAAAACTACTCGTTTATCTAAGATTTTCTATAGTATTTATTTAGAATTACTATTGTTAAATGAAAAAAAGATCGATTGCTATCTTAGATATATTACGTTAACTATATCTTCTTTGTCTTAATCATAGATTTCTTTTTTCTATCTATTGATCAAATTTTCATAATCTTAAGTTCGATTAATTTGTAAAGTAATAATTAATGTCGTTCGATGCGTTCGATATTGAACGTATATAGTTACATAAGAACGTTTATTTTAGCTTTCTTGCGCTTCACGTTAATGTCGAACAAGACGTAGTCATTAATAAGAAGTGTTAAATACTTTAACTTTATAACTTCGATTATACGCGACAAAATCTTAACGCTATGAGCGTTTAATCAATTGTGTAAAATATTTTGAAGAAAGTACGCACGAACGTTTAGTACAACATTTTGTTAATTATTACGATCAAATATGTCGACAATAGTTGTTGTGAAAACTTGTGTTCTTCATAATTTTTAACGACTAAGATGTGAAAAAGTTATATGTTATGATCTTAATATCTTTGTGCAATTTGTTAATTTGTCGCAAGATAAGCGACAAGTCTTGCAAAACACAACGATCGAGAATATTTAAATTACGTTACTTAAAGCGTTTGATCTTTTAACTAAATTTGTCTACAATGTTGATCAAAAGTATTGCGTCGACGTTCTTATAAACATTTGCGAACTTTGTCGCAATTAAGTAGATGTCGAATTATTGCGACGCGTTGATCAATTGTCTCGATTTTATATAGTTGTCGAACGTTTACTTTTACTTCGAGTTTTTCTTTACGAAATCGAATATTAATTTAATGTTAAATGTGTATTTAAAAAAAGTTACTTCGCTAAATTTGTTTGCGAACTAATGTATGTTAAGACCTCGCATGTAGTCTATCAATCGATTTTTTTATTAACAACTTAGCATAAGTTCTCTAGCGCCAAAAAAGAGTTTCTATAGAAAACAATATTATGTCAAAATCGAAATCGAAATTGCAAGATTGTTAGTTTATTCGATTAACGAATTCGCAACTTCTCTTAACTCGAAAAAAAGAACAAGAGTTATTGTATTAATGTTTTTCGATTCGTTCTAAATCTTTTTTGTTTCGCGACACAAACTAAGAATTTATCGAGTTACTTTTACTTCTTTGACGTTGTCGAAATCTTGTTAAAATAATTAGCAAGACATTTTTTTTACGACGCGATAAATCGCTTCTACATGCAACGTTATGTTGATTATCTTAATCTAGAAGCTCGTCTAATTATTATTTATTTAACTATTCTTATTCTTTGTCTAAGTTTAATTATTCTAGACTTCTTGTTTTAGCATCAATGATACTATATGATAATTGTTGTGTTCGCGATCACGCAATGCATCGACGTTATAATTGTTATTACGATCATTAATGTCTATTTGTTCGACTACTCTCTAAAAGGCTTAGGCGAGATTAACGCGTAAATCACGATTAATCGCAATTGAGTCGACTTCATGACAACGTACATCTAGATCGAATAAGTTACGCAACTTGACTTAACAAAAGTATTGAGCATTTAGATCGTTATTACGTTTGTCTTTCTCTTCTTAATGATCTTCTTGCAATTGTACGATAAAACGATAAGATAATAATAAGATCGTATGTTTTTTAAAGTAGAAAAGTAATCTTCATTGAACAATTATAGTCAAGATTATAGTTTTAATCTAAAAGTCATCTTTTTAAAAGTATATACGTTGTTTCGACATGTTGTTCTAGCGAGATTTAATAGTGTTAAAGATCTTGTAAATTATTATATAAAATTTGTCAATCTTATACTTAATTGTAAGAAAGCTCATGTTTGCGTCTTTAATTGCTTTCGCTAAGTACAAGATCGATAAATAAATATAAATACATTTATCATAATTACGAATTTGCTAAATAGAAAACGTATAAATAATTAACAACACGAAAAACAATAATTAAGCGACAAAAAGTGTGATGCTAGAATCTACGCACGCAAAAGAATCTTGTGCATCGTCGTTATATAATTCTTAAAACACATTACATTAGATAAGATTAATTTTGTTGTCTTGCATTGCGAATGCGAATACGAAATCTAATTCTTAGAAACGTACTTCTTTAAGTGCTTCTTAATCTTATTTATTATTTTGTTAAGTTTAACGTATTTGAAGACTTGATGTTAATAAAGTAATCTCTTATTACTTAAACAAAAGAGACATTAAGTAAATTGACAAATTATAGAGAAATTATTTTTTGTGTTCTTGAACTTATTTATCGCATTCTTCGACTTTTTTTGTTTAATAATGAACTTGAGTCGATTGCGACGTTGAATTTCTTGTTGATGACACAAAGTTGCTTTAACTTCAATGATTTAAATTCTTTGCTAAAGCTTTTTTTCATCGTTTAGATCATCATTATGACGACAAATTAGTTAAATTATTTTAGTTCGCTTAGAAATATTGTATTTGATTAACTAAGTGTAATAAATACTTTGAAGAAATGTGTAAACGACTATTGTCGCGAAAAATTGAGCGTCAAAGATTAGAGTGTTAGTCTTTTAAAAATGTCGTTTGCGAGCTTGAATTATTATGTGTTTTCGCAACTTGATTTTTAAGCAATTCGATTAAGCTTCGATCTTTTTCTTCTTTTGAAAAAGATATGTTTCTTTGATATTGTTAATAGTGTTGTATCTCGCAACGCGAATTCGCATCGTAAGAGCTTTGTTTCGTTAAACGAGTTAAATCACTTAAGAATGTTAGGCAAACTTGATTTTTTATTCGAATGACAACTTTGTTGAAGCATTCGTATCGATCGTTAAACTAGCAAGTCTAACAATCTTTTAAATTATCTTATTGAATAACTTTTCTAGATAGCATAATTTAGTGTTAAATTGAATCTTTTAATCTAGATAGTAATTAACGACTTCTTGTTAATAATCGAAGATCTAATCTTGTACGAAGGCGAGAGCGTTATCTATTAATAGTATATAAAATTAGTAATGAAACAAATGTGTGTAAGCAAATAAGAAGCTAGAATTAAGAGACAAATGTACAATTAATAACATTTGAAAGATTACGTCTAAGCTTATACTAGATAAAAGAATGTTAAAAGTTGATCTTTTGTTTAAGTTGCTTAACATACTGAATTTACGTGCTAGCAAGCAAAGATTTTGTCGATAATATGTTTATTTCATTGATACTTCTTAAAGATTTACGAAAGATTAAAAGATTTAGAATTCGACGTTTTCATTTTAGCGTTAAATTTTTCTTGTTTAGCAATATCTTTATTTAAAACATATTTTTGACGTTTTTCGCAAATGTGACTTCGAAAACGTTATCGTAAATTACGAGAGATATAAAGTGATTAAAAAGAAAGAATAGCGAATTATTATCGTCTTCATTAATAATTAACGTTTTTCTACAAATATATAGTTCAATTATAAATTAGCATAAGTTTAAGAATAAAAATAGAGAAGCTTGTAGACTTGCTCACATTCGCAAATTGTTATCTTTCTCTTTAACATAAAGAAGAATTGTTTTTATAAAAATCAAGTTAAGTTTTTTAGATATTTAATTAATAATAATGCTAATAATGAAATAACGATATAGAAATAATCGAGTTTCTTCAAATTTTACATTACAATTGTCGTCGATGTTAAAGTTTTTATCGCAATTATAAAGAGAGTTAAAATTGCTATTGTTGTTGCTATCGCTATTTTAGCTTATGTTAAAATCGTTATTAACGTAATAGGTAGCATCGATAAACATTACAATATTGTTATCACAATTGCTTTTCACATAATTGTCTTCGTCGATTTTAGTATCTTTTATTATTTTTTTAATTACTTGGGCATTAACGATCTTTGTATCGTTAATAGATACGTCTAAATCATTAGATTCGTCAAGTTTAACTCGAATGTTAAACAATAAATACAATTGATAATCGAAAAAAACGATCGTAAATAAGCTAATAGCAACTTGTATTCGTTGTCGCTTATTTTTAAATGTTAAGTTATTAAACATTTAATGTGTATAAAGAAGAAAATAGAGATTGTTAAAATTAATAATCGTTTTCTTTTTAAGTGTGATGCGAAGATCATACTTGTTAATAAGTAAATTAATATGTTAGCATTTTTAAGACGTTAACGTAAAGCTCTTAAAGTTTGCAAGAATTAGCATTTTACATTGCGTATATTTTTTCTCTCGCGTGAATTAAAGTCTTAATTAGCTTTGTCGAAGACATGCATTCTTAAAATTTGTCAATAATTTTTTAAACTTAAAGTTACATCGATTTTGTTATAACAATTTATTGTTCATTTTTAAAATATTTTGAAGTTTAGCACTTGTATATTTGTGAGAAAAGTTTTAGAATTATAGCCAAGTTCGTCGCAAAATCTAGATGATAATATAGTTAATAACGACAATGATAAACTTCGATGAAAGACGAAATATTTCTTTCATTTCTTTAGCATCGATGTCAAGTTCTTCTTTGTGTTGTTGATAGTCTTTGGCGAAATCTTCTCTTGTGCGACGAGCTATGTGCGTTGATCAAGATAAAAGCTAAGAAGCAACTTGCTCTTTTTACGCTATGTTCGTTCTATATTGTCGACGATAATAATTGATGATTGCTATAATAAAGAAGTAGAGTAATATAGAAGAGAAGCGCAAGTTAAGATGACTAAGAGTTGATTGCAAGATTTACTAGAATAAAGAACGATAATGATGCGAACAAATAATACAAGTGAAGTCTTATTTCGCTAATGAAAATGAGAGAACGAATGAAATGAAAATAAGAGATAAGCTTTAGATCTTATTTAAGTTCGAGAAAACTTATTTGAAGAAAGAAACAATAATGATAAAGAGCAAAGAAAGCTAAAAAGACATTTGCGTTAAAATTTTAACAAAAATGTCTTAGTTTAATTAGAGTTTTTAACAATGTCTTTTTTGTTTAGATGCGAGAATCATTGATGTTTAATTCAATCGTTTCGAATTAGAGTTTGCACGATACTTAAGTTGCTTAAAGCAATTGTTAAATTATTTCTATTTAATCGCTTAAATACTAGTTAATAAATGCAAACTAATTAAGAATGCGTTTTGCTTTAAGAGAAACAAAAAGCGCTATTTGTTTTTTATTCGAAAAATCGCAAAAAACTTATCAATTTCAACCTAAGAGTCTACGTTCGCTCAAAAACAATCTAATAAACATCATCGTAAATATAATTTCACGCATTGTTTTTAACTCGCTTTTGACAAGACGTTAAAGATTTTATTAAAGAATATTAATTCGATATTAATTCGCAAAATTGTAATGTCTATATTACTTTTAATAACATTATCGATTACACAAAGCATCTTATACTAAGAATTCGTTAATCAATGAAACAATAATTAGTTATAACGATTAAGTCGAAAAGAAAATGCGACATCACTTTATTTAAATTTTGAATCTTAAAAAGAAGAAAAGAAAGTAAGAAATCGAAATTAATTGCTTAAAAGCTTCGATTTAAGATCGAGTTAATTAGTTATAAGAGATGCGAAGCTAAATACGACAAAAAAGTAAAAAAAAATCTTCAGAATAATAATATATGTCTCGATGTGCTTAAAATCGATAATCAAATCACTATTGCACAATTTAGTTAGTCTTTCACTTTTAGACAACTTCTCATTTATATTCGTGAACGAAGACTAGAAAGTAACTCTTTTGATAAAATAAACAAAGTTATTGATGTAAGCATTGACGCGATATACGTTCACAAGACGTTCTATGAATTTCAACTAAGAAAAAGCAAGAAGCGCAAAAGAAATTGACTTCGCAAAGAAATTCTTATTACGAGAGAAAATTCGCATGTAGATTTAATTAAGCGTGTAAATTAAATAAAAGCTAATTGTTCAAAAGAAAAACATCGCTTATGTCGTAGATTTTCAAGAGAATTCTTTATTCTTTCTTGTAATGTTATATTTTTTTCTTAAAAATTTGAAGAACTTATATAGCGAAAGTCTTATTGCTAATTGCGTTCAAGATCTACTTGAGAAAAACGTACACAACGTTAATGAATTTCTAATTGCTAGAAATGATTATATTTAATATGTGTATAAGCTTTCTAAAGCGATGAGACAAAAGCGTAGATAGCACAAGCAATCAATATGAGAAAAATAAGATTTCGCTTGATGTTATCGTGTTGTTATTAGCGCTAACGATTAAGAATTGAAAGCCTTAATAAATCTTTTTACAACTAGAATGTTATGAATGAGATTCAAAGAGCGATTTTTTGCATAAATATCTTCATATGTTTGCGAAGTAGCTTTTGGCTAGTAAGTCTACTTAATTACTTATATTCTCTCTCGAACTAAATACTAATTGATTAATCTAATAGAGCTTTGTTTTCGAATTAAAGAAATTAACATTAAGTGATTAATCAAAAGCTTCAAATCTTTTCTATCTTTTCAAACGAACATCAAATCGATTTACTAGACTTTATCTTTCATAATTCTTACAAAATTATACTTCAAAATAAAAATATATTGACGCAATGAACGTCATCGAAGCACAATACAAATATTTAAATTCTTTATGTCTCTAGCGTGTTTTCGAGCAACGTTAATCAAGTAAAAGCAATAAAAAATGCGAGTTCGATAAAATTCGTCACTAGATTTATCAATTGTACGAAATGTTTTTTGCGAGATATATAATAATTTAAAAGATTAAAAAGCAAAAGCTTATTAAAGCACTTGAAAAGAAAATTTTTGCATTGACTCGTAAATATAAAGATAAATTGAACGTTATATTAAAAGATTTAAATGTTGTTTTCAATTGCTTCTAAAATTGAAAATCGAATCATTTATCGTAACAATTGTTAACAACTTTTGCAATAAAAACAATTTAAAAAGTCGACTTTTATGACGTTATTAATGAAGATTTATAACATAAAATATAAGTATCGTTTAATAATTAGTACTTTTATTGCATTTAATAAGAAAAAATTTGACAATCGCGAAAAGCGACAAGTTTACGATTGCTCTACTTGCGATTAGCAAAGTTATTTAAAAAAAAATTGCTAAAGTCTCTTGCAACGTCGACGAAAAACGAAAATTTATCAAGTTTTATAGTTTGTTTGCATCGTCAACTATATAATATAGACAAATTGTGCTTGAGCTTTAGAGAAACATAGCAACTATTTAGCTATTACTTTTTCGTTTCGCTCAATGTACATGTATACTTTAGATGCTAGAATTGTTTATTAACTTCATTGTCTTAAATCATAAAAATCATCAATAATTAATATAATCAAAAAATTAATTTAAAGAATTACTAGAATTTACGAAGTTGTCTAAAACTTTTTTACGTCTTAAGATAATCGTTGTTAAAGAAGAAGACAATGTAGCGATTCTTTTAATAAAAAGACGACGATATAAAGTTATATACTACATAGAAGCTCAAAGATATACGAGAGATTTAAGACGTATTAATTCAAAATCATGCAAAAGATTTGCGACTAATGTAAAGAATGCGCAACGTACAATACGACAATGTTAATTATATAGAAGACTTCTACTTAAGCAAATAATGTTACATTAAATATTAATAAACGCAAAATGCAAATTGCAAAATCAAAAAAAGATTGCAAAATTATTAATGAAAAAAAAAAAAAAATTGTTCTTAATCTTTCTTGTCTCTAGCACTAGTCGTTATACGATCAAACTTCTCTCTAAAAGCGACTAGAGTAAAAAACAAATCGAGCAATCGTTATACATTTTCATTGTTCTTCATATTTAATGTTTCTTAGAAATAATATTGTCGTAATCTAAGTTTTATTAAAATTGAACTCATTAACAATAGATTTAAATCGTTACTCTAGCTATAATGAATAAAAAGAACATTTAGCAATAGCATGCGAAAATCACAATTAAATTTAAATTCGATCGTAATATCTATTCGATTTATTATTACAATCTAGAAAACATTTTAGCGTGCGTAAATACTAACAAACTAGCGTAATTTTACACTTGATTGTCGCACAATTGATAGATTGTTTCTCGAAAAAACGATTTAAACAACTAATATTCAAGAAAGACATTAAAGTTCTTAACGAATTATTATCGTTAAAAACATGAATAGAATTTAGGTTTTTGCATTCGATATCTAGCTCGCGACAAATATCGCATGTCATTATTCTATAAATGTTGTCGTTTTTCATTACGATAATTTGATTACGTACAACTTATATTTCGACTTTTATATTAATTACGTTTACGAATCTCTTTTCATTAATATTAATTACTTAATTGACTTTTCGACAAAGTTAACGACTTGTAATCAATATTTTTGATTTAGCGCTTATACACTTTATAATAGTTGTTTACGTATAAATAAGATTTCTTATATATTTGATTTAAATACGTTAAGCTTGAAATTCGATTTAATAAATCTTCAAAACTTCGAAATTACGTTAGATAAAATCTTTTAGAGTTGATAAAAACGTGCGACAATAATACGCATGACATTTCTTCTCTAATGAAAAAAGAATAATAATTTTGACGTCGTTCACAAACTTATGTTTTAAGATTCTTTACTTGTTGCCAAAGTAGCGCGTAAATAGATTTTTTTATTCGAAAAACAATTCATCTTCTTTAAGCTTAACAAAGTACAATTATGCAATTCTTCACGTATTTAAATTAAAGTCTATTTGATAATATTCTTAAACAAAGGCTCTAAACTCGCGAACTTAGATGCATTTTCTTTATTTAAAATTTTAAACTTGCTTTTCGTCTTAACGCTTTTTAGTAATATTGCATTTATTTTTTTTAAACTAATATTAATAAATCGAATCGAAAACATTACTCTTTCTAAACATAAATTGTTGACGCTATTAAAGTCGAATGTACATGATGACTTAAGAAGCATCTAATAGTTTATCGACGACATAGAGTAGTCGTCGTCATTATATATTTATTTAGAAACTACTATGTGATGATGTATATATATAAATGTCTTAAGCAAATGTTGCGTTTTAAAAATACTTTTAACTTCGATCATAAATTGACGACAAATATAACGCATTATTGTCTAGAAATATGTAAGTTTATTTTGATTTTTTAAATCGCAAAGATTGTGCAACGTAAGAATTTAAATCTTTAAAGAAAAAAAAAATTAATTAACATTTTAAATCAAGTAACTTTTTACGAGAAATTAATGAAGAAAACACTAAACTAGAAAGAACTATTTTTTGAAGACAAGAGTGTAGCAAATTGTGTTCGATGTTAATAGAAATTAATGCAATTATCAATTATTTACTAATAGAAATTTCAAACAAACGACAAGTCTCTACAAGCGCTAACGTGTTCGTTCGTTACTAAGAGTTGACATTTTAGTTATAACGATAATAACAAACGTAAATTGATCTCGAATTTACTCTTTAATCTAAAGTCTAATTAATAAAGTTTTATAACTTATTTTACGTTTTTGCGAAATGAGCTAGTTGCGAGATTAAAGTAGACGCTAAACTTAATATTGCTCATTTTGTCAAAACTTTTCGCGTCGTTAATTATATTATCTTCTATTAGATTCTTTTGCAACTCTTCTATTGTTTTATATTAACGACTACATAAAGACTTGTTATCTTATTTTAATTAATATGATTTGCGACGAAGTAAAGTCAATTATTAAGAATAAGTTGCGACAATCTTTAGAATCAAAGAATCAAAATAATGTATTTCGAGTTCGTATATTAGTTGTCTAAGTTAATCAATTATAGAAAAGCGATTTTAAAACATCAAGAAACAACAAGTTGTTCGCACAAACGTACGTCTTCAAACGATAAAAAATCTTCGCAAGTAATTTACATTTGAAAGTAATTATATTTTGAAAATACAAATATCTTTCTTTTCTTTAATAAATAACATTTTCGAAGGCAAAAAAGTATGTGTCTTCATTGCTTTTATTATTATGTCGTAGCGTTAATCTATTCGAAGTATCACAACGTTCGCAAATTCTTAATAAATCGTTTACGTTCTCTTAAAATCGAAAACAAGAACAAGAAAAACAAGAAGCTAAACATCTCTCTTTTTAGATTCGAAATTAGTCTTCGAATTGTGCTAAAAAAAATTACATTCAACGACGACGAATAACATTAATAAGAATAGTTTTAATTCTTTTTAATATTAAATTTAGATCGAAAGATAATGTAAGAAATATTTCGAACAAGACAATTAAGTTAGAAAAGATTTCGAAAGAAACAAGTCTTTAAAAGAGTTCGAACAAAGACATTAATTACGAAAGCATTATGTCAAAGAATTATTTAAATCAATGTACGATTTTCATCTTTTATAGTATTTGTTTGTAAAAAAGAAGTCTTTAATTTCACTACGTCGCAAGTATTCGCAATCAACTCTTTAATCGCTTAACGATTAACTATCACAAGAAGTTAAAAGCGCTTAATACAAAAATTCGAACTATATAATTAAATTAAAAAGAAAGAGTAGTTATATGCGCAAGTCTTCATTAAATATTACAAATATTAGCAAAAAATTTTGTCAAATTATGCTAGAAAAGAAGCAAACATTTTCGCAAAATATATTATTTTGTAATAATTTATTCGACGAAATTTGCGAAAGTATAAAGAGAAGAAACAAGACTATAATAATTTAAGATATCTTTTTATTTATTTGTTTTTTTGCTCAAGTTTTAAGAATCTATAATGTTAAACATCTTAATCGTTTATACAAAAGTATTAATGAAGACTAGAACAACGCAATCTCTTTTTATAATACTTGTTCGCAATCTAATTACTTTGTAAAATTTAATCGATTTACGTTTACAAAAAACAACTTAAAAAGCTTAAATTTTTTGTAAATGAAATAAACTTTAAGATTTTTATCTACTTTATAATTACAATGCAAATGTATTTTTTCTTTTTTACTTGCGAGATTAAATGCGACGCGACAACGTTAAACGTCGTCGATCGCTAAAACGCGCATAGTATGATCGTTGTTATAAGAGCTTTTATTGAACTTTTTAAATTGATAAAGCACGAGAAAGAGCTAGATCGTAAGATTTTCGTCTTTTTTATTTTGTACGATTATATTTTCGTAAAAATCTATGATTATTATTTCGTAATTAAAGAGAATAGAATTATTTTCTATTATTATTTAATTCATAAGTTCGACTTTACGATTCTAAATAACAAGAAAAAATAAATCGTTTACAAAATTATCAAGAACGTGTACAATACTTAAATTTTAATTTAGCACAAAAGAATTTACTTAATCATTAATAATTTATTAGTTAATATCAATTTTAATTTTTCTTAGTTTGCTTTTTTTTTTAATTTATATTCTAGAGTTCGTAGCAATCTAATGTTAAATTTATACTAGACGAAGATAATGATTAATTGAGCTTTTTGGTTTCGCAAGAAGTTACGTTAATCACTTTCTTTACTTAAATAATCGAACAAATATCTAAGAAGTCAAGGAATTAGCGAGCTATTAAGCAATAACGTTAAAACGTTAGACGTAAAAGATTATATAATTTCAAACGTAATAATATCGAAGCAAGAGTTACGTTTTTTAATTGTTATTAAATGATTTAAATTACTTGACGCGTGTCATTCAAGCAATCGCATGATAAAAACAATCATTTAAGAAAATAAAGATTTTATTAATGTCTTTAAAACGAAGCTTTTGTCATTGAATTAATTGTTAACAACTAGTTGCGAAAGATTAACATATTCTCTAATTTTATATAAAAAAGATCGCTTAATATTTCTTAAAAAAATTGAACTTCTAAAATCAAAATATAAATCATTGTCTTTTATGATTGCAAAACTAATTACTTGAACGTTAATATATAATTTAAGTAATCTTATGTATAATGTTGAAAAGATTTTAAGATTAACGCAATACAAGTATGTCAAAGCGCAAATGTGAAAAAAATTAATAGTAAATCTAGTATATATAACTAGAGAAATTTGATCAATTTTTAAGTAATTTAAATTGTGAATTCAATGAAAAAGATGCATTAAAAGTAAAAAGACTAGTAATATTTAAAGCTCTAATCATTGTAATTAATAAAAGTTATTTTGCACAAAATTGTATTAAGTAGCAAATTCTAAAGCATTACTTGTGAAAAGAAAAGTCTAGACAATAGAACTAGTCAAAGCGTCTTAATAATTGCTTAGCTAATGCTAAATAATTTTTTAACTATTCTTTGTTCACGTTTTCAAAATATATATTTGCGAAGTCTAACATTATAAATCTTGCGAAACTATAATCTTTATTATTTACTTTAAACGTATTTTAATTTTTTGTTTATATTTTCGCATTTTCTTTAGCTTTTTAATCGATAACAATATAATCACAATTATTTATTTTTTTCTTTATTTTTGTCGTTAACATCTTATCGTTTTCGCAAACAATGTTGTTTAATAATGCTAAATTACGAGTTTTATTAATTGCGAATATCTTTGTTTTGCAAAGTGCTCTTTAATTTTCTTAAGTAACAAGAAATAAGTTTATCAACTTATATACAAAGCTAATCACATCGTTAATTATTTTGTCAAAATTCTTTTTGTTGTAAATTGTCTAAACAACTTTTTTTCGAAGACTTGTTTGTTTTTGTCGTTGCTTTGCGAACTCGCACATAATTAGATAAAAACGTTAATAATTCGAAATTAAATCGAAGACAACGTTATAAACAAGTAATTCGTTGAAAGTTAAATTTTATATAAAGATATGCTTCTTAAATCGTTTCGATAGTCTCTTAGTATTCTTGAAGTTGTCTAGAATTTGCTTAAAAAGACTTTGAGTCAATTTTATTTCGTTATTAAATGCGAAAATTTGTTGCTTTAAATATAAGTTTAAATCAAGTTTTATAGCTATTTCTTAATAAGACATTCGAATTTTTGTAATATTTAATTTGAGCAAACACTTTTCGTAGTCTTGTTTAAATTAACAATTAAATTGCACATATTTAAAGTAATTAACACATGCAATGAAGACATTTGCAAGATCTATAACGTTAATCGCAAACTCTATAGACTTTATCGTCGTATAACTAGATAAAACGAACAAGTATTTAAGTATTCGAGTAAATTTATTGTTTCGCATTGACATTAGTGATTTTTTACGAGTTTTAATTTGCTTTGTTAAAATTAATTAAGGCAAGAAACGAGAATTAGACATATAGTGCTAACAAAGTACTTAACAAGAGATATTAACGTTCGTTAATGCTCACTCTATTGTGATTTAAAATTTATCTCTTAGTTAAGATCGCAAACACTAGAGAAAAAAATATAATAATTGTCGTTATTAATTTTTTAAATTATTTTAATGAACGCAAGACTAAAAAGTTCGTGATGTTTATTGTAACATATGTCATAGCATTATTAATAACGATTAATAGTATTATTCGAATTATAAACTACGATTTATGTAGTTACGTTTAATCGATATCTATAATTTTATCAAACGAACAATTAACATCGACGAATTTCTTGTATTACTAACGCGAATGCGTATAACTCTATACATGTTGTACAATATACTAAATGTCAAAGAGCGAACGTCTTTTTTTAATTAATAGTTTTAAGTTGTTTAAATATTATTGATTTTAATTAATGCGATTAACTTAATGTCTTTAGCTTTATTGTAAGACTATACAATAGAAAGATTTAACGCGACGCAATAGACTAAAATATATATTAAAGATATACACAATTATATTAGTAAATACAATTGATCTTTATACGACGCATTATTAAACGAGCAACTCGTTAAAATTATGTCTTAGATTTAACTACGTTAATCTCTCGCTTTTATAATAAGTATTTCGAGATAATTCGTAATGTTAGTTTTGTCTTCATTGAACAAAAAGAAATTTGCGAACAATTATACGTTCGTTGTTTGTTATTTAGCAAGTCAAATCTAAAACGATAACAAAAAAGATTTGTAATTTACGACTTAAACGAATTAGATAAGACGCAAATATGTTTTAAATTTGCGAAAAATTATTGCGAAGAGTAAACAAGTCTTATCTATGTTTTTTCTCTTTTTATAATGATAATGCTTTAGATTTTAGAAAATATTTTAAATGAACGCAAACAACGCAAAGAGTCTAAAACGAGACTATTTGCAAATGACTAAAATTTGCGAGTTAAAATCTTAGATGTTTGTTATTTAACGATAATTGTCTAATATATTTAAGTAGTAAGCGTTAATTTTAAACAATGTGAACGATTTTTGTCTAAACATTTTCTTGTTCTTTTTAGTAAAGAATTGAGAAATTATGTTAATTACGATTCGCAACTTAGAATGCAAGATTTACGTTATTATTAAATTGTACAAATTCGATGCGATAACAACGAATAAAGTTATAACGCTCTTGTTTAAGACAACTAGAATGAATAACGTATTTAATTGATCGATGCGAACAACTACGAAAGCGATCGTTCGAATGCTAGAATGTTTGACGCTCGCGATTATCTAAATTAAAGCGATAATTTGATAAAGCTACTATAAGTTGAAGAAATATTGCGCTTTTTACTCTTGACGTCGCATAGAATTTTTGAGTCAAAAAGTCGTTTAAAGCGAGAAGAACTATCGATATATAATGTATACAACTTAAGAGATGTTACGACTTATGATCGAAGAAATATTAATCAAAATTAAATAAGACGCTCTTGCATTACTCTAGATCTTTAGCTTTCTTTATTACAAGAATATTTTAAAAGAGATTTTTTGCTAAGTATGACGTAGCTTACAAAATGAAAGACAATTCAATTAAATGACTTTACATTAATTGAAGATGTTGCTTCGTTAATTTAAAAAAAAAAATGTCTATTCTTTTCAAGTAGCGACATCGATTCTATTATCGTTCTTTTTTATTTATTGTAACAAGAACAATTTGATTTTCGTTCATTCGCTTGTATACGCATAAGCTTAAAATCGATTAAGTAAATTAAATAAAGACACAATTTGAAGACAAACGATTGCGACAATAACTTTATTTATCTCGTAAATCTTTAAGATTACGAATTATTAATTTTAACAATTTGTGATGTCGCATGTCGATGCATGTCTTAATTTTTAAAACGATAAAAATTTTTTCGTTCAAGACATTAATAAAGATTGTTAAAAGATAATCGACAACTTTGCTCTCGTATATAGCAAGATAAATCGACGACAAAAGACGTTACAATTGACGAAGCGAATGATAAAAGTATATAAGAGAACTCTAGGCGAAAAGCATCTTAATACTCTTTGTTCGATGCATAGTTTTGTTATCAATTATAACAAGATAAGTCGACGACAAAAGACGCTACAATTAACGAAACAAATAATAAAAGCAAATAAAAGAATTTTAGACAAGAAGTATCTTAACATTCTCGATTTAATGCAAGCTCTCGCCATCAAGTATAGCGAGATAAGTTAATAACAAAAGGCGTTGTAACTAAGAAAGCGAGTAATAAAAGCAAGAAAAAAAACTCTAGGCAAGAAGTATCTTGACACTTTTTGTTCGATGCATAGTTTTGTCATTAAGTACAACAAGATAAATCGACGACAAAAGACGTTGCAATTAAGAGAGCGAATATTAAAAGTATACAAGAGCACTTTAGACAAAAAGCATTTTGACATTCTTGATTCGATGCACGCTTTCGTTATTAATTACAACGAGATAAGTTCGATAACAAAAAACGCTACAATTAATGAAGCGAATAATAAAAGTATAGAAGAGAATTCTAGACAAGAAGCATCTTAATATTTTTCGTTCGATGCACAATCTTGTCATCAATTATAGCGAAATAAATCGACAACAAAAGACGTTATAATTAAGAAAGCGAATGATAAAAGCATATAAGAGAATCTTAGACAAAGAGTATTTAAACATTGTCGCTTTAATTTGTACGCTAATGAATTTAAAAAAATCTTTTTAAAACGCAACAAAAACATATTAACGATTTTCAAATGCATAAACGAAATTTTACGCTTAACATACAAATAACGAAGAAACGAAACGATATAGCATCTTTACTTGATTTTGAAAAAAGTTAACATAGTAAATTACGTTTACAAGCGATATACTCGAATATTAACAATACTTAATGTACACAAAAGAATTATTTTTACGTCAAATATATATTAATATAGAAAGACGTTCAAGAAGAATCATACTATTATTGCAACATGCTTGCGACACTACTTAATATTTAAGAGAAAAAAAAATTAAAAATATTTAGAAATTCAAAGATTTAAAAAGAACACGTTTGATAAAATATAAAAGACTTTAATTTTATCAATTCTTGTGACGCTAAAGTTCTAGTAATCTTTAAACGCTTTAAAAGACTTGTGCGATGAAGTAGTTAAAGAGCTTGAGCTAAAAGTTGTTACGTTAATACTTTTAGAGAAATATTAATGTAAGATTTAATTTGTTAAAGAGATTTATAAACGTTTTTAAGCAATGCGAACAATTACTTAATAACAAGACGTTGCGACTTGATATAACGTAATAACTATTTAATTTACAAAATAAAATTAGATAATTAAGATAAATTAAATACGAATCATTAAAACATCGTATATAAAATCTATATACATAAAGAAATTTTTTTGCTCTTATTGCTCTCTAATAGAGCAATAAGAGCTTTTGATATGCTTCGTTCGCTTTTGTCAAAATCAAAGAAAGTAGACTTTTATTGTTTTTATCAAGAGTTATAGAAGCATATGCAAGTAGTCGTGCTCTATATTACTCGTACTACGTACTTTATATATTTATAATAACTCGCTAGAATTATAACAAAAGCACGCTTTATTAAAATCAAAGTTTATCGATTATTAAATGAAGAGAAATATGTTGTAAGACTAATTCGTTTATGTATTGTCAATAGTTTATTTATTAAAAAAGCGAAAAACTAACTTGTATTAAGTGAAAGACTACAAATGATTTGCAACTACATGGCAACACGTTTTTACTCACTAATTGACTTCGTTTATTTGCAAAGCTTTATTTCGAATGTTGTTATATAACTTGCGACTTAAACTTAAGACAATGTCTAAAAAAAGTAACGATGCATCAAGTAGTTTAAAGTCTTGAACTTATTAAATGCATTTCTAGCAATATTTAATTATTAAATTTAAAATATCTTTTTAGTAACGTAATATAAGACATTCGTTAAAATAAAAATGCAATTAATAATGAATAAAATATTTCTTAATTATGTGTCATGTACGCATGTCTTCTTACATTAAGAATTACTTTTAAAAAAGTAAATCTTAAATACTTATGCAAGAAGGCAAGTCGTATACACTAATTTTATCTATTTATTATAAGTAAACTTATCGAATTTTTTTTAGTAAAGACTTGTTTCGAGATGTAAATGTTCATAAATATTATATATAATATTTTGTTCATAATACGCTCAATAACACATTACAATAACTCGATAATAATTTATTATAAGGCTCACAAAAACATCGAAGAAGCAAAAATGAAACGAGTAAGCTTAATATATTGCTAGCACATTATATTTTTATGCTATCTTTTAAACATTAAAGAATATCAAATAGCGATTACAACAAGTTGAAGAATCAAAGCTAACAAACAAACAAAAACAATATTAACAATAAAAATTAAAAAGATAGATATAAACGATTAGACTTGACAATAAAGAAAATCAAGATAATAGATAAATTTGAGTCGATTATAAACTTTTATTTAGACGCATTTACTAATAAACTAGATGTAACATTCGAGATTTGTAATGTAATATCGATTTATAATGTTAAAGAGTTTGTAGAAATTACGTCTTATAACTTTTAATTACGAAATAACAAAACAAATAAAATGACATCTTTAAGAGAAAAAGAAGAGAAATTTCTTATAACGTTACGTTGAAGAATTAATTAATTAAAAGAAAGACAAACATAAAAGAGTAATAACGCTTAATAAAAGAAAAGCATAAGATCGTAGAAATTCGATTGGAAGAGAATATTTACGTTAGACATAAACACTACATAATTTTAAAAAGATTAATAATTCACAAAGCATAAGATATTACTATTTGACAATCTTGTCTTTTCGCAAAAGTTTATTATGCGCATAGTATCACATTACGAATTTAATAAAATTTAATAATAAATTACGCAATTTTTTATTTAATAGATTTAAGTGATGTAGATGCATAATAAAAAGCGCACGTACGACGCGATGCGATAAGAAGATCACTCGCGTAACTAGTTTTAGAAAAAGAAGAACAAAGAAATCTTATAAATGAAACAAAATGCTCTTTTATTGTAACGATTTTATACGTTAAGACTTTTAAGAGCTTTTCGAATCTCTTGCAATAAGTATCTTATAGACATGATAAAATGACGAAGATAATTTGATTTACTAGATAAAGTTTCATGAATAAATTTGAAAATTGCTTAGATAAAAGAAACGAATGTTTTATATAAAATACAATTCTTAAATCATGCGTTAAACAACATTAAGTTAAGAAATAGAATTGCTTTTTATATGTTATTTAGACATATATCGAAGAAATCAAGTCTAAGAATATATAATTTTTTTAATAGCTTTTAATAATAATATATCTTCGTTTAAAGCATTATTGCGAGAAGTTTTAACAATGCTTAGTGTTACGATCTTAGTTCGAAACAAAGTAATATATAATTTACGACGCAATATGTAGTACGAAGCACGACTATTTGCATGTTTAACGTATTCGATAGCGAGATTAACGAACAAGAAGAATCTTATTATATATATAGATTTTAAATACGACACTTTTATAATTCGTATTTAATTTATTTTAAGTTTTGACTTATTGTTATAACTACTAAGTTGCAACTTCTTGTATTAAGTGAATGCTTACATTGTCTAAAGACGTCTATAAATTTCTTTAATAAATCAAATTCTCTTTAATATTTTCGTAGAAAGTATTAGCGTAACACTTAGCTTATCAAATAATGTTGTCAATAAAAAGTACGAAGCGTTAAAGCTTGAAAAATCGTAATTAAATTTCATTACGTAGATTGTTTTATTACGTCAAGATTTATCTTCTTTTAATAAAATATTCTCATTTGCTTAGTAGCGACGAGTAATTTGAATGCGATTTCATTAATTTGAACTTAATCCTTATCAACTAAAAATTGCTTACTTAATTAGAAAGTCTTGTCAAGCTAGTAAACTCTACACATTTTAATGTATTGCGAGAATCTTAACTTACAATTCTAATCATATATGCACTCAATTATATAATATAATATTAAGCGATCTAGATTTTAGAGCTAGCTATGCACATCTTAAGATCGTTTTAATTGCTTAATTTGATGTAGTTTTTCGAAAGTTATTGTAGATTAAAGTTTCGTCTCTTATATGCGTCGACGATTGCACTCTTCGTATATTGCATTAATCGTAAAGTTGTTAATTTTTGTCTATTTATAAACATTGTTTTGCGCAATTGCATTAATTAGATATGCGATTATTATTTACATACTACATATACTAATGAAATACAAATAGAAAATAGACATTTCTACAAGTTAAAATGCATATCTTTTAGACCTAATAGCATGTCTCTTCTTTTATCTCTTCGTTTGTTTGTTTCGATCTTTTTTATCACTTCTTTTCGTAGATTTATTATTCTAGATTAACTCTAAAACTTTCTTAATAAATATTTTTTTAATAAAAATATTTAGATCTTCTTTCTTGTTACAAATATTTTACAACGCGCATAAATAATTAATGAAGAGCGAGATCTTGTTTGTGAAAAATCTTTTATAACGCTATTAGGCGACGAAATTTAACAATCTTTAAATCACTATATATTGTATTTCTCACATATTTGATCGCAACTTACTCATAAACAAATGTGATCACATTATATATTTCTAAAGATTTAGTGTTTTAAATATCGAAATACACATATAGTATACGATCTAAATATTATTAAAATGTAAATCTATATTTTTATTTTTATGAAATATAAACAATGCGAATTGAGTTTACGTTCGCAAAAAAATTTTGTGTACAATTGCAATATAATTCTTGAAAGTTATCACATTAAGTAAAATTAATTTTGTTGTCTTACATTGTAAATGCGAACACAAAACTTAATTTTTTAAGACAAATTTCTTTAAATGTTTTTTAATCTTATTTATTATTTTGTTTAATTTAAAGTATTCGTAAATTCAATAAAAATAAAATAGTTTTTTATCGTGTAAGCAAAACGAACATTGAGTAAATTAACAAATCATAAAAAAATCGTATTTTGCGTTTTTCTTCGATTTCTTTTGTTTAACGATAAATTTAAATCAATCGCGACGCTAAATTTCTTGTCGATCGCATAAAGTCGCTTTAACTTCAATAATCTAAATTTTTCGTCAAAGTTAATTTTGATCGTTTAGATTATCGTTGCGATTACAAGTTAGTCGAACTATTTTAATTCGTTCGAAAATATTATATTTAATTAATTTCGCAAGTTAAGAATCTAATGCGATTGCGAAAGTTGTTATGATCGCAAAAAATTAAGCGTCAAAGATTAAAGTATTAGTTTTTCGAAAATGTTGTTTGCGAATTTGCACGATTATATGATTTCGTAATTTAATTTTTAAACAACTTAACTTAACTTGAATCTTTTTTTTTTTCAAAAAAGAATTGTCTTTTTAATATCGTTAATATTTTTGTATTTTGCGTTGTGAATTTGCGACGTAAGCGCTTTGTTTCGTTGATCAAGTTAAATCACTTAAGAATGTTGCTTCAACTTGATTTTTTACTTAAACAACAACTTCGTCGAAGCGTTCGCATCGATTGTCAAATTGACAAGTCTAATCATTTTTTAAATTATCTCGTTAGAGAGCTTTTCGAGATAGTAGAATTTAATGTCGAATCGAATCTCTTGATTTAGATAGTAATCGATAGCTTTTTGCTAGTAGTTAAAGAGTTGATCTCGCATCAAAGCGAGAGCGTTATTTGTTAATTGCGCATGTGATTAGCGTGTAAACAATTTTTAAAAAGCAAATTAAAAACGAGAATATATAAGTAAACGTACTATTAATAACATTTAGAAAGTCACATTAAAACTCATATTAAATGAAAGAATGTTCAAAGTTAATCTTTTGTTCAAGACGTTTAAGATAACGAATTTACGTACTAGTTCGTAGCGATGTTGTCGACAATGTGTTCGCTTCATTCGCATCGCGCAACGACTCTCGAAAGATTAAAAGATTTAAAACTCGACGTTTTCATTTTAACGTTAAGCTCTTCTTGCTAGATAATATTTGCATTCGAAACATATTTTTGACGTTTTTTACATACGTAGCTTCGAAAGCGTTATTGTAAATCGCGAGAGATATAAAGTAATCAAGAAAAAAAAATGAATTGTCTTCTTCTTTACCAATAACAAATGTTTTTTTGCAAAAATATATAGATTAGCCATAGATTAACGAGAGTTTAAGAAGAGAGAAAAAACGTAATATGTAGATTTGTTCACATTTGCGAATTGTTGTCTTTCTCTTTAATGTAAAGAAGAATTGTCTTTCACGAAAATTAAATTAAATTTTTCAAGAGTTCGATTAATAACGATGCTAATAATAAAATGATAATATAGAAACGATTAAGTTTTTTCAAGCTTTACATTGCAATTATCGTCGATGTTGCAATTCTTACTATAGTTATAAAGCGAGTCGAAATCGTTATTATTGTCACTAGCTCAAAATTTGTTAAAATCGTTGTCAATTTCGCTAGCAACATCGATAGATATTTTAGTATTATTATTACGATTGCTCTTTAGATCGTTCATTTCGTTCATTTTGACATCATTTATAGTTTTTTTAGCTTTAAAAAGATTAGCGATCACGATATCGTTAATAAGTACAATTAAATCTTTAAAATCGTCAAGTTTAACTTAAGTATTAAACAAAAAACATAATTAACAATCGAAGAAAACGATCGTAAACAAGTTAATAATAACTTGAACTCGTTGTTGCTCATTCTTAAATGTCGAATTATTAAACATTGAATGTGTATAAAAAAGAAAATAAAGATCGTTAAAATTAATGATCAATTTTCTTTTAAAAAGAACGCGAAAACTATACTTATTAATAAGAAAATTGATGTACTAATACATTCGCAACGTTAGCGTAAAGATCTTGAAATTTACAAGAATTAGCATTTTACATTACGTATGTTTTTTCTTTTGCGTAGTTCGAAGTCTTAATTAGCAATATTAAAAACATACATTTTTAAAATTCGTTAATAGTTTCGTAAACTTAAAGTTACATTAATTTTGTTATAGCGATTCATTATTTATTTTTAGAATATTTTGAAATTTAGCACTTGTGCGTTTTCGAAAAAAATTCAAGAATCGTAGTCAAGTTCGTCGCAAAATCTAAGTAGTGTTTTCGTTAATAATGACAATCGCAAAATTCGATAAAAAACAAGTTATCTTTTTTATTTCTTCAATATTAATGTAAGACTTTTTGTCGTATTGTTAAAATTCTTTCGTTTAATTTTCTTTTTTGCGACGAGTTGTATGCGTTATTTAAGATAAAAGCTTAAAGATAGTTTAATCTTTTTGCGTTATGTTTGTCTTATGTTGTTGATCTAAATAATATAAGACAATTGTGACGAACAAGCAAAGCGTAAGAAGCGATTGTAAACAAGTGACTAGAAAAATAATAACGATGCGAGTAAACAATACAAGTGAAGTTCTACTTCATTAACGAGAGTAAAAGAAACGAATAAGCTAAAGAAGAATAAAGATGAGCTTTAAATCTAATTTTTGTTCGTTATCTCGCAAAGACTTGATTGAAAAAAAAAGAACTAAGCTAATAAAGAAAGATCAAAAAGACATTATGCAACGCGATGTTAATTGTTTTTAGCGCTAAAGATTAGCAAGACTTAGTTTTGTCAATTGTTTGAGCTTTGCGCGATACTTGAGCAACTTAAAGCAACTACTAGATCATCTTGTTTTGGCATTCCTAGTACTAGAAAGTAGTTTTAATATGTTATACTAAATATCTAATCGTAGCGCTCTATATTTTAGATTGCAAAAGCATAATATATATATTAATAATACAACGCAATAATATTGTTTGTTTTATAAATCGCACAATTGTTGTCTATATTTAGACTAATCGCGCTAACCCGAAAATGTCATGTGCAAATGCCAAGATCTAGGTCAAAAAAAATTCGAAGAATCGAATTACTTAAAGTAGTTTAGTCGATTACTATAAGTAATTTAGCGCGCTTCGCGCTAAACTACTTTGAGCGATTCGATTCCAAAAAATCGTCACGACCTAGTCTTGGCGCTAGGTTAAGTTAGAGAAGTGATATTATAACTTGACTCGACGATTAATCTATCTATATTGTTGCGTCAATTTAACGCAACGTAACTACAATAACTAAGATAAAAGCTTGTATAACATAGATTAATCGAACTTAGTCTAATATCTAATTGTTAAACTAATATAAAGATTGTTAAGCTAATCTATATACTTATAGAATCGACAAGTTTTATAGTTGTGCGATTAATAATAACTTCTTAAACAATTGAAGCGTTAAGATTATTTAAGTTTGATCGATTATTAATATCTATAAAATACTAATTAATACAATAATTGTTGTGTTCTCGATCGATAGAAAAATAACACTAATTGCTTTGCGTAATAGTTGTACTAAAATATTAAATATTACTCGATTCTATAGAATTTGTAAAATCTACAATATCTTGAACAAAGTACTCGAATCTTAATTTTACTTAATTCTAAAATTTAAGTAACACAAAACTACGACTTTTGTTATGCTAGATCTATGTATTTAAGCAACTAGAATCTTATAAAATCAAACGCGAATATATCAAGACTAAATTGATTTATTTAATGCTTCAAAAAGATGTTGCGATAGAGGATTCTCGTAGAACTAATTGATATATTCAAGATATTGTCGAAGAACTTGAGAGATTGTTTGGAACAATGTTTGCTAGAACATTGTTGCGCAATCTTAAGATTGTTTTTACTAATAATTTGACGCTAATAAAAGTTATTTTGTTGTTTATCCTATATTCTTTGTCGATATTTCTAATGCTTTTGTTGCGTTCTAATCTAGTTAAAAGAGTCTCAAAATAACACGTTCGCGCAAACGTATCGTACTTCTTTCGCATGCGCTTCGAATTACATAATATTGTTAATAACGATAATAATTGACGCTTGCTTGTTTGCTTGTTTTTTTAAGATGTTGATAAAGTTATAGATGCGATAAAGAGATGTGTAATTTAGATAGTAATAGTAATAAAGATTTAATTTGATAAGAATAAGATTTTAGCGCTTTTACAACGATTGTCGCTTCTTGATCTTATTTTTAGATTCTTGATCTTAACTTCTAACAAGATGCTTTTAATCAACTTTCGCATTTCTTAATTTATTATTATCAAAATCTTATGTTTGATAGAATAATCTTTGCGTTTTTAACAATATATCTTTGATAGAGTTTAAGTCAATATTGAGAAAGTTATTTGATTGCAAAGTTTTTGTGTTTCGAAGCGTATCTTAAAAACAAAGATCGACTTGAACTTCTTATATGTTAACGAACTTTGCAATTTCTATAGCTCTAGCAATTTGTAATCAAAACTTATAAGCAAAGCGATTTAGAAAAGCGCATAGTGTCTAGAGTAATAATTGATTAATTTTATATGTTTTAATAGCGAAATGTGAAAGTTGACCAAAATTATCTTGCCAGAAGTAGTGTGACCGTCGGGTCGGGTTTCAACCCGATCGGGTTGGCCCGCCCAACCCTGACCCTGGGGTCAGGCAAATTTCCTAGCCCAACAGGGTGGGACGGGCGAAGAATGCGCGCCGAGCGTCCAACCCGACCCACCCGATCACGTGACATCACGTGACGCGCTAACTATATACGATTAGCGTGGACCCTGCGCTAGCCCAATCGAGTTAGCGCATAGATAAGATAAGATAAGATAAGCGAATGCTAACGCGACGAAGTTAGCTTGAGTTCTTGGCATTGGCCCGACGAAACCCAACCCTACGGGGCCCAAGAGGGTGGGTCGGGTTGAGAAAAAAGTGTCCGACCCGACCCAACGGTCACACTAGCCAGAAGTTGGGGTCGGGGATCTAAAAATAAGGCCAAGGGGCGACAACCGTTGTGGAAGCGCTAATTGCCTAAAATCGGGCATGACTTTTGCCGGCACCTGGTGCCGACGACGAGGATGAGAGATATGGACCTGCTTGGATCAACCGTCGACGGAGGCGCCCGTTGATCGAATCGCCGTGGATATAATAGAGATGGCGAATTCGGAACTGCTACGTCTATAGCGAGCTTGCGGATAATGGGATGGAAGGTTGGTTTGCCAATCTTTCGAGTATAGATAAGATTGAGGAGAGGGGCTTTAACCTAGAAGACATTCATCTCAGTCTCGGGTTTAAGGGGATATAGCAGTTTGTTTTTCTTCTGCTTGCAGGTCAAAGAGAAATGGGGCCGGATGCCAATGAAGATGTTGATTGGCATTGGGGAAGAGCGAAATTGACGAATGTCAAATGGACGTGGGCAGCTTGGCTCCTATAATACAGACATCCTCTTGACAGAGGCTTACATGGGGGAGCGTAAGTCTTCTGCCCGAGCAGCAGTCCATAAGACTTAGCGTTGAGCGGAGGTACTTCAAAGAATATAGCTCTAAGAGAAATCCGATCCCCTCACCACATTACAGAGCCGCTTCCCTTCGATATGAACATTGGCAGGATTCGAAGGACTCCCGATCAAACAGTATAAGTTGAGAGTGTCTCTGGTTGACTATCGTACCTAGATATGATTTCCACCTCCTTTGACATTTAGTAGTTGACAACAGAGAGATTTGCAGAAGGGGAAGAGATTTCTGAATAAGTTCGCAGTAGCGGGGTTTTGTCGAGAATCACCGGTCGATCGGTTTGGCGATTTGTGTTTATTGGGGGGGGGGGATCTCTTTACAGAGGTATATACTAGCATTGGTAGCATCGCTACAGGCGTACCCTTTGGAATCCAGGACTCTATCATAGAACAACATGGTAAACAGAGGCAGAAAAGTTGAATGAGTGGAGGTGTGAGGAAGCCTGCCATTGGCCCACGCGTGGTAACAAAGATGGAACCAAACCCCCAGACGGTTTGACTCAGCCCTAGTTGCTTGGGATTACCTTGGGGAGATGAAGTAGATGGAGGTAGGAGAGCTGAGTGAATGGAGATACGAGGAAGCCTGCCACTGGCCCATGCATGATAGACAAAGGTGGACTAAAACCCCCAAACTGATTAGCTCAGCCCTAACTGCTTGGGAATGCGGAACCTGCCTTCTATTTTGTTTGGATGGACCTACCTGCTAAAGTAGTCTCATCTTCGACAGTGAGGCACTCAAATACCAGCTGATTATGTTAGCCCTAAGTTGATGGCTATGGACCATTTGGATGGTAAACGTAGAGTCTGGTACAGCATAGGGGTTGTAGTGGTCAAGGAAAGGGTTAGGCATGAACAGTTTCCCTTTTCTTTATTGGACATAGGCCCCAAAGTACAGCCCCGTATGTACAGTATTATTCCCGAATGATCATATCCTCGCGGTTCGGGCCGGTGCCAATATATCCGACCTTGATACCAAGCGATGCTTCGATGAATTCGACATACCTCTGCGCTTGTGACGGGAGATCCGACCATGCCCGTACCCCTTTGGTGGAGTTCTGCCAACCCGGAAAGTCAATATATTCAACCGTACATTTGTCGAGAAGGCTCAAGTCCGCGGGGAAACTCGTCAGCTTTTCTCCGTTAGCTGTGCAATATGCCACGGCTACCCGGATCGATGAAAACGTATCCAGCACGTCAAGCTTGGTCAAGTTGATGGACGTGTAGTAGTTCACCGCGGCGGAGTGCTTTAGAACAACAAGATCAAGGTAACCTGCCTTAATCTTAGCACTCATTACTTTGATCACTAGTGGGGTCTTCGTTCACCGCATCTCCTCCGTCGCCCAGTGGTCACACCCACTTCTCCGCCGATGTCTTGCAGTGTTTTGCCGACATCCCCAACTTGCTCTGTTGGGAACGGTCCACCGCCGACTCGTGTGGTGTACGATTTGACAACCCCGATGATGTTGCGGATGTCGAATGGATTGAGAGCTAGACCGGTGATGCATCCACTGAAGATTATCAGAGCTCGCGTTTCATGTTTGTGGATTTTGCTATTAATCACCCTATGGAGCAATTGCTCGATGTGCAGAAGGGATAGCTGCCGTAATCCACGTCAAGAAGCAATGCCTGTGAGCTTTCTACCAGAATGGAGCGCCTGTTTTCTCGCGTGACTTTCATGTAATCCACAGCATCGACGATGTACGGACGCAACTGGTCCTTGTACTTGTTGAATCTTTCAAGTTCATCCTCGACAGAGTATTTGAGAAGCGAGCCATATCGCTTCCGATAGCCTTCAGCGAGCAAGCGTAGCTTTCGTTCAAAGGATTCGTGGTATAGATCGATGACTCTCAAGCCGTCTCTTGTAGCTTTCGTACCATATGCAGGCCCGATCCCTTTTTTTGTCGTCCCGATCTGGTTTATCCCTAGCTCTCCTTCTGACAGCCCATCGACCGCGGCGTGCAGGGCGAAGTTCAGGTGGCACCGGGAGCTAACATGGATGCGCTCATGGACACGAGGTACACTTTTGGAGTCAAGATCGGCTAGCTCCTCGAAGAATGCTTCGACGTTGAACACAACACCGGAGCCAATAAGATTGTCTGTATTGGGGTTTATCAAGCCCGAAGGCAAGAGGTGAAAGCTGTAGGTCTGACCACCTGTCCTGGCGAAAGCTACCCTTAGCCATACCCCGCCGTTCACCTATGTAGCTTTTCTTACTTCACCGTATGCCCAGCATTGTGTCCACCTTGTGCGCGTGCACATACATCGAATGAGTTTGTTGAGAGAAGATGGTCTGTCAACTTGCCCTTCTGCGTTGCGAAGACAGTTGTCAGTATGGTAGACGATGAGGAAGTAAGAGGTCGAATCCAAAGTCGGACTTGAGCGCTCACGTACGCCTTCGTCACCTGTACGGGAGTCAGATCGATTTCGGGAACCATTGTTGGGAAGAATCAACTTACCCCATTGGGAGCCTAGAATAACCGTAACGCTTCCCATCAGCGCCAAATTGTCCGCTGGCGATCAGCAATCAACTTATGAATCAGAACTAGAGATAGTCTAACAGTATACTAACACTAATCGAAAGTTAACAATTGTTCGCTTAACCCTCGACAAGGTACCTGCACACGATGGAAGACTCTTATGTGGTATGGTCTATTGACAGGTGGCTAGGTGGTATGTGGGATGTTGAGTACAAAATTGCTTGAAGTAGGCCGCCATCGGCCGAACCGGCAAGAACGATTTTCTGCAAGACATTGAGTTTCACTTGGCAGGGGTACCCGGCCTGGCGGATGACACTAAAAGCGGGAATATCCGCGAGAGTTTACAGTCGAGCAGAGGCGTGCCGCATGGGAGCATTTCTGATGTCCGTAAGCGCCAATCTACATATAGAGTTTCATGCACGACATCTTGCGTACGTTATTGAATACAAATAGATACCGCCAGACGCCCTTCATCCTTCCAAAGGCATGACTTCAGCTGAGGATGAAGACCGGGCTGTCAAACTAGCTGATCGCGCTGTCGAACTTCTCGCGGCTGGTCAAACTGAGGTCAGCGGTCAGCAGAAGAAGGTGCCACGGTCGCTGAACAATATGGCAGGATGGCTCCAAAGCGTTGCGTGAAGCCGTTTCTTTAGCACCTCAGAATCAGCATGTCAGAGAGGCTTTTGCCAGTATTCAAGCTGACGATGCTCTGCACCCACTGTTGAAGTCATGTCGGAGATTCACTTCCAACAAGGATGAATTAGCCGGCAAGGAAGCTGTCAGCTACCTCGCCCGTTGTGCTGAAATCCCAAGAGACATTGCACAAGAATGTTTGCTGCTTCTGTTGCAACATCATAAGAACTTGGACCGTGGGCTTGTGGATCGCATAGTGACGGGCCTCTTGCGAGAATGCTTGGCAGCGAGAGTTCTCTTAGGTGAACGTCTGGACGAATCGGCAGCAACAGTATTTGAGCAGTTCTATGAGCTAGGTGATGGCCCTGCCAACGCTCTTGCCACCGTTGTACTTGAACCCTCTGTATGGTCAAATGAGGTCACGCGAGAGAAGTGCGAGAAGGATGTATTTCAACTATTCCTGGCCAAGTTGATGGAAGTCGGGCATGATAATGACGGGAAAGCGCTTAAGGGGATTGCAAGACTCTTGGCTGAGGATCCGGAGAAGCTCCCGAACTTGGTTGATGAAGAGACTTTCGACGCAGTTCTGGCATCCCTGGATAATCGTCTGCCAGCAGAGATACGTAGCCAGGCTACCATAACCACAGCGAAGTATTTGGAAGCATCACAAGCAAACGGTCAGACGTATCTCTTTAGCTTTATTCAGAGACGCATTGCACGTCAGCAGAACGAAGATCTCATCTTGGCTTTCTCTGCTGCGGCTGCAGTATTTCCAATTGCAACATCAATGGCTGCTTCATTCTTCCTCATCGACGGTTTTGTAAGTTCTTTGATCCCTCTACTGGAAAAGAAGGCCAAATCAGAGAGAGTTGAGCAAGCTGCCCTAGAGATGCTAAGCGCAGCATGCATCGATACTGCTTGCCGGCAAGCCATCTACAAACACTGCATTCAATGGCTTCAGCAGGTCCTGGACTCTAGCAAAGAACGAAGCAAAAATATTGCCGCTGTAATCATGGCGAAAATCCAAGCACCTGGGGACAAAAGTACGACTGGGAATTCAGAGGAGGCTCATGAAGTTGACGACGACCTTGTGCCCAGACTGAAAACCATGATGGTTTCAGCAGGTCCAACAACGCTGCAGAGCGCGATCGAAGGATTGGCGTATGCATCAACTCAGCCAGCTGTTAAAGAAGAGCTCGCGAAGGACAACCCTTTTCTAGAAAGACTGTTCGATGCTGTCAAAAAGGCACGGCCAGGCTCCACCACAGCCTTTGGTGCCTTAAATCTTATCGACAACCTAACACGCTACCTCCCCATCCAATCCGAGGAACAGAAGCGAATGTCTCAGCTGAAAGCCTATGCCAATGCATCTCCCTCCTCCGCCGAACCCTCACCTCTTGACTCCGACGAAGCAGTCACAAAACGCAACTCCACTCTCCTCCAAGCAGGCCTCGTCCCCGCCCTCGTCGGTATATCCAGAACCCTCTCCCCAACCTCCAGAACCCTCCTCCTCTCCATCCTCCTCTCCCTCTCGCGCACCCCCTCCCACCGCGGCCCCCTCGCCCAACAAGGCGCCGCCCGCCTCCTCCTCTCAACCTACGCCTCCCTCCCCAGCACCAGCAACCCCGACGGCGCTCACACCCACCTCACCGCCGCCCACGCCCTCGCCCGCATCCTCATCTCCTGCGACCCCTCGCACGTCTTCCCCCCCTCCGGCTCCCCCCCCCTCTCATCCACCATCCGCCCCCTCCTCACCCTCCTCTCCCCACCCCCCACCGACAACCCCCCGCGCTCCCTCCTCCCCATCTTCGAGTCCCTCCTCGCCCTCACCAACATCGTCGCCTCCGCCCCACACACCCCCTCCATCACGTCCCCAATCCTCACCCTCGCGACCCCCCACATCGAAGACCTCCTCCTCAGCAACAACACCCTCCTCCGCCGCGCCTGCACCGAGCTCGTCTGCAACCTGACCGCCAACTCGGACGACGGCGTCACGCTCTTCGCAGAGGACACCCCGCAGGCGAAACACCGCCTGCACGTCCTGCTCGCGCTGGCGGACAGTGAGGATCTGAAGACACGGCAGGCGGCGGCGGGCGCTGTGGCTTCTGTACTTACTACCGAGGGGGGCGTGAGGAATGTCCTTGCTAGGGAGGGGGGCGTGAAGCGCGTGCTGGAGATGTGTGGTGATGAGGATGGGGGGATGAGGCATAGAGGCGTGGTTTGCGTGGGGCATTTGGTAGGGATGGAGCTGGGAAGGAAGGCGGTGAGCAAGGACGGAGGGGTGGAGGTCTTGAGGGGTGTGTTGGAGAGCTTGGTGGAGGGGGAGGTGAGGGAGATGGTGGAGGCAGTGCTGGGGGTGTTGGAGGGGGAGGATACTGCTGCTGCGGCTGCGACGGCGGCTTGAGGGCTGGGAAACGGGAAATGGGAGTTTGGGGGATTCAACACTCGGGAATGTGTTTTATGCGGAGAGATGGGATGCGGGCATGATATCATGCAAGCGAACAGCGAATAGCAAGCACGAATGTGCCTTAGCTAGCATGCTTATACGAGAATATTTTACAGTAACATGAGCTTTAACCTACGAGCAAGTGAAGCTAGAAATGGCAGAGCTAGCCGCCCACCTGTTGTCCCTGGAAGTACCTTATCTTATGCGAGGGGATGGGATACGTGCATGGTGTTCTGCAGACGAATGGCGAGCACCAAGGTAGCTAGCATGCTTTTACGAGAATCAGTTACGGTAGCATGACGGTTCTTCCATGAGCAAGAAAGCTGGAGCTAGCCGCCCACCTTGCTAACAGCAACTTCGGAGTAGAGTAGTACGGTACAAATTTTTCCTCAAACAAAGAATATATGTTCACGCATGGAATTAGACATACATCATTGAACCAAGATTCCGCAACCACTCCCTCGGTGGCTAGTGGATGTCAAAAGTTTTCGGATGGGCTCAGATCTGGACAGTATGGAAGTTTTAGCACTTCAATTCACGGGATCTGCTGCTGCTGAGCGAATTGGCTGAGGCATGACGCGGTACTTTGCAATTACAGATACCTAGACGACGTTGAGCATGGGTATCGAAGCGTGTAGCATCAGACGACGGAATATTCTCCCATGTTGCTCCGCCCAACGAGCTTCGAGTGCTTGAATGACTGCGGAGCTTGATTGCTTTGTAGATCGAGCTACATACTCTTGGGTATCATGAACAGCGGCGCCGAACCTAACAGAAATCCCTGCAGGGAAATGACAACCCATCAGATAGATGCCCCACGTGAACGCCATACATCGATCATGATAGCCCGGTAAATACTGCGCGTGAGACTCGAGACAAGAAGGGAATCTACGCAGACGCTTTGGAAGGTGTGCTGGGGGTCGATTTCGGAGGCTTCCACCGAGAGATGCATATCGCAGCCGCGAGTTCATTCGTAGAGATCGCTATCAAGGTTTGAAGGCGGTCCAGAGCGGTGGCTGTGGGCTGCTTGGCTACTGGTGGATATAGACCGCCGAGGGAGATGGAGAGCTGCGGCACGGATCGTGGTAATGGTGGTGGGAGAGGCAACGGAGGATCTTAACGACCTCGCTTCAAGTCATCGAACCCTGTGGATATGAGCAACGGACTTTTTCCAGAGACGTACAAACGTGGAACCAGCTCACCGTAGAGAGAGGTACCAAGCTGTACATTGGACTGGATTAGCAATGGGTCATTCGACGTAAGAGATAGAGAGAGAGGCTGGAGCAAGGGCTTCAAGTGAACAATGCCATAGAGACTGCTTACGCGGCGTAGGACGAATATCACATCGCGAACAGTGACCGCTGTAGATTGATAGACGAGGGTCAGCGCAACCCAAATAGCATATTCGAAATCGACGTTCTGGCGTCTACTCACTCTTCCTGTCGCAATGCTCAACGATAGCCGTACATTCTCGCAGTATCTGCGAGCGGCGGATTGTTAGCCTCACGAGTATCGAGCAAGAAGCGTAGAAAACATACCACCCTCAATCGTTCCGACATCGTTAATCTGACTTCATCGTAAATGTTGCCGGAGATACGCTTTATGCCGCCACGACGCGCTAGTCGACTGGTAAAGGGTCAGTGATTCGAACGAGCAGCGGCGATTTGGGTCTCCCCGCGGTGGCTTATACCGGATGTCGCCTTTGGCTATGAGATGGTCAGGTCTCCAAGCTTTTAGTATAACCGTTGGTGATGCCACTCACTGATGCCTTGTACCGAGTCTCGTATAATCTTCCTGCACCAAGAATCAGCCCTCGGTCTTCTACATAGCGGCAACCCCAGCATTTCGACCAGATGTCCTCGAACAAAGCAAGGAGGTTACGGTCTGCCTCGGACTTCTGTGATCGCCCTGTCCCTGCCCTTGCGACCTCGCGCCCCCCCCCCCAAGATGTGAGGCCAACTCACCGATGCCGCTTGACGCCTCCTTTACCCAATCCTTTGCCGCCAGGACCAACCTTGCCACCTGTCCTTGTGCCCGCAAATCTTCCAGCGAGCGGAGCATTTCGGGTACCTGAGCTCGACGGCGCGCTTGATTTCGCTTGTGATCTTGGCGGTGCGGACGAGGTGGGCTGCGCGCCCCAGGAAGGAAACATTTTCTTCATTGTTTATGCGATCAGATCAAAGACTTCGGGACTATGTTTGTCGGACGGGCTCGAGACTGCAATAGGGGACTAGACAAGAAAGACAAGGAGTGTTGGTGGTTGCGATTGGTCGTTGATGGACGTGAGCTGTGTGTTTACGAGTGAAGGTTTACAATTCGAAGGCGACGCGGCGTGCCGGGCCGCTAGTGTGGAGGTGGGGGTAGGGCGGCCTAGATCATGGAGGGTCTCATTACAGGTATGAAGTATCGTGGGAAACATAAGGACATGGAAATTGCTTTCTGATCATTGGTGCTCTTCCGTTGAACATCTTGAGAGTACACAATGTAGTGGTTCCATAATGCCCGCCTAGCTATGTTTGTCCGTAGCTCGTCATACCCTAGTTCCAGCTTTTGGTTTCATTGGAAAAGAAGAATATCATGTGCATGTAGAACAACGTCACCGTCAAGCTGGCTCGCATGCTCTTTGCAAAGACATTTCAATGCTGCTCGGCCGGGATCCTGCCAGCTGCGGCTCAGCGACGAGCATGCGGATGGCCAAGGTGCATATGAGCCCGCTTCGCCTTCGAGGTCCCATGACATTTACCGAATTGAGATTGGCAGCCAGTACCACAGTAATCGTCCGAGGTGCCGCAATATCCATGAGACGAGCAACACAAGTTAGAGGCGCACGTCAGCCCACCATTGCTGCCACATGTATCAATCGAGCCTTCGCTAGTTGAAGCCTTCGGGGAGCCATAACTCATCGGCGCCGTTGCCGGCGCCTTCGGAGCAGGAGCCATAGAAGAACCCGAGGATGAGTCTCCAGAAGAGCTACCGGACGACGTCGAGGTCACGCCAGAGCTTGAAAGCATAGCGAGCTTGGCTGGCATATAGCTGTCGGCTGAAGGAGGACCGTTGAAGTTGCCTCCTTGACATGCATCCAGCACGCTGTTACAGTAGCTCTCCCAGTTGGGGCAATTCTTGCTGCCAACAGGACCCCCTGAGCTGTGGCAGACCTTGTCTTGGGCCCAGCAATTGGCAGATGCCTGAGGAAGGGAGTCAGCGAGGCGTCATCTTCGAGATGATGAGGACTGAGGACTTACAGCATAGCATCCAGACTCGTCAGAATAGCTTGGAAGAGTGGTTCCGCACCAATTGTTGTTTTGCATTATGCAGCCGGCCGGCTCAAGACCAATGGTTTGCTTCGTCTGCGTATACCCACTGTCGAGATTGCGATACGAGCTGCCAGTGTAGGTTGGTGGGCCAGGATGGGGAAAGGGAAGCTTGATGGGGACGCTCCAGATATTGAAAGTCATGGCTGGGTGAGTCATGTCAACGTAACCCGGGATAGCAACAGTATCCTTGGGAGCTGCTGTGCCCTGCGAGTCTAGGAAGATCTGTGCGCATCCGATGTAGAATTGTGGATCTGCTGGACTCTTGTCCGCTTGGTGCAATGCGAGAATTTCGGTGCGGACGAGATAGTATCCTCCGGCAAGGTTGTTGGGAATATTTACAGACAGATGACCGTTATTAGAGATGAGTTTTTCGGTACACCACTTTCCGGCTGCACTGTCGTAATTTTCTTCGAAGATCTTGAACCAGCCACCTCCTATCGCCGTGTCTGTAGCCGCATTATCGACCTTCTTCATGTAGATCGAGCATGGGCCCTTGTGGTTGGGGTCAATTGTGCCACGTTGAGTTCCATCAGGCCAGTCACGCCATTCGAAGGTCAGCTTTGATCCTGCCTTCGCGGGGCAGACACGCGCTACACCGTTCTGGCCATTGACACCTGTGCATGACGTGAGCGCGTTGATGAAGCCAATGTGGGCAGATTTGATGAAGATTGAATGGAAGGATGATGAGCTTACCACATGCCATGTCATTGCCCGTAACAGCTCCAATAGGACGAATAGGGGAGGTGGCTTTATCGATATTGTCGCTCATGCGCACGCAGGTGCCATCGCCTTGAGGGACATCGTCGATGAAGAAATTGGTGAAGGCAGTATGAGCGTTAGCTACCTGGGCAGCAGCCGTGGCCAGCAGCACGGTGCGAAGGCCGGAGAGATGCATGTCTGGATTCTGAAGGCGTTGACCGCAAGGGCTCGTTCAACGAGCAATTACTTTTGAGGATGGACGAAATCAATGAGCAGATCAATGCTGAAGTAATGAACGTATACTGAGATCACGGATCTCGAAGGAGTTGGAAGTTTGTCGAGGCTATTCCGGGAAGACCGTTGTTGATGTTGTCCGGAGGGCTTTGTTGCCAGGAAACAATGAGATGAGTACCAACACTTTTAGCTCGGGCGACAAGTGAATGAATGTGAATATCCTTCAAGGACCAACCAAAGGAATGTGAGAGACAGGAAAGTCTCGGAGAAAGGGTAATAGCAATCGTGTAGGACGAAGCAAGGCAGAGAAAAGCGGGAAACCGTTGCGTTTTGAATATTGCGGAGAAGCCAGCCGTCAAGACTCAGGAGTCGACCCCTGGCATGCGCCCAGCGCCATACCGCTGCTAGAGCTCTTAGCTGCAGGCTTCTTCGGTCGGTGTTGTACGGCACAGATGTTGTGAGATTCGCACGCTTGAAAAGGAAATTAAAGGTCACAACTGTTCGTCATCCAGCGTCCAGATCTCACCTGGCCCGAGAGGTACGAACTCGTGCCATGACACGACTGGTGAGTGGTGCAGCTTCGCTCGCCAGGTCGCTCTTCATTCGGGACGAATGGTAGCCAGCTGGTTGGCCCACTGTTTTGCCAGCAGGTGTTCCGAAACGTCTACTGGATGGGGTGATGTTTGGCTCACTCCTGCCCCTGACTCAGGTCTCGCTTCACCTCCCCAGTTTGGCATTCCATGTCAGCCCCAGAGAAATCTCTACTCCGAACTACATCCAACTCAAGACTGCAGGTACATCATCGACGAAGGTTTGGACGCCTGACAGAAGAACCTAAGACATTCTAGAAGTGATAGCTGGGGCTCAGCATCAGTACTTGTATGACTGAGGCTTTTCGCGCGGACATGAATACAATGTGCATTCAATAAGGTACAAATACTGGCTATCCTAGACGTCTAAGATGCTACTTCACTGGCCTCTTTCGTACATTCATTGATCTTAGATTTCCCCTTCCTGTAGACCCTTTCATCTGCAGGGTCGAATCCTCCGTTACCCCAATTCGCCCACTCCGGTGTTGGACTACCGACATAGTCCTCGGGCGCAAAATCCTTCCCAGAGTCCAGGCACTCAAAGAATTTCTCATAATCAATGATTGTGTGCCACTTACCGTTGACGAGGAACCGGTTCGATGCAAGCAGGATGCAGCAGCTGTGCGCATGCTCTGCAGCAATCCCGTAATCCAAGCCTCTGCGCGCCAGCGCTGCATTGAGTGTCTCAACAAAAGCGATTACTTCATTGTAGAACGGGACATTCTGCATGGTCAGGCCAGCACCTGCCGACGAAGAAGTGCCGCAATAAGTGACACCTTTGACTTCGACAAAGCACGGCAGCCCTCGCGCCACTAAGTCAGCATAGCCCTCGGCTTCGTCTTCGATGTTGAAGCCTTTGACCAAGGTCAACCGATAAACGGTCCTCATGCGAAACCGCTTCTCTCTGATGATATCAAGGCATCTGAGGAACCGCTCCCAGAAATCTCTGTGCAGCGGTCGATCGACCTTTCGCAGGCTCTCTCGGTTGCTGGCGTCAATGCTGACATAAAGCTGTGTCACAGCTTTCAGAGCCTGCAGCTGCTCAGGATGCTGCGCGTTGCAGACGAGGAAGCTGCTGATCCTGTCCCTGTGCAACAATGTCAAGAATTCATTGATGTGCGGGTAGAAGATGGGTTCTCCTACTAGACTCAGCGCGCAGTGTCTGATTGTCATGGCTTCCTGAAACCGTTCAGCTCGTACTCCAGGTACACCTCTTAGCATCTTGATTTTCTTCAGGTGAGCTTCTTTCGCCCCCAAGAATATCAGCTCAGGTGGGTCAACTTTCCAGCGCCACGTGGTTCCAACTGGATTCGTACCGTGCCGCCAGCAGAAGACGCATTTATTCGAGCATGATAAGGAGGGAGTTGTCTCCATGCATAGATGGCTTTTAATGCCGTAAAAGCTGTATTTGTAGCAGGAGCCACGTCCTCGAAGCGCAGATTTGGTCCAGCGACAAATCTTGATTCCAGAATGACTACCGATAATCGCATACCCCTGTTTCGTCAACGCAGCGTGGGTCGGCGAGCTTACTGGAACCATTTCCTTCCGATCAGTCGTTACAGGCGATGCCTTACCAACAATTGTGAAGTCGATTGGAAGAATCTTGCGGGAGCCAGTTTCTTGCAATTCGCCTCCTCGGTTGCGAGCCTGTCTTCCTAAGTCTTCCACATCGCCTACACTTAAAACATCCCTGGTCTTGCTCCTGACCGATAACCTACCGGTGGTTGTCTGGGCCTCTAAGGTTGTTTCCTCATTCTCTTCATCACTCTCGACAGCGTTACCGCTCCCTGGGACGCCTTCACCGAGATCTCCGTATTTCGAAATATCCAGTAGGACTTTTGTTGTGCCGTGCCTCCATTCAGTAAGCCGTTCTTGGGCGTCTGACTTAACGTCACCCACACCCAGCGGAAACGCTCTCCTTCTTCCTGTCAACCTCGCCAACCACTTGTCGACTTCCACCGCCTGCGAACAGAACCCCTCATATTCGGTCTTCCAGCCATCTCTGTCTCCAAAGCCAAATACAGAGTAGCCAGCAAGGCTTGATAATGGCGCAGTGTCTATGCGGAAGTCATGATGCGTTTCACGCAGATGGTCGAGGAATGTATTGAGGACGGAGTCGACGTTATAGGTCGGGACAAGCATAAGGTAAAAATATTGGAGATCGGGAGACGCCTGTTTGGGAGGAGCGGTGAAATAGTCATCGAAGTCGATGTATGAAAGATCGTGTATCTTAGGAGCAAGCACGCCGGAGGTCTGCTTTTCTAGGGAAGCTCGGACTTCTCCCACAAATTTAAGTGCGCTGTTTTCGGTGCTTCCAGTCAAGGATGAGAAGAACACCAATGGCTGTATGGGTCTGTTGGTAGAAATTCCTGGCTTGAGATATTTCGGTTCTCTCGAACCTGCTACTCGCTTCGGTTTTGGAAAGTTCCCACCCATCCTCTGCGCAGCCCTTCTTTCTGGCCCAACAAGTAGGCTGTCATCCTGAAGACCAGCGACTGGAGGTCTCTCACGCGCGTTCCTCTTCTGTTTCTCGTCGGTAGAACATCTACCCTTCTCCTCCTTAACAGCTGGAAAACCTGGGGACGCTGCCGTGAGAGCAGCTTTACGCCTTTGTGTCCTTCGATGTAGAGCGAATCGAGATCCCAAAAGAAAGGTTATGACCAAAAGTAATATAGGAGCTCGGTAGCTGTGCCAAACTGAGAGGACCAGAAAGCCCTGTCGCTCTGCGAAAGACTGTTGTTCCTGGACAAGATTCGCCATGGCGCCTGAGCAACATCGACTCTTTTGTGCTTGTAGAGTACCGAGAGTACTTCGTCCTTTCGATTGAAAAAATAGTGGGGTCCCCCACCTTAGTCTCGGCCCGAGGGCCAAGGCTTGACCCTGTTCGTCATGCGTTCTTCCCAGCTGTCTCACTAGAGCGTCTCCAGCACGATAATAATTCCACTCGATACTTGATGATTTAGAACTTCAAAGCAACAGAGAGGAGTTTCTACCCAAAAATCTCAAGCCTTTAATAACAAAGTGTTCTGTTGCTATGGAGAAGGTCCCCAACCACTGTGACGAGCTATCCACGCCCGGCTATCTCAACTTCGGTACCTCAATGTAAGACGCGTCGACGAGTTCGGCATTCATTGACAAGTCCGAAAGCTGTGTTGACAGAGTCTCCTTCAGTTTCATCCTTCTAGGCATCCTTGTGTCGTATCTCCCGCAGCACTACCGAATCATCGCCCGGCGGTCCTCTGAAGGCATCTCCCCGTACTTCGTTCTCCTAGGCACCACGTCTGGTACATGCGGTTTTGCGAACATACTCATATTACCCGCTAGCCGAGCAGATTTAGCATGTTGCAGACAGATCAGCGGCTTTGAGTGTTTCGCGGGCTTGCTGGGTGTCGCGCAGGTAGGGGTGCAATGGGCGTGCTTCTGGTTCATGTATGTGTAAAACCCCCCGTTTTCGTTGTATTGGTGTGGAAATGTTGACAATACACAGTCTCCTCCTCTTTCTGACTTTCTTCCCACGTGCGACTCCACACCACCCTCTTTCTTCTACCGCGCCTACCCACCGCCTCGCCCTCTCCATCACCCTTGTATGCCTCCTACATCTCTTTCTGACCATACTTGTGGCGGTCGTGGTACTCTACTTTGCTCCTGCACATCTATCCACCCTCGCTGCAATCCTAGGCATCCTTGCAACTATTCTCGCTGCGATTCAGTATCTGCCGCAGATTTACACAACATGGCGCTTGCAGAAAGTAGGGAGCCTAAGCATTCCGATGATGTGTATACAGACTCCCGGAAGCTTTGTCTGGGTTGCGAGCTTGGCAGCGCGGCTGGGCTGGGCAGGCTGGAGTACATGGGGTATATATGCGGCTACCGGATGTCTCCAAGGCGTTCTATTAGTGATGGCGATTGGATTCGAGGTCCGGGAGAGGAGAGGATGGAAGAGCGATGATGGTGCGACGCGGACCAATGGACATGCGAACGGTGTTGGCCATGACAGCGAGCAAATCGATGAAAGGACTGGGCTTCTGGCCGTTGAACGGTAGAAACAACCAAATCAGTTCGACTACCCATCAATTTGGCCGTGAACACGCGAGTGCCTGTATGGGAAACGGGCACTGACAGGCTGTGCAAGAAATCCTGAGGAAAATTTCACGAAAGAGAGAATTCGGGTGTTGAAACGGAATGGTCCGAAAAGCCAGACACAAGGAGCAAATTCCCTTCGCCGATGCTCTAGGATCCAGTTACTGGTCCTCGTTCTTGAGGGCGTAGAAAACGATGTCAACATGAGGACCTGCGAAGCTCAGTTCGTCGAGACCAATAATGACAAGATGTCTACCAGGCTGTGCGATGGACGAGTTGTGACGTCCTTGTTCCTCTCATGTCTTCGGATCGCCGCGAATAGTCGTCACTGATTAAGCTTCATCTATCTATATTGCAGACGCTGCTCCGACGAACGCATTAAACTGAAAGATTGATGCGAGCTGGTCCCCAAATAGCCGGCAATGTGGACGGAAGCGCAGGAAGACGATCGAATATTCCCAAGATCAGTGGACGCCTACCGTGTACATTCTCTCAATACCATAAATTGAGGCCGTCACGGTCGATTCTGTGACTTGGAAGACGTCGAAAACAACTAGTAACAATATCACTCCATTACACTCCTCTCTTCCATCTGGTGAGACAATAGATTCGGCTTGAACAATGGATTGTAGCGCAACGGATGTGACGAGCCCCATTGTTCACCCGCACCACAGCCCTCTCATGCACCATGCGTATGACCCTTTCCAGACTCATCGCCACGGGGTATGGTACGGTTCTGCTGAAACCATGGTTTTACCCACTGAATCTTCAGCCACTTCCACCAAGACTTCCCCACTCTAACAATCTCTTTCCACCCCGATAAGTACACTGTCCCGAGTATAAAGATGGAACTGAGAACGATACGGATCGTGAGATTCCCAGACTTGTTGTCGGTGCAGAGATCTGCGAACTTTCCGACACCTTTCTCATGCATCACATTAATACCGTTGAAGCAGGTAAAGAGCCATTTGAAGAATTTCCTAGCAGCTTTCTCTCTCCGAGAACGCTTGGACTGGGAAACGCAAAGAAAATTAGGAGGGTTCCAAAGAAAAAGTGGGTACTTACAGGGTCTGCGGGTTCGCTTTCGTATCCATTCTAGTACCAGGTCAGCTGAAGAATGGGTGGGTGGAATGATAGCGGCTGCTTACGATGTATTCTGCCGCACGCTCGCGATCTGCTTGATTGCCTTCGGTCATAGGAAGATGGAGCATGATTTTGGCGGCCAAATCCTTTCCGACAAGCTCTGTCATCTTCTTGAAGCTCAAGACTATGAGGAATTGAGGCTGAAATTTGAAATTGCGTAACTGGTCATCAAGGGCTTGCTCGGTGATGCCAGGCGTACTCTCAGCAAGTACTTCGCGTACCCAAGCCTTTAGAGTGCTTGCAGAGCCGTCGTGAGGATATTCAACAGCTGCCATGACGTCTTCTCGAGATTGTCGTAATGGTCAATAGAGAGGAGGGTAAGAAAATTCGTGCTGCGAATGTGAGGATGATGGATTTCATTGAGAAGCTGCCAAGGCGCTTAATGGGCCGCTAGCAAGCGCGAGCAGAGTGAGCCGAGAGTGATTAGCGCCTGAGCAAAGCGGCGGGAGCTGACCAATTGGATGCGAAGGAGAAGCGATTTGTTGTACGCGATTATACAAGAGTAAGTATTGGTGCAAGGACTATCAAGCGAATGAGGCGGAATTGGTCAACGTCGCTGGAATTATTAAGGGTAGGGTATTCCGACGTAGTGACAATTATTAGGGTCCTCTTTTCGATGAACTATCCCACTCCGAACCCGATCATTCACCTCTCATCATTGTATCTCAATCTAAACTTCTCGGGGGAGAGCTAAGAAACGAAATCGCACCGATTGAGAGCTAATCATGCAGCGCGAAAGGGGACTTCCTTCATCAAAACGGTTGCTGGTTGTGAGAAGTTTTGTTACTAAGCGCTCAGGTCGCCGTTGAAGAGATGTCCGGGTTATTCAGCGGCGGAAGTAGGGACAATTCTATCGCTCTGAGGATTTGCATTAAGCGCTGCCGAAAGACACGTTTGATGGACCGTTCAGTCGCTGCTTCGGATGATCCAGCCAACGCTACCAGGGCTTTATCGCGGGAGCGTTGTATCGACAGGAGAGTAGGACTCTGTCATGTTATGGCTCTCATCAGTATATATCCCACAGCGAGACCTTGCCATCTTTCGAGCCAGCCGCAAGCCAATGAGTCGTTCGGGCCTTTGCGTCGCGTCGTTGCTGGACGGTGCTGACGGCTGAGCTATGCTGTATGAGATCTTCAGCACTGAACGAGTCCTGGTTTTCTGGTAGTGATGCGGCGTCACCGTCGTTGATTTCGTCGCCAATAGCAGCAAAGGCGGTAGCGTAGCAGCCTCCTTTGTGCCATTTCAGGACTGCTAGCTCCTTGATCGTCTTTGCGGAGTAGACCCTTACCCTTGCATCCCAGCCAGCGGTAGCAAAGATGCGGCTGTCCGAGCGTACTTGCAAACACTGCTGGCCAGAATGCTTCGTTTGAACAATCTTGAATGGCTTGAGCTCGGTCTTCCAGATGCTCTTGGCAGCGGGAAGTGGATGCTTGGCCAGAATGGCGTCAGCTGAGGAAGTGAAGTAGTGATCTTGTTCTGGGGTGATCGACAGGGAGAGGACTGGTTGAGAGTGTGTGCGACGACAGTAGAGCCGTTGGAATGGAGCGCCAGGGTCGTTCTGGACGAAGACCATCGTATGTCCGCTCTCGTAGCCAGCCGCTACCTGGATCTGAGAGGTCTTGGTTATAATACCAAGAGCCATCACCATACCTGATAAGCTGTCAGTCTCTTCAAGAACTTCGTCAATCTACGTCGTAGAAAGCCTTCAACGATCCAGTCTGAGGTGCAGAGTACAGTGACTATTTACCTGTTGTGAGGTTCCTGTCCGCCGTTATGACTGCAGCGCGAGTCTCGGACGGTAATTGGAAGATGTCGATCTGGAAGACAGTCAGTCACAGCCCATCGTCGCGGGTATAGCAAGCGTACGCCATTTGAATCGACTGTGTTCGGCACAGCTACGAGTACCGGCTTTGGTGCTTCGTCATTTGGAATGGCCGTTTGCGATTGGTAGGCCTGCTGCATGCCGTCGACACACAATGCGAATGAGCAGAAATTCAATGTGTTGATGGTCAGTAGGTGTAGAATCCATGGTGCTCTAGGCGATGTTGGAGCATCAATTGGCAGTATCGTGTTTAGATCGCTCTCGTCTGAAGGGCCAAGGTGCCACACGATGAGCTTGCTGTCTCTCCCATGCCTGATGTGTACCATTATATTAGCCATGGCCGTAAGACGGCAACGCAGCTAGACATACGTGATGATCCGATCCCGACCCCAGGAGCCCAGTCCTAGAATGGCACTGTCATGAGCTCTCCATACTGCCACTGGTCTCTTGTATGCCAGGTTCCATGAGACAGCCCAGCCGTCAGCGTCACCAGTCAGGAGGCGGGCATTGCCTGGAGTGAAGTGCAACGCGTGTATCTGGGCCGAGTGACCACGCAAAACAAAGGCAGGCTGAGCTGGCGGCAGAAGTTGAGAAGACATGGCAGAGCTGAATAGTCTGCCTCATGGAAAACAGAAAGTGAGAAGAGGATGAGAGAAGCCAAGCACGTGCTAACAGCCGTGCAACGAGAAGCGCAGGACAAGCGACGGGGTGAGTTGTTTTCTCTACAAGTGTCTCGATTTAACAGCCGAAGGCAGTTAACTGTAGGAGATGCAAAGATCAACTCACAGTGCCGAGCTTGCTGACAATATACGACGAACCGTTGAGGCTCGGTTGGTTCGCACAGCAATCAGGATGCCTCGGCTATCATTCTAAACCAATGATGGCGCCATGGACAGACCGCCTAGCATCGCAAAGAGGCGTCTAGAGGAGACAGACTGGCGTCGCTCCTTCATGAGTACCGAAGGCTTTAGGAGTTGTGTGCATATTCCAATCTGTGTCTGGAGGACTGATATAGCGACGGGACTGGGAGTCGTCAGTGTCTCCGGCCATGCCTGATTCCGTCAAGCGTCCAGCCTTCCCAATGCCGGTAGTCATTTGGTTCCCGCGACCAGAGCCCGGTGAAGAATAGACAGAAACGTGCGCTTACTGCAGCATGAAGTGAGCTGGTCCGATAGCAGCGGGTTGTCCAGATCAGAGCGAAGCAGTGTATGGCCTGCCTGTAGGGAAGTACCAAGTACCTTGGTATCCCTCTGTAGTCCCAAAGTGCCGACAGCGGAAAGGTGACTTTTGCTGCAGCTTGCGACTGCCTGCCCAATCAGCGACGACAGGGCCAGAGGGGAGGTCTAGAACCCGAGGCTGGGGCATTTGGACGCCTCTGACATCGTCTCCCTCGCTCGATCGTCGATGCAATCAAATACTCTAGATTAACATCTCGTGAGGGGGGCCAAAGGGTCTGTGTTTGCAGAGGGCAGAACGAGTCCATGGTGGGTGTTTTGGAAATCCCATAGATCAGGTACAATGGCGCTGGAATACTGTCCTTCATGGTACAGAAGCAATTCGTTGAAGTATTGGTCATCTATTACTGCTACCTAGTCCTCCTTCGTGGATGGTCCGCGCTAGGGAACCCAAGCGATGACAGAACTGCACTGATGCATCTCTTGACCACTTCACTCGATCTGGAGCAGCCAATCCATCATCAGTCCGCCCTTCTCAATAAATGCTCCTGGGAAAGTGAATCCTCGCCGACTCAACTCCATTGGGTCGATATTCCCTCGATGACGCCACAAACAGCCACTTTCACAGAACGCGCAGCTTCCACCTGAAAGAGGGTCCTCGCTCTCGCACACCTCAGCTGCCAATTCTTTGCCGCCTATCCAAACCTTCTCTCTTCTCAACCCTCCCATACCCGCTCTTTCCTTACGTCTCGAGTTCCCTTTACCATCCATTGCACCACTTGCGGCCCGCTTCCTGGCAGTTGAGCGCTCGGTTCACCACCCTATCTTCCACAAGGCTATCCCGTATACCTGACATCCAACCTCACGCCTCGCTTGTTTCAAAGCCAACCATCCTCTGTGGACAATCAAATCAGCATCTTGGAGTAGATCAATCTTGAGCAGAAGCGAGCAAGGAGACCGCAACGCCGGGACAGTCGCAGGAGCTTGCCATTCTGGCTCCTTTCAATACTCCTTATTTTTCTCAACCCAACTTCGATCTTACCTACCTCGACACCCAATCGCACGATCAGTATTCTTATCCGTCGCCTGACATCCTCCCGAGCTCTGTCGTCGGAGACGACACGACCATATTTGCTACTGCCGGTCGCCGAGATGCAGCGATAAGACCCGTGGAAAGGATAAAGGTCGAGCAACCCACTGCAAGCGGATTTCAAGGCAGCGGCATGGACCAAGCAACAATGGCGGCACCATCGGCCTCCGGCGCACCCCCACCTGCTGAGGCCGCTCAATCGAGGCCCAAGAGGGTCCGGACAGGTTGTTTGACATGCAGAGAACGACATCTGAAGTGTGATGAAGGTACACCCGATTGTCAGAATTGTCGGAAGTCGAGCAGACCGTGTAAGCGCGGCGTCCGGCTGAATTTTATCGATACACAAGTCAAAAGCCCTCCAATTACTCCGCCCACCCATGAGTGGGACATATGCTTTCAGGATGAATCACGAGAAATTGCATCAGAATACAGAGGAGGCTTGGGCCGATACGCACATATACCAATCGAGCAGGGTGAAGCACCAGATTCAAACGCAGAGGCACCATTCGAGTTCTCGGGGTCGATAGGCACGCCCACGCTTTCGCATCAACAATTACCTTCGATACAATCACTACCGCCTGGCGGAGTAGAGGCATATTCAGGGACGTCGCAACAATTCCCAGACCAGGTGCGAGATACGCATCGTCATTCTTCCACGCACTCGGACTCAACTTTCTCCAGTTCTACGATCCCAGCGCCTCCTCAGCCTTCCTACGGCCAGCCTGATCAGACTCTAACCCCTCCGCACGAGACGAGGCAATGTTTGAATTCGCCCGAAGAATTGTTGTTTATGCAAGTTTTTGTGGAGGAGGTTGGGTTGTGGATGGATAGTATGGACCCTTACAAACATGTATGGCTTTCCGATCTTCGATGAGATAGAAAGCAGCTAATCTCCATAGTTCTCTCGACTTCTACCTTTCGATTCTTTGGGGGAGCCTATGCTGCTCAACGCCTTCCTTGCATGCGGAGCCCGACACCTTACGCTTGTCAATCCCGCATACACTGAAGATAAGGCATTGAATTACTATGATACGGCAACAAGTATCTTACTCAAATCGCTGCAAAACCCTAATAGAAATACAGTCATTTGCGCTACCACGGCTGTAATACTGAATGTTTATGAGATCATGTCCGAAAGGGCGCTGCAACGAATGAATCACATCGCTGGAGCTCGTGCTCTGATCAAAGAGTGCGGCTGGAACGCAAAATCAGTTGGGATCGGTGCTGCATGTTTCTGGTTGAACGTGGGTATGGAGTTATTGAGCTGTCTACACTTCAACTGGCAGGTAGCATGGGATCCAGACCACTGGGGTGTGGATATGGACTTCTCACGGGATTCAGCTCAAGGACAGGAGGAGATCTGGACCTATCGAATGGTATACATTGTGGCCAAGGTAGCGAATTTCCGTTCCTCCATTCCTCGATATGCCGAGTCAACCCACGAAGCCGAGCAGAACCGACTTCAGAAACGATACAACGAGTGGAATCGATTGAAGGATTGGTGCGATTCATGGAACAATAGCGTGCCGAGGACCATGCACCCTATGGGCTACCTTTTCCCCTACCAGACAAGCACCAAATCGGCCTTTCCCGAAGTCTGGTACTTACCCCATCATTACTTGTCCCAGAATTCGTATTGACATCCCCAGGTTGATCAAGCGCACCACAATTGTCGCCCGCCTCTTCTACCACACCGCCATGTGCCTCCTCACCCGCATCAACCCCATCCTCCCCATCTCCTCCCCCGAAATGCACGAATTGCAAACCTCCCACTCCCACGACCTCTGCGGCATCGTCGCCCACGTGAAAGACCGTGGCGTCGCCTCCGTCGCCATCCGCTCCCTCGCTATTGCAGCCGAAGGCCTCGTCTCTCGCCGCGAACAGGACGAGGTCCTGACCATCTTCGACAAGATCCGGAAAGAGACCGGTTGGCGAGTCGCCTTCCTGCACAAAGAACTGAAAGAGAAGTGGGGATGGCATAACGAAGAAGAAGCTTTCCAACAGCAGCAGCAGCAGCAGCAGCAGAACCAACAAATGCAGGCGGGTTTAATGCAAATGCCGGGGTTCGGCTTCCAGCCGCAGAGCAATGCAAGCGGCAGCTCGTTACCCCCGGCGCCGCCAACAATGATGGCGAAGGGCCCGCCGCAAGGGATAGTGAACCCGCTGTTGAGCAAGGCGGATTTCTCGGCGCCGAAGCATCCGTATCAGAATTACTGGGTGCCGCCGCAGAGCTCACAATATAATCAATATTGAGATGTTTTTAGGAACGGAGGGGCACACAGGGCTGGCTTTCGGATCTGCTGCTAGCTGGATACGCTATATGTACGAGTATACACGCGTGGGGTACACATAAAAGCGAGGCGTTGATATAGGGGCGGTCGGCTCCTGGGGGATCGGTAGCTTGGTATGCATGAAATGGTACGAGGCGTTGGGTTGAGGCTTCTTGGTCTCTATATCTCTCGCGGCTTTGGGATTCCAAGCACGGAGGCATATACACTTGGGACGGCCCTGCTCTGCCTATTTTGCATAGATGCGGTGGCGATAAGGGTGTGTAGCTAGCCTAATTTCAGCACGATGAGACTTGTATGCGTAACGCCCTGGTGACGCTATATAAATCATCAGTCTATAGGAGTACACGTATATGGCTACTGATATGCTATTTTCTCGCTTCCGTCCCAAAAAGTAGCAGATGAAAGTCTTTTTGTGACTGGTTATGATTATAGATCCCAATAAGCCATCTCAGGGTCCAGCCTCCATAGCTCAGTACGTAAATTTCGAGTGTTGAATTCATAATCGAAAATGCTGACTGAGTCCCTCGTAGGTGGTAAGGCGTCGCACTCGTAGAATTGGTCGGTATGCGAAGATCGTCGGTTCGATTCCGACTGGAGGCATTGATTTTGCTTTTTGTACCCGAGATGGGATGAAAGCAACTTTTGGGGGAAATCGGTATGAATGTCGAAAGCGATATCCCATGGCATATAGTGTGTGGGGTGCGTTTACGATCAGGGAGGGGTTTAGGATTTTATATTCAAGACTAGGAGTGTTGGATGTTTTTTGACGCGCTGCCACTTTGGCTATGGACTTTTCACGGAGTGGTCCGAGTGGATCGACGAATCATCAGATTGTAGTTTGGAGATGTGTTGAGGATGGGTGCAGGACTTTGGTACCATCGTCCGCGAATCACTGCACAGCGGCTTCGCATGGGAGGTTTGATGGGGGAGGGAAACAAGCATCACAGGTCAGCACCACCGAGGCGATTCCGGGGGACGCGGAGAAGAGTAGATGGAGGGTTTTGTTCCTGACGCTACAGGCCGGTTGTGTGGGCTTTATGGAGTCGTCGTTCCGTGGCTGTCAAACATGGGATCAGCTCCACCCATATGCTGCCATGTGAATCCTCGGAGTCGGTTGATAGGGTAGCAGCTTATACCCCATCTCCCCTATATCGAGCAAAGCCGCGAGGACTTCTCATACTCACTGTTGACCCTCACCCCAAACCTGCGCCCCGTAACCCCCCCCCTCCGTCATACTCTCGCCCATGCCCTCCAAATTCATAAACTGCGCCATCTCATCCACCGGCGGTTGCGGTTGCGCCGCCTGCTTCACCTCCTCCATGCCCTCATTCTCGACCGGGAAGCCGCGTTCCGCCTCCGGCCCATCCATGCCCTTATTGACCTTCGTGCCCTTCGGCACCGCCTCGCCGAACGCCTCTTCCCTCGTCAGGAAGCGCTTCCCCGCCTGGCCGGTTGGCAGGTGGTTGGCGTCCCCACGGCCGTTCATGAGCGCGCCCGTGTCTTTGACGTCCCCGTTACGGATGTTGTACTGGAATTCCTGCGAGGTCTGGAGGATGGGCAGGAGGGTGGAGGCTTCGTACCAGCGGCCCTTGACATCGGTGATGGGGATGCGGACTTGGCATTGCGTGAGTTTCCACGCCGCAGTTTGTTGCTTCAGCGGCTGGATGATGCGGTTGTGGAAGTCGACTTCTTTGCGCATGCGGAGGGGGAGCTGCTCGGGGGAGGGTGGGGTGTTGGTGGGGTTGTAGGGCATGATGGTGAAGCGGTAGAGGTCGCCGACGAGGTGGATGGTTGCGGAAGCGGTGCTGGTGCTGTTGGGCTTCAGGCGCTCGACGATGCGGTGCACGACCATGATGTCCTGGCCATTGGATGTGCGCAGGCGGACGGGCTCGCTGACCCAGAATTTCTCGCCGCCGTAGTAGATGCCGTTGTAGAGGCGCTCACCGGTTGTGACGAGGGCGTTGCTGTTGCTGAGGCATTGGAGAAGGATGAGGCTTTCATCGATGGCTTTGGCGGCGAAGATGCTTCCGTCTACTTCGGCGTCTCCGTTGCCGAAGCGGCCTTCGATGACGCCTTTCCAGTCGATGTTGCTGAAGTTCATACCCGGCTGGTGGAGGCCAGGGTGGTAAGCAGGTGGGGCGCTCCAGGCAAGCCAGGGGCGTAAGTCATTTTCTGCCTTGATCTGAGGAGGCTGATGCTCGAAAGGATGAGACAGGGGCTGCACAAGGTAGTGGGGACGCTCACGGCTTTGGCTATCCTTGAGCATTGTCCGGTTGGTGATGACTGAGAGACCCCAAGCACCACCTTTGTGAAACCATACAATCTCTCCTGGGCGGAAGACGAATTTGCCATACTGTGTGTCCAGATCTTGCTCGAAGGATTTGGTCTTTTCGAGAGGTGTAGGCACCATCCCGGCTGAGCTGCTTCGAGCTGGGGCCGCGCCAGCTGGCGACACCGCAGGTTTGCCACCCTGAGCTATTGGTCTGGCCTGCTTAGGTTGAGAGGCCGTCTGTTTGGGAATAACTACCATTGGCACCATACGGGAGCCCTCCGCCTTAACTGGGCTGACGGCAGTGACCGCCTCTTTGGCAGGCTCTTTGTTTGCCTCCTTCAACAATTCAGGGAACAGATCGGGGCACTGGATGTCGTCTGGTGCACAGATCTTGCAGCTGCAATTATCCGGATCGCTGCTGTCATCCTCGATCAGCCACAAGAGATGATGAAAGAAGTCTGCAGGACTCCGGTAACGCTTCTTGCGTCCACCAGGATGGCCGTAAAGATATGCATCCTGGCGATCGTTCGGGCCTTTGGCATGGTTGGTTTTAGATTTGACCGTCTCGCCTGTCTCGCTGGATACTGTATACCGCACGTGTTCGTAGAGACGGTAGTTTTCCGGAAAAGTTGCGATGATCCAATTCTGCTCTGCAAATCGTCAGCTCTGTTATACCATCGAAGTCGACTCATGAGTCTTACTAGCGTGCTCTGGTCCGCCAAGTTCCCTCTTCAGCATCCCACCTAGCTTACGACGCCATTCAACCTCCTTCTCGTCGCCGATCTGGACGAGTCGGTAAAAGTCAGTCACCCCCTTCGGGTCTGCTGTCTGGTCCATTTGGGACGCAGTTGGCGCATTTTGTTCCTTCTTCTTCTTTTTTGTGACAATCTCCTCCTTCCCATCGGACTTAGCCAGGTACACAAGTTTGTACTGCGCTACTTGTTCTGATGGCATGATGGATTAGTTCTGTTGGTTTCGATAGCTAGTTTGGTGCGGAGAAACCAGCGCAGTGAAATAAACCAAGGATTAGAGATAGTGAAGTGTCAGGTGAGAGACAGATGTCCAACTGCAGAAAGAAGCAGAACTTTTAAGAACGCACTCATCCCCTGAGTGATCGATTTCATCAGGGACAGCTGTCTCTACCCGCAGCCTGGTTTTCATGCAAAGCCTCGTCAACGACATTGCCAGATATAGTCGAGCCAAAGCGTGCTAGGCCTCCCCCACATCTGTATTCTACAAGTAGCGTAACGCCTAGGGATACCGACTGTATGAGAATTCTACACGTACGGCCATCAGGTCCCATTGTGAAAGGGCCGTAGACAGGAATATCCTCCTCTTTGCCTTTCTTACGAGGCATGCTTGGCACGTGTAAGCGCGTGCAGGCAAAGCTTGGCGCTTTTATCTCCTAACTCCGAGGCGCTCGAAAATTGGAGTGTGGGGATCAGCCTGCCTGGCTGGCTGGGTAGCAAATTAATGATGAGCAGCTTGTCTCGTGAAAGGAATTGGTGACTGATGTACTGCTTGGATTTACTGGCAGTGTCTACAAATGTATGTGTTGATGATGCATGGTTGCGAAAGAGAGTAGATACAAGAAAACATGAACGCGGTTGACGGCTCAGATCACTACAACAAAGCCAACGATGGTATTCACACTACCTGTGGCACGTGCTCAACATTGGACCACGAAAGACTGACTGTTAGGACAGAACCACCTGTTTCCCTCCTGACTATCATCCTCGATACCAACCCCTATGCCTGGGCTCTCCTTTCTCCCACCCTTCCCCTCTCGACCGCGATCGCCAATCTCCTGGTCTTTATAAATGCCCATCTATCCTTCAACCATGCGAACAAGGTCGCAGTCATCGCAAGCCATACCCAGAAAGCCGCCTTCCTCTACCCAGTCCCTCCTTCGACATCCTCCACTGGCGCCAACGGCACTGCGCCAAACCACAATGGCTCTTCAGATGACATCGAGCTGGCTGAGCCGACGACCAGCAACGGCGCTTCCACCGACATCGACGCAAACACCTACCGCCCTTTCCGCCTCATCCGCGACACACTTCTACAATCCCTAGATTCCCTCATATCCAGCACAACACCCGAAGACCTTTCGCCCACAACCTCGATAGCCGGCGCCCTTAGTCTTGCCTTGACCTACATCAACAAGACCAGCACCCTTCTCTCTCCCACCAACAGCAACGCAAACGTCGATCCCAGCGCTATCGCCCAAGCGCCTTCCCTTACATCCCGCATTCTGATCCTTTCCGTATCCGGCGACTTGGCACACCAGTACATACCCATCATGAACACCATCTTCGCCTGCCAACGCCTCAATATCCCAATCGACATCGCAAAGATCGCGGGGGACACGGTGTTCCTGCAACAAGCGTCGGATGCTACCAAGGGACTTTACATGAAGTTGGACCATCCAGAGGGGTTGCTCCAGTACCTGATGATGGCTTTCTTACCCGATGCGACGAGTCGGCACTCCTTGGTCAGTCTGACGCAAGTCGGCGTCGATTTCAGAGCCGCGTGCTTCTGTCACCGGAAAGTTGTGGATGTGGGGTTTGTGTGCAGTATCTGTTTGAGCAGTAAGTGACATCAGACAAGCTTGTCATCAAGAATAGGATGCTGACGTGCGCGACAGTATTCTGCTCGCCGCCTGAGGGAGCGATCTGCCTGACCTGTGGAACACAATTAACATTAGGCGACTATGGGAAGAAACCGGCTGTGGTGCCTAAGAAAAAGAAGAAGAAAAAGGACAAGTAGACGCCAGATAGTGGAGGAGCCCTGGATCTTTGTGACTTGATGCGGAATGAATAATGATGTCAATCAATGAGCTTTCCTGCCCTCGAGCACCTATGCAAATGCTGTTCCAGAAAGTCTAAGCCTATGGCGGCAGGTCTTTTCAAAAGAGCCAGAATCTCTCTAGACAGCAGTTCCGTCTTCATCTTTATGGAGCGGTACAACCTCAACAATCGCATCCATTAGAAAACCGGGCATTAGGAGCACGATCCCTACCCAGCGTCGGGAGTCGATGGCTCTCTCCTATCCACTTTCTCTTGGTTTGCCTGCTCATCCGATGCGACGTGGTGAGCTTTTCGTGGGAGACGGTGCTTCTTGGCGCGCTTCGCCGCAGGTGCAGCGTCGGGATCTTCGACAGGGTTTGCTGGCCATGTAGAATGGTGTAGCGTGGGATTGACTCGATGATGCTTGATAGAGCGACCCCCAGTGATGACTTGACCATCACCCTTGTTGCGAGACATTAGCGACTTTGGTTTGCTGTCGGAAGAAGACATCGAGGCTACAGCCTATCGTGTGTTAGTATCAATGAGATTAGGGATTCCATCCAGGACTCACAAACGAATCGGTATTGTGAGCAAAGTACAACCAAACGCCATCGACCGTCTTCTTCACGCCAAGAATCCCTATGGCACCGGCAGAATAGCTGTGTCGTACGCTTGGGTGGCCTGCCTTCCTACATTAGCTCTGTAATCGAGGTTCAAGCAGTATGAAGGACAGTCCCACCCATGAAGTCCCGCTCAACGAAGGCTTTGATAGCTCCATCGTCATCTATTGATTCATTCTTACCATGCTTACCTCTCCGCTCTGAGGAATAGATTCTACCGGCACAGCTGTGGGCTGCCATGGTGGTTGCCATGTGTTCTCCGGTACCGCTTGTCACAGTGGCAACGCTCGTCTTTTCAGGATCCTCTGGTTCGATAGGTATCACTGCCGTACCAACCCCGACTAGGGCAGCTGGACCAACACGTCCGCTATGCTTCATGCCGATGCCGCCCGAGGAGGCTCCAGCAGCTATATTACCAAAGCAGTCTATGGCAATAGCGCCGACAGTGTCCGTGATATCGTCCTCCGCACGTTCTGCGTCTAAAGCCCGTTGAGGGAGCCATCTTTCGGTTGTGCTTGCACTTATTTTTGGAGGATGCGGTAAAACCGAGACCAGAGGCGCCCCAAGGACGCAGTCCTCACCATCCATGCTTACCGTGGAGACGTTGTGACGACTCCGTTCAGGCATGAGCTTCGGCTCGGTCCAGGAAATATCCTCATCGATGAAACTGTGAGTCTCATGGTCTTCCTTATCGCCGCCATCATTTTGCCCATGGCCATCATTTCCCTGCTCGCCGGATCTGATTCCATGAATATCGATGGAAGCGTTATGATTGTGAAGCAGTTGTATGATGTGTTCCCGGCCTGCCGGGCTGGTGAGATCAATCAACTTATCTGAAGGGTATTGAAGCTTCAGATCATTAGCTGCAAGCTTCCACTCGGTGGCTGTACGGATGCAATCAGGTGGCAGGTCGCGAAGACCGGCCTCCGATACAATGTCCATCTGTCTCCCGAGAATTGGGGAAGCAGCAGGGCTTGAACGAGGAGAGTATGGCTGACTTTCATTCCAGAAGGGAGCCAGGTGATGCGAGTTGGGATCGTCGGGGTGCGGTAGATCCAGGACCGTCTCCAACGCATTTCTTTCAGCCTCCTGGCCATATCCTTGGTCAGACGCCGTTCGTGGAACCTCCAGCCTCTTGGGATTCTGATTTCCAGTTTTCGAATAAGTCTTCTCGATATCTGATCGCCATCTCTGATAACGATCATGAGCGGACACTGATACAAGGCTGTCTGGAGGGAGTACTGGGACCCCCTTTTCAGCTGCAAAATCAGTCGCACCATCGCCGACCAGGAGGTTTGGCGGAACACGTCGCAGTGAGAGCGGTCTAGTGGAATGCTCGAGTATAAGACGGGCCACGTGAATTGGGTTTCGTATCTCTGATCCCATGTCAGCTTGGGCTGGATGGCAGTCTGCTTCGTCACACTCACTGCCAACCGCTCCAACCGCTCCACTTCGTCCATAGTGATCCACGATTGTAGCATCACACTCGACCTCGCCGTGGATTGTCAGATTACTGCCAAAGCCTGCGTTGGTAATCTCCTTGTCTTCGAGAACTTTGATGGCGATCTCTACCGCGTCCACGGCGTCTCCACCATTGTTCAGAAAGGTCATGGCGGACTTGCAGGCGCTGCAGCACGGTCAGTATCTCTTTAATCGTGGTCCGCGATGGACAAATTGGAATGCTCGGAGTGTCCGGAACCAGAGACGTACTCTTCGCAAGCCTGTAGATGAATCTTTTCATTCTGGACACTATGGTAACCTGCCCCTGCGTGTACGAAAATCGCACAGACATCGCCACCCATACGCCGCCGGCGCGTCGGTTTGTCATCTCGCGTAGGCATTGTGCAACTAGGTACCAAGCGGGGTCTCCTGGGTCAGGGTGTGCACGCGCCACTTTCTTCGATTCCTTTCAGTGTTTCGTAACGCAAGAACATTGATGGCTAGGAGGTACACCTTTGCTCAGGAAACTTGAGAGTTGTATTGTTGGCGGAGAGAAGCTATAGTGAGAGCCTGGGATGACATTAGTACCTGTGGTCAAGGTGGTGACCCTAGCTTATTGAGCTGCACAGTGATGTTGTTTTTGACAGGTAACTCCTAGTACACAGCTCGCAGCTGGCTTGAATTCGTTGTGGCCCAAGTAGTAAGCCGAGCTGCGTAAAGCAGTGGATATCGTCCGAAGCCTTACGTACAGGGCGTATTCTGTAATCGTGTTCGCCAAATAATCATGAAGTGAGGTGTTAGAGGGTGTTTGGGCATGGGCTGATTGCCAGTGAATGACCAGCATTCAAATGCAGCCAAAGCGGGAACAATAGCGGCTGTAAGATGTAATGAAAGAATGAGGATGGTCACTGTTCCGGGAGAAGAGGAGAAACGAGTGTGGTGGAAAAATGATGAGAACGGTTGCACCAAGAGAAGGAGATACTTTGCAACTTCAATACTGTCAATCACGATGACGAATCATTACATGTTTAGTCAAGCTATCTTTTTATCTTTCTATCACCAACAGAGTGGCTCTTGCCCTAAGCACATCCATCTGCTCATCATGCCTACGTTCTAAATTACGAAGGACCGACTGAATCTGCCGGTCTTTTGCAGGCCAGACGCGCGTTTATCAAACATTCCGATTGGCTGCTTGTTCTCTCACTTGAAGATCAGCTGGGGATAGGAACGGCCGAATTTCGCAGAAGCTAGGGGAGATTTTGTCAGGTATCGTCGCCATTGGAGTGTTCTATGCATTTACTCCACACCTCTGTAACTACACATCTAGCACACGCTGTGCCCTAATGCCTTCTTACAGGATTTCCCCGCCGCATCGCTAGACTTTTGCGATCCTCAAGCTCGGGTGATCTCCCACTTGATATCTTTTATACTTACTTCTTCTCCCGCCTTCTCGTCGTAATCAAACCATTCCCCCTCTTGCAAGTCGACGCCCGAGAATCTCGTTGTTGATTCGAACCCCTTTGCCATCCATTCTCCCTGTTAGATAATTCAGCGGAGCTTACCCCGACTTAAGAAGAACGTATACTTCAGCCTTGAAGTCTGTGAATTCCAGTCCACGGCAGTCAATTTCGAAAATTTTCATTGGCTTTGGTGGAGAAGTCTGAACGTAAGCAGCTGGGGCGCTCTTGATATTGGCCGTGCTTTCCCGCTGTAGATCGGGTCAACGATGTCATTCGACATGGTTGTAGCCATAGCAACCAGACCTTGCAGGTCTTGCAACGCCATACGAAGTTAGCTTCTCCTCGACTTCCGGACATCTCATTGTTCTCCTGAAGAGAGCTTTGAGTAATAAGCCATGCATGCCGTGGTATGATTGACTGACAAAGCGGCTGATGCTGACCCAGTTCGGGTGAGTCTCTCGACATGATGTGCATTGGACCTTGAAGGTATAGAAGTACGGCTCTTCGTTTGTGTCGACTGGCTGAAGATCTGTGACCCTGACAGAGCTACTCTCAGCACCGACCGACAAAGAAGAAGTCTCTGAGGTACCCCGTCAGATCTGCGCTCAGGGTGAGCGCAAGCATGTCTGCTCGGGTTTGAAAGTGGATAAAATCTTGATACTGCGGCTGCAAGGCGATAACGAGTTACGAGAGACATTATATGCATGCGCGCGAAACGCGCGGATGATCGTTTGTGGCCGGCTTGGCATTTTTTACTTGTTTGATCACGGACCATCGAGTCTCCCCTCAACCGGCATTCATATTCATCCAGGTCTCATGGGCAGTCAAAATGCATGCGATTAACAGGCTGCCTAAAGTGATAGTATGCAAACGCTTTGGACACGCGCCGCCCAAAGCACGTGTATCTGCAAATGCGCCTTCTGCCGCTCCACGACAGCTCTAAGTCGGACTACCACATCCTCGGCTCTCAAGCGCCGAATTCGGTTCCGAGACATCTTCACTGTCTTCTACTCTACAGTCCTAACCTCTGCCGCTGTCGCTGACGCCTACCGCAAAGATGCCCGGAGGAAAGAATGGGAAAAGGCTATTCAGGCTGCCAAAGAGGAAGTGGCAGCTATCGAGGAACAGCAGCGTCGTCGAATTGCCTCATTGTCGCTCGGTTTTGGCGAGAGTTTGGAGACAACACCACCCACCGAGAAGACCTGGCTCATAGAAAATACTTGGGACAAGGTATTCCAATCAGCCACCAATAAGAGTAAAGAGAGAGAATTGCTCGGTTTCCAAGGTCTGGTCGGCCCTCCGTTATGTACACTAAGAGGACTGTCTATAGACGAGATTCGCGAAATATTGAGTGATCCGGCTATCATTCGCCTGAACAACGGTACTTCCGACGCGACCTTTAATCCGGCCATTTGGTCGCGGCCTTCGCGGCTTCGACCTTACGGTCTAAAGCAAGTCAAGCGAGCGGAGTGGTCTGTAAGGAAGCTGGCATACCAATTCTTGCTTTCATGCGAGGAGGATTCTTCGCAAAGGCAGGTTGAGGCGGACCAACAAACTAGCCAGTCACATTCGACTTCGACGACTGAACAGACCATATTGGACAAGATTTCAATATGTGAGCGAGCGCTTAAATTCATAATCAGTTCTCCCCGAGACCCCCTGTTGTGGTTGAGGATGCGGTCTCCTAGGGTACCCTCGTACAACCGTCAAATCGATCACGATGCAGCTTCAATCAATGACCGACTCCTCGAGCTTTTTCAATCTTTCAAAGAAAGCGGTACGGGTATCGATACTTTATTGCGCAGTATTAGTACCCTCCTGCTGTTCGCACCGAATCCTCCCGATGTCCATTTTTATAACATGTTAATCATTGGTCTATGTCAACTGCAACAAATGACAGATGTGCACGCTGTCATCGAGTCAATGCGCGAATGCTCTGTTCGGCCAAATGCGATAACGTTGTCCGCTATGCTACATTACTACACGGTCACGCAGAAAGAGACAGATTTTCGTCGCCTGACGAGAGAAATGGACGGACTACAAGGCGGCTTATTCAAGGAACATCCGAGTAAAGGCATTCCTTCCGGTCTTGTAGACCGTTATAGGACCTACGAATACTCTAGAAAAGAGACAGCCATCGAAGCTCAGGACGAAGAACTACTGTATGATCAGCCACGCTTCTCATACCTTACCCCTGACGGGAGGTATCCGTTGGAGAGGGGTTCTACTATGAAAGTGATCGGTACCGCTCGCATGGGCATACTAGATGGTACAGTTTACAACGCCCTGATCAGCGGAAGCCTAGAGCTCGGTTTGCTAGGGCAGGCAATGCGCTATTATAGTCAGATGATCAGCGACGGCTTCAGGCCAGAACGTCCATTGTTGGAATCAATTCTGAAGCATTGCACTCGAAATAGAGACTGGGACGCTGGCGTGGCGGTTTGGAAGCAGCTTTGCAGTTTGGCTGAGGGGATTAGCCGCATCGTGCTTGGTCTCATGCTGACCCTGTGTCGTGCTTGCGAAAATCACATTGAGTACGGCAAAGTGTTTGATTACGGCGTACAAAAAGGACTGATAGCCTCTGCATCATTGGCCTTCCCGAGCGACGTGGCCGGAGGGCTTACCAGCGATATGCTAGACACGAACGAATTGATTGCATTTCCTCGGCAACCCTATCTACAGTGGTGCATCGCTCGAGACTCTCTGGAGCGGGCAGTCGAACTCTTGGCTTACCAGGTCGCAATTACCGCTCTTGATCTGGCTGCAATTGACATAGACTCACGTAAAAAAAGTGTCAGTTTCAAAATCTATCAGAGAATAATGGGGTTATATCAAGATAGCCCTGCAGCGATTACTCAGAGGAAAGCTAAGCGGGGTGGTCAAGGAGCATTTGACAGCTCTAAGGCGGACACCGCAAGGCCAGTCCTCCAAGCGGCTTGCTTTACCGTGTCAAACGCGCAGAGTGAGGTAACTGGCCAATGTTGGACCAGAATTGACCCGTTGCTAGGGAACGACGAAAGCCAGAAGTCGCTGCCTAATCCGTTGGGCGGAAAGACTCCTTCGTCAGAGGACAGTATGTCCCAGAAAGCGTTAGCTCAGTCGTATGATACCGTAGTGCTGTTACCTGAGACCGATGAAGTACGGGGCTCAGCTGTTGACAATATTCGAGACTCTGAGACCCCTCTCAGAGATGGGAAAGCCCAGGATGCGTCAGTCAAACTTCATGCAGAAACCGAGTCTCTTGCAGAGGTAAAGCTCAAACAGCCTGTGGTGCGGCTTCCGAAAGCCACTAAGCTGGCCAAAGAATCAGACAATCCATCGACAATCACATGGGATTGGACCCAAACCACGCTCGAGGAACAGAAATTTGAGTCCCAGATGGTGCAGACGCCATCTCCCGTACTCCAAAGTTTAACGAGCGAACACGGTCAGAGGCCTCAACGGCAGCACAAGCTACAGCCTTCTGTCTGGGGCCCGGTCGAAATCCCAGTTGAGGGTCAGGCAGGGCAGATCGTAGGGGCCCAGAAGCCCAGTCAATCACTTCTAGCTTTTCGACAGCAAGGTTCTCATTCCTCAGACTCGTTGCCATCAAAGTCCTCTGTCAGTGCTCTAGTCGAGTGGGACTATGAGTCTGAGTCTCTTTCGAATGAAGAGAACACTCATGAATTCTTGGAGATGGAGCAGCCGATGGTTGGGTGTTTCCGTCCTTTACAACGGCGGGAGGAAGTTGAAGTGCTACAGTCCAGAATCGGAAAGAGCGAGAAGGATCGTGAATACACAGGGAGAGCTTATTACCGCAATCTCGCCAATGATGGAACCTTGACCTCTGAGCCAACGCAGACCGAGCAATTGGATGAGAATGTATGGGAAGAAGGAGAAGTCGAAAAGCTACTGCAGGTGGAGCAACCGTTTCTTCGGCATCTTCGGAAGGACACTACCCAAACCTCCAATAGCGGCATCCAGTCTCCCTTGGTCATAGTATATCGTAAGAAATCATTGAATGTCGAGCGACATAGTATCGAAAAACATACAGTGAAATCGTTGTATCTACCAAGGATCAAAGACGACACAAGGCCTGAGACTGGCCAGCATGAGGTACCATCACCAGCAGAGCAATCGACGCGAAAGCAGCTAGCGAATGACGTACCGCAAGCCGTTGAATGCAATAATCACTCCGTGACCAGAAATGCAAGGAATCGCAGAAGAAAGCTTAAGAAACGGGGGGGTAAGCTAAGGATGAAGGACGATTTTATCACTATGGATCTAGAGTCTGAAGATTCAGCACACTTGTTTCGCAATAGCTTCAGCCCCGACAATATTGCCTGTTCTGCGCGACGAGAAATACAGGTCCTTGATTCAAAACAGGCAATACAAGAGTCATCGTGGAGGACGCAAACTACATCGGCCAAGGGAGAGCGCGTTGTTCATGGTAGAAGTGTGCAGTGGAGGTCCGTGCTCGAGCAACCTCAATTAAGCCATCCAACACGCTTTTCTTCCGCTTCTGAAAGGGATCCACGACCTACAAGGATGGACGATGAGACCCCGAATGCGCAACAAGAAGCCCAACAGCCATTGTTGGCAACAGTCCGAAGGTTTGTAATCGTTGGCGACGCTGACAACGAATGTCGTCCGATCTCTGTGTCACGCGATTGCCAGAGGATAAACAACGTGGGTGATGTATCGGCCTCTGGGGAGGGTTCCGAACCTGCGGGGGGAAAAGTCGAAGACGCAGACTCGACGGAGAGAGCGCAGAGTTCCGTACTCGGCGCTTTTAAAAAGGTCAGGAAAGCTTGGTACAAGAAAATCAAAGCCCAGACCCCTATAGATACACACATCGTGGACAAAACGCTATAAGAATCTTGGGATGTATATGCAGCGGAAGTCGGTCAGTCCTTCAGAAAGCTGCCCGTAAGGAGAAGGACAAGAAACCGAAGCTCTGACCCTAGGAGCAGCCCAGTTCCTTGCTCGCTAACGAGGAATCCGATGAGGCAGCGCAATCCGTTCGCGAAGACTTGTCGTTCGTAGGGGCGTTCCAAGAAGCGTTTGGAGAGAGTCCCTTGCCCACACGGAGACAGATGAAGTCCGTCTGGCTAGGAACGGCGGTGCGAGAGGAATTCGGAGAATAGCAAGAGGCATAGCGGTACAAGCCACTGATCCGAAAGCACATTTCCACAGATCTTCTAGTACCGCATATCCGAAAGCACGCCTACATCTAAGTGAAAGCGGCACAAGGGTCGTCTATTACGCCTGTAATTGTCCCAGGCCAGTACAGCTCGACGGAAAAGACTATTACAACAGATGGGGATGATGGGGTAGGCCGGAAGACCAGGATCTTGATGATTCGGACGCCTTATGGGTTGGCGTTGCTACATGTATGATGGTTCAAAGGGAGCCAGCTGTGTGACATAGCCCAATATCATTTGTACATACGAAAGAATATTTTTTCAACTCATCGAGAGGAGAATTTTCCCCACTAACGCTGGCACTAGTAGCAGCATCACCCAGATGGCACATGTATCATTACAGTCTGCTTGAGGCATGAAGCTGCGACGCCTCAGAAATGGCTTGATACGATCCGTGCCAGCTCGAAGCCGATATGAACTTTCGTGCCTCAACCTTTCTTGCTCTCAATTTCCCTCACGCATAGGTCTATCCCATTCATCTGCTTCAATCCACCCGCGCCAACATCGCCACCCCCTCCACATGCCCCGTCTGCGGAAAGAAATCAAACCCCCTGAGACTCTCCAATCGATACCTGGTCTCCCTCCTCTCCAACCACACCCCGCCCCCATCCGGCGCTCCCCTCTCCACCCCCATGCCCTGCACCAAAAGCCCCACATCCCTCGCCTGGGTATGCACATTGCAACTCACATAGCACACCCTCTTTGGCGCATAACTCAGCAACTGCCTCAAGAAACCCTCATCGCACCCTTTCCTCGACGGATCAATAACCACGACTGTCTCATCCGGTGGGAATTTCACAGCGGCGAAGATTTCAGTGGCGTCTGCGGTCATGAAATCGGCGTTTGAGACGTCGTTGACGAGCGCGTTGGCGTGGGCGGAGCGGATGCTGGCGCCGGCGATGTCGATGCCGAGGGTGTGGGTGAAGAGTGGGGAGAGGGTTATGGAGAAGAGGCCGGAGCCGCAGTAGGCGTCTATGAGGTTGGTGATGGGTCTGGCTTCTGCTGCGGATGCTGGGGGCGGGGAAGAACTCTTTCTCGAGTTTTTATTCGGTGTCGATTCGCGGGATGGATTGGATGATTTCGTGTTCGGGGGCGAGCCAAGGATGTGCTCGCGGATGTAGGCCGTGAAAGTTGGGAGTATGGAGTTGTTGTTCTGGAAGAAGGAGCCCGCGGGGTTGGTGAATATGTAGTCGTTGACGAATTCAGTGGAGATGGCGGTTTGGTCGGTAACGCATGTCTTTTCCTCGGTGTAAGGCAATGGGTCCTTGGTTTCCGTCTCCGGTGTTGGTACCCAAACAAGCGGTTGTGGTTCAGGTTCGATCGTTCCATTGACTTGAGTCTCCGCTCGCTCATTTGCAACATCAATGGATTCTTGCTCAGCCTTCGTGGCTGCACGTGGTTTGTCGCCATCCTTGGATTTTGGGACTCGCTTTGTACTCTCGCGAAGGAGCAGCGTTGCGCCTTTCCTGAATATCGAAATGTCGTCCGCGACACGCTTTCGCTCCAGCTTTAGGCCTAATCGTACTACATCGGTACCAATGGGACAGTCCTCAATGTCGATTGTTTTCCGCGTGCCTTTCTGCATGAACCCGATTGGCGGTACTTCATTCCATTTGATAATCTCGTGGGCGCGGCGAGCCTTCCTACTCATGACACCTGGTGGACCATCAAAATGGGGTGTCAGCTTTGTCCGGTACCCATACTGCAGTGGAGAGCCAATCGTATCGCCAATAGCAGGTATCAGCTCTGGTGGTAGAGAAGAAAAGTTGTGGTAAGCTTTCTCGATGATCATCTTCTTGTGCACCAGTTGTTCTGCATACGGCAGCATCTGGAACTGACAGCCTGAGCATCTGGCGAAGTAAGGACATTTTACGAGCCCGTCGTTGCGATTTGCAGCGGGTTCGATAACAGAGATGAAGTCGGTTAGGGTGTAATGATCTCGGGAGAAGCAGTTGATCAATTTTACTTTGACAATTTCCCCAGGTAATGAAAATGGTACAACATAGACATGATCAGATGTATCGGCGAGAGCCAGACCATCGCCAGTAGAGGAAAGCTCGGAAATCTTTACCACGAGTTCGCTAAAACGCTCAGGGCGGGAGTATCTTGGTTTCTCTTCTGCCAATGATTGTCCATCTTGAGCGTCGCTGTGTTCCTCAGGACATTCGGCTTGAGCAGAGAGCAGATTTTTGACATCCGCCAGAAGAACTTCCTCCGATGAACCTTCTTTGACGGACTTCTTTCTCGAAGGGGGCTTCGGGCGCTTGACTGGGTAGTCGGTATGGAATTTCCGTTTTGTCATCGTGTCTACATCGATAGAGAAATTTGGAATTGCTCGTACTGTACATCTGAGCGTTGTAGCCCGTATTAAAAATCTTATTATCTTCATAAAGAGGTGTCAACGAGTAAAATCATGAATTTTGCTTCAGCAGAAAGTCCGTCGGCTAAATTTCCCTTTCTGGACGGGCATGTCGGATATCTTATCCTAGTTGCAAATTAGGCCTATTTTCAGTTGTCACTGGAAATTTCGACGGCACCAGTGCATACGAGCTCGACGAGTGTCCGATAGTGGGAGAGGACTTCAATAATGAGCATACAGCAACCTTTGCGATGCATTCTCACAAGCGTTGCTTCACCCGCACGGCATTGCCTGCGACGAAGCTACCATGCGTCGAGGAAGCTCCAAGCCCGACCATCTCCCAAGCACAGGAGTATCAAAGCGGAGGACCTGGGCCTTGTGAAGCCGGCTGAACAGCCAAACGAGAGGAGAAGGCGCACACCGGAGAGACCTAACAACGAAGAGGAATACGGCGTTCAGCCTCTTGATGCACAGCGCCTGGCCGACCCTGATACTCTCAATGCATACACTGAGAAGGAGAAGGAGATGCTTCGGAAGGTCTACACGGCCGAACAAGTAGCTTCGATCGAGGCCGGAGAAGCGGCCATCGATCCAGAAGACCTGAAATTCCAAGCCATCCTACGGCAAGACTCCATGGGGCTTCAGTACTTTGATGATCTATCTAGTATTCACCCGGTCGTTGACAAGCCAGTTCGGGCGCCTGAGGAGAACTACGACCCCAATCTGCGATTCAAGACTGAGGACGAATTACTCAACGACTTAGCCGATTTTGTTCAGACCTCTCCAGAAGAGCCAGAAATGCTAGATTGGATCAGGTTCCACGAAGAGCATCGCCTTACTGTAGGAAAAGAGGAAGCAGAGCGAAACCCTCGAAGCTACCTTGCGCCGAAGCTACCTGTGATGGAAAGCTTGAAAAAGGGGATCAAGAGCGAAGATATCGAACCGGCTGTGCAAAGGCTGATGCGGCAGACTGGGTATTCGGATCAGGAGATACGGCGGTTTAGGACGAAAGTCCTGGTCTCACATCGAGTGGTGAATCAAACAAGGATGGGCAAGCAGCAAAGGCAGTACTTCCTATGTGTGGCGGGCAATGGTAAAGGGTTACTTGGAATTGGGGAGGGCAAGTCTTCGGAGCCTGAGGATGCGAGGAGGATGGCTACGTTGGCTGCGATAAGAAATATGAAGCCTATACCGCGGTACGAGGAGCGGACTATATATGGGGATGTCAAGGGCAAGGTCGCAGGGACAGAGGTCGAATTGATGACTAGGACACCAGGTATGCTCTGACTGCTTGCCGACTTGTGCATGTTCTCATGTCGTGACTAGGTTTCGGCATCCGATGTCAAGCCTATATTTACGAGATGTGCAAGTGTGCTGGCATTTCAGATATGGCTGCGCGAGTCTATCGGTCTCGAAACCCCATGAACACCATCAAGGCAACCCTACAAGCTTTGCTAAGTCAACAGCTACCGGAGGAGGTTGCCAGAGCAAGAGGGCGGAAACTCGTGGACGTTCGAAAGGTGTACTATGCGGGCAATGTATGATATTTGGCAAAACCTTTGTACGTATTATTCCGAGCGATCTAGCATTTACTGGCGCCGACCGAAGAGATCATACGCATGTGTTGCTCGCCATTCCTCTTTTGGGTATCTTCTCGAAACTCCTGCCAGCGCCTGCGCCGCCTGCCACGATTCTAAGCCCTCTCCGCTAGGTCACGTAGAAGCTTTGTGTCCCATCGTGTTTCCTGCATCAAAGCCCATCGATTGTCCAATATGCCACAGACTTTGCTCATGAGCCCTCATCATCCCTCATCCCTCGCCATCCTCCCCACCATAGATCTGCTGCTGCAGCACAATGCTATACACACTGGCCTTCAGCAGCGTGCACACCAGACTGGTCTTTCTTTCTAGCATCCGCAAGCCATCTAGTACCTCTGCGGTAGGTCGGTCCGCGAGGGAGTTGATTTGCGACGCAAGCTGAAAGGGACCTCGATTAGTTAAAATTCCCCAGAAGCGCGCGTGATCGGTACCGTAGAGGCGGAGAGTCTCTAGAGGAGAGGGTAGGTATGGGTACCTTATTGAGGTTCGAAAGCAACCGAGCGTATTCGTCGAGGACTTCTTGTTCGAGGGGAGTGCAGGTGGGGGTGGTTGTCGATAGGGGAGCGGGCTCGGCCATTGTACATGTGATTGAAGGTGTCAGGGCGGAGCAGAGGAATCGATTGCTTCTCCATGCATTTCTGGTCACTGAGCAGTGTTCTCAGTACAGTCGGTTGACAAATGATTTGCCGAATGTCGAATCTGACGCACGTTTTGGTGGCCTCAAAGCTAGGAGACGCGGTTGGATCGACGCGGCTCGCCTTGTAGGGCTGATTGCCGCCGTAAAGTGTATCCGAACCTGAACTCCTTCACGATGATACGGCCTGAGCTTATGGTAGATACTATGTACAAGAGAGCTATGATTCACTCATAACTTGATACAGTAAGAAAAGACTGAATGATGGATATGCGATTTACCACTCCACCAGTGGTCATCGATGGCTCAGAAGGCAAGTTGTCAACGCATAATCGGGCAGGTCACTTACTCAGAGGTTGCAAGATGTTCAAGTCCACAAGTGCAGGCTATTCTGTCATCGATCTCGCCAGTATATTTTCTAGTCCCCCAGCCCTGACTTCTATGCCCATGCACAACGTCACTTCTTGGCCTCAGCCTTCTCAATCTCCTTCTTCACAATCTCTGCCTTCATCCTCTCGAGTTCGCTGTCAACCTCCTTCTGCCGGCTAGCCACTTCCATCTTTGTTCGTGCGAAGGCTTTAAGTCTTGCCAGCTACGCCTTTGGTGTCAAATTCTCGGGCCTGGAGTTGGCGAGAGCAACGGAAAGCTCTAGGTTCTTCATATGGCCGCGTAGGCTTCCGGTAGTGCTAGGCTTTGCGCTAAAAGCGCCCTGAGCCTGCAGAATGGATCAGTCAAAGCGTGAAAGCCGTCATCTACGTATTGAACGTACCAGCTGGTGGTTGGCGTTTTCCGATACTGCGTCCTGCTGAGCGAGGGATACGGTGTCTTGGCTGGCTATACTAGGCTCCAGATGTGCCAAAGCTGAGCTCGCCGATTGCGCCGGTTTGGACTCTTTGGCCTATGCTTTAGAGTCAACAAATGCGTCAATGCGTCAAAGCAGCAGTCTCCGCCACGAACGTACCGTTTGCTGGGCTCCGGCGTGTGCAACATGCACCGAGTCGGCTGACACAGCAGGATTCTTCTCTGACTGTTGCTGATCGTTCAGTGAGAGGCATTCAGTACATCCGGCAATGCGTGAAAGTGGTTAGGTACCACAAACATACCGGGTATCGACCGGCCGTGGCGGCGCGGCTCTTCTCCCTACACGATGGACACATCGTATTCACTACAGCGTAACCAGCGTCCATGTCGCCTAGATCGAAGCTCTGGCAGCTTAGGCATGGTATCTTGAGTTTGGTAGGGTCAATGGGTCGGGACGAGGGTTTTGGCTTTAGGATGCCTAAAATAGCGTCGATATTACCAGCCTTATAATCTAGGGGGAAGTCAGTGTAACTGTGAGAAAGTACTTGAGATTAGTGACTGACCCGCGAGAGGTTCTGGCTCCTTCGGTGCTTCAACAGGAACGGTGACATTCTTCGGCTTAAGTTGGCGTAGAATTTTGTCAATGCCTCCAGAAAAGTGGCCTTGTTCTGCCATGATTGTGTAAAGGTAATCAAGGCTAATGGGATAAGGTAGCAAGAAGATTGGGGGAGGCAAGAGTCTGATGGGTATCGAAATGTATTATGGACGTGATGAGCAAGAGGATCGTGACGGTCTGAAGGTGATGGGAAAGACTCGGGTAAGTGTTGTGACGCAGCACCTGTGAACCTCAATGTTGACCGGCAAATCGGGTTGTGATCTTGACATTACATCGCGCATCAGACACGCGCTAAAGGTAAGATCTTTATCTCAGCTGGTTGTCCGAGCTTTCTGGCAAAATCGAGTCTATGCATCGTCTATCTGCAACTACCCCGTCTTGTCTGTATCGTTCTTCTTCGCCTTCTTCGCTTTCGCCTCCGCCGACGCAAGCCTGTTTCTCATCTTCTTCAATTGCCTATCCAGCTTCTGTTGTCGCCACTCTACCTCCTTCCTCGTGTATATGATATCTGTTCGAGTGCCAGACAGCTCCAGCGCCATTACGTGACGAGCTAGCCTCTCAGTACTTGACCATCTGACATCCCGCCACAGAGTGATCTTACCCTGCAATCCCCGTCAATGGAAGCGTCAATACGAAACTCTATGCTGTGTACTGACCGCCTGACGACCTACAAGGTCAATTTTGGGCTCTGCAGGTTCTTTCCTAGCTAAGAGTGAAGTAGCCTGGGAGGCGCCTGAGTGAGTGTCCACACGCGCTCGCGCTGAGGCGCTCTGGGGCTTCCAATGATTCAGTAGCTCCGAATCACTGTAAAATTCTTCGTCGCTGGGTATCTCCGAGGGGCTCAAGGGCTCTGGGGCCCGCTTGCCTGGCTGGAACTGTATAAGCGAGACCGTCAAATTAGACGTCCATGCTGTCGACATACCGAGTGTTGGCCACTAGATTTCAAATCCATATGCTTTTGGCGGGTTGAGGATGAGGCATTCAGGGGCGTAGGCTCCTTCAAGGGCTCTGCATCGCTCGGAATCTCTCCGTCGCTCAATGACTCGAGATCACTCAGAGGCTCTGGAGGCTGCCTCTCTTCCTGGAATTGGATGAGTCAAAGCGTCGACGAATATATATATGCTCTGAACGCACTGTCTGGTAGGTACTAAGGTGCGGCTCAAGCCGTGCCCAAGCAGAGGGAATTCCCTGATCTGGTAGCTGCCGTGGGGCCCTGTCTTGGCCGATGCTGAGATCTGCTTACGAGGTGGATCAGCCAAAGCGTCAAGAAAAATGAGTTATTGGGCAGTACAGGCTGAAGGGACTCGAATCGAGGATGCACGCGCGCAAGAGAGCGAGGGACGCGACCAGCTGCCCCAGAGGTGTCACTGCGTCCATCCATAATCAAGATCTCACGACGTTCTGGATCTGACGATCAGCAACGAAGTCCTGCGAATAAAAATGACAAGAGCTGGTGACGAGGCTTAATAAAAGTGCCCCGCGGAAGAGATATCGTACTTCGAAGCGTGAAGGGTTATGTGTTGACCGAAATAACCTAAGTAATGATCTTGATACCCCAGCATCACATCCAGCATACAGAAGTTGCCACGGTTCCATAGCAGTTATTCTTCTCCAGAGCCACAGAACTAGCTGTACACTCTAATGAAAAAATAAGTGTGATGCGAAAAGCATCTGAAAGTTCCAAAAATTGGTTTGTACTAGTAGCCCACAACGCGTAGCGAGGGGGTACAGCGTACGAGTGTCAAAGACACCGATGCAAAGCTGCAAAAGCGAGCCCGCGATCAAAGCCCCCAGAAGTCACAATCAAACCCACAGAACCCACTTGGAAGCCCCCAGAAGTCGCATAAAGCAGACAGTTGCCACGTTTCAAAAATTGAGGAGAGGCAGCATTGTGACAGAGATCCGAAGACGGCGGCCCGCCCGCTGCCTCAGGTTGATGATGGCCTGGAGCCATATCCTCTTTTGGGTTACCTGACCCGAGTCATTCACGTTAGTAGAAAAGAAGAAAGTAAGGTTGTTGTGGTGGTGGTGGTGGTGGTGGTGGTGGTGGTGAAAGAAGAGACAAGCTACAGATGTGAAAAAATATCAAGGAAGGAAGAAGGTCGGCGGGCAGGAAGAGGGTATTTGTACCCAGCAACGCTAACCCCAATTCGGTGAGGGCACGTGAAATCGAGGTGAATGAACAAATGGGCCTTCAACACTTCTGCCAGAAGCTTCCACGGCGGTCACAGCAGTCTTGGCAACACTTGAGGGGTCCTAGTGTTAGAGAGATGAAATTGGACCTTATCAGGAGCAGAACAGGTAATGCACGTTGACGATAGGCAGAAGGAGTCACATCAGGGAGTTGCTGAGGTAGGAGTGTCTTTACAATGTACGATCTCTTTGCGAAAGGAGTCCGTCGCTTTCAAAATCTTCCAGCCCACTATCTACGAAAGCCCTTCACCAACTTTCCCTCCACGTCCGAAACTTCTTGCGTCCCTTTCTTGATATGATGCGCCGAATCCCACAGCTCTCCAAAATATGTACTGGGAAAGCCACTTCTCATGGATGAGGGGCTCCTGCTCGCTCAACTATGGCAGCCGCAGTACGGGTGTAGAGCCTGGGTCCTTGTTGAGCTGCTCAATCTTGCCCAATTTCTCAACTCGCGGTCAATGGCAGGGTCTGCTCGTACATGGCAAGCGGAGAAGTCCTACTCTCTGTAACACCGGGCACCATCTGTGGTCACGCTCAGGCTATCATGTTGCGGCAATGCAGGACCTATATGTAGTAAGAAGGAGTTTCACTCAGTCGTCGAGTTAGAGGGAGAACGGTCAGATGTAGAAAAGGGTGATATTGTGGTTTGAGTCAAGATTAGTTGCGCGGATCATATGCTTGTGGGTATGTGCGTACGTGGATGGAGAAGAAGCTGTGGAAGACCTCGTAGCTGATCTTGACTACAATGCTGATGATCAGAGGAGGATTGAGGTATTAGAGGTATTAGATATGGAAGTGTCGTCTCCAAGTCTGTCAATCTAATACTGATTATTGGTGATTGAGCATTCTCAGGATGATAGAAAGGTGACTACGATATCTAGATTTTAACATGGAAATTTTTACACTGCATTCGTGCTCTCAAGCAAGTTGGTTTTAATAGGATAAAGTGCTGGTTTAGAGTACTGTGGATTTCTCAGCTTTGATACGCTGAACTTCATATGCGACTGAATTCCCCGCTAGACGTAAAGCTCAGTGTAAGACCTAGTCTCTAAGCAGATGACAGATCATGGCCATACAGTCAATAACAAGCTCGCTGTGTCCATAGTCCCTCGAGAATGCCTAAGATACGCCCAATCTAACCCCTCGGGAACCCGTAGCTGCTAACTTTTCCCCAACCCCCAATGACTTCGATTATACCAACTCCTTGGAACACTCATAGATCAACGGCGCGTCGGATGCTTGTTTGGCCGATACTGTATGGAGCTGGGGTAACATGGCTGGGATGGCAAGCGATTCTTCTTGTCTGCTGGTGGCGGAGTGCTTCGTTGGTTCTTCGCTACCCGGGCTTTCTTATCGACTCGCTTCACAGCTTGTCGATTTAGACGGCCGAGTCTTCTGTTGAAGTCTTGGCCATCCTGGCGGGCACGTGCCTTTTCTTCTGTATGTCTCTGCACTGCGTATGACAGCGGCTGGTCTATCGCGCCTGCCGGCACGCTCATGTCGGGTCGGGCGGCCATCTTGTTGGCGATGTTGAGATGCTGACGATGGCGGCGGCTTAGAATGTCTCTCGGAGCCGACTGCGACCATAGTATTGAGCTTGCAGACTCCCCGAACTGGACATTCAGGAGGGCTGCAGTCCGCCGCGTACGCAATTCTTCAGGAGTGATATCCATATTCATCGCTACCACGTTCTTCGTCGTCAGAGGCATATAGACCGGGGCTGAAAGTTCAGTTCGGTCGTCCACTGATTTATGAACAGTCGGTTCTGGTTGAGGAGCCACGAATGACCCTTTTACTGCAGGTGGTGAGCCAATCGTTCCTGTTGGAAGTAGACTGTAGATGAACGAGGATTACCTACCAACTGGCTCTGGTTCTCTGCCTATCACTCCAGTAAAAGTCGGATATTGTAATTCGAGCCACTTCGCAATGTAAGCTGGCTGCAACGCGGGTTGCTGTATAATCGCTGGAGCTTCGCCAGGTATCTCATGTGATGTCACTACAAGCGGATCGTATCAGTCATGTCGTTAAGCAATGCCTTTAAACTAGGGGATACAATTATGTGAATCTGTAATGTCACACTGGTTTGGTGGATTGTGAGGAGCCAAACCAGGCCTCTTGGCTCCGACAGCAGCTTCATGGCGGCCTCCGTACGTTAACATGTGCATGATATGAAAGAGAGATGCTAATTTACGCGTAGGAATTCGTAGCAGGTACTCACTACTCAGATCCTCTTCCAACGCTAGATTCAGTCCTCGCTTAGATTCTTCCGGCGGCATGGCAGCACCATTAAAACCAGCATTGGTCTCTGCTTTAATTTTATCAGCCAAAGTCTCTAATCTGAATACTTAGGTCTGTGAACAGGTCCTCACCGTCTGCTTCCTCCTTAATTGAGACTTCCGAGGTCAAGTCGATCACTCCTAATAGCCGCTCCTTGTGTTCTATTGATTGAACCATGGTAAAGACGAGTGACAGAACAGCGTTGTGAATGGTAGGATGGCACAATTGAACTCTAAATGCGCGTTTGTATGCTTAGACTATGATGGATGCCTTGGATTCTGCTGGATTTCGACGCTCTCGGGGATGGGGGTGCCATTGAAACAAGAGTGTTGTTGAAAGGATTCGACTACTCCACTTTTTGTTACAATACAATTTAGGCAAGCGAACTGGTGGGCAACATATTACCCTTCCTGATGGCGTTCTGGCATCTTCAATTTAATTTAATCTCACAAATTGTACTTAGCTTGATTTGAGTCTGCCGGCCATCTCATCCTGGCAAATGCGAATGCCCTCATTCCGAAGTCTGGATCTAGGGTTCAAAGCTTCGCTCGTCTTCCATCTTGATATTACAACCTCCTCCATGATCTAAAATCACCGGAAAGTGAACCGAGGTATAACAGAGGTGTAAATTATGCCCAGCAGACCTTATTCTATAGAGAAAGGAGATTTACAGAGGGATGCAAAATTCCAGCAGCTTTGGAGACCTGCAGATAACGAGTAGGCCCGTCGCGGAAAGCTCTCCAGATTAGCCAATATTCTCGTAAGCTTTGAAGTATTGCAGGGAAATCTGCCGAGGATCAACATGGTGGAGCCCTGGCAGGTGAATGAACAGATTTGGTTCCGAATTAGGTTTAGCGCATAATTTAGCGCCATAGCTCGGTTATAAATATTCGGCTGCCGCACAATATTTTCTTTCCCTCTTCATACTCGCTAGGCATGGGTTGCGGAGCTGACCGTTTTTTCCGCTCAGTAATTCCCACATGCCGGACCCAGAAAGAGCAGAGGGAGAGAGACCCCTCAAGGCGACGCCGGTTTTATCTGCGGATTCAACCTGGCCAGTTGCTGGTTGTAAGGCATGGGTTGCGGAGCTGACCGTTCGCGCTCAGTAATTCCCACATGCCGGACTCAGAAAGAGCAGAGGGAGAGAGACCCCTCAAAGCGACGCCGGTTCTATCTTCGGATTCAACCTGGCCAGTTGCTGGTTGTTAGGCATGGGTTGCGGGACTGACCGTTTCCGCTCAGTATTCCCACATGCCGGACTCAGAAAGAGCTGTGGGTAATTGTACCCACACAGCAACGTCCTGCAGGTGTCATCTTCGGAGAGACCTCATGGTTGCTATCGTCCAGCTTGCTGGCAATCTTTGGAATCTGTTGATGCTTTTGCATCGCTTTCACGTCCTCGGTCTTACACTACCACCGAGTGACGCTGGTAATCTTTGGAATCTGTCGATGCTTTTGCATCGCTTTCACGTCCTCGGTCTTACACTATCACCGAGTGACGCTGGCAATTTTTGGAACCTGTTGATGCTTCTGCATCACTTCTGTGTCCTCGGTCTTACACTACCATCGAGTGATGCACACCTCTCACTCTGTGAGTTGGTATTTGGCAATCTTTGGGACTTGTTGATGCTTCTGCATCACTTCTGTGTCCTCGGTCTTACGCTACCACCGAGTGATGTACGTCTCTCACTCTGTGAGTTGGTATTTGGCAATTTTTGGAAATTGTTGATGCTTTTGCATCCCTTCTGCGTCCTCGATCTTACACTATCATCGAGCGATGCACACCTCTCACTCTGTGAGTTGGTATTTGGCAATCTTTGGAACCTATTAATTCCTTTGCACCACTTTCGCGTTCTTGGTCTTACACTACCACCGAGCGATGCACGACTTCTCCTTCTCGCCAGTGCTACAATTCAAGCTGTGGTGTTGACAAAGACACCCACCAGTAACATACAAGAAGTTTTCCAAGGAACGAGCAGGAGACCTACGTCACGAATACGGAGGCGAAGGATTGCAACGATCGGCACCCTAGATCAAGTGTGTTGAACGCTCTAGATATGCCTTGCGGGTCTCACAAGGGGCACAATCTTGTAGTAGCAAGACCGTTACCGAGCTGTAACACTGACCAGTAAGAGAACAAAGATACCTCCCCCTAGTACGCATTATCGCTGACAATTACTACATTGGTATCAATATCCATGGATCGGCTGTACCTGTACCCTCTGATTCTTCTTTCAGCCATCGAAAACACTTAGCGACAAGCTCCTCCAGCTATGAGAGCTTCAGCCGCCCTGTTATGCGCAGGAATGCTCGTGCTCCTAAACAATCGGCGACGGGAGGTTATGGTATCTAAGCAAGGTCGAGACTATTTCCATGGCTGGTCATTGGATGGAGTTTTAGAAAAGCTTGAATTACAATCCTTTATCTGCGTCTTTTAGATTATAATTTCATGGGTTCTCAGTTACCAGGGTCAAGTGCTCTTGTCTGGGCGGCACGAATAGTGTTAGCAGGCTGGAGAGACCTGATAGAGTTTTATCTTCGCCTAACTAAGCATGGTTTAGCCCCTTTGTCCTTTTCCAGCCACGTGCATTGGTAAACTTTGAGAAATTATCAAACACAAAGACAAAAGGGGAGCTTCACGCTTCGTGATGGGCTTGCCAGATCTTAGTCAGAGAGTACGCTTGGAACAAATGGCTTGCATGAGTTACAGCTGTTCTATAATTGATTGCCCAGGTGATCAGTGCCCGCTTAGGAAATCGCTCTTGAGCCATCTCCATGAAATCGCAAGCTCATGAAAGAACAGGCAAATTTTGACAGTACGCTTAGGAGTCAATGGTCCAGAATCGTGGGGTGCTCTATCGCTGACGTCGCTGCCCGCCCCTCTGGTTGTTGCTTCCGCTTCTCCCTTGTTCCATGTTCCTACGCCTCATCTCCTCTCGTTCGCGCTGCATTCGTTCAGGGAAGCCGGGTTCACGATCCTCGAATGCTATCCACGGTCCGAAATGGTAGTCGACAAGCGATGACATTCCTGGACGTGAAGGCTGCTGAAATCCGTAGGTTGACGAAGCTTGGGCCCCGTCGGCGTCATTATCCCTTGGCTGCCGCTCGCCTTTATTGAGCGATATTTTCTTATTTGTGATAGGATCGCGCCTTCTCTGCTGGGTGGGCGGCGGCGTTGTAACGTAATTGCGGGAAGTCGCCTCTGTGAAGGACCTCCCTCTATCTGATGGGGACCCAAGTTCATAACCAACAGAACTTCGACCGTGCCGAGAGGGTTGCACACGTTGACGGGGAAGTTCGCGCTTAGGAGACCGTTGACGGTAGCTTTCAGATACCCCCATGGCCGCGCGGGCACGACTATCCGTTCTCGCGTCTTGCTTTGAAGGCGAGCGTGAACATCTTCTGGAACCCTGGGCACCCCTATCCTTGATTTGTGCAGCAAGGGGATAAGACGCGCGTTTTTGCTTGGCCGATGTTTCAGGTTCAGCGTCTACGTCGTGGGTTGCTCGTGCCTCTCTGGTATCTGGGAGAGCTTTCGCGACGCTTGCACGAGCAACACCGCCTTTTGAGCAGATTGGGCAGTCTATAAGCCGTATATTGTACTTCTCCTCGTAGGAGCTGTAGTCGAAGCCGCATAGGCGGCACCCAGCCTTAGTCACAACCACCTCAGGCGACTCAGTCCTGACTTTACGTGAAGGCGCGCCTTTGCTCGCTGTAGGTGCTGCACCTATCTTTCCAAAACTGGGAATTTCTTCCGCACGCTGCTTCGGTACAGAATGCTTTGGTAGACGCTGCTCAGACAGAAGCTGATCTGGCAGAGATTGCTCGTGTAAAGGCTGCTTCGGTAGATCTTGGTTTGGTGGAGGCTGACGAGGTGAGGGCTGCATGATTGGAGCGAACATGGATGGAAACAGCATGAATTGAGGCAGCACACGCTCAAGAGCTGCAAGTACTTCAGCATGTATTTCTATGCCATTTTGCAGGCGATACCAGAGCATCGGAAAGTTGAATGCTGGAGGGACGGCTGGCTGGGTCAAGCGCAGATCCTGCTCGGGCACAGTAAGTTGGAACGATCCATGCTGCGCGGTACTGGGCATTGTTTGTGGGGCTTGGCCTGACGGAAACGTAGCTACAGATGCTCGAGAGTTTCCTTCTATATATTGGATTGGTGTGTGCTCGCCAGGGCCGAAACTGGTGAATGGCGCGACAGTCTCTGCGGCAGATGTCAGGTACTGCTGATGGTTTGTGGCTGGGAACGCGTGATCGCTCCTCGTGTGGCTGCCTTGTCCTGTGTGTATTACCCCCTGATTCAACCTCATCAGAATATCACGTAATTCTGGGTTGGAAGCCTCGTATGCGTAAGGCGTCCACGTTGGCAAGGACCTTGGCTGCTCGATCGTAGGTATCTGGAATCCGCGGTACTGCAGCGACGAAGGACCTATACAGCATAAGGGAAGAGCTGTCACGAAGTGCTCCCGACTTACTACCTCCCGCGGACACTGGACCAAGGCCCGGTGGTTGGTCAGCGTGCTCTTGATTGACTTCATCCGTCTGCTTGGATCCCAACCCAAGACCTTGTGACGTCCAAGGCTGCTGGCCATGGGTTTCCTTGTCGTCTTCGAGGACGAGTCTAAGACTTGAAGGCTCCGGCTCTTTCGGTTCATCTTCAAAAGCCAACCCAAGGCCTGCCAGACGCAAAAAACCTTTTCGATCGAGCTATATGCTATCAGTACTAAATAGGAGACGCCCTTTCCACGTTCACTCACAGTGCGCGGTACTATTCTCTGCTTCTCAACCGTATCTTCGGTGGCACGATCTCCTATCGCTTGGTAAGCAAGAGTCAGGTTTTGAAAACGGCTTTCTTTACGAGAGTCTGGCATGGCTTGGCTCTTGGATCCCCGACGCCTTTGACGACCACTGGTACTCGGAGTCTTTGATTTCAAGGACTGGAAGCTCTGAAACCCAAGGGTGTTGAGGCTCGATGCTCCTGCCGACCACGGTCGAGACAAGTACGACCCGACCCGCAACGAACAATGCTCTAACGAAGCTGTTGGGGTGGCGGTTTGCAGCTCTCGGTACTCCCTGATGAAGTCACGGACTTGCAGCTGGTTTTGAAATAGACGGTCGAGCAAAATGGAAGTCGATGGCGCTGGTTGTGAACAACCTTTGATGTTCGGACCTACCTTTAATTCTCCATCAAGCTCGTCGTTCTGTCTGTGTTGTGTTATCTCCGAGCGCAGAGTGTTGAAGGGAGAGGTTGCGTTTTCTCCACTAGCCGAGCGCGAATCCCAGGTCGGGTCGAGATCTTTTTCTTTGATGAGCTCCAGAAATCGTCTTGACGAACTGAAATAGCTCGGAGCTGGTGTTGCATTTTCAATCACGGGCAAGGATTCAATCATAAAAACAATACTCTACTTCAAAGACACTCCATTTTCCAAGAGTTCGCACAATTGAAACTCGACCATACAGATGCAGCCCATAATCGCGCCAGTGGTATCTTCCATCCTGCACGAGCCCGATGCCCTCCTTACCGTTGACGCCTTACTAAGAGCAGAACAGCCCTTAACGATAATCATTCGATCTGGGGCCTCGTGCGCCGGTATCAAATGAGTCGCTGAGAGTACCTTTTTCAGTCCTTAATTAAGGCTTAATCAGCACTAGCCCCGACCCTCGCCGCCTCAGCAGCAGCAGCATCTATCATGGCCTGGAAGGCGGGAGTCACTTCGTTATTGTAAGTGGGAAATATGCTGATTTCAGGGGGGTATTGTTGCTGGTAGCCTTGCTGCTGGCCGTTGAAGAGCTCTGCCTTGGCCACCATACTGTCCGAATTCAAGTCGTTGTCTCCGTTCGACTCGCCGTCAGCGTCTTCCATCTCAGCATCGTGATTGTCAGCCCCTCCTTGAGCAGCTTCATGTACTCCAGCGAGCGTCATTACGCCCTCTACATGCGCTCGTTCCTCCCTATCTTTCTCCTTCTCCTTTGCTTCGTGTTTGGCTGCTTGGGCTGGCGCTCTGGTCTTGAGCTCGCCTGTCACACATTGGAGATAGTAAGGGACTTCAATACCGCTTTTCAGGAAAAATAATTTGAGATTCCTAGCTTTATCCTTGAGTTGGACCTGATTGCGGTCCTTGAGTATCTCGTTGATCGTTCCTCCCGGTCCGAACATTGCAAGGATTTGACTCCAGTGTGGGCCCTTGACTCGATCAAGACCAGCCATAAGTGCGTTCTCCTCCTCAGTAGACCAGGGACGCCGTTGGCTTGGAGTTCCAGCTCGTCGGTTTTTTGGCGAGGCTTTGGCGGTAGCCGCTTGGCGCGCTCGCTCGTACAGGACCTGCGTCGGCGCTGATTGCGTTGGAAAGGGTATAGCTGGTTGATCACCATAGAACTGCTGCTGTATGTTCATGTCTATAGGAGTTTGATTGAACGGTGGCTGAAGATTGTGGCTGGGTGGAAAGTGGCCTTGATTCAAGAACACGTGCGGAGGTGGTTGCGGTGGTCGATGCTCGAAATGGTATTGCATGCCTTGGGGAGGCCTATATTGGGCTGAACCGTTCTGCATGCCATTCGGCATCGGATCTGCCTGTGTGCTCCCGTGTGAGCCATTCTGCTGTCTACTTCGATCCTCCACCAGGGGCGGAACGGATATGCCTTGCCGATAGCCAAAGCCTTGTCTGGCGCCGTTCGCTGCAAGTATTGCTTGAGCAGTCAGGCTATTTTTTGCGGCGGACACCAGCCTAGTGTCGTTGCCATTCGACTTTGGAGAGTGTGGATCCTCTGCTGGATCAGCGTCTTGACCCTTTTGATCGATTCCATCGGAATGGCCTTCGTGGCTTTTCGGCTGGTAGAATTTTGGCGCCCGACCCGATCCATTGTTTTTGTGCATCTAAACTCGAGATAAGTGCAAACTCGGTAATCCGGAGATTGAGGCCTACAGGTACACCGACCAGCGACTCAAAGTTTCTGCTTACATATGCGCTGATGTCTCGGAGGAAATCCTCCCAGACGTACTTTTGCGTCAACAAAGTCATACATTGATCTGAGCTTGCCTCCTCCAGCAAAGCCTTACTTCGATTACGTGCTCGTTGAAGAAAGTCGGCCTCGCTTGGCACAAGTTGTCGGGCGACGGACGCAGTACCGGCTTTGCGCTGCAAAAGTCGCTCTTCCAGGTCTGCCGGGAATAGGTCTTCAAGGAGTTCCTCTCTATGTCGCTGGCCGTATGATTGAGCAGAGATGAAGGCTTGTGTTTTGAGCTCCAGAAATAGTTGAGCTTGGCTTTTGAGGAGCCGGTTGCCGTCGCCAACAAACGTGTCCAGGAAGAATTCGTTGAGGTGATAGAAGCCAACGTCTTGACTGCCAAATACACTTGATACGAACGTAGCAAGGTTGGCCTTGCGGATGATATCGACATGGGCCGGATCCGAGAGGCCTAATTCATGTGGCAGGAGAAAGGGTTCATGGATCGAGTAGACCTTTTTCGTATGGTCGAACAAAGATTTAAGGGTATTGTATGCTTGTCCAGCTTCAGAGTCCGGGTCGGTTGTGATTGCGAGGACCTCTTGAAACGTTGATTTTGCCAATGTGTTGAGCAATTGTATCGCCTGATGGGGTCAGTCCTCGCACGCAAAGTTGGCCTCAACATAACGTACCAGATTATCCAGGATAGGCAAACTTTGGATTTTAAGATGCATGCTAGCACCCAAAGGTAGAAAGCTTTCCGTATCCACAATGCCTAATTCATTAAGGCCATGCGCTGCGTAGTGATTATCGATTGTCTCACCATGGTTAATGATGTTCGATATCACGGTAGCAAGATCTGGATTGGCTTCTGTCTCAGTGTTAGACCTAGCCATGCTTGATGGTCTCTCTACCGATGTATGAAGCCCATTGCGCACCTGTCAACAAATCTTGGCCAGACACTCCAGTGATGCCATTTTGTCCAAACTCTTCCCGAGACTGCTGTATTGACAGTCCACTAACGGCCGGTATATGTGTCCCTCCATTCGTAAGCTGCGGATCAATCGGCGCATCTTGATGTTGCGGCGAAGGGAGAAGGGGGTCTTCATGTAGGGCCCCGCCTATCGGTTTTTCCTGTTCATCAACGGGAGAGTCCTTTCTCCGACTCCGTCGCTTTGAGAAGGATACTCGATCGTCAATAGTGGTCGATTCTGTGCGGCGCCGTTTTCGCAGCCGCGACCCTACAGTTTCTCCGCCGCTACCGCTTCGAGTGTCTTCGCCGGCGTCATGGGAAGCTTCCTGGGCTAGAACATTGAAGTTTTAGTATGCTGGCTTAGTAATACGGACACCAAGATCGACGATAGTAGGACATTCAAGCAGGAATCGCTGAAGGCGGTCTAGAAAAGGATAATGTGAAGCATAGGTGCTAACCTGGAGTTCTGTTTCCGCCAAACAGCTGTGCTTCCCTTGGTTTCGGAGAGTCCCTGCGAGAAGCAGACTGCTTACCACGCGTAGTCACCATCTGAAATACCAGACTAAGCTACTTGTAGTGGTCTTCGCTGTGACCGAAAGGGCCGGCATTTAATGGACGCCCTCGATGCCCTAATACATTCTACCCTAAGACACCAAAAGGGCTTAGCTCGGTGAGCCGCAAAAGCTCAGTCACGTGTCTAGCTTACTCCCTTTCAATCTACCTTACTTTAGCCGAGGCGTACACGACTGATCTTTTCAACGCTCGTGCGGCTCGTACTTTGACAGATCACCGCAACAATCCTTCACGAAGAACACACTCCGAGTCAGAATGCTAACGAATCGACAGATGGAGAAGCGAGCAGATCCTGCCTTCTGCGCCCGAACTTATCGGTCTGCTTGTGCTCCCAGACGATCGATGGGATGGAAGTCTAAGCATATCAACATCCGGCCAGAGCAGGCGCTACATGAAGGCGTGGATGCTGCATTGGGATACTCTTTGATTGGACCCTTTTGTTGTTCTTGTAGCTTGTCAGTCATCCGGTGACGATTCACTGCAGCTGACCCTACCACTCGATAGTCTAGGCTACCTGCTTACCTCCCTACTCAATCTATTGGTGTCGTATGGAATTGATCAGCAGGAGATTCGTCACTTGCCAGGGTGATAGCAATTTTGTGGGCGAGCATTTTCTTGCTATAGGAAATAAGGTGCCGAACATATCAAGCTAAGTATTTCAGCCTCGCCTGATACAAGGCGCTGCCTGCAGAGATCGGGTTGCACTTGCCTGGCAAGTATGAGGTTCTCATTAGCTTTTATCCCGATCGGCACATCTGACACCAGCTTTACTTCCATTGCATCTCCCGTTCGATAGACTACATGTACTGTGGCAATGACTGAGGACACTGCCATCGCTCGCTGCTGTCTGATAGACCGTTGCCTTCAAGAGCTCTAATTCAATCAAGAAAAGAATCGATCTATTCTAGCTGCGAAGCGTCAGAAAGAATTCCTAGTAATCTCTACAAGTAGGTCAAGAAGAGACGCCTATCCATATGCTCTACATTGCATCAGTAAAGAAAGCCCTTTGATCCCTTCTAGGAAAGCAGCTCGTAGCCATGGCACTTGTGCATATGTCGGGCCTTGCTCCTCTTTAACTTCCTCAATGGAACAAAGAGCAACAGACGGTTGTTGAGATGTCTAGAAGGAAGTCTGGTCCTGATCAAAGGGACTGCTCAGATCGTCCTTGCCAGAATAGTGAGCCCTGGAATATGACACTAAGAACGACGCTAAGGGCTGAAATAAACGACTCCAAGATCTTCCATCCAAACGTTTACCTTACTTCATTAATCAGACAATCCGCGTCTATCTTGTTTGTGCCTTTGCTTTCAACACGCGTCAAATACTGTTCGCTTGAGTTGCTTGTACAACATCCTCGCCGCAGATCGTTGAGCTAGCGAGGGTTGGGTATCTGTAAGTCCACAATCTTCCTTACACAATCAAGCACCGACACTTCTACTTCATCCACCAATCTTTCCACTCCAGTATCATGGCTGGCTCAGCAGCAGGCTCAGCCAGCTCTATGGCGTGGACGATCGTAGGCTCCACAGAGTCAGAATCGTGGAGTGATATCGAAGTTACACAGGCTAAGGGTTCTGATACTGACGCGCCCGACATAGCTACAAGCCTCGAGCCGGATTTCGAATCATTCGATATCGTGGAGGACTTCGATGCTATGGCACTGTCCGCTACGGCTCCGGAGCCTACCACTCAACCGAGCTCCAAGGTGACAGACTGGGTAGAGAAACAAGCGCTGGAAGATCGTGCGCCCGACACTTCAGATGCACCGACTTTTGCAGAGACGATCATTAAGTCCTCCTCGGCTGGGATCCTGGGGTTGAGAAGATACGATATCGTTACCCTGCTTCAACTTAGGTACACAAGCAACCTGGCTAATGTCGAGCTGCGAATTCATCCGTCTGCGTTGCAAGGTAAGATAGTTTTATTCCTCTAGCATGGCCAACACCCTTCTGGGATCCATCTAGGGGCTTTTACTTGCCACTCTTTCATTTCCTAGTAGCTTAGTACTGCACGGTAGCCTTTTCAGAGATTCTTCTGTGTATCTTTCCACGATCGATAGATGCCAATATCTTCGCTCGAGCGTTTACGAGACGCTAACGGTTTCTATAGAGCAGATCTTCAAGCTTACGCCCTGCAATTCCTTCTCAAGGACACAGCGTCGCTCCCGTGGTCTCTCCGACGTGTCGCTTAATTCTCTCCGTTCGATCTCCGAGGAAGAACTCATGCACCGCAAATCGCGACCTGCTCGTCAGCCTATTGCTCCACCATTGAACTTCAATGAAGCTCTCCGGCTCAATTTCGTCAACCGCTTTCCACGACGCCAACCATGTTCACCACCCAGCAGTTCGCTTGCCCAACAACACGATGGGTTCGCACGCTTTCTGAAAGAGCATGCGTCTCCGCCCCATCAACGAGTCACGGCTGGAGGTCGGATCGTCCCGGCTGCTGGGCCACCACCTGTATTCAACGTTGAGTCTCTGCGCGCACCTACATCGGGTTCTGGTACGCAGGAGCTGTCAGCGACCCCACAAGAGCTCCGCCAGGGCTCGGTTGCAGAGGAGAGGTTCAGACACACCGTTGCCGCAGCTGCAAACAATGCTCTATCAAACGCACCCGAGAATACTCTTCTGGAAGTCCAACACTCTAGCCGAGCTCAGCAAGCTATTGCGGGCGTTCAAGCCGATGTGTTGAAAGGGAACCAGTCGAATGGTCAGCTTCAACTACAAGTCGACTCAGCGCCTCATGTTCCTTTCGGAAGTAGCCCTTTTGTGCTTGCAGACGGAAGTAATGTGGTCATCCAGAACGGGCACCCATATAGAGTGTACTGGAACGGGTTTCAGACAGTGACTGAGCCTATGATCGTTTCGTTTGCCGCAGTGCCAAGCTCTTTGCCCACAAACCTTCATTCAGCAGGCTTCGCTCCACAGTACAGTATTGCTAATCCTTATGCAAACACAGCGGTCGTACCTCTCACAATGTTCAATACAGCAAACGGGGAGGATGCTCAACCTCCACAACCCAACCAGCAACTACCAGATCATGCCTTGGAGCGTCTGCAGGAGACTTTCCGCTACGAACTCAAAAAACTCGACAAGCACATCGCATTGCGCTCACACTCGTTCTCAGCATTTGAGCACAATTCTTATGTGGCGCAGCGAAAGCACCTAGTCGAACAGATGGATTACATCCGAGTGAGCCGTCGAAGTGCTACCCGTTCAAGCTCGAACACCATGGCAACGAACCAAGTTCATCTCAACTCCACTTCCAACGCTTTGACACACGGCTACAATGTCACTCATCGGGCTGGCATGCAATTCAACCCTGCTTCGCAAGACCCTAGAGTCATAGGCATTCCTGTCAATTTTGATGCCTACGGATCAGTGACTGGTCCGCCATGGAATGCCTTGGTCAACGGGGTCACGAAGGCTGCATCTGCCACTGCGCCGACAACAGAGCCGCAACAGAAAACCCCGCCACCGAAGAAAGGCCTAGGAGCTAGCAGCATCCTATCGCCAGACGCTCCACCGTTCATTCCATCTAGTATGCAGAAAACTACGGCACGAAAGGTAGAGACTTGTTTTCTAGACGATCAACGCCAGAATGACTCGGCAAACGTGGCTATACCGTCATCGGTAAAGGCACCCCAAATAAGCTATGGCGACCCCTTGGTTGTTACCAAGACCCAGAAGGCAGTCTCAACCCCTAGTGTCGAGAAGGACAGCCAGACGACGTATCAAGACTCAAGCAATGATCTGCGGTCTTATGGCAGATCTAGAATGTCAGGATCAGGGAGTGCAATGTACGATCTTGTCCCGGTGGTACACCAGGCGGATATTGCTTACGTGGAAAACCTTGGCTTGAACCCTATGCAAGATTTTAAGCTGTACTGCTCCACGACAACAGACTTTCAAGAAGTCATTCGCCGCGTCCGTGAACAAGCACGTCTGTACGGCTGTAAGGGCGGTCAAAGCAAAGACCCTGAATTTGACGCCGAGCAAGACATCCGATGGGCCATGGCTGACTCTACCCCTATCCCTTTGCCAAAGAAGTTGCCCGACCATATCGCAAACCCACGTCCTTGGAATTGGAACGATAGCGCTTTCAATGTTCGCGCTGATAGGTCAGACCTGAGATCTCGAAAATCAACAGCACCTACCACTTATGTAGGGAAAGCCCAACCTCAGACTGAAGTCTTGGAAGCTGGGGCGTACAACAACGAGGTTTTTCATGGCCAGCTAGTTCAGGAGACAGATTTGCGAGCGATAGCCAGAGTTGGTTCTAATCCGATGACGCATGCTAGCCCAGAGCCAAGCGTAAATACCGACCCCAAGGATGGAATCAGCGAGTCAATAAAGCTCGAATCATCCGCGATTCCACGTATAGTCTTGGGGGACCTTTCGCCCAACAATCAAGCTGCTGCTGCAACTTCAGACAGTGGCAGCGGACAGACTAGCGTCGACGCGGCGGAATCAGCCCCTGGAATTGCTCTTGAGGACGATCCGATGTTCTGGCGCAAAGTATACGAGACAAAGGCTGCCGGGTGGGAAAACGAAGGTCCAGTTCCTTATCTCCAAAACCACAAGCCAACTAGACGCTACGCTCGCCTAGCCGACATCGATAACGACACCAAACCACGAAGTGGCACTGTCAACCCCACATATGTGAAGGATCATGCAGCCGCTGTATCCGAACGGGATAAGATATGTTTCACGCTCACTGGTGCTCAGACCGGTAATCAGAAGAATTCTGCGGAAGAGTGGACAAAGGAAAATCAGGATGCAGTCAACGCCGCCTATGTTCTTTACGAACCACTTCCCACTCCTAAAGGTTGGGAGGATAGACCTCTGCCGCCAGAAATATTGAGCAAGATACCATTCAAGCTCGAGGATTGGCAAAAGTATATTTCCAATTTCCATAATCAAAGGAATCAACTAATAGCGAATACCAGGAGGCCCCCTAATAACCCGCAGGTCCATTTTCCAGACGGACAGCAATACAGACCCTCGACTACGGAAGCGAATGTAGCCATGGCGAGCAGCTCAGATCCTCGACCGCTGGGTTATAACGAGTACAAACCCGTCAGCGTTCCTACGTAAGCTCACTATCATGAAGGAGTTTGAGGGTTTAAGCTAACATGACTCTGTCGAAAAGTGGTTCGATGAGCACCGCTCCTCATTCCTTCCTTCGCGATATGCTAAAGACATCACGCTTCTCACCGAACAGCTTCGGCCAGCAGAAGTCTACCGAGCCTGTGACCGGTCGGAACGTGTCTTTCGGAGAAGCTTCCAGCTTGCCTGCGAACAAAGAAAACCTCAGGTCCAGCATGCGTTCTAGCAGTCAGGCGAGTTACACTAATAATCATGACATCGGCAAGAGTAATGCGCACCACTCGAGCCAAGCTGCTCGTCTCAGTAAAGCTCAATCCTTAGTTGCACCGTCCTCCCAACACGCCCAAGGCTACCTGCCACAGTATCAGGGTCTCGGGAATCCTCAAATATCGGACTATTACGTACGCTATCACACTCCTCAGCCATACGGCAAGGTGCAAGGAAGCTACTTCGGTACCTCGCGCCCCAACCCCGCTCCATACTCTTCTCGTCGTTATCCGCCACAGTATGACGGCGGTGCTGACTCTCCTCCGCGTCTCACTAAAGACCGTTCTGAAGGAGACGACGGTGTAGACGGCATGAAGGGAACCGAACTCAATCCCCAGGCCTTCCAAATCGACAATGGAAAACTTCCAGCCGGCCATAGCTACGCCGTCGATCGTCTCTTCCAGACCATAGCCGAAGCAGAACGCAAGGAGAAGGATAAGTACGAACAGAAGGCATCCAAGCGCACCTAAGCAAAGTCCAGTGTACCCGTCGAAGACCAGGTTACAGGAGAGCGGGCTAGAGAAGGCTCAAGCCTCCAATCGCTGCGCTGGTCAGAAGTTTCTCTTTGTTGCCACTATTTTCAACCCCTTTTCTTTCAAATTGAATCAATGCCGCGTGATCCACGATATCACTCGGATTGTATCTGTTAGCCTGTATTGGCCATGTTCGAGCGAGAGGCATTAGACTGACACCGGCCTTTATTTCATTCGTCCTGTTCAAGTCCACAGTGATTTGCAGCAATGTTTTATGAAAATGGGGAGAAAACTTTAGAAAACAGCCGAGAAGGGCGTTCAATGACATACACTTTAGCAAAGTAGATAGACACACTACAATGATCACACCAAAAACAAACCCTACACGTGACGGTGAATGGGGCAGCAAGAATTCGAGGGAGCCCTGGACCCAAGTTTCGCGTTCAAACCATCAACTCTCTGCTTCCAGAATACGTATCACAGAAAGGACCAATCATCTCATCCCCACAAAATTTTGCGAAGGTTGGAGGTACCTACTGTTCACCTAGTAGGCTACATGTAATGTATTCATTCTGTAACGGGCGGACAGACGAGCCTAGGTAAGGTAGGCTTCTGTGTCGCTCCCAGGACTTGGCCAAACAGCCATACTCCGTGCATTATTTACCACTCGTTCAAAAGCTGATGTCCGATATAGCAAGGGTATCGGGACACAACGATCATGGCATGCACGTCACGGCTGTTTTCGAGCAGAGCTGGGTGGCTGTCGTTCTCCAAGAGCTCAGCTCACACGATAGTCCGTCTACGCAGCACTGACCGCCTACTCTTGCGAGGTTATGGATCGCCGTCCAATAAGAACGACGAGCGGCGGCGCATCTAGAGCAGGCCGCTTTGGAGGCCTTGCTCGTCCACCAATTGCAGCGCTTCCCAGCTAGCGGGCTACTGCAATGCACGTTGGCTGATCTGGCGTCGAACAGGCAGGGATGTGGCACACCGGCACGCGCGAGGATCCTACTAGTCACTTTGTGCGTGAGCTGGCTTGCTGTGACTGGGAGCTGAAAGGCTGCATGCGCATAGGCTGGTACGGTCCGACGCTGAATACAGTAAGGGACCAATGGCGGCAACGGGCGATGGAGGAGGGAGGTATTGCGGTGAAGGAGATATCCAACACGACAGGTTCACTTTGTTCCGTCTACTTCGTGGGATGCGCTGGACTTCTGGAAGTCTGGCTGTCGCTTCTACTGAAAATTCTCCGAGATCAGCGAATCAACTACGTTGCGATCGCCTGCCGTTTTCGCGCAAGCTCCGACGTTTGATTGCTCTACAAGGTTTAGCCAGGGTCAGGGAGCTTCGGGAAGGGACAGTTGGAATCTGGCGCGAAGTATGGTTAGGGTACGGGAGGAGGCACACGAGCATCCCAAAGGATACATATCACTTCCCTTGCCGCCGACCAGCACACCCCCGAACGTCGCCGACGACAAGGCTGCCTGGTGATGGAGGGTGGCAGAGGAGGAATCGTTCGCACGGTGCGCCGCCACTGTTACAGAATGTAGCAGCCGTGCGACAAACAGCACTGTCCCCGTCGGCTCGTTACACTTGAACAGCAAGCCTTCATCACGAAGTGAATCGATTCAATGTTGGTATGTCTCGGGGAAGAACTGGTCTAGCTGACGGTAAGCTGCAGCAACAAATGCTCAGCTCCATCTCCTTGCGCTTCCAGTCCGGACTCTCGTAAGGTATGTAATCAATAATCTAGATGCTGCTGACACACACAGAGCGACTGTGCGCTTCTCGAAGGCGCTGGCTGCTACGAGCACGACGGAAAATACAAGTACTCTTGTCTTCGCCACAGAGCTTCTTGCATCATACCGCAGTGACCTTAAATGGCATTGGTAGAAAGGAGGGGCCTGGCCAGAGTATAGGGCAGCCATACTGGATATGACGGCCCAAACAACTGGATTTCGCTTAGGCGACAAGTCACAGACCACCAGTTTCTGCGCAAATTGTGTAGCCCGCGAATGAGCAGTTGGGCTTTCGGTCGGCATAACGTCGAGGGACTCATCTCCTGGGATGACTCGTGTGTATTGAGCGCAGCCTGGCAAAGGAGAGGGTTCCACGGAGGAGGATTGGACGGCAGGAACAGAGGGACAGCAGACCTGGAGGGGAAATAAGAATAGAGTTGTACAAGTTACTTCTACAAGGCCCCCCTGAGTGTTTTGCTGCAAGCCACTAGCGCCTTACGCTAAGATTACGGAGTACCAGCGTACATACATATCCCAGCCTTCCGCCCCCATTCTCTTCCTTTCGCTCTCTACAACTGCAGTTCCTATTGCTCCAAGATTACAAAACATTCGACGTCATTTCAATTCTTCGGAACCATTCCCTGGATCTTCTATAGATCCATTTCAGATCCACCTTCGTGGATCCTTCAATTTTCGAGAGCAATTCCCACAGCCCCATATGTCAGAGAGACAGAGCCAGCTACCCTCTCCTTCCCTCTCCTACAGACGAAACAACGCTCCACCAGGGCCGACTGCTCATCGATCGAGTAACTGTACTTGTCACGATTGGGGAAAAGGGCCTTAGGGTCCCAACACATACCACTTCCGCCGCTTCCATGTGAAAAACTCGTTCCAACATGTACCAATATACCATTCCTCAACCACATCGTTACGACTATACCACTTCAGCAACTACATCTCCATCCAACTCGCCTCCGCCAGGGGAGGCCTACTATTACCGCACACAATACGCGACCCCGACACGAAAGCCGGCAAAGCAACACTCACGCCACGCGAGCTACAGCAGTCCGCGAGAGCAGCCAGCATGGTACTCGCCAGCAGGATATCCATCACCGAGCTTCTATGCAAACCTACCAGAGCACTACGCCTCGAACCAGGACCATGTGAGTAATTTCGATCGAGTCAGAGTCAGGACACGCCGTGTCTCGACGTCCGGCCACCGTGGCAGTGGTGACGCCCACATCCGAGAGACCTTGCAATCGCCGCCCCAGCGCATCATCATAGATACGTCTGACGAAGCAGAAGATTCGCCTACATACACCTACATCAAGCCGCGCACCGGCAGCCAACACAAGAAGAAGACTGCCAAAGCTGACCAGTACTTCTTCTCCCGCCAGGTTCCTGTTTATGCCAACCCTTCTGACTCACAGCCCCAGCGGTCGCGTGCTCGTCGTTCGTCGCAATCCGCCAAGTCAAGACCCACGACAACAGGACCGGCCAAACCCCCACCACCCGTTCGTGAGGCAACACCTGCGGACGCAGCCAAGGCTGGCATACCGGCTGGCTATTCGATCAAAAATTGGGATCCAGCAGAGTCACCGGTCCTAGTCCTCGGTAGCGTGTTCGACGCCAATTCGCTCGGCAAATGGATCTACGACTGGACTGTGTTCCGCAACGGCCCCGCGACACCGATATCAGAGGTCGCTGGCGACCTATGGCTGCTTCTCATCAAGCTGGCCGGCAAGATGAAGCGAGCCCAAGAGTGCGTACCCCGCATCAGGTCAAGGGACAACCTAGACATGGTAGACGATTTCATCGAGAGCGGTCACAGGCTCTGGAGCCGCCTCAAGAAGCTTCTCAAGGTGTGCGAGGAGTTCATGTGGCGAGCTGCCAAGAGAGAAGGCAGCAAAGGAGCTGTCAAGATGGGGAAGAACAGTGGCTGCGAGTTCGTGGACACCATCTTCGGACGGGACCGTGAGCTGGAAAACACAGAGAGCCTAATGCAGAGCATCCGGCTTTGGAACCATCGATTCGATGCAAATTGCGAAGACATATTGAGGCGCCCCTCGGCTGCCTAGGCGGCGGATGCTGCCTTGTTTCCTTTCTCTGGGAGTTTCGCTCGTCTTCGGCGCCTTTCCTTCCAGATACCCCTGTTGCGAAGCATTTTTACTTTTCTTCCAGTCACGCGATTACAGTTGTCAAGTTTCGATTCTTCGGAGGCTCTCTCGTCAGCGATGCATTACTACAGTGCGATGACAGTATTAGTACGGGGCAATGGCTTCGGCATTCATAAAAGTTCTCAGCGTTGCGCATTTGGTACGAGTCACATTCTTCTAGGAGGTGATATCACTTTCGTTCGGGGCGGCCTCGTTAGATGGTTTACAAAAAGTTGTTTCACGCTCGTTCGAGTCGAGCAATATACCCCTTCATTAGAGTTAGATATATATACCAAAGACTTCGCGGTCATCCCCATCATCACCATCACCTCTTGTCCTCCTGCACTGAATTCATCGGAATTTACCATACGGCTCCTTCCATGTACCGTAACTCCGCGATCCTGCAACCATAATCCTTCCAATCTTACCACCCCTGAGCCAAATCTCACCTCAGCAACGTTCCCGCACCGCACCGCACCTTTCACAGCCCTGCCACGCCGCTAACCTCCCTCCACACATCATTGGTTTCCCACAATCCGGACGGAGCACGTACCCGTCGTGCCTGTTCCTGAGACATGCAGCTCAGATGCAGCTCTCGGATCCCCCCTCCTCCGTTTGCAGCCTCGGACATACAAACCCAACCCCCTCCGTTTGAGCGTAGGGACTGTGTTGGGAAGCGTCTCCTGACTTTTGTTCTCGGATCTGCAGCTCATGGCGGTCCCAGCCCTGCAACATATGCCTGTGCTCGTACCTACTCCTCACTACATGCGCTTCCACCTCACGCCAACGCCCCCTTCCCACTGAAAGTAGAGAAAATCAAGGATCTTGGCATACCAACAACAACGACCAGAAACCTGTTTCTCCGGGACATGAAGCATGCAGTGCACGGTCCGCATGAACAGGAGACGAGATGATGCAAACAACCGAATCGGTGTCAATTGAAGCATGGGATCTTAGTGCTCGAGAGAGACCTTCCGCTTCGAGATCTACAAGGTGGGGACAACAAACTTCCCTCGGCCCCTTTTCCAGAACAGCCAAGCCAGCCCGCCGCTTCCGTCCGTGCCTGCCTGGTCCAGGAATAGCGCTCCCTGCAGGCGTTCATGCACGTTCGGTTCCGCCTGCTGCATCACATCACGGGTGCTGTTTGGGTTATGCAGAGTTTATGCACGTGGGCTGAGCGATGCGCGTGTGAATGTTTCGTGCTTCGTTTCTCTATTTATTTCTTGAGGCGGTGGATATGGGGGTTGGGTATTGGGAGGTTTGGTGTGGTGTGGTAGGTATTGTAGTTTCTAAGGCGGCGGTGGGGAGAGGCGGTGGGTGGGGGAGGGGTTCAAGTGGATAAGTGGGTTGGGCATACGGGGTTGATTGCTGGGGGATGCGATCGGGATGTGAGAGTGTGTGGGATTGGATTAGGTTGGGGGGTGTGGTGTGAGTGAGGATGGGGGGTGAGGGGTGAGAGGTGTGCGGACTTGAATAGAGGGGGTCGTGAATCAGGGGTGTTATTCATTACGAAGCTTGGGAATGGATCGAAGATGACGATCATCTGAAGGAGGAGTATCGCATGTCATGGGAAGAGGATGCGAAAGGGCAGAGGGATGTGGAAGCTGCGAAGCTTCTGCACGGAGTACGTGTGTGCGTCAACGGGTTGCCAAGATCTGAGATTCGGGGAGATCAACAAAACGAGGCGGAGGTTGTCGGGGGGCCTTCGTATGCTCTAGGCGCGCCTGCCAAGCTGAGAGAGGAACATCTTTGGACCAGCGATGAGTGTGGTTCCACAGACGGGGATACATCAGGGGCGTTGTGTGTACCATCCACGATACCGGATTATTCGCAATGGGAGCTAATGTCATCAGTCCTCAGGCTGGTGCTGCACAATGTAGATATTAAGCGGCTTGGGTTCGAGCTATGGCTTTGACGAAGTCGGGTGCTTGTCTGGTATAATGTAGACGGACAGGTGGAGGATGCTTGGCTTAGCTTACTATTTACGTGTATTAGCGCTTTCATAATGCTTGCCCGTGCTTGGCATTATTTTTAAATCTCACCCCCCACATCTTTGTATTGATCTTGTCAATAAATGTTTCGAAAAGTATTAGTTGTAGTTCTAGAGACATGATGCATTCTACAGAGATTTTGTTTGTAAGCTTTGAGACAACGTTGATCGAATTTAGTTTGCTGCAAAGTTTTTGTTATGCTTAAAGATATCAATGTAATGCCATAGCGCCACCGGCGCGCTAGCGCCTCAGGGTATGGCAGGGCACGTGATCTTGGCTGTCTATGGAAGTCTCGAATCGCACGACTTCCCTTTCTAATTAGAAAGCGAGAAGCAGGCTCGCACGTCATAACGAGTATTAGATAGAGAGAAAGCTCGTTTCTCGTTGTTCTTCAACGATTAGTCTTACTACTATCTATTTTATATAATTAAGAATAGTAATGAAAGTCTATCATATCTCACGTCTTTTATATTTTAGTGCGTCGACGAACAACAAACGCACGCATATTTTACAATTCTAATTGTTTTATTTTTCGAAAAGAAAGATGTTACGCTAGTACTTCCATAAGAAGTATTAGAGAGAATTATGCTATCGAAGAGATTTGTAAACGTCTTCAAGCAATGCAAGCAACCACTTAATAACAAGAATTGCAACTATAAACAATCTTATGTTCAATAAATCTTCATAGATGATTCAATGAATTAGAGTAACAATAAGTAAAGACTTAAGATAAGTTAAATACAATTCATAAGAGAGTCGTGTTCGAAGATCTATATACTAAAGAAGATCTTTCTTATTCGTTATGTTCATTGTCGAACATGTCGAATATTGTTCGCTTAGCTCGTTATCAAATATGTTGAACATTGTTCGTTTGTCAAGTTATCGAATAGACAAGTAGTCGTGCTTCGTACTACATGTTACGTCGTAGATTATATATCACATTGTTTCGAACTAGATTTGTAACACTATTTTTTTTCTTAAAGATTTTCGTTTCGAAAGTTAAACGTCTCTTCTATTATGTTTTGTTAACAACAAAGTTGTCTTTGTATTGCATTTGAAATCGAACGTTACAATACATTAATAAATCTTGTTTGCGAACGTTGCTTTCTCTCTAGTTATTTTTGTATTATCATGAAAGACTTTTCGTTTTATTTGAAGTGTTCGAAATGTGTTTGTACGAACAAATTGTACGTGAACATATCGTAATTTTCTCTCGATTATAATAGAAAAAATCTTTTTGTTAAGATTGTTAAAGATGAAGCTTTGTTAACAATCGTCATAATTTAATTGCTACGAAATAAGAAAATCTTAAAGAAGATCGATGCAAAAACAAGATAAAAGACACAATGTCTATTGTTAAAAATAAAAGAGTTAAATGTTCTCAAATTCTTTAATTGTTTTGTCGTAAATGCTTTTGTTAAGTCGTCTTTTATATTCTAATTATCTCTTGCTATGCTAGATAATTTTTCGAATTTTGATAAAATTTCTAGATAAAATTGTAACAATTATCAAGATTCTTCTTTAATTCTTACGTGTTTTCTAAGATAAAATATTTCTTTTACTTGATTAAATAATTTTGATTTTATTGCTTTAGAATCTTTTTCATTTCGTAGTTGCTTTCTTTTTGAGCTTTGTAATAAAATGTTTTCTATATAAACGTATTAAGATCGACTAGTTTTAACAATAGAATATAAAATATTAAAAATACTTTGACGTCTTTGAGCAAATTAAGTTCGTAACTAATTGATCTCTTTGTTTTCTTAACGAGAAACAATTTAACTTTGATATAATTTAATTTCTTGCTTAACTTTCTTGTCTTAAGATTTTTTGTAAAAAAATATATTTTATTTTCTTTCTTTGATTAAGATGTTGTTTTTCGTTTTTTGTTTTAATACTTGATCGACTTTTTTTGCATCTTAAAGATGTTATTATGTATTTTTTTCACTATTGCTATTTTTTCGATAATTAATTGAGCTAATAGATGCTTTCGCTCTTTTTTAAAAAGATTAAATTCTTTGTTATAATTGACGAAGAATAAAGTTATTTTAATGATATTCGAAATCTTTGCATTTAATACTAGTAGTGTTATAAATAAAAGTAATACTTAATTGTTGTAAATATTATTGACGTAATGTCTTAAATATTGCTTTAGACTTTAATTTATTCGCTCTATTTAATTATTTATAATCGAATAATAGATAGTAAGCATTCTAAGTCTCGTTTCTAACATTGATAGAAACGTCTTTTAATAGTTAAACGTAAAGAGCTTGTCTTTGTTACTAATTAGTTCTTTAAATATATTATAATATCGAATAAGTTAATTTAATACAATGTATTTTAGTTGTTTTGTTATAAACTTCTTTTTGCATGCAATAATATATAAGTACTTAATAAGTTTGTTAATTATTATTAGTATCGAATTATATTTATCTTTAGTTGTTAAATTCGTCAATTTAAGCAACTTAATAATAAAGTTTATCGTGACTTTATTTTATAACGATTTAGATAATTCTTAATATTAAATCTTGTTGTAGCTCGCATATGTACTATGTTTGTTTTGCTAATAGCTAAGACATCGTTTAATATATGTTTTGACAATTTGTTTTATTTAAGAAAATTAACAATGTTAACGTAAAAGTTAAAGAATTTTGATTACTTTCGAATGTTTTTGCAATAATTTATTATAATGTTTTTTTATATATTCGTTGATTTTGTTAATAAATATTTGAAGTTTATCTTTCTTAATTAGAAACTCTTTTTTGTTATCTTTAAGTATTCTTAAAGTAGCATTTAACTTGTGTTTGTTTGCTAATAGTAATTCGTTTTTATTAATCTTAAGTATGTTGTAATTAAACGATTTTTTCGTTTTTATATAATTACTTTTTTTGCTAAGTGCGTTTGCTTTGTTGTTATCTTTGTCTAATGTATATTTAGACTGGTCGCGCTGACCCGGAAATGTCACGTGCAAATGCCAAGACCTAGGTCAAAAAAAACTCGAAGAATCGAATCGCTCAAAGTAGTTTAGTCGATTACTATAAGTAGTTTAGCGCGAAGCGCGCTAAACTACTTTGAGCGATTCGATTCCAAAAAATCGTCGCGACCCAATCTTGGCGCCGGGTCGAGCTAGAGAGGTAGTATCATAACCTGGCTCGACGATTAGTCTATGTATATTATATTTTGAACTTGTATTATTTAAGTCGCTCTAATTATCGCATTTATCTTTTATTAAGTTGTTTAATAATAATGAAATGTAAAAGATTTTTATAATTTATAAGAATCGTAAGTTTTAATAATTCTTCAATGTATATTTTTTATAATTTTAGAAAAACTACAATAATAAATAGTTTTTTGTCGTAAATATTATAATTTTGTTCAATTAACAAAAGTTTTTTAAAAAATATGTTATTAAATGTTATATATCTTTATGCTTTTAATTAAAGTATGCATTAATAATTAAGTTTAATGCGTTAATTTTAATTCTATTTAACAATCGTAAATTGTACATTTTTAGTATAAATTTCTTTAAGCATTTTAGCTTAAGATTTTAAAATAATTTCTTTTCTTTTAATTTTTATATTTATAACATCTTTTTCTTCGTAAAATTTGTCAATAATATTGCATTAACGAAGTAATCTTTGATAAATTTCTTGTTGTAATTTATAAAATTTAGAAAGAATTAAATTTTTTTGACGTTAATAGATAATTTTCATTCTTTAATTGCTTGTAGCTTTTCGAAATTTATACGTATTTTATGTCGTTTAATAACAAATTCAAGAAAGTTAACTCTTTCTTAATAAAATTCGCATTTCTTTGATTTAGATATTCTAATACTTTGAAAACATAATTTATATATTTTTTCGAAGTATTTAAATAAATTATTATGTCGTTCAAATATGTTATGACAAATCGATTCAAATATTGTCGTAATATATTATTAATTATTTTTTGACATATTGTTAAGACGTTCGTAAGTTCAAACGACATTATTGTGTATTTGTATAATTTATATTGTATACGAAAAGTTGTTTTTTACTTTACTTTTGTTTTTATTTTAATCTAGTTGTATGCTTCTTATAAATTTAATTTAATAAAATACTTTGCTTTCGAACAATTAATCTTGAAGTTCGCTAATGTTAAATAATAAATATCAATTTTTTATCGTAATATTATTTAGCTTTTAATAATTAATGTATAAACAAAAAGTTTCGTTCTTTTTAAAAACAAAAAGAATCGAGTATTTTGCTTATAATTAAAATTTCTTAGTAAATTCTTTTTTATCGTTTTTTGCTAAATATTCATAAAGCGTTTTTAACTTTTTTTCGAATAAAGCATATATAAATTTAAATGTGAGTTGCTTGTTTAATTTAAGTTTAATCTCATAATTTTATAATTAATGTTTAAATAAAATCTTGATTATTTTCTTTTTCTAGAACAAATGCTTTCAATTGTTGTATATTCGTAATATGTACTTTAGCGATTTTCTCGTTATACTAAATAATCTAGAGCTTTTAAAAAATTCGCAATTTTTTTTACTTATTTTAACTTTGTAATTTAGTTAATCTTTGTTAATGTTTGTCGAATCAAACTTTATTAAATCGATTTTTTGCGAAAATGCAAATTCGCTATTTGCGATCGAATTTTAATTCAATCTTTTATCTATTATTGAACTCTATTAATGTATAAATTAAATGTAAATTATATAATCGCATTGCGCGAATTTAAGTACTTGTGTATTTTAATTAACTTTTAAATTGTGTTACTTTAATCAAAGCATTTCTAAAACAATATTATAAATAATTATTTTTACTATATTAAAAATTAGTTTCTTGTGATGTTGTTAAATAGCTATTAATAGTAATTTCGTTTCTTTGTTTACTCTTTTATTTCTTGCGAGTAATGAATTTTTATTTATAATTACTAAATTGTCAACATTAGATTTCGTTCGAATAAAATATTCTTTTCTCTTTATAAGAGCTTCGATTATAAAATTACTTGTCGTATTAAAATCAATTATTGTTGTAAGTCAATAATCGTTGATCTTAATTAGTGTGATAAAATATTGTACGTGCGTTATTAAATTTAGTTGCTACTATTGGGCTAACATATTGCATTTCTTTAGTATGTTTTTTACTAAAAAAATTGAACTTTTTCTTGCTTTTATGTTGTGACTTCTACTTCGAACGTCTATTTGCGTTAAGCTTTCTTCTATTGCTAAATTGTTAACTTTAACTTTCTAGAAAATTAATTAATTTAGTTCTTCTCTTTTAAGTGAGTTTAACATAAGTCGTTGTAACAAAATATTCAATTAAGACTTGCATATATTGTAAAATTCAATTATTTTACAATAATGTTAAGTATGTTTTTTTTGTAATAACATTGCTTTCTAGTTTCTTTTCGCATTTGTCTACGATCTTCAATAAGTTAATTAAAGTCTTAAGATAATTTGTAATGTCTTTTATATATTTGTGAAAAATCTTTTAGTTATACTCTTCGTTTAAGTTGATAATTAAGCTATAAAATTTAATAATTTTTTGAAGTGCTTAATTAACTTTTTGCGTAAATGCGAATATCTTGCTTGATAATATTTTATCTAGAACTTTCTATAATTAATTTAAATTCTTTATTAAATAATAATTGTTGTTTGATTTAATTTTGAAAGTATTCGTCTCTATATCGATTTGCTTCTTAATGTCGCTTTAGCTATTAAATATCTTTCTTAACATAACATTGATTTGTCGACGATTTATTAAGTTTCGTAATCGATAATCTCTTGCGAAGTGACTCATAGACTAATCGTTGAGCTAGGTTTTGGTACCAACATTCTAGCTCAACCTAGATACTCGATATTAATCTTTTGACTCAACTCGAAATCGACCTAGATTAACGATTTCTTGACCCGGCCCAATCGACTCGCCAAGCAATCGAAAATGACGTCAAAATGTCAAGATTTTCTATTTTTAAAAAAATTCGCATTATTTGAATTACTAAAAATAGTTTAAAAATAATAACGCACAAATAACGTACAAATGCATTACCTAAATGCATTACTATATAATATTATAAACAAATTAATTAAATTAATCAATATGATTAAGTTGATTAATGCACTTTTTTAAAAATAATCTAAATTTTTCGAGTCTTGGCGAGTCGAGCCAGGTTATACGCTAAGTACTTCATATCTATTCTTTGACTCGATCCAAATACTTGGGCCAAGATTTCTAACTCGAATTGGGTTTTGGCGAGCTAGGAATCTAGCTCGAACTCGATGACCTGGCTCGACGCGACCAGTCTAGTGACTCAATTTATTATATAAATAGTACGTTTTTTAAGATTTGTTATCTTGCTTTTCTTTAAATTTTTTTTTTTTGCATTGTTAAATAAAATTCAATTTTATAAATACAAACTTACAATAGTTTAAGTTATTATATTTCTAATTAAAACGATTTTTTTTTTAATAATATTTAATTGTTAATTCAAAAAAGATTTCTACTTTTTCGTAAAATTAATTGTATCATTTTTTTATAATTCTTTTATACAATTTGTTATTAAAGTTGATAACTACTTTGATAAAATTAAACATGTCGCTAATGAATTTGTTATCGCACATAATTTCGTTCTTAAAATTGTTTTTAAAATCTTGTCGAAACATTGTTATAAGTGCGACATCGTTTTATTTGATAAAATTAACATATTTTTGAAATTTTGTTACGTAGTTTGTTGCAAAAATTCGTTAAATTAAGTGTTAAATTACTTTTTCGCAATTTGTTTTTCGTTAAATGTTTTGAAGATTCTTCGAAGTTCTCTTTTGAAATTATCGAAGTTCGTAAATATTATACAAGAATTTTCGTTATAATTTTTTAAACACTTGCGTAAATTTAATTTAAGTCAATGCTAAACTTTTTCTCTAAGAAATGTTAATGCGAAAATTGTTTTTTTGTTCTTTAAAACAAGATAAAAGATAAAATAAATATTTATTTGTATAAGTTAATTCTTTAAGTCGATACAATCTTTATAATAGATGTTAAGCTTGTTAATTCTTATTTTGTTGTCTTTATTAATAAAGAATCGATGTAATGTTGTTGAGCTAATGCTTAAAATAAAGACGTATTAATCTAATATAAACATTCTTAAAGTGTTCAAAATATTACGTTAATACTTTCGTAAAAAATATTAAAGAAAATTATGTTATTAAAAAGATTTATAGACGTTTTTAGACAATGCATGCAATTATTTGATAATAAGAATTGCAACTATAAACAATCTTATGTTTAATAAATTTTCATAAATGATTCAATAAATTAAAGTAACAATAAGTAAAGATTTAAAATAAGTTAAACACAATTTATAAAAAAGTTATGTTCGAAGATCTATATATTAAAGAAGATCTCTCTTGTTCGTTATATTTGTTGTTAAATATGTCGAACATTGTTCGCTTAGCTCATTGTTAAACATGTCAAATATTATTCGCTTAACTCGTTATTAAACATGTTAAACATTGTTCGTCTATTAAATTATCAAGTAGATAAATAATTGTACTTCGTATTATATGTTGCGTCGTAAATTATATATTATACGTTACAAATTTAGCTCGAAACAAAAGACTTAAAACGTAATAGCATTATATTAAATTAAAATAGCTTAGATTATAACGATTATTTGACTACTAAATTAGAGTTCAAGAGATTTGATTTTTCTCGAAACAACAATCGCTTACGAAACGTTAACAAAAATGATTGTTGTTAACGTAATATTCGCAAAGATAATAGCTTAGATACAATTAAAGCTTTGACTTTACATTAGTAGATTAAAATATTAATAACAAAAATTCGAGATTTGCGAAACGCTTAGCAAACTTAAATTATAATAATTAAAGAAATAAATTCTTAAGTTTCTTAAATCGTTATTGCATTGTTATTAATTATATTTAAGTTCTTAAAGTTCACAAAGCTAAAATTATACAAGAATTTAAGCATAAATAAACATATTATTTGATTTTGCAAAATTGACATTAACATAATGCGATCTTTGACGTATTTTATTACAAATAAGAATAAATTCTTTATTGCATATTATTTTTAGAAAATAACGTCGTTACGCAATAATATTTAAGAATAAGCAATAACGCTAAGTTAAAGAACAAAATTTTTAAAGAATTTAAAAAGTTTCTATTGAATTTAATAACTAATTCTACTAATTATTGTCTTCTCGTCTATAAAAGATAAGAGAACGCTAGACAAAAATTAAATCAAAAAATAACTATCTTTAAAAAATATTTGAATAAGTTAAAGACTTATTTATTGTCGCTTTTAGAGAAACATAAAATCTATATATTTTTAATCAAGCTTAAATCGAACTTAAAAGTAAAGATTTTAAACATTAATAACGTATTAAACACTTGCAATAAACTTTTAATTATAATTATTATGTAAGAACAAACGCTAAACTGCACTCGCGAAGCAAATTTAAGCAACTTCGACAATTAATAAATTACAAAAGATTCTAGTATCTCTTTAGATAAATCTTATTAGAATTGTTATTTAAACAAAATTGACAAGTTTATTAGAAACAACAAGTTCTATATTTCTAAAAATTAGTTAATATTGCGCAAGCGAGTTTACGAGATTAGTAACGCAAACTATTTGAGTCGTATCAAATACTTTAAATGTTATAAAAAAAAGCATTACAAAAATAAGTATTTCAATAAATACAAATAAGATAAGTTTATTATTGTCGCTATTATTACAATCGATGCAAAAAAAAATTAAGCTTCGTCGACGTCTTGCAAACAAAGCAAAAAAGATAAATAAAAACAATAAATTCGATTTTAGTAAAAGATTAAATTCGATTTCTTAATAATAAACGTTAAGTTACAAATTTAGTTAATTCGAAAGCTAAGCTAAATCTTATTAATTATGTTTACGTAATGCAATAAGAATTGTAACTTACATTTGCTATCTTATTAATATTGAATTTTCTTAATAACGATAATTATTATTGCTACGATGTTTATAGATTAATCTATTATTTAATTGACTCGTAAGATTAATATCGAGAATACATTATCTTATTTTACTTAGTTAAATATATAAATTTTGATCTTATATTAAATATGTCAATGTTAATTAAGTAAAATATATTGATTAATTCGAAAATACAAAGTTAACAGTTCAAGATCGCAAATAACAAATTAAAAATAATTAATTTTAAGCAATTTGTCTTAGATTTCGTTAAGCATAGCACAATTTATATTATTGTTTGCACTAATATTACAAAGACGTTAGATAAAAAGTCAGCAAAGTTTAAGATTTCTAAAAAGTTAAGAGATTTAAAAGATGTCTATAATAATAAATTAATCGAAATTCTATTAGAATTAAGAAGAGAAAATTATGTTATTAAGTTTTAGAACGACAAAGAATTATCTTTTATATTTCTTTATAATTTTTTATAGAACGAGCTAACAATACTTCGACGATATCTCGATAATGTATTAGTTAAAGACCAAATTAAGCATTTAGTTTCGTTTGAAATCGTTTCTATTTTATTTGTATTAAAATCGAACGATAAATTACGTTTATGCGTCAACTATAGAAATTTAAATGCAATTATTATTAAGAAATGTTATTTATTGTTTTTAATTACGAAAACGCTAAATCGTTTATGCGAAGCAAAGCGCTTTATTATCTTAAATTTGAAGAACGTCTATTATCGCATTTACATTAAACGCAATAATAAGTAAAAGACAACATTTCGCATGCGTTATAAATATTTCGAGTATTAAGTTATATTATTTGAACTAGCAAACGCATTCGCAATTTTTTAGATTTACATTAATAAGACGTTGCAAGAGCTAATTGATATAACTTGCGTAATCTATATAAATAACATATTAATGTATAGCAATAATTTGACGAAGCATTGACGTTATATTAGACAAATGTTAAAACGTTTTCGCGAATATTCGTTGTACGTCAATTTAAAGAAGTGTAAATTTAATATTATAAAAATTGAACTTTTGAATTTTATTGTGTTCTTAGAAGATGTATAGATAAATTTGAAAAAAATCAAAACAATTAAAAAGTAATTTAAATTAAAAATTTATTGTAAGTTTAGATGTTTTTGAATTTCGTAAATTTTTATAGACGCTTTATATATTGTTATTCGAAAAAAACTATCTTTCTTATTGATTTATTAAAAGAAAGTAAGAATAACAAGAAATTTGATTTTTTTGTTTGATCGAATAAAGTAAAGCAGATGTTTTGTTAACTTTGCGACATTTTTATGTCAACTTTACTACATTATTACTACAATTCAAACAAGAAGATTAGAGTAAAGATTGACGCGTTTAACTTTGCAATCGCGAGCATTCTAAGTTAACAAAATAACAATAAAAATTAACATTTAATAACGTTTTAATCGCGAAAGATAATTTTAATAAAGCAAAATTATAAGATGCATAATTAGAAATTGCTAACTATTGTAATCGCTTTTAAGCAATAAAAACATTATTTAAAGAGCAATGTTTATCTTATTAAAATATAATTAAATTGCGATAATCTTAAGAAATTTATAAATTAAAAAAAGTTAAACTTAAGACAAGCTCGCTAAGCGCTCAAGTTAATTGTTTATAATTTTGAAATCTTTTATTATTCGAATAAGAAAAATTTGATAAATAAGTTGTTAAGACATTTCGATTATAAAGAAATCTCGTTATTAAATATAAGATTGTTGTCGACATTGTAGAACAAATTAATATTACTATTTGACAAAAATTCGCTAACGCAAAGCAAACAAAAGACATTAATTAATTTGACTTTCGTATTTTAAAATAAATTAATGTTGTTATCTAACAAAAAGTTGTTAACGCGAAACGAGCGAAAGATATGAAATAATCTAATTCTTATATTGTAACTAGTAGAAGTACTTACTAATAATGCGAAGATCTTGCAATTATAAAGTAAAAAGAAAGTTCTTAATAAATTAGCATTTCTATTTTAATTAATTGATATACAAATTTTAATTTAAAAAAAAGTAATTAAAAATATGTTAGAAAAATCGTATAAGAAATCTTAGAAATTAATAAGATTTTTAATTAAGAATCTTTAGATTAAAAACATTTAAGTCGAGAAGATTTGTATTAAAATCGAGAAATATTTAAGTCGAGAAGATTTGTATTAAAATCGAGAAATTGTTTTGTTGTTAGCGAAAGATATAAGCTCTAGATTAAGAGAATCTTGTTAAATATAATAAACTACTTTATGTCTTAGAAAATGCAATTATTAGAAAAAAGTTGATTCGCAAGAATTATAACAACTCTTTAACGAGACATTTTGAAGTCGAGAAAATTCTAAATCTATCTTAGAAAAAGTATTTTTAATTTGTTTACGCAAAGCAAACAAAAGCGTATATTAAAACATGTAATGTTAAAACAAAAAGTATAATTAATAATTAAGAAAAGAGTTTCTTAATAATATCGATAAGTTATAAAAGAAGTTTGAAGAACAAATATATAGCAAGCGAAAACAAAAAAAGTAACGCGACGCGTATTGCGATAACGACGATTATGTTAACAATAATTTGCTTAATAAAATATTGCGCAATTGTCGTTGCATTGCTATTATATTTAATTAAATTTATAATAAAAGATTTCTTTATTTTGTTACACAAGATATTAAAAATAATAAGATCGCTTTTTTTAACATAAATGCTTAAAATATAATTTTGAACTTTGTGCGTCGTACTTTATTAATATTTAACAAAGAAAATCTATACACAAAAGCACAATATATTCGCTTTGTCTTCTCTTAATTAATAACGTATTGCAACGACTTAACAAGTTCTTAATAATTTGTTAAATTCGTCTTAGACAATTATAAAAAGTTATCAAATTTATTCGAAAATAAGTTGTTAGATTTCGCAAAATTATTTGTAGACAAATCTTTTAAATTGCTCGAAGCACTTGCGTTTTTTCGAGAAAGTTAGATTGCAAAGAATTTGTTTCGTTCGATATTTATTATCTTTGTCGCAAACTTAATCTTGTTATTTATATGCATTTTCGCGTTCTTTATCTTTTATAAACGTGTAAATAAGCAAAGCACAAACAAAAGTTAAAAAAAACTTATTATATTATTATCTAACAATCTTGTTAACAACTTAGAGTCGCGAAGAGACTTAATTGCAAAGTTGTAAAACTTTGCAAAAGAATCTTTCAAACTTGTTTAATTTAAATTAACGACAAATTCAAAGACAATTTGTTTTAACTTTATCTTTTCTATCTTTATTAACAACTTGTTCTCGTTTTTGTTTTTACTCTTCTTCGAATTCTAAATGCATGTCAATGTATAACACGACACATCAAAAGAGATAAAGAAAAAGATAAAACAATGTGTCAAAAAATAGACAAAAATATTTACAATTAACACACGCTTTAAAAGAAGATCAATTAGTTGCTTTATTTTAATAATAACATTATTTCGATTTTTCTTTGTCTTCTTGAGTTTCTACTTAAACTTAATTTAATATTCTAGAGCGCAAATTAAATTACGCTCGAATTAACAAATATAAAATTGCGTTTAATTTGTCGTCAATAAAATAAATTCTTTATTGCATTGTTAGCTTTTTATATTAAAAATAATACTTTTTCGCACGCGTTCTATCGATCTAAAAATTGTATTCTTGATTTCGAACGTTTTAAAATATTTGTCGATAAGAACTTTTATTTAATCTCGAAAACGTTTAACGAACTAGTAAACATTAATAGTTGTTATATTATAAACTTAAACAAAATATGTTACAATGTAGCGATTTAATTTACAATAAAGAGTTTTGCAATAAATGCAAACACGTTTCTTCTCGTAAACGCATGCATGTTTGTTTACGCAAATTATACATAAGAGATTATTATAAACTATAATATATTAGTTCTTGTAAACAATAAGATATTAAGATTGTTTATTCTTTTAATCTCTTAATCTCTTAGAAGATAAAGATAATAATTTAATAATTTAATATTTGCACTATATATATAAGTTTTACGCATTGTTGTCTTTGCAATAGTTTATTTACGACAAAAAAAATAGTTGCAATTAAGAAGAATATAAGAAAAGAAAAGAAAAAGAAAAGAGAAATAACAATATTTGTGTTTATAATTTATCTAACATTTGCGCAACGCTAACTTTACTTTAAATTCTATTTAAAACTCTAACAACAACAATAACGAAGCAATAATTTATTATAATTTATTATTGTTGTTATTACGCTATTCTATAGATTAAGTTAAACTAAAGCATAAATTAATTTCTATTAGATAGAAGATTCTTTTTCTCTTAATTTTCGAAGAGATTTAAGAAGATTTTTAACGAGCTCTTGTAATATTGACGCTTAATAGACGTCTTCGTCTTGTGTAAGATTGATACAACTTCTTATATTATTGAAAATCAATGCTCTAAGAGAGAAGATAACTATAATGTTATAATGTTATCGACGCGCTAATATCTTAGAATATAATAGAACACGTAATTTCGATTGTCTATAAAAGTCTTAAATTGTACGATTCTTTTTTTTGATTAGAAAGCGAGAAGTAGACTCGCACGTTATAACAAATATTAAATAGAAAGAAAGTTCGTTTCTCGTTGTTCTTTAACGATTAGTCTTACTATTATTTATCTTATATAGTTAAGAATAGTAATAAAAGTCTATTATATCTTACGTCTTTTATATCTTAATGCGTTAATAAATAGCAAACGCACGCACATCTTATAATTAAGCTATTAGATGCGATCAAAAATAGATTGATTGTTGAATCAAATTTTGGTTTCAACTTTAGAAATCGACTCGAATTGTCAATTTTAACATTAGAAATCAATTCGAAATTTAATTCGATTTCTATTATTTTGAAATCGACTTAATTTGACTCGACTCGATTTTCGATTCCAATATTAGAAATCGAATCGAATCGTCAAGAATGTTAAGAATACTAAAATTAGTTTAAAAATGAATTAAATTTGAATTTTTTTAATTGTTTTCTAGATAATGCACAATAGTAATTAGACTAGTCGCGTCGAGTTAAATCATCGAGTTCGAGTTAGATTCCTAGCTCGCCAAGACTCAATTTAGGTTAAAAATCTTGATTCAAGTATTTGGACCAAATCAAAGAATAGATATGAAGTACTTAGCGTATAATCTAGCTCAACTCGTCAAGACTCGAAAAATTTAGATTATTTTTAAAAAAATGCATTAATTAACTTAATCAAGTTGATTAATTTAATTAATTTGTTTATAATATTATATAGTAATGTATTTAGATAATGCATTTGTATGTTATTTGTGCGTTATTATTTTTAAACTATTTTTAGTAATTCAAATAATGCGAATTTTTTTAAAAATAGAAAATCTTGGCATTTTGACGTCATTTTCGATTGTTTGACAAGTCGATCGAGTTGGATCAAGAAATCGTTGACTTGAAATCAATTTCAAGTCCAGTCAAGAGATTGATATCAAGTATCTAGGTCGAGCTAGAATGTTAGTATCGAAATCTAACTCGACGATTAGTCTAATAGTAATGTATAATATAAAAACAATCTAATATGTTTATTAATTAATTTAAATAGATTAACTATTTCTATTAAATTATCAATTAATTGTTACTAAAAATAATAAAATTTACTAAAAATAATAGTCTTGACAATTCGAGTCGATTTTTCGGGTCGAGTTTCGATTTCAAGTATAGGAATCGACTCGAATTGTCAATTCCAACTTTAGGAATCGAATTGTCAAGACTTTCGAGTTGGGTTGATACGAATCGTCAAGATTTGAGTCGAGTATTCGACTCAAACTTGGTAACCCGACCCGACGCGATCAATCTAACCAAAAATGTAAAATCTCAAAATTGCAACAAATTACTCAAAACTTGATAGAAATGTTCAAAACTACATAGTACAGATCAGCGAACTTTGTTCTATAAGTCTTGAGGTTTTGACAATAGATGTTGAAGAAATGCAAAAGTTGAAAAAGTTGTCTAGAATAATTTTGGGGTCGGAGATCTAAAGATAATGCCAAGCACGGGCAAGCATCATGAAAGCGCCAATAGCTGTCCCCGCTTCGTTGTTGGAAAGGCTGTACTCTACCCCGTAGGAGCGATGCGGACTTCTGGAAGACTTCGAGTGTTTGTTGCTATTTGTAGAACGGCATGATAATGATAGGGAAGTGTGGAGACTATAAAGTAGAATCGCTGAAAAACTTCTCCATGCAATGAGGATCTGGAATGAGACTTGGGATGTGCTTGGCAGATCAATCGGACTTCAAAGTGTATCTTACTTACCTGGCTCAATCAACGCTCGCCCGAGGCTGCCGCTTTTGGGGTGATCAGCACCCGCACTAGGGTACGGCGCATTACGGTGTGCCGATACCCTGCTCAAGATCAAAATCAAAAAAATTCAAGATTTTGAAAATCGGAATCGAAATTCCCAGCAACATGCGAGACACAACTTGATTGTAACAACATGTGTGATCGTATAATTTTCAAATCCTTCAACTATACTATAGTAGTACAGTATCTTTATAATTCGAGAGACTCAATTTCGAATTCAAGCAAGACTTGTAGTGGTTATTCAAATGCAAAAGTTGATGTTCCAGAATCGACTTGAAAATTAAAAAAGCTCAAATCTATTAATAGCAACTACTTGTGCCAACTCGATATACAATCAAAGAAAATTGCAAGAATTGGGCGCACACACGAGTACTGATTGTTCGAACCGCAGTCGGACCGGCCTGTTTTGGCCGTAGAATCTTGTTTCGATTCTCGGTCTGATGTCTTCTTCACTTTGGGATTCGAGATTCGACCTGTCTTCGGATATTCAAAATGCGATCGCGTCTGTCAATATCCCTAAGGATGATGCGTTCAAGATCAGCTCCATTTTGGCTGCGGCGGGTAGACGTCTAATTGACATCCATCCCACGGAGCTGCAATTCCATCGTCACCTTGGTGCAGGCAGCTGCTTCAAAGTCGAGTGCGAGCTCTATACCAAAAATATACAAAATCCGCTACCGGAGCTGGTTGCTGTCAAGTACCTACGGATACCTAAAAAGCAGGGCTTAGTGGCAAAGAGACTCTTCGATGGGGTTAAGCGTGAACTTCGCGTTCTGACCCACCCACCGTTTCGGAATCATGAATGCGTGATAGAAGTGCTAGGTTACGGATGGTCAACAAGCCCGGACTGGGGGGCTCACCCTTATCTGGTAGTCGATTACTCGGATCATGGCACTCTTTCTCAGTATTTACGAAGGATCACCCCATCCGTTGATCAATGCCGGAACTTGGCCTTGGATGTTGCTGTAGGTCTTCAAGCCCTCCATGGAAGCGAAATCATACATGGTGACCTCAAGCCGGACAATATCCTTGTGTTCGATTGCGACGGAGAGCGACCACAGGTCGCCAAGCTCGCGGATTTCGGAGCTTCCATTTTCGATGCCGATTTCGAGGACGGCCCTGTCTCGTACAGGGGAACGGCTAGATACAACGCTCCCGAGCTGGAAGGACGACTTCACAGCCAATCAGGAGGAACTGCCCAAACGAAGGAAGCTTTCTTGAAGGCTGACATTTATTCGTTGGGTCTTGTAGTTTGGGAAGCCATGAACAACGGAGACGAGTACTGCGAGCCGGACTGGCTGGTAGAAAGTGAAACGGCATTGCAATTGCTGGACCGCATTTGGAAAGACGAGAAAGACGGGCTCTTAGCTCGAGCTCTATCGTTTTGCGAGCAGCGCTTTCGAGAGCTTGACCAGCCAATCATCGAACAGGCAATTACAGACACCTTCAAAAGTACTTTAACAGACGACCCAAGTTCACGCGGACCTATCGAAGTGGTTGTTGAGAAGCTGGCCCGTGGTGTTAGGTAAGTCTAGCGTTCATGACGTCGGAACTGATAACATAGCCTGGTGTAGCAAAGTTCGCCCGAAACCGGTATACCCGCGAATTCGGCGCCAGCCCATATCTGAGGACTTCGAGAAGGGACTAGACGTCGAAGGCGCTTTGAAGCTCCCAATTATCAGGACTGCTGAGTCGGGAAACAGGAATGCTCGGAGACAGCATGGGTCCAGCCGCGCTTCTTCTGTTCAAGATGGGCAGCCAAACTTCACTGTCAACGTCTTCCAAGAAGCGGAGAAAATAGTAAAGGCAAGGCAAAAACGTATCCTTACTGCAACCACTACTGAGCAAACGCTCTCTATGGCTTCTACCATACAAGTCCAAAGTCTATCGGTAATACCCAATAAGGAACCAGCTCAAGCAGTAAGCAAGTTTACTCAACAAAATCTCGATATTCTCCAGGTATACCATCCTTGGGTTGAAGCCGCTAGCTATTCGCTGATAAGATAGATCTTCTCCACTGCCTCCTATCCACCTTGGGACATCCAATGTGATATTGTCGATGAGCTCAAAGCCCAGTCGAGAGAACAAAAATCAACAGTGGAAGGCGCAGAGGCTCGTTTACAGTTAGCTGTCTGTTATAAAACTGGTTTTGGTGTTGAGCCAGACGCTTTCGAGATGCTTCGCTATCTACGAATAGCTCTACCTTTCAACCACATCGCCAGATCACTTTATCGACGGGTAGAGAAAGCTTATGCTAGTGAGAAAGATATGTCTTTTGACTTAGTTACACAGGCCGATCTACAGCTTGAGCATATGATGACAGACGCGCTCTACTTCGTCCACAGGATTCAGACATATCAGAGGAGCTTGATCGACCATACCATTCAACGGGTGTGGAGGTGCGACAACGTGGAATTCCAGCTATCAAATGCTGATACATTGAGAAACATTTTTCAAGTCAATAATCATAGCCAGGCGTGCATAAGCGCAGATACTGCTGGTGTGCTCGCCCGGCGGAGTAACCCTCTGGATCTAGTCGCGGAGATCGGAGATGCTGTTCTTGTGGGACAACTCCTCAAAAGCCGCAACTGGAGTGATGAGGAACTTGCTTCTGCCATGATCAAAGCCTGCGAATATGGTCATTTTGCCCTTGCAATGCTTTTGTCCTCTCATTGCAAACAAGTCCTAGATGAAGAGAGCGTACCGTCACCTCTCCATTGGCTATTCATGTTCAATGATGACGAGGCAAAACAGCTAGCAACCGCTCTAATATTCGGATCGTCGAAAGATCTTGAGAATGCAAACGGTATTTGTAAGAATGTCATCAATGTTATGTCAAGGCCAGATATCCAATCCAATTTTCTTCCAGAGCACTGCCTTCAGCTTACTGGGTCACCCCTTCATTGGGCAGTCTGGACTCGAAATCTCTATGTTGTCTCAATTCTTATCGAATTTGGAGCCGATCCAAATTTAAGCCGCCCCGGTAATAGTCTTCCAGTGAATTATCCGGAACACCACCTTTTTAGCTGTACACCTTTTGAGCTGGTAGTTGCCCTGCATCTCCCTGAGATCTGTGACACCATGTGGAATGGTACTTCAAGGTCGCGCCAGGTGACTTTAGCATCATCGGCCATATTCCACTGTATAGGTCTACCCACTCTGCCATTCCAGAGATATATGATTCACGGCGCCGATTACGCACGAGCCTTGAGTGACACAATGAGTTATTTGCAGTCATGGGGTTTCGACATCTGCTGCAGGAACGAGGCAGGGGAAACGACTTTTATGGCTGCGTTGGCAGACCCTGACCAGGAGATTTACATACTTCGGGAAATTCTACATGCTGGTGATTTTAGCGACGAGATATCAAAGAACGGAAGAACTGCGGCAACATTGGCTGCAGCCACGTCTTCTGTGCGCAGACATAACGTTGAAAGAATGCTGCTCGCAGTCGAGTCTACCAAGGATATAAACGCCATGGACCACTCTGGCTTCAACGCTTTGCATTATCTGACTATCCTAGATAATGGTTTATTGTGTCAAAACCTGCTGCAAGCCGAAGGTTTCAATATTAACGAACGGAGGCCTAACGGAGAGACTGCTGTACACCTAGCAGCTACCCATAATGCAGGCACCGTCCTCAAAATCCTAATCCATGAGCGTGCCGACATCGAAATTCAGGATTGTGACCTTAGGACGCCATTGGCGGTCGCAATACTCCTCCGCCAAAAGGAAGCTTTCGATACCCTGATGAAAGCAGGAGCAGAAATCCACTTAGGGAATTGTGTGGGAAGCCCACATATCGGTGTTCTGCACCTCGCTGTGTCAGGGCCTCATTCTGGGGCCAGCGTCGCAAGTCATCTCTTGGAGACTTATCCAATCTTTCAACATCCGTTTCAACTAAACCTCGTAGATAGATTTGGATGGACACCCTTGCACCCAGCTGCATGTTTCGCCGATTACCAGGGGGCTGCAGCATTGCTAGAGTATGGAGCCGCTAGTGAAGCTGTATGCTCTCGCCGTTTTCCAATCGTAAAAGGCAGAACGGCTTTAAATGTAGCTTTCAGTTTGCTACAGCGCATTAAAGATACCGCAGATCTTGGTCGTGATCACGAACGAATACGCAAGAAAGGCAGGACTGCAATTACAGCTTTCCAATTGCAGCTCGAGGAAGTCATAGTCATTCTTGAGCAGTCGAGAAGAACTCAAGATCTCACAAAGGAGGTCCCAGAGTATTGACTATAGGGTCTATGGCACCATGAAAGATGAAATGCTGTTCCACTTTTTGCTCTTTGCTTGTTTCTTACACGATATTGCTAACGAACACCACCATCACAGCACAATAACTACGTTAGCTCAGTTAGCACGTTTTACATGAACCGACATGGGGAGTCCATACTTACGCCGCAGTTGCAGAGAATACCTCAAAGTTCCGACATCTAGTGAACAAGGATAAGACTAACGAGAAGCCGGCAGTGAACAGCGTAAGCACCCAAAGCCTCGACGGCGTTGACTTTATACCGTGCAGCACAGTGATAGGAGCGGAGAGAAACACAATCGCCAGCAAAGTGGTCAAACAGCGTGACAGTAGTGCTACCCGGGAAGGAGACAGTATGATTATATGACTGTCCGTTGTCTTTTTTAGATCGTACTAGCGAAAAGTGTATGTGAGTTTTGGATTAACCTCGAGGGGTCAAGAAACTGACATTGTTGGTGAGTACCTGCGCAGGAGTAAGTCACAATATCCGAAGCACTCCGATGATAATAATCACAAAAAAAGCGACCTACCCTAGGCAGTCCCCAGCCATGGAGGATTGCACCAAAGCTTGCCGCGATAGCGTCAAGACCCCCTTGATCGGTTTCATGGTCCGGGCCTGTGAGGTCATCCCAGTCGTCCAAGAATGACGATTCCGACATAGATAGGGGCTTGTTACCTTCCAGCCATCTTGACAAGCTTTCAATGTTGCGAGATTTAGGCTGGGGGCGCTCGACTTGCCGATAGTATGTTTCTAGCGCGTCATCTGTACCATAGCCTGTCAAATAACCCCTTTTCCAACTGATGCCTTGGGCAATATACCATAAGAAGACAGCTTGTCCTGGATGTCCAGCACTAGCCTTGTTCGAGCGAGATTCTGGTCACCCCTCCTTGAAGACAAGTGATAGGGCGTTCGCTCATTGTGGTCCATATCTTTGAGATTCTGTTCCATCTCTGCAAGCTCATCTTGCCTGTACAGGAGTAGACGAGCATGCAATTCACCAAACCTTCGGAAGAGAACGAAATTCTTATCACTGGCCATGAAGGCCGATAGCCTTGGGTACCCAGGGCGACGACTCTCGACAGCAAGATGTGAGCAACTGTTACGTTCGAGTCAAGGGTGGCACTGACTTCTGTTGGTGCGATGGGCAAAGTTCCCATACTTTTTTGTCCCACTTGGTGTAGTATCTGTTCGATGTCCATTTCCATTAGCTGTTTCTACCAATTCCTTGCTTTATGGCACACGCTTCTCAATTACTTGGTAGACCATGTACAGAACCTTGACGCGAGGATCTTCTTCTCCGATGAGCCCATCTGGATGTGTATGCATACGCTGCTGCCGGCGTACGAATCTCATTTGGCCTAAAGCGTTCGTAGCCTGTGATAAGGCTGCATTCGTACCACCGTGAGACATCACGCCGGTGCTCCCAATGTAAAACGTCCTCAGGCCAATTCTGCGCTGGTGGGTTTCATTAATAATTTCACTTGTCACGAACATGGCAAGATTCAAGTTGCTTTGAGTGCCAACCAGAAGAACTTCATGCAAGCTACGTGGCTCCGCGCTGATGTGCAGGCCGCGATCTATGCATTGTCGATCCCACCTGGAATCTAGACACCACACTTCATCTAATGTATTCATGATTGCATCTCAACAGGGCGATACCACACGACGCCCGGGGGCCGGTGAGAAATCGGGCACCTATCAACCCAGACATTGAGGTCACCTCGATGAGAATCTGTCAGATCTTTTGAACAATTAAAGGCCCCAAGACTTGCCGCCCTTGTGCCCCGCTTCTATAATGCTAGGATTTCGATGGCCCTCTGCTATACGAGGTTGTTGCGCTCTCTGGCGTCTAGCTATCTGAATTTCTCCAATTGTCATTGTGTTTACGTCGCCGGCACGACCAGCTGGTCCTCTTTTACTGTACTTGGATGCTCCTGCCCATTGTCCGCGCGCTTGATCTTATATTGTCCGTTGCCGATACTGGCGGATACAACGAAGGGCCCCGCTGGTTGACTTTGTCCGGGGACCACAAGGAACACTACTTCGTTAACGGCAAACAGCGGCGGCGTTGGGAACTTCATTCCGCGGTATCGCTTCAGTAATGCATGCATACTAGGGAATACTGTAGGGCTTTACCACGACAGTACTGTCGTATTTTTTCACCTGGGAACGATATTCGAAATCTCCAGGTACCGAGCTCGGGAAGATTTGTGCGGCCTTGATACATGGGGATCAGCACGCCCTCATTGAGACCAAGGCTGCGAAGGAATGGCGTACCACGTAGGACCCTTCGCTGTCGTTACCAGAGTCAAAATCTGCAGTCTTTGTCCGTCCTCGTCCACTGCTCGATTTCGAGGAAGCCATCGTTCAAGGCTTCGGTTTTCGGGCTCACTAGCTACAGACGCCCTGTCTGGATGCAATTGGGTTCAAGAAGGGAACGCGTAGGAGTTGTAGCATGTTAGTGTGCTTGCCTGCATCTAGCCAGCAACGAGGCGAACAAGGCAATATGGCAGGCCCCGCACTTTGTATAACCAAGATCAAGGTATTTCCCTCGAATTTCAAATCGAGCCAAGAATCGTCATGGCGGCAGAGCTCGAGTTCTCCCATCAGTTCTACCACAATAGCCACAAGTTCTTCTCCGAAGGAATTGAGTACGCCGCTGTCACAGCCTTGCTACTGTATTGGAAAGAAAACGACATCGGTCCCGAATTGGAGGTAGATGCGATTCGGGATCTGTTCGAAAACGATTTCGGATTCACCTCCTTGACCATCCCCATTCCATCCCAGCTTGCACAGCAAGAGCTCAATAAGGAGATTTCTTCATTTGTCGCGCGTTACTCTAATCAAACCGATACACTGATTCTCGTTTACTACGCTGGCCATGGTGACCTGGACAAGAGGGGGAAAGGGCTCTGGCCTGCGTACGTACTCTTCGTCTCCGGCCCCAATGGTTTTTCCTACGAATTCTGCTGACCATGAGATCAGCCACAAGGAAGGTGGCCCAACTCTCTCGTGGTGGAAAGCTCAGCAGCTGCTTTATGACGCTGTCGGCGACGTCTTAGTCGTTTTGGACTGCTGCAATGCTGCCCTCGTGGTAGAAGGGGAAAAAGACGAAGGCAAATTTGAAATACTTGGTGCTTCTGCCAAAGGGATTCGTACGCCTGAACCTGGGAAAAGCTCCTTCACCACGATCCTCATCAAACACATTAAAAGGTCGCTCAATAGCGGCAAGGACATCAACGTTCGCGGCATACACGGGGAACTTTTGAGAAAGTCGCACCTGACGGGTCATTGTCATCCCCTCCGTTTCTGTAGTCTTGCTGAGTGGTATCGCAGAGACTCCCCAATACGCAGATCTAGCGCCAAGCAATCCAAGAAGTATAGTCCTTCAGCCATTGCGGCCTCCTCAACACCAGGGGTTTATAAGGAAGCCATCATCTTTCTTGATGCTAAAAATTTCTTTGGCAGAAGATCCAAAAGCCCTTAGGATCGCAGATTGGCTGAAGACGCATGCGCCCAAAGGAGTCACGGCCATCAGTGTTGAAGCGCTGGTACTCAAAGCCAGGAAGCTGCAAGGTCTCGTAGATCGAACTGCCTTCCCACCTGGCTCCATCTTCAGCAAATTACCCCAAGTCGCGCAGAGTGAACTTCTCCATCAGCTTCAAGGCTTGAACACAGTCATCCAGGCTGCCGATGACTCCGCCAAGAGTTCCACAATGCAAGAAGGGAATCCTGCCATCGCTAAATCAATTGACGCTATTGATACTTCCATCGCTGCAGTTTGCAAAGCCGTCGAAACACCTCTTCTTCTTGACCCACAATTTTCGGATAGGGATGGACTAGATCAGGCTGATGGCGACGATGGCGTTGCTGTAGTAGGTGCTGAAGATGCATTCTCTCTGCGGCGACATCTGTTGGGAGTCTCGGCTATCCCTGAAGGGCTGAGAATACCACGGAACCCGTTGGATATGTCAACATATAACTCAGAGCGTCGTTTTCGTAGTGGAACGCTTAAAGATAAAGCGATTCTCGTCGAATCGTATCCATACCAAAGCTGGGAAGGGGACGACAAAGATGACAATCGGGTCCAGTTTGAGGTTGGGGGAACTGCTGCCAATGAAATCGAAAGAATGGCTGCCCAGCTCTGCCAGCCGAAAAAGGAAGCCTTTCATATCCTACCATGCGCTGGGTATATCAATGAGCCCGTCCATGAAACCTTCGGTTACGTTTTTGAGACACCATCTAATTACACCACCAACGCTAAGCCTACTCTGCTGAGACAGTTGTATGGGATGGAGAGAATAATCCCACTCGGAGACCGTTTCATGCTGTCATATGAGCTTATCGTTGCATTAGAGAACTTTCATCGAGTGGGTTGAGTCCACAAAAATTTTACAAGCCACAACATCGTTTTTTTCCCTCCGCATCCTCTCTCCGCCAGTCCGCAGGCTTCACGCCCAGTCGACAGCAAAGGAGATTATTTAGCATCGCCTTGGATATTCGGATTCGACACCTCCAGGCCCGAGGACGCCGATAGTCACTTGCGCGAGGATCACTCCTTGAGCAACAACATTTACCAGCATCCTTCTCGCTGGGGCAAACCAAGGTTAAAATTCGTCAAGTCCCATGACGTTTATTCGCTCGTGAGTTCACATCCCCTGTTGGGCGGATGAAGTTTCGCGTCTGAATCCAAGTAGGGGATCGTGCTTCTCGAGATTGCATATTGGAAGGACATTCTGTCAATCTTGAACCTTGCCGAGCGAAACACATCCTTGCGGACCGGACCCTTACGCCCGGTGGAAGTCCAAGCTTCTATCAAGGCTAAATGCAGTAGAGGCTTGTCACATCAAGTTGGGCAGATATTGACCAATACTATTCTTGCTTGTCTGAATTTTGATGATTCTACGCACTTATTAGACGAGTACGGAACGCACCGGTACTACGTGACGCACGTTGTTGAGCCTATGGGAAAGATTGTCGGTAAAGTTTGAGCGGAATGTGTCTCACAATCGAATGGATGTAGTGGATGGCTTGTACGAAAAACAAGAACAGAAGCGGATCGGTCAGATAGAGAAGCAACAACATCAATAATGAAGCTTCAATCAATAAGCAAGCAGCAACTATTCACATTCAAGTCGCTTTATGCTTGCACTCTTGTTACGCGACTGTAAAGCGACTCTCCCCCCAGTCTGGATGCAGAATGATCTTCGGGCAGGTTTCTGTCTCCTCGGCAGCGAAAGCATGAGTGTTTGTAGCTTGACACACGATGAACGGATTTCACGAAGTGCCTGTATTCTAGGTTTGGCCTTCACCTCCGTCTATCGCGATCTGATAATGCTCCCATGTCTATCGCGTGATGCGACGTTGAGTCGACATCGGGGTATCAGGTTGGAATGCAGAGTTCCTCCTTTTTCCGGTGCTATTGGGTCCCGACCTTCCCCTTGTAGCTCTAGTATACATATGTACATGGTTGCTGCACTCCAAGAGACTGAAATGGTCTGATGATGACAGCAATTGGATCCGAGAACTTGTTTACGCGCTTGAGGCATGGGCAATCAATGCACTGCAGGCACGCTGTCCGTCCCAGTCAAACCTTTCCTTATTGCCAGTACGCTGTCGACGATGACTGCGTCGATGCCCTCCTTGACTTGCAGCTGCACCTGATTAGCCCACCCCAGAAAGGAATTCTGAGGGGATAGCGTACCTTGACCTTATCCGGATCATTGTTCATGGACCCATAACTCACACAGACCAAACCACTCTCCTTGACGACCTTCACCAATCTGGGACTGATAACAAGCGGCTCGGCTGCAGAAACAACCCCCAACAAGTTCCATCTGCTCGCGAATCGGATCGCTTCCTGCAAGCTCGAGGCTCTGATATCGCCTACCGGACTTGTGCCGGCGTCCGTGAGAAAAAGTATGGGAATAGAGGGTTGCTTGAAAGAGAGCAGAAGGCAGATATCAGGGTTGAAGCTTGAGAAGATGATATTACGCGCCTTGCCGAGGTCGTAGACTTTAGTGAGGACGGTATCAACGAAGGAGTTGAGTTCAACGGCGTAGGTGTCCATTTCCTGCTCCTCGGATTCGTGGAGCATTGGGTACTTCATCTCAATATTGAAGCCAATGCTCTCGGGTAGCTTCTTGAACATTTCTTCCAACGTTGTGAACGGTGCCTGGATGAAGTTCCCGCGGCTGTTGCCCTTGAAGCCCTTCTCTTTGAAGTCTCGAGTATGCTTCATTCGCTCGCTCATTTCTGGATATTCGCTTTTGAAGGATCCCCCTTCGGACATTGATCTGCCACCCCTGCCCTTGGTTGGCTGGCTGGAACGGTGAGTAAGTTCTGGCGATGTAGGCCGAGATGGTCGAGGTGTGCGACTCTCGTTGACATGCATAAACTGATTACCATCAACACTGGACCAGACATGCAGAGCAAAATACCGTACCTGTTCTAGGGTAAGAGTGTGGACTGGAGCATCTATGCCGGTTTCGCTGACGAGGAAGTCATGATAGATGACAGGAACGTGGTCCTTTGTCAATTGCACATCTATGCAGTGTCAGTCGTATAGATGAAGCGCTGATCGCAATGGAGCTTTACCAAACTATATGAGGTTAGCAAAGCGCACTTGATAATCGGACGACCTGAGTGCGTACCTCGACGTAGGATGCCCCTAAGTTGGCAGCAGCGATGAAAGACTATGAGAGATCAGCTCATGCTCTCATGTAGTATGACTAAAGCAGCAATCACCTGTATAGTATTCTCCCCAAGTTGCAGCGACCTCCGAGCGGCCATGTTCTTGCCCAGACCTTCGAGACGATTAGGTAAAGCCAAATGGACAACAGGCATCGCAAATCACCTCGATGACCGATCACCATGGTCGACGTCATACTCTTCCAATATGTCTGATTCTCGGTGATCGTCATGTTGGGATGCGTAAACGGAGTAATGATCAAAAAATTGAAGTTGACAGAGCCTATGACTTCGAGAGTGCCCGCTGCTATGATCGGCACCGTGACATCTCCTTGCAGGGTTATCCGCTTCGATCCAACGCTGGGCTTGATGCTCGAAAGAAGTGCGACGCCTCTTCCGACTATCTGTTCATTGTTGCCAGCGTAGGTAGGTACAATATCGAAGATGAGCTTGACCTTGGTGGCATCGATTGTTGTGAACACAATGGGCTCTGTACTGATGTTGTCCTGCACGGGCAGATCTGTGATTGACGGTTCACCCTTCGCACCCGTAGCCGACAATACCAATGAGAGGGCTGTGTCGAGTTGGGTTGAGTGGGCGTCGGCGATCGGTATGCGATCAAGATTGACCGCTTCGATTGCTTTTCTCGTATCCATCGTTCCGAGACTGACAAGGACCATGCTTTCCTTGGTCAAATAGCGGTGCCCGAAGGTCTTGATAGGTTCAGTAGTCCGAACAGTACCATTGCCATTCGATGTACCATTGGACTTCCTCTCTGCAAGAGAAGAGGTGGCAGGTGTCGCTGAAAGCGAGGTAGACGCAGAAGAGTCCGAATCCGATCCTGACGGTGCTGTAGTGACGTCTGCCAGGGCATTGGCAATGGCTATGTGCCCTCTGAGCGCAGCATGCTCCTTCGCTGTCCACCCAGATGTGTCGAGCCTTTCCAGATCGGCTCCGGCTTCAATCAACAACTCAGTGATGCTTAGATGGCCATCAACGGAGGCAATGAACAGAGGCGTCCAACCGAAGGAGTTTTCTGTCAGTTCCAGATTGGCCTTCTGGGTTTTAGACCGATCAACAAGTGCCCTTGCGCAGTCAAGGTGACCAAAGCGGGCGGCGACATGAAGAGCGCTTTCGCCTTGATCGTCCTGATAATCGAGATCCACTCCGGCTGCCACAAGAAGCCTGACGATCACGACAAAGTTAGACTTTGTGGCCAGAGCTAGTACCTCGCTAGACCTTGCCTTGTGCTTGTGGATGGCGCCTTTACGATCCCTTACGCCTTGCCAATTCTCCGCGCCGAGTAGAACCTCAGTTGTATGGGGATGGCCGCCGATGACGCTGAGATGAAGAGGAGCATATCCGTCCGCGTCCTGCCAGAAAGGTGCGTCGATTCCTTCCTCGACTTCGAATTGACCCCAGCTCTGCATACGTGCAATGATGAGCTGACAAACGATGACAAAGCCGTACTGTGCAGCATAGTGTAAGGGCATTCGCCCATAGTTGTCTCTTGCTCGAAGTGCATCACGCTGATGTGGTCGTAGCTTATCCAAGAGGTACTGTAGGAGTACTACAGACCTATCTTCCCTGCCTAGCTCAGTGACCCCATCAGCCTCTCTAGTATAGGACGCTTGTGGCGCTAGGCTTGGGGCAGTAGCAGGTGTAATGTAGCTGGCGTTGCCAAGCTGCATGTCTTTCAGCACAGCACCTGCAAGCTCTTCATCGGTCGTCGTCTTGGAGCGCCCCATGGAGATGACCAGCCTATGGATGCAATTGCGGTGGTTGATGTCGTCATCTTCATTCAGGTCTTGAATGCGACCGAGTATGTCATCAATGCAAGCCTTAGCTCTGCAAGACACTGCCCGCTGCAAAAGGTTAAGGCTCAGCATCGATTGCGAAGCATCTTCTTCGTCTGGCACTTCTCCATGCACCGCTCTCAAAAGAGCACCCAAAGCTAAGGAGTCGTCATTCCGTAAAGCTCGATCAACCTTCTCAACAAACGCGCTCGATAGATTAAAGTTGGTTCGAGACGATGTGCGTTTCAGCGAATGAGTGGAGTGAGTAGAGCTGTCATCGTCGGGTATCTTGAGGTCGCCCAGTGCGGATAGCCAGTCATTGACTGTCTTCATCGTATGTGAAAGCGCAAGGTTGGTCGCGAACTGCCTAGGATCGACCTTGGATTCCAGGTATCTTCTCTGTGTTGAAGCATTGGCAACCTTCTTATCAAGCTTCTTCGTGATCTTGATGAACCCCCTCCGGTTCACCTCCCCATACCATTGTAGCTTCCTCAATTGACTACGCAGCTCGAGAAGAGCACCCATAAGATCTTCGACTTCGTCTCTATCGATGTTGCGAGGGTCATTGGTAAGATCTCCGTATCGATCCTGCAGCAGTTTAAGGCGCCGGGCAGCATCCGCGTACTTCTTGTTGTAGAAGTCATCAACGTCTTCGAGGTTACGATCGAGTGAGTAAAAGAAAACTAAGAGATGTCAGCACTCCGTTCTGGATCTTGACTACTAAGCTCATGGGTAGACGCACCGGCAGTATCTGCGACCTCTCCGTGCCTGATAACTTCTGCAGCGGACTTGATAAGTTTCTTCAGTGACTTGTATTTGATGTAGTATGTTGCCCATTCAGGAACCTGATTCCGAGGTAGATTGCGTCCAAACTTCATGATCGAGAAAGGAAAGAGGCAGGCGTCAGCCCGCTCACATGGGAAAGTATCGGATTGTACTGCAGGATGGGGTTGAATGGATTAGGAGCTGGAGCGTAATCGGATTTTGCAGAAGAGAAAGGCGAGTAGAGGCATCTCGACCGTGTCGTCTGCCATTTCGCCTGTCTGCGGGGATTGCAGGTGTTGAAGATAGGGAGAAAGGCGCACAAAAGAGTGCAGGTAGCTTGTAGGTATGCGTGCCGAATCCGGAGAATCTCGTTGGACAATGGCCTTCAGCGGTGAGACTGGCGCAATCAGAAGCCGATAACAAGCTTCGGACCTTGCATAGATAAGTGGCAGGTGCTTGGATTGTGTGGGGCACATATACAAATCAAGGTACAAACAATCTCAGAGGGAAGAATTTTTGCTGTGGGTTGCACACAGCTCTGACGCGCAGAGATGGCATTCAGGGTCCATTCAGGATCCAGATGCGGGGAGATCGCTCAACGCCCCTTGAGAGGCGTGCGTCGATCGATTAAGTGGCTTCGGCTGTGATCCTACTGGGACAGTAGGATCTACAACGTTCCTTTTGGTGTCGCAGAGCTGAGATAAGTTGGTGCGCTATGAATCTAATCGTGCGTCTTTTATCCCGATGTGCTAAATATGTACATCATGGCAATCATGGCAATCATCAGAGCATTACTCATAGAAGCGTCACCCATAGTCTAATTAAGTCAAGTTGGGATCAATTGTATATTTCTATCTAAGCACAGGAAGAACCAGCCCCGATATTACACCACACAGTCCCCATTCCTATTGTAGAACCAAATTGTTACAGGACCTGTCAGACCTCCGTCGACACCCACCCAGCTCAGCCGACCGAAGCCAGACACCAAGACAGGGCCGAGATCATCACCACTCTCTCTTGCAACATCTGCAAGCAGAAGCGCAAGGGGCCCGCAGGCCGCGAGAGTACAAGGCTGTTCACTCTTAGGCGCCGAGGACAAAAGTCATCAGCCAGGTTGGAGATTCTGTGGCTTTGATGAGAAAACCAGTGAGAGACGCATACTTTAGAAATGATTCTCTGTGAGACATAGAGCATTAGTAGTGTGCGTGGTTGAGGGCAAATGTAGGGGGTGGTGAGCTTACATGAAGTGTGGTCGAATTTTCTGAAAACCTGCAGGTGCGGTGGGTACATGTAGCGAGGCCAAGGGACCGGGTAGCTGGGGGGGGTGAAAGTAGGATCACGCTACGGACTTGGCCGTTCTCAATGAAATTCCAACAACACTTGCCTCGGCCATAGAGGTCTCAATATGGAACTCCGGATCATCCAGGAAAGTTGGGTGGCGATGTCGTACATGATATGGATACACCAATGAGGTTCTGTATGGCGTCCTACTATATTCTTCACGCCCCTGAGAAGTGAACCCTGCCAGTGCATGGAATAATTCTACCATATGTAGTTGATGTGCTGAAAGAACAGAAGGGTATCTATCTAGCATGCGAAGTCAAGCGCAATGCCAGATGCCATGCGATGCCGCAACTCGAAGATCAAGTGTCCTATGTACTGCAGAAAAACGACAAGAAAGGTCGCCTATGCTAGAGAGCCCCGTATGTGCATTGCAACTTTCTGTGCCCCAAAAATCCCAGATTCCCAGTAGATCGGCCAGAACGCCTAGACTCCTTTCGCGTGTCGAACTCCTGGCCTCCTGGCATGCCTCCTGCTAGGGCATACACTCATTATATTCAGATTAGAAGCAATTGAATCCACCCTTCTTGCGCTTCTTGCCCTCCATACCTCTCATACGCTCTTCTAGCCTCTCCCTTGCTCGCTCTGCTTCTTTCCTGGCCTCTCTCTCTTCCTCGACGGCTTGCACGCTGTCTCGCAGGCGGCCTCGCTCCCGCTTTAATTGGCTCAGTTCGTCTTCGTGGGCCCATGCTTTCTTCTTCCAGGCCTCCATGTCCATCTTGACTTTATTGCCTTGGCTTTCGAGGTCAACGAGAGCCTCCTCCAGAGTGGCAGTCAACTGCTTCTCAGCAAAAAGATGCTTCTCTAGCACCTTGATCCGTCCTTCTTGTTCTTCTATCTGCTGCGACGAATGGAAAGCTTCCGGGTTGGGTGATGGGGAACCATGAGGGAGGAGCGGGGATGTGGTGGCGGAGGCGATAGACGGGAGCTGAGGAAGGGGTATGGTCGGCGGTGGCGAGGGAAGTGATATTGCAGAAGTAGATTTGCGAAGATTAGATGTTTGTGAGTTGGATCGATCCAGCTGAACGATAATTAGTACTGGATCACGTGAGTAAAGCAGAATAAGACGTACCTCTACCTGGGTCAGCTTGCTACGGTAGGCCTCGACTTCTTCTTCCAATCTGGCTCTTGCCGAGTTGGCATCCATAAGCGCTTGATCGCGATTTTGGCTCAGTATAGAAAGTCTGCTGGAAGTTGCACGGTGCTGGTCGTACGTAGTAGAAAGCTGATCTTCTAGCTCGTCCACGAGGCGTACCGCTTTCTCCTTCTCCACTACGACCTTTTCAAGTTCGGAGTTCTTCTGGTCTGCGATCTTCTTATACTCTTCAAGGGCGGATGTGGCTTCGGTCAACGCAGAATTTAGATCCTTGCTTCGCTTCTGCGCGGCCTGAAGTTCCTGGCTTCTGGCGTGCAGAATATCTTCAGCTCCTGTTAGTTTACTTGATAGGCTGTGGTACTCCTGTTCCAAAGCACGGTGTTCCCTTTCTAATCGGTCGCGCTTCTCAACAGCTTCGCTGAGTTGGGCGTTGGAATTCCGTAGCAACTCTTCCGAACTTGCTTTGTGTTCCTCGTATCGTTCCTCGTATTCTTGGTTTAACTGTGCAGTTCGAGCTTCTTGATCTGCTGTATAATCTGTCTGCATCCTAGATCGGATAGCTTCCAATTCCTTAGCATGGGAATCGTGTAGTGATCGAAGCCCATGCTTGTGGAAATCGACGTTTGACTGATGCTCCAGAACTATTTGCTGTATCTGCCCCATCTGGCTGTGGTGCGAGCTAATTTGAGCTTCAGTGAATGCTTTGTAGCGCGCATTCTCTTGCAGCTGCTCTCGCGCTGCGAGCTGCAATCGCTCCAGGTCTGCGACCTTGCCGCGATATGTCTGGATAGTGCTCTGGTGTTCTCTCAGTTCCTGTTGTAGCGACTCGTTGTGTTGCATATGCTGGCTCCTTTCGCTTGCGGCCTTAGCAGCAGCCTGGGTTTCAGTGCTCTTGCCCTGCATGGCTTCCACGCTTGCCATAGCCGCCTCTAGGCCACCAATGGTCGACATGAACTTCTTCTCGGATGCTTGCATCGATCCAACTACAGCTTCATGCTTGCTTTGCCACTGAACCACCTGTTCTTGCAGTCGTTCGACTTCGGCTGATGAGAATGTGGCACCTAATTGTTTCGCGTCGGACTGCTGATTCTCAAGAATTGCTGGTGTTTCGGGGAAAAAGCCGGGCATAGCTGATTTACTCTGCTGCATCTGATCATCAAGCGATCTCTTGAGAAAATCGACCTGGTCCAGTAGCTCTCGCTCGCGTGCAGCATGAGTCTCCTGAAGCATCTTCACCTGGCTTTCGTATTGCATAAGTTGCTCGTGTATTGACGACATTACGGAAATGTCTACTGGGGATGAACTCAAGCTCGACCGCTCTCGGGTCAGGCCGGAGATCATGGTTGATTTAGCCTCCATCTCCTTTTTCAGCTTTGCAAGTTCTCCCTCTAGTACTTGAACACGCTCCGCTCTCTCGTGAAGTTCTTGCATTGTTGCATTGAGATTAATCTCGAAGTTCTGCATGGTATCTGGCTTATCCTCTAAATTCTCGGCAGCGATATTCTTCAAGCAAGCTAGCGAGCGGTGTGCCCGATCGAGCATTAGGATGTTTTGACTACCCTTTCGTCTCACAACTGAAGAGGGCTTTGTCGGCGAATTTGGAGCTCTTAGCTTGGAACGCTGGATCTCTGTCTTCAGATCTTCGACGACATCAAGCGTTTGTGCATGCAGATCCTGCAATTCCGCGTACCGGTCCTTGAGCGCCACATTCGCCTCGTCCTTCTCATCGTGAACTTTCTTCAAATTATCAAGTTCTTCTCGGAGTAAACTTTCAGCTGGTGACGTTTCTCTCCAAGCTCCAGAATGCTGTTTCTTCAACGGCGACCCGTCCAAGAATGGTTCTGCGGAAGTATTGGATTCCGCAGCTGAGGACAATTCCAACGATAAAGAGCGCGAGGATGGTAGCTGTCCTATATTTCTGAGCTCGTTCACCCTCGCGTCCCCTAAAAAAGACGTTGGTCGTGTGGAGGCAGGTGAAGGAGCGACCGGTAGAGGAGCTGGGTGACGAGCTTCATCCGCTGCGTCTTGTAGCTCAGCTAGCGTCCGCAGTGCTTCTTCGTACTTGGCAGACATCATATCGAACTCGGCGATTGTCGTTTCATGCTCTGCCCGAAGCGCAAAGAGCTCCTGGGTCACGCCGTCCAGCTTCTCGGAAGCGAAGCGAGAGTGCCCAGTGCCTGGACGGAATGGGTCAGTAGAGGCATCGTGGTACCCATTTGCTTGCGGTACGGATTCCTCAGATGCGATGACGGTCTGGTGTTTGGAGGTAGAAGCAAAATCATCCTCGAGGTCCTCACTATCGGACTCAGGGATCGCTGTTTCGACAGCGTCCTGGAGGACCTTCCTTTGCGCCTTAGAGTCGATGGCGAAATTTGAGACACCATTGGTCATTGCCTTGGCACCCTTCTTCTGATCTTGCGCTTTGCCATTTTGTTGAATGTGGTCAAATTCGTATAGTAGGTTGTCCAGCTTTCCAATGCTGCGCTGCCTCTCGACGACGTGCTCTAGACGCTCGACCTCGCGCTGCATGAGCTCCATGTCCTGATCACCCTCCGCTAGTCTTTCTTCGAGAGTCGAAATGTATTCCTCACAGCTTGCTTCATTGTCCCGAACTCGGGCAATCTCCTTCCGCAGTTCGAGTAGCACAGCGGAGGTCTTCTCCTCTCCAGAATTTTGCCCGTCAAGTCGGGCCTCGAGATCATGCAAATACTTCTCTGTGCTGGCTTCCCGGTCGACCATCCTATGCACCCTGACCTGAAGCTGTTGGTAAAGAGTTTCGACATAAGCACATTTGCTTTCCCTTTCCAAGAGACTACTCTCAGTAGTGGCCAAGGATGACCGCGTCTTCGAGAGGTTTGATTCCAGACTCTGGATTGTCTTTTCGTACTCCAACACCACTTGTTCTACGGCCTCGGCGAAAGAATTTGACCGCTTCAGTCTCTCGACCGCTGAATCACCAATGGCCTCTGTCAGTGTCGGAGTCGCATGCGACTCGTTGTCTCTTGCCTTGGTAATCTCGGAAATTAGCTTTGCATGACGCTGGCTGAGGGCAGTGTAATTTTCTTGAACATCCAGGAGATGGTTCTGAAGCTCAGCCTCTCGATCATTCTGCCGCTCCAATCTTTCCTGTGCTGCCTCCCCACGCATGTCGCTTCGATCCGAGTTGCTGATCTGGTCTCTCAAGAACTGCACTTCTGCACGTAATCGATCAATGAGAGCCTGTTTGTCGCTTTCGTCGGATACTTGCTGGATTTCGGGCTTGCTTTGTATTGCTCGCGCTCGCTGCGCATATTGTACGGTGTTAAGGGTTTCGCTCAGATGAAACTCGGCTGGCGTTACGCAAGCAATCATGTAGGTAATAGCATTCCCCCCCAGGGAATCTTGCAGTAACCGCGTGAGCTTCGAGTCTCGATATGAGACGTGGGAACCTAGTTGTCGGGATGAAAGCTGTGATATAACTTTCCCCAAGCTAGCAAGACCACCATTGATGGAGATACCCTCTCTAGCACGATCTCCAGATGCTCCAGTATTTTTTAGGCGTTCGCTGCCCGCCAGGTCGACAAAATGGAGCTTGCTATCCACCATTACCAAGCTCTCCGGACTACTCATTGCTTCTAAAGGTACTGAGAATCGCTTCTCCTGCTTCGATGTTTGCTGGGTTTTCCTCCGCTGGATCAGATTAATGCTAAAGATGGCGTGTGATCGGGAAGACTTGGCATTGATTGCTGTCGCATCGGTCTGGCGAATGGAGGATCCGAAATTTAAAGCATTCAACATGTCCTCGACTGAGTTGATCTTGACCTGGTGCAATCCCGTCAAGATGATTCGCCCCTTCGTATCTTCCCTGATAGCCACTGTTGCTCTTTCCGCTTGCGGTACAGATTCTGGTACCAATAGATCCCGGAGCTGTTCGTTGTATATCTAGATATACCAAGTCAGCCCACCATACGAGCACAACTATGATGTCCATACCTCCACGTATGTCGCCTTCATCTGCCAATCCTTTTCCGCATCCCTTTGTTTCAATGTCATAATGTTTTGTGATGAATTTTGAGGAGAGCTCATGGAGTAACGGGTTGGCGCCCGGAGACTTGACGATCCTGAACGCCGCAATGCTGGCGGCCCTTGGAGCTTTCGGAACAAAGCTCTTGCAGCTCTGGGGATAACGCCTATATCTTATCATTAGCAAACGACCGACAGTGTCATGGATGTCCCCAACGTCCAGAATCTGGAACGTTGAGCCTGGGATGTTGGAAGTATACCCATTATCTGCGCATCACTCTGCTCTACGGGCCCCAAAGTCCCCATGGTATACGACTTGCCAGACCCGGACTGTCCGTAAGCCAATACAGAGACATTGTACCCTTGGACGAAAGCCTCAACGCTCTCGTTCACGTACTCCCAGACTCCTTCTTGTTGTATACCTTCGCCAAAGACTCGGTCGAACACGAAAATCTTTCGACCTTGCGGTGCGTCTATCGAGAGGCTCGTGGGAGAAGTCGCTTGACATAACGATCTTTGAAATCGCTGAGGTATCAACTCGTAGCCTGGGTCGGTCGATTTGAGAGGCGGGCGAATTCTCACCGCTGTGATTCGCATTGCATGGTTAGCCTCACTTCCTCTTTTGCTAGAGCTATATTGTCCTTAAGACGTACCGACTTTGACGGACGTTTTGGTATCGTCGTCCGAAGCCCTACTGGCCGCACCCTGCTTGCTACCGATACTCATCCGACTAGAACTTCGTTGCAAGCCATAGAGTGCGCTCAGCGGCCGCTGCGGTGGGTTTAACGGTGAAGCCGGTGGAGAAGAGGTCGCCATTGCTTTTCGGCCGGTCGTCAAGACGAACTGTCGCGTTTCTACACCGAGGTCGTGCGATGCCCCTCCAGCTCTTCACGACTGGTATCGCATGGTGATTTGCGCAAATGTGCCTTCCGGAACGGTAGTGATGTTGACCTCGAACGAGCCCCCTAATTCCCCGAAAACAGCAGCCTGGGAGCCGTAGCAAGCAGCGATATATCTTTGACGGTATAGCAGTATCCTTCGAGAGTCGAACTCAGTTAGCGACAGCGACAGCGATAACGATGCGGTGGGGCCGTAAAGAGCGGTGGTCGGTGATGCGGAGGGAAATGAACTTTTGGAAGGGCTTGCAGGAGGGATTACTGGAGGGATTGAGCGTGGTCGTCCCGTGCTCTAGTCTCGGCAGCCCAAGGCGAGGCCTAAGGCCCGGCATTTTCCCGGCATTCTCGCAGCTCCCAAATGATAAAGACGATTCCTCTACACGATCAAGGCACCATAGCACACACTGCTGCACTGCTACTTGTTACTTTCCAAGACTTGTTAGACCTTTCGACAGAGTCAAAGTAGCACTTTAAGGCAATCCGCGGAGGTCGGTGATATTTTTGTGTTGTGTGGTAATCAGTGATGGATTGCGGCATTATCGTCTTCATAAATCCTTCGAGCTCTTCGTTCCCGGCCATAGTGAATGGGGTTGGTATTAAATCGAACCTAGGGTTGCTGCAGTCACAATTGTTCGGACGGAATTGCTGAAAAGCCGATCAATAGCCTTTTTCCCGGGAAAAGTGCAGGCAAAGAAGAGCCTTGTGGCCGTTTACTGAATGCTGCAAAGCTTGGAAGGGATCGTCTCCGCATTTTCGTCAAGCTGCCACGAGGTCGAGTGCCGATCGCTGTTTAGATTCGCGCCGGTGCCCCCTTTCAACGAAAACCAGCAGAAAAGGCGAACTCAAATCTTGTGCGGTGCGCAGGGAGGAGCTACTTCTACGATCCGTTTTCTAAACAATGGCGCGATTGGTCATAGGGAACGCATTGAGTTTCACTAAGTACAAGGCGTTGATGGACGAAATTCAGGTTACTGACCCGCGATTAACGTGTGCAGCCATCGAAACGATTGAGAACGTCCAGACAAGGGTGAACCACATTGGCGGGAAAACGCCCCCTGGAGGACTTTGGGTTGCGGGCTGCAGAAGCGATAAGGCTTGATTCGACAACGATTGGCTCAATTTAAATGTTGGTTGCCTCAGTGCATGGCCGGACTCCGGGCCCCGCCACTTCTTCCGCGCGCCGCTGAAGGCATCTTGGTGGAGATTCGTGGTGTCCAGTTTGTCCGGTGGCTTTCGTATCAATTTCTCGGTGCCTTTACATTTACAACATACAGAGACATGGATACCAAGAGCAAATACGGGCTGGCTGACCTCAGGACTTGTCTAGGCAGCTACATAGGCCGGCAATTTTCTCAATCTTGATGTCGAACGCTAGGAGGGTCCACATCGATCTGCCTTGCGATATCTACAAAAGCTTATTGGGAATTCAGCCTCTCGGGTTGTTTTTGTCGATCCTTGGATCCCTTCGCCAGGATTCCGCGAAATGAGATTACGTGAAGCTACAATCTTGGCGACAATTGAAATATTGACGGAGCGATACGGTAAAGTCAATTCATCGCGAAGTTGTTTGAGAATCCAATTTCGATGACACTTGGCACCTGACTTGAATTTCATCATGGGGGTAGCGAAAGCGTTCTGCGGTATGTTCTGCTCGACAATGAACCCTGTCCCCTTGACGATAACTTTTGAATTTCCAACTCGAAAGCTTGAACGATGATCCTGGCAACGGTCGACGACAAGGATCACCTGTGTGTGGTCCCGACTACGAACTTACTGCTTGCAGTAGAGCCAAGTATCCTCTCAAATCCAGCGGCAGCGAATCCATATGTGCTTCTTCAACGCAAGGCGAAAGTCACTCGGTTGGATGACCTGCGAACGATCTTTTAACATTAACGCCTGTCGAACACTCCTCGAACTCGACATACGCGCCATCCAATGCTAACAGCAACAACGCCTCCTCTACGCTTGACGATACGTTGAATGGGAGCACACGAGAGTCACGCTAATTATGTACTGTGCCATCTTCAGTTCTTCTACGAACTATCGATGCCAGCGCAAATAGGTTGAGAACCGTGTATACCGACGAGTCGAACCCGGTGTATCCTTAATAAGCGATGTCAAGATATTCCTAGTATTTGATGGTGTGAACCACAGGAGCTTGACGAAGCTTTGCGCTTTCTTCAAATCGAAAATCACAAATCGTATATATCACAGTACGTCAAGAAGAGCGGGTAGAGAGTGGTTTCGGGCTACTGCTGTCGATGGTGATGCCTCAGTAAAGAGGCGTCATACTTGTCTAAGCATTCACACATATAGGCTATTGATTGGTTTGTAGCTTACACTCGCGAAAGAGGCTCCGTCATCTGCCTTTGCAGATATTAAAAAAAAAGACTTTGGTCTGGCAGCCCGGAGAGATGATCGTAGTGGCTAAAGTGCCAAACTGTTGAGTATACAATGACATATCGTTACGGAAATCTATCATACATTGCACAAAGGGTATCATGTACGATGTAGGAACTTCACAACATGCCCAACGCCAGAACCACCGCCCTCCCAAATATACAGCATCATTCCAACTCCAATATGCGCCTATTGCCCTCTCGCCACGATATACACCACCCTAAGACTTCATAGACCCCTCTAAGACGCAGTTGCTTTGGCCGCGACATTGCCCTCTTTGCGCGCCTCGACCTCAACATCCCACGCTCCCGTTGCCAAGAAACTGCCAGCTTCCTCAATCGCCTCGTCCAAATCCCACCCGTCCATGCCTGTCCCTATGGCCGCGTCGTACAGCTGCTGCCCATCGTGCTGATACACCTCAGTGAGAGTGCCATTCGGGGCGATTGAGAAGGCGGTGGATGTGGAAGTAGACGGTGGTTTGGCGATGCCACTCGATGTTTTCGAAAGAATTGGCGGCGGCTTAGACGCAGTCGTAGGCTTGGTTCTGGGCTGGTTTGGGACTGGAGAAGGGCTGTCGGACGAAGTTGACATTGAGAGGGAGCGTCTGGTCGTGCCGAAGGCGCGTGAAGGGGAAGCAAGCGGCGAATGCGCGAAGGAGGTTCGGTTTTGGATGTGAACAGGCTTAGTGGGCGAAGTGGGTTTGATCGTCGTGACTGCGAAGGGTGATATGGCATCCATCATGGCCTGCGTACTAAGTGCATCGCCGACTGGCGTTCTCGTGTCGAGATTGGGAGCAATAGATTTGGTTAGAGAAAGAGGAATCCGAGCCCAGCTTTCTTTGGGTGTCTTGTACGCAGTGGGGCTTGGTTGGGAGATGCCAACGCCGTCCGAGCGTTTCGGTGTAGTTTGTAAAGATGTCGCAATATCTTTCTGGAACGAGTGTTGAGCCTTCGATATTGCAGCTTGAGTCGATAGATTGAGGTACGAATCGCCCTCATCCGCGCCATTTGCCAAGATATGCATTGATGGTGCCGAGGGCAAAGCTTCTGCTTGGGCGGGCGGTACCGAGACTTGCTGTGCTTCAGGTCCCCCTGTCTGGCCTTCGGAATTTTCCGTTTCGATGAGCTGCTTGGATAATGCCGGCTCTCGTTGAGCCGGTGATATTGAAGATGCCCTTGATGTTGACCGTGAGCCGAAGCTCTTGATTCTACCAGACGAAGTAAAGCTTAGTCGTTTCATGCTTTGTGCTTCAGCCTTCGCTTTAGCTGCCTTCATTTGTCGCGCAAATGAAGTATTGTTAGATGTCACTTTCTCGGAAGATGAAGTCGGTCTCTTGTTGGCTAGACGATAACGGAACTCAACAAGGTTCGTTGATGGGGGTAGTTGATGGGGTGTAGCGTTAGAACCGCGGAGGTGATTCTGATGATGCTCAGCGACAGCCACAGCTTTTTCGTTATGCTCCGCCGACGATGGTTGGTGGGATATTGGTTCATTTCCAGCTTTCAGCGCTTTTTGGCTACCCTGCAGCGCTGCTTCCTGGGATAGTTTCCTGGCTTGAAGGCCGCCCTCCTCGTCTCTGGCCTTCGCTACGGCTTTTTGGCTAAGTTCTTTTGCATTGATATACCCTGCTCTAGTGCATTCGTCGGCGTCGGCAAAGTCGGTCTCTCGAAATGCTGACCGCTCTGTTCCCTCTCTTACAATTGGATGAGCTCTGGTTGGCACCAGTAGCCTCGATTCTTTTGATACAGAGCTAGATCCTGCGGCGACAGAATGCATGGGAGCCGCTGGCTTGTTGATAGGTGTGAATCCAGAGTAATGCATTGCTGGCGGCGAAGATCTCGCACTTGGGCTCGGCGTTGACGGCCTTACATGATCTTCTGTACGAGCTTTCAAGTATCTTGAATCCGATTTCAGCCAAGTGGCAGATCGCTCTGGCTCGCTTCCTACGGGACGAGAAGGCCTCTGGGCTACAGGCTTTGCCGAGCCAAAGTCGTCAGACCTACGGACGTGAATTTGAGCCACTGCGGGCGGAAAGACATTCTGCGCAACCTGTCCCCCAAATCCTGTGCTCCGTGCCCGTTGAGCCTCCGCTACATTATCAGCATCGGTAGATCGTGATGGCCGAACGCCGAGATCGGAGACGACACTTCTGCGAGCGTCCTTGGAGAAGTCGAAGCGTGCCTTTTCGCTTTGTTCCGTGCGTCGAAGCTCCTTCGGTTCTCTGTTGGTGGTATGGCGATTTCTGCTCCCCAGCTCTTTCGGTACGCTGAGATTACTAGTCGTCTTGCGCTTCTTGTTCGCCCACGGATTCACCCATCCTTCATTCAAGGGGCCTCGTAAGCTCGCCGAAGCGATAAGTAGGGGTTTCCCCTCCAGAACCTTTTGGCCAAGCTCCTCTATCCGCCGTCTCTTCTTGAGGTGGCGGTCCTCGAGCTCGTCGCAGTCCGAGCCGGGATAAAGAACGTCCTCTGGTGGTACATATATAGGCTCAAAATGTAGAGGCGACGTTGGTCTCTTGACATATGGCGCCACCATGGCGACGTCAACTCGGTCGTTGCGGTGGGCGATAAGAAATTTGCAGTAAACAGAGCGAGAGAATCTGGGCTTGCGGTCAGCATGTATAAACTATGATGACTTTGATTTGCTGCGGGCGAGAATAACGGGTAAGGTAGCGTACCATCAAGCTCCAGAGTGCTATCCATGATGAGGTTGCTCTGACGTCCGAAAGCGAGGCATCACTTTTCTGGTCCCACCAGCAACGAAACCCGCGTAACCACTTTACGCGGTAGGCTTCGGCTGCTTCTCGGTGAAAACTCGGGCCGGCTGCCAGTTTGATGTCTCGAAAGATCTCTTACTGAGACTTCTCTCGATGAAGAACTATGGCCAGAGAGATACGGTAAGGCTTCGAGACAAGACCTCCAGCTTTGTCCACTACGCAGACCTCTATTTATCAGGCATAGCTGAACTTTCAGTCGAACACGGTCACATCCAGCATAAGATTGAGCGATATAAACCCTATCATCGAACAACCGACACCTTTATCACCTTTGCAAGCTTATCACTGATCTCAAGAGAACTGAGTACTGACGAACATCTCATAACATGCATTCTACTCACGAATTCACTCATGCCAGCCTTAATCCAGTGATCCAATCCGACCTTTGGGGTACCAGCAGCCTATTTCGCACACAGCCTCTCTTTGATTGTATGGGACAGCGTTTTCATGACTCCAGTAGCTCGCAGCATTTCACGATTTGCCTTTTCCTGCTCTCCATGCACGAGGTATGCTGCACCTTATATCCATGAGAGTCTTTGCTAGTCGAAAAGGGATACTTAACCCCGACTAATTCACTGCTGCATCTCCGTGTGCTATGTAATACTGGCCGCGTGCTCTTGGTATATGCACATGTTGCCGCGAAAACAGTTGTATTTGCTACATATCATCTTCATTATCCTCTATAAATGATGCACGCGATTCAAAACAAAGTCACAAAGCCAATTCCGATCCTGAGGTACCTTTTAGTACCCACCACCATCCAAAGACTTGTCTCGTCTGTCGGCAAGCTTGGGTGCGAGGCAATGACTGGTTTATCAGCCCCATCATCATGTGCTGTCCCCCATTGAAACGTGCACCCTGCCGGCTTATGAGATACTGCAGCTTGATTCTGGAACCTCTGTTCCTCTAGTCGCGTACGGGGTATCTACAAATGATGCAAAGCCACATGTGTATGTCCGAGCATTGAAAAGTATTTCTATCGTCCCAAGAAGATCATGAAATGACCCGTTTACCATCTTCTTACTGTCAACCATATCAGAAGCTGACTCATGCTACTGTCCTGCTCTTCTCACTGTAATCTTCTCTAGAACCGGGTAAACTCAGTCATAGATTTTGCTAGGAGTCGAGGAAAGGGATCCTATCCCACGCATAGCAAGGTACCAAATCGTACTGACTGGCTAAGCAAGAATAATCTGCTTCGCACATTCAGAACTGGTATTGAGGCAACGCCGATAGATTGAACAACCAGTAGTCGCCCACTGTCAAAGCGGCAAGACGTCGAAGCACTTAATTGACATGCATCTCGGATCATCCAGACCGAACAATGATAAGGAGCAAGCAACCACGGTGGATCAAACGACCAGTGATCGCCCAATCTCCAAAGCGGCAAGACGTCGAAGCACTTGATTGATATGCTAGGATCAGCCAGACTGAACAACGATAGGGAGCAAGCAATTTAAAAGTCCCCTACGATGGATTGAACAACCAGTATTCGTCCATTGCCAAGCGGCAAGACGTCGAAGCACTTGAGTGATAGGCTCGGCTCATCCAGAATGATCAACGATAGGGGCAAGCAAGTGAGAGGGTCATCAAGCATATTATCATTAATTGGTGCATGAGAGTGATATGGTGTAGTGGTAAAGATTGAGATATGAAGCTATGCTAAGATACAAAAGGAGACCAACTCCAAAGAGCCAAGAGCCAGGCGGTCAAAATAGCCAGACGGCCAAACGGCGAAAGAGCCAAAGAGATAAAGAGCCAAGAGCCGAAGATCCAAACGGCTAAACAGCTAAGGAGCCAAGAGCCAAGAGCCAAAGAGCCACACAGCCAAAATGCCCAACCGCCAAACCGCCGAACAACCGAACAGCCAAAGAGCCAAAGAGCCAAACACACAGAGAAGACACACACACACAATAACCCACACACGGACAGAAACGAATTGCGCCAGCGCATATTCTATTCAACAGTCGTCATCTCCCAGTCCTTGTCTGGTCGCTCATCTTCCGGAGTACTGCGGTCGACCTGGGTGCCTCCTAGGCGCTTGATTTCCTCATTTGCTGCCTCGTGGCAGCGGGTCTCTGCCATCAGACTATTGTGGAGCTTGACTCTATCATCCTCTAAAAGTTCTATCTCTTCCTTCGAATCTTTAATCTTTTCCTTCAAATCTTTGATAGTGTCATCTCGGCGACCGAGACGGCGCGCAAGCTTATCGCAAGTCGAGCAATTGCCTGATAGAAAAACGAATTAGCGGTTTGGCTATAAATGAAAACTGGTCAAGCACTGCAATGGCAAAGCGTTGAAGCGTTTATTCATTTGGTTTATCGGTGTACATGGGGCCTAGAACAGGATGAAAAGGGTGGGACCTCACCGTCCGTCTGCTTAGTGGCATCAGCCGTGGTGGGTGCGGCCGCAGATGTGCTGGGTGCTGGGGGGGCGGCGGCGGCAGGCTGGGCGGCGGCTTGTGCTTGACGATTGGCACCACGCCCGCGGCCACGGGGAGCTTTGGCGACACCGCGAGATTTGCCACCCTTTCTGGTGGTCTTGCGAGAGCTGGCCTTGGTAGTGGCGACGGCAGAGCTGGGAGATTTTGGAGTCAGCATTCCGTTCTTGTGTTGATTGATCAAGCTAGGAGCCATGTCATCGGAGCGACAGCAGCTTATAGAGACGTCTCAGAGCTCCTGATCCGCCGAAAAAGGGGCAAACTTGATAGTAACTTACCTGGTGCTGTTCGCAGGAGCGGCAGTGGCAGGGGCAGGGGCAGCAGCTCTCGGAGCACGCTGTTTGCGACTCGGGCCGGCCGAGTTGCTTGTTACACCAGTCCAAAGAGAAGAGGCACCAACGACCTACAGATTCTTGGAGTCAGCATTCCATCTTTGAGTAATAGCATCGACCTAAGAAGCCATTTTTGGGAGCGAATATTGATTAGAAATGTCTCATGGCTCTTAAAAACGCTCAAACTGTGGTACAAATACTAGGAAAGTATGACTTACGCTCGCCTGAGACCGAGTTTGGACCATCTTGATAGGAGTTCAGTAAGGGAAGATGACCGGTATAGCTTTGGAATTGACGTTCAACGTTTGCGAGGAAGTTACACCTTGCTGAAGCTCAGAGGAAATGATACGAAGAAGAGAAACGGAGATGGGGAGAAGATTGAGAGATCTCATGCGACTAGGTGATGGTATAATCATCGGCGCTCTAGGATGACAATAGGAACATGGAATAATACCAAAAATAGCCAGACAATAGCTATTGTCATACTTGATCCTATGTGAATCAGGCCCAGAACCAAAGGATTGACAATAGCAACCTAGAGATTCACCGGTGCTGCTTTCCCTAGCGCGCTAGTAAGACAATAAGGAAGATTCCATTACACCAGACTCTATCAGACGATTGCAATTGACTCCCTTACCAGCGTGTGAATCAAGCTCTGGGTAAGTTGGATCTTTCTTCTAGAAACAGTGTTCGCTGAGGACTCCTCACTAGTTGGATGAGCGATGATTTCCGCGGCTCATAACACCATCGTAGACACCTTGGGAGATGCACCTAGCTGGCATGGTTCGCTCGTAAGACGTTCGTCAATTTCAGCTCGTGGTACAGATCATCGTTCTCGGTGCTTGGAGGTTTTCTTTGAGCTGTAGACCTCCGTTGGACCGTGAAGACGTCAATACGTGTTCCCATGAGTTTCACAACATTACAAAACAATAACACTAGACGGGAATTGTTTGTATGCAGATAAGAACGCGTCCAATTCGAAATGGTCAGCATGCCAGCTTGTGTGAACTTGCACATAAGCTTAGCACTTGAAAGCTGAACATGACTTAGCTAAGAGTACGGAGTATTTTAGGGTAGACTCGTGCTGCCTAGAAGTAAGATGTCCTGCTGTCTACCCTGTTGTGTCGCTTTGTCTTGCTGTTACCTTTTCACCTAACATTGTCTGCTTCGCTGCTCCGCTGCTCAATTGATTCTGTTCGTCGATACTAAAATCTGTACTCTCTCTCTCTCGATTGAGTGTGAGTTGAACGCAAATTGATCACGTTTGACAAGGGCTCGAGACCTTTAAGAAACATGTAGAAAGATATCATCTACGACACCTAGATAGCTATCAGGTCAAAATCATTGCTATAGGATTTTCTGCAGTAGCCAGTCCAGGGTTCATATAGGGTTTAATGCTTGGCAGAGACACATATGTTGCTCCGAGCAAGTCGAGCCTGCGGTGCCGTATCTAATTGATGCTCATGGCGCGAACTGCGATGCACGAAGCTCTGCTATCATCCTCTATGGTACCTTAGGCAGAAGTCCTGGTCTAAATCCGGCAAAGTCCGGACGAAGGATTCCTACCGGATGACAAATCCGAGACAGCATGTTTGCTCGTTTATAAATCGACTGTACCCATGTTGAACGAGGACCGACGCCGTTCATCATAGATAGCCGTTAAAGACAGAGAAACATCTAATCCAATTCCCTTGATCAACGACTGAAACTTAGAGAGAGAGAAATAAACGAAGTCGGGGCCACCCCTTTGTACAGGACAGCTTTTGTTAGCTTTTGATCTTCCAAGACACCGAGCTTCCAGTCGGGCTCTTCTTATCACAATGGCAACAACCGCACAGAGCACCGTTGCCCCCCCGAAAGTTGAAGCCACTCACGACTCATCTTACATCCCTCGCGGCACGGTCACCGCTGAGCTCAAATTCTACGCCCCGCCAGCAGATGGCTCTAAGCCTTTCAACTACCCAGATGGCACCCCAATTCCAGAAGGCCTGCCCAAACGGAACTTCGGGGATGCAGATCTACCGGTCACGATTTACGATATCAGAGGTCAAGAATCTCTGTACCACCTTGACGACAATGCTTTCCAGACCTTGAAGACCGGTCCCTCCGCCAAGATAGATTTCACGTCGGACCAGTCTATCAAGGAGACCTACTACCCCGAAGTTGAGAAACTTCTCCAGGAGAACATCCCCGAAGCGAATCGCATCCATCTTTTCGATCACACCGTCCGCCTGAAAGGCGGCAACCGGCCCCCAGTCCTGCGTGTCCACATCGATCAAACAAAGTCCGCTGCCCTTGGGCGCGTACGCGCTGCACTACCCGACGAAGCCGATGATCTTCTCAAGGGCCGAGTGCGCATCATTAATGTCTGGCGTCCAATCAACGGACCGGTGCAAGCCTCTCCCCTCGCATTCGCCGATTCCATGACCGTGAGCGATGAAGCGCTAGTTGCTGTGGAGCATCGATATGTGGAGCGTACGGGCGAGACCATCTCTGTACAGCATATGGATGAGCAGTGGTATTACTGGTCGGGCATCGATAATCATGAGAGGATCCTGCTGGAGTGCTTCGATAGCGAGAAGGGGGGCAGAGTGCCACATACGGCGTTTGTGGACCCCAGGAGTCCGGCAGGAGGAAGGCAGCGGGAGAGCATTGAGGTGAGAGCTTTGGTGTTTGGGTGAGAAGTGACGGAAACCTTTGAGTAATTTCCCCCTATGCGAATGGGTGATCGTATATGGGGATTCTCAAGGCAAGGAGAACAGCGCAGCGGATCATCATCAACGATAGACATGCATTCGAGTGGTTACCAGGGCTCCTGGCGCTGGCAACATCCGTTCTGTCCTTCTCCCTTAAATGAACTGATATTCGCTGGCAGAAGTCTGGAGGGCTGTGGAGGATTCTGTGTTTGAAACTTATCATCAGCAGAGCATCTATCATCTTGGCAAGGCCGTCCTTTATTAAGTTCCCTTCCTTGACTTTATCTGTATGTATGGAAGCAGCACTCCACCTCGGTCGTTCCTCTTTCCACGAAGCTTGTGAAGGTGAGGTAAGGTTTTCGCACGTCCGGTGGCATGATGCGCTCCCCAGGCGTTCATTGACTTCAATACTGCTAGAACCAATTTTTTGTCTAAATTATGTCATTGAATGCTTTCTTTGGTCCAAAAAGCGCTTTGAGAAAACAGGCTTCGAGTTGTAAACCTCCATTGGACGTCCAGCTTATCGTGAAGATATCAATACGGTTTAATGGGGTATTGAAGACGACACTAAACGCGGCAGTCTATGGCGAATCCTCGGTTAAAGGACCGGGCCGACATCCGTGGCCGAGGGCGCGTCGTGTATATTTCTACAGAACATCTTCAATCCGTTATGCTAAGTGAAAGATCACACTATCTTTGTAATATCTATTGTCATCAATTCGAGAGCGAACCATTGAGAACCTTGATCCGCCTTGCACTAGAAAACATTCTTTGATTCAAACTCAAGCTACGAACAATGGCTCTGCACGACCTATTAGAAAACTTGTAGCGATCAAATCTTTCTACATCGCTGATTAATTTGCGTTGATTGGCCTCTCGATATGGCAAGCTCTCCAGCGGTCAGCCTCTTGCTTCTCTTGCCAGTCGAGATTCAGAGACTTGTTCTGGAACAGCTCGATCGTGATAGCTTATTCGACTTGCGAGTCACCTGCAAAGCACTATGCTACCACGCCACTCCCATAGCATTTCAACAGCTGCACGTCTGGTTGGAAGAAGAAAGCCTCCAGAAGCTAGTCAAAATCGCTCAAGAGTCACATCTGTGCACTTATGTCAAAAGCATAGGATTTGGCATGGCCGCCTTTCATGATGCCGGCTCCGAAGCATTTGACTATGAAGTGCTTCTCTACCAGCGTAAGGAATATGCGCTTTCCCAAGGAAGTTCAAAAGCGGCCCTCTTGAAGCCAGCTTGGTGCGCATACCGGAGCTGTTACAAGAAGCAGCGCGCTCTTAAAGAGTCGGGGCTCGACTTGGCAATGTTGACCAAGGCTGTTACCTCGTTCTCGTCTCTAGAAACGGTCGATTTAATCGACTTTAAAACCACTGTCGATGGAGGTCCCGAAGGGCCTAAGTTGTTGGGGGAGGAAACGTCCTCAAGAAAACATATGCTGAACGTTTCAAATCCTAGAATACTGGTGCCACGAGTTGGTCGACAGCTGCGAGTTCTGCTGAGGGCACTAGGTGCAACTGACAGGAAGCTCCAGGAATTGACATTACATCTCAGAACCGAAAACTTTAGTGATTTTGGCTTCTACTCACCGCTTTCTACCAAGGACGTTCGGTTCGCATGGTCAGCCTTTGCCGGCCTTAAAAGACTCGGCCTGTGTCTAAGTCCCATAGGGGGAACTGTACTAGAAGACTGCAGAAGGCGCTCAGAAGATATATCGTTGACCACTGTCCTACGCGCAGCAACAGAACTAGAATGCTTATGGCTCGAACTCCCAAGATTTGAGTGGATACCGGAGCCGGGTGAGTGTTGGAAGGACATTATCCAAATACAGCATTTTGGCAAATTGAAAAAGTTGTGCATTGAGGGGGCGGTACTTAACGAAGCCGAGTTTGTCTCATTTCTGCTTCATTCCTGCCAGAGGCTGAAATCACTGAAACTGAGGTTTGCGACAGTGGTGGAAGGTCGATGGGATCTTATCCTTGAGACAATCAAAGATCTTCCAGAGCTCCAACACATAAATCTCAAGGATTTGTGGCATGAAAAAAGCCGCGGTGGCTTCGTGATGCCAGATGACATGGATTTAGAGCCACTGTACGATTACTTACTCAAGCGCAGAAGCGATAATCCGTGGCAAAGCATGTGTCAAGCGAGGTTGGCTCCTACGAAGAGGAGGAGGATCATCCTAAGACCGAAAACGCAAAGGAGGACGACGACGAGGACTAGTGAAACAGCCCAAAAATACGGAAAACTACACAGGGTGACTTGAGAACAGCGGGGATACTGGCAATCGCATGCGGAAGACTATTCTCAACGTCAGCCTCTCTTATTGTATGTAGGAGCAAGACTCACACGTCACTTGTTTTCGCATCCATTATCACTATGCCTTCAAGCCATGCCACGTGGTGGCACCGATGCGTGCTAATCTCTTGGTGACCCTGAAGTCTTTCTCTGGCTTCTTCTCCTTTAGAATATCCCCGGCTTCTTCTCTTGCAAATCTCTCAACGATTCGCCTCTCTAGAAACTGGCTTTCACTAGTCAAGCATCCTATGAACAATTCCTTGTGATCGATAAGAGTATCAACCATTCGCGAGCCCCTAGTGCACCACTCTACCAGCCCATGAAAAAGTTGGGCATCACCTCCCATATCCTTAAAAAACTCCAATGACTACCAACCTACCACAACCCCAGCCATTTCTCCGCAACATTCCCAGATATTACACAGCAAACATAGCCTCAACCAAGAATCAACCCCCCGAAACCTTCTCTAGACCTTCGCCTCACTACAGCTTATCCGAACAGCCCAAACGCTGTCTCACTAGCTGCTCGAAAGGGCAAGGCAAAAAGAAGGTAGCAAACCCATCGCCGCCACCTCATCTATCGATAGACTAGACCACCTCTGCTAGCCATCCTCCAACGGACTCTTTGCGCCGATTTCTGAAATATAATGCCATACGAGCTCACGCCTTCGATAGATTATCGAACCCCCAAGGAGATATGCCAAACCACAGGAGACGCTCCGATGAATTCCCTCATCTTCACTGCATATGACTTAATAAAGGAGTATCTACCATCACTTATCCTCATACTATCCTACGTGAGCAAAAATGTCCCTCTTCTTCAGTTCCGAAGACTGGTCGCTCCTACGCAGGAATCCAAGTACTTAGATCTCGGCTCGAAACCCAGAAAGGCACGAACTGTAGATAGAGATAACCGCGTCTAACCTCCGCAAGGGGTTTCCGGGGATGGCTCTGCCTACGCTCGTCCAGACCACCACACTTTTTCTCGATAAGCGAAGTCGCTCTACCAGCTCAACGGTGTCCGAACTACACAGGGATCAGTGTTGAACCTGACGCACGAGGCGCATATCACCTACGAACCATAATCGTTTAGATAAGTGCGACTCCAACCACTGATATGCCATATAAACTATCGCCGAGAAATGGTTCGTTCCTAGATACATTGTCGAGACATCTTTCAGAATTATTAGCTGCGGTAGAGCATAGCTTTCTGCGAGTGAGACATCGAGTCAATGCCGCTGATTGATGGAGTAATTTCCGTACGAGAACGATGCTGCGTTGGGAAAGTTATTAGGAAAAGATATGTTGGTTTTCTACGGTGCTAGTCAAGCCTGCCATCAAGCACGAGCGATTTGCGGAGATCAAAAGGCTGAAAGGCATGCTTGCTGGAGTGGTCTGGTGAAGGGGAAGGCACAAGGTATGGGTGGGTTTTCGAATTCGAAGGATAGAGGCAGGCAGGATGGGCGTTTGATTGCTTGCGCTGACAGGGTGCTAGGGGGGTACGGAAGGGAGCTATGATTCGATCGCTTTCACTGTGGGATATTGAGCGAGTGCAGGAAGGTGGAGTATTCCCGGGACGGAGGAGGTGATAAGGATTGGGTGTTTGGTATTAGTGCATGCTGGAATGCGCAGAGCGAAGTGGGTTGTGTGGAGTGTGGAGGTCTTTGGGGAGGGGGGGAATGCATAAGGTGGAGCAGATATGAGGGCTACACGGGGTTTGAGTATTCAATGACCTAGGAACGAGGTTGACAAATGAGAACTTTGAGGTGAGTGGGCGAAAATAAAAGTCTGCTGAACATTAGTGGAAAGCTTATACGGAGTATATCATGTTCTTAAAGGCTCAGATGACTCTCATTGAAGCCTGTGGCACTGAACAGGGGGTGCCGTATGCCAGTTCATAGTCGGAAGGAGAAGTCATCACGACCAATTGCTCCTGATGGATGTCGGCAGCAGATGCCTTGAGAAAGCACTAGATACCCTGATAATAACGAGCATCTCTCCAAGCAGCAGTGGCTAAGAGTTGAAGCAAGCACTGTGACCGCAGCCCAAGCCCGCAATGTGCGATGAAGAAGCCTAAAGCAAAAATAGCTCGAGAGTTTCTGCTGCAGATCCTAGACATGCAATCCTCACACTCGCCCTGCACGCACTTCAACAAGCTGCTTTCGAGTTGTTTTTAGGCCTTCAATCCTCTGGACATCCCTCTCGAGCCCTCGTGCACACTGAAAAAATGCCTTCGTCTGGGCGTATGAAGTGGATGTGCTCAAGCTCGGGAGTGTCCTCCATATTCATCTCCTGCGCCAGCTCCTGCAGTGCTTGTTCTTCAAGATCTTCAGCGATGTAGAGATTGACTCTTCGAATTGACGAGGGAAGCATTTCTGATAGAGTCCGGACTGTCTCGTCAAGCCGACCAATCAGCAGCTTCAGATCGGTCGTTACGTCTTCAAGTGTTTTGAAGGCTTTCAGACTACCCATAAAGCTTTGTGGTTGATCCTTCGATAGTATTGTGAGACATTTCAGTGTATCCTTGCAATGGGTTTGAAGCGCTGCACGAATCCAGAATGGACTGTAAGACTCGGTGTTATGGCCCTCAGGACCGGGCGAGTAACTGAATGTCGTGAGATTATCGCAACGTGAAAGGAATCCAAAGAGTTCCTTCGACACAATAGCGCAGCGGGAGAATGTCATGTTTTCCACGGGTATATTGCTGTATGTGTCACTTTCGTGAAATTCTTCAAATTCTCTCGGATCGGAAGCGAAGCCATGGAAGGAGATCTCTTTCATCGAGGGCAGTGAACAGAGATGGACCATGACTTCGAAATCATCATAGCCACTGTCTGGTCCGTTGCTGGAAGCTTGAAGATGCGCCGTTGTGAGCCGAGTCAGCGCTTGTGTGGGCAGCTCTTCTATAATGCAGCGAATTATATCGGCACCGTCAAGTATACCGGCGCTGACAAAGCGAAGATGTTCAAGGTTTGGTAGCGATAACAGTAACAGCACGATGATGGGTTCCTCATCGCCTTTGCTCAAAATTGACAGGTATTCGTGCAATTCGGTGCCATCGACATACTTGCATTCCTTCTGCGCATTCTCATACAGCGACAAGTCTTCCATGGTATATGGTGGACGTGTAAGCTTGGCCTCGGATGTGCCTTCCCCGTGGAAAGTGAGTTCCCAGCCTTCGATGTCCACCTTCAAAATGTAGTCCGCTATTCGGGGATTGTTCCAGATGGCTTTGAGCAGTCTCGCCGGTGCTCCCCTGCGTATGTCTTTGTGGTAGGTGAATGTGGAGTATGTTCGCTTGAGGAGGTGGTGTCTCTCCAGCAGCCATGCTCCTCGTTGCCGATGTCCCTTGGAAGTTGCAAAGAACGCTTCCAGATCGAGGGGATGGACATCTTCTAGAACGAGCCCCAAAAGCTCGTTCGAGAGATCCGAAAGGGTTTTCATGATCGCAGCTTTATCGCAGCTTCCGAGATCACCAGTATCCTTGGACGCAGTGCAGCTCTCTGGTGGCTTGAGATGGTGGAACTGGTTGTTCGATACAAGAAGACGCAGGAGGACTTTAGGTTAAGAGCTCGAATCGCGCTTGCCTGGATGACCGGGCGAAAAACATAACCACGGATTAACGAGAAGATACTCTAACGCCGGGTAATTCTCCTAGTGTCAATGCCACGCACTCCAACAGTGTAAACACCTGTAGGAAAATAGCTTACGTGGGTATGTTGTTTTACCGGATCACAGGGTCCTCGAGCACATGCTATCAACAGATCTTCGGTGGTCCTGCCCCATCAAGGCTTCTCCGAAGGCGAGCAACGTCGCGCTAGCTAGAAGACTGAGACATACGGTAGAGCACTGCATAAAGAACAGTAGCTACGATTCCGAAAAGGCCCAAGGCGAGTAGGACATCCGGTAATTCAGTCACGTCGTTCCTTGAGGAATTGAGCATACTCTCCAGCTCATCGTCGAGCCTATGGGCCATTTTCCGCTCAGAGAATTCAGACGTCACTCTCTGCTTCCCCTTCTCACCCATCTGCTTTAGAGCCTCAGAAGAAGCACTATGCATACTGTCTTGCAAGAGATTTGTCCACTGGCCCACACTGTCCGCGGGTCTCAACCAGCCTGTCTCCCCATCAACGATCGTTTCCAGTGGCCCGCCGCTGTTGACGGCCAAGACTGGGACTCCAGCAAGCATGGCCTCGAGCGGCACGATACCGAAATGCTCGTTCGAAGGCGTGTAGAGGAGTAGAGTGGCAGCTTCGAGCAGCATAGTCTTCATCTGACCGGGCACAGAAAGCAGGAACAGAACCTCGATGTTGTTAGGAACCTTCAAGGCTGTGATGATGGTTCGTGTCGTTGCATGCTTGAGCTTTAGTGATTCCGCTAGTTGTTCGAGTTCTTTGTGATAAGAGACATTTTCATCGACCAGGAGATCGTAGCCGCCTAGAAAGTTTCAGTAGAAATAAAACTGTCGGTCATGATGGTTACCCTACCTGCGATTACCAGCCTCGCGCCGTGCCGATCGTGAGCGCTCAAGCCTGCAAAGGCCCTAATGGCAAGTCCGATATCCTTCTTTCTTTCGAAGCGGTTGATGCTCAAGAACAACTTTTTGCCCTTCCACAACTCTTCCGAGCCATCATTGTCAATGATTTTCCCTCCCTTCTCATCGCTTCTCTCTATCGGTCCCCTGGTATCTACGCAGGGATACACGACACCTACCCCTCGATCCCCTCCAAGTCCCTTCCATACTGTCTCCACAACGCCTTTCGTAAAGTGGCTATTGACAACAACTCTATCTGCACCTCTGATACCCCAGCCCTCTAACCAGTCAAAGCCCAGTCTCCATATCCGTTTCCACCATCTCTTGCGGCCTTGTACGAGCAGGAGATCGGGAAAGTGGCAGTAGAAGAGTATTGGCACTTCTTCCCAACGCCACCGTAGAACAGGGATACCGGCGGATAGCTGATCCACGAAGAAAGCGGTTGGCTTCAATCTCCGCAATTCACCGGTAAAGGTGACAATGAATATGGAATGGAGCTGCCGCAGTATAGCACATAGGATCTTGAGACGGCCGAAGATGGTGGCAGGTATAGGCCAACTGGCGCGGACTCGGACATCGAGTGTTCCTAATGTTCCGCATTGTATCAGTTTTCATTAAGACTTACAGCGACTTTCAAGAGGCTGACAATACCGTCGCGAGCTTCATCGAAGCAATGACTCGGGTCGCAATGCGACGTGAAGATGGTGACTTTGTGACCCAGATTTTGCAGGCCTACCGCAGCATCGATGACAAGACGTTCAGCGCCGCCGATGCCAAGATCTGGGTGGAAGAAGACGATGTTCTTCTGTCGAGAAGACATGATCGTTGCCTAAGAGACATATCATCGTAGTGCCATCTCAGCGCCCTGCACCATCAATTGGGCCCTCAAATGCCAAAAAGGAGAGACCTGTATATTACGCATGAATGCATCCAGTATGCCAGGCACACGACATAGTGGCAGCCGTGAGAGGTTAGAGGTTGGTTTCAGCAAGCGCCAAGATCAGGGTACTCGTAGGGCTGACAGGGATGAGGGCCCAGGCTCCGTGCATCTGTTTCATTATCCTCCTGACCGTCGTCCTTCATTTGGCGCTTGGATCCCGCGATGTGATTATTCTTTATCAAGGTAAGCCCCGTCTCCTTTGTCGCCTTTCACCTGTCGTACTTCCTTCTTGTTTTGTTCTTCGTCTTGCAGTCTCCTCCGGCCAGGGTGACTTACCCAGCTGGGAACTGCACGTCGGTACACCACGTTCTCTAAATCCACATTCCTTTTAACACCCTTATATCAAGCTGGACGCTTGCAATTCCTACCTGTTACAATACGCGATTTGACATCGTGCCCCTCATTACATACTTCAGATTGTGGTTATGCCTTGCCACTCGTTCCAGACATACTATGCGTTTTTCTTTCTATGCCTTCTCACTACCGTCACATGTCTCCCGTCACCGAGCCGAACCCTCAGCAAGCGAAGCTCCTCCGGCCCCCTCGTCTTCGCCCACTACATGATAGTCGAGCAACCCCCCAACGGCGACTACACCAATGATATCAAACTCGCCAAAGATGCCGGTATCGACGCCTTCGCCATCAACTATGGCGGCTGGAACGCAGACTGGGTGCAGATGGAAGGCCAACTCGCCAAGTTCTACACCCAAGCCGCATCTCTCAACTTCAAGGTCTTCCTCAATCTTGACCTCACCAGCGTCACCGACCCTAACATGATTGTCCACCTGATCAACCTTTACCACTTTCACGACGGCCAGCTCATCGTCGACAACAAGCCCATGCTCAGCACCTTCCAAACCAACCCGCCAGCCTGGGACTGGCATACCGCTGTGCTGTCAAAGCTGATCACGGCCCCTCTATTCATCCCCGGCACTATGTCCGAAGATCCTCGGCAGGCCTACTCTTCCGTCGAGTCCTTCGCCGACGGCGTCTTCCCCTGGATTCACACCGGCCTGACCGCCACTGACGATGCGACTCTCGACTCGGACTACGCCAGCAACCGCACCGCCACGGGTAAGAAATGGATGGCGTCCGTCGCGCCCTGGTTCTTCAAGCGCTTCAGCCCGGATATGAACTGGGCCAACAAGCAAGACGACGGGATCTTCGTCCAGAAATGGCTGCACCTTCTCCAACTGAAGCCGGACTTCATTGAGATTGTCACCTGGAACGATTGGGGCGAAAGTTCGTACATCGGCCCCGCGAACCCTGCCGCTCAGAACGGGAACGACCGCTGTTACTGGAGTAGTTACAACCACAACGCATTTCTGAACATGACCAAATACTTCACCAAAGCCTTCCACGCCGGGGAAACTAGTGTCACGGTCGACAAGGGCGAGGAAGACGTCTTCATGTTCTACCGCACGCAGCCCGCCATGACAAACGGCGTCAACCAAGCCCTGCCGCTCCCAGATTACGCCTCGAACATGCACGACAACGTCTTCATCGTCAGCTTCCTGAACGAACCAGCAAGCGTCTCCTTGACCTCCACAGGAAACGCGCCGATCACCTACACCGCTTCTGCAGGTGTGGGTCAGAAGCCCGTTCTCTTCAGCCTCGGATACCAGACGCTCTGCGCTGAGCGGCAGGGGGATAGCTTCAAGGTGAACAAGCAAGGGCCAGCGATCTCAGGGCAGTGGGCGGACTACAACGGCAACGTCGTGGCTGTGTGATCCTGTGCGCCTAGCCACTCGTGAAGCAAAACAGGGAGGAAGGTCTCGAACTCATTTGCATGCACATAGCTGCGCTTAGATATAACACACCCGCCTTCCTCCAGGACAGGGCCAGTGAGCATATGAAGCTTTGAGCATGAACGCCTCCTTCAATCCCAGCGCATTCCTGGCTGTTTTCACACTCTTTCGCACGCCGCACTCATGCTCCTACGCTTGACACCCATCCATATCCTACCCCCCTTCGCTGATCGTCTTTCCTCCGCCTGACCTACCCCTTGTCCGTACCTCCTTTGGTACCAGCATCTCCTTTCGCACCAGCGTCTCCTTTCGTACCAGGATCTCCTTCCGCGCCAGTATCTTCTTCCTTCCTACACTAATCTCCATCTCCCCACCCACCACCCACCACCCACCACCCACTGACCCCCATCCCCCAAAGCCCCCAAGGCCCCCAACAACCTTACAACCCTCCCTCCTCCCAACCAGCCCCTTCGACGTTGCGTACACAGCCAATCACCCACCAACCCCCTCTTCTCCCTTTGAAAAGAACCTGCGTAAGTATGCGGATGCCAAACCCCCGCCACTGATGCCCAAGGACGCTCATATAAATAAAGAGGTAGCTAGTTTCCTTTCATTATTCTCGCTCAAAACTTTAACTTACAATCTACCATCCTTGTATTTCAAGACGCCACTTTCAATGCTTGGAGGTGAGTAGTGCAGAATGCAACGATCTGGAGACATGTCTTCGTTCTGGGCGAAGCATCCTAAAGGAAATGGGGGTTGAATGGGCAGACGCTACGGAGAGACGCTCTGCGCTTTTTGTAGAACTTTCATCGTCACCAAGTTGCATTCGTTTTGTTTCTGGGGTGGGGAGGGAAAAGTAGACGGTCGCGCGCATAGTGGCGACATGATAAGTTTTAGCGAAAGGAAAAATGACTTTTCAATGCCTCGCTAAGTGTATATCAGGGTATCATCGCTCCGTCGTAGAAAATCCACCATGAAGGAAAGAAAGAACCTCGCCACTGAACCATCGCTACTTACTCAAGACAGCCCACCACCTCACCTCTCAATCCTGCACCGGCATCGGCACCTGTACCTCCAACTCCCCACTCTCATTGCCTTCTTCTATACTATTCTGCCGATCCCCATGCATAAGCTTCTCCTCCTCCACCAACGCACTCACCCTTAAATCCATCACATCCTCCCTCCTGACCTCCCCCTTCAGCGCCTCACTCCCCCTTATCAACCCATCAATCCCAACCTCATGATCGCTGACCCCCCCAAGACAATCATACACCCCGCCCGCCGTCTCCTCCCCCACCAGCCTCCCCTCATTAAGCTTCAACAGCGCGAGCGCCACCTGAAACAAAAACGTGCTCCCGTCACCAAGACACAGCACCACGTCCCAGACGCGGAATAAGGCCTCGGCGCTCAGGCAGGCGGTGAACACGCTGAGGAACCACTGGAAGGTGAGGGCCTCGAGCTCGATGCCTAGGCTATCGAGGTGCGCGCTGAGCTTGGGCAGGAGCACGGCGACGTAGTGCCGCAGCACGAGCGTGTCGGCGCGCGAGGCGAGGAGTGTGGCGCTGTAGTAGCCCGGCGGGAGGATGGTCTCGACGATGGTGGCGAGCAGCCAGAAGGCGTCTTCGGCGGTGGGCATGATGAGCAGGAGGGAGGCCGTGACGAGGTTCATGCCCTGGCAGTAGCCGAGCTGCGGGTTGCGGCGCGCGTAGGCGAGGAGGACTTCGCGGAGCTTGGGCACGCCCGGGCCGGTGCGGAAGAAGACGTTGTCGGTCATGGTGCGGTGGATGTCCATGGTGATCTGCGTGAGGGTCTCGGGGTCGTCGATGCCGTTTTGGACGAGGTCGTCATAGTAGCCGGGGACGCGCAGGGCGGAGGCGCCGCTGCATTCGGCCCAGATCTTGGCGCGGTAGGCGACGGGGATGCCGGTGAGGACGAGCTGCGTGAATTCTTTCCATTTGGCGCGCCCGACTTTGCCTTTCTTGCCGAGGTTCGCGACGCCGATCATTTCGCCGTCTGTGAGGCTAACTTCGGGCATGTCGGTGGGCTGTTTGGTGTTTGGCGCTGCGGTATCGCCTGCCTTCTGGCGCGAGGCGCGGATTTTGCGCAGGAATTCATTCCATTTGACGGTGCGGTCGTGTTGGAGCGTGTCATGGATTTCGGTCAGTTGCGCCAAGAGGAGCTTCACAGGTTCGGCCTCTGAGGTACTGGTCTCAGATGGTTGGGCGTCGGAGGCACTGAGAAGAGGTTTGGAGATCTCGGCGTTGGAGGCTGTAATAGGCGAAGCGGACGGTGAGGGATTGATAGCCGTGGAAGAGAGGGATCCGCGGACGGACTCGAATGTGGGTGAGCGCTTCAGTGGGGTAGGCGTCTCGGCCGTGATGACGGTTGTACTGGGTTTGGCGGACGGCGTATGCGATAAGAGCTCTGTTGGGAACGTAGCCTTCTTGAGATAGTCTTGCCATCGTTTAGCTGGCTTTTCCTCAGTCTTATCATCTGTCGAAGCTGGCGTGTCTGGTCTCCTAATTGAATCTGTCCGAGAATGCGTGCTTGCCCGATCATTGGTGAGCGACTCCACACCACTGCTCCTTTTGTGTTTGTGCTTTACGTTCTTCAGCATTTCAGCCTCTCGCTTCCTGCGTCGTTGATCGTAAATGAAACCAAATCTATCTGTGAGAAACTCCGTCGAAGTATTGTTGTAAGTTTGGTCAGTCGGAGGTCTTGAGTCAGGTGGCAAGATTGTGTCCATCTCAACCGGACCCAGATTGGCGGCAGAAGTCACTGACATAGGACTGTTTGGAAGCTGAATCGAAGCGGATTGAGGAGTTGCTTTAGTCGCATTGGTGGGAATCGGTGGAGGCGGGGCAAACTTCCTTGGGGTGCGATTTTCTGGTGCCATACTGTTGACTCTTAAAAGGGCAGCCCTGGCCGAGCTTGGAGTCTGAGCGGACGCAGTAGAGGCTCCCCTTGAATTTTTGGGAGCTCCGCTGCCAGTAGTGGCTGATCTACCTCGAGCGGTGTTCGATATGGGGTCGCGACTTGCCTGGGGATTCCCAGCGAATAGCTTCATGGTCCAAGACGTGACAGAGGAAGATGACTTCCGTGACTGGGTCTCTGCGTTACTGTTGCTCTCTGTGGTCGACGCGTGCTTCAGCGGACTGAAGAGGTCATCATCTAATGCCTTACGTCGTCCATTGGCTCCGCTAGGTGTTTGAACCTTCATTACTGCTTCAGCATTCTCGTTGTAGTCGCTCATAATGCTGCTTGTCCGACTCGTCATCTTGGAGGTATTGTTCCCGCTCCATAGATAGCCTTTCCAACCCCGAACTGTGCTTGCTCTGAGACCATGTGACTCAACGCTGGAGCTTGTCGACGCCCTGTCGACGTCCCGCTGCCCAGCATTTCCGGCTTTGATTGTTGCATGTCTGTCTTGGCCATTTAAAGAGTCCATGTAGGCTTCATCTGGCTCGGTGTTGACGCCAACGTCGTCTTTCATGGCCTCGCCCATCATCTGATCTATACCATCCGTAATGCTCGTAGTCCGGCTCCTGCCTCCGGTCGGCCTGCGTCCAGTCTTGATGGTAAGGTCTCGCGCACGGACTGGCTTCTCGATAAGGCTTCCTACCCGATGCAGCCTTGTCTCTATATCCAGATTCGAGACCTCCACTTCGCGAAGCATCCTTTTCAATTCCCTTTCTCGCTCCTCCGCCCGCCGTCTCAGACCTGTCATCTCGGCATCGCGCTGTGCTAGGTCTTCGGCCAACTGACGAACGAGAGCCACTGCTCCAGTCCTCGCTATCCTATGCTGAATATGGTCATCGCTGGCGTGATGAAGGGCACCTGGGATTTCTTGTCCAGTACCCTTCGGAGAGTCATCGAACAAGGCAGTCCGCCCTCGTGCCGAGGCACTTCGTTGTATGAGCGATTGAACGATTGAGGGAGGACCTGTCGAGTCCTTTCTTGGTGTATGGGGGATAGACCCAGTTCTTGCGACGGGGCTCAGGTTGAAGGAGCCATTGGCGTACAGGGCAGGTGAAGCCTCAGGCGAAAGAGATGGAAAGGAAACAAGGGATTTTGCAGAGTTAGGTGTGACAAGGGACTGCTTGCGCGATCTTGCCCGGACGGTACCTGGCCGGTGTAAGTTCGAACTCGAGGACACTGTTGAGGTTCTCCGCTCGGGTTGGGTATCGCGCTCATTGTCCATGACAGGGGAAGCATGAGGTGCTTGGTAGACTGGATATCGAAGAATCGGGCTATGAGGGGAGCGGTGTATGATATTGTAAATTCCTGACGTGGCACCTCAGAAGAGGTTCAGTCAGGAAATGTTCAAACACTCCGTCATTATTGCGTCTACCGGCAGGAATAACCAGCCAGGCCGATGCACGGTCTTGCAAAGCCTGTGGGTTTTACTAAATGGACGGGAAATGTTGTCAAAAACGGGCAGTCTGATGCAAATACTTTACATCTGGACGGAACGGCTGGAACAAGCTCGGAAGGATGAGGATGCGACAGTCTGAGGTTACCCTGCCTATCTACATGTGTATAGTCGTCTCTTATTCGCGGCCAAGCCACACGCGCAGTCTGGGTGCACGTGAACTAGTGCCTACGGTTAACGCGGGCTTTTTCTAGAGATCGTCTCTCGCCGCCTTTCACTTTCTACCGTGCACCCTCATAATCTAATCAGTATTTAATGATTTATTGGGGTCACAGTAGGCTTCTTCATAGTAAGGTGGCACTGCACTTCACAATAACAGCATCTAGACTCTTGAAGGTCTTCTAGCCTTTTTCTGTGTCTCTGGGTATAGGTTGATATTGTTCAAATATCAGCCTTACACATCAAACCGACTTTAGAAAACAGTCACTCAGTACTCCCGAGTAAGTGCGAGGAGTACTGATCTACAACATCATTGGGTCTAGCTATACTAAGGTATCTCTTACACCTGAAGGCACTGCCGCAGTTTTTTGGGGTTGGGAACCCCTTTTCCTTTCTCTTCTTTGATATCAAAGTCCAAACGACCACCTGTAGATCTTGCTGTTATCTACATGAATTGTATCAGGAAGTCGTTGAATAAGAAAATCATTCTATGGGTAATGCATGAAGTCTTGCAAAACTCATGTCGACCTAGCGCTGTGGTTCAGGATCTATTCCCGTTTTGAGAGCCCCGTCTACTTCCGGCCTCGATTCTAACAACTTGGCTGTGACCTTCCGATAAGTAATCCGGCTTCGAGCGTTGTGCAAATCTTTTCCTCTTGGGGTTTGGCTGTGGCGCTTTGCCGCGGCCTTGTAAGCTTGAATCTGATGCGTTTTCTTATTTTGAAGTTGCTTCTTTGTTAATGGACCCTGCATAGTGCTGCCTTATTTTCTTTTTCACCTAGGCACGTAGTCATCTCTCAAGTCTTCAGCAATCGACCGGCGCCGGAGGAGACGTTCATCTGTAAGCACTGTCTCTCCAATCCACGTTTTCAAGCCTTCCCATTTTGGGCGAGCTGCATGTGTGTCAAATCAACTTCTGAGCAAATAGTTAATTCTAGATTATGATTGACGGGATCATGTATCTACCTTTGATAATGTCCCTTCGAAGGGCTTCATATACCTTTTTCCCTTGTGTACCATCGATCGTCGCCAAATCCATTGCAATGTCTCTGAGACCTACATCTGCAAGCCATGATGAATAGAAGAAAGCCCGGCCAATGATAGAAAGATCCTTGATGAACCAGATTTGCATATCCAAGAATGTGGCTATATCTTGTGCAGCTGTTGAGAACGATACACATCCCCTAAAAGATATGCCGAAGTCCTTCTTTGCTATTAATAATTCAAGTTGTTGCCAAGTAAAGCCAAACTGATTCGATTTGAACGATGGACAAGAAACCTCGATGAGTACGCTTATTCGAGCCACGATCTGACAGTATTTATAAGGGACCATTTTAAGGAATTTCTCCCCTACCAAGGCCTTTTACTATTCGACAGTCCTTACGGGCGCATAGGCAGATCACGTTGCCAAAGATACGGACTATTGAACTAGCAAAGACATCTGCAAAGCAGGTCGTAGTTGTGAGTGCAGTGTTTGCTATACCTCCCGCTGCAATAGTTTCTCCATATTGTGGACAGAAGCCCGAGATCAATAAGGTAGACATTGCTGATGTGCGAATGTCTGCAATTGAGGCAGTGCATCATGCAACCAGTAGCCGACAACCGGACGTTTTGAAATGATGTTTTCAAGGGTGATCTCCGATTTTTCGTAATCGTCTATCAGATCTTTAAGCCATCGTACTGGATCGTTTTTATCATTTAAGAAGTTCTCGAGTATTGTCGGAAGGTTGGAAGACAACTAAGACGTTCTGCAAACTTGAATTCTAATATATATATATTTAACTTTATATATACGCAATCTTAACAATTGCTTTTTATTTGTTATTATTGTTGCTATTGTTAATACTCTTGTATTTGCTTTTGTTCTTTTTATTTTTATTTTTGTCTCTTTGCTATCTATAGTTGTTGTATTTGCGTTTGCTATTCTTTAAGATTTTTTTCTAAATTGTTATATAAAATATATTTGCAAATTAAAAAAAAATAGAAATAAGACTAACAATATACAATAGAGATTTAATATTATTGTTGTATATTTGTTTTTAAAATAATCTTATTTGTTATATATCTTTTAATAGTTAATTATGTTAACAAATGCTTTTAATATTTTGCAACAAAATATTTATATATTTTTAATCTTCTTGTTATTATATTTTTGTTTATATATTATATTTGTTTTATTGTTATTGTTGTTATAATTGTTCTCTTTGTTATTAATATTTTTTATTTAATAATAAAATAATATGTTTAATACAATAAATACAATATACAAGTTTTAAAAAAAATTTAAATTAATTTGTACAATTATTGTTGTTATTATTAATAATCTCTTTTATACTTTTTAAATTGCTTGCTATTATATTGTAATTTTTAATTCTAGTTGTATATTTTTTAATTGTAATATTTGTACAAGAACTTATAAGTTATTATATTATAATAAATTATATTGCAAAATCTATAATATATAAAGCTAATATATATTGGTTTAATTAATAGCGATTGTTGTTTTATTTATAATAATTGCAATTAAGATATATTTATTTTGTTATCTTTAAGATAGCAAAAATTAGCTTATATAAATATAAATATATAGTTGTATATCTATATATATCTAGATCTATTTTTAAATCTTTATATTATTATAGAAATTTTTATAGTTTTTAGAAACGTAGTTTTCGAACTTTAATTTAACTTTTTTTTTATTTGTTTTTGTATAATTAATTTTGCTTTTTTAATTTGCTAACTACTTGTTTTTTTTATAATTTTTTTTAATATTTTTGTAATTATATTATATTATTTTCGATTTCTTTTAAACTTCTAAACTTTGTTTATTATATTTTCGAAATATTTTAAATTTTCTTTTTCTTTTTCTTAATACAAAATCGAATTAAGTTTCTAATTTAGTACTTAAATATACTATTTCTAATATGTTTATTAAGTACTTTATTTATATTTTATTTATATTTTATTTTTAATAAGAATTAATTTTAACTTTAAATCTTTGTTTTGCAAATATTAAAGTTTAAGTAACAAAATATAAAAGATAGTATAAATTGCTTTGTACTTTATAAATAGATCTAATTAATAGATTTATTTATTTTTTTAAACTAAAATAATAAAAAGTTTTAATTAATAATAGTTAATCTTTTTCTTAAAATACAAAATATATATATTTATACTTTGCAATAGTAATTTCATATCTATTTAAACATTTATAAATTTATAGTTTTTATTATAGTTTTTTATCTATTGTTTCGAAACAACTATTTATAACTTTGTTAAATACTTTTTAGTATTTTGTAGTTACTCTACTTGTTTTATAACTAAAGATATCTTTTTTGTTAAAAATCTATCTATAGATATATTTGCAAAATTTACAATATAGCTTGTTAACAATTTATAAGAAGCTTTACTAATATTTAAATAAATACTATTATTATATATAAATACAATTATAGATAATAGTTTTAATTAATTATTCTATTTATAATTACATTAAATATACAAATAATATTTAAAAACTTAAGTTTATTTTTTTGTCTAATTATTAATTTGCGAATAAAATATAATACTAGATTAATATTTTGTATTTAGATACTAGTATAATATTAATTAGAAATAATCTATAAAAAGCAAATCTTTATCGAAAATAATATTGTTTATTATTTTATAAAAAGTTTGCAAACTTTTTAATATTAAACTCTTTAATAGTTGCAATATAAGTTGCGTATTTAATTAAATTATTAATTAATATTAAGATTATATTATTATTATTTTAATATATAAATTTTTCTGCAAACAATATATTTGTAATAAAATATATTATTATTATTTCGAAAAATTGCAAATCTTTAGAAAATATTAAATTAAGTTTTTTGTACAATTTATAATAGTAAATATATATATACTAACAATTAAAATAAATATAAATATATTTATTAATTTTTTTATTTATACTAGACTAATAATACTTTTATTGTGTTGTATTTTTAATTTATTAATATACAAAATACTTGAATATAAAGTTATTATAATATATATAAAGAATTTTATTCTTTATTGTTATAGTTTTTAAAATATAGATTGCAAGATTTTGATATAACAGTTTATCTTTTTCGATATTTTATTTCGAAAACTTATTTTGTTTACTTGCAAATCTTTAATACTATTATTTTTCTACAATGAAAGCGTTTTTTTATTATAGTTTTTGTAACTATACTATTATTAATTCTTTTAAATTAGCATTTTTTTTAACTTTGCAATGTATTGTATTAAAAGTTAAAACAATATAAGATCTAAAATAGTATATAATATATTAAAAACCTTTTTATTTAAGTTTATAATCTAAATATTTGCAATAATAGTATTATTTAATTGCGCTATTAAAGTTGCAAATTTAATTATAGCAAAAATATCTTTATTTTTTTACAATTTCGATTAATATTTTAAGTTGCAAAACTTTTTTTACAAAATAAATAAAAAATTCTTATTATTATTTTTGTTACTATTAAGTTTTATAATATTAGATCTTTTTAACAATATATTTGCAAGATTATATATTTTTTTGCAATATTTTATATTAAAGTTAAATATAATTAATTTTCTTAATCTATTAAACTTGTTTAATTAAAAGTTTTTTTGTAGTTATAAAATAACAAAGATTGTTATAATTTATAATTATATAAATAATATATTTGTTATTTTGCAAATAATATCTTTAAAGTTTAAAAGCTAATACAATAGTATAGAACTTCTTATTGTATATATTTTAGAAAATTTAAAATTTTCAAAATTTGTAATTAATAAATACTTTGACAATTCGGAATAACTCTCTAGAGACTCTATTAACAATTTGGAACTTCCGAAATTATTGTGTCGATATCTTAGTTCTAAAATTACATTAGTAGATTTAATTAACTTCGAATAGATTTCGAATAAAATTAAATTTTTAAGAGATATATTAAGCGTTATTTAAATATTATTTGTATTGTTAAGATTTGTTAAATACAATCTACGAATATTATTTATTATACGCAATTAATTATGCGCAATTAACTATGCGTAATTAATTACGTACAAAGAATTCTCTTAAGATGCACGTTACTTTCGCGTAGAAATCTTACAAATTATTTAATTTTGTTACTTAAATTACTATAGTATAAGCAAGTAATAAGTAAAGACATAGTCGAAGCGTTGCAAGAGTTTGTATATATTTCGAATATTAAAATTATATTTTTTGTTAAGTCTTTTCTAATTTTTTAAATACAAGCTTTCTATTGTTCTTCGAGCACTCTCGAAACTAATCTTGAGCTATTCAAATTATCTTAGTATCTTAAAATTGAGAAGTCGATTATTCGAAATACTAATATATAATAAAATATTATTGTATATTTTTGTTAAATTAATTAAGTATATCTTTTACTTTACAATTTAATATATTAATTTTAATATAAAATAAAATAAAGAAATTGTAATATTCTAGAATAGAAGCAATAATAAAAACAATTTTAAATATTTCGAAAATTTTCTCTGTTTTTTTAATATATATATATTAAAAGTATATTTTGCTTTTCTTTGTATTAATTATTAAATCAATTAAAAATATTATAATTCAAAAAACTTACAAATAAGGTATTAATAGAATTTTGCAAATTTAAAAATATAAAAATATTTTTTGCTAACTTTAGTTTACATTAGTTCTAAATAGTTTTAATACAAATCTAGTTTATTTAGATGTTTTACTTTTTAATTATAAAATTTTAAAAAATTATCTTGTTGCAATTAAATATATATTTCGACAATTTTGTATATAATTGATATTCGAACAATATGCAAAGTATTTTGCAAATATTCTTTTAATATTGTTTTTTTTAAATCTAAATAAATAAGTATATTATTTAAATCTATTATATAATAAATATTAACATATAACTTTAATACGCAGTTTATGTAGAATTAGAAAGTAGTAGAAAGATTAATAAAATTAAAAAGTATAATCTAATATTCGAATTATTTATATTAAATATAAAAAGTTATTTTCTATTTATTGTTCTAATAAATTTGCATACAATAATATATATTGCGTATATTAATTTTAGTAAAATATTTAGTAGTTGCAAAGCGCTTAAGAATCTTTAAAAAAAAAGAGAAAAATATTCAATTTTAATAATAATTTTATTAAGTTTACAATAGTTTATACAATAATACAAGCTATTATTAAACTTCTTTTTAAATAATATTAAAAATTTAATAGATTTATTTTAAAAAATAGATCTAATTTTTTTCTAATATATTTGTAATATATTCTTGTATTGCAATTAACTTTTTTGCAATATATTATATATAAATTTTGTACGCAATATTTTGCTCTCTATAAAATTAATAGAATACTTTACTTAATTATATATATTAAGCGTATTTAAAAGCTCTTTCGAAAAAAATTTATATTTTTTTTAATTTAGTTTAAAACAACTAGTTTTTTAATTTAAAATATATTGTATTTTGCAATCTCTTTTTTTGTATATTTTTAAAAGCTTTTATAAAGATAATATTTAATAGAAAAACGTAATATAGATTTTGTTATAATTCTAAAGAGCAAATTGTGCAAATTGTGCAAATTTCTTAAAATTAAGAATCTAAATATTTTTTTTCGATTACTTAGAAAAATTACTTCGAAAGATTTAAATATAATTTAAATATTTTATAATTAAATTAATTTTTTTAAGTTAAGATAGTTCGAGAATTATTTTGTATTTTTGTATATTAATAGTATAGAATTCGAAACAATTGTTTCTATATTTTTTTTCGCTATCTATAATAATAAAAGAGAGTTTCTATTTTATACAAAACAAGAATATAATTATTAACAATTTGTATTTGCAATAATGAAAATATATCTTTAAGTAGTTGCGCGTCTTTAACAAAAAATTGCGAAATAAAGTTTCTCTTAGTTTTTAAGTTAATAAGATACTTAATCTTGCGTATACTACGCAATATTTTAATTTATTATTTTTAACTTTTTATATTTAACATTGTAGTAACAAGCATTAGATTTTGTCTTTCTATTAAAAATATGTTTATTTTATTTTATTTATTTATTTATTTTTAATATTGAAAAAATATAGAGTTATTTAATTGGTAATTTATTTAATTACAAATATAATACTTAAAGTTAATAAATATATTGTACTTTCTTTTTATAAATATTTAATAAATATTTTGATTTTGCTAGTTATTATTAATATTATCTTTAATTTATATAGTTACAATAGTTTTAGTAATTAATATAATAAATATTTTGATTTTGCTAGTTATTATTAATATTATCTTTAATTTATATAGTTACAATAGTTTTAGTAATTAATATAATAGAGTTCTTTATATTGCTAATTATATTAAACAAACTATTTTGTTTATACAAAGATCAACGTTCTCTATTATATTCTCTAGAATTTTTTGCAATATAAAAGATACTATTTAGTGTTAACAACTTCTTGATTAATTATAAATATTGTTCGATTTTGATAAATTTATTATATACTTGTATAATACTAGTGTAGATATATTGCTAGCAAAGCATTTGTTAACAAATTCTGTTAATATATTTATTTTTTAGATTTTGTATCTTCTTGTTATTAATAATTAATTTTATTAGTTGCAAATATAGATTATTTAGATAAATAACAAACTTTCTAATTTTTTAATAGAATTGTTGCTTTGTATTTTCGAGCTTAAATTTAGTTTCTATCTTACAAATCTTAAATATATTAAAAAATTCTCTAATATATTAAAGAAAATAGTTTTAAATAATTTATTTGTTCTTATTATATATTTCTTGTATATATTTGTATTATTAAGATATATTGTTTATATAACTTTTTTTACACAATTAATTATTAATAATATTCTAAGAATTAATAAAACTTTAAATATATTTGTAATAGTAAGTTACTAATAATTTTTTAATTATTATTTCTAATTAGACAACTTTGTTTAGACAAAGCAATTAAAATTAAAAAATAGCAATTATCTTTTTAAGTAAAGTTGCATAGTTAAACAAGTTAAGTTAAATAATATATACAATAATAGTATAATAGCATTTATAGTAGAACTAATTAATAAGAAACGCAAGTGCAAGAAAATGTTATTTCTCTATAAGATATTTTCTTATTTATTATTAAAGAGAGACTATATATATATAATATTTATTAATTTAATACTAGTCTTGCTTAAATCTAGTTTGCGAAAACTTTATTTAATATGTAGTTGCATATATTTAATATACTATTGCAAAGCAAATCTAGCGTTGCAAGATACACTTTATACTATAAGAATTAAGAGATTATAAAAAGAAATATTGTTAAGACTATTTACTTATATTGTATATAATATTAGAGTCTCTTGCGTATTATATTTACAATAAATATAGCTTTTTATTTATTTTATAATTTAATGTAAATTAAACTTCTAAAAATATATTATTTAAGCAAAGAGAATTAGATTGACTATCGATTCGATATTCGATCCCAAATTTGAAATCGAATCGAATTGTCAAGAAATCGAATAGAATCGAATTGCTTAAAGAAGCTAGCTTATTACTATAATAAGTTTAGCTTAGTCGAAAAGTTACTATTTTAAGCAATTCGATTTCCAAAAAAATCGAGGAACCGAATCTTGACGCTCTTACGTAATATTTTCGGTTTCTCGCGATCAGTCTAAAGAGAATATAAGAAAGATTAATAAAAAGATATTATAATATACAAAACAATTTATACAATACAATATTATAATATATTAATAAAATCTTTAGATTTATTAATAAACTGCTTTAAGAATATTGTTATAAAAAATTAATTATTGTTAAAACTAAATATGCGTCTTTATTTATTTGTTAAAGATTTCTTCGAGTTTTAACTTAATTGAAAAAGAAGAAATAACTTTAGTAAATTAATTTTTAAATCAATAGATTGCAATTTAAGTTTATAGAATATTTTTTTTTGTAAACTAACTATTAATTTGGTTTTCGATTTTAACTTTTAAAATCGAATCGAATTGTTAATTTTAAATATAGAAATTAAATTAAAAATTAAATCAAATCAATTATTATTTTTTAAAATTGAATCGAATTAAATCGAGTTAATTTTCGATTTTAAAAGTTGAAATCGAATCGAATCGTTAAGAAATCGAAAATTACGTTATTATGCTAAGAATTACTATTTTTAGATCTATATTATTATAACTTTGAAATTTTAACCAGAGTATAACTTGATATACTACGAGATTACAATTAGACTTGTTTATATTATTATATAATAATCTACTCGAATTAATTGTTGCTTACATTACTATTTTGTATTACTATTAGATTAATTGTTGATTGGATTTTCGATTTCAACTTTTGAAATCGACTCGAATTGACAATTCAACTTTAGAAATCGAATCAAAAATCGATTTAATTTCAACTATTTTAAAATCGAATTAAATCGAATCGAGTTAATTTTCGATTCCAATATTAGAAATCGAATCGAATTGTTAAGAATGTCCAGAATACTAAAAGTAGTATAAATTAAGTTTAAATTTAGATTTTTTATTAATTACTAGATAATGCTTAGTAGTAATACATTTATAAAAAGAAATTTCTAATATATTTATTAATTAATTTAAATAGATTAACTATTTTTATTAAATTATTAATTAATTGTTACTAAAAATAATTCAATTTATTGAAAAAAAATAGTCTTAACAATTTGATTCGATTTTTCGATTTAATTTTCGATTTAACTTTTGAAATTAAATCGAATTGTCGATTTCAACTTTAGAAATCGAATTGTCAAGACTTTTAATTTGATTCGAATTAAATTGTTAAGATTTGATTCGATTTTTCGAATCAAACTTGGTTTCTCGAATTGACGTAATTAGTCTAATTGCCCTTCTATTCTAAAAAGATTCTCTTTATATTCTCGAGATTATAATTACACTTTATTATATAATAATTTATCTAATTTAATTGTTACTTATATTACTATTTTGTATTACTCTTTTATTTTAAAGAGATTCTCTATATATTATTTAAAGATATGGGTTTTACTACTTTTATTTGTAATATATCTAATTCTTTAAAACTTCAAGTTAACAATTATCTTCAATTAATTAATTTTTTGCAAATCTATTTTGTGCAATTTGCTATTTAGTAGTTTATATTTTAATTAATTTGCAAGTTAATTTAATCAAAATTTTCTTAATTTTTTTTTCGATAATAAAAGAAAATTCTTTACAAAGTATTAAACAAAATTAGAAACAATTTTTTGTTGCTTATATTAAGAGAAAGAGACAAATATATTAAATAAAGTCTAAATACTAATATTTAATTTTAAAAATAATAATTACAAACTATAATTAAAAACAGTATTTTAAATAAAACTTAATTAATATTAACATTTCGGATAATCAATCTCTCAATTTTAAGATACTAAGATGACTTAAGTAGTTTAAGATTAGCCTAGAAGTTGCTCGAGAGACAATCGAAAGCTTGCATTTAAAAAATCAAAAAAGACTTAACAAAAAGTTTAATTTTGATATTCGAGATACGCATGAACTCTCGTAGCACTTCAATTAAATCTTTACTTGTTACTTGTTTATATTATAGTAATTTGTATAATAGAATCGAACGATTCGTGAGATTTCTACGCGAGAACGACGTGCATCTAGGAAGCGCTCTATCTACATAATTAATTGCGCGTAGTTAATTGCGCGTAATTGATTGCGCGTAATTGATTGCACATAATAGATAGTGCTCGCAAATTGCGTTCGACAAATCTTGACAATACAAGTAATATTTAAGTAATACTTAGCGTATTTCTCAAATTTTTGATAATACTTAGAGTCTATCTAGGATTAACTAAATCTACTAATGTAACTTTAGAACTAAGATATTGACACAACAATCTCGAGAGTCTCGAGTCGCTAATAGAACTTCTAAAGAATTATTCCGAATTGTCGATAAAAACTTGTCAATTTATATTAAGTCAAAAAATAAATATAAAAGTACAATCTAAGTTTTAGAACAAATATATTTAAGTAACTTAAACTATAAAGAAATTTTCTAGAATTGTTTGCAAAAGTTGTTACAAATTTTTAAATTATTTTATTGCTTACAATTATTCAAGCACAACAAATATAAAAAAATATCTTTAATCTACTTTTTGTTTAAAACAAAAAAAATCTAGATTACAAATTGCAATTAATCTAGTCTTTAATTGTATAAATTACAATTAATAATATCAATAAATAATATAAAACTAATATATTATTAGAAGAAAATTATATCAATTTATTGTTTTTCTTTGTTTAAGATAATTGAAAAAATTAACTATACAAGACTTTTATTAATTTAAATTTACTCTTTCGAACTATTAATAATTCTTACTTTCGAAAGCTATTGAAAATGCTTTAATTAAAGCTAGTATTTCTAGATTACACAAAACTATCGAAGATAGTTCTCTTAAACTTTAATTAAATTTGTAAAAAAATTAAGATGAATTTTAGAAATACTTAATATATCTTTATTACTTTAAATATATAGTTTAGTTTTTAAAAAGATATCTATTTAGAAGTATTAATATACTAAGTTAATATTGTATTTTAATTTCGCGAATATCTTATTAAATTTACTTCTCTTAATATTAAGTATATAGATTGCTAATTAATATTAGAGCTTATATATATCTTAAATTTTTTTAATATTGTTACTAATAATATAAGCAATAACAATACTCTTAAAGACAAACTCGAAAAAGCTCTAAATTAACAAGAAGTTTAATAGAACAAATAGTAGAACTTTGTTTTTTGTTTAACTTATATTATTAATCTAGTAACTTAAGATTTTATTATAACTTTAGAATTAAAAGCAATAATTAACAATATTATTATACAATTAAAGAATATATAGATTTAAGATATTATAAAAAGCATAAACTTATATATTATAGTTAAAAAGATCTTTATTTTTGTAATAATACAAAGAGATAATATATTTGCTAAATTTTATCTAGATTTGCGCTCTTACAATTGCTATTAATAACTTAGTTTAATATTTGCTTTGCTTTAAAGTTTTTAAAAAAAAATAAAAAAAAAATTACAAAAACTAGTTGTTACAAATCTAGTTCGAAACAATTTAGTATATAATTTACGACGCAATACATAGTATAAAGTACAACTATTTGCATACTTGATAACCTAACAAACAAGCAATATTTAATATACTTGACAAAAAGTTAAGCAAACAATATTCGATATATTCAATAACAAGTTAAGCAAACAATACTTAATATACTCGATAGCAAGCTAAGTAAATAATGCTTAATATACTTGATAACAAATATAACAAACAAAAAAAATCTTCTTTAATATATAGATTTTCGAACACGACTTTTTTATAAATTATGTTTAATTTATTTTAAGTCTTTACTTATTGTTACAATTACTATAGTTGCAACTCTTGTTATTAAATAATTGCTTGAATCGTCTAAAGACATCTACAAATTTCTTCGATAATATAATTTTTTCTAATACTTTTTACAAAAGTATTAGCGTAATACTTTGAATACTTTAAGAATGTTTGTATTAAATTAACGCGTCTTTATTTCGAATATTAGCTTAACAATATTATATCGATTCTCTATTAATAGAGACAACAAGATAAGAATTAACAAGTTTGATATTTACTATAAAGATCGAATTAATCTAAAGAACTAACTTATGCAAATAGATATTTATTTTATCTTCTATTTTGTTTTAGTAAACAAGAAGACAATTTTTGTGTTTATATTTTTTAAAGAAAGATTTTAATATTAATTTAAGTTGAACTTATATAAGTATTCAAAGAATTATAACAAAAAGTCTTGTGCAATATTTACGAACTTCGATAACTTCAAGAAAGAGCTTCGAAAAATCTTCAAAACATTTAACAAAAAACAAATTGCAAAAAGAGTAATTTAGCACTTAATTTAACAAATTTTTGCAATAGATTACGCAACAAAGTTTCAAAAATATATTAATTCTATTAAGTAAGATAATGTTGTATTTATAACAATGTTTCAACAAGATTTTAAAAACAATTTTAAGAACAAAATTATGTGCAATAGTAAAATTATTAGCAATATATTCGATTTTATTAAAGTAGTTATCAATCTTGACAACAAGTTATATAAAAGAGTTATAAAAAAGCAATATAATTAATTTTACAAAAAGATAAGAATCTTCTTTAAATTAACAATCGAATATTAATAAAAAAAAATTGTTTTAATTAGAAGTACAATAACTTAGACTACTGTAAGTTTGTATCTATAAAATTAAATTTTATTTAATAATACAAAGAAAAGAATTCTAGAAAAAAGCAAAATTACAAATTTTAAAAAATATACTATTTATATAACAAATCGAGTTACTTTGCAAGAGATTGTCAATTATAAAATTTAATAAATTGTCAATAAATTAATATTATGTTAAGAGAGATATTTAATAATTAAAATAATATTAAAAAGCAAATTGATATAGAGACAAACATTTTCGAGATCAAATTAAATAACAATTACTATTTAATAAAGAATTTAAATTAATTATAAAAAATTCTAGATAAAAAATTATTAGATAAGATATTCGCATTTACGCAAAAAGTTAATTAAGTACTTTAGAAAACTATTAAATTTTATAGTTTAATTATTAACTTAAACAAAGCATATAACTAAAAGAACTTTTACAAATGCATAGAAGATATTACAAATTATCTCGAAACTTTAGTTAATTTATTAAAAATTGTAAACAAATGCAAGAAGAAACTAGAAAACAATACTACTATAGAAGAGAATATATTCGATATTATTATAGAACAACTAAATCTTACAATATATATAGATTTTAGTTAAACAACTTATTATAACAACTTATATTAAACTTATTTAGAAAAAAAAACAAAATTAATTAATTTTCTAGAAAACAAAGTTAGCAATTTAGCAACAAAAGAAAGCTTAGCATAGATAGATACTCGAAGCAAAAATAATAATTAGCGTAATCGTCAAATCGAGTTTTAATTTAATTGAGTTAATTCGTTCAATCCTAATTCTAGGATCAAGCAAATTTCCTAGTTTAACAAAATAAGGCGAACGAAGAATGCGCGTCGAGTGTTCAACTCGACCTATTCGATTACGTGACGTTACGTGACGCGCTAATTATATGCGATTAGCGTAAATTCTGCGCTAATTATATGTAATTAGCGTGAATCTTGCGCTAGCTCAATCGAGTTAGCGCATAAATAAAATAAGATAAGATAAACGAATGCTAACGCGACAAAGTTAGCTTAAGTTCTTGACATTAATTCGACGAAACCCAACCCTAGGATCGAATTTGCGCCTTAACCCTGACCCAACCCTACGAGGCCCAAGTGGGTGGGTCGAATTGACGAAAAAGTGTTCGATTCGATTTAACGATTACATTAAACTCAATTCTAGAGTCAAGTTCGCGTCTTGATCTTGACTCAACTCTACGAAATTCAAGAGAATGAACTAGATTAAGAAAAAAGTGTTCGATTCGATCCAACGACCACACTAATTATAATACAAAAGTAGAAAAAAGTTTAGTTTTTTTAATAAAGAATATATTAGAGAAATGCAATATATTAGCTTAATAGTAACAACTAAATTTAATAGCATATATACAATATTTTATTATATTATTTAAGATTAACAATTGTCAACTTACAACAATAATTAATTCTAATATAATAGATGATTTTATAATTAGAACTTTTGTAAAGAGAAAAGAATATTTTATTTAAAAGAAGTCTAACGCTTACAATCTAGTAGTTGTAAATAAAAATTTATTACTCGCAAAAAATAAAATAGTAAATAGAGAAACAAAAATATTATTGATAGCTATTTAGTAGACTAATCGTTGGGTCGGGTTTCGATATTAACATTCTAGTTCGACCCAAATACTTGGTATCAATCTCTTGACTCAACTTGGAATCGACTCGAGTTAACGATTTTTTAACTTAACTCGATCGACTCGCCAAGCAATCGAAAATGACGTTAAAATGCCAAGATTTTCTATTTTTAAAAAAATTCGCATTATTTGAATTACTAAAAATAGTTTAAAAATAATAACGCACAAATAACGTACAAATGCATTACCTAAATGCATTACTATATAATATTATAAACAAATTAATTAAATTAATCAACTTGATTAAGTTGATTAATGCACTTTTTCAAAAATAATCTAAATTTTTCGAGTCTTGGCGAGTCGAATCAAGTTATACGCTAAGTACTTCATATCTACCCTTTAACTTGACTCAAATATTTGGGCCAAGATTTTTGACCCAAATCGGGTCTTGGTGGGCCAAGAATCTAGCTCGAACTCGATGACTCGATTCGACGCGACCAGTCTACTATTTAGCAATATTACGAGAAACTAATTTTTAATATAATAGAAATAATTATTTATAATATTGTTTTAAAAATATCTTAATTAAAGTAATATAACTTAAAAGTTAATTAAAATATACAAGTACTTAGATTTGCACAATATAATTATGCAATTTATATTTAATCTATATATTAATAGCGTTCAATAATAGATAAAAGATTAAGTCAAAATTTAATTGCAAGTAGCAAGTTTTTATTTTTGTAAAAAAACAATCTAATAAAGTTCGATTTAACAAATATTGACAAAGATTAATTAGATTACAAAGTTAAAATAAGTAAAAAAAATTGCAAATCTTCTAAAAGTTCTAAAATATTTAATACAATAAAAGAATTGCTAAAAGTATATATTAAAAATATATAACAATTAAGAGTATCTATTTTAGAAAGAGAAAATAATCGAGATTTTATCTAAATATTAATTGTAAAATTACAAAATTAAACTTAAATTAGACAAGCAACTTACGTTTAAACTTATATATATTTTATTCGAAAAAAAGCTAGAAACACTTTGCGAAAATCTAACAAAAAACAAAAAAAAATTTATTAAAATTTTTTAATTATAGATAGAATATTCGATTCTTTTTGTACTTAAGAAGAACGAAACTCTTTGTCTATATATCGATTATTAAAAATTAAACAATATTATAATAAAAAATCAATATTTACTATTTAATATTAGCAAACTTCAAAATTAATTGTTTGAAACAAAGTACTTTATTAAATTGAACTTACAAGAAGCGTACAATTAAATTAGAATAAAAATAGAAAAGAAGTAAAAGATAACTTTTTGTATACAATATAAATTATACAAATACACAATAATACTATTCGAATTTACAAATGCTTTAACAATATATTAGAAAATAATTAATAATATATTACAACAATATTTGAATTAATTTGTTACAATATACTTGAACAATATTATAATTTACTTAAGTATTTTAAAAAAATATATAAATTATGTTTTCAAAGTACTAAAATATTTAAATAGAAAAAATCTATATTTTGAATTAAAAAAATACAAATTCTATTAAAAAGAAGTTGAATTTTTTGTATTGTTAAAAAATATAAAGTATATATAGATTTCGAAAAGTTACAAGCAATTAAAGAATAAAAATTATCTATTAATATTAAGAAAGTTTAATTTTTTTTTAATTTTATAAATTACAATAAGAAATTTATTAAAAATTACTTTGTTAATACAATACTATTAACAAATTTTACAAAGAAGAAGATATTATAAATATAAAGATTAATAGAAGAGAAATTATTTCAAAATTTTAAGTTAAAATATTTAGAGAAATTAATATTAAAAATATATAATTTATAATTATTAAGCAAAATTAAAATCAATATATTAGATCTAGTTATTAATATATATTTTAATTAAAAGTATAAAAATATATAATATTTAATAATATATTTCTTAAGAAATTTTTTATTAGTTAAACAAAATTATAATATTTACAACAAGAAACTACTTGCTATTGTAGCTTTTCTAAAATTATAAAAAGTATATATTGAAAAATTATTAAAATTTACAATTTTTATAGATTATAAGAATCTTTTATATTTTATTATTATTAAACAATTTAATAGAAAACAAATATAATAATTAAAGCAACTTAAATAGTACAAGTTTAAAATATAATATATATTAGACAAAGATAATAATAGAGCAAACGTACTTAGCAAAAAAAGTAATTATATAGAAACAAAATTTTTTTTTAATTACAATATACTTAAAATTAACAAAAACAAATTATTGTTAATAAACAAATATAAGCTAAATACTATTTTACAAATACTTAAAAATAATAAAAAAAACTTTAATAAAAAAAGAAAAACTTCAAATATTTATCAACAAAATTGACAAATGTATAAAAAAATATTATAATAAATTATTGCAGAAACACTCAAGAGTAATAACATTCTTTAGCTTTTATATTAATATTGTTAGTTTTTTTAGATAAATAAGTTGTTAAGATATATATTAAACAATATCTTAGTTATTAGCAAAACAAATACAATATATATACTAGCTATAACAAAATTTTATATTAAAAATTATCTAAATTGCTATAAGATAAAGTTACAATAAACTTTATTATTAAGTTGCTTAAGTTGACAAACTTAGCAACTAAAAATAAATATAATTTAATACTAATAATAATTAACAAACTTATTAAGTATTTATATATTATTATATGCAAAGAGAAATTTATAATAAAACAACTAAAATATATTATATTAAGTCGACTTATATAATATTATAAAATATTTAAAGAATTAATTAGTAATAGAGACAAACTCTTTACGTCTAATTATTAAAAGATATTTCTATTGATATTAGAAACAAAACTTAGAATATTTATTATTTATTATTTGATTATAGATAATTAAATAGAGCAAACAAATTAGGGTTTAAAACAATATCTAAGATATTATATTAACAATACTTATAGCAATTAAGTATTACTTTTATTTATAGTACAACTAATACTAAATATAAAGATTTCGAATATTACTAAAATAACTTTATTCTTTATTAACTATAATAAGAAATTTAATTTCTTCGAAAAAAAAATATCTATTAGCTTAGTTAACTATCGAAAGAATAGCAATATTAAAAAAGATATATAATAATATCTTAAAAATACAAGAAAAGTCGATTAAGTATTAGAACAAAAAACAAAAAACAATTTTTTAGTTAAAGAAAAGAAATAAAATATATTTTTTTAAGACAAGAAAGTTAAGCAAGAAATTAAACTATATTAAAGTTAAATTGTTTTTTGTTAAAAAAATAAAGAAATTAATTAATTACAAACTTGACTTGCTTAAAAATATTAAAGTATTTTTAGTATTTTATATTTTATTGTTAAAATTAGTCGATTTTAGTATATTTATATAGAAAATATTTTATTACAAAGTTTAGAAAAAAAGGAAATACAAAGTAAAAAAGATTCTAAAGTAGCAAAATCAAAACTATCTAATTAAGTAGAAAAAAATTTCTATCTTAGAAAATACGTAAAAATTAAAGAAGAATCTTAAGAATCTTAATAATTTTATTTAGAAATTTTATTAAAATTCGAAAAATTATTTAATATAATAAAAAATAATTAAAAAATAAAAGACAATTCGACAAAAATATTTGCAACAAAACAATTAAAGAATTTAAAAATATTTATTTTTTTTATTTTTAACAATAGATATTGTGTCTTTTGTTTTGTTTTTGCATTAATTTTCTTTAGAATCTTCTTATTTTGTAGTAATCAAATTATAACAATTGTTAACAAAGCTTTATCTTTAGCAATTTTAACAAAAAGATTTTTTCTATTATAATTGAGAAAAAATTACAATATGTTTATATATAATTTGTTTGTACAAATATATTTCGAATACTTTAAATAGAACAAAAAGTCTTTTATAATTATATAAAAATAATTAGAGAGAAAGCAATATTTGCAAGCAATATTTATTAATATATTGTAATATTTGATTTCGAATACAACACAAAGATAACTTTGTTGCTAACAAAATATAATAGAAGAGATATTTAACTTTTAAGACAAAAATCTTTAAAAAAAAATAGTATTACAAATCTAGTTCGAAACAATATAGTATATAATTTATAACATAATATATAGTACAAAGTATAACTATTTGCATATTCGATAATTTAATAGACAAACAATACTTGATATATTTAATAGCAAGCTAAATAAGCAATACTTAATATATTTAGTTAAACAAATAATGTTTAATATATTTAATAACAAACTAAGTAAGCAATACTTAATATACTTGACAACAAGTATAATAAGCAAGAGAAATCTTCTTTAATATATAGATTTAATAAGTGAGAGAACTATCTATACGTGATGCTAATTACGAATTTGTTAATATTGCGATATTCGACAAAGTCAAATGTTCTTAGCATTGACAAGCAAGACGTTCGCAAACGTTCGATATAGTCGTTACAACAAATCGATCGATCAAATTGCGAAAACAACAATAACATCAATTATTACTATTACTATTATCTCGAATCTTTTACGTATAATAAGATACGTATAATCGAGAGTACGCAAAATTATTTATAATTATTATTATTTATTTCTTGTATGCGTCGATTGTCGTTACAATAATTGTTACATCACAATTACGAAAAACGTGTTTTAAAATATCGCAAAAAAATCTTGAAACGTTATGCGTATAAATTTAGAAAAACTAGAAAAAAGTTATACACGCGTATATTACACAAATAGAAGTGTTATGCTAGTACTTTCGTAAGAAGTATTAGAGCGAGTTATGTTATTAAAGAGATTTGTAAACGTCTTTAGACAATGCAAGCAATCACTTGATAACAAGAATTGCAACTATAGACAATCTTATGTTCAATAATAGATAATTCAATGAATCAAAGTAACAATAAGTAAAGACTTAAGATAAGTTGAACACAATTCATAAGAAAATCGCGTTCGAAAGCTATATACTTTTTCATCATTTAAGATTTAAAATGTTCAAGATGTTTAAGATCTTAATTATCTTAATTATCTTAATTCGAAATTCAAGATGCTTAAGAGTCAAGTCATCTTAATTATCTTGATCTTGTTAATAGATCTTTTCTTTCTAATTATCTTGTGAAGAGCGATGCGCGACAAATAGTATCTATTAGCACGCAACTCGTAACAAGAAGATCGAAAATTTTTGTTGCACATAAATTGATTGCGTTAAGATTACATATTTTAATTAATCGCAATCGTCTTTTATCTTAACTATGTACACGCTTAATTGCGCATTCGAAATCAAACAATAAGAAATTTCGTTTATCTTAATAGACGATAACAAAAACATTCAATTTTGTTGAAAGCAACGTCTTCGCTACGTCTCAAATTGAAAGCGCTACATATATAAGTATATAAAAAAGAGTTAACATTAAATTTGAATATTAAAACTATATAAACACAAATACAAGTACTACATACCAAAAAACGATCTTTATATAATCGCAATTTACAAAAAATACTTATACGTAAGTTCTTGAAGCTCTTGTTTTTAATGTGTACAAATTTAAGAATTTAAGATTATTAAACAATATATAAGATTTTCTTTTATAAATTATAAATCAACACAATCTTTACAATTCTTATAAAGAATTTCTTTGTATTTCAAATATTACAATAGTAACATAAAATATTGAAGCAATGTAACTTGAATTTGAAAATTTGATCGCGCAATATATATAGAACTCGCATAGACTTCTAGAAGTGTTAAATCAAGTATAAATTAAAAATATATATATATATATATATATAGATTTTTGAACATAACTTTTTTATAAATTGTATTTAATTTATCTTAAGATTTTATTTATTGTTACAATTGCTATAGTTGTAATTCTTGTTATTAAGTAATTGCTTACATTGTCTAAAGACGTTTACAAATCTCTTCGATAATATAATTCTCTCTAATATCTTTTATAGAAGTATTAACATAATACTAGTACAAAATATTTGTATTTATTGGAACTCTATTTATTTAATACTTTATTATATATATTAATTGCGCAATTTTATTAATCTTTAAGTTAAAAAAATACTCTTAAGATTAAAAAATACAACAAATTAGACTAAACAAAAATAAATAGCAATTAATTTTACTTATTAATAATATATTAAACTCTTTTTATAAATATATTTTTATAGTTTTGCAAACAATTAATACAAATATTTATTTAAAATTTTAAATATTCGATATAATATTTAATTATCTCGAATATCTAAAGAAAACAATCGAAATTAATATTTATTTTTTAACAAAAATTGTAATAAAAGCTTGCAATAAAGTTTTAACAAAACTTGCAAAATATTATTCTAAAATAGAAAAACTTAATAGTATATTATATAATTTTGTTAATATCTTAAATTCTATATAGAAATTAAGTTTTTACAAAATATAAAATAAGAAAAATAATAATAATACTATTAAATACAAAACAAAATACAAAATTAAATTTAAAATCTATTTTTTATATTATTACAATTTAATTGCTAGTTTAAGAGCAAAAATACAAAGAGCAAATATTGTTAAAAAGATAATAGAATATAGTAATATATATAATTTTTTGCTAATACTTTTGTAGTCTATTGCAATTATTGCAAAATTCTTATTTTAATAATTTTAATACTTTTGTTTAATTTAAAATAAAGATAATTGATATTAGACTAATTGCGAGAAACCGAAAATATTACGTAAGAGCGTTAAGATTCGATTTCTCGATTTTTTGGAAATCGAATTGCTTAAAATAGTAACTTTTCGACTAAGCTAAACTTATTATAGTAATAAGTTAACTTCTTTAAGCGATTCGATTTTATTTGATTTCTAAACAATTTGATTCAATTTCAAAGTTAAGATCGAATATCGAATCAACAATTAGTTTAATCGATATCTTCGAACTAATATTATAGAGAATGAATATTTAACTTAAAAGTATTAAAGAGACAACGCTTTAAATTTTCTTAAACTAATATAAATAACTTAAGATATATTTTTATATTTAGTGTTATTAATACTAGTAAATATTAAACAAATTTTTAATTTTGTTCGAAAAATATATTAATAGAATCGATTTTAAATAAGTCTATAAATAGTTGAAGTTCTAGACTAATTATCGATTCGATATTCGATTCCAAATTTGAAATCGAATCGAATTGTCAAGAAATCGAACAAAATCGAATTGCTTAAAGAAGCTAGGTTTTTACTATAATAAGTTTAGCTTAGTCGAAAAGTTACTATTTTAAGTAATTCGATTTCAAAAAAAATCGAGAAATCGAATCTTGACGCTCTTACGTAATATTTTCGGTTTCTCGCGATTAGTCTAAGTTAAACAAATTATAATAATTAAATACTATAATTGTACTATAGATTTAAACTTAAATAAGATTGTTGTCGAATTATAGAATATATTTTATAAAGAAAATAATAATAACTAAGCAATAAATAGAAAAAAGATTTTTTTTTAAATAAAATTCAAGATTGTTCTAAATTAGATTTATTAATAGATATATTATACTATTAAAAATATTGTATCTACAACTATTATATAAGCAATTAAATCTTATTAGTAATAATATAAAAAAATAATGCATTTAATAACTTCGATTGCTAGAAAAAAGTTATTAATAATTGAATTTCAAAAATTCGACTTATAACTAGTACAAAAAATATATCATAATTGTTGGAAAAAAAAATATAGAATTACTCTAGAGTTTTTACTATTAAAAAAATTCAAATTGCTTTATTAAACACTTAATAAATTGACAATTTTTAAACTAAGTAATTATACGATTAATATAAATTGTTGCAAGATTTGAGTCTATATAGAGTAAAATATTAATTAAATTCTATAGTTATAAATAATGCAATAAGATAATATATTTACTAGAGAAAAAAAGCATATAAACGTTTTTGTAACTTCTTAAAATATATCTAAAATCGAACTTTAAATACAATATTTGTTTTTCTAACAACTATAATTTTGAGTCTTGTTGTATAATATTTTGCAAACTAGATATTAAAATAAGTATTTAAAAATAAAAAAGTTAATTAATTTTTAATATTTTTTGATCTCTCGAAATACAATAGTTCTAGATTTCTGTTTTTGCTCTCTCTATTGCAAAATATTAGTATATTAGTTAGAAATATATTATCTATTTGTATTATTTTGTCTATATTAATATTATAAATACTTTTGTTTTCGATACTTTTGTTTTTAACTTTATCTATTTTGTTTTGTTTAAATTAACTACAAGAAATTATTCTATTGCAAGAGAACTTCGAAGTAAACTTTCAAATTAGCAAATTAAACTTATTAGCTATAAACAAGATATATAACATTATTTATATATATTATTTGTTTGCTTTGTGCAAGTTATCGAAGATAATAATATTAATTAAGATAGATTAATATATATATAAGAAGCTATAAAGAAAATTGCAATAATTTTAAAAACTTTTATCGATAGGGATATGTCGAAAATTGTGTCGAAAATTGTGTAAAAACAAAAGTTTAAATTAACAATTAATAACAAAATTACGTAAAATAAATAACAAAAAATTAATATAAATAAAATTGCATTACTTATTAATAAAATTGGATAAATATTAATATAAAAAGATAATAACTATATTAAATAAAAAGTTTAAAGTAAATAAAAGTAAAAGTAAAATATAACTCTAATTCTAATATATATAATTCGTACTTTGTTTTGTAAAATCATCTCTCAATATTTTATCTATAATCTTATTAATTTTTCGAACTTTTTTATATTTTAAATCTTATAGCACTTTATTAAATATCAAGATATACTTATAATTTAGTGCATAACTATATTATTTATATATATTATTAGTAGACTAAACTAAGAAAATGTATAGATAATAGAATTACTATTAAATAATTTAAAAAGTATTGCAAGTTGCAATTGCGCGCAAGAATAAAATAATAATAAGAAAAAATTGTGTCGAAAATAGAGCAATAATTACAAGATTATCTCGATTTGTGTTAAGAAACTATATAAAATGTTTGTTTAAATAGAAGTCTTTTAGCTAGATTATAAAGTTATAAAGAACAATATTAGAGATAAAATTAATAAGTATTAAATTAATTAAAATATTTATAGTAATATATTTAAGTAATATAATAAAGTATACAATATTAACAATTTAATAATACAATATTTTAAAAATCAATTTAGACAAAAAGTAAAAAAAAATCTACAATTAAAAAATTTAAAGCAATTTAGAATTACTTAAGAAGCGCAAGCAATATATAAAAATACAAATATAATAATAGTATCTTTTTCTCAAAATATATATTTTATTTAAATATATTATTTGTTTTCTATATTTAAGCTAATTAATATTGCAATTAAATATCGATAATAAACTTAATATAAATAGAAGTTCTTTAATATTTATAAAATCAATTGTAGAGATTATTTAATAACAAATTATTTACTATAGTAGTTTAAATAACTTTAGAGAGCTAATAATATCGATTCTTTTAATTTGTTTAGCAACTTTGTTAAAGAATTCGTATTATTAAAAAATGCAAAAAAGAGAGAAATTTCTAATTTTATTAATACTAAAATAGAGAATTCTAACAATATTGTTAAAGAAAATAATAATAAATAAAAAATTCGATATACAATTTAAGATAATACTCAAATATTAATTTATAACTACTATAAAGTTATTAATATTAATAATAATAGCAAAGAGAAGAATACTTAAGTGCACGTCGCTTTTGCGTAGAAATCTTACAAATTGTTCGATTCTATTATACAAATTACTATAATATAAACAAGTAACAAGTAAAGATCTAATCGAAGTGTTGCAAGAATTTGTGCATATCTCGAATATCAAAATTATACTTTTTGTTAGATTTTTTTTGATTTTTTAAATGCAAGTTTTCTAAGAAATCTCAAATCTATCTTGGACTTGCCTCGAATTATTCGAGTTATCTTAGTTTCTTGAAATTGAAGAATCGATTATCCAAAATGTCGATATAGCTAAAGATATTTTTCTTATTAAGAGTTTGCTTACAAATATATTTGCGAAATTTACAATATAATTTATTAATAGTTTATAAGAAGCTTTATTAATATTTAAATAAATATTATTATTATATACAAATGCAATTATAGATAGCAATTTTAATTAATTATTTTATTTGTAATTGCAATAAATATACAAGTAATATTTTATAGCGTAATCGTTGAATTGAGTTTCAATCCGATTGAGTTAATACGTCCAACCTTGACTCTAGAGTTAGGCAAATTTCCTAGCTCAATAGAGTTAGACGAGCGAAGAATGCGCGTCGAGTGTTCAACTCGACTTACTTGATTACGTGACGCGCTAATCATATGCGATTAGCGTGAATTCTGCGCTAGCTCAATTGGGTTAGCGTGAATCCTGCGCTAGTTTGATCGAGTTAGCGCATAGATAAGATAAGATAAGATAAGCGAATGCTAACGCGACAAAGTTAGCTTGAATTCTTGACATTAATTCGACGAAACTCGATCTTAAGATCGGGTTCGCGTCTTAATTCTAACTCAATCCTACAAGATTCAAGAGAATGAATTGGATTAAGAGAAAAGTGTTCGATTCGATCTAACAATTACACTAATATTTTAAGATTTAATTTTGTTTTTTTATTTAATTATTAATTTGCAAATAAAATACAATACTAAATTAATATTTTGTATCTAAATATTAATATAATATTAATTAAAGATATTTTATAAAAAACAAATCTTTATCGAAAATAATATACAAACTCTTTTTATAAAAACTTTGCAAATTTTTAATATTAAACTCTTTAATAGTTGCAATATAAGTTGTATATTTAATTAAATTGTTAATTAATATTAAGATTATATTATTAGTATTTTTAATATATAAATTTTTCTGCAAGCAATATATTTGTAACAAAGATTTTTTGTGGTTATTTGGAAAAATTGCAAATTTTTAGAAAATATTAAATTAAGTTTTTTATACAGTTTATAATAATAAATATACGTATACTAACAATTAAGACAAATGCAAATATATTTATTGATTTCTTTAATTATACTAGATTAGTAATACTTTTATTATATTGTATTTTTAATTTATTAATATACAAAATGTTTTAATATAAAGTTATTATAATATATATAAAGAATCTTATCTTTTATTATTGCGTCTTTCGAAATATAAATTGCAAAATCTCGATATAACAATTTATTTTTTTCGATATTCTATTTCGGAAGATTTTTTTTTTAACTTGTAAATCTTTAATACTATTATTTCTTTATAACAAAAGTATTCTTTTATTGTAACTTTTGCAATTATATTATTATTAATTCTTTTAAATTAGTAAAAAATTTCTTCAACTTTGCAATTTCTTATATTAAAAAGCTAGAACAATACAAGATTTAAAATATTGCTTAATTTTTCGAAACCTTTTTTATTAAAGTTTATAATCTAGATATTTGCAATAATAGTACTACTTAGTTTCGCTATCAAAACTACGAATTTAACTATAGTAGAAATATCTTTATTCTTTTGCAATTTTAATTAATATTTTAAGTTACAAAATTTGTTTTGCAAAATAGATAAAAAATAATAATTATTATTGTTGTTATTATCGAATTTTATAATATTAAATCTTTTTAACAATATATTTATAAAATTAAGTTTTTTTTTGCAATATTTTATATTAAAGTTAAATACAACTAATTTTTTAATTTAATAAACTTATTTAATTAAAAGCTTCTTTATAGTTATAAAGAAGCAAAAATTGTTATAATTTATAATCACGTAAATAATATATTTGTTATTTTGTAAATAATATCTTTAAAGTTTAAAAACTAACACAATAATATAAAGTTTTTTATTATATATATTTTAGCAAACTTTAAATTCTTTAAACTTGTAGCTAATAAATATAATAAAATATTATTGCGTATTTTTGCTAAATTAACTAAGTATATTTCTTGCTTTACAATTTAATATATTAGTTTTTATATAAAGAGAAGTACTTTAATTGTAGTATTCTAAAATAGAAATAACAATAAAAACAATTTTAAATATTTCGAAAACTTTTTTCGCTTTTTTAATATATATAAATTGCAAATATACTTTGCTTTTTTGTATTAATTGTTAAATTAATTAAAAATATTACAATCTAAAAGAATTTGCAAATAAAGTGTTAATAAAATTTCGCAAATCTAAGAAATATAAAAATATCTTTTATTAACTTTAGTTTAAATTATTTTTAAATAACTTTAATACAAACATATTTTATTTAAATATTTTGCTTTGTTACGCTAATACTTTCTTAAGAGATATTAGAGAGAATTATGCTATCGAAGAGATTTGTAGACGTCTTTAGACAATATAAGCAATTACTTAATAACAAGAGTTTGCAGCTATAAATAATCTTATATTCAATAAATCTTTACAAATAGTTCAATAAATTAGAATAATAATAAGTGAAAATTTAAAAAAGTTGAACACAATTTATAAGAAAGTTGCGTTTAAAAGTTATATATTTTTCTACTATCTAAGATTTAAGATACTTAAGATAGTTAATATTTTAAATATCTTAATTATTTTGATTCTAAATTTAAGATATTTAAAAGTCAAACTATTTTCATTATTTTAATTCTATCGACAAATCTTTTTTATTGAATTATCTTATAAAGAGCAATACGCAACAAATAATACTTATCAATATATAACTTGTAATACTATCTTTTCTTTTTAAGAATTTTTGTTTCGAAATTATCTTTTTTTTTAATTATATTAATTAAGCTAATTATTGAACAACGTTGCAATTCTATTGCCGATTATTGTTATAAGTATACTATTTTCATAATATATTTGTGTCGAATTTGCATCTTATTTAATATACTCTATCAAATAAATAGAAAGTATCTTAAATATAAAAAGTATTATTAAAAGAATTAAAAATACAATGTGATTTCTAACTATTAGAAGATAAATAAAACTATTTAAAAAACTAAAAAGCTAGATAATAAAATAACAAAACTATGTCTAAGAATTGCGTAAAAAATAAAACAAAAAAAATACTAATTTTGTTATTTAGAAGATATAGATAATATAAAATCGAAGAATATTCTAAAGATCGAAAAAAGTTCCAAAAAAGTTAAATATACTAAAAAGATATTTAAAAATCTATTTAATACAACTATTAATCTATTATTGTTTACTTTTTAATTTTCTAATACTTTGTTAAGTTTTATAAATAATTTTTTTGCTAGCAAAATTGTTGCAACTTGTTAAAATATTTCTTTAAATTCTTAAATAACTTCTATATATTTTCGAAAATAAAGTATCTTTTCTATTCAATAAAATACTTTTGATTTTTTTGTTATAGAAATTTTTTAATTTTATATTGTTTCTCTTTCTATAAATAGAAATGAAATATATTCTATAAAAATATAGTTAAATTTGCTAATTTTAACAATAAAATATAAAATATTAAAAAGATTTTTAAATAAATTAAATTTGTAATTAATTAATTTTTTTGTCTTTTTAATAAAAAACAATTCGACTTTAATATAGTTTAATTTTTTGCTTATTTTTTTTGTTTTAAAATTCTTTATAAAAAAATATATTTTATTTCTCTTTTTTAGCTAAGATATTATTTTTTGTTTTTTGTTTTTTGTTTTAATATTTAATTAATTTCTTTTGTATTTTTAAAATATTGTTGTATATCTTTTTAAGTATTGCTATTTTTTTAATAATTAACTAAGTTAATAGATTCTTTTGCTCTTTTTTAAAAAGATTAAATTTCTTGTTATAGTTAACAAAAAATAGAGTTATTTAAGTAATATCTAAAATCTTTGTATTAAGTATTAATTATACTATAAATAGAAGTAATACTTAGATACTATAAGTATTGTTAATATAGTATTGTAGATATTATCTAAAACAATAACTTATTTGTTTTATCTAACTATCTACAATCGAATAATAGATACTAGATATTCTAAGTTTTGTATTTAATATTAATAGAAGTATCTTTTAATAGTTAGATATAAAAAATTTGTTTTTGTTACTAATGAGTTCTCTAAATATATTATAGTATTATATAAGTTAATTTAGTATAATATATTTTAGTTGTTTTGCTATAAACTTTTTTATATATATAATAATATATAAGTACTTAATAAGTTTGTTAATTATTATTAGTATCGAATTATATTTGTTTTTAGTTGCTAAATTTGTTAATTTAAGCAACTTAATAACAAAGTCTATTATAGTTTTATTCTATAGCAATTTAAATTGTTTCTAATATTAAATTTTGCTATAACTTGACTTGTATATATACTATATTTGTTTTACTAATAGCTAAAATATTGTTTAATATATATTTTAATAGCTTGTCTTATCTATAAAAACTAACAATATTAATATAAAAATTGAAAAATTTTAATTACTTTTAAGTATTTTTATAGTAATTTATTATAATATTTCTTTATATATTTGTCAATTTTGTTAATAAATATCTAAAGTTTTTCTTTTTTTATTAAAAATTCTTTTGTATTGTTTCTAAGTATTTGTAAAGTAGTATTTAGTTTGTATTTATTTGCTAATAGTAATCTAGTTTTGTTAATTTTAAATATATTATAATTAAACAAGTTTTTTGTTTCTATATAATTATTTTTTCTACTAGATATATTTGCTTTGCTATTGTTTTTGTCTAATTTATACTATATTTTAAACTTATATTATTTAAATTGCTTTAATTATTGTATTTTTTTTCTATTAAACTATTTAATTGTAATAGAGTGCAAAAGATTTTTATAATTAATAAGAATTATAAGTTCTAATAATTTTTCTATATATACTTTTTATAGTTTTAGAAAGACTATAATAGCAAGTAATTTTTTGTTGTAAATATTATAATTTTTAGACTAATCGCGTCGGATTGGATTATCGAGTTTGAATCGAATATCTAATTCAAATCTTAACAATTTGTACTAATTCGATTCGAAAGTCTTAACAATTCGATTTCTAAAGTTAAAATCGACAATTCGAGTTAATTTCTATACTTAAAATCGAAATTTAATCCGAAAAATCGATTCGAATTGTCAAGACTACTATTTTTAGTAGATTTGATTATTTTTAGTAACAATTAATTGATAATTTAATAGAAATAGTTAATCAATTTAAATTAATTAATAAGTATATTAGACTGTTTTTTTATTATACATTACTAATATGTATTATCTAGAAAATAATTAAAAAAATCTAAATTTAAACTAAATTTATACTATTTTTAGTATTTTTGATATTCTTGGCAATTAAATTCGATTTCTAATATTGAAATCGAAAATCGACTCGTGTCGAATTGAATCAATTTTAAAATAATAGAAATCGAATTGAATTTCGAGTCAATTTCTAATATTGAAATCGACAAGTCGAATCGATTTCTAAAATTGAAACCGAAATTCGATCTAACAATTAGTCTAATAATTTTGTTTAATTAACAATTTTTTTTTAAAAAATATATTATTAAATATTAAATATTTTTGTATTTTTGACTAAAATATATATTTATAACTAGATCTAATATATTGCTTTTAATATATATTTGAAACAATTTTTTTTGTTTCGATTTTTATATCTATAATATTTTTTTTTATAAAATTAATTAATAATATTGTAATAGTCGAGAAATTTTTAATAAACTTTTCATTATAATTAATAAAATTTATAAAGACTTATATTTTTCTATAATTAATAGATAATTTCTATTTTTTTACAACTTGCAATTTCTCTAAATCTATTCGAATTTTATATTATTTAATAATAAAATTTAGAAAGTTAACTTCTTTTTACAAGAATTTATATTTTTTTAGCTTAAAATATAATTTTTTTTTTTTAATATTTTAGTATTTTAGTATTTAAGAAATATATTATATATATTTCTCTAACATTTTTAAATAAATTAATATATTGTGTAAATATACTATAACAAATTAATTCAAATATTGTTGTAGTATATTATTATTTAATTTTTAATATATTGTCGAAATATTTGTAAATTCGTGTTACGATTATGCACTGATATAGGCTAGATCTAGATCAGATTAGCCCTAGCTCGTCGCTAGTCCTATTGGTACTAGCGTGCTAGCGATCGCGCACATATCTACTGCGCGATTCTCCCTATATTTACTTCTCATGCTTTTAGCATTAGTTAATACATATCTATATGATTCGCTCTATGCAGGCCCCTAACACTACTAAAAGCATCTTCTCTACTCTACTCGTAGCTTCACGAGATCAAAGAACGAAGTAACTCGACGGAACAACCAGGTGAGCCCGCAACAAGTCGATGCCAAAGAGCAGAGTTTACTAGATGTCAACCCACAAGCTTCTCGAAACTAAGAAATATCGAAAGGAAAATCTTAAGAAAGGTTTCATAAGTCCTAGTTTAGCTCCCTTTGTCTTCCCTATACTATTTGTCGCAAAGCCAAACGAAGAACTTCGCTTCTATGTTGATTATCGCAAGCTCAATGCTCTAACACGTCGAAATCGATATCCAATTCCTCTTATCGAGGAGACGTTAGCTCGTGTTATGGGCTGCAAGTATCTAACCAAGCTAAATATTATAGTTGCATTCAACAAGCTTCGCATGCATTCGAATAGTGAGAACTATACTACGTTTGTTATCACTATGAGTGCCTACAAATATCACGTTCTTTCCTTCGATCTAATCAATGAATCGACGAGCTATCAACACTACATGAACGACGTTCTTTTCGAATATCTCAATGACTTTTGTCAAGCCTACTTGGACGATGTTTTGATCTACAGCAAAACTCTTAAGAAATATATTCGACACGTTCGATTGATCTTGCAAAAACTTATTGATGTCAATCTATAAATAAATATTAAGAAGTGCGAGTTTCACGTTTAAAAGACTAACTTTCTAGGTGTTCTATTGTCAACAAAGGGCATACGCATGAATTCTCTTAAGATTCAAGTAATTATAGCATGGGCAACCCCTATCTGCCTAAAGAAGATTTAGGCCTTCGTAGATTTTTGCAACTTCTATCGACAATTTATAAGAGATTTCTCCAAGATAGTTCGTTCGATGCTAAAGCTTACTCTTAAGGATACATCCTTTAATTGGTCAACAACTTGTCAAAAGGCCTTTGAACTTCTTAAGAAAAGCATCATCATCGTCTTTGTGTTACGTCACTTCGATAGATTCAAACAAATCGTGCTAGAAACTAACTCTTCGAACTACGTTAACGATGAAGTCCTTTCACAATATGACGACGAAGAAAACCTTCATCTCGTGACCTTTTATAGCAAGAACTTGTTGTTAACAAAATGCAACTACGAGATTTACGATAAGAAATTACTAGCAATCGTTCGTTGCTTGGAAAGATGGCGACCAAATCTAGAGACTATCGACATCTCTATCAAGATGTTTACGAATCACAAGAACTTGAAATACTTTATAACTAGCAAGAAGCTTACTTGTCGTTAAGCTAGATGAGTCAAAAAGCTATCGAAGTTCAACTTCAAGATCATGTATCAATTAGACACTCGAAATGCTAAAGCGAATGCCTTAACGCGCAAACCCAATAACTCGCCTACTATTGCGAAAGACGATCGCATTAGATATTAACATCAAACGATTCTAACGTTTAATCGTCTCTTAATTAATTGCATCGAGTCAAATGCGAATGTCTCTATCTATGATCGAATTTGAAAGGCCAACATAGATGATAAGAAGTGTGATTGCTTTCGTCGAGTCATCGAGGAGAGCAAGCGAACCTTTAATTGGGTTCGTTTAGATAAATGCTCTATCAAAGACGAGATTCTTCTCTATCGAAACAAGCTTTGGGTGCCTGGAAACCCTAACCTTCTTGTGAGATTAATTCGAGAAGTTCACGATTAACTCTTTAGTGAATATTTAAATAAAGCTTTTATTGTTGTTTTTTTCTAAAATAGATATTTCTAATTGTTATATATTTATAATATATATTTTAGCAATTCTTTTACTATATTAGACAATTTAGAGCTTTCAAAAAATTTATAGTTTTTTTTTACTTTAATTTTGTAGTCTAACTAATTTTTGTTAATATTTGTTAAATCGAATTCTATTAAATTGTTTTTTTGCAAAATTATAAGCTTGTTATTTGCAATTAAATTTTAATTAAATTTTTTATTTACTATTATTTACTATTAATATATAGATTAAATATAAATTGTATAATTATATTGCGTAAATCTAGATACTTATATGTTTTAGTTAGTTTTTAAATTATATTGCTTTAATTAAGATATTTCTAATACAATATAATTAATAGCTATTTCTACTATATTAAAAACTAGTTTTTTGTAGTATTGCTAAATAGCTATTAATAGTAGTTTAATTTTTTTATCTACTCTTTTATTTTTTGCAAATAATAGATTTCTATCTACAATTACTAGATTGTAAATATTAGACTTTTTTCTCTCTACAAAAGCTCTAATTATAAAATTATCTATTGTATTAGAATTAACTATTATTATAAATCGACAGGTATTAATTTTAATTAATATAGTAAAATACTATATATATATTGTTATATTTAGTTGCTATTGTTAAGTTAATATATTGTATTTCTCTAATATCTTTTTTATTAAGAAATTTAAACTTTTCATTGTTTTTGTATTTTAATTTCTGCTTTAAATATTTGTTTATACTAAGTTTTTTTTGTTGCTAAATTGCTAACTTTAATTTTCTAGAAAATTAGTTAATTTTTTTTTTCTAGATAAGTTTAGTATAAGTTATTATAGCAAATTGTTTAACTAAAATCTATATATAAGTTGTATACTTTTTTAATAATAGTATTTTTATATTTAAGTATTAATATTTTGAGTTTTTTGTTTGTAATAGATTGTTATATATATATTGTAATTAGATTTAATTGTTCTATAATAATATCGAATATTTTTTTTTCTATAGTAGTATTATTTTTTAGTTTTTTTTTGTATTTATTTACAATCTTCGATGAATTAGTTAAAATTTCGAGATAATTTGTAACATCTTCTATACAATTAATAAAGTTTTTTTAATTATATTTTTTGTCTAAGTCGATTACTAAATTGTAAGAGTTAATAGTCTTTTTAAATACTTAATTAATTTTTGGCGTAAATACAAATATCTTGTCTAATAATATTTTATCTAGAACTTTCTATAATTAATCTTAATTTTCTATCAAATAATAGTTGTTGTTTAATCTAATTTTAGAAATATTTACTTTTGTATTAATTTGCTTTCTAATATTGGTTTGACTAATAAGTATCTCTTTTAATATAGTATTAATTTATCGATATTAAGTTCTATAATTTCTTGCAAAAATAGTTCGATTTACTATATAAATCGTATATTTTCTAATAATTTGTTATTTTGCTTTTTTCTAGAGTTTTTCTTTTTGTATTGCTAAATAAAATTAAATTTTATAAATATAAATTTACAATAATTTGAAATACTATATTTCTAATTAAAACAAGATTTTTTTTGCTAATATTTAATTATTAATTCAAAAAAGATTTCTGCTCTTTTATAAAATTAATTATATTATTCTTCTATAGTTTTTTTATATAATTTGTTGTCGAGATCGATAACTACTTTAATAAAATTAAATATATTGTTGATAAATTTGCTATTATATATAATTTTGTTTTTAATTTTGTTTTTAAGTTTTTGTCAAAATATTGTTATAAATACAATATTGTTCTATTTAATAAAACTAATATGTTTTTGAAATCTAGTTGCGAAATTAGCGTGATCGTCGGGTCGAGTTTCAACCCGATCGGGTTAACTCGCCCAACCCTGACCCTGGGGTCAGGCAAATTTCCTAGCCCAACAGGGTGGAACGAGCGAAGAATGCACGTCGAATGTCTAACCCAACCCACCCGATCACGTGACGTCACGTGACGCGCTAACCATATGCGATTAGCGTGGACCCTGCGCTAGCCCAATCGGGTTAGCGCTAAGATAAGATAGAATAAGATAGAATAAGATAAGCGAATGCTAACGCGACGAAGTTAGCTTAGATTCTTGGCATTGGCCCAACAAAACCCGACCCTAGGGTCGGGTTCGCGCCTTAACCCTGGCCCAACCCTACGGGGCCCAAGAGGGTGGGTCGGGTTGAGAAAAAAGTGTTCGACCCAACCCAACGATCACACTATGCGAAATCTGTTGTAGAGATTTGTAAAATTAATACTAAATTTTTTTTTGCAATTTGTTTTTTGTTAAATGTTTCGAAAATTCTTTAAAGCTCTTTTTTAAAATTGTTAAAATTTATAAATATTGTCTAAAGAATTTTGTTGTAATTTTTTAAATATTTGTGTAAATTTAATTTAAATTAATACCAAACTTTTTTTCTAAAAAATATTAATACAAAAATTGTTTTCTAATCTACTAAAACAAAATAGAAGATAAAAGAAATATCTATCTATATAAATTAGTTTTTTATATTAATACAATCTTTATAATAGATATCGAGTTTGTTAATTTTTATTTTGTTGTTTCTACTAAATATTAATCGACGTAATACTAATAAGCTAATATTTAAAATAGAGATATATTAATCTAATTCAAATATTTTTAGAGTATTTAAAGTATTATTTTAATATTTTTTTAAAAAATACTAGAAAAAATTATACTATTAAAGAGATCTATAAATATCTTTAAACAATATAAACAATTACTTAACAACAAAAGTTTGCAACTATAAATAGTTTTATATTTAATAAATCTTTATAGATAATTCAATAAATTAGAGTAACAATAAATAAAAACTCAAAATAAGTAAAATACAATCTATAAAAGAGTTGCGTTCAAAAACTATATATCTTTCTATTATCTAAGATTTAAGATATTTAAGATAGTTAATATTTTAAGTATCTTAATTATCTTAATTCTAAATCTAAGATATTTAAGAGTTAAGCTATTTTAATTATTTTAATTCTATCGATAGATCTTTCTTATCTAATTATCTTGTAAAGAGCAATACGCAACAAATAGTACTTATTAGTATATAGCTTGTAATATACTTTTCAACTATAAAATCTAAAAAAAAAATGTTGCAATTAAATATATAGTTTAATAGTTTTGTATACAATTAATACTTAAACAATACGCAAAATATTTTGAAAATATTCTCTTAATACTATTTTTTCGAATCTAAATAAATAAGTATATTATCTAAATATATTATATAATAAATGTTAATATACAACTTTAACATGCAATTTATATAAAATTGAAATAATTAAAACGTTAACAAAATTAAAAAGTATAATTTAGTATTTAAAATTGCTTATATTAAATACAAAAAACTATTTTTTTATTTATTGTTTTAATAAGTTTAAATACAATAATATGTATTGTATATATTAATTTTAATAAAATATTTTGTATTTGCGAAGCACTTAAGTATCTCTAAAAAAAGAGAGAAAAAGTACTTATTTTTAATGGTAATTTTATTAAGTTTGCAATAGTTTATACAAAGATACAAACTATTATTAATTTCTTTATAAATAAGATTAAAAATTTAATAAAACTACTTAAAAAATAAATTTAATTCTTTTTTAATATATTTGCAACATATTTTTATATTACAATTAATTTATTTTGCAATATATTATATATATACTTTGTATACAATATTTTGCTCTCTATAAAATTAATAAAATATTCTATTTAATTATATATATTAAGTGCGTTTAAAAGCTTTTTGGAAAATATCTTTATAATCTTCTTAATTTAATTCGAAACAATTAGTTTTTTAATTTAGAATATATTGTATTTTGCAATTTTTTTTATATATCTTAAAAGTTTTTTCGAAGATAGCATTTAATAAAAAAATACAATATAGATTTTGTTATAATTTTTAAAAGCAAATATAGCAAGTTGTGCAAACTTCTTAAAATTAATTATTTAATTTTTTTTTAATTGTTTGAAAAAGCTATCTCGATAAATTTAAATACAATTTAATTATTTTATATTTAAATTAACTTCTTTAAGCTAAAATAGCTCGAGAATTATTTTGTATTCTTGTATATCAATACTATAGAATTCGAAATAATTGTTTTTACATATTTCTTTGCTATTTATAATAATAATAGAAAGTTTTTGCATTTTATACAAAACAATAATACAATTATTAACAACTTATATTTGCAATAAAAAAAAGATATCTTTAAATAATTGCGTATTTTTAACAAAAAATTGCAAAATAAAGTTCTCTTTAATTTTTAAGTTAATAAGATATTTAACTTTATATATATTACGCAATATATTAACAAATACTATCTAGATTAATACTATAATTTGTTGTTTTTAACTTTCTATATCTAATATTGTAGCAACAAATATTAGATTTTAATTTGTTTTAAAGATATATTACTCTTGTTTTGCTTTTTTATTTACTTTTAATATTGCAAATATATAGAATTACTTAATTTATAATTTATTTAATTGCAAATAAAATATTTAAAGTTAATTAATATATTGTACTTTCTTTCGATAAATATTTAACAATTGTTTTTGTTTTGCTAGTTATCATTAATACTATCTTTAATCTACATAGTTACAATAATTTTAGTAATTAATATAATAAAGTTCTTTGTATTGTTAATTGCGTTAAAAAAATTATTTTATTTGCACAAAAATCGATTTTTTTTATTATACTCTCTAGAGTTTCTTGCAATATAAGAGATATTATTTAATTCTAATAGCTTCTTAATTAATTGCAAATATTAATTGATTTTAATAAATTTATTATGTGTTTGCGTAATACTAGTGTAGATATATTATTAATAAAGCATTTTCTAACAAATTTTATCAATATATTTGTTCTTTAAATTTCGCATTTTCTTGTTATTAATAATTGGCTTTTTTAATTGCAAATATAGATTGTTTAAGTAAATAACAAATTTTTCGATTTTTTAACAAAATTATTGCTTTGTATTTTCGAGTTTAAGTTTAATTTTTATATTGCAAATCTTAAATAAATTAAGAAATTCTTTAGTATATTGAAGAAAATAATTTCAAATAATTTCTCGATTCTTATTATATATCTTTTGTATATATTTGCGTTATTAATTATATTGTTTTTTTAGTAAGATATAATACAATGTAAAGTATTTTTAACTTTTTATCGATATAATTTGCAAGATTATTTTAGATATAATTTTTGCAATTCTTGAATTAAAGTTTTTAATTTATATAGTTAATATACTTTTGTATTAACAACTTTTTAATATAATTAATCTTTTTGTATCAAATAAATTAATAGTAATTGTTACTATATTTGCGACAATAATTATTGATATATTGTGCTAGTTAAAGCTTTGCAATTGCAAGCTTGACTTTAAGTTTTAAAAGTTGCAATATATTTATATTATTTATATATTATATAATAATATTTGTCGAAGTAAACAATATAGATTTGTCTTCAAAATTAGATATTTCACTAATTTTTTTGCTCTAATTAATAATTGTGCTAGTATTAGAATAATTGTTTTTGTTTAATTCTTAAGATATATTATTAGACTAATTGTTGATTCGATTTTCGATTTCAACTTTTAGAATTAACTCGAATTGACAATTTAACTTTAGAAATCAAATCAAAAATTAATTCGATTTTAACTATTTTAAAATTAAATCGAATCAAATTAAGTTAATTTTCAATTTCAATATTAGAAATCGAATCGAATTGTCAAGAATGTTAAGAATACTAAAAATAGTATAAATTAAGTTTAAATTTAGATTTTTTATTAATTACTAGATAATGCTTAGTAATAATGCATTTATAAAAAGAAATTTCTAATATATTTATTAATTAATTTAATGTTACGCTAGTATTTTCGTAAGAAATATTAGAGCGAGTTATGCTATTAAAGAGATTTGTAAACGTCTTTAGACAATGCAAGCAATTACTTGATAACAAGAGTTGCAACTATAAACAATCTTATATTTAATAAATTTTCACAAGTAATTTAATGAATCAAAGTAACAATAAATAAAGACTTAAGATAAATTAAATACAATTTATAAGAAAGTTATGTTTCTAGTTTCTATATACTAAGAAGATATAGATTGTTCGTCTTGCTTATTTGTCGAACATAGCGAACATAATTGTTCGTCTTGTTCGTTCGTTAAACATAGCGAACATCATACTAGAAATGCTCGTTTATCGAACATGTCAAACATGATGACAAATGCGTTCGTAGCGTATAGAATCTAAATCACTAATACAACTTAAATAAGCTCGTAACACTATTCTTCTTCTTTAGAGTTTTTGTTTCGAAAACTCAATGTCTTCTCACAATGTCTTCAAGAAAAATTAATACTAAAAATTCTTCTTTTCGTAAAAAAGATCTTTTTGACGTTTTAAATCTTATGTGTTTAGCGATGTGTTCTTGTCGCAATTGTGCGATATCTAGTAAAGTCTATTGTGTAAACGATGATTTCAAAAAGTGTGTAAAATGTGTACGATCGAATCGTAATTATGATTTAACAATCTTGTCTATTTCGATAAAACGAATTCATGAGAAACGATTACGTTTAGAGAAAAAAATGCGCGAAACGCATACTAAATTGAGTCGCTTAAAAAAACAATTAAATTTTTTAAAAGATAAAGAGAAAGAAACGATCATAACGAAATGAAAAAATATTGATAATTTAAAGATAAATAAAGCGTTCTTTGCTAAGCTTGTTGCAAAGACTTTCAAGTTGCTATTCGATATATCATTCGAATAATTTTAACTTTCGATTGATTAAAATTGAGCTATCGTCTTTTTGTTTAATTTTAATAAAACTTTCTTAGAAGATCTCGACAACAATTAAGATTTTTCTTTGACTCTTATATATTTTTCAAGATAGAATTTTTTTTTTATTTTGATAAGATATTTTTTATTTTTTTATTTTAGAGTTTTTTTAATTTTATATTGTTTCTTTTTTTGTAAATAAAACTAAAAAATGTTCTATAAAGATATGATTAAATTCGCTAATTTCAACAATAAAATATAAAATATTAGAAATACTTTGACGTTCTTAAGTAAGTTGAATTCGTAATTGATTAATTTTTTTGTCTTTTTAACGAGAAACGATTCGACTTTAACATGATTTAATTTCTTGTTTAACTTTCTTATCTTAAGATTTTTCGTAAAAAAATATATTTTATTCTTTTTCTTTAGTTGAAATGTCGTTTTTCGTTTCTTATTCTAATATTTGATCAACTTCTTTTGCATCTTTGAGATGTTATTGTGTATCTTTTTTAATATTGTTATCTTTTCAATGATTAATTAAGCTAATAAATGCTTTCGTTCTTTCTTAAAGAGATTAAGTTCTCTATTATAATTAACGAAAAATAAAGTTATTTTAGTGATATTTAAAACCTTTGCATTTAGTGTTAATTAAATTATAAATAAAAGTGATATTCAATTGTTGTAAATATTGTTGACGTAATGTCTTAAATATTGCTCTAGACTTTAGTTTGTTCGCTTTATTTAATTATTTGTAATCGAATAATAAGCAATAAACATTCTAAGTCTTGTTTCTAACATTAATAGAAGCGTCTTTTAATATCTAGACGTAAAGAGCTTGTCTCTATTACTAATTAATTCTTTAAGTATATTGTAATATCGTATAAATCGATTCAATACAATGTATTTTAATTGTTTTACTATAAACTTTTTCTTGCATGCGATAATATATAAATACTTGATAAACTTGTTAATTATTATTAGTATCGAATTATATTTGTCTTTAGTTGCTAGATTCGTCAACTTAGGCAACTTAATAATAAAGTTCATTGCAACTTTATTTTATAGCGATTTAAATAACTTCTAATATTGAATTTCGTTATAATTCGCATATGTATTATGTTTGTTTTGCTAATAGCTAAGACATCGTTTAACGTATATTTTAACAACTTGTCTTATTTAAGAAAACTAACAATGTTAACGTAAAAACTAAAGAATTTTGATTACTTTCAAATGCTTTTGCAATAATTTATCATAATGTTTCTTTATACATTTGTCGATTTTGTTAATAAATATTTGAAGTTTTTTTTTCTTTATTAAAAATTCTTCTTTATTGTTTTTAAATATTCGTAAAATAACATTTAGCTCGTATTTGTTTATTAATAATAATTCGTTTTTATTAATCTTAAGTATATTATAATTGAACAACTTTTTCGTTTTTATATAATTATTTCTTCTATTAAGTGCGTTTGCTTTGTCATTATCTTTGTTTAGTATATACTATATTTTAAACTTGTATTGTTCAAGTCGCTCTAATTATTGCATTTGTTTTCTGTTAAACTATTTAATAATAATAAAATGTAAAAAAAATTTATAATTTGTAAGAATTGTAAGTTTTAATAATTCTTCGATGTATACTTTTTATAATTTTAGAAAAACTATAATAGCGAATAGTTTCTTATTGTAAATATTATAATTTTGTTCAATTAACAAAAATTTTCTTGAAAGATATGTTATTAAATGTTATATGTTTTTATGCTTTTAATTAAAGCATACATCGATAATTAAATTTAATGTGTCAATTTTAATTTTATTTGACAATCGTAAATTGTACATCTTTAATACTAGTTTTTTTAAGCATTTTAACTTAAGATTCTAGAATAATTTTTTTTTTATTAATTTTTATATTTATGACGTCTTCTTCTTTGTAAGATTCGTCAATAATATTGCATTAACGAAGTAATTTTTAATGAATTTCTTGTTGTAATTTATGAAATCTAGAAAGAATTAAACTTTTTTAACATTAATAGATAGTTTTTATTCTTTAATTGTTCGTAATTTTTTAAAATTTATGCGTACTTTATATCGTTTAACGACAAATTTAAGAAAATTAATTTTTTTTCGATAAAATTCGCATTTTTTTAGTTTAAGATGTAAGTTTTTTCTATTTAAACATTTTAATATTTTGAAAACATAATTTATATGTTTTTTCAAAATATTTAAGTAAATTATGATGTCGTTCAAGTATATTATGACAAATTGATTCAAATATTATTGTAATGCATTATTAATTATTTTTTAACACATTGTTAAGACGTTTGTAAATTCGAACGACATTATTATATATTTGTATAATTTATATTATATGTAAAAAGTTGTCTTTTACTTTTTTCTTGTCTTTATTCTAATTTAATCGTACGCTTCTTATAAGTTCAATTTAATGAAATACTTTGTTTCGAACAATCGATCTTGAAGTTCGCTAATGTTAAATAATATATATCGATTTTTTATCGTAATATTGTTTAGCTTTTAATAATTAACATATAAACGAAGAGTTTCGTTCTTTTTAAATACAAAGAGAATCAAATATTTTGTTTATAATTAAAATTTTTTAATAAATTTTTTTTTTCGTTTTTTGCCAAGTATTCGCGAAGAGTTTCTAGCTTTTTCTCGAATAAAATATATATAAGTTCAAACGTAAATTGCTTGCTTAATTTAAGTTTAATTTCGTAATTTCACGATTAATGTTTAGATAAAGCCTTGATCGTTTTTTCTTCTTAAAATAAATGCTTTTAATTGTTGTATATTCGTAATATGTGCTTTAGCAATTCTCTCGTTGTATTAAATAATTTAAGACTCTTAGAAAATTCGCATTTTTTTTTACTTATTTTAACTTTGTAATCTAATTAATCTTTATCGATATTTATTAAGTCGAACTTTATTAAATCGTTTTTTTGCGAAAATGCAAATTCGTTATTTGCGATCGAATTTCAACTTAATTTTTTATCTATTATCGAACGCTATTGATGCGTAGATTAAATGTGAATTGCGTAATCACATTGCGCGAATCTAAGTATTCGTATATTTTAGTCGACTTTTAGATTGTGTTGCTTCAATCAAGACATTTTTAAAACGATATCGTAAATAATTATTTTCACTATATTAAAGATTAGTTTCTCGTGATGTTGCTAAATAGCTATCGATAATAATTTCGTTTCTTTATTCACTTTTTTATTTCTTGCGAATAATGAGTTTTTATTTACAATTATTAAATTGTAAACGTTAGACTTCTTTTAAATAAAATACTCTTTTCTCTTTACAAAAGCTCTAGTTATAAAATTATCTATTGTATCAAAATTAATTATTGCTATAAATCGACAATTGTTGATCTTAATTAATGTGATAAAACATTGTGCGTACGCTATTAAGTTTAGTTGTTATTGTTAAACTAATATATTGCATTTCTTTAATATGTTCTTTATTAAAGAATTTGAACTTTTTCTTGCTTTTGCGTTGTAACTTCTACTTTAAATGCTTGTTTGCGCTAAGCTTTCTTTTGTTGTTAGATTGTTAACTTTAATTTTTTAAAAAATTAATTAATTTCGTTCTTTTTTTTTAGATAAATTTAGCATAAGTTGTTGCAACAAATTGTTTAATTAAGACTTGCGTATATTGTAAAATCTAATTGTTTTATTGTAATGTTAAGTATATTCTTTTTTGTAATAACATGTTACAAGTCTAGTTCGAAACAACGTGATATATTAACTACGACGCAACATGTAGTACGAAGCACGATTGCTTGCATGTTCGACAACTTGACAAGCAAACAATGCTCGACATGCTCGACAACGAGTTGAGCGAGCAATGTTCGACGCATTCGACGTGTTCGACAGCGAGTTAAGCGAACAATGTTCGACATGCTCGACAACGAGCATAGCGAACAAGAAGAATCTTCTTTAGTATATAGATCTTTTAACACGACTCTCTTATAAATCGTGTTTAACTTATCTTAAGTTTTGACTTATTGTTACGACTACTTAGTTGCAAACTCTTGTTATTAAGTAATTGCTTGCATTGCCTAAAGACGTCTACAAATCTCTTCAATAACATAATTCTCTCTAATATTTTCGTGAAAAGTACTAGCGTAACACTTTGAACACTTTAAGAATGTTTATATTAAATCAACGCGCCTCTATCTCAAGCATTAGCTCATTAGCATCACGTCAACTCTTTGTTAATGAAGACAACAAGATAAGAATTAACAAACTCGACGTCTATCATGAAGATCGAATTGACCTAAAGAATTAACTTATGCAAATAAATATTTACTTCATTTTCTATTTTGTTCTAACGAACAAGAAGACAATTTTCGCATTCACATTTCTTAAAGAAAGAGCTTAGCATTAGCTCAAGCCAAATTTACGCAAGTATCTAGAGAATTATAACGAAAATTCTCGTGCAATGTTCACGAACTTCGACAACTTCAAAAGAGAGCTTCGAAGAATCTTTAAAACATTTAACGAGAAACAAATCGCAAAAAGAGTAATTTAACATCTAATTTAACGAATCTTTGCAATAGAGTACGCAGCAAGATTTCAAAAGTATGTCAATCTTATTAAGTGAAACGATGTCGCACTTATAACAATGTTTCGACGAGATCTTAAGAACAATCTCAAGAACGAAATTATGCGCGATGGCAAATTTATTAGCGATATGTTTGATCTCATCGAAGTAGCTATCGATCTCGACGACAAGTTGTATGAAAAAGCTATAAAAAAAAGATACAATTAATCTCGAGAAAGAGCGAGAATCTTCTTTGAATCAACGATCGAATATTAGTAGAAAGAATCTCGTTTTAATTAGAAGTACAATAATCTAGATTATCGTAGATTTGCATTTATGAAACTAAACTCTATCTAGCAACGTAAAGAAAAAAACTCTAAAAAAAAGCAAGATAACAAATTCTAAAAAACGTGCTATTTATGTGATAAATTGAATCACTTCGCAAGAGATTGTCGATCGCGAAACTTAATAAATCGCCAACAAATCAATGCTATGTTGAGAGAAATACTTAATAGCTAGAACGATATTAAGAAGTAAGTTAACATAGAGACGAACACTTCCAAAACTAGATCGAATGACAAGTATTGTTTGATAGCAAACCCAAATTAGTTATAGAAAGTTCTAGATGAAACATTATCAAACAAGGCACTCGCATTTACGCAAGAAGTTAACAATGTCATTAAAAAAATATGGCAAGGAAAACACTCAAGAACGTTATACTTTTACAACTTAATTATAGACTCGAATATCAAAAACGATTGAAAGAACTTTTAAGAAATGCTAGAAAAAATCATGAAACAACTCGACGCTTTAGATAGCTCATTGAAGAAATAATAAGATAGTTAAATCGTAAACAAATGCGAGAAAGCGCTAGAAAGCGACGCCACTAGAGAAAAAGACATTCTCGATAAAATCGAACGACAATTGAACAATGTTAGTTTATTCAAACAAAAGATAAAGGAAGCAAAGAAACATGAGACACTTAGTTGAATCGCTTGCTACGACGACTTATGCTAGACTCACCTAGAAGAAAAAGAAGAAGTCAACTAGTTTTCTAGAAAGCCAAAGTTAACAATTTAGCAACAAAAGAAAGCTTAGCGCAAACAGGCGTTTAGAGCAGAAGTCGCAACATAGAAGCAAGAAAAAGTTCAAATTTCTTAGTAAAAAACATACTAGCGAAATGCAATATGTTAGCCCAACAACAACAACTAAACTTAATAGCATACGCACAATGTTTTATCACATTAATTAAAATCAATGATTGTTAACTCATCGCAATGATCGATTTTGATGCAATAGATAATTTTATAACTAGAGCTCTTGTAAAGAGGAAAGAATACTTTATTCGAAAGAAGTTTAATGCTTACAATCTAATGATTGTAGATGAAAACTCATTATCTAACGAGAATAAAAGAGTGAATAAAAAAACGAAATTACTATCAATAGCTATTTAATAACATCACGAGAAACTAATCTTTAATATAGTGGAAATAGCTACTCACGATATCGTTTTAAAAATGTCTTGATTAAAGCAACACAATTTAGAAGTTGACTAAAACACACGAATATTTAGATTCGAACAATATGACCACGCAATTCATATTTAATCTACGCATTAATAGCGGTCGATAATAGATAAAAGATAGAGTCGAAATTCGATCGCAAAATGCGAATTTGCATTCTTAAAAAAAAACGATTTAATCAAGTTCAACTTAATAAACATTAACAAAGATTAGCTAGATCACAAAGTTAAAATAAGTGAAAAAAATTGCGAATCTTCTAAGAATCTTGAATTATTTAGTATAGCGAAGAAATCGCTAAAGCACGTATCACGAATATACAACAATTGGAAGCATCTATTTCAAGAAGAGAAAACGACAAAGACTTTTTCTAAAACATCAATCGTAAAATTATGAAATTAGACTTAAACTAAGTAAGCAACTTACGTTTGAACTTATATATGCTTTATTCAAGAAGAAGCTCAAAGTACTTCGCGAATATCTAGCAAAAAATAAAAAAAAAGAATTTATTAAAAAATCTTAATCATAGATAGAATATTCGATTCTCTTTATATCTAAGAAGAACGAAATCTTTCGTCTATGTGTCAATTATCAAAAGCTAAACTATATTACGATCAAGAATCGATATTTACTATCTAATATTAGCGAGCTTTAGAATCGACTATTCGAAGTCAAGTACTTTATCAAACTAAATCTACGAGAAGCGTACAATTAGATTAGAATGAAGACGAGAGAAGAGTAAAAGATAGCTTTTCGCACACGATATAAACTATACAAATACATAATAATGTCGTTCGAGCTCACGAACGCCTCAACAACGTGTCAAAAAATAATCAATGATGCATTACGACAACATTTGAATCGATTTGTCATAGCATACTTAGACGACATCATGATTTACTTAAAAACTTTGAAAGAACATATTAGTTATGTTTTCAAAGTATTAGAATGTCTAAATAAGAAGAACTTACATCTTAAATTAAAGAAATGCGAATTTCATCAAGAAGAAATTAACTTTCTTGAATTTGTCGTGAAACGACACGAAGTACGCATGAATTTCAAAAAACTACGAGCAATTAAAGAATAAAAATCATTTATTAGTGTCAAAAAAGTGCAATTCTTTCTAGATTTCATAAACTACAACAAAAAGTTCATCAAAAACTACTTCGTTAATGCGATATTATTAACGAATCTTACGAAGAAGAATACGTCATAAATATGAAAATTCGTAGAAAAAAAATCATTTCAAGATCTTAAGCTAGAATGCTTAAAGAAATCAATATTAAAAATGTACGATTTACGATTATTAAGTAGGATTGAAATTGACGCATTAGATCTAGTTATCGACGCATGCTTTAATCAAGAGCATAAAGACATATAACACTTAATAACATATTTTTCGAGAAAACTTTTGTTAGTCGAACAAAATTACGATGTTCACAACAAAAAGCTACTCGCTATTGTAGTTTCCTTGAAGTCATGAAGAATATATATCGAAGAATCATCAAAACTAACGATTCTTATAAATCATAAAAATCTTGTGCACTTTATCATTATTAAATAGCTTAATAGAAGGCAGATACGATGATTAGAACGACTCGAACAATACAAGTTCAAAATACAGTACATTCTAGACAAAGATAACGATAGAGTAGACGCACTTAGTAGAAGAAATGATCATATAAAAACGAAGAAATCGTTTAATTACAACATACTTAAAGTTAACAAAGACGAATCATTATTAATTAACAAATACGAGCTAAATGCTATCTTACGAATACTTAGAGACAACAAGAAAGAATTTTTAATAAAGAAAGAAAAACTTCAAATATTTATCGACAAGATCGACGAATATATAAGAGAACATCATGATAAATCATTGCAAGAGCATCTAAAAGTGATCAAAACTCTTTAGCTTCTACGTCAATATTATTAGTTTTCACAAATGAGACAAATTGTCGAGGCATACGTTAAACGATATTTTAGTTGTTAGCAAAACAAACATGATACACATGCGAGTTATAGCGAGATTCAATATTAGGAATTACTTGAATCGTTATGAGATGAAGTCACGATGAACTTTATTTCTAAGTTGCTTAAGTCGACGAATCTAGCAACTAGAGACAAATATAATTCGATATTAATAATAATTGACAAACTTATTAAGTACTTACATGTCATCGCATGCAAGAAGAAGTTCATAGCAAAACAACTAAAATACATTGTGTTAAATCGACTTATACGATACTACAATATACTTAAAGAATTAATTAATAATAGAGACAAGCTCTTCACGTCTAACTATTGAAAGACATTAATATTAATGTTAGGAACGAGACTTAAAATGTTCACTATCTATTACTCGATTACGAATAATTAGATAGAGCGAACAAATTAAAGTCTAAAGCAATATTTGCGACATTACGTCAACAATACTTATAGCAATTGGGTATCACTTTTATCTATGACACAATTAACATTAAATGCAAAGGTTTTAGATACCACTAAAGTAACTTCATTCTTCGTCAACTATGACAAGGAACTCAATCTCTTCGAAGAAGAGCGAAAGCATCTATTAGTCTAGTTAGTCATCGAAAGAATAGCGACATTAAAAAAGGTACACGACAACATCTCAAAAATGCAAAAAAAGTCGACTAAATATCAAAACAAGAAACGAAAAACAATATCTTAACTAAAGAAGAGAAATAAAATATATCTTCTTACAAAAAATCTTAAAACAAGGAAATTAAGCAAAAAATTAAATCATGTCAAAGTCGAATTATTTCTCGTTAAAAAGGCAAAGGAATTAGTCAATTACGAGCTTGATCTACCTAAGAATGCTAAAGTATTTCTAGTATTTTATATCTTATTATTGAAATCAATCGATCTCAGTACGTTTATATAGAAAACATTTCATTACAAAGCTCAAGAAGAAAGTTGATACGAAGTGAAAAAAATTCTAAGGCAGCAAGGTTAAAACTATCTAATCAAGTGAAAAAAATATTCTATCTCGAAGAACACGTGAAAATTCAAGAAGAATCTTAATGATTGCTATGATCTTATCTAGAGATTTCATCAACATTCGAAAAATCATTTAGCATAGCGAGAGATAACTAGAAGATAAAAGATGACTTAACAAGAATATTCGTAGCAAGACAATTGAAGAACTTGAAAGCATTCGATTCATTTATTTTTAACAATAGGCATTGTGTCTTTCGTTTCGCCTTCGCATTAATTTTCTTCAAAATCTTTTTATTTCGTAGCAATCGAGTTATGACGATTGCTAGCAAAGCTTTATCTTTAGCGATTTTAATAGAAAGATCTTTTCTATTGTGATCAAGAAAAGATCAAGACATGTTCACGCACGATTTGCTCGCACAAACACATTTCGAATACTTTAAACGAGACAAGAAGTCTTTCATAACAATACAAAAATAATCAAAGAGAGAGCAACGTTCATAGACAATATTAACTAATGTATTGTAGCGTTTGATTTCGAATGCAATACGAAGACAACTTTGTTGCTAACAAAACATAATAAGAGACGTTTAACTTTCGAGACGAAAATCTTTGAGAAAAGAAATAGTGTTACGAGCCTAACTCGAAACAACGTAATATATTAACTACGACGCAACATGTAGCACGAAGCACGATTGCTTGCATGTTCGACAACTTGACAAACGAACAATGCTCGACATGTTCGACAACGAGTTGAGCGAGCAATGTTCGACGCATTCGACGTGTTCGACAACGAGCTAAACGAGCAATGTTCGACATGTTTGACAACGAACATAGCGAACAAGAGAAATCTTCTTTAGTATATAGATCTTCTAACACGACTTTCTTATGAATCGTATTTAATTTATCTTAAGTCTTGACTTATTGTTACGACTACTTAGTTGCAAATTCTTGTTATCAAGTGATTGCTTGCATTGCTCAAAGACGTTTACAAATCTCTTTAATAGCATAACTCTCTCTAATATCTTCGTAGGAAGTACTAGCGTAACATAACATTGCTTTTTAATTTTTTCTCGCATTCGTTTATAATTTTCGATAAGTTAACTAAAATCTTAAGATGATTCGTAATGTCTTCTATGCATTCGTGAAAATTCTTTCAATTATATTTTTCATTTAAGTTGATAATTAAGCTATAAGATTTAATAGTTTTCTAAAATGCTTAATTAACTTCTTGCGTAAATGCGAATGCCTTGTCTAATAATGTTTTATCTAGAACTTTCTATAATTAATTTAAGTTCTTTATCAAATAATAATTGTCGTTCGATTTAGTTTTAAGAATGTTCATCTTTGTGTCAATTTGCTTTTTAATGTCGTTTTAGCTATTAAATATCTCTCTTAATATAACATTAATTTGTTAACGATTTATTAAGTTTCGTAATTAACAATCTCTTGCGAAGTGATTTAATTTGTCACATAAATAGCACGTTTTTTAGAATTTGTTATTTTGTTTTCTTTTAGAGTTTTTTTCTTTGCGTCGTTAAATAAAATTCAATTTTATAAATATAGATTTACGATAGTCTAAATTATTGTATTTTTAATTAGAACAAAATTCTTTTTAATAATATTTAATCGTTAATTCAAAAAAGATTCTTGCTTTTTCGTAAAATTAATTGTCTCGCTTTTTTATAACTCTTTTATACAATTTATCGTCAAAATCGATAATTACTTCAATAAGATCGAACATGTCGCTAATAAATTTGTCATTGCGCATAATTTCGTTCTTAAGATTGTTTTTAAGATTTCGTCAAAACATTGTTATAAGTGCGACATCGTTTCATTTGATAAAATTGACATATTTTTAAAATCTTGCTACGTAGTCTATTGCAAAGATTCGTTAAATTAAGTGTTAAATCACTCTTTTTGCGATTTGTTTCTCATTAAATATTTCGAAGATTCTTCGAAGCTCTTTCATGAAATTATCGAAATTCGTAAACATCGCACGAGAGTTTTCGTCATAATTTTTCAAATACTTGCGTAAATTTGATTTAAGCTAGTGTTAAACTCTTTCTTTAAGAAATGTGAATGCGAAAATTGTCTTTTTGTTCGCTAAAACAAGATAGAAAATGAAATAAATATTTATCTACATAAATTAATTCTTTAGATTAATATAATCTTTATAATAAACGTCAAGTTTGTTAATTCTTACTTTGTCGTCTTTATTAATAAAGAATTGACGTAATGCTATTGAGCTATTGTTTAAGATAGAAACGCGTTAATTTAATATAAACATTCTTAAAGTGTTCAAAGTGTTACGCTAATACTTTCGTAAAAAGTATTAGAACAAGTTATGTTATTAAAGAGATTTGTAAACGTCTTTAGACAATGTAAACAATCATTTGATAACAAGAATTGCAACTATAGACAATCTTATGTTTAATAAATTTTCACAAGTGATTCAATGAATTAAAGTAATAATAAGTAAAGACTTAAGATAAGTTAAATACGATTTATAAGAAAGTCGTATTTCTAGTTTCTATATACTAAGAAGATATAGATTGTTCGTCTTGCTCATTCGTCAAACATAACGAACATAATTGTTCGTCTTGTTTGTTCGTCAAACATAGCGAACATCATACTAGAGATACTTGTTCGTCAAACACGTGGAACATAATAATAGATGCGTTCGTAGCGTGTAGAATCTAAATCATTGATACAACTTAGATAAGCTCGTAACATTTAAATAGATTAATTATTTTTATTAAATTATTAATTAATTGTTACTAAAAATTATTAAATTTACTAAAACCAATAGTCTTAACAATTCGATTCGATTTTTTGATTCGATTTTCGATTTAACTTTTGAAATTGAATCAAATTGTCGATTTTAATTTTAGAAATCAAATTGTTAAGACTTTCGATTCGATTCGATTTTTCGAATCGAACCTAATCTCCTAAATCGACGCAATTAGTCTATATATTATCTATGTAACTTTCTTTACGCAACTAATTATTAATAATATCTTGAAAGTTAATAGATTTCTAGATACGCTTGCAATAACAAATTATTAATAATTTGTTAATTATTGTTTTTAACTAGATAGCTTTGTTTAGACAAAGCAATTAAAATTATAAAGTAACAACTATCTCTTTAAATAGAGTTGCGTAATTAAGCGAGTTAAGTTAGATAATATATATAATAATAGTATAATAATATTTGTAGTAGAACTAATTGTTAAGAAACACAAATGCAAAAAAATCTCGCTTCTCTATAAGACGCTTTCTTGTTTACTATTAAAGAGAAACTATATATAGACAATATTTGTTAATTCAATACTAGTTTTGCTTGAATCTAGTTCGTGCTAGCTTTGCCAAGCACGTAGCTGTATACGCTTGACACGCTATTGCGAAGCAGATCTAGTGTTTCGAGGCACGATTTACAAGTAACGTTGCTAGTTAAACTAAGTAATCACTTTGTCTTACTAAGAAGAGTTATTTATAACAATTCTTTAATCGAGATTAATTAGATTAATAGTCTTAGACAATATTGTATCTAATATAGATTATACCATGGAGTCTGTACACGCCAGCCTAATATACCATGCAGGACGAGTCTATATGGCTTGATAGACGCGTTAAGCGAGCGGGAAACCCTAGAGGAGGATACCTTACCGGGTTTATCTTACATGACTTTCCCTTCCGCACTGCAATTGCTTTCTTTGGTCATGCGGCTCTGGCATGACCTCTGATCGGAGAAGTAAGAGTTCAGTAAGAACTCGACACGTCGCTGTCTGCAGGATCTGCAGGGATGCCTAAATCTGAAGAGGCGGAGGACTCTGCCTAGTGTCAGGCGGGAGGATTCTCGCGCCCCTGCCCTATCACTTTGAGGGCTCTGCCTCGATGTAACCAGAGGAGAGCGAGATTGCGCAGGAGACAACATGTGACATGACGAACAATACCCTGAGCATTGTTTCCGGGCTTGCTTACAGATCGCTTAGCAATGCACTCGAGACGATCGCTTAGCAATGCACTCGAGACGATTGCTTAGCAATGCACTCGAGATCAACAGGGCCAGTTTACTGCTTAGCAATGCACAGCAATGCACAGCAATGCGCTCGAGATGGTCTGTAGCTCAAGGTATGTAGCAACGCTGATCAATTATTCCAGCGGAAGATAAAGGTACAAACACTCGTTGGTCAAGGCGGACTCGTTCCATCACTCTTATCGTCGTCGCAATATTCATTCTTCTCCACCGTCGACCTCTTAAGCAGCTCGACGAGTAGTAAGCCTGAAGAAAAGTTTGAGGGCATCATGTCTTCGACCACCACAATCCTAATCACTGGGGCAAACCGAGGTCAGAAAGCAAACCACCGGTTCCCTGCCCCCCTCGACGACTACTAACATTGTTGTGTTAGGCATCGGCCAAGCTCTACTTGCTACATATCTAGCTCGACCTCGCACCACTGTCATCGCTGGTGTCCGTGATCCCGATCATGCCACATCCAAGGAGCTGTTATCGCTTCCCAAAGGCTCTTTCAGTCGTCTCATTGTCGTCAAAATCGACAGTGCTTCAGAAACCGACGCCACAGCGGCAGTTAAGCAACTGCAATCCACTCATAAAATCACAAGTCTCGAGCTTGTCATCGCCAACGCCGGCATCGCTCAACGCCACCCCACTGTGGCCGATGCGAAGCCAGCAGAGTTCCTAGAACACGTCGCGGTCAACGTGAGCGGTCCAGTCCTGCTATTCCAAGCTGTTCTGCCGCTGTTGCGCAAAGGTTCGAAATTCGTCACCATGAGCAGCTCTGCTGGTAGCATCGGCGGGATAGAGCTCAGAAACGTTCCAAATGCTCCTTATGGTGCCTCGAAGGCCGCGCTCAACTACATCACCCGCAAGGCTCATTTTGAACACGAAGATCTAATCATTTTCCCCATTGATCCTGGGTAAGCCACTTCAAAGTCAATTAATAAGATGAGGAATCCGTCGCTAAGAGTTTTGCGTCCAAAGATGGGTCCAGACAGATATGGGTAACCGCGGGGCCGCCCACTTCATCGGCGCTGGCGCCACAGCGGAGATCACAACGGAGGAAAGCGTTAAAGGGCTAGTCTCAGTGGTACTTCATTTCTCAATCTTCGACAAAGCATTCAGTTGAGGGGTTCCGCGCTGATGATATTACCTTCCAGATTGATGGTGCTACAAGAGAGAAGACATCAGGGCATTTCCTTATGCACGACGGAACTGAGACTCAGTGGTAGAATGGGGGGAATGTTAAGTCAGGTCTCTCGTTGGAGCTATCTGAGCTTAACAAGGAGAATGCTCTTGGCACAAGAAGACCAGTCGAGGCAAAGAGAAAATCGTCCACGAGATGGTGGGACCGGCTTGCGCGGCTGGCATCAATGTCTACTGTGGAAGCACAGCACCAACTGCAAGTCTCTGTCTCACCTGAATAGCATCATTTGTGCTCCAAGATGAATCGTAGTGGTGGCCCTAGCTTCTTCCAGGCTCAGACTCGAAGCTGGACTAAATCGTAGACAAGACCACTTCATCTCATGTTCGTTAACGAACGTAAATACCTTACAAATTCATCTTTTTGGCAGTAAGTGTAATTTCTCGACAGCATGGCTAAACTGTAATTTGAACTTTTAACACTATGTTATTCGAGACTTTTAAAAACCTAGATATGCACATGAACCTTCTTTTGTGCCAACGCAGAAGAAATAGCCAGCTTGGTGGTGTGTATCGAGATACAAAAGAGGACGTCAGAAATGCAAAGTCTATTCTATAAATCCCATCTAGAAGAATATAACACGCGGAGAAAACCTCTCTGCCTCTCTCCAACATCCATCACTCCATTGGGCAACTGACATTTCCCCCTAATCGCCCTTGGCACAGCAGATCCCCACCCCCAACTCCCATACGGCTCCCCCGAATCCACGCGCCATCATCAATCACTCACGCCGCGCGGCATAATCTTCCATCCTCAGCCACAATCCACGCATTGGAGCCGACGGCCGTCGTCGCTAAAACAATTCGTGCCCAATACGCCTTCTTGACCGCGCGCAACCGATCATAATTGCTCCCATAGAAATCCCTCTTCCACGTCACGAGCTGGAAATCGCCCTCGTTCAGATACGTCCCGGAGCCCGGGGTAATGTCCTCGAGCTGCGGGACGATGGTATTGGTAATTTCGTCCTCGCGCGCCGCGTTGGACGCCCACGGCGCCGTGTAGTTCCACGCAATCGATACGACAATGTGCGCGGCACTGGCACGCCAGGCAGGGAGGACGGCGTTGGAGGCGGCGGTGTTGGAGGCTGCGGCGTGGGTTGGAGTTTGCGTGAGCCCGTCAATGAGGAAGCCGGCCTTGGTGATGTTGCTGAGGGTGGATGTGAGGGCGGCGTTGTCGCTTGTGACGAGGCTCCGGGGGATGAGGCGGCTGCCGAGGACTTCGCCGGTGCCGTACTGGCCGTAGGGGAGCGGGCCTAGGTATGTGGTGAAGTGCTGGGGGAAGCCGGGGAGAGAGGTGACGTTGTAGGAATAGGTGATGTTGCGCTTGTCGAGTTCGATAACGAACGGTTTGAGTTCCGCTCTGACTTCGGCAACGGACTTCCCTTTAGAGGTATAAGGGCCTAGGTTGAACGCATCGCTTGTGATCGTGTATACGGATGAGGCACCACCGGCATCGCTGAGTTTGGTGACCAAGGGCAGCCAATACCCGATAGCGCCCCAGTACGTGGCTTGGGAGATGCCTTGGGAGGAAAGAGAAATGCTCGCTCCACCCACCACCCCATTTCGGTGAGCTTTGGCGTTAACGAAAGCACCACGGCATAAGATCCCCCGCCGCCTCCACTGAGAGCCCAGTACAAGTCGGAATGTTGGGTAGGAGTCGCGACAAGATGCTGCCCATCTACCGTCACGACCTCCCACTCAAGAGCTTGATCGGCGCCTAGTCCGTAAAGCGAGCTGAGGGTTGAATGACCGCCTCCCTGGCTGTAGCCACCAGCAAGACCGACCGTCGGGCATGTGCCTCCTATGACACGGACGCCATTCGTGGAAGCTGCCTCGTATGCCACCCACGCCTGTACACCTGAACCCATCTTTATAGCAGGCCTACTGTATTGCTGACTTGTATAGTTAATGAAACTTATGGATTTTAGATGATGTGTCCCAATTCCCAAAGCACCTTTTCCAGTGATTTTCATAAGAAGCTATGTCTTGGTCAGCAGCCGATCCTGCAAAGTTCCCGCGGGATCAGTACACCTGATGGGGTAAAGATTGCGAGCCAAGCTGGAGGACTCCAACCTTATATACTCACCTAGGCGATGCTGACCTCTAAGCCGTGGACCTGATAGCTCGTGAAAGCTATCGATTGTGGTCTCCTCACCGGACTGCCTCAAGAACCAGGGTTTCTTAGGGAAATGACAAGGAGCGATAAAGTACTTACTCGTGACCTGTGTTCTTAATGATAAGTCGAATATTCGCCTCTTGGGCAAACTTGATACCGGCAAGGACATTTTCCGCCGAAGTCACATTGATGGAGTAATCCACGAGGTTTCCGAGCGTGCACGGTGTCGTTTCCGGGGTATAAGGACTACAACTGTTGCCTTGGAAATAGGGAAGCATGATCGCGGATGGAGAGTCAAATCTAACAAGTCAGGAGGGGAAAACTTCCCCAACACGTTAAAACAGACTTACTGATGTTGCGGCAATGCCCAGTTTGCAGAGAGTATGGCGCATTCGATTTCATTATAGGTGGGATTATGGCAGGGCGATCCTAGAGGGACAGTTGCAATGAGTCTTCCTTGAACAGTGCTGTTCAGTTGCGACCATACTGGGATACTTGGCCAGACAGAGTCTCCAGGTAGATAGCGGCATTCAGAGCTGCTGCGGCTGAGGACGACACCAGCTACTACGGAAGGGAGGGACAGATATGCGACTATTGCAGTATCGAAGCTGAGGTAGAGCTTCATTGTTGTTTGTATCTTTCAGGATCAGACACCAGTCGAAAAGTAGTATAAGAAATGAGAGTGACGGAGTAAATGTGATTCAACTTATCCAGTCTATCTGACGGCGGATCCCAGGATTGGGAAGCAGGTACTACATACCCATCGGAGCTAAAAGCTTGGGATGGGCGATGTCTTCCCGGACATGGCAAAGGATTCGATGAGCTAGTCAGCAGCGGAGAGCATGCTGACACCAGAGCGTTTCGCGAAACATACAAGGAAGATTCGAACTAGGCTGACGCCTACGGAGAAGCTGGACCGCCAATGTCAGCATTCCTACGGGAAACAAAACCCGGTCTTTCGCCCGGAGATATGAACATCAACCCAGCGCGGCTCGCCCGAATAATTTGCCTCAGTCCTCAGGCATGCACGCGGGAGGAAAAGAAAAGGGAACCTTAAACGGCTCGGCTCAGGGGAACCCCAGCGAATTTGACAGCGAATCCTCATGAAATAACGAATATATTAGTGTGACGGTCTTAGAGATTAGAATCTTTCTCAACTTATTTTGGTGGTGGGAAGGCACATTTGAATAAGATTTCTTATGTTGGTGATGGTGTTCTCTATGAACCCTAATTACTCAATCCTAGACCCCCTGCTAGCGTGTTGCCTAACCAGGTGGATTCCATTGCATTACTAGGTGAGAAGGAGTAAGCGGCTTGGCGTGCGCCCGCCTATTTTGGCAGCACCGCTCACGGTCACTCCGGGAAAACTGGCCCGAGTAGGCATACTTAGTCAACAGACGTGCTCGTACGAGTACCACGACCAGGTACGAGCGTTGAAAGCTCTCTTTCATGTCACCTCTCCACTCACCCATATCTTTGAACTATTTACCTATGCTATCCTTACTGAAATGGTATCGTGGCTACAAAAGCACATGCTTTGACAATCAGCTGCTCAGCCTACCGGGCGAAAAGCTTCAACCACGACAACCTCTCCTCACAAGCAGTTCACTCTTCGATCTCTTACCATCAGAACTAATATTCGAGATAACCTCATGGCTCCCGACCAGCTCTGCGGTATCGTTGTCGCTCTGCAATCATAGCCTTTTTCGTATCCTTAGTCGGCCTTACTTGATTGCCATCGACGCAAATCATACAGACACCAAAGAGCGCGATCTCTTCCTTGACCTGCTCAGTAGAGACTCGATCGACTTATTCTTCTGCTCCACTTGTCGCAAGCTCCATCACCTGGTCTACGATGCCCTCAGTCCGCCCTCGGCAGAAACACGGTTTGCCTGGACCTCCAACAGCCGCTGCAAGTGCTGGCATGAGCACCTTCGCAAGCCCCTTGATGGTTTGACTCTTGAGCATCTTCAGGTTGCCGCGAATCTGTACCAGCATGGTTTTGCTGCAGATGCCCTGAGATACTTGCAGTGTGCCGCTGTTACGCAGCCACAACCTAGTTTGCTCAGTCTCTCACACTGGGGGTTCTACTTCTTCGAGTCTTGCTTTATAAAAGAACGAATCTGTACTCGTTCTCAGTCATGGTTGTTTGTGTCGGAGGCTACAGGTTTCGCTTTACCAGTGATTTTCTACATCCCCGTGTGCAGCCATCTGGATCCTAACCAGCAAAATTGTGATCTGTTGAGCGTGGCTCTGCAATGCAAGCTTATGCATTTGAGCGTTGATGAAACACCATGCTCTCACTGTCAGAACCTCATCCGGTGTCCAGACTGCTCAACAGAGGTCTACATCGACTTAAAGACGGTCAAGAGCCTGTCTAAGATATCTGTGATCACAATATCCATATGGCAGTACCCAGGAGGTGGCGCAAGATCGGCTGAGGGCTGTTGCGAGTGGCCAGCCACCGCTCAAATTAATGGGTGCGATCTAGTAGATCAGTCTGCCCCAGGGGACATTCGGGATGCTTTCGAGCGAATGGCTGCGATTTCGTTCGATTCGATATGGACTATGGAGCAGGCGTGGAAGCAAATCAGGAAGAATCCAGAATGTTGCGCGATGCTGACACTTAATTAAGGTAACCACGCTAGCAACTTGGATTTGGGGCATTGACCAGCGTGCTCCTGCAGCTTGATTTTACGGCTGGGGTCTGGCTTTGAATGCTACTCGCCATCGTTGAGCGTATCAGCCCTCGCACTCATGGAAAGCAATAGTCGTATGCCACCAGCTTACAAGAACCTTAGTCACTGCTTTGGACAAGGTCATAACCCAGATTTCTTCGTACAATCTACGTCCAATTTGCACGGCTTCAAGCAATGGTTCGAGAAAAGCGTGGACCCCTTACTTGTCTGTGTAGACCACAATCGCCGTCGTTAAGGAGCACCTGATCAACCATTCATAGTTGCCGTGGTCGTTGCAAGATGCTTCATAGTTATCTGACTCTAAAGATTAAACGCCTCATCTTCGATTCTTTGAAGCAAGCCGATGATAGCTTAGACTTCGCACATTCCACGCTACAACATTTTCCTGGAAACTTTGGTTTGAAAATATTTCATAGTATTGCTCTTTCATGGTACAGAGGTCGAAATTGTACCTTCTGCAAAATTAAATAACACCTAAGACACGCTACATGTCATTGCTCGATCTACTTAAATCTTGTTGTAAACCATCATTCGATGCATGTGCTCTCTGCCAAGCGAGTGACTCCTTCTTGCGTATGAGTGCACCTTCCTCTCAGCCTACGATTGAGCGCTGTTTCCCTCCGAGTCCCTTCCTCTTCCGAGTCCGCGCTAGTGTCGATTTATTACCGAAGCCTGCGACCTTCTTGCTCTTCTCTTCTTCTTCTTTTCCGCAAGTCCAATTACAGAATGGGTAACGCATTCAGCATTGTAATTGGCATAGCCGCGATAGTTGGTGCCATAACCAGGATACTCTCCTGCTATGCAAGCTACGCGGCGAAGCTCAACTGGTGGCCCTTCAAGACTAAGTCTCCCCAAGAAATCTCTCTCTCCGAGGCCGACTACAAGCTCCTTCTGGAAATTGTCGTGGGTCAAGTGGAGATCAAACGCCAGCTCAAGAAAAATCAAGAATCTACTGCTAATATGTAGTAGGCACGGGGAAGCATGCGGTGAAGGCCTTCGTTCCCAAGGCTAGACCATGTGGACCCGGACATCGTCTGCCTCTCGTTCGGAGTAACGTAGGGGCAACCCGTTTGGGGGGTAGGCGGTGTCGGCCAGCGAAGAGACCCACCTGTATGTCGGTGCTGGCTACGAACCTCTTGTCACTGCAAAGTGTTCAAGAGAGCTAAGAGGTCTCAGACATCCCGTCCAGGAAAGTCTCGCAGGTAAATGCAGCACTCTGTATTTGTAGGATTACCTCAGTATCTGTTACTGGCAATACTTTGCCTAGTTCAACTTAACGAGTACCTCCGCACGTCTCCTCTCTCCACTCTATCGCTTCCCCTTCGAAGCTGCTAAGGGCCTGTTCGAACTCGTTTTCGGTGGAAATTAGTACTACCGGTACACACGGTCAATTAGTACTATTTCAAACATTTAAATAGTACCGTTTAGTACTATCCTACTGTTCGAACTCGCATGCAAATAAGCGTCGGTTAGATATCTCTACACAGTGCCAAGAGAGATGGCGAGAACTCTTATTGCCACTAGAATAGACTTATTCTATGCTTCTCAATCTATCTCGCCGCTCTTATCTATCTTATTTACCTCCTCTATCTACTATAAGTCGAAAAACAAAGAAGTCTGCGACTAACAAAGAGCTCTCGCGATCTCGATATATTTAAATCGCGACAAAGAAGCTTCTAATATTTTAAACAATGCTCGATATACAACTTAAGAGCTTTAGAGCAAACTTTGTAGCAAAGTCTAGTATTGTAACAATTGTAGTTAAAGCTCTCACTATCGATTATTCTTCTTCTTTAGATAATAATTAGTTCGAAACAAAGATCGATATCGTAAAAAGAGATCTTAAAAACTAAATTAAACTTAACAATATATCTGATTAAAGCAAAGATTTAATAATTGATGTTTTACTAGCTAGTAATTAACAATAGAAGAATCTTTTAACAATCAAAACAAATAAGAATATCTTTAACAAATTCAAATATAAATCGCTTGCAAACAAGAAGCTTTTAAATCATTATTCTACAACTTTTTAATTATTGAGACATATATTATTATTTCTTAGAACATAGTTCAAGATCTAGTTAACAAGAAAGATATAAAGAAGAGAGAAGAGAGAAATATAAAAACTCGAAATAATTTTGCTTTAAATTTCGAAAAGAAGCACAATAAATTAAACAAAGAGAAGAAGATAAATATCTCTAGAATATTTGCGCTAGCAATTCTAATTTCTGCAACTAGATCTACTCTATATATATTATTCTCTATTATATCTTTAAAATATCTTATTTTTAATTAAGATTTATCAATATTAAGTTTGTTTTCGAAGAAAAAATAGAAGCTTATTGATTCAAAGCTTATTTATTAGACAATCGAAGATTTAGAATTGTTAATAAGTAGTCTATCTACAAATTTAGTTACAAAAACAAAGATTTAACAAAAGCAAACTTTAGAAATAATTAAGATATACTATATAGATTTATTAGAGAATAATCGATTAATTTTGACAAATATAATTAAGAAAAAGATAGAATTAAAAGTCTTTGTTCTTTTAAAGTTGCAAACTTTGCAACAAAAATAGATTAAAAACTATATAAACAAGTATATTATATAGAGAAATACAATAGATTTGTTAAATATATAATGTATATATATATAGATAGATACAAAATAAGATAGATAGAAATATAATATTTATAGAGCTATTGCACAATTTAGAGTGCTAGAAAGTTTATTGTCTTATTAAAAGTTAAATCAAAAACAAATTATTTTTAAAGAAAATAATTAACAAAATAATATATTGTTGTATTAATGTTAATATCTTCTCTAGAAAATTTCAAAAATATCAAATTATACTTATTTAATTATCTCTCTAAACAATCTATATATTTGCAATAATCTATCTATATTCTAATAGCAAGAATCTTTTATTTAATATCTATATTAGAAAAATTAAACTCTATTAATAGAATATCTAGATTAACGCTCTAAATAAATATATATTACTCTTGAGAATCTTCTATTTAAAATATATTAAGCTTGATATTTTTTCAAATAATAAAGTTGTTTAATATAATTAGACTAATTATGTCGATTTAAGAAATCAAGTTTGATTCGAGAAATTGAATCGAATCTTAACGATTCAATTCGAATCGAATTAAAAGTCTTGACAATTTAATGTTACGCTAATACTTTCGTAAGAGATACTAGAGCGAGTTATGCTATTAAAAAGATTTGTAAACGTCTTTAGACAATGCAAGTAATCACTTAGTAACAAGAATTGCAACTATAAACAATCTTATATTTAATAAATCTTTATAAATAATTCAATGAATTAGAGTAACAATAAGTAAAGATTTAAGATAAATTAAACACAATTCATAAGAAAATTGCGTTCGAAAACTATATACTTTTTTATCATTTAAGATTCAAGATATTTAAAATGTTCAAAATCTTAATTATTTTAATTATTTTAATTCGAAATTCAAAATGCTTAAAGATCAAGTTATCTTAATTATTTTAATCTTATTGATAGACTTTTTTTTTTTAATTATCTTGTGAAAAACGATGCGCAACGAATAGTATCTATTAGTACGCGACTCGTAACACTATCTTTTCTCTTCAAGAATTATTGTCTCGAAATCATTTATTCTTTCTTATTATGTTAATCAAATTAATTATTGAACAACGTCGCAATTTCGTTGCTAATTGTCGCTATAAATACGCTTTTCTTACAATGCGTTCTTGTCGAATTTGTGTCGCATTTAACGTATTTTATCAAGTAAATAAAAAATATCTCAAGTGTAAGAAGTGTTATCGAAAGAATCGAAAATGCGATTTGACTTTTAATTATTAAAAAATAAATAAAGCTATTCAAAAGACTAAAAAGTTAAATAATAAAATAATGAAATTGCGTCTAAGAATTGCGCGAAAGACAAAACAAAGAAAAAATTAATTTTGTCGTTTAAAAAATATAAATAATGCGAAGTCGAAAAATATTTTAAAAATTAAAAAGAATAAGAGAAAAATCAAATGTATTAAAGAAACGTTCGAGATTCTATTTAATACTATTATTGATTTTTCATTGTTTGCTTCTTTGTTTTTCAATGCTTTGTTAACTCTTATAAATGATTTTATCGTTAACAAAATCGTCGTAATTTGTTAAAGCATTTCTTTAAATTCTTAAGTAACTTTTATGTATTTTTGAAGATAAAACATTCTTTTTATTTAATAAGATATTTTTGATTTTTTTGTTATAGAATTTTTTCAATCTTATATTGTTTCTCTTCTTATAAGTAAAAATAAAATGTGTTTTATAAAAACGTAATTAAATTCGCTAATTTCAACAATAAGATATAAAATATTAAAAATACTTTGACATTCTTAAGTAAATTAAGTTCGTAATTAATTAATTTCTTTATCTTTTTAACGAAAAATAATTCGACTTTGACATAATTTAATTTCTTGTTTAACTTTCTTATTTTAAGATTTTTTGTAAAAAAATATATTTTATTTTTTTTCTTTAGTTAAGATGTCGTTTTTCGTTTTTTGTTTTAATATTTAATTAATTTTTTTTGCATCTTTAAGATGTTGTTGTATATCTTTTTTAATGTTGTTATTCTTTCAATAATTAATTTAGCTAATAAATGCTTTCGTTTTTTTTCGAAGAAATTAAATTCTTTGTTATAATTGACGAAGAATAAAATTATTTTAGTAATATTCGAAATTTTTGCATTTAGTGCTAATTAAATTATAGATAAAAGTAATACTTAATTGTTATAAATATTGTTAACATAATACTTTAAATATTGTTTTAGACTCTAATTTGTTCGTTTTGTTTAATCATTCGTAATTAAGTAATAGACAATAAACATTTTAAGTCTCGTTTCTAACATTAATAGAAATGTTTTTCAATAGTTAGACGTAAAGAGTTTGTCTTTATTACTAATTAATTCTTTAAATATATTATGATATCGTATAAGTCGATTTAATACAATGTATTTTAATTATTTTGCTATGAACTTTTTCTTGCATGCGATAATATATAAATACTTGATAAGTTTGTTAATCATTATTAGTATCAAGTTATATTTGTCTTTAATTGCTAAATTCGTTAACTTAAGCAACTTAATAATAAAGTTTATCGTAATTTCATTTTATAACGATTTAAATAATTTCTAATATTAAATTTCGTTATAGTTCGCATATGTATTATGTTTGTTTTGCTAATAACTAAAACATCGTTTAATATATATCTTAATAACTTGTCTCATTTAAGAAAACTAATAATATTGGCGTAAAAGTTAAAGAATTTTGATCATTTTTAAATGCTTTTGCAATAATTTATTATAATGTTTCTTTATATATTTGTCGATTTTGTTAATAAATATTTAAAATTTTTCTTTTTTTATTAAAAACTCTTTCTTATTGTCTTTGAATATTTGTAAAATAACATTTAGCTCGTATTTGTTTGCTAATAATGATTCGTTTTTGTTAATCTTAAATATGTTGTAATTAAATAATTTCTTCGTTTTTATATAATTATTTCTTTTGTTAAGTACGTTTGCTTTGTCGTTATTCTTGTCTAATATATATAGTATTCTAAACTTGTATTGTTTAAATTGCTCTAATTATTACATTTATTTTTTGTTAAATTATTTAATAATAATAAAATGTAAAAGATTCTTATAATTTGTGAAAATTGTAAATTTTAATAATTCTTCGATGTATACTCTTTATGATTTTAGAAAAATTACAATAGCGAATAATTTTTTGTCGTAAATATTATAATTTTATTCGATTAACAAGAATTTTTTCGAAAGATATGTTATTAAGTGTTATATGTTTTTATGCTTTTAATTAAAGTATACATTGATAATTCAATTTAATGCGTCAATTTTAATCTTGTTTAACAATCGTAAATTGTACATTTTTAGTACTAATTTTTTTAAGCATTTTAGTTTAAGATTTTAAAATAATTTCTTTTTATTAATTTCTATATTTATGAAGTTTTTTTCTTCGTAAAATTTGTCAATAATATTGCATTAATAAAGTAATTTTTAATAAATTTCTTGTTGTAGTTTATAAAATTTAGAAAGAATTAAATTTCTTTAACATTAATAGATAGATAATTTTTGTTCTTTAATTGCTCGTAGCTTTTCGAAATTCATGCGTATTTTATGTTATTTGACGATAAATTCAAGAAAATTAATTTCTTTTCGATGAAATTCGCATTTCTTTAATTTAAGATGTAAGTTTCTTTTATTTAGACATTTCAATATTTTGAAAACATAATTTATATATTCTTTCAAAATATTTGAGTAAATTATAATGTCGTTCAAATATATTATGACAAATCGATTCAAATATTGTCGTAATGCATTATTAATTATTTTTTGACACATTATTAAGACGTTCGTAAGTTCGAACGACATTATTGTATATTCGTATAGTTTATATTGTGTGCAAAAAGTTATTTTTTACTCTTTTCTTATTTTTATTCTAATTTGATTGTATGCTTCTTATAAGTTCAATTTAATAAAATACTTTATTTCGAATAATTAATTTTAAAGTTCATTAATGTTAAGTAATAAATATTGATTTTTTATCGTAATATTATTTAGTTTTTAATAATTAATATATAGACGAAGAGTTTCGTTCTTTTTAAGTACAAAGAGAATCGAGTATTTTGCTTCTAATTAGAATTTTTTTATAAATTCTTTTTTTTTCGTTTTTTGTCAAGTATTCGCGAAGAATTTTTAATTTCTTTTTGAATAAAACATATATAAGTTCGAACGTAAATTGTTTGTTTAATTTAAGTTTAATCTTGTAATTTTATAATTAATGTTTAAATAAAATCTTAATTGTTTTCTCTTTTTAAAATAAATGCTCTTAATTGTTGTATATTCGTAATATGTGCTTTAGCGATTTTCTTGCTATACTAAATAGTTTAGAGCTCTTAAAAGATTCGCAATTTTTTTCACTTACTTTAACTTTGTAATTTAATTAATTTTTGTCAATATCTATTAAATTGAACTTTATTAAATCATTTTTTTGCGAAAATGCAAATTCGTTACTTGCGATTAAGTTTCAACTTAATCTTTTATTTATTATCGAACGCTATTAATGCGTAAATTGAATGTAAATTGTGTAATTACATTGCGCAAATTTAAGTACTTGTATATTTTAATTAACTTTTAGATTGTGCTACTTTAATCAAAGCATTTTTAAAACGATATTATGAGTAATTATTTTCACTATATTAAAGATTAGTTTCTCGTAATGTTGTTAAATAACTATCGATAATAATTTTGTTTCTTTGTTTACTTTTTCATTTTTTACAAGTAATAAGTTTTCATTTACAATTATTAAATTGTAAGCGTTAAATTTCTTTTAAATAAAATATTCTTTTTTCTTTACAAAAGCTTTGATTATAAAATTATTTATCGCACTAGAATTAATTATTGCTATGAATTAACAATTATTAATCTTAATTAATGTGATAAAACATTGTACATGCGTTATTAAGTTTAATCGCTATTGTTAAACTAACATATTACATTTCTTTAATATACTTTTTACTAAAAAAATTAAACTTTTTTTTGCTTTTGTGTTGTGATTTTTGCTTCAAATGTTTATTTACGTTAAGCTTTCTTTTATTGCTAAATTGCTAACTTTAATTTTTTAAAAAATTAGTTAATTTTATTCTTTCCTTTTAGATAAGTTTAACATAAGTCGTTGTAACAAGTTATTCAATTAAGATTTGCGTATATTGTAAAATTCAATTGTTTTATCATAATGTTAAGTATGTTCTTTTTTGTAACAACATTGTTTTCTAGTTTCTTTTTATATTTGTTTATGATCTTCGATAAATTAAATAAAGTCTTAAAATGATTCGTAATGTTTTTTATACATTCGTAAAAATTCTTTTAATTATACTTTTCGTTTAAGTCAATAATTAAGTTATAAAATTTAATAATTTCTTAAAGTGCTTAATTAATTTCTTGCATAAATGCGAATGTCTTATTTGATAATATTTTATTTAGAACTTTTTATAATTAATTTGAGTTCTTTATTAAATAATAATCATTGTTTAATTTAGTTTTAAGAATGTTCGCTTCTATGTTAATTTGCTTTTTAATGTTGTTTTAGCAATTAAATATTTCTCTTAACATAACATTAATTTGTTAACGATTTATTAAGTTTTGTAATTGACAATTTCTTGCAAAGTGATTTAATTTGTTATATAAATAATACGTCTTTTAAGATTTGTTATTTTGCTTTTCTTTAAAAAAAATCTTTTTACGTTATTAAATAAAATTTAATTTTATAAATATAGATTTACGATAATTTAAATTATTGTATTTTTAATTAAAACGAGATTCTCTTTATTAATATTTAATCGTTAATTCAAAGAAGATTTTTGCTTTTTTATAGAATTAATTGTATCGCTTTTTTATAATTTTTTCATATAGTTTGTTGTCAAAATCGATTATTATTTCGATAAAATTAAATATATCGTTAATAAATTTGTTATTATGCATAATTTCGTTTTTTAAATTGTTTTTAAGATTTCGTCGAAACATTATTATAAGTGCGATATCGTTTTATTCGATAAAATTAATATATTTTTAAAATTTTGTTGCGTAGTTTGTTGCAAAAATTCGTTAAATTAAGTGTTAAATTATTTTTTTTACGATTTGTTTTTCGTTAAATATTTCGAAGATTCTTCGAAATTCTCTTTTAAAATTATCGAAATTCGTAAACATTGCACAAGAATTTTTGTTATAATTTTTCAAATATTTGCGTAAATTTAATTTGAGTTAATGTTAAACTCTTTTTTTAAAAAATGTTAATGCGAAAATTGTCTTTTTGTTCGCTAAAACAAGATAAAAAATGAAATAAACATTTATTTGCATAAATTAGTTCTTCAAATCAATACGATCTTTATAATAAACATTAGATTTGTTAATTCTTATTTTGTCGTTTTTATCAATAAAGAGTTGACGTAATGTTGTTAAGCTATTGTTTAAAATAGAGACGCATTAATTTAATATAAACATTCTTAAAATGTTTAAAGTATTACGCTAGTACTTTCGTAAAAAATATTAGAGCGAATTATGTTATTAAAGAGATTTGTAAATGTCTTTAAACAATATAAGCAATTATCTAATAATAAGAGTTGCAACTATAAACAATTTTATGTTCAATAAATCTTTATAAATAATTCAATAAATCAAAGTAACAATAAGTAAAGACTTAAGATAAATTAAATACAATTTATAAGAAAGTCGTATTTCTAGTTTCTATATACTAAGAAAATATAGATTGCTCGTTTTGTTCGTTCGTTAAATATAACGAACATCATTGTTCGCAATGTTCGCTCATCGAACATAACGAACATTATGTTCGAAATACTTGTTCTTCGAACATGTCGAACATAATAATAAGTTTGCTAATAGCGCGTAGAACTTGAATCATTAATATAGCTTAAATAAGCTCGTAACACAAAGCTCTCTTTTAAAGTTGTTAAATTTGTAAATATTATACAAGAATTTTTATTATAATTTTTTAAGTATTTGCATAAATTTAACTTAAGTTAATATTAAGCTCTTTCTCTAAGAAATATTAATGCAAAAATTGTCTTTTAATTTGCTAGAACAAAATAAAAGATAAAATAAATATTTATTTATATAAGTTAGTTCTTTAGATTAATACAATCTTTATAATAGACGTTAAGTTTGTTAATTTTTATCTTGTTGTTTATTAAATATTAATCGACGTAATATTGTTAAGCTAGTACTCGAGATAGAAGCGCGTTAATCTAATATAAATATTCTTAAAACATTCAAAGTATTACGCTAGTATTTTTGTAAGAAATATTAGAAAGAATTATGTTATTCGAAGAAATTTATAGACGTCTTTAGACAATGCAAGCAATTATTTAATAACAAGAGAATACAACTTAGTAATTGTAACAATAAGTCAAAACTTAAAGTAAATTAAACACAATTTATAAGAGAGTTGCGTTCGAAAACTATATATCTTTTTATTATTTAAGATTTAAGATATTTAAGATGTTTAAGATCTTAATTATCTTATTTATTTTAACTCGAATTTAAGATATTTAAGAGTTAAGTCTTCTTAATTGTCTTAATTTTGTTAATAGATCTTTTCTTTCTAATTATCTTATAAAGAACGATATATAACAAATAGTATCTATTAGTATGCAACTTATAATAGATTATTAAATAATAAAGTTGCATATACGTGTTTAAAAAATATAGTATAAGTATTTTTAATATATTATTATCAAAGATAATATTAGAATAACAAGAAATAAGAGTTTTGCTCTTAGATCTAATTGTTATAAGTCGCGTACTAATAGATACTATTTGTCGCGCATCGCTTTTCACAAGATAATTAGAAAGAAAAAATTTATTAACAAAATTAAGATAATTAAGATGACTCAATTCTTAAGCATCTTAAATTTCGAATTAAAGTAATTAAGATAATTAAGATTTTAAACATTTTAAACATCTTAAATTTCAAATAATAAAAAAGTATATAATTTTCGAATACGACTCTTTTATAAATCGTGTTCAATTTATCTTAAGTCTTTACTTATTGTTACTCTAATTTATTAAATTATCTATAAAGATTTATTAAATATAAGATTGTCTATAGTTGCAATTTCTTGTTACTAAGCGATTACTTGCATTGTCTAAAGACGTTTACAAATCTCTTTAATAACATAATTCGCTTTAATATTTTTTACAAAAATATTAACGTAACACTTTGAACATTTTAAGAATGTTTATATTAAATTAATGCACTTTTATCTCGAATAATAGCTTAACAACATTACGTCGACTCTTTATTAATAAAGACGACAAAATAAAAATTAACAAGTCTAACGTCTATTATAAAGATTCTATTAATCTAAAGAATTAATTTATGCAAATAAATATTTATTTTATCTTTTATTTTATTTTATTTTAGCGAACAAGAAGACGATTTTCGCATTCACATTTTTTAAAGAAAAAGTCTAACATTGACTTAAATTAAATTTACGCAAGTATTTAAAAAATTATAACGAAAATTCTTGTATAATGTTTACAAATTTCAATAATTTCAAAAGAGAGCTTTTAAGAATTTTCGAAACATTTAACGAAAAATAAATCGCAAAAAGAGTAATTTAACACTTAATTTAACGAATCTTTGCAATAGATTACGCAACAAGATTTTAAAAGTATATTAATTTTATTAAATGAAACGATGTCGCATTTATAACAATGTTTTGACGAAATCTTAAAAACAATTTTAAGAACGAAATTATATGCGATAACAAATTTATTAACAATATGCTTAATTTCATCGAAGTAGTTATCGATTTTGACGACAAAGTATATGAAAAAATAATGAAAAAACGATACAATTAATTTTACGAAAGAGCAAAAATCTTCTTTGAATCGACGATTAAATATTATTAAAAAGAATTTCGTTTTAATTAAAAGTACAATAACTTAGATTATTATAAGTTTGCATTTATAAAATTGAATTTTATTTAACGACGCAAAAAAAAAAAATCTAGAAGAAAGCAAAATAACAAATTTTAAAAAACGTACTATTTATATAATAAATCGAGTCACTTTACAAGAAATTGTCAATTACGAAACTTAATAAATCGTTGACAAATTAATGTTATGTTAAAAAAAAATTTAATAGCTAGAACGACATTAAAAAGCAAATTAATATAAAGACGAACATCTTTAAAATTAAATCGAACGACAATTATTATTTGATAAAGAATTTAAATCAATTATAGAAAGTTCTAGATAAAACACTATTAAGCAAGACATTCGCATTTACGCAAGAAGTTAATTAAGCACTTCAAAAAACTATTAAATTTTATAGCTTAATTATCGACTTAAACGAAGAGTATAACTAAAAGAATTTTTACAAATGTATAAAAAACATTACGAATTGTTTTAAAACTTTAGTTAACTCATCGAAGATCATAAACGAATGCGAAAAAAAGCTAAAAAACAATGTTATTATAGAAAAGAACATACTTAACATTACAATAAGACAATTGAATTTTACAATATACGCAAATCTTAATTAAACAACTTGCTACAACAACTTATGTTAAACTTATCTAAAAAAAAGAACGAAATTAATTGATTTTCTAGAAAGTTAAAGTTAGTAATTTAGTAATAGAAGAAAACTTAGCGCAAACAAACGTTTAAAGCAAAAGTTACAACACAAGAACAAAGAAAAGTTTAAATTCTTTAATAAAGAATATATTAAAGAAATGCAATATATTAGCTTAACAATAGCAATTAAATTCAATAACGTACGCACAATGTTTTATCACATTAATTAAGATTAACGATTATTAATTTACAACAATGATCGATTTGAATGCGACAAATAATTTTATAATTAAAGCTTTTATAAAGAGAAAAGAATATTTTACTTAAAAGAAGTTTGACGCTTACAATCTAGTAATTGTAAATAAAAATTCATTACTCGCAAGAAATGAAAAAGTAAATAAAGAAACGAAATTATTATCGATAGCTATTTAACAACATCACGAGAAACTAATTTTTAATATAGTGAAAATAATTATTTATAATATCGTTTTAGAAATGCCTTAATTAAAACAACACAATCTAGAAATTAACTAAAATACACAAGTACTTAGATTCGCACAATGTGATTACATAATTCACATTGAATTTACGCATTAATAGCGTTCAATAATAAATGAAAGATTAAGTCGAAACTCGATCGCAAGTAGCAAACTTGCATTTTCGCAAAAAAACGATTTAATAAAGTTCGACTTAATAAATATTAACAAAAATTAATTAAATTACAAAGTTAAAATAAATGAAAAAAATTACGAATTTTCTAAGAGTTTTAAACTATTTAATACAATAAGAAAATCGTTAAAGCACATATTACAAATATACAACAATTGAAAGCATTTATTTTAAAAAAAGAAAACGATCGAGATTTTATTTAAACATTAATTGTGAAATTACAAGATTAAGTTTAAATTAAGCAAGCAATTTACGTTTGAACTTATATATGTTTTATTTAAAAAAAAAGCTAAAAACACTTCGCGAATACTTGACAAAAAACGAAAAAAAAAAAAATTTATAAAAAAATTTTAATTATAAGCAAAATACTCGATTCTCTTTATATTTAAAAAGAACGAAATTTTTCATCTATGTGTTAATTATCGAAAGCTAAACAATATTACGATAAAAAATCGATATTTATTACTTAACATTAGCGAACTTCAAAATTAATTATTCGAAGTAAAATATTTTATTAAATTGAATTTATAAGAAGTGTACAGTCAAATTAAAATAAAAATAAAGAAAAAGTAAAAAATAACTTTTTGTATACAATATAAATTATACAAATATACAATAATGTTGTTCGAATTTACGAACGTCTTAACAACGTATTAAAAAATAATTAATGATACATTACGACAATATCTAGATCGATTTATCATAGCATACTTGAACGACATTATAATTTACTTAAATATCTTAAAAAAATATATAAATTATGTTTTCAAAATATTAAAATGTTTAAATAAGAGAAACTTATATTTTAAATTAAAGAAATGCGAATTTTATTAAAAAGAAGTTAACTTTCTTGAATTTATTATTAAACGACATAAAATACGCATAAATTTTAAGAAACTACAAACAATTAAAGAATAAAAATTATCTATTAATGTTAAAGAAGTTTAATTCTTTTTAGATTTTATAAATTACAACAAGAAATTTATTAAAAATTACTTTATTAATGCAATATTATTAACAAATTTTACGAAAAAGAAGACGTTATAAATATAAGAATTAACAAAAAAAAATCATTTTAGAATCTTAAGCTAAAATGTTTAAAAAAATCAATATTAAAGATGTACAATTTACGATTATTAAATAAAATTAAAATTAATGTATTAAATTTAATTATCGATGTATACTTCAATTAAGAGCATAAAGATATATAACATTTAATAATATATTTTTCAAGAAAACTTTCGTTAATCGAATAAAATTATAATATTTATAACAAAAAACTATTTGCTATTATAGTTTTTTTAAAATTATAAAAAGTATACATCGAAAAATTATTAAAACTTACAATTCTTATAGATTATAAAAATCTTTTATATTTCATTATTATTAAACAATTAAATAAAAAGCAAATGCGATAATTAAAGAATTTAAACAATACAAGTTCAAGATACAATATATATTAAATAATAATAATAATAAAGCAAACGCACTTAGCAAAAGAAATAATTATATAAAAACGAAAAAATCGTTTAATTACAATATACTTAAAATTAATAAGAACGAATCACTATTAGTAAACAAATATGAGCTAAATGTTATCTTATAAATATTTAGAAACAATAAGAAAGAGTTTCTAATAAAAAAGAGAAAACTTCAAATATTTATCGACAAAATTAACGAATGTATAAAGAAACATTATGATAAATTATTGCAAAAGCACTTAAGAGTGATCAAAACTCTTTAACTTTTACGTCAACATTGTTAGTTTTCTTAAATAAGATAAGTTGTCAAGATATACGTTAAACGATGTCTTAACTATTAGCAAAACAAACATAATATATATGCGAATTATAACGAAATTTAATACTAAGAATTATTTAAATCGTTATAAAATAAAGTTACGATAAACTTTATTATTAAGTTGTTTAAATTGACGAACTTAGCAATTAAAGACAAATATAATTCGATACTAGTAATAATTAACAAATTTATCAAGTATTTACATATTATTATATGCAAGGAAAAGTTCACAATAAAACAATTAAAATACATTGTATTAAATCGACTAATATAATATTACAATATATTTAAAGAATTAATTAGTGACAAAGACAAGCTCTTTACGTCTAACTATTAAAAGACGTTTCTATCAATGTTAGAAACAAGACTTAGAATGTTTATTATCTATTATTCGATTACGAATAATTAAATAGAGCGAACAAACTAGAGTTTAAAGCAATATTTAAGACATTATATTAACAATATTTATAATAATTAAATATTACTTTTATTTATAACGCAATTAACATTAAATGCAAAGATTTTAAATATCACTAAAATAACTTTATTCTTCGTCAATTATAATAGAGAATTTAATCTCTTCAAAAAAGAGCAAAAGCATCTATTAATTTAATTAGTTATCGAAAGAATAGCAACATTAAAAAAGATATACAACAACATCTTAAAGATATAAAAGAAGTCGATCAAGTATTAAAACAAAAAACGAAAAACAACATCTTAGCTAAAGAAGAGAAATAAAATATATTTTTTTATAAAAAATCTTAAGATAAAAAAATTAAGCAAGAAATTAAATTATATTAAAGTCGAATTGTTTCTCGTTAAAAAGATAAAAAAATTAATCAATTACAAATTCGATTTACTTAAGAACGCTAAAGTATTTCTAATATTTTATATTTTATTGTTAAAATTAGCGAATTTAATTACGTCTTTATAAGACATATTTTATTTTTATTTACAAGAAAAAAAATAATATAAGATTGAGAAAATTTTATAATAAGAAAATCAAAAATATTTTATTAAATAAAAAGAATATTTTATTTTCGAAAATACATAAGAGTTATTTAAGAATTTAAAGAAATGCTTTAACAAATTGCGACAATTTCGTTAGCGACAAAACTACTTATAAGAGTTAACAAAGCATTAAGAAACAAAAAAGCGAACAATAAAAAATCGATAATAATATCGAATAAAGTTTCGAACGTCTCTTTAATACATTTGATCTCTTTTTTATTCTTTTTAATTTTTAAGATATTTTTTGACTTCGCATTATTCATATTTTTTTAACGACAAAATTAGTGTTTTCTTTGTTTCGTCTTTCGCGCAATTCTTAAGCGCAATTCTATTATTTTATTATTTAACTTTTTAGTCTTTTAAATAGCTTTATTTATTTCTTGATAATTAAAAATCAAATCGCATTTTCGATTCTTTCAATAACACTTTTTACACTTAAGATATTTTTTATTTATTCGATAAGATACGTCGAACGCGACACAAATTCGACAAGAACGCATTGTAAGAAAAACGTGCTTATAGCGACAATTAGCAACGAAATTGCGACGTTGTTCAATAATTAACTTGATTAATATAATAAGAAAAAATAAATAATTTCAAAACGAAAATTCTTGAAAAGAGAAAATAATGTTACGAGTCGCGTGCTAATAGATACTATTCGTCGCGCATCGCTTTTCACAAGATAATTAAAAAGAGAAAATTTATTAATAAAATCAAAATAATTAAGATGATTTAACTCTTAAGCATTTTGAATTTCGAATTAAGATAATTAAGATAATTAAGACCTTAAACATCTTAAACATCTTGAATTTCAAATAATGAAAAAGTATATAGCTTTTAAACACGACTTTCTTATGAATTGTATTCAACTTATCTTAAGTCTTTACTTATTGTTACTTTAATTCATTGAATCACTTGTGAAGATTTATTGAACATATAATTATCTATAGTTGTAATTCTTGTTATCAAGTGATTGCTTGCATTGTCTAAAGACGTTTACAAATCTCTTTAATAGCATAACTCGCTTTAATACTTCTTACGAAAGTACTAGCGTAACACTAATGCAAAAAAAAATAAAACAACGCTATAACAAACATTATGCTTCATGCGAATATGCTCAAATATACTAAATACTAGTGTAGCTATCGCGTCGAAACTAATCTCTAGTGCTAGCTCTAGCGCGATCCTAACATAAGCGAACCCGCTAGGGTTCGCTTGAGGGTTGTTTCTTTTTTTTTGCATAGATCTAACTACTGAGGCAAGCGACAACTCTTCGCTCCGGCGACTAAGATACTATCTCATCTATCCTGAACACAGCTAACTTCACAAAACATAGGCCTGATGCGTGAGAGCATGAATAGCAGACACTTGTTACAAGGCTCAGAATATCTCTCTAAGCTAATACTTGCTCGATGTAAATCTACGCTTCTCATAGTCTGTATATTAGGTATTTCCTATGTGTATTCAATGGAAAGCTACTACAACACGAAGACTTCATCTACCCAATGCTTCGGTATAAAGGAATTCACCCTTCTCACTGCATTTATCGAGAAGCGAGTTGATGGATTGGTGATGAACTGATCAACCGGCCAAGACTCATTGCTATAAAGGGGCAAATCGTCGATGTGTTTGCCTTGCTCACTCAAGACACCCTAAAAGAAGGCTCAACAAAGACTTTACAGAATACACGTGAGTCAACGACGCCCTGGCAATGGAACCCTGCCAGCGCATAGGAAAGCGTCTGACCGGAACCCTGCCACTTCAATTTCCGTAATGAAAAAGCACACACATTGTTGCTGGAGACTACCCAAAGCCGGAAACAAAACCAAGAGTCCCTCAAGCGGGCGTCATCCCCCTCGAGGGGTTCCTGCCCCAAACCTGGCGCATCCTCCGATCTACGCCGGGATGATGATCAGGCTGTCGATAGCGATCTGCACCTTCTGCGGCGGAGCCACGCCCTTGATACCATAGCACGAAACATAAATCTGCAGATTCGCAGCATACGAACCGTCAGCGTTTCGGACCGTCCCAACCTGTACTCCTTGTACACTTTCGAATTGAGTGGGCCCGAAGTGCTTCCATGTGCTGGTCAACTCCGGCGTCTGCACGGCGGCATAGTTGCTGTCAAGCCAGCCGATCTCAATGACGCAGTGCTGAGCCTCGGGGTGGGTCTGCCGTGCGTAGAAGGAGATGGTGTACTCCTCCCCCTCGCAAAAACTGATTGGGTTGGAAAGTACTGCGGTAGCTCCTGGGGCGGGCATATTGCCGCTGCCGAAGGCCTTGCCGTCCAGGTTGAAGGAGCTGTTGAGCATTTAGGTTAGCAGATGCGGATCCGGCAATTGATAGCACTTGGGATGGTGCCTAGGGCATCGACTCACGCAAAGCCTCCGTCATAGCCCGGCCCATGGGATCCGTCATTTACGAAATCGATTGACGCTGATGACACTAACTTGGTAGTCCAGGGTGGTTCGTTCGTCGTCTTCTGTCATACTGGAATGGCCGGATTGTTGAATCCCCCATTGCGGAGGTTCAAGTCGATGATTGGTGACGGTGTGCACGTTGGAGGTGGTGGCTTCTCTGTCACAAGGCAAGAGCAGGCCGAAGAGACTCTGCTTGGAAGATTTTGGCACGCAGTTGCGTAGGTTGGGAGTGCAGTGGTGGCAGTATTGACAGTTTTAGTATAGGTAGAGCAGAAGGCTGAGATAAAAGAAGTCCTTTGAACAAAAGCTCTATAGCAATTGTCGTGGTTGCAATTAGCGAAGGCTCCGGAAGCCAGAGCGAGACAGATAAGAATATGGGTAAACATGAAGTCCTGAATCTTCGGAAATCAGTGTGTACAGAAGATTGGGCTAGCGTAGGGGACTGCAACACTGGGGACTGAGCAATCAGCACGAAGGTCATCCTTCCCAATATATAGGGAGCTTAAGGTCATTGGTTGAATGGTTTCTGGCGTGGCATGTTAACTGCACCATTGATCAATCCAGTCGCAACGGCTAGTTGTGGCATACTTCAATGGGCTGATGCCCAGGACCAACTTCGCCTAGAAGGGCAGTATGGGGCCAAAGTCGTTCGTATAGCCTGACCACAACTCAACGGTGTGGCCAATTGGGACCTTGCCCTCACGAGGCTTTTGCGCCTCGATACATTTTGCATGGCCGCAAGCCTAAACTCCCCAAATTCGGATACGAGTTGCTTGAAGACACGAAGTCGGCCGAAACAGAGAATCACCTGTACGTGGTGTCGGCTACGGACCTGTTGCTTGTCAACAGTGCCAAGTATCCTCCTTACGAGTCGATACGGACTCTATTTCTTCTACCATCGCGAAGCCAACGACTGTCGGAGAACAATGCGCTCGTACACTGTCGTTGTATTAATACAACTCGAATTTCGATCGATATCGCTGGACGACGTCCGTCTATGGTGCCTACGATAATACGAGGATTTGCTGACCACACGTTGACCCCGCTCTCTTTAGTTCATTACCATACGAGGAGGCTTCCGAAGGAGGCTTTTAAAACTCGCGAAAACAACGCCAGCACAGATACTTGTTACACAGGATATCGAGATCTTTGGATTGAGGGCGGGCTTTGTTATGGCTAGATGGAGATATGCCGAGTAGTGAGATATGCCAAGTGATATGCCAAGGAATATCGAGACGTTCCCAACGTGCAGAGATTTCAGATTCGCCCACGTCGTCAACAATGTGCCGATCCGACCAAAAGCAGCGTTGCTCATTGACCGGGTTATCTCATCATTTTGCGATAGCACTGACTGTCGTCGACGGTGAGAGGATGGACAAGTAGTAAGGTAGGCTATAGCTCGAGCAAGGCGAAGGGGTGCCTGACACGAGGCTCTGAAGTCGAGCAGGAAAAAGCGAAAGATGAATACCACAGAGGAATTTGCATTCAGGGCAAGAAGAAAGGAAAGAAAAGAGCTTCAGCGCCGAGACCCACATTTTGCGTCGTGACAGAGGAAGACGGGGATTCCAATAGAAATCTTTGTTGGCTTCAATTGAGCATAAATGGTAAATAGATACTGCTAATGAGCATTAGAGAAGCTTTTAAATATCAAGCAGAAGGTGCAAATATGCTAGATCAATCGAAAACTCCACACATCCCACCTGGCACCATCCTGGATATCCTATTTAGATAATCCTCTGCGCCAACGAGCCTTTTGCAGCATCTACTGGTGATCAATATCCTGTCGGCATCATCCTGGCCGTGCCAGGCCTCAAGATGTCTGCCCCGGTATGCTTAGAAACTACACCTGACTCAGACTGGGCCGCGTCCGAAGCTCTCTCTATCTCGTTATCGTCACCCATGATCTTGGTACGTGCGTCCCCGTGTGCGCTGAACTGCTGGCTTGTTCGGTCCGGACCTGTGCTCTCACTCACACCACTCATAGAGGTGCTCGACCTGTTGTGCACCAGGTCCGGCGTCGGTGGGATACTTGAGTTCCTTCCGCTGGGGTTTAGGAAGCTCGAGTCGCCCTCCGAGACACCTTCACCCATGTCACTGCCCTCTGTGAGGCCGGGATGATCTTGTACGTCTGCCGGTCCGTAGTGGTTCTTCTCAGCCGACTTGTAACCGTCAATAAGGTCACCCTCTTCGTCGGCGTCATGCGCCAGCTGGAGGCCTTCAACAGCTGCTGCGCACTGTTCTGAGATATTGCGAATGATATCGGCAATGGCGTCGGTCTTGTCGCGAAGGTGTCTGTCTGCGACGTCTGCAATGCTCAGACGGTTCGCACGTTTGGTGCCATCACCAACAAGGGAAGTGAAGAAAGATTGCTCCATGTCTGGGTGAACCTTCTCTGCATCGAGTCCATCGAAGGTGCTTGCACGCCATGATTCATCTGGAGCGCTTAGCATGGCTCGGCCAGCGCCCTCATCGTCAGCCTTGATCTCGTTATCAGCTTCGTCAGCATCACCAAAACCGTCTTCGACGTAGTCAGAAAGCTCAGGTGTCTTGTTCAGTGAACGAACAATGTGCTCCATATGATGTGTCTGACCGTTGATTAGACTTCGAAGATGCATAACGACTCTCTGCGACTCGTCTCTTGAACGTGAAATGGCTTTGTTAGCGTGTTGCAGAGTAGCAAGCTCCTTGAGGTTGCGCTTTCGCTCGCGCTCAAGCTCTTCTGCAATCTCTTGCTGCAGGACAAGCGCTTCAAGTGCATCGTCACGCTGTCTCTCCGTACCTGAAAGACGGAGAGTAAGGCGTGTAGCGTCGTCTTTCTGTTGATCAATAAGAGACATGAGATGGCGATTCTCACGCTTGTGGGACTCGATTTTAACCTGGAGGTCTTGAGTCTCTTTAGTAAGCTGCTCGGCAAAGGCCTGGAATTTGAGAAACTGTTCAGACTGTCAGACCGACCGGCGCTTTCAAGGTCTTGCGGAGTGCTTACTTGCTGCTTCCAGCTCTCGAGTTCTTCCACGAGGAAGTTGTTCCTCTTAGTAACCTTGGATAAGTCCATATCCATTCGGCCCTTTAGGTTAATGAAGTCCTGCCAAGCTTCCATTGCGTCTCTAGAGTACTGGTTTCGTTCGCGGACAATCTCGTTGAGATGTCTCATTGAGACCTTGGTCATCAACGGCTTCTTCACCGCTCCTCCAAACACCGCTTTGATTCCTGTGTTGCGACCCTAGGAGCATGGTGAGTAGACGTTTACATTTTCGTGTAGCATGCTTACAAGTTTTTCGCACACGTGATCCATAACAGTCATGACTGAGTCTTGGTTCCACCACGAAGGGTTCTCAATGCTCTCAACTTCACCTTTCATGACAATAATCTGGCCCGCCGGTACCAACTTCCCGCCCCCATACGCTGATCGTAGATGATTTGGTACACCTGAAGGCGCAACGTCGCCATTCAGTGCTTGTGTCAAGCGACTGATCATCTTAGCTCTCTGTCCTGAGCTCAGGATAGTCGGGGGACTTGATGTTAGGACAAAGTTGCGATCCAAATCAATCACCAAAGCATCACTGGGAGCGGTGAAGAGCGATTTGCACTCGGAGCTGATACCCAGCATGTATGGGCCGGGTTCCTGGGCGAGCTCCCTCGCATGACGTGCATGTACTACGGGTACATAGAGACCGCTCCATTCGTAAACCCGGACGCAGTATCTGATGGTCTCAGATGCGATTGTAAGCATTGCCGGGTAGTGGCTGACGAAGATGATACGCCTAGTGGAAGAAACAGCAGCTTCGATAACGCCCACGATGTTCGGTATTGACAGACACGTGAAAAGTGGCCACATGGCGAAATTTTGAAACCCCGTAGGTGACGACGGAAATTGGTAGCATAGGGCGTAATCCTTCATGTCGATACGCACCAAGTCATTCAGCCTTGGTGCTGGAAAGCTCAGTATCCGAGAGACCTCTTCTGCGTGGAAGAGATTGGTAGCCTTGTTCCAGTGAATCCACATCCCTCTCAGATAATCTCCAAGCAGATCGTACAACGGATAGCGGGACAGAAAGCTTAGGCAATAGGGTATCCAGTAAGTGTCGTCCGGAGAGTCAAAGTGATCCGACTCGGTCCGTTTTCTGAGGTCTCGAATGGTCTCAGCACGCTTCTCGTCCGCTCTAGACCACACGCGCAACGCGATCCCGTAGAGCGTATGTGACGAGTCCTGCTGGAGTACAAAAGTATGATGTACACAGTGTGGCTGGCTGCGGCCAATGCAGACTTCAACGTCATGGGGAAAGCACGCCTGACGATGTTAGCCATGAATTCAGCATTGGGCATCCAAGAATATGAAACCCACCCTCATCGCAGCATGCAATGATCTTGCTATCTCAACGTCTTGGTCAAGCCTTGGGCTACTCCCAAGAATTTCAGGTAGCCAGTATTGGCCAATGGCACCCTTCATGTGGGCAATCTTGCCTTGCGATGCCGCCGGCGCCCTGACCCATTGCGATGGCTCGCGGCCTACACCACAAACCATGTACGCATGGGTGAGAGTTTTAGGCGTCCGTTGATTTGGCTTAATGTTGAGCGTCGACGGTAAAGGCTGGGTGATACGAGAATGGAGGGAGGATGTTCGACTAGGGATGATGAGCGAGTGGTCGCCATGGTCCCTCGTCGACGACACGGGACGATCGTGAGTGGTAGAGCCAGGTCTTTCGCTTGTTTGAGGACGATTCCAAGGCCTTTCACGAAGGGAAGGACCCATGGTGCTATCGACAAGCCGTCAATTAAGACTCGGAGAACTCTCTCGATCACGATCAATGGGTTGGGCGGTCCGTGTATTTAACTTAGGCACTGCGTAAACGCGGGCGTAGTATGTACCTTAGGTAAAGAAGTAGTCGCTGCAAGACTTTTGTTTATGCAGAAAATGACGGTTTGATGCAGGATTGATCGCCGCGACCATGCACGAGGATGCAGTAGTGATCTGAGCCGCAAAGCCAAACCTCTACCTCGCGGAAGCACAGTAAAAGTGCTACAAGGGCAATTGAGAGTCTCACTTGGCGCAAGAGGTGGAGGAAGAGAGGAGGAGAGGGGAAGAGGATTGTATATTCACAAGGAAAGGCCGAGACTTGCAGGAATAGTCACATGAGGAGGGACGGCATTGCTGTGAGAAGCAGCGCGAGAACATGAGTGTGCCTGATATCGGTAGGCCTACGGTCAAAACCAATCAGCGGCTAGTTTCCTGCGGAGAGTCGGGAAGGTTCCCTAGGCGTAAATCATCGCTGGAGCTCTTCTAGCCACTTGAAGCGATGTGATACTGCACCAGCAGGGATTCCCAGCACCGCCAAGCCCGAGAGCATGGATTCGAGCCAACGCCCTTGCGTTGGTGACAAGGAAGCGGGACGCGGAGAGCCAGATGCATTATCTTAGTGTGGGAAATTCTATCAGATCCAATTTGGCTGTCGATCATCACCTCCCGCTCTCTCTTCTCGCTCACCGAATCGTGCAACGTGCAACGAGCGTGCCAGAAGGAAGATGATAAATATCAGAGGCTGTGAAGCAGACAGACAAGCAGTGAACTGCAACACTGGCATGAGGAAAGATATCTTTCGAAGGTTCTGTGGTCGGATGGGCTACTATCCAACGGCTGCCTCGTGGTAAAAAGCTAATATCTGCTCTCGGGAAAAATGATATCGCCATAAAGTCAATTATGGAATAGTTCACATCGTCAATCGGCCTGTGTTCCTGCCAAGATCCGAGGAACCTCCTTGAACCTCGCTCTCATACTCCGTCGTGGAACATTTGCTGACAAAAAGGCTTGTGAGCATCCTTTGGCCTTCTCAAATCAGATTAGTGACCATGTCGAAGTTGCTGATTGTTCACAGCTGCATACACGTGGAGAGCCCTCCCTACAGTACACACGTGTCATTAATGCAATGCTTGGTTCTACGAGCGATTCGGGGTCCTCTCCACCATTACCACGCTACTCGTCTCAACCTTGCCGAGCCAACTTGTGGCTGAGATCTTCGTGAAGCTAGGTACTGTTAGGACGAAGCACAGGCCATCTACGTATCATAAATAATTGCGGGTCCTGACTAAATTTCGTCCCTCAACGCCTCTAAGGTCTTGAAGTATCCAGTACGACTACGATATCAGATCTGCCGTGGGACCAAAGAGCCCTCATCGTGCTAGTATGCTCACTTTTCGCGATGGCGCTTCATGCGAACTATTCAAGTCCGTTTGTTCCATCTCCGTTGGACCACGTTAGTCAACTTGTCCACAAGTCATGGGATCGAGCAAGCACTGCTTGGTCGCAGCTGGACGTTACAGACCGCCATTGAAACGGGGAAGTGAGACATTCCTGCCAGTGTACCATGTCACCTGGATTCCGACTTTCATCTCTTATGTCAACCATCATGAAGCTTGGAAGCGGCCGCTAAATTCGCGACACCAGAAATGGGGAGGTTGTTGCAGAGCCACCGACCACAGTAGACTGACCGTCGGGCCGGGTTATGATACCATCCCTCTGGCCCGACCCGGCGCCAAGACCGGGTCGCGACAATTTTTTGAAATCGAATCGCTCAAAGTTGTTTAGCGCGCTTTGCGCTAAACTACTTATAGTAATCGACTAAACTACTTTAAGCGATTCGATTCTTCGAAATTTTTTTGACCTGGGTCTTGGCATTTGCACGTGACATTTCCGGGTCAGCGCGGCCAGTCTAGACCACAGTAAGTATATGTTTAAGATGCATCAATTATAGTATGCGCTTGTTTTCGATGCATCATCACTCTAATGCAGGCGATAATGCATCGAAAATAGCACTATCTACGTCTCGTTATCTTGCAATTTATCCTCTATCTCGTTTATTATGTATGTTATTATTGTCTCTTTGCAATTGTCTTCTTTGCAATTGCTCTCTTTGCAATTGCTCTCTTTGCAATTGCTCTCTTTGCAATCGCTCTCTTTGAAATTGTTGTTGTCGCTATCTCGCGAAAACATCTTCGCATTTATTGTTTTTAACTTTTCTAGTAGAAATTTATTATATGCTTCAAGAAGATCTTGCAATACAAGCAGAATCTTATATTGTATTTTTTTTTATTATAGTAAGAACAACTTTAAGTAAAGTTTTTGCAAACAAGATTAAATTGTCTTCTTAAAGAATTCTTATTAAATATTGTTGTCTTAAATTGCTTTATTTGTTATCAACTCTTCTATATATATACTTTAGATAATAATAGAGCATTATTTGTAGTTTAGACTAATTATTAAATTAAATTTCGATTTTAATTTTAGAAATCAATTCGATCTATCAATTTTAATATTAGAAATTAAATCGAATTGTCAAGAATATTAAGAATACTAAAAATAGTATAAATTTAGTTTAAATTTAGATTTTTTTAATTATTTTCTAGATAATATATATTAGTAATATATAATATAAAAACAATCTAATATACTTATTAATTAATTTAAATTAATTAATTATTTCTATTAAATTATCAATTAATTGTTACTAAAAATAATAAAATTTACTAAAAATAATAGTCTTAACAATTCGAGTTAGTTTTTCGAATTAAATTTCGATTTTAAGTATAGAAATTGATTTAAATTATTAATTTTAACTTTAAGAATTAAATTGTTAAGATTCGAATTAAATTTTATACTTAAAATCTTAAATCAAGATTTAATTCGAAAAATCAATTTAGTTTGTTAAGATTATTATTTTTAGTAAAATTTATTATTTTTAGTAACAATTAATTAATAGTTTAATAGAAATAATTAATTTATTTAAATTAATTAATAAGTATATTAGATTGTTTTTATATTATATATTACTAATATATATTATCTAGAAAATAATTAAAAAAATCTAAATTTAAACTAAATTTATACTATTTTTAGTATTCTTAATATTCTTAATAGAAAATATTGTGCAATAAAAAGCTTGCGAAGATCGATATTATACTATCTTATTATACAAGAAAAGACAAGAGAGAAAATCTTATTAACAATAACGTTTACGATTTATTTCGATTATTAAAATTAGATAGACGTAATCGACGTAACGTTAACAAATAATTAAAATGCACTTAATGTGTTTCAACGCAATTTATCACAAATTGCGATAAAGATTATCGCAAAAATAATAAAAATCAAGAAGCTCTATAAATTTAAGAAAAAAAACGTGTTTAAAATAATTTCAATAACGACATTAATTAAGTAATGTATTTTTGTCAAAAAGCTTACGCGTAAATTCAACGAATTCTTCGCGAAAAATAGACAAATCAATATAATTTTTGTGTTAAAAAGATTGAAAAAAACAACAAATTAACTAGAAAAAGTAAAAAGAGTTAAGAAAGATATATAAAATATAAATATATAAGCGAACATAATATAAAGCTCGTTATTAGTTGCATAGATAATAGTTAAATTAAACGTTAAACAAACACTTTTAAAGTAACGATCAATTAAAGAGATAAAGTTGATAACATAAATTAAGATAAAAAAAAGATAAAAAAAGTATATAAGATAAATACAACAAAGATAATTGTATTAGCATACAATTTCAATATCGTTAACACACTAAATGCGCAAAAAGATATACAAAAGATAAGACGTTTTAAAAGAATAATAATCTTTAAAGTTAATAGCAAATGTAATAAGAAGATTTTAAAATCAAGTAATTTCTAAGTTAAAAACGTATTTATTACGACAATTTTGCGTCGTAAATGCGCAAAGATAATAATATATAATATTAAAATAAAAAGCATATTCAAAGACATAAAGAAGAAAAAGACAAAAACAATAAAAAAATTATGCAAAATTATGTATTAAGAATTAAAAATTAATAAGATAATTTAATTTACAAGAAAGAACAACAAGAAGAAATACGTCTTTATTGTAATATAAATAAATTGCGCGAAGACAACAAACAAGTTAGTTCAATTTAACGTAATTTATAAGTCGAATATTAAGATAACAAAATATTACAATACGAGTTACAAAATAAAGCAATATATAAAGTGTTAAAAATATAATTACTTAATATACGAATACAAGAACAAACAACGATACGTTTATTATGTACGAGATTATCGCTTCAATTAATGTTCGTATTAATTAAATTTATTAAAATAAAAATGCGATATTTGCAAGAATGTTTACAAAGCATTCGACTTTAAGTACTTTAAAAGATAGAACAAAAAACTAAAAATAAAAGAGACAACAAAGATAAAGTTATTGTATTACGTTATTAAAGTAACAAAAGCAAACAAAACGACAATTATCTTAATAATTCTTAAGAGCGCAACAACGTTCAATTAAACGTCGAAGAAAAAAACAAAACGCAAGACGACAACAATTGATCGCTTAATATAGACAAATCGTATACAAAATACTCTCGTAATAACAAGAAAGAACGTAATTTAACAATTAATTAAGGAAAGACGCTTTAATAAATTGTTAAGTAATTAGTTTATTTTAATAAAACAAGATAACAACAAAGTAGCAATAACATTGTTATAAAACATATTTTTTATACAAGAGATGCAAAATCTAATAGATATTAATATTAAGAATTATACGAAGCAATTTTAATAAAGACACAAAACAAGCTCAAAATATTATAGTATAACGTTTATAAATTAAGAAGTAGAATAATAATCGCATTGCTTTAAAAGAATAAGATACAAAATTATAATATATTAATAATACAAAAATCGTAATAATATTATGATAAAACAATAATATATAATTTAAGATACGCAAACTTTACGCTCGTAAATAACAACAAAAGAATATGCTTTTACGTTAATAAGCGCATTAATAATAATAGATAACACAATATATAATATTTTAAAAATATAAAAACAATAACGTTACAATTATGTTATTACGAACTTATTTAAGCTATATTAATGATTTAGATTCTATGCGCTACGAACGCATTTGTTATCATGTTTGACATGTTCGACGAACGAGCATTTCAAACATAATGTTCGCTATGTTCGACGAACGAACAAGACGAACAATCTATATTTTCTTAGTATATAAAAACTAGAAATACAACTCTCTTATAAATTGTGTTTAACTTACTTTAAGTCTTTACTTATTGTTACTCTAATTCATTGAATCACTTGTAAAGATTTATTAAACATAAGATTGTCAATAGTTGCAATTTCTTATTATCAAATAATTGCTTGCATTGTTTAAAAACGTCTACAAATCTTTTTAATAATATAACTCGCTTTAATACTTTTTACGAAAGTACTAGCGTAACACTTTGAACACTTTAAGAATGTCTATATTAGATTAACGCGTTTTTATTTCGAACAATAGCTTAATAACATTACGTCAACTCTTTGTTAATAAAGACGATAAAATAAGAATTAACAAGTCTAACGTCTATTATAAAGATCGTATCGATCTAAAGAACTAGCTTATGCAAATAAATATTTATTTTATCTTTTATCTTGTTCTAGCGAACAAAAAAACAATTTTTGTATTAACATTTCTTAGAGAAAGAATCTAGCATTGACTCAAGTTAAACTTACGCAAATATTTAAAAAATTATGACGAAAATTCTCGTACAATGTTCACGAATTTCGATAATTTCGAGAAAGAGCTTCGAAGAATCTTCGAAACATTTAACGAAAAACAAATCGCAAAAAGAATGATTTAGCACTTAATTTAACGAATCTTTGCAATAAATTACGTAGCAAAATTTTAAAAGTATGTTAATTTTATTAAATGAGACGATGTCGCACTTATAACAATGTTTCGACAAAATCTTAAGAACAATCTTAAGAACGAAATTATGCGCGATAATAAATTTATTAGCGACATATTTAATTTCATCGAAGTAATTATTAATTTTAACAACAAATTATATAAAAGAGTTATGAAAAAACGATATAATTAATTTTACAAAAGAGCAAAAATCTTCTTTGAATCGACGATCAAATATTATTAAAAAGAATTTTATTTTAATTAAAAATACAATAATTTAGACTATTGTAAGCTTGCATTTATAAAATTGAATTTTATTTAACGATGCAAAAAGAAAAACTTTAAAAGAAAGCAAAATAACAAATTCTAAAAAACGTGCTATTTATGTGACAAATTAAATTACTTCGCAAGAGATTATTAATTACGAAACTTAATAAATCGTCGACAAATCAATGTTATATTAAGAGAAATATTTAATAGCTAAAACGACATTAGAAAGCAAATTGACACAAAGACAAATACTCTTAAAACTAAATTAAACGACAACTACTATTTAATAAAGAACTTAAATTAGTTATAGAAAGTTCTAGATAAAACATTATTAAATAAGACATTCGCATTTATGCAAAAAGTTAATTAAACATTTTAAAAGATTATTAAATCTTATAGTTTAATTATTAACTTAAACAAAGAATATAATTAAAAGAATTTTCACAAATGTATAAAAATATTATAAATTATCTTAAGACTTTAGCTAGCTCATTGAAGATCATAAACAAATGCGAAAAAAAGCTAGAAAACAATGTTACTATAGAAAAGAATATACTTAACATTATTATGAAACAATTGAATTTTACAATGTATGTAAATCTTAATTAAACAACTTGTTACAACAACTTATACTAAATTTATCTAAAAAAAAAGAACGAAATTAATTAATTTTTTAGAAAGTTAAAGTTAGCAATCTAGCAACAAAAGAAAGCTTAACGCAAATAGACGTTTAAAGCAAAAATCACAACATAAAAATAAAAAAAAGTTCAAATTTCTTAGACTAATCGCGTCAAGTTGGGTCGTCGAGTTCGAGTTAAGTTTCTAGCTCGTTAAGACTCGATTCAAGTTAAAAATCTTGGCTCAAGTATTCGAGTTAAGTCAAAGAATAGATATGAAGTACTTAGCGTATAACCTAGCTCGACTCGCCAAGACTCGAAAAATTTAAATTATTTTTAAAAAAGTGCATTAATCAACTTAATCAAGTTGATTAATTTAATTAATTTGTTTATAATATTATATAGTAATGCATTTAGATAATGCATTTGTACGTTATTTGTGCGTTATTATTTTTAAACTATTTTTAGTAATTTAAATAATGCGAATTTTTTTAAAAATAGAAAATCTTGGCATTTTGACGTCATTTTCGATTGCTTAACGAGTCGATCGAGTCGAATTAAAAAATCGTTGACTCAAATCGATTCCAAGTCGAGTTAAGAGATTGATATCAAGTATTTGGGTTAAATTAAAATGTTGGTATCGAAACCTGACCCAACGATTAGTCTAAAATTTCTTAATAAAAAATATATTAAAGAAATGCAATATGTTAGCTTAACAACAACAATTAAACTTAATAACGTACGCATAATGTTTTATCACATTAATTAAAATTAACGATCGTTAACTTATAGCAATGATCGATTTTAATGCAATAAATAATTTTATAACTAAAGCTCTTATAGAAAGAGAAGAGTATTTTATTCGAAAGAAGTTTAACGCTTACAATTTAGTAATTATAAATGAAAATTTATTATTCGCAAGAAATGAAAAAGTAAACAAAGAAACGAAATTATTATCAATAACTATTTAGCAACATTACGAGAAACTAATCTTTAATATAGTAAAAATAATTATTAATAATATTGTTTTAGAAATACCTTAATTAAAGCAACACAATTTAGAAGTTAACTAAAATATACGAATACTTAAATTCGCGCGATGTAATTACGCAATTCACATTTAATCTACGCATTAATAACGTTCGATAATAAATGAAAGATTAAATCGAAATTTAATCGCAAATAACGAATTTACATTTTCGCAAAAAAACGATTTAATAAAGTTCGACTTAATAAGCATTAACAAAGATTAGTTAAATCACAAAGTTAAAATAAATGAAAAAAATTGCGAATCTTTAGAGAGTCTTAAATTATTTAATATAACAAGAAAATTGCTAAAACACATACTATGAATATATAATAATTAAGAGCATCTATTTTAAAAAAAGAAAACAATCAAGATTTTACTTAAACATTAATCGTAAAATTACAAGATTAGACTTGAATTAAACAAGCAATTCACATTTAAATTTATATATATTTTATTCGAAAAAAAGCTAGAAATTCTTCGCGAATACTTGGCAAAAAACGAAAAAAAAAATTTATTAAAAAATTTTAGTTATAAACAAAATATTTGATTCTCTTTGTATTTAAAAAGAACGAAACTCTTCGTTTATATGTTAATTATTGAAAGCTAAACAATATTACGATAAAAAATCGATATATATTATTTAACATTAGCGAACTTCAAGATCGATTGTTCGAAGCAAAGTATTTCATTAAATTAAACTTATAAGAAGCGTACGACTAAATTAAAATAAAGACAAGAAAAAAGTAAAAGACAACTTTTTACATATAATATAAATTATACAAATATATAATAATGTCGTTCGAATTTACAAACGTCTTAACAATGTGTTAAAAAATAATTAATAATGCATTACAATAATATTTGAATCAATTTGTCATAATATACTTGAACGACATCATAATTTACTTAAATATCTTAAAAGAACATGTAAATTATGTTTTCAAAGTATTGAAATATTTAAATAAAAAAAATTTACATTTTAAACTAAAGAAATGCGAATTTTATTAAAAAAAAATTAATTTTCTTAAATTTGTCGTTGAACGACATGAAGTACGCATAAATCTTAAGAATTTATAAACAATCAAAGAATAAAAATCATTTATTAATGTTAAAAAAATTTAATTCTTTCTAAATTTTATAAATTATAACAAGAAATTCATTAAGAACAACTTCGCTAATGCAATATTATTAACAAATTTTACGAAAAAGAAAACGTCATAAATATAAAAATTAATAAATAAAAATTGTTTTAGAATTTTAAGCTAAAATGTTTAAAGAAACTAATATTAAAGATGTACAACTTACGATTGTTAAACAAAATTAAAATTGACGCATTAAATTTAATTATCAATGCATGCTTTAATTAAAAGCATAAAAACATATAATATTTAATAACATATCTTTTAAAAAAACTTTTGTTAATTGAATAAAATTATAATATTTACGATAAAAAGCTATTCGCTATCGTAGTTTTTCTAAAATTATAAAGAGTATACATCGAAAAATTATCAAAACTTACGATTTTTATAAATTATAAAATTTTTTTATATTTCACTATTATTAAATAGCTAAACAAAAGACAAATGCGATAATTAGAGCAACTTAAACAATACAAGTTTAAAATACAATATATATTAGACAAAAATAATGACAAAACAAACGCACTTAACAAAAAAAGTAATTATATAAAAACGAAGAAATCGTTTAATTACAATATACTTAAAATTAACAAAAACGAATTACTATTAATAAACAAATACGAGCTACATACTATTTTACGAATACTTAAAGACAATAAGAAAGAATTTCTAATAAAAAAAGAAAAACTCTAGATATTTATTAACAAAATCGACAAATATATAAAGAAACATTATGATAAATTATTGCAAAAGCACTTAAGAATAACTAAAACTCTTCAATTTTTACGTGAGCATTGTTAGTTTTCTTAAATGAGACAAGCTATTAAGACATACGTTAAACGATATCTTAATTGTTAGCAAAATAAATATAATACATATGCGAACTATGACGAAACTTAATATCAAGAATTATCTAAATTGCTATAAGATAAAGTTACGATAAACTTTATTATTAAGTTGCTTAAGTCGACGAACTTAACAATTAAAAATAAATATAATTCGATACTAATAATGATTAACAAACTTATCAAGTATTTACATATTATTATATGCAAGAAAAAGTTTATAGTAAAACAACTAAGATACATTGTATTAAATCGACTTATATAATACTACAATATATTCAAAGAATTAACTAGTAACAAAGACAAGCTTTTCACGTCTAACTATTAAAAGACATTTCTATTAATGTTAGAAACAAGACTTAGAATGTTTATTGTTTATTATTCGATTACAAATAATTAAATAAAGCGAACAAACTAAAGTTTAAAACAATATTTAAGACATTACATTAACAATATTTACAACAATTAAATATTACTTTTATCTATAACTTAATTGACACTAAATGCAAAGATTTCGAATATCATTAAAATAACTTTATTCTTCGTCAATTATAATAAAGAATTTAATCTCTTCGAAAAAGAACAAAAACATTTATTAGCTTAATTAGTTATCGAAAGAGTAACAACATTAAAAAAGATATACGACAACATCTTAAAGATGCAAAAGAAGTTAATTAAATATTAAAACAAAAAACGAAAAACGACATCTTAACTAAAAAAAAGAATAAAATATATCTTTTTACGATAAATCTTAAGACAAGAAAGTTAAACAAGAAATTAAATTATGTCAAAGTTAAATCGTTTCTCATTAAGAAAACAAAGAGATTAATCAATTATGAACTCGATTTACTTAAGAACGTCAAAGTATTTTTAATATTTTATATTCTATTATTAAAATTAACGAATTTAACTACGTCTTTATAGAACATATTTTATTTTCATTTACAAAAAGAGAAACAATATAAGATTGAAAAAATTCTAAAATAGAAAGATAAAAATTATTTTATCAAATAAAAAAAAAATTATTTCGAAAAATACATAAGAGTCAAAGAAAAATCTTAATTGTTGCCAAGATTTTTTAAGAAAGTTTCATCAAAATTAAACAAAAAGACGATAACTCAATTTTAATCAATCGAAAGTTGAAATCGTTCGAACGATATATCAAATAGCAACTCGAGAGTCTTTGCAACAAGCTTAGTAAAGAGCGCTTCATTTATCTTTAAATTGCTAATATTCTTTCACTTTAATACGATCATTTCTTTCTCTTTATCTTTTAGAAAATTTAATTGTTTTTTCAAGCGACTTAACTTAGCACGCGCTTCGCACACTTTTTTCTTTAAGCGTAATCGTTTCTCATAAATTCGTTTAATCGAAGCAAGCGAAATGATCAAATTACAATCACGATTTAATCGCACACATTTTACACACTTTTCGAAATCATCGTTTACACAATAAACTTTATTAGATATTGCACAATTGCGACAAGAACGCATTGCTAAATACGCAAAATCTAAAACGTCAAAAAAAAAATTTACGAAAAGAAAAGTTTTTAATGTTAATTTTTCTTAAAGACATTGTAGAAAAACATTAAGTTTTCGAAACGAAAACTTTGAAAAAGAGAGATAGTGTTACGAACTTATTTAAGCTATATTAGTGATTTAAGTTCTACGCGTTATTAACGAATTTGTTATTATATTTGACATGTTCGAAAAGCGAACATCTTAAACATGATGTTCGCTATGTTTAATAAGCAAACATCGTAAACAATGATGTTTGTCATGTTCGACAAACGAACAAGGCGAACAATCTATATTTTCTTAATATATAAAAACTAGAAATACGACTTTCTTATAAATCGTATTCAATTTATCTTAAGTTTTCACTTATTGTTACTCTAATTCATTGAACTACTTGTGAAGATTTATTAAACATAAGATTGTCTATAGTTGCAATTCGTATTATCAAATAATTGTTTGCATTGTCTAAAGACGTTTACAAATCTCTTCGATAGCATAACTCTCTCTAATATCTCTTACGAAAGTACTAGCGTAACAATATATATAGAGGTAATTTATCTCTAACAAGACTAGCTTTTAAAATAGATATATTAATTAATTATTTTAATAATACAAGCTTTGTTCTAATAGCTAATATAGTATATATTTATAATAAATAAACAAATTGCAATATCTCTATATTTAAGACAATCTTGCGTACAATTAAAAAAAGTTATCTAAAATATCTATTTCTTACAAATAGATATATAGACAATAATGTTTTTAAAGACAATTAATATTAGAAACTTCTAATTAATGTAAATAAAATTCGAAGAAATAATTGTAATAGAACAAAATTTAAACTATTTATATTAAAAGTATTTGCAAGATATTTACACATTGCAAACATTTGTAGAAAGTAATATATATAGAAAGACTACAATTATCTTTTCTCTCAAGAATCTCGTCTTAAGATTTAGGACTATTTTAGAATTTACTAAGAATTACTTTAGAATTATCGAAAAATTCTTGATATATTGCGCACTTAGAGATTACTTTAAAGATATAATACTTAGTACGTACTATTATCTTTTGTCGCGTTCGACTAGCACAATTATATGTTATACTTAGAGATTACGCACAATATATTGCTTACATTAAACAAGTATACTTATATCTTGCTTTATACGACAACGTAATATACAACTTAGACTATTAGATCTTGCAAAGAATATATAGCGTCAAACTTTTGCGCTTATATTTGCTACTAATAGAGTTAGAAGAAATCGATCTTAAGATCTAGACGTAATATTTTTGTATTAGATCGAAATACGCGCGCAAATACTATTATAATAGAATAAAATTTAAATTAATTATATTAAAAGTATTTGCGAGATATTTGTGCGTTGTAAATACTTGCAAGAAATAGTATATATAGAAAGATTACAATAGTCTTGCAAACAAGCAAAAAAATTATGCAAAATATAATATAAAAACAATAAATTAAAAATTAAAAGAATTAAGATACAAACAATTTAAACAAACTTCTTAAAGATTTCTTTAAGAGTTTCTCTAATAAGTTTTGCGTATTTAAATAATAATATTTCGAGATATTAATTAAAGTTTAAATTAGAACTTTGTAATAATCTATCTAAATACAAATTTAATTAAAAGAAGATTTTAGAAAAAATCTTCAACTACTGTTTTTGCGCATCAATTTTATCTTTATTTTACTACTACTATTAATTTAAAACTTAAAAACAATATCTATATATATTACTAAAAGTTACTATATATTATTTCGATTATTTCTAATTGCGAAATACAATAGATAAGATTATTGTCGCAAAGTTAACAAATTAATAAAGCGTAAAATTTACTAGTTTTCTTAATATCTATATTGCTAGACTCTTGATTAAACATTAGAATAATAGAATTAGCAAATCTATATATATTAATAAAGCTAGCAATAATACTATTAATTGAGTTTATAGACAATAAGATTTGAAGCAATTAATATAATTACAACTATTGTCTTTGCAATCGCAACAATCTAGATAATAAAATTATACAAGATCGCAAGCAAGATACAATATTCTAATTATTAGCTATAGACAAATAATTGTAGATAGTGTTGTTTTCGATATTATATTGTCTACATTAGGATGATAATGCATCGAAAACAAGCGTATACTATAATTAATATATCTTAAATATATACTCTACGTAGAGCATCTAGCCCACAGAATACGAAAAGGCTATCCCCTGCGCTGGCTCTAGCGGGCGCTAATTCGTTTAAACAGCCCGCCACAGGGAACCCGTCGCTTGCTCCTTCCTTAGATTCCTCAATTATGTCACTCAAAGTTTTTCACGCTTTGCAGCTTTGGCAAGGAATGATCACTGACCAATGGCCAATGGCCATTCAGTCCATCGCCATTTTATTAGCACGTTCATCAGAGCCCTCAAATTAAGCATGCTGCCAGCACAGAGGATAGCTCGTGTTAGCTCTGTTTCCTACTTCGTATGCGGCGGGTTAATTGTTATTTCTGACAGGGTTTATTTTGCCTAGCCCTCACCTTAATAAACCCTGTCAGATATAACATTTAACTCCCCGAACACGAAGTACCTATGATATCGAGCACTCAAGAACCAACTTAATATACATCATGTAGGACATTACGATCTTCCTCTTTTTCTCAAATGCTCTTTCCCCTTGCTACATGATTCATTCTAAGATTTCTATCTTATTGATTTCCATAACCCTGCCCTCTGTCCGAAATTTAATGATCGTTGAGGAAAGTATTTGGGGAGGACATTTGAAAGCGCAGGTCAAGTCGGTAACGAGGAAAAGCAATCCACATTGTCGTCCGAGTCGCTCGCCCGAAGGAGAATGATTATCAAAGCTCGCTTTCTGAATGGAGGGACCTCTCTCTGGGCTGTACACGAAGCCGCATGGTTACCGGGGTGAGGATACAGGAACTCCTGTTGTTCCAGAATTGACAGCCCAGGAACCGCATTCTCTTTCTGCTCGGAATTTCGAGTCTCAAGGCAGACATTACTGGCAAATAGACTATATTGGCAAGAGGGGAATGAGAGACACGATATGCTCCAAGCACTTCGGTACTCCTTCAACCAAGTCTCATCAATAGCCTTCGCTCTAGCACCTTGGTTTATCAACTCATCACGGCTGAAGCTACTGGGCGATGCATCCAGCCAGCGGCGGAATATCCACTGATTGCATTAAAACATAAAATGGTTGGCGGTGAACATTCACACCCACTGTGGCTCATAGTAGCAACGATCTGACCGGCCAATTACGTGTCGTGAACATAAATTGGAAGCGCAGCAAGATGGGATACTTTGGAGACTACTAATGAGACGGACGTTGAGCTCGTTGTGCATTGGACCTGTTCGCTCATCTGACCGTATTGTCTCAGGGAAAAACATCATCAAATCCATGGGCAACGGGCAGCAACTATCATAGAAGATTCAGTGGGAACCAGAAGGATCAAAGAAGTTGATTTATTATTGCAAGTTTTCGTTACATGCGTGCAGCTCCGTCGATATTACAGGCCAGGACCCGCATCATATCGATCGTCAGTATGACTTTGCTACCAGGATGGCAGGGTAACAGCCCTTATGTGCCTTCTAAGTCGACTTGCGTACTTATAGTAGGTTGAAATCCGTTCTAAGGTGGAGGTTCCATGTACGAATACTAGCACATACATGCCTTGACTGCCTTGATGCTGGCCTTGGAACGCTAGTGTCGGCAACACTTCGGCTAGCTTACAAGACCTCAGGACCTCGGCTTAACCCACAAACCCCCCATCCTGAGCCCATCCTTCATCCTTCACCCGCGCTTTCACAACGATATGATAGTCCGCCACCGAGAAACTGACCTGACAGTCTGTACGGTTGTCCCATTCCACATTATCCAGCCATGACCTCCGCCCCCAAACGCCGCGTCCAAGCCCTCAGCGAGCAGCTCGTCGTCCCCGCCGCCGACCCCGGCACTTTCGAGAACATCCCCAAGATCCGCCGCATAGCGCCTGACTCCTGCGGCCCGTCCGTCACCTCTCTTCCCTGCCATTCTCCCCCATCGCCCTTCCAGCTGATTCCCTCCCAGAAGGTTTCAATCCCGCGTCGCCATCATCACCGGAGCCAATTCCCCCCTCGGCATCGGCCGCGCCACCGCCCACCAATTCGCGCAGAATGGCGCTCGCGCAATCTACCTCTGCGATTTCAACGATCAGTATCTCACGGTGCATGAGCGAGAGCTCAAGAGCCTGTATCCAGAAACGGAGGTCCATGCAAGAAAGTTCGATGCCGCGGATGAAGCAGCGATGAAGGCGGTGGTGGAGGAGGCGGTGAGTAAATACGGGCGGCTGGATGTCATGTTCGCGAATGCGGGCGTTTCGGGCTCGCTCCGGGACTTCAGGGATGTGGAGGCGGACGAGGTATTGGGGGTTCTGAGGACGAATGTTGTGAGGTGAGTGCATCTAGATTCGAGACTGAACGGGGGACAGGAAATGTCGACGTACAAACATGGGAAGCGGCTGACGATTGGGGGGAAATAGTGTCTTCGTCGCCGCGAAGTACGCCGCACAAGCCATGATGAAGACGTCGAAAGACAAACCCTACCCGTCCGGCTCCATCATCGCCACCGCCTCCGTCGCCGGTCTACGGTCCAACGCCGGGCCTACCGATTACTCGGCCTCCAAAGCCGCCGTCATCTCCATGATGCAGACGACCGCCTACCAGCTCTCCGGGACAGGCATCCGGTGCAATGCCATCTGTCCCGGCCTCATCGAGACCGGCATGACGGCACAGATATACGATGCTGCGAGAGCGAGAGGCAGTGGAAAGAAAATTGGGCAGCTGAACCCGCTGCAAAGAGGGGGCTTGCCGGACGAGGTTGGGAGAGTGGCGCTCTTCCTGGGCAGCGAGGAAAGTAGCTATGTCAATGGCCAGGCGTGGGCGGTGGATGGGGGGTTGAGTGCTGGGCATCCGGTTATGTTGGGGAAGATGGCCTGATTGAGCGGCGGATGGGGACAGAGACTGATATGGATGCCAGCATGGAAATATGGAAAGCCCTTCGGTTGTATGGTTGGATTGTTTGACGAATTGAAGTATCAGGAATTGAACTTGGCATAGAGCTTTTAGATGATTGACGATGGTGTCCGCCATCTCTCCAGAGCCCAGATCTTGTGTACTCTTCGAAAACGCAGTCATCTCATCATCTGACAGCAAGTTTCCACCCGACTTTGACATCCAAACTGAACCTTTCGAACTCTTCGGCACAGACAATTTTGCGATCCGCATTTGAGACAGAATAGCGACAACAAGAGAACCAACCTCACTCACGAAACGTAGACATCTCGAGCCCGGCGACAACTCTAAGCCAAGGACTGAGCACAGCAACCATGATCGCGAGCCCACAGTATCAAGCTAAACAGAAGCTCGAAATGCCATTAAGATTCAGCTGCTTTTATTCCCTTCCGTAGACATCTCTCGCAAAAAGACAAAAGACATACTTCTTCAAAGTGAACCCAAACAACAACCACACCTATCAAGAGATACACAGGAGAACCTTACCAACCACCCCCAACCCAGATCAATCTCCAACAATAACACACACAAACAGCCCTACATCGACCCGCTACGTCAACGTCCTCGCGGCTCTGCGCGTGAACGCATCTCCGCTGTAAGAATGAGTTGCAGCCGCTCTTGCATCCGAACGGCTGGGGCGCATCGTGCGTGTTTCACAGGGAGATTATATGGACAAGCGACCAATCGACACAGCACGGACCGCAAGTCATGAGCTGCGCTTGAAGACATGGCGAGTATACGCTCGCATTGAGTATTTGCGGGGACGTACCTATTTGCGCAGAGGCCAATTTGAAGGATGTATATAAGAGGATGCTCACACCTTCCGATCGCTGCAGCAAGCAAGTATCTCTGTGACAATTAGGTTTCCAGGCCATCCTTTCCATCGTTTGTTGTTCGATCAGAGTAGCCTCGAGGAATAAAAGCCACACCAGAGCCAAGATGTACCTCTCAACAACCACTCTCCCGACCACCCTCCTCATCGCCTCTTTCATTTCCTCCTCCTCAGCATGGAAAATGCTCAAAGCCATCGTCAAGCCCTCCGCATCCACCCCCTTCACAATCACAGCCTCCCACTCCGAAAGCCCCATCCATCAGCTCCTCATCAACGCCCAGCGAAACGCCTTCTACATCGGCAACACCACCGTATCCTCCTGTCCGACAATCCCAGGAGTGAAGTGTCCAGTTGGCAACGTCACGGCGCTGCAGACGTATTCCACTGGTAGGGCTAGTATGGTGAGAAAACCCTCCCTCGACGGCTGCTGTGAAGCCATCGCTAAAATTCGTTCAGGATGTCGAGGTCCCAGCCGGTCAAGCCATCTATGTCAACAGCACCGACGGAGCCCTGCAATACACCATCGCGCATTCGAACGTCATCCCTGTGAATGCATCGGTCAAGTCTTTTGCGCTTTTCAAAGGCCCGACGTATAGCTTCTTCACCTTTTCCGGCGTGGGGAAAGCGAGCGGCTTTTTGGCATGTCCGGTCAACGGGACTGTGTACAAGGTGTACGCCGACTTGCCGAGCCTGAGTGATGAGAATGTGCCGAATAACAATGTGAGCTCGTGTATTGGATTTGATGCGTTGGCGACGGCGTTTGATGGTCATTCGGCGTGGCAGTATGATTGAACAGGAGGTTGATTTTGGCGATGGATGCTGGATGGGAAATGAGATCTTGATAGAGAAGACATGAGACTTGCATGCTCGTCGGACAATGCCATAGTCTTAACTTACCCCAGATCTCGTGTAGCTGATCTCTTGTCTCTCGGATATTCTTGGCTTTACCATTTCACACGGCCACTCCTTGAAACGATGTCAGATCTCTTCTCAAAACTTCCTCCAGCTTCCTCTCGTCTACCGTATCTTCCAATTGATCCAGCCTTTCAATCACTTGCCCTTCTTCCCTACCAGTCAGTCTGGCTTCAATTTTCTCTCTATACTCTTTCTCTTGCATTCTCATAGAAAAGTCTTCCTCTAAGATGTAATCGTTCCCAAGCTTTTCCGGTGGATCATACCTAACATATATGGTCGGGAACTCAAGCACAAGACGGCTTCGGAGAATATCTGTGAGTGTAGCTTCTGGAGGAAGCGGTATCAGCACGGGGCGAGGCGAAGGGAGGCAAGGCGCGTGTAGGTAGAAATGAACTGATAGAGCTCGAGCTCCGTCGGAAGGCTTTGGCGAATCCGAATTTCTGGCGTAATCATCAGAACATGATATATGATTTGCATCGCTCGCCGAGACTTTTAGATATTTGTTTGGATCATTGTTTGGATCAGGTGCCCTGATAGGTGACGTAGGACGAGATGGGGAATCTTCTGGCGGAAGAGAAGTCCCTGTCCCGGAATTGTTTGATGATTCTTCGGGGATCTTGTGACGGAAGGTGGCTTCAGTGGAAGAGCCGTTCTGTGGAGAAGTGGTAGCTTGAGCTTCTGTGGCAGATTCTGCTGGTTCAACTGTGGCCTCAAGAGAGCTCGTTGCTGCTTCAAGACTTGTTCCGTTTGCCAGAGTAGTAGCATCCTGTGGTGTATCTTTGATTTTGTGCATTTTCTGCCGCTTTCTGAGAGGTCCTTCGTCTTCGCGCTTGAATAGTTGTTGCTCGAATTGCGCAGTGTATGCTCTCGCGATTGGAACATCCCCCAGGCAGCTCCCCAGCTCCGATCGACCATCGGCGTGTATCCATTCAACTGTCCAGAGGATGTTTTTCTTCCTATATGTTCCTCAGCTTACAGCCAGCACGGTAGCCGACCGACACTTACTTCTTATGCCAATGCGTTGCGTTCTGCTTTTTCCTGCCCATTCCCTCTGGTGCTCTCTTGATAACAACGCCGCAGCTCTCCAACGCTCTTCTCAGCGGCTCCTCACCTTTCTTGGGTCCATCCAGTCCCTTTGCTCTCCAAATTTTTTGATCAGTTTGCGCATCTTGTACGACAATGCCCCTTTCGTGAGCGTTTCGATCGGCATCGTCAAGCTGGCGCTCAATGCTTGTAAGATAGTTGTAATCGTGGTCGATGCCGTGTGGAGTAGTAAGATCAGAGCGTTTGATGTAAAGCGCAGGGTCGCGGATGCCGTTGCATTGCGACCATTGCTTGTGACGTTTAATGCACGGGAGGGAGCATGTGCGAGCCGAACAGCGGGGGCAGCGGTATTTATGGGGTCGGATGTGGCTTGTGGGCGATCAGCATGTCGACGTCAAAGTAAGAGGAACCAGAGTCGGACCATATAGAGCACAGCTCGCTGAGGAGCAGATCAGGCATTTGTGGTGGACATGATAAATGTGTAGCTGGGATGTTCTGCTCAAATATTTTGGTTTGCTCTTATCGATAAGATTTTCTTGATCGCAGCTGGGAAGGCGCCAAGGTTTTGGTAATCTTATCACACAAATAATGGTTTTTTGCGCAATTCGATTAAAATCTCTTTTACCTGTTCAATTAATCTGCAATTGTAAAGTCTTTAGTAAATTTATATAAACAATATACTTATCTATCTTTGTCTTATTGTCGATAGTTTTTCTAGTTCTCTTAATTCTTTCTCGTTGTTATCGCTATAGATAAGTCTATCAAAATTAAGAAGTTTTTTAAAAAAATTATTGTTATTGTCTTTAATAATCTCTCGCAATTTGCAAAGTCTAAAGTTACTAAATTAAAGTTTAAAATTAAAAATATATTAACAACAAATTTCATTGTTTTTGCAAAGAAACTTGCAAGCAAAACTCTTTTATCTATTGTTGTATTTTTCGATTTTAACTTAAATTCTTCGATAATAATATAAATAGCAAAACGTCTATTAATATAGCAATTGTAACAAAGATTTTTTTTAAATAAGAAAGATAGATTTATTATCGATAAAATTGCAAGTTGTTGCAAACATTATTTGTCAAATAAGAGATTCGAAACTATATAGAAAGAGAAACAAATTAAAAAAAAGAATATACTACTTATTTTAAAGAATTATATATTAGTCTATATTATTGTCTTCAATAATAATATTTCTTTTAAACAAAACAATAAGTTTATTGTTCTTTACAATATTAAAAGTAAAATTTATACAATAATTCAAATTTGTATTTAAAATAGAGCAATACTATATATTAAAAATAATATTACTTATATTATTAATTAGAATTTAGAGACAATAATTTTCTAAAAAAAATAGAAATTTAATTAAAGACTAGTTACAAAATTTAGAAAAAAGACTAATTTTCTATTTAATATAATTTTGCGCATTAAATAATGCTTTTTTTGCAATCTAAAAAGTAAAAAATAATAGTTTGTATATCTTTCTTATATAATAGAGTTAAATCAAATATACTTTTATTGCATCTAAAAAATTCTTCTTTTTCAAAAAAATTATCTATTATATTTATGCTTAAAACAAAGATTGTAAAAAACAAAACAACTTGCAAAATAAAAATTGCAAATTTACTTAAAAATAATAAAATTGCAATAACAAAAGAAATTGTAAATTAATACAAGTATAAAAATTGTAAATATACAAATATATAAATAAAAGTCAAAAAAATATAATTTAAATAGCAACAAGTATTTTAAATTTAATTAAGAGAATATTAATAATTAAATTAAAGAGCATATAATTAATTAATATATACTTAGTAAGTCTTTCAACTACATTAAATATTATTGCGAGATAATCGAGCTTAATAGCAATTTATATAATAGAAGAGATATGTTAAGAGAAGAAGAATATATCTTTTCTAAGATTTTTATTTCTATATTGATATTTATTTTATCAACTAGTTTTATATCTAATTCGATTAAAACAATACTTAATCTACGTCTTATAAATATAATAGAAAATTGTAAACGCAAATAAAAGACTAAAATTTGCAAATATAAGCAAAAGCGCTAAATAGAACTTGATCTTAAACAAAAATATATTAAAAATTGTTGTTACAAATAACAAACAACTAATAGTATAAATAAAGAATATTTTTGCAACAAATCTAGAGCTTATATATATTTGTCTAATACAAATAACAATTTTTTTGTTATTTTATTAAACAATTTTGTTAGAATATTCTTTAATAAGTTTATTATAATAAACTTCGTCAATTAAGTTGTTCGCAAGAAAGATTTTGCTTTTAATGATATTCTTTGCAATATAATACTAGAGACAAATAACGTTTTAAACAAACAATTCTTTATATTGCGAATAGTTCAAAATTAGAAAACAAATACTAAATAATAGCTATCGATCAATATATTATTTAAAGTTAATATTATTCTTGTATACAAGATTAAAGTCTACAAGAACTATCTAAAAACTAGACAATCTAACAAAAAGACAATTAATAGAAATTTTAATAAAATAATACAAAAAATTCATAATAAATTAAATTTTCTATCTCTATAAAATATCTATAACAATAAAAAATACTTCTATTAAGTCTAGCGTCACTTAGAGAAAAAATTTTGATAATTAAAATTTACTAGCAATATTGCAAATTAACAAAGTTTAATTGTATAAAATCTAGCGTTACAAGAATTAAACTTTAATTACTACTAATACAATATTCGACAAAATTGCATACAAATTTAAAATCTTATTCTCGAATATATATTTGCTAATTTATTATTATTATTGTTGCAAAATCTTAATTCTTGTCTATTTATTAATTAATAGAGCTAGTACTATTTATAAACAATAGATCTACAAAATATAAAAATCTTTCGATTTATTAAAACAATATTTTACTTAATATATTACAATTGCTATCGAAGAATCTTATAAATAAAACTTTAGTAAAATCTTTTTTCTAAATACAATTAGAAACACAAATGTAGACGCAAATATTAACAACTTATTTACAATTATTTATTTTTCTATTAATCGACAAGAACAAGATTTAAGTTAAAATATCAAAATATAGAGATATAAACAAGAACGAGAATTCGAACAACAATTTGTTAAACTATATAAAAGAAAAAAAATTAACACAAAAAATATAAGAACAATTAGAAAATTACAAGTTACAAATCTTTTATTTAGATAACTAGTTATATATAAAGCAAGAATAGACTAGTCGCATTAACCCGGAAATGTCACGTGCAAATGTCAAGACTCGAGTCAAAAAAATTCGAAGAATCGAATCGCTCAAAGTAGTTTAGTCGATTACTATAAGTAGTTTAGCGCGTTTCGCGCTAAACTACTTTGAGCGATTCGATTCCAAAAAATCGTCACGACCCAATCTTGGCATTAGGTTAAGCTAGAGGGGTGATATTATAATCTAGCTCAACGATCAATCTAAGCAAGAAGAATTTATTATTTTAGAATTAAACTTTCTAGTTATAACTTTATTCTTTGTATTATTGTTAAAGCTTTCTTCGACAACAATACTTTGTTAAATTCGATAATATTATTGTTCTCTTTTGCAATATTAAATATATTAATTAAGATAAACTTGTTGTCTTTATTTAGCAAAGAGATTAAATAATTGAGCAAATGTCTTTAATTTAATACTTATTGTCTTTTCTTTAAAATTAATATTAGACAATATTGTTTTTTGTTTATTTCTAACTTTTAAGTAATTAAATATAATATAAATAGTTTATTTCTAATATTATAAAAAATTTATTAAAATTATATCTTTATTTTTGTACAAGAATAGTCTTTTACAAGAATTTTATAAAGTAATTATAATTCTTTGCATATTATCTATATTGTTTTATCTATTTTTTAAATATTGCAAAAAAGATTTTAATAAAATTAAAGTTGCAAAAGTACAAAGAAAGAAACATTAAAGTAATATTTACAAAAGTTATATATTTTCTAAAGCTTTTTGCTCTTGTAAGTAAAGATATTGTTTAAATAAAGTATTAAATGTTACGAGCTTACTTAAATTGTATTAGTAATTTAGATTCTATACGCTACGAACACATCTATCATTATGTTCGACATGTTCGACGAACGAATATCTCGAACATAATGTTCGCTATGTTCGACGAACGAACAAAGCGAACAATCTATATTTTCTTAGTATATAGAAATTAGAAATACAACTTTCTTATAAACTGTATTTAACTTATTTTAAATCTTTACTTATTGTTACTCTAATTCATTAAATTATTTATAAAGATTTATTAAACATAAGATTGTTAATAGTTGCAATTTCTTGTTATTAAGTAATTGCTTGCATTGTTTAAAGATGTCTACAAATCTCTTTAATAGCATAACTTACTTTAATACTTTTTACGAAAGTATTAGCGTAACACTTTGAACACTTTAAGAATGTTTGTATTAGATTAACGCGCTTCTATCTTGAACAATAGCTTAACAACATTACGTCAATTCTTTGTTAATAAAGACAATAAAATAAGAATTAACAAATTTAACGTCTATTATGAAGATTGTATTAGTCTAGAGAACTAGCTTATGCAAGTAAATATTTATTTCATTTTTTATTTTGTTTTAGCGAACAAGAAAACGATTTTCGTATTAACATTTTTTAGAGAAAGAATTTAGCATTAACTCAAGTCAAATTTACGCAAGTATTTGAAGAATTATGACGAAAATTCTCGTGCGATGTTTACGAACTTCGATAACTTTAAAAGAGAACTTCGAAGAATCTTCGAAACATTCAATGAGAAACAAATTGCGAAAAAAGTGATTTAACACTTAATTTAACGAATTTTTGCAATAGACTACGTAGCAAGATTTCAAAAGTATATTAATTTTATTAAGTGAAACGATGTCGCATTTATAACAATGTTTCGACGAAATCTTAAGAACAATTTTAAGAACGAAATTATGCGCGATAGCAAATTCATTAGCGACATGTTTAATTTTATCGAAGTAGTTATCGATTTCGACGATAAATTGTATAAAAGAGTTATAAAAAAGCGATACAATTAATTTTACGAAAGAATAGAAACTTTCTTTGAATCGACGATCAAATATTATTAGAAAAGATTTCGTTTTAATTAGAAATACAATAATCTAAACTATCGTAAATCTACATTTATAAAATTGAATTTTACTTAACGACGTAAAGAGAAGAATTTTAGAAGAAAGCAAAATAACAAATTCTAAAAAACGTGCTATTTATATGACAAATTAAGTTATTTCGCAAGAGATTGTTAATTACGAAACTTAATAAATTGTCGACAAATTAATGTCATGTTAAGAGAAATACTTAATAGCTAGAACGACATTAGAAAGCAAATTAACATAAAGACGAATATTCTTAAAATTAAATCGAACGATAATTATTATTTGATAAAGAACTTAAATTAATTATAGAAAATTCTAGATAAAATATTATTAGATAAGGCATTCGCATTTACGCAAAAAGTTAATTAAGCACTTTAGAAAATTATTAAATCTTATAGCTTAATTATTGACTTAGACGAAGAGTATAATTGAAAGAATTTTTACGAATGCATAAAAAACATTACGAATCATCTTAAGACTTTAGTTAATTTATCGAAGATCATAAACAAATATAAAAAGAAACTAGAAAACAATGTTATTACAAAAAAGAATATACTTGACATTATTATGAAACAATTGAATCTTATAGCGTACGTAGATTTTAATTAAACAATTTGCTACGAGAATTTATGCTAAACTTACTTAAAAGAAAAGAACGAAATTAATTAATTTTTTAGAAAGTTAAAGTTAGCAATTTAGCAACAAAAGAAAGATTAGCGCAAATAAACGTTTAAAGCAAAAGTTACAACACAAGAGCAAAGAAAAGTTCAAATTTTTTAATAAAGAGCATATTAGAGAAATGCAATATGTTAGTTTAATAACAACAACAACTAAACTTAATAACGCACACACAATGTTTTATCACATTAATTAAGATCAAAGATCGTTAACTTATAGCAATGATCGATTTTGATGCAATAGATAATTTTATAACTAGAGCTTTTGTAAAGAGAGAAAAATATTTTATTCGAAAGAAGTTTGACGCTTACAATTTAATAATTGTAAATAAAAATTCATTACTCGCAAGAAATAAAAAATTAAACAAAGAAACAAAATTATTATCGATAGCTATTTAGTAACATTACGAGAAACTAATTTTTAATATAGTAAAAATAATTATTTATAATATTGTTCTAGAAATGTCTTAATTAAAACAACATAATCTAAAAGTTAACTAAAATATACAAATACTTAAATTCGTACAATGTAATTACGCAATTCACATTTAATTTACGCATTAATAGCATTCAATAATAAATAAAAAATTAAGTCGAAATTTGATCGCAAGTAACGAACTTGCATTCTTGCAAAAGAATAATTTAATAAAGTTCGACTCAATAAATATTGACAAAAATTAATTAAATTAAAAAATTAAAATAAGTAAAAAAAATTGCGAAATTTTTGAGAGTTTTAAACTATTTAATATAGCGAGAAAATCGCTAAAGCACATATTACGAATATATAACAATTGAGAGCATTTGTTTTAAAAAAAAACGATCGAGATTTTATCTAAACATTAATTGTAAAATTACGAGATTAGACTTGAATTAAACAAGCAATTTACGTTTGAATTTATATATGTTTTATTCGAAAAAAAGCTAGAAACTCTTCGCGAATACTTGACAAAAAACGAAAAAAAAAATTTATAAAAAAATCTTAATTACAAGTAGAATACTTAATTCTCTTTGTATTTAAGAAAAACGAAACTTTTCGTCTATATGTTGATTATCGAAAACTAAACAATATTACGATAAAAAATTAATATTTACTATTTAACATTAGTGAACTTTAAGATCGATTGTTCGAAGCAAAGTATTTTATCAAATTAAATTTACAAAAAGCGTATAATTAAATTAAAATAAAGATAAAAGAAGAGTAAAAAACAACTTTTCGCATACGATATAAACTATACAAATACACAATAATGTCGTTCGAATTTACGAACGTTTTAACGATGTGTTAAGAAATAATTAATAATGCATTACGACAATATTTGAATCGATTTGTTATAACATACTTGAACGACATCATAATTTATTTAAATATTTTGAAAAAACATGTAGATTATGTTTTTAAAGTATTAAAATGTCTAAATAAAAGAAACTTATATCTCAAATTAAAGAAATGCGAATTTCATTAAAAAGAAATTAATTTTCTTAAATTTGTCGTTGAACAATATAAAGTACGCATAAATCTTAAAAAGCTACGAACAATCAAAGAATAAAAATCATTTATTAGTGTCAAAAAAGTTTAATTCTTTTTAAATTTCATAAATTACAACAAGAAATTCATTAAAAATTACTTCGTTAATGCAATATTATTAACGAATTTTACGAAAAAAAAAACGTCATAAATATGAAAATTAATAAAAAAAAATCATTTTAGAATTTTAAGCTAGAATACTTAAAGAAATTAATATTAAAAATGTACGATTTACGATTGTTAAACAAGATTAAAATCGACGCATTAAATTTAATTATCAAAATATGCTTCAATTAAAAGCATGAAAACATGTAACATTTAATAATATATTTTTCGAGAAAACTTTTATTAATTGAACAAAATTATAATATTTACGACAAAAAGTTACTCGCTATTGTAATTTTTCTAGAATTATAAAAAGTATACATTGAAAAATTATCAAAACTTACGATTCTTATAAATTACAAAAATCTTCTATATTTCATTATTATTAAATAGCTTAACAAAAGACAAATGCGATAATTAAAGCGACTCGAACAATACAAGTTTAAAATACAATATATATTAGACAAAAATAATAATAAAATAAACGCACTTAATAGAAAAAGTAATCATATAAAAACGAAAAAATCGTTTAATTACAATATATTTAAGATTAACAAAAACGAATCATTATTAGCAAATAAATACGAGCTAAATGCTATTTTACGAATATTTAAAAACAATAAGAAAGAGTTTTTAATAAAAAAAGAAAAACTTTAAATATTTATTAACAAAATTGACAAATATATAAAGAAATATTATGATAAATTATTGCAAAAGCATTTAAGAATGATCAAAATTCTTTAACTTTTACGTTAATATTGTTAGTTTTCTTAAATAAAACAAATTGTCAAAATATATATTAAACAATGTCTTAACTATTAGTAAAACAAACATAATACATATGCGAATTATGACGAAATTTAATATTAGAAATTATCTAAATTGTTATAAAATAAAGTTACGATAAACTTTATTATTAAATTATTTAAGTTAACAAATCTAGCAATTGAAGACAAATATAATTCGATACTAATAATAATTAACAAGCTTATCAAGTATTTATATATTATCGCATGCAAGAAAAAGTTCATAGCAAAACAATTAAAATACATTGTATTAAATCGACTTATATGATATCACAATATACTTAAGAGATTAATTAATAACAAAGACAAGCTCTTTACGTCTAATTATTAAAAGACGTTTCTATCAATGTTAGAAACAAGACTTAGAATGTTTACTATCTATTATTCGATCACAAATAATTAAATAGAGCGAACAAATTTAAGTTTAAAGCAATATTTAAGACATTACGTCAACGATATTTATAGCAATTGAATATTACTTTTATTTATGATTCAATTAACATTAAATGCAAAGATTTCGAATATTATTAAAATAACTTCATTTTTCGTCAATTATAATAGAGAATTTAATCTTTTCGAAGAAGAACGAAAACATTTATTAGCTTAGTTAGTTATCGAAAGAATAACAACATTAAAAAAGATATACGACAACATCTTAAAGATGCAAAAGAAGTTAATTAAATATTAAAACGAAAAACGAAAAACGACATCTTAATTAAAGAAAAAAAATAAAATATATCTTTTTACGAAAAATCTTAAGACAAGAAAGTTAAGCAAGAAATTAAATTATGTTAAAGTCGAATCGTTTCTCATTAAGAAGACAAAGAAATTAGTTAATTACGAACTTGATTTACTTAAGAACGTCAAAGTATTTTTAGTATTTTATATTTTATTGTTGAAATTAGCGAATTTAATTACGTCTTTATAGAATACATTTTATTTTTATTTACAAAAAAAGAAACAATATAAGATTAAAGAAATAAGAAAATAAGAAAATCAAAAATATTTTATCAAATAAAAAGAATATTTTATTTCGAAAAATACATAAGAGTCAAAAAAGAATCTTAATTATTATTAAAATCTTTTAAGAAAGTTTTATTAAAGCTAGACAAAAAAACGATAATTTAATTTTAATTAGTTGAAAGTTAAAATTGTTCGAACGATACGTCAAATAGCAACTCAAGAGTCTTTGCGATAAACTTAGCAAAGAACGCTTCATTTATTTCTAGATCGTCGATGTTTTTTCACTTCGTTATAATCATTTTTTTCTCTTTATTTTTTAGGAAATTTAGTTGCTTTTTTAAGCGACTTAACTTAGTACGCGCTTCGCACACTTCTTTCTTTAAGCGTAATCGTTTCTTATAAATTCGTTTTATCAAAATAAACAGAATTGTCAAATCATAATTACGACTTAATTGTACACATTTCACACATTTTTCGAAATTATCGTTCACACAATAAACTTTATTAGATATCGCACAATTGCGACAAGAACGCATCGTTAAACACACGAGATCTAGAGCGTCAAAAAGATCTTTTTTACGAAAAGAAGAATTTTTAGTATTAATCTTTCTTGAAGGCATTGTGAGAAAACATTAAGTTTTCGAAACAAAAACTCTAAAGAAGAGAAATAGTGTTACGAGCTTATTTAAGTTGTATTAATGATTTAGATTCTACACGTTACGAGCGCATTTGTTATCATGTTCGACATGTTCGACGAACGAGCATCTCAAACATAATGTTTGCTATGTTCGACGAACGAACAAGGCGAGCAATCTATATCTTCTTAGTATATAGAAACTAGAAATACGACTTTTTTATAAATCGTATTTAACTTATCTTAAGTCTTTACTTATTGTTACTCTAGTTCATTGAATTACTTGTGAAAATTTATTAAACATAAGATTGTTAATACTTGCAATTTCTTGTTATTAAGTGATTGCTTGCATTGCTTAAAGACGTCTACAAATCTCTTTAATAGCATAACTCGCTCTAATATCTTTTACGAAAGTATTAGCGTAACACTAAATTAGATTTTTTGTTAATTGCAAATTAATCGTCGATTCAATATTCGATTCCAAATTTGAAATCGAATCGAATTGTCAAGAAATCGAACAAAATCGAGAAATCGAATCTTAACGCTCTCACGTAATATTTTCGATTTCTCGCGATTAGTTTAGTTAATTGTTAATATAATAAGTAAAAGAACATAATTGCAAACAAAGTTATTAAAGATTATCTAAGTAATCAACTTATAATATATAATTTAAGTAATATATTTTTTAGTTATAAATGCGAGCAATATAGATTATTTCTTTAATTGTTTAAATATTGTATATATCTTTGCTTTGCAATTTTGTAACAATTATTTATATTTTCTATTGTTAATTCTTTTGCAAATAACAAATTTATTTAGAAATATTAATTAATATATCTTCTATTAATATAGTTGTACTTGTTAAATATTATATTGTGTCTAATCTCTTTGCAACGCGCAATAAAAAATTTGCAAAGTATTTGTTAATATACAAGTACAAAAGATATTTATATATTAATTTTCTTATATATTTATCTCTTTCTTCGAAACATTCTTGCAATTGTATTAATATCGACAATAATATTAAATTTGTTATATAAATAAAAACATATCTTGTCAAAATAAACAATAAGATAAAGATTAATATAATTTAAAAGATCATTCTTTATTGTTTTATTAATTAATCTATCAAAATCTCTTTTATATTAAGAGACAACAACAAAGTTGTATAACTCGATTAGACTAATCGTCGAGTCAAGTTATAATATCATCTCTCTAACTTGACTCGACGCCAAGATCGAGTCATGACGATTTTTTGGAATCGAGTCGCTCAAAGTAGTTTAGCGCGAAGCGCGCTAAATTACTTATAGTAATCGACTAAACTACTTTGAGCGATTCGATTCTTCGAATTTTTTTTTACCTAAGTCTTGGCATTTGCACGTGACATTTCCGGGTTAGCGCGATTAGTCTAAACTTGATATTATATCTTATTTTGCGTATTTGTTGTTTAAATACGCTTACTAGATATAATATATAAGCACTATCTTTGTCGATTTTATTACAATTGATAATTGCAATTCTTTAATTGTTAATTAGAGCAAACATTATAGTAAGAAGAGAATTACAAGACACGTAAATAACACAATTATATTAAAGACTTCAAATACTGTCTAATCAAAATGCTAATTGAACAGATAAAAGAGATTTTAATCGAATTGCGCGAAAAATCATTATTTGTGTAGTGGGGTCACCAAAACCTTGGCGCCTTCCCGGCTGCGGCCAAGAAACCCAATAAGGGAGGCCATCTTCACCGAAAACGCAGATCGAAGGCGATAGGAAGAGTCCAGCCTACTTCAATTGCAGCATTTCACATCACGTCTCTGCGCTGGAATAGGAAATTAGTCCATGTTTGACAAGTTCGTATGGTGCAATGGATCTTGAAGCGCAAAGGTGATCCTGACAATCAAGGCCGGTTCTTTCTGAAGGCATAGCTACGCGAATTCGAATATTTCAAGTCGCACTCTCATCAGGGCTACGGGAAGGATGTAGCGGTGTATCAACAACAGACCTGCGCTGATGGAGTTGCCGGATGTGCATTATTCTTGTAAATTTCGGAATCTTTTGCGCTCCAGAACTGTGCTCGTTGGGCAGTTGACATTCGCTCGATTCAGGCCACTTTTTACCAAGGAGCAAATACGGCGAGGTTACACCTGATATACAGACGTAATATCTTAGATTCTTCAACTTGGGAATTATGAGGTGCAGATTAATTGATGAATTCGGATCTATTTCCAACTTTTCGGACGTCGTTAAGAAAAAGATCAAAAAGCAGCCCCCGGTTACCGCGCCTCACAAAACCGTTCGAGAAAGATGCATTCCATATATCTGAAGGTGTTGCAACCTACCACGGGTGATCAGGGCTTGCACGTCGATCCACCGCAACCTGGATCATTGTCGTCGATCCCGGCCCTTGAAGCTTATTAGGTATTGCCACAAAGCTCGATTTGATTGCCTCGCGGAAGAGGAGACGGATTTTGCACTGTCGACATCGATGAGCCCCAGCTCACTATATGTATCATAGTGTGGTTCCAGGTATGAGATCATAGTCAGCTCGTAAATACTTGTTGTTGATTTAATCTTCCTCGAGCTTTCGGTTCACCTAACAGCCTCGATCTCACCATCTGGTAACGTACTCTCTTTCGAATGTGGTTCCTTGCTTGCTCCAATACTGAACTCTTTCTATTCTGACTCTAACACAGGAATACTTTCATACAAGAGATATTGAGCTTGCACGACCTCCTTCTCGGTGCTCGTGCGTCACGAATGACGTGGTTCCGGCGACTATGCCGACAACAGCGTCACCAACACTCTCCATCATCCTCTCGCTGTCCGCAACGACCTACCATTTTTCGGAACCTTCGCCGCCAGGACTATCATTGACGATAACTTCAAACAGCGAAAGGCCGTTGACCGTCTTCGCCTGGCATAGTATCCTATGGCCTAATTTAGCACTTGCCCAGCGCGATTTCGTCATGACAGACCTCACGAATGGTGCCGAGGTCAAGCAGACATTCATTCATCTTCAGCACCAAGCTTTCTCGCGCATCCGCGGCAGTCAAGATGAGAGGTATTATCTGACAATTTACCCCAAGTCCCCCATCACTGTCTCCACCCCATTCGGTCGGGGAGGCGACGCTCGTCCTCAGCCGAAAAGCGTGATCGAGAGGGGATGGGAGCTTGACGAAAATGGAAAGGAGATTAAGATTCGTCGCAGCGTGCACGCTCAAGGTGTAGATGGGCTGGAAGTCGGACACCGTTATAGATTGGACGTGGTACCCGAGAAGTTGGAGGGTCTATGGTGGCGTTGGGGAACGAAAGATGAAGTCTTGGTTGACAGAGGCAGTCCTGATTGCATGTTGTCTCGGAAACAGTCGGAGCAGGTTGCCTTGAATTTTGACCCGATTGTTGGCATTGAATTCAATGTCGAGGATTAACTGCTGGAAGTATAGGCATCGGTGAGATAACGAAAGAACTGCTGAAGCGTAATGCTGCTGTACTTGGTGGAGAATCTAGAGGCAAGCGGCAAGATGAAAGTTTCAATCTTTCGGTGATTCTTATTGTTACAGGTATGCCGCTTCACAATCAGCTAGCGGCTGATCTTGCTGCCTTTCCCATTTGATCAAGCATTTGGCACCAGGGGAGAATGTGACGAGATATAGAGAATCGATGCCTACCTGCCGGGACTGACCGTGACTATTCTTCTTTGTTCATTCGAGAATCGGACAGTACACAAGCTCAAGCTAGCTGTCGACTTCAAGAATTGAACGAGTGACTTCCCCACCAGCTGAATCCGTCGAGGACACCATCAAGTCGGTGTAGCTTACCAGCTCGTTTGTCTTCTCGTCGAGATTATGCTCGGCCGCACACCCAGGACGAGGTAGTTTCCAGCGACCCAAGTTAGAGCCAAGGTCCACCATCAAAACGGAGTTGTGGCGGCCATGCATTATTATAATGTCCCATAAGCAGATGATGATCTAAGGCTCATGTGGCGACATCTCTGGCTCAGATGACGGGTTGGCCGTTATTGCTGAAATTACCACCTGTTCGGGTACGCTCTCTGCCGCCTGAGCAGGCTTCGTCGCGCCAGTGTTGTGCCCAACCATACCTCCTCTACTCATGCCTCCTCTTCCTCTCGCTCCTACTCTCCCCCCTCTTGGTCCGCTAGGTGGACCTCCTCCTGCTCCTCCTCGTACTACTACTATTGGAGCTGTAGAGGCTCCACCTCTACTTCCCGTCATGTTCTGTTGAGTACCTCTCATGGGTCCTAGTGCTCCTCCTCTCATGTTCCTCGCTTGCAGCGCTGGCCTTGTCTTCAGCTCCAAGACTACCACTTGTCCCTGCGCGACCTTCACTGGGCTCGCTTTGATGGCATTCTGTAGCCCCTCCGGCTCAGCAAAGTCCACATAAGCAAAGCCCTTCTTCTTGTCGATCTCGACCTTCGTAACAGCGCCGAAGGGTACAAAAGCAACTTCGAGAAGAGGTTCGGTGATGCCTTGGGAGGGGTTGGCGTGTTTGAGAAAGGCTTGTGTGGCGGTAGGGGAAACGCTGGATGTTCGAGGTGCAGCCGGAGCAGCATTGTTGCCGCGAGAATGAGGTGGAGTTTTCGGTAGGTTGCGGGATGCGGAGGGGCCGGTGGGTGGTTGGGCAGATGTGGGCTTCGTATGTACAGATTCCGAATTATCGGGTATCGTTATTGAGGTCTGACTAGGTATGGGCAAATTGACAGTAGGTGCAGGTTTCGAGTCGGTCGTTGGCTCCTTCACTGGCGTTGAGGGCATCGTCGGTGGCGGTGCCTTCTCTATTTCGGGTCGAGTAGGATTTGTTAGCGCAGCACGCCGACCTCCTCGACCGCCTCTTCCTCCATTGATTCCCAGATCTCGTTGTAGGATACGAGCAGCGACGCTGGCGTTGCCTCGCTCACGTCTCTTCTCGGCTAACGGTGCAGAGGCTGCCTCTTTCGGAGGTATGGGCGCTGATGACGCAGGAACTGGCGTTGCCAAAGGCTTACTCGCATTCGTGGCCTGTTTGTTCAGCACCTTGACTGCGTCACGAGCAGCATTTTCTACTTTGATAGCTTGTGTACTTCGCTGATCTGGAGGGGATATAGTAGTCGGCTTGAGAGCAGCCTTTCTCTCCATGCTCGGGCTTGGCTTGCCATCTTTCGCATCCTGGCGATTGTGTTTAGGTCCCTTGCTCGATGTGGATCCTTCTTTGCCCTTGTTCGCCTTCTTATCCTTTAGATATTGGACAAGTGGTGTAACTGTTACTTTTTCCTTCGCTTTAGCTCCAGCTTCGTCCTCTTGGTCCACAGTGGCCACCTTTGGAATAGGGTTCGTGAGACTTTCAAGAAAATCAATGAATTCCTGGTCCTGGTCAATCGTCCCTTGACGAAGGTCCTTGCGTATTTTGTTGCTTGGAATACGTCCGAAGGGATCAAACTCGACTACCGGTGCTACTAAAGGGGCTGTATGTTTTTCTTTGGCAGAGCCTTTGGCATCGTTGAAGGTGACAGAGCGGACCTTATCGGCAAGCTCATTGATATATTTTGGATTCGTCAGATGTAGATAGGCGCGGGATGGCTTCGAAGGTTTTGCAAGACTGAATATTGTCCTTTAGCGCTACTTATCGAAAGTGAAGACGGAGACAAGGACATACTCTTTTGAAATCTTGCCTGGCTTGTAAACAGCCCAGTCCACTTTGCCAGCATGGACTTGCCATTGCTCCCCCATTGAAGACTCAAACTCTTCTTGAGTGAGACCTGGTGGTAATCTTCTTATGACCATTTTGGGTCGAGGGGCTGTCGATCTCAGAGACATAGCTTCTGTGCGAATTGAAGCTTGCTTCTTGGTGGCAGACACCGGTATTGATAACAGGCCATTCGGACGGGGAGGACCAGGGTTTCTAGCCTGCACCTGATTGGTCGTGGTCGCCATCATGCACTAGTGCAGATATTATCTGAGCTCAGTTCTTGAAATCACAAATCCAAACATCAGAATCTCAACATCATAAGCAACGACTGCCCAGACTTTGGGGGTTGTTGCAGCAAGGTGCGTGGATCGCCACTTGCTTGGGATTTAAGCTTTCATGTCCATTAATCGATAACGCTGAATCAATTTTCCAACGGCTAATCCACGGCACGACTAACGCGATTAGGTCAACAGCCATGGCTTCAGATGATGATGGACCAAACCTACACATTCGAGGTCGCCGTCGATCCAATGCGATCTCACAGCCATACTCACCTGTTGCGGTTCCCAGTACATCCGACTTGGCAGGCGCTGATGTGCCTGACGTAACTTACTTTGAGCGAACAGCTGAGCAGCAGGCCGAGTATCGTGCTCTTATCACAAACCAAATTGCACAATTTTAGCGTGGCAATTCTACAGCACCCCAGTCAAGGCCTCAGATCTTTGCTACCCAGCACACCTCTCCCAATTTGACCTACGTGCCATCACGAAAGATGCCGGACAAGAAGATTCCTCAGCCCGGGCCGGCCAAGCTTACGGCGCGTTCGGGGCCTGACGAATGGCTGCAGTGTGCTTTGCGCAACCAGCATCTACCGGAGCATGTGATGAAGAGGCTATGTGAGATGTGCAAGGAACTTCTCATGGAAGGTAACTTTACTCTCATCTCATATCAAGCTTGCAGCTAACGCGCCATTGATTCCAGAATCCAACATCCAACCTGTATCTACCCCCGTCACCATCTGTGGAGACCTTCACGGCCAGTTCTACGATGTTCTCGAGCTTTTCCGTGTCGCCGGCGGTATCCCAAGCGACGAGATTAAAGAAGCCTCCTCCGCCCCCAAGGGTGTCATCACCTCCGAAGACATCGAGCCGCCTACCGAAATCACCGACCCCAAGCTCAAGAAGAAGATGAAGAGTGGCACTTCCCCCAGCCGTGGCGGTGAAAGCAGTGGTGTCAACGATGAAGATGACGCCGAAGAGGAGGAAGAGCGTGGACGTAAGCGCGGTAGTGGCAGCAGCCCAGCTACATTGGGTGTGCACAAGGAGGGCAACACCGGTATCCCTGGCAATCAGAACTACATCTTCCTTGGCGACTTCGTCGACCGTGGCTACTTCAGCTTGGAGACCTTGACTCTACTTCTATGCCTGAAGGCCCGGTAAGCTCCTCTCTTCCCACCTCTGCGCGACAACAATTAACGCGCCTCGTAGCTACCCCGACCGCATCACCCTCGTCCGCGGCAACCACGAGTCGCGCCAGATCACCCAAGTGTACGGTTTCTACGAAGAATGCCAGCAGAAATACGGCAACGCCTCCGTCTGGAAAGCCTGCTGCCAAGTCTTCGATTTCCTCGTCCTCGGCGCCGTCGTTGACGGCAAAGTCCTCTGCGTCCACGGTGGGCTGAGTCCTGAAATCCGCACAATTGACCAGATCCGTGTCATTGCTCGCGCTCAGGAGATCCCCCACGAAGGCGCCTTCTGCGATCTCGTCTGGAGTGATCCGGAGGACATTGGCACCTGGGCTGTTTCGCCGCGTGGGGCGGGGTGGCTGTTCGGGGATAAAGTCGCAACGGAGTTCAACCATGTCAATGGATTCCAGTTGATTGCGCGTGCTCATCAGCTGGTCAACGAGGGCTACAAGGTGAATCTCCCCACTCACCCATTGCACGTCACACACTCCCTTCGCTGACCAGATGCCATCACGCAGTGGCACTTCGAAGACAAATCCGTCGTCACAGTATGGAGCGCTCCAAACTACTGCTACCGCTGCGGCAACGTCGCCTCCATCATGAACCTCGGCGAGGACCTAAACCCACGCTTCACGATCTTCTCCGCCGTGCCCGACAACCAGCGCGCTGTCCCCGCGGCCACCGGGAGGCGCACCGAGTATTTCCTTTAGCCGATCCATGACTTCGAGAATTTGTCGATTCGATGCATAGCGACCGGACGGCGGCGATGATACCACGGATTTGAAGGCTTCATGTGTACAATAGCAAGCGATACTAGCGAGCACGATCAACCCCGAGGTCCCACCCGCCAACCAACGGCATTGTCACAGACTGCTGCAGTGTGGCAATGCTATAGTAGTTGATGGAGACCTTGGGAGCGATAGCATAGCATACATATTTCTTTCATCATGTTCTTGTGCAATTGCAGATAATTGTGACTCCGAACGCTTGTCGTGCGATATCGCTTTACACTCTAAAATGAATGTCTTTCCATTTGATTGCCTTATCCAGTAGGATACGTTCTTCAGTGAGCCAGACGAGCATTTCTTTCTTACGACTCCCGAAAGACTACTGGAGGATGACGATGGGCTGATCCGCCAGTGACAACCCTTACATAGCCAAGTCTTCTAACAACTTGAACGAACACAAGCCATCTCGTAAGAGAACAAAGCCCTCAGTGTCTGTCTCCCAGGTACCAGGGCACAGTGCACCCATACCCTGCTGGCACATGGACCAACCAAAACACCCCCAATCCACTTTGTCAAGAGCAATCCACTTTGTCAAGAGCAATCCCTCTCCACCCACCCCTTCCCCTTCCCCTCTCCCCCCCCTCCACCTCTACCGCACCCTCCTCCCCTCCAACCACCCCCCCACAAGCGCACACCCCAACCCCACCCCAAAAAGCCCCGCCTGCGGAAACCCCTCTCCAAACTCCGGATCAATAGCCTTCGCACCCGGATACAGCGCCGCGGTGAAGCCACTGGCGAAATATAAACTTCCCAATATGGTTGCGATGTGGATATCCTGTTTTTTGTGAAGGCGGGAGGGGCGGGTGGGGCGGAAGGCGTAGTAGAGGGAGAGGGAGGCGAGGAGGATGGAGAGTGTCATTCTGGGGGTGGTGGTTAGTGGGGGAGGGGGAGGGTGGTAAGGGGGAGGGGCGAGGGGAAGAGGGGTGGGAGGGAGGGGGATGAGGAGGCGGGGGCGGAGGGAGTGGGACAGGGAGGGGGAGGACGTACGTCTGTCCGTTGTGGAATTTGGCGTGGGGGGGCCAGCGGGGGTTGAAGACGTGGGTGGGGGACCAGTCGGCGTAGAAGGATCCGACGGATTGTAGGAGAGCGGTGATGGTGAGGAGGATGCGGCCGGGGGTGAAGAGGGATGCCATGGGGTTGGTTTGGCGAGGGAGGGTTGGGGGTGACGAAGAGGGTGAGGTGGTGGATGGTCTGTTGGTGTTGGATGGCGCGCTGGTAGTTCTGAAGGTTATAGATCCAGGATTGAGCTCTGTGGATGAAGCGAGAATTGGGACTAAATAGAAAGTTCAGAGCTGCTGGGGAGCGCGAGGGTGGGCTTGATGTAAACACTAAGAGTGCGATGCAAGAAGCTCCGACGTAGATAGCGGGCTGCCGTCACTGGAAAATGTGTGCCTGCAATAGTAGGTGTACTACTGAAAGATTGAGCTTGATCAAGGAGAGAAGAAAATCAAGCATTTGAGCACGATGAAGAAGATTTGAAAGAGAGGCCTGCTGCTTTCTTGAATTCAGAAGTAGCATCGCAAATTCTGCATGGATCCGGTCCGTGCTTTGAATGATGACAAGACCCAGAGTGCACTCGGATCCGAAGTCTCCGAATGTGCGAACAAGTTAGTAAGGAAGACTCTTCCTTTCTAAACAGGAGTAAGGGTAACCCGTAAGTACTTTGAAGCTGAATGAAGATGCAAATAAAAAAAGAAACGGTCACACACGAAACGAAAGAAAAAATCAAAAAGTCGGCACACCCACCCACCACGATCATCCCATCAACGAAAGCAGGTGTAATCCAATACCGCCACCCGGCGGTGGAAATGTCTCTGCAGAATTGCTTCCCTCAAGGGTCATTTCCATTGCTTAGAGGTGACAATCTTCGGGGGTTACCCGCCCGAGTTATCGCCTACCGCCGGGTTCGAACTGGGCACCTGAGACTTTCACATGGGGCATGTGGGATCTTCGCAGGTGGGAAACGGGGGTCTCCTTTACTTGTGACCATTACAGCCGAGAATATGATTTTTTATTACAGTATATAATCCAAAGTAAGATCCGAACACTAGCTTCTTCCTTCATTTGTGATGAACCCATTAAGCACATGCGCATGGGCGCTGTGGGGCATGTCTCTTCATTCAAATGTTGCTACTCAAAACCTCAACAAACACCCTCCACATCCACATCACCAACGCTCCCGCCAGAAACCCCCATGCCAGCCCCTCCCTCTGCCCCAGGACCCTCTCTCCCCTAGCCTTAAAGCCCGTAACCCAAAGCCTCTGGCCCCTATCCCTCCTCGCAACACTCAGTCCCGGCAGCCCATCCAGGCTCTCCGCATTCCACTGGGCTTGATATTTCTGCAACTCATTTTTGTCGATCATCTTCGAAGCCCAATGGCCCATTGTCTCCCTGTCTTTGAGGATTGGCGTCAAGGCACTTTCTGACAGGTCTGAGTCGTCTGTGGGAACGGGCTGTGAAGCCAAGAAGGGAACGCCGTATCCGCATGAGGTTTGGCACTGATCATTCCGTCAAAACTACCATCTATGCGCTCCATCGGAATTGAAACACTTGAGGATAGGAAATTTGAGAAAGACGGCTCTACCTTGAAGACATCCAACTCAATAATTGCCCTCGCCCCATCAATCCTCCTCTTACCCATCCGCTTCAGCAATGGCTCAAACTCCTTTGAATCCCATTCCACAACCCTTCCTTTGCAGAACCAGCGCATAATCCGGGGCGACATGTCGAAGGAGCAGAACATGATCGTGACTCGTCCATTCTCGTAGACATGAGAGATTGTCTCGCAGCCGGAGCCCGTAGTGTCAATGTAGGCGACGTGGTTGGGGGAGAAGACTGTGAGGGTGGTGGAGGGGAGACCTTTGGGGGATATGTTGATGTCTGTTGCAAGATGGTCAAAGAGGGAAATCTACAGAGAGGGCTGAGAACAGAATGCGTCCTAGACAGAACTGGTTTTTTGGACATTGCCTGGAATTCACAGGGAAATGGGAAGTAGAAAATTCTTGCTACGTACGGCGGCCGGTAAGGGGAGCGGATGCCGTGAAAAAGACTGATTGCTGGAGAGCCTTGGGACGACGTTAGACCAATGGCCTGTGTCGAAGAAAAAGGAGTGAAAGAAGATACCCAATCTCGAAGATTATCCGGAATTGAGTCATAGAACTTAACCATGTTGAAAATCGCCCTTCACAGGTACTAAATGGACAACAGAAGAAACGAGATAACAACCGCTGTAGAGGAAACATAGACATCAAGAGAGAGGGAATATATAGAGACGATGTCTTAAAAGAAAAGGAACTAGAGACCGGGTGAGTACTAGAATCATGAGTGAGTCAAAAGTTGCAGGAAGCCAGAGTACGCTAGCGATGCAGGTTCATCTTCGCCTCTAAAGATCGAATAAGATAGAATCAATTCCTGGTCATCTAGGAGGGACTAAAAGGCATGTACTTCAGACCCAGAAACAAATCTAAACTGAAATGGCTTTGTAATCAATTGTGTCTGTTTTTTTGTATCCAGGTAGATTGCTGCTCTACTTTTGCCAATTGGCTTAGCGGTTTATATTGTCATTCATCATAACATTGTGGTCCTTCTCATTCCCATCTCTTCCACTCCTCCACCAACATTGCTAACTCCCTCATCCTCTCCTCCTTTGGCCACTGCTGCACCTCGAAATTCCTTGCCTGCAAATCCTTCTCGACTCTGTACCTTTGCACCGCCGCGTTCCTCAAGATCTGCATGTCATCTTTCTGACAAGCTTCCTGGAAAACCTTTCTCATTCGAGACGAGTAAAGTTGACAGCTTATGCCTACATGCGGTGGAGCTACAGATTTCGGATGTCGTTTGAAGTCCGTAGCTACCGGCAAATCGTGTTTAATAGCCGGCCAGACAGCCTCATCGTAACAATCCTCGCATACGGTGAGTTCTGGAAGACCCGGAATGAAATACCACTCCTGGTCTAAAAGCATATCATCCCGCGAGCATTCTGGGATGCCTGCGATGCGGTGGGCGAGGCCAATAAAGCGAAACATGTTGGGTGGACGGCGGTACTCTTCTGCGTGTTTGGCGGTATCCGAGAGAAGACTGAGATAGGTTGTGAATCGTTTGCTATCTATCCTCATGCTGCAAGCGCGCTCTTGCCTGTGATGGTGCCCGTGGGATTTGTGGAACACACCTCGTAGGGTAGGCTGTAGAGCCTCAAGGCTCCGTACACATTGTGGACATATCTGAAAATCATGCACACTTTTGCCTGTCTCAGGATCTGTGAGACGGTACCAGTCTCGGGTTTCTCCAACTTTACCCGGGCATGGCCGTTCGTGTGCCACTATGTCTGCAATGGCATACAGTAGCTCGACATCACCCCGTCGCTTGTTCATAATCGACGTCCAGGCCATGCGGACCCATGGTGTGCTGAAATCACAGCGGATTTCGTCATAGTCGGCAATTTTTCTGAACTTTGGTTTGAAGTGACGTTCGTATCCAGCATTGGAAACAGCATCTCGACATGTTGGGCATACTGAAAATGTATGTAGCCCACCAGCCAGTGTATACCAATCGTCATAGCCTGTAACAGGGGTTGGCCGGGGACAGAGGGGTAATGCCATTGGCATGGCGCCGACTGACACCGCGCGGCCGGGCATGGTAGGTCTTCGCGAACGTGAAAGCGAACGGGAAACTTGGTCTAGTTCTAGAGGAGCAAGATTATTGCTGAACTGCGGGCGTGTATCAGCATTGGATGAAGCTCGACGGCGTTGACCCAAGGTCGGTGGCTTCAGGGCTGATGGCTGAGTGTCAAATGGCGCCAAGGACAGATGCCTGCTACCATTGTACAAAGCCTGATTGGCAGCTTCAGTGCCGTGCGAGAACGATTTTTTATGATTTGCAGGTGACGGTGCTCTGACGTCGATTTGAGGGTCATAGCTTCCTGTAGGCGCGGGCAAGGGTAGAGGCGATGTCCTACGAGACTTGGGATCGTACCGCCGAGATGGTCTCTCGTGTTCGCTTTCGGAAAATAGAAAGGTTGGGGTTTGAGGAGTTTGTGGCCACTGGAGAGGCGTCTGGAGAGGCGTCTGGGGAGGCGTCAAAGGCGAACGTGCGACGGCGTCGCCTCTATGATCACGGTCCGAAGGCGGGTGTTCAGGAGGTGATGCCCACGGAGAATGAATTGGGGGGTTGACTGGTGAGCCCACGGGTGAGGCACGAGGAGATGCTCTTCTTCGGTCATGTTGCATGTGCTGAAGCATGACATTTGCCGCTTGAAGACCTACCCCAAGAGGAACTGACTGCGGCGGTGGCGCTCTCCCATCCATGGAAGACCTCGCCCGTGGCGGCGGTGTTACCGGTCGCAGCCCCGAGCTGAGCCTCTTTTCAGGTCTGGGAGTGTGGTCACGTTCCAGAGGTATAAAGGCTTTTCGTGGGGAATCCGGTGAGTCCCGTCCAGAAGCGTACCAAGCTCGATTCGTCGAATGCCCTCGACGATCATCGTCCGAGTCGTAGGAGGAATGGTGGTAGGAATGAGATCTGTTGGTAGCACTGGCTGGAGTAGCAGGCTCTCCAGGATAAGCAGCAGCGGATACATGTCTAGCCATTGACGGTCTCGAAGGTCGAGGCTCACCTCTAGTATAATCGGTCTCCGTCTCCGCGCTGTTGTCGAAAGGTTGAGGCCCACGGCTCGGTTTTCTGGCAGCTTGCCGCGTGCGACTTGGTTCACGCAGTGAACTCTGAGCGAGGTTTATTTTCGGACTCATCGTCTCCGGAGACAACAGATGATGTCCAGTGATGTGAAGTTCCTTCGGCTTTGGTTGGGGTACAAATGCGTACGGAGATGGCGCTCTTTGCCAAAGTGATGTGTCTGCCTGTAATGAGGCTTGAGACTCAAAGTCTGTCTCTACTTTTGGCCTTGTTGCCCTTCCTCGGCCTTGTTCTGGAGTTTCCGCAGTAGGCTTGTGATTGGCATATTTGGGTTCCCGTTTTTCATCATAGGTGAGAGGGATCTCAATCCCTTCTTTTGGGATATAGACATACCGCTGGTCTCGGTTCAGGTTGGCTGCATTTGTAGGAGTACTCGGCCCAATGCTTTCACTTGAAGAGTCAGAATTGCTATCGCTGACCTCTTCTGGCAAGATTGTACGGCCGGCCGAAAGAGACACATTGGCATCCAGAATGATCGGCTGCTGATCAAGGATTCCACGTGACTGTGCCTCCTCGGAACTGGTATCTGACCTCGCTGGCGGATATTCGCGGGAAAGTGCGAGACTCTCATCCTCAGCTCGAGGGAAGGGTGGCCAGGACCTTCGAGGCTGGTGGCACGATTGAAAGGGTGGTTGAGGCCTGGGGACGGTGCAAGGGTACTGGTGCCTCACATCGTGTTCGTAGTTATGGTCATAAGCTCGTGGCGCTTTGTCGTTGAAGTCGTACCGTCTAGCCATGGGTCAGCGGTGTCTTGAAGTCAGCAATTGATGGCAGGATACTCATTACTACCCCCTCTATCCCACCCCGGCCGTGAATGTTGGTAATAATCGTGATCGTAGAAGGAAGGCATAGCGCTGGCATCTATAGTCCAGCCTGAGCTCGGGAAGCATTCTTTCAGGGAGAGCAACGCAATTTTGACAGCGATCGTTTCATGTTCACGAATGTCATAGTATGAAGACTGGCTGAGTAAGGCTATGAGGAGCTGAAGATGAAGGCTGAATAGTCATTGGTTATTGGAAGCGAGACCTCTTGTGCAGTTCGGTGAGGGACCCTCCACGATACTTTTGAAACCCCTTCCTAACCAGCGACGCAGTGGGGAGTGAATTCACATGAGAAGGCAGTAGGGTGGTGGGGAAGGATGTGCTCCAGCTTTGTCGCTAAAATACTCGACGTTGGGGGCCATTTCCAGGCTCTAGCTTCCTGATCGGCAAAATGCTGCAAGGGAATCTCTGCGACCGCGGCTGGCAACGCACGATGATTGGGGACCCCTCCTGACCTTTCTAGCCTCGAACAATTCACGCTCGAGGGTCTGGAAATCTCCCATATGGCAAGAGAGACACCATTGGCAATTATACGAATCCAGAATTAGGGACACTTGCAACATCTGATGTGTTCCGCATTGAATTCTGCCGTAAAGCGAGGGTCATCATCACTGAGACTGCAGTGGCGTACAACCATCATTAGGATGCCTTGCAGGACATTAATGCACAAGATTCCTTCTTGTCGGCTACTGTATCGCCTTCCTCAAAAATCCCTCAATCTCTCTATCGGAGTCCGCTTCGGCATCGGCAGGCGGTCTGTCTCTTCCCTCCAGTATCTCTTGAAGTGGCTTCTGTCTCCTTCGCATCGAATCATCTCTGTTCCCTTCATCTTCGCTGTCGACATCCTGCGAAACATTTGTAGCCCCGTCTGACGCTTTGAGCGCTTCGGTTGCCGCCGGGCTACCCTCCTCATTCTTGCTGGTTTTCCCAAAACGAAACTCCGAGCTCAAGCCTGCAAGTTTCAGGAGCCATGGTCGTAGGAGGTAGTAAGCGCCTATGATAAGGAGAAGCCGGATTGTTCTGCGGTGGGGAAGCCGTAGAATGTTTTCTTCTGTGTAGCGCTGGGCATCCTGAAGCCATGTCTGAAGCTTCTCAATGGTGGAGTAATCCATGGCTGTAGAAACTTACGACGGCCTTATTATCTTAGTAAACATTCATGGACGAAGTACAATTATTAGTTTACCGCGGCGACTGTTGGGAAGAATTGTGAGAGATGTGGACTTTTTCAGTGTTATCAAACCAACAAATCGAGCAAAATCTCCTCATCCGCTCAAACCTTGCCGGTCTTGGCAACTTCGGGCCGAGAGCCTAGAACCTCCGCTCGCGCCGCTACGTCGCGCCTTCGCGATTGAGGTCGTTCTCACCGACATTCAAAGGGAGAGATATTCCTTCGAGACCTTGGTACATCAGCAAAGGCCGACGTCGCTTGAACCGGAATGCCAGATGAAAACGATGATGCGCTGGAGGAAGTATGGGCTATCTTCATCATTGTCGACGCTGACTGACATGATTAGCGACTCAAAGCCGCGCTCTGGTTCTCGATTGGCAAAATCGTCGATGAGGAGACACTCAAACTAGGAGTGAACGCTACTCCTCAGTTTATAGGCGCATTGACAGAGATGATCTGGGCGCAGATTGGTACGACAGATGCACAAGAGCAGTGAATTCAGAACTGCGATTCTGATCCGGATTTGTTCTAGAGAATGTCAGCCAAGATCTTGAGAGCTTCTCAAAGTACGCCACTGCGGATTGTCATGGTCATGTCGGCTCATTGTAATATAGACATGCTGGACGTAGCACAATCTCCGTTGACGACGTATTGCTGCTCGCTCGACGCAACGAGGGCTTAGAAGCCGTTCTTCGAAGCTTTCTGGACAGACAGGGAGTCCGCAAGAACAAGTCCATAAAGAAAATGATGAACTGATCAACAAACTATCGAGAAGGCTCGGCGACGATCAGGACCATGGAGGATGATGGCTACAAGCTCGGTCCCAATTCTATCAAGGGCCTCCATTAAGGCATCGGCCTCCCAAGGTTTCCTCAAAAGGCAAAACTCAAATCGCTTGAAGTAGAACGACGGCGGAGACATCGAGCTCGCGAGGCTGTGCCATCGTCTCGGTCTTGTGGACAAGGACATTTGAGGACTACCGTCAATCTGTGACCGAATTGATCCAGGACGGCCCTCGAGTGACTGTGATCTCATCCAAGCTGGCGAGCAGGAGCGTGCTGTGTTTTCGTGTTGCATTCTCAGTCATAACGTCGGAGAGTCGCATCCAACCGGCAAGGTCTGGAACAATTCCTCGAAGGTCGACATTTCCTCTTTTGCCACGGCCATAGGCGAATGCTGACTACTACGCGGTATTCTTATGAAGGATTAGTAATAACAGTAGGCCATTGTTCGGAGATAATGAGCAATCGTGTACATACGATCACTCATGCACAGAGTGGTGACAGGATCAATAACAGGCAGCATAATTCGCGCAGTTGCTGAACAGATGATGCTAATGTACACGGCCTATTGGGCTTGCAACCTACTCTGGGATCTCTTTTATTTGTGACTAGCTCGTCTTGACGAGGATCTTGACTTGATTGTCTTTATCGTTGATCAATCTCTTGAACCCTTCCTCTTCGATTGCGTCCATTTGGATGATTTCCGTGATCATCGGTTCCGGTTTTAGTTGGCCTGTAAGTTGTTGGTCAATCCATTCGTCCTGAGAATGTGGAGCTCCTCACCTGATTCAATGGCGTCGATGACCTCTTGGAAGTCTCCGTCAACATAGGTCGCGATTCCCATATATTTGCGTTCCCTGAATGCAAGATGGTTCGGAATAAACGTCGCTGACTTTTCCCAGACTGCAATATTGACAATCGTTCCTCTAGCGCGAACGGAAAGAATAGCCTGATCGAGACCTGCTTGAACTCCAGCTGCATCGTACGCTAGGTTCGCTCCTTTATTGTTACATAATTCGCGCACTCTGGCGGGTATGTCATCGTTCGTGGGATCAAGGACATGATCAGCTCCGAACTGCTTGGCAAACTCCCTCCGCCGCGAGGCCAATTCGGAGACGATTATGTTCCCTGCGCCTTTCGCCTTCAGGATTTGAACTACTGCAAGGCCTATGGGCCCACCACCCAACACAAGACAGGAGTCGCCCTGCTTGAACGGACTTATCTTGACGGCATGCCATGCTACGGCCAGAGGCTCAACAAGGGCTGAGATCGGATTAGCCTAGCCGCCGTTATACGGTAAGCCGTCTCACCTCCGACTTCCAGGGAAATAGATTCCGGAATATGGACTACGGCGTGGCGTGGAAGAACAACATGCTCGGAAAGACCACCACCCCATCCTAAACCTCTAATTAGCAAGGTTCTTGCATAGATTATGCTCTCTGTACCACTTAGCCCGACAAATCCATTGCCGTCACAGCAATTGATGTACCCTTCCTGACACGCACCACACGTCCCGTCGTATATGATGGGTTGGCACTATATGATTTCGGAGTCAGCATTCCTTCTTGAAGTTTGGGGATGGAGACATAACGCATGTCTCTCGAGCGAATGCTCGCTGGACGTGTCTCAAGGCTCTTCAAATGCTCGAAAAGGGGTAAAGAAGCTCGAAAAGGATAACCTACCACGACACGATCGCCAGGCTTGACATCTTTGATGTCTTCCCCAACCTCTTCGACAACGCCGCTAAATTCGTGGCCCATGGTCAAGGGTACCTGTTCGTTTGTGATGGGATGTGGCCTGGTGGGCATGATGCTCGCGCCTCCGAGGTACTCATGCAGGTCTATGGTGTTCAGCAAAACACCTGAGGCTTATCGAAGTTTCCAGGAGCAATACCTGTTCCACAAATGCCACAAAAGGCCGGCTTGACCTACGAGAAAGGGGCTCAGCATCACATCCTACAAAGTCACCAGTCACGGCATCTCGTACCTTTACCTGGTCCTTCCCACATTTTGGGACCTCAACCTGTTCAAGGCGGATGTCCTTCTGGCCATGGAATCTCAGAGCTTTCATCATCCTGCCTAGAGGCAGACGTTTCAACGCAGAGCTGAGTAAGGGACAATCAGCGCTGATTCTGGACGTTCAGGCTTTCTCAGAGCGAGCTTGCACTTATCGCGCACAGAACAATAAAGCCCATCTGATGGCCAAAGTCCCATCATTCGGACTGTCGCGCGGCATCTTGGTCGACTTATGCCGTGTCCTCGACCCCACTTGACTGTGGCGGGGTAAAGAGGGACATTTCGCCACACACTGCAAAGCGTGGAAACATTCTCCCGTCTCCACGCGGGAACAGCTACTGCTATGCTATCTTCGGCACGCTGACTTGAGTCGTGGACCTGTTGTCGAATGTGTGACACGCGCCTGAGCCCACGACACTGTCAGTCGACGAGCGGAGTGCTTTCCGCTCATTGTTCGCTGCTCTTTGCCGAAGCAAGCGGCGACAGTGGGATTAGCTTTCGGCAGCAGCAAGCCGGCACTGTGGGTTTGAAGTCTGATTGGTAGAGACAAGAGCGCTTTGAAAGGTGCTGTACCGAGTACTTCGGTTGCTGTCTACTCAATCTGCCGCTTAAGGACAACGGCCTGGAGTGACCTCATCTCTCACTTTTCTCTCCCACATGAGAGCTTCACCTCCACCTATAATCCGTTTTACGGTCTCCAGTTTCACTCAATCTACTCTTCCTTATCATTTTACTACCTCCTGCGAATCACCCTATTCTCGTACACGATGCCGTACCCAGATAAGTTTGAGGGTTTTCGGGTTCAGTCCCAGGACAAGTGGACCGAATTCAAGAAGGAAGAAGTAAGCTGATCGCGATTCGATTGCAATCGGCATGTCTGACCCTGGGCGCAGTTTGATGTCAAGCCATTCGGTGATCGTGACGTGGATATCAAGATCGATGCCTGCGGTGTCTGCGGCTCAGATGTCCACACTATCAATGGTGGCTGGGGAGACGCCCCAATGCCTCTCTGCGTAGGTCACGAAGTCATCGGCAAGGCTATCAAGGTCGGCGACAAGTGCACGACCGGCATCAAGGTTGGCGACCGCGTAGGTGTCGGCGCCCAGATCGCGTCCTGTCTGGAGTGCAAGAATTGCAAGTCTGATAATGAAAACTACTGTCCTCACATGGTTGGTATGTTTCTGGAGGGAAACCCTGTACAGTGGGAGATTACGCTAAAAGACTGTACCAGATACCTATGGCGCACCTTGGCCCGAAAGCGGAGTGATCGGTCAAGGTGGCTTCGCGAGTCACATCAGAGCCCACGAATACTTCACTTTCCATATTCCCGATGCCATTAAAACCGAAGATGCCGCTCCCATGATGTGCGCTGGTCTTACCACCTATAGCCCTCTTCTACGCGCAGGTACTGGCCCAGGCAAGAAGATTGCCATCGTAGGAATGTAAGTTTTCACTCCAAATTCCACCATGTCGGTTATTGAGTCCGTATCAGGGGCGGCCTCGGCCATTTCGGAGTCCTCTGGGCTACGGCCATGGGAGCCGAAGTATACGTAATTTCACACTCTCCTAACAAAGAGAAAGATGCCAAGAAGCTCGGCGCGAAGAAGTTCATCAACAGCAATGAGAAAGATTGGGCCAAGAATTACGCCTTCACTTTTGACTTCATCCTCAATTGCGCCGACATGACGCATGAATTCAAGCTATCAGACTACATGAGCACCCTCGTCGTCAATGGTACGTTCCACAACGTCGGACTCGGCGATAAGCCACTGCCGCAGTTGATGGCGCAGGATTTCGTACCGAACGGGTGCTCCATTGGCGCGAGCCATATTGGAAGCAGGCCGGAGATCCTCAAGATGCTGAAGCTGGCTGCAGAGAAGGGTATCAAGCCTATGATTGAGACAATGGATATTAGCGAGAAGGCATGTGCAGAGGCTGTGCAGAGAGTGGACAAGAACGATGTCAGGTATCGCTTTACGTTCACAGGATATGATAAGGCGTTCCCAGATCGTAAGTCATAGGAATCAAAGGCAAGTCCAACAGGTGCAGTATGGGAAAACCAATAATTTGATGTCAATAGACAATAGAGAACACCTTGTCTTCCCCAGAATTACACATTTGTGTAACGTTTGACATACTGAGTGCATTACTTGTCCTAGATGGTAAGAGGAGAGCCAGCTGACCACTGCGGTTCATGAGTTTTTCATCACAACTGCAGGCTACTAGTAAACATAAAGTACTCAATAAAGACTCCCGCCAAGACAATTCGAAAGTCGGACGTCATCTTTCGTCTAGCCAGGGCGTCGCGTTCATAAGCTACCATCTGAAGCCTCCTAGTGTACGGAGTACTTTATTCAAGAACGCTCAGTTGCCCAATCGAACCAAGACTCCGTTCTACGACATCATCCTGCTATCTTCCCCGCCATTTGTACCTTGCCTCGAAACTTAATCATGGTCCTTGAAGAGCTCCCTTCCGACCCAGACCCGTACTTCACACCCTCCTCCTCCGAGGACCCTTTTCCCTCCGCCCCCTCCACCATCTCCTCATCCTCCTACGATCTCACCACCCTTCCACAACCTCTTCCTTTCTCCTCCTTCTGGGGCTACACCCCAACCCGCCTCTCCACCGGCATCACCTCCGAGATCCAACATATCGTCGGCCTCCTCCACCGCCCGCTCACACACGACGAATCCTCCGCCGTCGCCTACCACTACGCGCGCGGCTTTCGCTATGCGTCTTTGGGGACTCCTGCGGGCATTGTAGCCGGGCTGTATGCGGTGCAAAGGACCTCGCCTTTCAAACCCGGCGGGGATATAGCGGGAGAAGGGGCAGGGGGTAGGGAGATTCGGTTTCCATTCTCGAGGTTCCTAATCCCCGACAAGGGGCGGAAGTTGCATTGGTTGGAAGAAGAAGGAGGAGGGGGCGTGTTACGGTGGGGAGCTAAAGAGTTGGGGCGGGGGGCGGCTGTGAAGAACGCGATAACAGGGTTGAGGGCGGGGCTGTATGTTGGATTTGGGGTTGTGGCGGGGCTGATGGTGTTTGGGAGCTATGGGGCGACGGTGGCGGGGGTGGGGTCGTTGGTGGATAAGCGGCTAGGGAGTCTGAAGGAGGTGATGCAGCAGGAGTCGAAACGAAGAGAGGTGGAGAGGAGGACAAGTGGGGGTGAGGGAGCGACGAAGAGGAGGGATCCGACCGGGCAGGGTGAACGGACGGCCGGGGAACTATGGAAGAATCACAGGGGAACCATCAGCGACGATGCGAGTCCGACGGCCGCAGGAGTCGATAGCGATGATTTCAAGGCCGGCAGTGGAGGCGATGACAGCAGCTACATGAAGACCGCTTCACAGTCACCAACCCGGGAACGCCGACAGCCTCGTCGAACGCGCGCTTCCGCCATTGAGCGTGAAACCTCCTCCCCTCAATCCACCGACTTCTCAGCAGACTACACCTCTTCCACGCCTTCGCCGTCGTCCACCGACTTCGCAACAGACTATACCCCTTCCACGCCCTCCGCCTCATCAACCTCCTACACAACCTCCACCCCAGCAGAGAACACCGGCGAGAGTGCGTGGGAGCGTGTACGTCGAGAAAACTCGTCCGCAGACTCCTCTTCCTCATCGTCTTCTTCTGTCAACAGGAAGAGAAGGAGTGGACCTAGGGGAAGCCGGCATGAAGAACCGCAAGACGGGGCTGACAGCTTCACTTTCTCACGCGCCACAGAGGAACGGAACTATGCGAAGGATGAGGCGCAGAAACGGTTTGATGAGAGGGTGGAGCGGGAGAGGAGGGGTGAGGGTGATTCCGGGGCGGGGAAGGGGGGTAGGGGGTGGTAGAGATTGGGATTGCATTAGACGAGATGGATGATCAGCAGAATCGAAGGAAGGACGCTGGGTATAGCTTCCGTTTCGCTCGCGCAGCGGGGCAATGTTCACGCAGGCGCGTAAACGCTTCGACGAGCAAGGACGATGAAGGTCTCCGGAGGGTTGCCAACGCGCTATTAGGGAACAATGAAGCCAAAGGTAACTTTGAGACATTTGGACAGATACATCCAAATAGGAAGCTATCATCCTCACCCCCCCTTGCCCCCTTCACAACCACAACACCCACTCAACCCCCAAAGACTAACTCCCCTCACCTCGCCCCCACTCTCCCCCACCCCCCCACTCCCCTTTCCCAACCACACCCTTCCCCCCTTCGACCCTTCCCCCCTTCGACCCCCCAACGGTAGCACATCCCCCCTCCCCACCTCCCTCCTCTCACATACCCTCCATCCTCCATCTTCCCATCACCGTATCGACTTCCTCATTTGCACTTTAAGGGGATCAGAAGGTCAGAAAAAGAGTGATGAATATTGGAGTCAATGGGCTAGAGAGGGGAGGGGAGGGGACGGGAGGGGAGGGGGAATGATGGGTTAGAGTGTGAGGATGTGGATTGGGGGGATGTGGATCGGGGGATGTGGATTGGGGGATGTGGATTGGGCGATGGGGCTTGCAGAAGAATGGAGGGTGAAGAATAGGTGGGAAGAGAGGGAAGGGGGGATCCGTTCATTGAGCACTAGGGGTGCACTTCTCGGAGCCTTCATTCTGGTTACCCGGACGAGGCATCAAAGTGTGGACATCGACAACAGAGCGAAGAAAAGCACCCAGATCAAAGTTCCAGCAGACACGTCGTGTGATGAAACCGCAAAATCGCAAAGCCACCCTGCCAATCCACCCTTCACAGATCTTAAAGGTCGATATGTTTGCTCCAAAACCAAAAACAAAATTCGACACACAGCAATCAGGATTCGCTGGTGGTCACCCACCCAACTACTAACTGATCCCTAGACCGTTTGTGTATGTGAGATCGGACGGGATCGCCAATTCTCAGTCTGGTGTGGCCGTGTGTAGCAATATAACAGTGTATGAGCAATATATACTGTAGGTGTATACTGTGGAGTTGAAGGTTGAAGGTTGATGGGTATACCGAGCCTATAGCAGGGTAGATCGAGCCTACAGCAGGGGACGAACACGATTAAAGCAGTATGTGAGAAGAGATGATCAGAGGCGTTCGTTGGATAGCTAAGTAGAGTCTACATACAGTAGCCAGGAAATGTCTTCGAATAGTAGCCAGGAAACGTCTTCAGACAGTAGCCAGGAAACAACTTCAAACAACACGCGCACACACACACCATCGCCGTGAGGCAAACCTGTACTATCACTCGTAACCAGGCTTTTGTAAACTGTCGAGCAGGTCCGTTAATATAAAAGAAGACTCGTGGACGTTAAAGTGAATTTGGAAAGAACCGAGTTGATGTCCCAAGCCAATTCTGTCTTTGATGAGAGGTTCGAATGCAAGGACGCCGGTATGCCCCGGCTCAATGTTGTTAATTATAGATGATGAAGTGAAGAACGCCCTCGCTGTGCAAATATACTGAATGGGAATAATGGTAAATGCATATAGTGGGCCAGTGTCGAGCTGGAGATTCGTGAACATGGAGATAAGGAGAACAGGATGCGACCGTTACATCGTGATAGCTGAGGGCAGGCGGTGGTATATGACTGGATATGCGACACAAATATTGTAAGGCGTACGGCTGGACGATGGAGAATATCGAAACGCAAAGGTTCGAGGAAGGCATAGCTGATGGGTGATTTCCCATTGATCAGTTGTTGCTAACTTTTGTCGGTGAATGTGTGCTGCTATGTTGGCACCAGATTAAAAGTAAAGTGGAGGGACGCTCTCATATGGCGAAGGCGTATTCGTCACTTCGGGTGGAGACCTAGGGTTGTTCCTTCCCCGGCTCGTGCTGCGAAGGCGCTCCGTAAAACCCTTGATGCCATTCTTCAAATTGTCGCTCCTGCCTCGTCGATGATTTGGGGGCGGCGAGCGCTGAGTCATTGGAGGCGGTGATCGAGCTGCGTGCATGACTGCTGGGGCTTGAGGTGGTGGTGGAGGCGGAGGGGGCACCTCAATAACATTGACGTCGCTGCCAGGCTGATCGTCGATTGCAATATTGATAGTGCCCACTCCACTACCGCTGCTGACGGAGTGATGGCTACCATCGTTGTGAAATGGAGGGGGGGGCGGAGGTGGCGGTGGGACAGCGCCTAGACCTGCAAGATGTTGTAATTCTGGCAGCAATGGTGGCTCATCCACAGTGACAATCTGCACAGCCGATTCAGCAGCATGCAGCGTCTCATCTATGCCGGCAGTCACCGGAACATGCACCATCGAGGTAGCATCTACGGACGGTCTGCGGCGATGGGCCCCAATGTCTCCCAATGGCGAGAAAGTGCTACCTTTCTTGGTTGGACGGAGACCTCTGCGAAAGGCTGGATGCATAGGTAGGTCGTCTGGTATATGCTGTGGTTGCTGCGGGATTGGGGCAGACATTGAGCGTGGGAGCTCTACCATGGGTTGTCCGGTGTAGTATGTCTCGTTCAGCTTCTCAAGATTATCTGGGACTTCGGGCACAGCAGGTATGCGACTGTCCTCCCTCAGGTCGTATCTGGGATGGCGCATCGCTCGCGGAGTCGCAGGAAGTCCGTATGGGCCAACGCTTGCAGCCCGGTTTTCGAAATCCGACAAATTTGTGCCTGTTGTCGTTGATGGATATATTTGATTACGCTGTTGCCAAGATGCTGGGTTCATACCCGAGATTGGAAAGTTGCTCAGGTCGGTTTGTGATCGTGTGCCTAACGGAGGCCTGCCGGCCTGGAGCTCGGCCGGATGAATCGGAGGTGCATCTGTACGTTGAGCTAGAGATATCCGTCGCGCTTCCAATTCACGAGCTGCGAGCTGTTTCTTTGCCGCTCTTTCCATCCTCTCACCTGAGGCTGTTGATTGATCGGCACCCATCGCGAAGATATCGTTCGAGGATATGCGTGGCTCAACCGCGGATTCTTGCTGATGTGTGCTATCATCATTTTCTGAAAGACGTGTATAACGGTAATCCTGAAGGCGTCGACGGTCAGGGGACCTATCTCTGCGGGAAGACATCCCGCGCTCGCGGGCCTGCCGGCTCGAGCTGCGCTGTCTTGACCTAAGCCTTCGACGATTTGCCTCAACTAATTTCGAGGGGTCATTCTCGTCGTCACTCTCCCGGTAGTATTTCGATTGTGGAGACATAGGAAGAGGGGATGAAGGTGACCGTCCAACTGATCCTGCGGTTTTTGATTTGCTTCGTCCTCGGCCAGAGCGATCCAACAAGCCAATGGGGCTGGCCCGACGGCTACTCACTCGACGTTTTCCTATGTAGCTGGCTTCGCTTCCGAGTTGACTTTCGAGATTGCCATCAGGTGAAATCCGTCTTACAGTGTGAGACGAGAAGTCGGACGCTTTCGAGCCTGATCTCAGCTTACTAGCACCCTTAGGCGAGTCTTGTTCACGACCGTGCCGGCTTTCGCCGCCTGGTGAACGTGTCCCCATCCACTGAGCCTCAAGGCTTTCCGTGCTTTCGTTGGTGTTCTTGTAGAGCTCAAGATCTTCTGGAGACATGGGAACAGGTGAGGAAGGAGACCTCTTAGCCGGCCGAATGTAGCGCTGGTTGTTCCTCCCACGATCGTCAGATACGTCACGAAGTCTCGGTTTACTTCGAGACTTCCGTTCTCTATTGCCAGATCTGCTTTCGCGACTGCGATTCTCACGAGGTGTCGTACTTTTGTTCTTACGTTGTCGATATCCCGCCTCTTCCAAACTGCTTATATACTGATCAAGGCTTCGGCCGCTCACACTGGGGCTTTTCGTTGACGCATAGCTTGACCCAGTGAGGGGCGGACTCCTGGTATCGCTTCGTAGATCGCTACGACCCGTTGACAAGCCTCCAGATTGAAGGGGCAGAGAATTTGATTGCGATCTCCTATGATCTGCGCTCGATCCAGGCCGCGAAGCAGTAACGCACGTTGTCTGAATCTGGCTCTGGTGTGGCATATGAATGTGGAGTCCTCCTGGTTTCCTGTCTCGTGAACCCTGACGCGCGCGCGACTTCTCTCTGAATGTCTCAAATGGCTCCGAGGGTGGATGAGGCATGACAGCTGTCGGTAAGTCTTCGTCTGGAAAAGCTGTGATTGGGCTTTTCCCGGGTTTAGCACTGCCTGGATCGTAGCACGCCGAAGACAGTAGGAGCGTTGCCGTGGAAGGGTTGTCTTGGAAGGCTACTTCATCCCGTCTTCTCTCTCTCAGCTGGTTTTCTTTCTCCTTGTCAGATCCCGAATCATTGGGTGTTGGGAGCGCGCTGGGTCTTGGGAATGATGGTGCAGCAACGTCGATTGGGGTCTCGCCAATGGACGGCAAGCGGTTCCTATGAAGCGCTCCTGATGCATTGGTCCTCCCAGGTGCATTGCTCCCACGTGAGCTTGGGCGGAGAAAACCGCCGGGTGTTGCGCCTCCCGGGGAGATAGCCGATTCAGCGATGGGAGTCACTCCCGGAGCGTTAGTGGGTGTACGATCGTCTGTTTTGGGCCCAGGGAATTTGTGCTGTAGATTCTCGGGCGGAGCGAAAGACGTGATGACTTTGAGGGCCGAATTCTTCGTGGTCATTCTGACAGAGTTGAACGGCCGTAAGCCCGGTGGGGGTGACACCGGTGGGCTTAGCATCGAAGAGATACCACTCGGTGCTTGCGAGGGGGTGCTTTGGCCCTGCATGGAAGGTGATGCCCAAGGAATAGGCGGTTCAATGCCCGTGCAGGTAAAGCAACGCATTGCAAGATGTTGTTGTGAATTTTCCACAACAAATTCTCCCCAGCGTCTGACCAAATGCGCTTGTCGTTGCCAGTCAGTAGGGAATACCACGCAGGTGAGCAAAATAGCTTCCATGAAGAAACTCCGAGACACATAAACCTCGACCGCGTCCTCGAGATCGCCCAAACCCAAGAGGATAGTAGCCGAGGTATGGAAGTCGCCCTGCGATAAGAGACGTTGGACAAATGCTTGGCCCATCTTGCCTAGGCCAGGCCCTTGTGCGCCCATTTGGCTCAGGGCCAACAACATCCAGTCTGAGGAGTTCACACTTCCGGAACTGATCATAGCCGCCATCATGTCCGAATCGACGTCCCCAAGCCACTTGGAAAGTAAAACCGCACTGGTAGAGCCGGGTTTATGGTAAGCCAGTTCGTCTCGTATCAGTGGTTCAATGTCATCATCCCAGCCAAAAACAATTGCCAACATCCGTCTTCGAAGATCATCTGGTGATAAATTATCTTGATCCAGAGGCTGAGGTTGTTGAAACGTCGAGACATTACTCAGGCGAACTCTTGTTCTAGGAAATAGATCCACATACGTGTGCTCTGGGCTCATTATGACTTCTTGACGAAGGCGGGAGCCTTTTGAACGTCTCCCCGAGGACGCCATTGAAGAGGTCTTTGGAAAAATTGACGACCCTCCTGAAAACATGCTGTCACGTCCAACCATTGACGGAGATACCGTAGAGAACGTCGTTCCACTGGCTGCTCTTGATGAGATGACCGAGGCGTTTCTCCTTCTCTCGTACTGGTAAGGATTCGATGACCGCGAGCTGATGGATTCTGTCCTGCTTCTCGACGACACGGGACTAGACAACCCTGAGCGATCGTGACGAGCATCCTCTATGGCTTGCATTTCTCCGGTAGTCCTCTGGATCGTTGATAGACTGACAGGTCCTCCAACCTCATCGGCGCCAGCTTGTATCATCATTGGAGGCGCAGTTCCTGGAATGCTTGGGGTACCGTGTGATGTTTTCGTAGGTATTGGGGGAGGGAGCATCGGCATGTATTGAACCTGCTTGACCAAAGCTGGTGGATTCATATCGTACTGCTGGATTGTGTGATTAGGACCTTTCGTGAAGAGTGTCGCGTTTGGGCCATAATTCGCAATAGCTGTTGCACCTTCGACCGTTGGAATAGGCTCGGAATTGACATGCTTTGTTCTCACGTCCCAGGACCATGTCTCACTGCAAGAGTAGGCGATCAGCATGCAACTTCAATTCCGCACGCAGAAAATTGGAACATAGCTTACCCGTCCGAAAATTGCAGTATCCGTCCGTTCTTCGACCATGCAGCCCAATTCAGCCCAGGATCAACGTTATCCTTACCTTTGAGCACCCTAATAGTCTGAGGCATGGCTGCAGCAGTCGGTTTTGAGACACTCCATACTCGCAAATCTCCATCAGCAGTCTGGGTTGCCAGCATGTCGGACTTCTGTTTCGTCGATGACGCATGCCACGCAAGACTGACAATCGGTGAAGGCGCTCGAGGTGTCGATAACGTATGTAGAATGGTGAAAGCGGGTTGCAGCGTTGCGAGCAAGATTGATCCATTTAGATAGCTATGTTTTGTTAGCAACGGCACAACAAATTGATAGTGATTACACATACCCAATTGCATAGGTTTGACAGTCCGAGGCAGGGGCCAGTGCCGTAATAGGGTCGAATATTGTGCGCGCAGATACGTGCTCGTTTGTGGTGACGTCGAACACGGTAACACTTCCTTGCGAATTTCCTAGAGTCCATCAGCGACATCGCCTCTTGAGCGGAGGTGATGCCATCTACCGAACGCAATATTGCCATCGCTCATCCATGCCGCCGCTCGAATGGGTTCGTAAGAAGCAAAGCGCGCAACCTCAGACCCTGTGAACAGATCCCAGACAATGGCAATTTGCGATGCATCATAGCTGACAACAAATTGCCCGGCTCCTGGCCCACTAACGTTATCGACAGCGAGGTACAGGACCCGGTCTCGATGCCGTTCAAATCGGCGCTCTATAGCTAGCGTATCATGGTGGAGGCATATAATCGTGGTGTCTTGGGTATAGAGGAATATTGAGGCTGTTGCAGCGCATGGTTCGAATTGGTATTCGAGATCGAGATCACGATTCCGAGTAATTGGCGTCGTCGATCTAACGGAGGGCCGAGTACCAGAAGACGAAGAGCGTTGCCTTGCCAAGTGTCCCGTGGACATGGCGAAGGCGTTGCGGTCGAGCTCTGGCGAGGGTATCAGCATAGCGTCCTCTGGATGATCAATCGCCAGACGCTTGAACGCTCGATAGCACTGCTTCATGAGGCGCCAAGCAGTATGCTTCCAAGTGCATCGTAAGCATGGCTCCGAGATTGAGGGATGCCTACCTAGACGCTATATGCCAGACGAGCTGTCTACGGTGGATGCAGCACAGTCAGTCCAGTTCCCGCGCCCACCGCAGGATGTTTCAAAAGTTGAATGAGCTGCAAGGCAATTCTGCGTCTTCGCGGCTAAGACGAGTTGCCTTCATGCACGATGGCGCGGTGACAGCATGGATTGGAAGAAAATGCGCTTGCTAGAAGAGAGTGTGGATAACCTCGGTTTCAAGAGAAAAAGGCTCAAGTTTCAAGGTCAAAGAAAGGGAAAAGCTGGGGAGGTATTTTTTGGAAATGCATTCGCACGATGCCCGCTCCAGTGGGCCACTAGGCGACGGCGCTTCAGGTCCGGACTCTGACAGGTCCCCTCCAGAGATCGGCCTAAGCACCATGTGATCTACAAAGGTATGACAAGAAAGTGGATTGCCGTCAATGAATAGACGCGAGGATCTAGGAGAAAGGATTAAATTGGCAGGAAAAAGGCCTTGACCCCCCAACGGACCGAAGCTATGGAGGAGCTCCCTTGCAGCCATGGTGCCGTCTGAGGTTGGGCAGAGGGTGATTCGAGGAGGCAAGCGATGCTAGACGGAGCTAAAGAGCAGCAGAGAGCCGAATGGCGGGACTGGGGAGTGCGTCGAGCATGGCGATTGTGTTGGGAGAGAGTCGCTGCATGGCATCTGATGTGGATTCAGGAACGATGCGAAGCGAGGGGTCAAAAGGGACTGCAGCTAGTCCACTAGCTCGTCCACCTGCCGCCCGCCATTGGCCTGAGCGGCATGCACGAAAATAAGTTTCATCACACCACCGCCAATCAGCCCCCGATACTCGACTTCCCTTCAACATCTTCTGACTTTGCACTCCTCCAACCGTACTGCACTGTCCTGCATGAGGCAAGCGCGGCGCGTAAGTAGAAGTACGAGAAGCTGGGAGTCTGCGAGCTGTGCGTAGCCATGGTACGGAGTAGGGGCTTGCAGAAACGGGATACGTCTCCGCACTCCAGCAGCAAGCCATGGCTCACCCATGTCGCAGGGTCCACTCTCTTCCAGTCCCTTGGACTGCGTACTCCCGAGTACCTGGCTGCGCATATAACGCTCGCCATTTCGCATGTTCGCCATGACTCCCGGCGAGTCCACTTCGATCACGTTTCTCGCTCATGGAGGCTCATGGAGGCTCATGGAGGCTCATGGAGGGAGTTTACGAGGAGAAATATCGTTCTCGAATCTCGAAGCACACTAAATACTTGCTGCATATGCCACTGGTTCTCGTCCCGAGATGAACGCTCCTGCATACTTTAACAGTTGCACAACGGCTTTCCCGCCTGCTGTGTAACGCTTGAAATATTTCGACCGTTGTGGAGGCCGTTGTTATTCATGACGCTATCGATGAGAGACAAAAGCTCCTTCACCTACGCGCCCTACCTGCTCATCGCTTCGTCGTCCAGGGCAATCAGTCTGAAAGGGACTATTAGAATTCCAAAAGCAGTACATATCCCAAGCTCCGACGGCGATCACTCCGCTCTTGATCAGCCCTGGGCGGTAACCTCGTCTGCGGCACCACTATTCGCTGCCAGTGTGATATTGTGTGATTTCCAATCTCACAATCTACTGCTGATCGACGAAGGCAAGATATCGTCTTCGTATTCAGTTTTAAGATACCAATTGTCATTATTATAGCCCCACGTTAATCGCAAGAGCTCGTCACAGTTCGAAGCCTCCCGCGTGGACTGGCTGGCAGTGACCGCTCTACCGGGACACTTAAGGATATGGAAGTGAGACACACACACAGATAGCTCGCGTGTGGCTGACTTAGAAAGAAGCTTGTATGATGTTGGTACTTGGCAGTGTTTAACTACTTTGAAGCCCTCTTTATGCGGTGGAGCCCAAAGACATACCAAGATACAGTGTTCGGCTACTGAATTCACCCTTATCTGGATGTCTACCATTCTTCACCCTCCCGTCTCCCCGCCGTGGCCGCCCGCTAGCCTTGCGCAACTAAATCGCGGGCCTTGCCCGACCAATCCATCGCCTGCCAGATCATCAAGCATCGAGACAATTCTTCTTCAGCGTTCCATGACGAGCAATCTCTGCTTCACCTCATCAGACCGCTGCGTTCGTGGTTCGAGCCAAAGCGTTCGCTCATTGTTGGGATACCTAGCATCGACATGACTACTTCATTGGCATGCAATCCAGCGCACAGGCAGCCGGTCGCGGTTCCTGCCAGGGGATCGGTCGCTTCATGCAACATGTGCTGTACGAGTACCTACGACGTGCGTAGACGACCAAGTTTGGTAGGTCTAGATGAACTTGATGCATCATTCTGCATCGCCAGAAGTCGATCGGAGATATGTAGCGCATCTGGGTTTCCTGATCTGATGCAGCAGACTGCAGATGTTGTCCCAAAGTGGTGGCTAAACGACTTCTTCGCATACGCGAAAGCCATGATCGTTGCCACGTTCGTGGTGATGTCCCGGAACTGCTACGCTGGAAGGCCATGGCAGGGTTCGAGCAAGCTGGCCAAGGTCGAATCGTCAAGTCGCCAAGTCCCAAAACTTTGTCGAATCGCAACGGGCTTGTTAAGATAATGGTGCTTGCTGCATCTTGTTGTTAATTCGAAATCTGGACGCGAACGCTACAATTGTCAAATACTGTGGTATTCTAATCCGGGACGAATCATAATGTAACATAGAACGCGTCGCAGTCACTCATGAGTTTGCTTCTGGTAAGGGGCCTTCGATCAGATATGACGGCTTGTCAAGGATAAGACTTCCTTGTTCCATTTATGTCGGAACACTATTGTGGGTATCGTCGCTAATGCTAAATTCATCCAAACATTGCGCAATTCATCGTCGCCAAATGCCAGCGCTCGCTGGAAGTACATGACACAAATTCGAAAACCGACTTTTTCACCGACCTACTCCATCCCTTCCACAATCGGACTCATTCTCCCCACAAATCTTTGCTTCTTCAAGGGACTACTCCGCCTCCGCTTCTTTTTCGGCCTCGCCCCAATATTGATCGACTGTGCTTTCACCACAACCGGCGGCTGCCTCGTCACACTCCACGATATCTCCGGATAGCCAGTCACCACACGCACGTCGCCACAAAGCTCCAATTCCTCAAGATCCAGTAGGTCCTCATCACTAATGTAGCTGCTCTTCGCGCACCCGGTCGCGCAACACGTTGAAGTGTTCGAAGATGAGGACAGAAGCGGGCCGGAAGGCCAAGAAGGGAACGCGCAGACGGAGTTCGCGTTGGGGCTGTTGAAAGGAGCGGAGGGAGGTGTGGCGGGAGAGAGGGAAAAGTAATCTGCGGTCGTGGTGCTTGTGCGAGGCGGTGACAGGAGTGATTTGAGTGGGATGAAGATGGGGTTCGCGTAGGTAAGACCGGGTGGCGACAGCGAAGAGGAGGATTTTGAGGACGTGGGTGATGAAGGCGACATGGAGAGTGAAGTGTCGCTGCTGTCGCTATTACGCCTGATGTTGTGACAGTCGTACATGATGCTCTGAAGCATGTTGCGATACCAAAGGTGAGGTAACAGCGAGATAGTGGCAGGTGGTATGATGGTTGGTGGAGCAAATAGGCCGTGTGGATGGCAAATCGTCAAACAGTGATGTCGTCAGGCGCATCTGGCGCGTGGTGGCAATCGACTCAACCTCCAGGCCGATGGTCGAAAATATCAAACTCTCCGGGAAATCGGTGACATCAACACCCATATATGATTCTCCAAAAAGCCAACACGACAACAGCGCCGACAACCGCGTCTTGAGTCTACCACGTCACACACTTAAGTCCGGGGAAGCTGGATCGCGTTGCGGGCGAAAGCGGGAAGTGGCTGTCCGCGTCTCAAGATGGTAAATTGTGCCGCACCGCAGCACCAAATCCTTCACTTTTCAGTGTTTCAAATCTTTCAGGTCGTGGGTTGATTAGTTGTGGAAGATGAAGCTGAAGGATGAGAAAGGGCCCTCTCGGTTCATATATCTATATTGTTCAGAGTCTGGATCCTACCGTACGGCTGACAGGGCGCTGAAGGCTACCATCGTTCTTAGGGCGGTCAGCTTAACACGCGACGGGTGCCAGATCTCCCACGCTTTCATCGGACCGGTCGGGGAAGTGAGTGAAGGTAAGGATCGGGCGCACATCCCCGCCAAAAGGCAAAATAAGCTACTCTGTGATCACGAATGTGATTTGTGGGTTGAGCGGTGAATAGTCAACATCAGGATATCACAGGCGATGCGATAGGTGGGATCACAGTTGAGTCAGACGATTTGTCGTGTCACAGAATCCTAGACTACTTCCATGCGTGGATGGCAAGAAAACCACGCGAGGGCTAGATGCCTGAATTGGGGTGTATTGGGCCTGCTTGTCAGAGACTACGGTTTACTAATGGAGTAGCACCGTGGGATCACTGGTGTGGATGAGGGCGTCAGACTTTGCTCCATTATTAGTCGAACAATCACGAAGCGGTGAAGTTGACCGCCTCGATTGGGGGAGAAAGGGCAGCCATACAGCAATGATCATGGGCTAAGGCTATGCGATCGGTACCCGGGCATCGACTTCCTATTCGGAGATCGGCCTAACGTCGCTTTGGCTGGACAGAAAAACCGGATGGAAGACCCATCTCCTACGACTTCCCTTTCTGATCACACATCAACTCGTGTCCCAACAGTCAGAATGCACATTCTGTATCCTTGTCGCATCAAATCACAGTATTCAAGGCCTTGCGATGACCCAATACGGGGGTCAAGGCTCGAATATGGAGATGTAACCTGTCACCCTACGCGATCCGTACGGAGCGGTCCGATTGGCTTTTCCCCTAGAGAGGCGGTGCCCGTGGCGCTGCCATCCTGTCATCTCATTTCAAAGTGCTGGCAGCCCCAGTCGTCCTCAGCTTACCATAAAGTACAAAGTACCTCGCAATGCCACGTTCTTTACCAGGTATGTATTTCTGGGGTTTGTGGGGAAATGACAGCATTGATGTTTCACGCTCTGTCATCGACGGGCGTGAGGTGATCAAACCGCTTGTCCTTGTGTGTCTTGCAGGCTTGGTCTTCTGGAACTTCGCTGAGTGCGTGATGGATTGTATCACGAGATGAAGGCCTTGACGTCGTTTGCACTCGAAGTTGTCAGTGATCAATGCTCTCCCGACTTCAATGCTGAGGTGCATTGAGATATTTCGATACAAGCCCGGTCAGTTGATGAGTCAGTACTGGCACATGCTGGAGCTCGGATCGAATCTTCGACATTGCCGTCCCCGAGTGCTTACCAATTAGCTCTGAAATCGTCGCGTAATCCGTGGTGCGCTTCTATCTTACTTCCCGATTCAGCTCTCGCTGCGCACGTCCTGCTCGTGAGATTACGGTAGGATTAAGAAGGATGGTCGCACCTCAAGGAGCTGACTGTGCCCTGTGCTTGTGTATCGAGCTGGCAGGTCTTTGTCGAAGGCAAGGAGGTGGTGTCGCTGTAAGTGTGTCGGATTGCGACGTCGGGTGAATTGGTCAATGATGACTGTTGAGAGACGATTTTCTGTCGTATCTCGATGCTGATATCCCTCTCGTACTCGCACATGAAAACGTTCGACTTTTGTTCCCTTTGTGGATTTGCTTTGGCTCGTTGCGGACTACCTTTCTTTAAGCCGCGGTCTCTTAGGTCGATACACGCCGTTTACCAACCGGCAGCTGAAAAAACACGACTCCGTGGTAGCTGTTCCTCATACATGCCTTTAGGTTGGTATTATGAAAAAATGCAAGGTTTCCCCAATAAAGAAGATTTAGAAAATCATCAGCAAACCGCCATCCGTTCTGTGCGCCTTGTTCCTCAGCCGCCGCCCTCGATTCCTCCAAAGCATTCTGGGGCATCTATCATGGCTGAAAGCGTTCTGCAAATGTGGCTGTGCATCCTGTATAGCCATGTACCGAAGGCACCACTCTCTATTCCACTGTTCCATCGTCCTTCATAAAACATCTTCGATCTTCATTTCATCGAACGCTGCTATTTGTTCGCCCCCAAAACCTTTCGATCAGCCCATAGCAAACCCACAGGACCATCTCTCAATCCTCTGCCTTCTCCCATCTCTAACCAGCCAAAGACCCTTTGACCCCAATCCATTTAATCCTGATCAACCCCTTTCCTCTCAAGCCAGTCCTCACTATCTCACTCATTCAAGCGCCCCCTAGCCCTTGTCACAACCCCATCCATCTCTCCAACAAACACCCACAGCAAACGCACCAAAAAGTCCGCTACTACAACAAACACAAACCGCAATATCTCCGAAGCCACCTAATAGAGATCTTCCCATCCGCACGAGAAGCAAGGGCATCTGAGCACAATTAAAACCACCACGAGGTCTCGCCATCCATGGAGTTCGACATCATCACCGAAATCGTCTCCGCCATCTGCTCCGCCCTGTGCAGCTGTCTCTGCCACCGCTCAAGGTGATGATTTGAGAGGGAGGCTGTCTACTGGGGGCATGGGTCTTGAGGAGCAGATCTGAAAAGCCAGGAACGAGGTCTAGACATTCCGCTACCTGATTCTCCCAGTTGGCGCTAAGTTCGGCACCCATAGCGAGTTTTATCGCGAGGAACCTTCTTTCTCCCCCGTTCTCAACCGTTACAAGCCTGCCTCCAGCTACGACAGACATCTCGCCCGCTCCTACCACGAAGAACGTAAGTAAAGAGCGTTCTCAACCCCACATATCTCCGCGCCATTCCTCGTCAAAACAGCGGTCATAACACCCAACAAGACGAACCTCCAGCACATCCCGAACATCGATCGCTCTATCAATGCCACAAAATATCTACCCCCCGTCTTCCCCCTATCCTTCCGCCCATGCAGCGTTCGTGCTTCGGCTCTGCTCCCTGCAAGATCTCTAGCGCGTTCCGAGACATAATCGACAATGGCGAGAATTACCCCCAGCGAGCGTAAACAATCGGAACGTAGTCTTCGGCTCCCTTTTCTCTTCCACCACCTCCAAAAACCTCCGCCCCCTGCCCCCCCCCGGTCCATCTCCCACGCCCTTCTTGGTAACGCACCCCCCTCCCACAGCCCAGATCGGGAAAGAAACCTGGCGTGGCTACTGGTCTGGCAGTGAGGTGTAGCGGGAACTGCTTTCTCTGATTCAATATCCCACGGCAGGGGGAGGGAAGGGGGAAATCTAGCAAGCAAGACTTCTCTCTCTCTCTCCACTCTGGGAGACCGGGCGACTTTTGTCTCTCTTCCCCTCCACATCTCCTACTATCTCCACGTATTTCTGCACGGTTCTTCTTCTGATAGAGCGCGCTTACTTGTGTGGGCGGCAGGGGGCTGCTTGCGAGCGAGGTACGGTTCTGAAGTAGAGAAGGCGGGGGTTTGGGTCTATGACTGCTCTTCGGGGAAGGAGGGGGAAGCAGGGGGGGAGGCTGAGGGGGGCAGATGAGGGTGTACGCTTGTAGATTTTGCAATGTGGCATGTGGGGAGTTGGAGTGATTGAGGAAAGGGGGCCCGAGAGCTAGGCGCGGGCCTTGGTCGGGGGTGGGGATGGTCTGAGGGGGTGGGGGTACATGGGAAATAGGTTTGTGGGTATGGCATGTGAGGTAGGAGATAGAATCTGGTGGTGGAAGCTGGGTGTTGGCGTGAGGAGCGTGGGGAGGGGAGTAGGAATTTCTAGGAGGGAAATTTGTAGTTAGGGGCTTTGTGGATCCGGAGGAGGATTGCGGCGGAGGAGATGCTTCATCATATCTACGGTCTATGGCGTTATGACTTCTTTTGTGAACCGACTAGAAGATCTTCAACCCCCTGTATCGGGACTTTTCTGTCAGCGATACCACCGCAGCATCTTCCCCTTCCTCACAGCTCCTCGGCCTGCTTCACAGTAGCGCTCAACGGCCCTTTCTTCACCATCATCGTCATAACCTCGTAAAGCACATCCGCCGCCGCCATCGTCGTGTGCTCGGCGTTGGTATCATAGGCCGGCGCCACCTCGACGATATCCGCCGCCACGAAGTTGATCCCCTCGAGCCCGCGCAGGATGGTACGAAGCTCGCGGGTTGACCAGCCGCCGGTTTCGGGCGTGCCGGTTGCGGGGGCGACTTTGATGTTGTTAGCTGTAGTTCGAGGAGTGGGGCACAGGAGGCAGTATAGTAGGGTCGAAAATTAGAAGAGGAAAGGAGGAGAATAACGTACAAGCCGGATCTAGCGTGTCGATATCAATACTCAAATACACGGGGTTTTCGGTCCCAACTCTATCCCTAATTTTTTTGATAATCCCCGCCATGCCGATTGTGTCAATCTCTCGTGCCTCGGAGATCTCGAATCCGCAGTACCCGTCGTTCTCGTAGTCGCTGAGACCGGAGAGCGTGGTGCGGATGCCGGCGTGGATGTTGGAGTCGTTGGCGAGGAGACCTTGTTCGTGGGCGTGGTAGAAGTAGGTGCCGTGGTTGATGGCCGCTTGTTCGGTAGGGGCGCCGCCGAAGACTTTGGGCCGCCAAGTGTCGCTAAGCATGGTCAGTCATTGGTTGCTAAGTCAATAGACGGATGAAGCTGATTAGGGTAATACGGTATCACGGGATGACAAGTCGCCCATTCGAGAAAGTCATCAGCTCGTGATATCGGGAAATAGTCAAGCGATTGAGCAACGTAATCATAGACAAGAGGGATGGGCAGCCTTCCAAATGAGACTCACAGATGGCTGTCGAAGTGGATCACGCTGACAGGACCATACGCCCTGTTGACACTTTTGAGAAGCGGCAGAGTGATTGTGTGGTCACCACCAAGCGTAATGATTCTTGGCAATGTCTTTCCCTTCAACGCCGGGCCCTTCTTCTTGGCGTCGGTAGCTGGCTCGCGACTGAGGAGCAGATTGTGGCCCTCTTCGATTTGTTTGATAGCGTACGCGTTATCGTAGCTGGCTCATATCAGGGTCTACTCAAAACGTGATCTTAAGGGGAAACGCACGAAGTCACCGGGATATCTCCACAATCCAACACAGTGGCCCAGCTGTTGAACGGGTTTGCATCGAGTGGGACGTTGTAACCGCCGCTGAAGCGTACCTTACGTGAGCCTTCCTCAACGAGAAGAAGTGAGCTCATGAATAACGTACTATAGATTGAGGCGGCGAGAACCTTGTCTGATGCCTGAGGGTCCGAATCTGGCTCCGGGTCGGTATGAAGTTCCCGTATCGAACGGCGCGCCTTGCCCAAGAGGTCAGCACTTGTACAGGCAATGAAAGACATTCAAGTACCTATAAAAGCGATGTCGTATTTCTCGCTGTCACTGGCCAAACATGGGTAGTATGGCAGACGGCCGAAGGTTGAAATGCCAGAGAAAACAGAATCGGCCTGGGTTCGTCAGCGACAGACAATGCCTATCCTTGCGGTGTATGTCTGCACACCTGGGTCCCTCCATCGCCAGGTAACTTTTCAAGGGTATTATACCACAGGCTCTTGTGAGGCCCAGCAATAGGCTTTTGCTCGTGTTCCACATGGCCAAGGGCAACAGCAGCCAATGCTGCAATACAAGAGAGGCAGGTATTGATCATCTTGAGGTCGGAGCCTTTCAGTGACACCGTATAGAGGAATGATGGGTCTGCAAGTACAAGAGAGTGTACAAGTAGGTCTTGCAGCAATGGCACGAAGGGCGAATTGGCCTGCCATGCTGCAAGGCTAAGAAAGCTAGGATGCCAGATGTCATCGTGGGGTAGCTGTATTATGTTCTCGTTAGGTAAGGACAAGGTAGGTACGGCTCATGTCGTCAGTCTCGAAGCCGAAAAGACCAAGTCGAAGGCAAGGTAGATCCTGACTGCAGGCCGGCTGTGTGCCGGCCTGTGAGGTAGCGGCAAAGGATGGAGACAAGATCAATGGACAGCTGCGGCCTGCCTCGATCGAAGGATGAGCTAAGGCGCGCAAAGACATTTTCGGCGACTGTGTTATCAATAACAATGTGTACTCCGTATCGACCCTGTGCATAACAGTGACGGGTCGTCGTTTGTCGAAGCTTGGGAGGCCGTCGCCCGTAGCGTCTATGAATCGAGCTCCGCAATCCTTATCGCGTGGCGAGGTGCGCTTGGCCACTCTAGGGCTCACAGCAGCGGCGGAATTACTTGATCTAAGAAATTCAATGGAAGTGGCACTCGGCATAAGGTACCAGCGATCAGATGTTGATGAGTCAACTAAACTTGTATCATTGCGTTTATCATTACGGTCATGGCCGTAGGCTTTCCCCGGGCTTCTATGGGCGAATGTATATACGGCTTTGCTCACTGAGCTTCGTGATTTCATGGGCCGATGGACAAAAGCTCTGCATTGGCCACGACTGCGGAGACAGTATCATTGAGTTGAACCTGACATGGCGTGGGTGGTGCTTGCGGTCTTTTCGTCAAGGGATGTCGATGTTGCGACTGCGCTACATTCTAGCTAGCCCAGACTTCTCGTCTATGAAGTTGTCGGCGCTCCGGGAGGCTCTGAGCCACTCTCAGCTCGCTCATCATGGTCCATCCTCTCAAACGCCTTCTTGACTTGGTGATCCCAATTGCTGAACGCAACGATGACCCACTCCAGTATCCCGACGAGGTACAATGCGATACACTGGCCGACCCATAAGCCTTTCAGACCCCACCCGTGAAAAGCCAGCCAGATGCCCAGCGGTAGGGCACCGCAATAATAGCTGACAATGTTGACCGCCGCCCCGATATGCTGCCTTCCCATGCCTCGAAGACTGCCACCACAGCTCCCATTGAGGCCATCCGCAATCTGAAAGAGGGCGACGTAGGGGAGTACCTCCGCCGTAAGCTTGACGACATCTGGATCATTGTTGAAGATCTTGGCGAAGTGATCCTTGCTTGCCATGAGAATAGCAAGGACAAGAGCACCAAGTAGCATGCTGAGCCATGCTGCTGTGTTGGCAGCTCTTGCCGCGCCTGCTGCATTTCTAGCACCCAAAAGATTGCCGATCCTGGCACTGGTCGCGACACCAACGCCAAAGGGTATGGTGTTCATGACTTGGTCCGAAGTCATGATGACACTCTGCGCTGCAAGTGGGATGGTTCCAAGCCTGCCAGCAGCCAAGGCGACGATCTCGAAGGCCCACCACTCTGTCCCTACATGAACAGTACCCAAGAATGCAAGCCGAGCGAACGTCCCAGGGTGGTGGAGACATCGCTTTGACCAACCGCCCCAGCCTTCCCAGCCTTGAACGAAGCGAGCGTAAGCCAGCAGTAGAAGAAAGGATAGCCAGTATGAAATGCCCGTGGCGATTGGTGCCCCCAACAAGCCTATCTTGAAGGTGTAGACGAAAAGGAAGTTCAGGCCAGCGTTGATCGGCGAAGTGATCAAGAGGACGTATGTCCCGGGTCGCATTATTCCTAGACCAATCAGCGCTGATCGCAAAATGAAAAGGTGCGATGCTGACGAACCTTGAGCTTGGAGGTACTTCTTCATGCACTCGAAGTAGATGTAGCCAAGTCCACCAGGAATCAAGCACCATAGGAACCTTGCACTGTCGTGAGATAGCTGTTGCCCTTGTCCCAATGCTATGAAGATGGGCTCAGAGCAGAACCATAGTACAGCAACAGGGACATAGAAGCCTCCGAGTATGATAAATGCTCTCTGGAGTAGCAGACCGAGATCATGGCGATCCTTGCTTCCAGTGAAAGCGGAGGAACACAGGGTGTCCAACGCAGTAGTCCCGCCCAAAGCAATCAGCCATGCAGTGCTCATAGCAAACATGTATGAAAAGGCGGCCGTTGCCAAATCCTCTGGTGAGCCCCGCCCCACGATGACAACGGAGAACGTCTGCAAAGAATTTTGCAGCGTGTATGCTAAGATAACAGGTATCGATCCCTTCAGTAAGATCCAGAACTCGTTCAAGACACGCTTAGATCGCGGCTTTTCCTCATCGTCGATATCGTAGAACTCCCCATCCTCTTGGCTGACCTCGTCCCCGTCGCTGGGGACCGTTTTAGGTAATAGCCGGGAGGACTCATGAGGCGATGTCTTAGTTGACGAGTCTTGCTGATTGTCGGTATTCCGAAGAAAATTGGGCAGCCACCAATGTGCTGGTCCTGTTTCGTCCATTGCGTAAATTGCTCCGGTCACCTACCTCCGAAGGCATAGAATCGACAACCTAGCAATCACGCAGTGGAGGGTGAATTGAACAATGTGCGTGGTAGTGGCAACGCTGGAAAAAAAAGTCGTCTCGGGGATCATAGACCGAGGAATTGGATAGAGTAATGGGAAATAGTAAGAAATGAAAGATTAGAGAATGATAGACATCGACAGGGGGGAAAAGACTGTCTACCACCACGATTGACGGAGCATGACGCCATCTGATTGGAGGGGAGCAATGCACGACTGGTAGGAGACAACGAGAGGGGTTGCTAAAAGAAATCCAATGATTCGAACCATATCCTGCATGCATGTTCTGGACAAGTATAAAGCATACCGCGCGACGGATCAATCCCATGAATCCGCAGCGCCTTCGCTGGACGCATCTTCTACCGTAGTCCTGCTACCATTTGATCGCAAAAACAGTATGACAATCGAGTCGAGATGTGCACGGCAGATGGAATTCGATACTGAAATGGGGTAAAAAAGCACGATGGAAGAATCTTGGCTGGGGGACTGGGGAGGTGCAGTAGGTTGGAATCAGGGGTTCCAAGATCGACGTCGCGTTGGCAAGCTCGGCAGGCGCGGCAAGGCTGAAGGCCCCCACACTAAAAGTCTAGCCTCGGCCAGCTGCTATCAACTTTGACCACTGCCCTCCTATTTCGTGGATGCTCGACACACTCGACTTCAACTGTACCGCATAAGCGACGTCTGGCTTACACTTGACTGCTTTTCACCTTGTTCTGACCGTTATCTTTCGAAATCTTGGGTCGTCGCGGGTGGAGTGCTCCTCACCACTAACAGCGTGAATGATGTCAGTGTAGATCCCTAAATGCAAAAGATTTCGTATTTGATCCGAAGGATTCATGGTCGACAAGGTTAGATAATGGCTTGCAGATAAGGGAGCGTATCAGTGAGCTAATCATCCAATCAATCCTTTTTCATGCTCCACGCCCTATTACACTCGCATTTGTGGGAACGGAGAACATCTTCCGTGTCGCAGGACAACCCTGGGCCGATCAGCCACGAGGATGGGATTGCATGCGGCGTGGATCATTGAAATTGATGTTGATGGCTTGTCAAAAATACTGCGAAATGCTCACGGGCTAGTGTCTTTATCAACCTATCCTTTCTCCTTTTATTAGACTCGGTTCTTTCGTTTGCACGGTTCTCTCTGCACTTCTTGCTCTTTACTATATTCCTTTAAGCCATGGCAGCAGTATTGGGCGACGAGAAGCCCAATCAAGTATCGGGTAGAGATCATGCCGCCCCTGGCGACATGGACGAGAAGCGTTCTGTTACCCTTAATGGCAGTCCTTCAGAAGATATCGGTGTGGCAAGGGATGGGATGAAATTGCATCCACAGCCGACAGCAGACCCGCTTGATCCTCTGAATTGGTCTTCGGCCAAGAAGCATACCATTCTCGCTATTGTTATGTACTTGTGAGTCTGAAGTTTCTTCCATCCCTTAGCTATAGACCTTCCGTTATACGCGGTCTGGGATTTTGGCGACATGCCGCTTCGACGACCGGCGGTTCAACGACTCAACGACCCGAGAACTCGAAGACTTGACGTCTTGGATGACGACTTAGTGACTTGGCGACTTGACGACTTGACCATTTGACGACCTAATGATTCAAGGAGACCGATTCTTCGTATCACCATATTCAACACAAGATTGGCCGATGCATCCCGTCTTCGCATCGCATATGCTCTAAATCTCCATGTCAGTACTGATGCAACTTTCGCAGATACTTTATGTTCACCTATATCACCACAACCACAGTCCCTTCATTCACCCAACTGCAAACACAATTTAACATCTCCTACTCCCAAGTCAACTGGTAAGTGGCTTTCTGTCCCCCTCTTTGAAGGTCTCAAGAACCGTGATGCATATGTTAACGGCAGTCGCGCTGAGCGACCTCCCATGCCATCCACTGCTCTAACTCTACAGAGCAATGCTGACTCCGGATTTCACTTGAAGGACCGTTGCCATCCCAGCCCTAGGCCTCGCCTTCGGGCCCCTGTTCTGGTCCAGTCTTGCAGACATCTACGGCCGGCGCATCATCTTCATAACCGGCACCATCATAGCACTCGCAGCCACCATAGGTGCTGGCGGCGCAAAAAGCTACGGTGGCTACATGGCTGCTCGGTTCGTCCAAGGTTTCGGTGTCAGCCCCGCCGCAACCGTAGGCATGGCCACCATTGGAGACATGTTCTTCGAGCACGAACGGGGTCAGAAACTCGGACTGTGGGTTCTGGCGATCGATGCCGGTCTGCTGGTCGGACCGATCATCGGGGGCTTTATGGATCTCGTCAGCGCAGCATGGATCCAGTGGCTCTCTGCGCTGATGTTCGCGCTCCTGCTGGTTTTAGAGCTGTGCTTCATGTCGGAAACGCTGTACCCCAGGAACTACATGCTGCAGCGGATGCCGGTAATTGGCGGCACTGACGTAACAGATGCAAAGGAGATTGCCAGCGAGAAAGCGGATGCAAGCATCGTGGACCTCAAGCGCACATCCAAGCTCTTTTTCCTCAATTTCAAGCCTGTCCCCGGTATGCGGCATCCGAAGCCCTGGGACTCATTCACACGTTTCATCCTTACATTCAAATACCCCATCGTGGTCGTGGGGGTTCTGACCTACTGCTTTGCCTGGTACTGGTGGATCCTCTCAATCATCACCATGCTCCCTGCCGCGTACGTGCAATATACACCCCAGATTCAAGGACTCCTGTTCCTCGGTCTGCTTCTCGGCACGCTCTTCTCCGAGATCTTCTGTTCCGGCCGTCTGAGCGACTACATCGTGTTCAAACTCGCCAGAAAGAACGACGGCATCCGTGTCCCGGAGATGCGCTTATGGCTCGCGTATCCCGCTGCGCTGCTCAGCTCGAGTAAGCCATGATTTTATCTCTAGATGGACAAATCACTAAATGCCCTGTAGTCGGTCTCATTATCTGGGGAATCAGCGTCGACAAAGGCTACCACTGGATCGTCGGCCAAATCGCCTTCTTCCTCTGTACGTACTTCCCCATCCCCCCCTACCCCTATTTTCCTCACCCCTCCTCCACAAAACTACAACCAGCTAACAACTCCTCCCCCCCCACGCAGTCGCCGCCGGCATCCAAATGGGCAACACCGTCATAACAGCCTACATCGTCGACAGCTACCCCCTCCAATCCATGAGCGTCATAACCTTCTACTCCGTCTTCCTCAACCTCAGCGCCTTCATTAATCCCGTTCGTTCACCCCCCCCCCATTTCCCTCTACCCTCTCTTTCCCCCTCCCTCCTTCCTTCCTCCCTCTACCTCTCACCCCCCCTCCCTTCCCACATCAACCACAGCTAACCCCCCCTCCCCCCCCTCTAGTTCTTCATCGCCCCCTGGGAAGCCTCTTCCGGCTTCATATGGACGTTCGCCGCACAGGGCATCATCACGTTCTTCATCTCGGTACCCATGTTTGCGGCCTTGCATCGGTGGGGCGGGGTGCTGAGGGAGAAGGCGGGGCAGCCGGGGTGGGTGAATCCGGAGTATGATACTTTGTAGATAACGTTGGGAGGGAGGTGGTGTGTGGAGTAATGTTGGTGAGTGGGGAGGTGTGTGGGGAGTTAGGGCTAGGACTGGGTATACCCTTGGGAGGTAGCCTTTGTGGGTTTGTGTGTATATGTTTGAATCATTTTTAAATATGGGGTTTCTAGAGCTTGCGGTATAATGGATGAGTTCGTATGCTAGTTATGCCATCATCCACCGTGTCAGATTGTATTGGGCACAGTATCAGAATGTCATAGGTTGACGTGATCATTGTACTAGATTGATAGCAATGTACTTCAGACGCAGTCACGAGGTCAGCGAGCAACCGGATCAAGTATTGATGTTTTGCAAGCCTCAAGTAAAGCCATCCTTGCAGCGCCTAATAAACATGCAGTCCACAGTCTCCCCCTCAGCAATCTAGTAAGACATCAAAGGAAAAGCAGCTGCCATTGCCAAGAACCGTCTACAAAGCCCTGCTGCTCCCAGCCCACACTAAGAATTTTGCAATCTGTCCCTCTTCTACCTCCACCTCCTCCACATCTTGGATCTATGAAATCTCATCCATCACCTCCTCAGTAGCAGCCGGCTGGGCTGCACCATCAGTGACTCCGTTGACTGCACCGTTGGTGGTGGCGGTGGCATCGAAGTAGTCGACCATCTCCGCGTCGAGTTCATCGGCAGTCTTACGCTTCGGGCGGGCACCACGACCACCTCGTCGTCCGGCACGTCCGCCGCGGGTTGAAGTACCGTTGGTGACGGGCTTGGGTGCAGCTGATTTAGGTTTTGCGCCCTTGGTGGCGGCCCCTTTGGATTGGCTGATTCATGGATCAGTCGCTGTTGTAAGATCTTCTGATGTAGTGTTGGACTTACCCGATACGCTCACTCAGGCCTTTAACACGAGCCGGTGGCGGAGCTCTAGCTGCATCGAGCACGACTTCAATCTGGTGAATCTGTGAGTTGCTGGTCACGCAAGAAATCCTGGATTCGTACCTTCATAGGACGTTGGTCGACTTTTATTCCGTTGAGTCGCAGAGCATCGTTGGCGCTATTGGGATTGCTGAAAAAGATGGTGGCAATGCCACGGCTGGCTCCATTCGGGCCATAGGTGAGGTAAGCTCGCTTGACAGGGCCAACAGATTTGCCAAAGTAATCCTGTTAGAAGAAGGGGCACCGATTAGTCCATTGGTAACTCTTTTAAGGCTGGAGGTATCTCGAAAGCTGATAACGAAAAGGCAGTACAGCTTGGCAATCGGATCCGTTACCCCACGGCAGCATCAGCAACGAGCCTCGCGAAGTTAACACAAGAGCATCAGCGAGCGAGCAGTGAGTGTTAGTACGGTTAGCATCGGAACCTAAGGAACAGCTGCCATATTGGTACACTGTGAGAAGGTCCATGACTGGCCGGTCCTTGTTTAACAATCTCTGCTCATGAAACTGGGCTGGCCTGGTGTTCGTTCGTCGCTGAATGTGCCACACGCCCTTTCCCCATCCAGAATGAGGTTCATGGTGGCCACGGAGAGACACCAGGGTTCCGTGGATGCTGATGCTTGCTCTACCATATGACTGAGTGGAGCAGATGAAGTTCTCCAAGTGAACCGACTTCGATCGAGGGTAAAGCGTAAACACGCGCCGTACTGTTCGGAGAACACGAAACCGTAATGATGCGCTAATGGCGCTTTGACTTTGAGAAACGATACGATGTGACTGACTGGGTCTGACTAGGGGTGATGCATTGCGGTGTTCCGGTCAGGTATGCGGTGCTGCACGCGGCAGGTCGAGAGTTCTTCTCATCAGTTTCCAGGGACTGCTAGCTGTTCTCACTGCTTATGCTCGCTGGTGCTCATACCATCTGCCTCAGTATGTAGGATCTCGATCCCAGATTTAAGTTGTATACAACTCATGCGCTTCAATATAATGGCTGTCTGCTCAACCGTTGGTGTGATGTGTTTGCCAGACACGTGCACAGCTCAACGGTGTTCTTCGCAAGACTTGAGCCAAAGCTCTACTTCACAAACATCTACGACAAGCTTCTAGTGCCTAGCAAGCGTAGATGATGACAAGGAGCGGAGACATGTTGTCTCATGTGCGTGCTCATACCAGGCTCTTGTAACATAGAGCGATCAAAAGGCCTCGGATCCGTGGACGATTGACACAATTGCGAGACCGAGGTAGCAGAAAATTTGGCCAAGAAAGGTCGAAGGATACCGCCGCCTTAGGTTTAACATACCTTGATCATCTGCTCACTCACATCGGAGGGCTGACTATAATTAGTATAGGTTCAACGTGATGCTGGCAGCTGGAGACACGTACCAAGTTGCTCACCATGACCTTAGATTCTCCAGACGCGTTGGCCGGTCCAGTTGGTGCGGCAGGCCTCGCAGGTCCCTTTGCGGCAGTCCTAGTGCTCTTCCTAATTCCCCCCACGGGTCCAGTTGGGGCAGCCTTGCTGGCGACGCGACGACCTCCACGGCCGCGGCCACGACCACGGCTGCTACGGTTGGTGCTGATGATCTCATCGAGACCTTGGTCGAGCTTGGAAGACATCTTAGCTGATATTTTATGGATGCGCTGTCTGGTTGGCTTGACGGTAGGCCTTAGTTTGTTGCTGGCGCAGTGACTTGTAGACAAGAGACTCTGCTGAGTCGGAGAAGGAGCAACAATCTCGATTTCGTCAGAGATGATATGGCTTAGCCTCAAAAAGCGCGAAAGAGTGTTTAACTTGGCTCGAGGTGGAGATGATGTACTTTAGAAGCTTTCGTACAGTGGCAGTTGGCAGTTGGTGGAAAAGCTTGCTGTGGTTGCAGGCAGGTGGGTCCTTAAGTAGTACGGACGCGTATCGGCAAATGCGAACGAGCAGTGTTCACCTTCTGAGTACGTAGAGATGTTGTAGATATGAGTTGATGAGCTTGGTGATGAACCAAGCGTGAAGCGGTGATGGAGAAAGGTTGTGAGAGCGTGATAAAGAGAGGCATTTAGGGAAGGAGAAGCCTGATTGGTGCTAACTGTTTTCGGACACACCAATCAAAACCGTACTTTACAACTTCACTCCCCGATGCACCTTGCGCTCCCTGTCATGCATTTAGTCACCTGCTGCAGATGTTTTCGACCTGGCAAGTGTCAAGCGGATACGAGACTTGGTGGGATGTCATCCTTGTTTACTGCTACTACCTCATACGGGAGTGAATTCAGAATATACGGTATCCTTCCAACCGTCACTGCAGTTTGTTTCAATGTGATCATTCCCACATCGCAACGCAGCAGAGGCAACAAAAAGGTATAGATGCCAATCTGGAGATCATGTCGGCTCCTCGACGCCAGCCCAAAGACCCCCCTTCCACCACGATATAGCCTTACGCCGTTGATGTATCTTCTCCTATTCCTGTGAGGGATGGACAAATACCGTGAGGCACCATAGATGCCCTGATCTAACTCTTCAGCGCCTCCAACCTTCCCCTCATCTCATCAAGCGTGGCCTCCTGCTCTGCCAGATCCGGCTCCTCCTCCGGCTCCTCCGCCACAGGCTTCTCGGCCACACCGGCATTACCCAGCTTGCCTTGCAGAACCTCACCCAGCACTCTCTCCACCTCAGCTTCTGCCTCATCGTCCTCACCCTCCATGAGCTGATCATCCGGCAAGCTGTCCCCCACCATCTCCTCGATTATCCCTGCCTTCACAAGCTCTTGCGACAGCTCTCTCATCGTTCCCATAAGCTCCGGTAATCGCACAAGCGCATTGACATCTTTCATGACGCCCGTAGAAGCCTTCATGCTCCCCTCGATCTTCCGGACTGAGAACGCCTCGTTGACCTGCATCTGTACGCTTTGCAGCTGTGCTTTGCTCGTTGCTAGCCGTGAGCTTTGTTTCCGTATTCTGATCATCTCTTTGGCGAAAATGCGGGTTTCAGAAGCAGCCTGCTTGGCCTGAGAGGGATTCTTCTGGCCTCGTTTGTTCGCTTGAATGATGTATTGCCGGGTTTTTTGGTCGAGGACTTTGAGTTGATTGATGTCACGTTCGAGCTTGCGAGTGTTGGCACGTATTAAGCTGTTGCATTTTCGCATCTGAAGCTGATCAGTAGTGCGTCATCTGTAGGTGATGGAAGGCCGTCTGACTTGAGCCGCCGGGTCCGGCTTCCAAAAAACAGCCTTAATGGACTCCATAGTGAAATGTTAGAGCTCTGAGCTCCGTAGCCAGCTATCGTGGTGAGTATGACATTGTGTTGTCTGCAGGCTGCGCTTTACGGAGCGCGAGATACGTTCTCAATTCTGGCAAGCGCGGGGAAAGCTACAGGTACAGGCTCGAGTGACAAGAAGATTCAGTTAATGTGATAGTCCTTGCGGAACGACTCGTGATGTGTTGTACAACCTAGTTTCAATCTATTCTAATGCTGGACACTGGTGGTTCGCTTCGATAGATTTCCATGCGCCTGATTTCAGCCCTACTGATCTCGACGCTAGCTCCGTTCACAAACTTTCAGCGACTCTTCAAATAACAACATCTTTCAGACATTGTTCATAAATCTCACTTCCCCAGATCTCAGTAGCGTCTAGTATCAAGCGATTGACCATGTCAGAGAAACAGACAACGCCAGAGGGTAAGCTTCATCCCTCCCTCCCCACTCGTTTTCCCACCCCCAAGATTACAAACCCACACCCCATCAAACACCTCACTAACCCCCCCACTCACCAGTCGTCTGGGCCCAGCGCTCCTCCAGCTCCGACCCCGAGCGCAACTACATCACCCTCACGATCTCCGCCCCCGACGTCACCAAGCCCAAGATCGACCTCAAGCCCAGCAGCCTCACCTTCACCGGCTACTCCGAGACCAAGAAAACCACCTACCACGTGGAACTCGAGCTCTACAGCGAGATCGACGTCGACGCCTCCAAGACGCACAACTCCGGCGCGAATGTGCACTTCCAGCTGCGGAAGAAGGAGCTGAAGGAGGAGTACTGGCCGCGGCTGTTGAAGGAGAGCAAGCGCGTGCACTACCTGAAGACGGATTTCGACAAGGTGAGCTTCCCAGTGCAGCTCAGATTTGAGGATATGCTATGGGTATAGGCTAACTAGATTTCACAGTGGGTCGATGAAGACGAGCAAGACGGCGCCGGGGACGAAGACTTCGGCGGCATGGGAGGCATGGGCGGCATGGGCGGCGGCATGCCCGGTATGGAAGGCCTCGGCGGCATGGGAGGCATGGGCGGCGATGGCGGCTTCGGCGGCCTCGGTAAGTCCATCTCTGCTTCTTCCTTCCCCAACCACGCTAATCATTCTCATACAGACTTCTCCAAACTCGGCGGCGGCGCGGGTGGGATGCCGGACATGGGAGGCGATGACGAAGGCGAAGATGACGACGATGATGATGATATGCCTGGTCTTGAAGGTGAGGACGAAGCTGCGGGTGAGGGTAAGGAAGGGAAGGCCGAGGTAGAGGAGGCAGAGACGGAGGGAAAGGGAAAGGGGAAGGGGAAGATTGAGGAGGTGGAGTAGGGGATGGAGTGTCCATGCAGTGGAGAGAAGGGAGAAGGGAAGCTGAGAAGAGAGGAGAAAGGTGATGTCGATAGGATGACTAGGCTTTGATATGGCAATGCATGTTAGACAGATGGCTTGCTCCGACGCAAGAAGCATTGTCGAAAAGCGACATGGTATGGAAAACTTGAAGATAGGCATGGCGCTCCTTAGATGGCTACTGCTGGGCTCCATACTACGCACCTTTCTTCAACTCTGTCAGGAACCCGGTCCACGAGGAATGGTGACCACAAGATAGTGCTACAGAGCTAGGCACTCGAGCACCCAGTACAAGCCCTCCATCTCCTCCCTGAAGCCCACTCCAAGCACGCCTCCCAATTCATCCCGACCATAATCTTCATGACTACCCGCCCCCCTCATCCTCCCCTTCATGATGTAACGTAACGCTATTGAACTCCTCAAACGGATCCGGCACCTCCCCTCCTGGCGTTTCCAGCCCACTATCCAGCGGCACGCCCTTAATCTCCCTCACGGCCTTCGCACCCTTCCCCTCACCCCCCAACGTGAAGTCTCCTTCTCGCGCTCCACTTCCCTTCGCTGCACCGATGAAAGTGTTGGTGGCACCCATATCAACGCTCGATTGAGATTCCTTGACGTTGCGGAAATTGATGGTGTCGATGGCGCGGCCGGCGTGAGGGATCATGGGGGGTTTCATGTGGCGGAGCAGCGCCCATTGCGTCGAGCGGAAAAAGGGGTGGGTTTTTACGTCGGAGGCGCCGGCACGGGAGCCGATGCGGCGGAGCTCGTCTTTGATAAGGAGTTTTCGGATGAGGGATTTGCAAAGGCTGGGTAACAGAAGGAGCGAGGTCAGCAATAAAGCTCGAGAATCTTGGGCTCAGCCACGTAGGGCAATACAGTGATTCGGGAATGGGAAATGGGCGGCTCACTTCGATACTTGCGGTGCCCCTGAGTATTCGGGGAACGGCACGTCGTCGCGGAGAATATTTGCAAAAGTGGCGTTTCGATTCTTGCCTTTGAAGGGCGTGGTGCCGAAGAGCATCTCGTATACTAATATTCCAAGTGTCCACCAGTCCACTGCGCTGGTGTGACCACAGCCTTTAATGACTTCGGGCGCAATATACTCTTCTGTCCCGACAAAGGAGTTCGTGCGGAAATTTGCTATGCATGATCTGGTGTCGATGGTAGGTAATGAGGTTGGGGTGGCGCCGTTGCGGCCGACAATCATAGTAGGAGCTCCTCCTGGGTCTGATTGCTTTGAGAGATCGAAATCTGACAACATGATGTGGCCAGATTGATGGAGGAGGATGTCTGTTGTGATTAGATGCGGATCTCATGGTCATTCTTGATGGTAGCTTACTTTCTGGCTTCAAATCTCGGTAGATGAAGCCCATCAGATGCAAATACTCAAGGGCCGCAGTCACTTCGCCAGCATAGAACCGGGCATCGTCTTCCGGTATACACTTTCCAGGCCGGGTTTGCAGTGCTGTAATTGTCAGCTTCAAAAGAAGGTTTACAAACGAGGCACGGACCCCTGAAGAACTCTCCGCCACTGCAGTATTCCATGCATAGATATAGGTGATCCTCGGACTGGAAAGAATGATATAAGGTAACAATAAACGGGTGGTTGCTTGTAGCCAGGATTTCCTGCTCTGCCAAAGCCCGCTTGATCTTGTTTCGTTTGATCATTTCCTTCTTACTGAGGACTACAATTAAGTCAGCAGCTTGTACGAAACTCTGCAACAGCCTTGATAGTACCTTTCATAGCGTACAACCGACTCGACTTCTTTTCCCTAACCAGGTATACCTTCCCCACGTCCCCTTTTCCAATCAACTTGATCTTGTCAAAACTCCCGGGCCCAACTTCAACATTTCGGACCTTTATCGAATTCGAGCTGTAGGTTCTACGGAAAGCGATAGATTGTCGTATCTGACCAGGCGATGGGATGCCGTTCGGAGCAGCTACTGGCAACATATGTCCCTTGTGATCATCCACCATACCCAGGCTCGACTGACCAGGCAGGCCTACCAGTGGCTCCTTGCCCATCTCAGCTGTCGATGGCCGTTCATTTGTCTTTGTTGACTGGAAAAGACCTTGGGCATTGGGAGCAGATGCTACCCTCCTCAATCTTCGTGCTAATTCTTCTTTGCCTGCTGCTGTAGCTTGATCGTTTGCACCGCTTACTGCCTCTACTTTTATCTTCGGCGTATCTGGGGGCGAAGGAGGCACACTGCTATCATTGTGATGCCGTAAGGCAGGAGGTCCTTGGTGCGCAAAGTATGGATTTGCGAATGCTGTGGGTGACATATGCTCGTCTAACGGATTTCCTTCGCTTGCCACCGTAGTCGATCTATTTCGTGAAATACCTAGGAACCGAGACTGTCGGTTCTTGTTCTCTGGCTTGGGAGTAGATGTGCCGTCATTGTTGAGCGTGGTACTGCTACCGAGACTGTTGATGCGGAAGAAGTTCCTCAGCTTTGGAAAGTGTCCAGTGCCGTTGCTCTGCTTGTTTGAGGATGTGGAGAGACCGGAGAAGTTACGTTTTTCCGAGGATACGGTGGTTGAATTATTCGATCCAAAGAGCTGGGTCATCGTACCTGTTGCTGAGAAAGGTCCCGACCGTCAGTCACCGTGAGGTCAGTATAAATGCGTCAGAAGCATTGATCCTAGTTTCGACCAAAGGAATAACTCTGCGTCAAGGAGACCAAGTTTGAGCAGTAGGCATATCAACAATGTATGGGAGAACGCATGACGAATCAAGGTTGGAAAGCTTCCGTGAAGCAAGTAAATTGGGATCGAATATGAGCAAGGGAAATGTTCGGTGCACAGGCTGTCCTACTTGACTTCGGTGATACGAAAGATAGAAGTACGCGGTGCAGAACGAGGTAGCTTGTACCTCGCCTTAGTAAGATAGGATCTTGCAGCGGGTGATTGGGCGGGCGGGGCTTTGCTAGTGGCATTCCAGATGGGGCCTGTGGGAGAACCTCAGTCTGGAACGGGCAAATGGCGTGGAGCTTCCTTCCTGAAGTGGGTTCTATCGCCGTATCATCACTCGCGACGCTACTCGATCATAAAGTACAGACTCGATCGCAGGTTCCAAGATACCATAAGGGAGCACATGCGTTCGCCGGGAAGTTTGTTATTTTCACCATCTCACGAATTCACGAGCTTGGGTCACTGTATTCGTACAATAGCTCTGGCCCCAAGCCGGCAAATGGATCAGAAACTCATTGATGAGAGAACTTCTGTCCTGTTTATAGAGCTTATCTCTCCTGCCTTGCTCTGGAAGAAGTGGATGATCGATTTCTTTACATTCAATATTGGTCATGGGGACTCATAGACACCGCATACCATTACATCTCCATACCTCCTGTTCCTGGACAATAAGATATCGAGAAAGAGCAGTGTACCTGTTCCATCTTCTTGCTTAAGCTATGTACAATTATTGCGTCACCCTCGGGGTCAAGCTCTGAACCATGCGATTGACAAGGTCTCTAGAACCTCTCATGCGGCCCCACTAGTTGAAGCCCCGGGGAGAAGAGTGGTGTGTTCGAGCGCCAATAGTCCAGCGGCCCGCCATCGGTAGGTGATCGGCCTGAATATATCCTGAGATCGGACGGTGATTTTCCAGGCACGTTTGTTGCGAATCCGCTTCCATTAGAGTACGGTCTCTCCGTTGGTGTGGTCGAGGTCCACACCACAGGTTGGAAGAACATATCTCTCTTTGTCTTTAGCTCTTCTTCCTCCCTCAAGCGCTCTTCGAGTTCCGCTTTCGTTGCTCCTCCAAGACTTGCGAGCCATATCGCCAGTGTTGCCACAGCGAAAAGCAGATCACTGAGTAGAAACGGTAGCCCACTCCATGTCCCTCCGTTACTTACACCTACCGCGAATGATTTCGCGACTACTGGCGAAGCGACCAGCATAGCCGCCGTCCATATCAAGCTCATTACTGCGAAGAGCCTTCCGACTTCGTCTTGCTTGACGAGAGTAGAAAGAAAGCTCCGAATGAGTGCCGATGCACCCATTCCCACGGTGGCAATGCAGCATCCCATGATGAACAGAGGAGCGTTTGGCGCAAGCCCTTCGACGAAGAGGCCGACGGTGACAACAATGTAGCTCATTCGGAGAATTAGAGCATCTTTGTTTCGAGCCGTGTAAGACTTTCGCTTGAGAAGATAATGTGATAAGAGGGGCAGTAGACCGAGTAGGGCGACTATCATGATGGCCGCCCGTACAGAAGAAAGGTATGCCGCCTTTGAAAGAGACCAGCCATAACGTCGGGAGGTATATTGGAGAACTAGATTAGCGCAGGCCTGACCGAAGATGAAGCTTACAGAGACGAACAGAATAAAGAGGATGCGGTGGTCGCAGAGCAAAAAACCCAAGGAGGGCAGATGGCTGGTGACCTTCGAGATCGACGTTGCTGCCAATGGTTGATCAATAGATGACCCACGTCGGGAGCTGGACGACGTGCTTGTAGAGTTGGTCCTTGACTTAACCAGAGTCTCTGGAAGTGCAACGGCAAGAGGTATGGCGAGTGATAGCAATAGCATGCTAACACCTAAGGCGGTCCATGGGTTCCGGTCCATCAGCACAGAACCAAGTGGTGGGCCAAGAAACTCGGTTGCACAAAGCGCCGCGTGGGCATACAAGAATATGTTCGCTCGCGATGCCTCAGGGGTGACGTCTGTCATGATGACCATGAATAAGGCCGAGGCGACTAGGCTTCCACCACCAAGGACGCCGAGAGCGCTTTGGAGCCAGATCAAGCGGATGGGGAATGCGTGCGGAAAGGCACAAACGAAGCATATCCAGCCCATGCGGAGCCATATCGACGCAATGTTGAGAACATTGAGCCATTTCCGACCGTATCTGTCCGCCAGTATACCAAAAGGGATAGCCAAGAACAGCCCAGGAATATAATCAAAGAAGTCTTGCCATCCTCGAAGAAAAGCCAGCTCTTCTTGTACAGGGCCCACTTTGCAATACCGTTCTTCCACCGAGCCGTTGCTGTTTATCTTGCTTGGGTCAACGATGGCGAAGTGGTTTTGGCAGATGATAGACTCGAAGACCCGGGTTAGGGGTGCTTTACTGATGCTGTTGGCTAAATCTGTCACGAACACGATGCTGAAGACCAGGGTAAGAATGTAGTAATGAGGGCTAGTCAAGGTTATTGAGCTGGGATCCTCGTCTGGCCTTGGGAACGCCTCTAGTAGAGGTGTGTACACAGTCGTACGCTCTATATCCTGTGTGTTGAGCCCTTTGGCCATGGTGTGCTGGTATCAGGTGCCAGAGGTTTAGGTGGTCTTCATAAAGTCATCGGAAAGCCAAGAATTATGGAGAAAATATGAGAAGCAAAGGAATCGCGAGAGGACCTGCATCGATGCGAAATTGCTAAGAGAAGTCATTGTCATAACGACAAAGGAGAAGGCTGTTGTCAGCTTCTGAACAAAGAGAGGCACGAAACACGCGTTGATGATACGAATTGATACAGATCCGAGGAACGAAGAATGCATTCATGCGAACCGTACTTACATCAAACTAAGGTAGCTTAGCGTTTTGATGGTGACTTGATGAACACGTGGTCGTTGGCGCTGAAGTTTGCGGTCTTGCTCTTCGATGTGTCGCTGTCACGCTAGGCCTTGATGCATAGGTAGCGCGTGTCGGATGTGAAGCTTGGATCATAACCACTCGCTGTCGAAGCACAGTAACAGGCAACCCTAGTTGGAAAAATGAGTGCATGGACATGCTTCCTGTCATGTGTCAATCGCTCAATTTATTCACTTCCGTTTTAATTCTCGTCGAAATATGGGTTTGTCGCTGCCGAGAAGATTGCCTTACAAGTGACCCGGTCTTGACAGAGACTTTACTTCCTAGACGGTGATGAAATATCTCCAGCTCTGCACATCTCTTGTTCAGAGATGGTCAAGGTCTATTATCCGAAAAGGTGTATTGGACATCCTCGTCTCTGCCCTGGGAAGACGCCAGCCCACACTAACGCTGAACCTCTTGGTCTGCGCTACCGCACATAACGGTCCAAGAATCCGTGCCTCGTCACCTTCTTCGATAACGCCAATGTCAAGATTGGTATTGGCGATTTGCACTTCAATTTCTTCTAGTCCTCGCATTCCTGCGACGAATTCCCAGACCCTCCACCACGCATGGAAAAAGGCTAAAGACCCACGCCCTTCGTGGAAATCAATAACGAGATTCACGAAGGGCTCGACGTCGATATCAAAGTTGAGACGCAAATAACGTATGGCATTGAGGCATCGCGGAGGCGTCTCGGCGCCGTAACTCGGCAAAACATGGACATCGCTGAATTCAAACACGCGACTGGCATATGCGATGCTCACGTCTCTTGAGGTCTCATGGTATCTTGATTGCTACTATGTCAGAATTGGCGACCTCTGACAGGCATCTGCAGACCACACCGAGACTTACAGTTGTCTGCAGCTTAACGGCAGCGATACTAGCCATTCTTCTGGCCTTTTTTTTAAAGAGGTGTCGCGCACAAGGCAGTGATCCAATTTGGAGCATACGTTGGGGCGCAGGCATTGTCGAGTTCGGGTCCTACCACTTCCAACTGCTGGAAGCACATGGATCATATCTCCGTCCCCATCGAGGGCAGATCGATAGATGATCTGGCGCAGTTCCAAAGGGATTCCGAACAGTGGAGAGAGATTTTGCTTGGGCACGATCCCATCCGAGCCTTCGTTACCTGCGAAAGAAGCTTGGATTAAGCAAGGTGACATACTGCCCTTTCTTTTATGATCAGTTCTTATGTGGATTATTGATAAAACATCTCGCGTCTCGAGTGAAGCAAGATTGGGATCCTTAACTGAGGTCTAAACTTTGGGCTTGAGACCTGTTCGTGTCCAGCGATCGACTGTGACGGAGATGATTGCCACCATGCCACAATATGTGCGAGAAGGAGGCATGTTGATTGTGCTCGGCAAGATCCTTAGAGCTTAGTCGGAATATGTAAAAAGATTGTGCAGAAGTGCGCAGAATGAGATCTGCATATGCCAAGACCCTAGCAGGGGCGCCTGGGGACAAATCGACAGCCGCACAGATTCAATGTTCTGTTCTTGCTCACCAAACCTCGTAACCTTCCACAATAATCCAACGTCTTCAGATAATATTGTCTGCAGATAAAGTCAGCAGTATCGTCCGAGCATTATTTCCGCCACTGAGCGTATCAACAGCTCCGAGGCATCTCTAAGCCGCATTCGCTCGAAAGACGTGTTCCTCGATCCAGTATACTAATTCATTCAGATGATGCTGACTTCAACTTGTAGAAGCCCTTGTGCGTTGTCAAAGCAGCTATCCAAGAACATGAGGTTGTCGATCGGATGACCCTAAGGTAGGCATACTGAAAGGTCGAGCAATCGCAGGAAGATCTAGCCCGGATTGGGGGGCTAGCCCCAACATTTCCCATGTTGCCCACGGACAAGACATCCAATTGCAAGAGGTAGTCCAACTTTCTCTCAGGAGAGGTGCAGATATCAACGCAATGGAGGGAAATCTGGAACCGCCTTACCAGCTGCAACGTCCCAATTAAGCAAAAGGAGGAGTGTGAAACCATCAAGGGAATAGCACACTTGCTGTACGACCAAAGCAAGACACAGAACCCTGAATCTTCTCTCTCGTGTCTGTCAGCTCACTAAGGAAGGAAGTCAAGTCATTCTCTTGCATTATCTTATGCTTTGAGCGAAGCACTTGAAAGGCAGCTTGGTAATGAAGGTTCCTTGTCGCATTAATTCTGTTTTCTTCGATGACTGCTCTGTTGGTGCTTTAATGGAGTCAACGAAGTGATCCAATAGTTAGCTTGAGTATATGTGGGTTGTCACTTGTTGATCGGTTCATAGTTAATGCGGCATTTCGTCTGCACAACTTCGTACTAGTAGATGGAAATGAAAATGGGCAACTTTCTACCACTCGGCAGGTCAATGGAACGGCTTCTCGACGCCAAACCATTCAATGGTTGGACTGATTATTATACAAATGCAACCATCATTTCCAGCCGTGCAGTGACACCATATCCAGACCAAGTTGGTAGGGAATCCCTGCTTACCTACACAATGTCCAGTAGCTCCTTTGCAGGGTCGCTGATATTGGTCCCCCAGTACTCCGCAGTCGTCTGGATATAGAGGACCCCATGTTCAACCACGCACTGGTTGTATCGCTTGCCGTTGCCGAGCTTGTCCACAATCCGGACAGCGATCTGGTTTTTCTCCACCGCCTCTTTGACCCCCTCTCGGACCATCTCGTCATCGCCCCAACCCTTGTCCTCCATGGTCTCCACGAAGGCGCTGAAGTAGTTCAGGGTCAACTGTCCGAGCTTTTTCTGCCAACCGCGATGTCCGAACTGTCGAGACTTTTTGTTGTTGTTATATGCCAAGAGCGCGGCGTAGTTGTGTTCGAAGTTGGGCTCGAGGTCGAAGGTTGGGGTTGCAAGGATGGTGTGGAATTTGGCTTGGACGGCACCGATCTTGGGCTCGTAGTCGATCTTGATCGAGCTCCTGGCGTTGAAGTCTAGGGAAGCATCGTCACTGGATATTCCTGCCTGATTGATGGCTTCGAGAAGGTTTTTGAGGCTGTCCCTGATGTTGTGGCCAATCATGTCCTTAATAAAGAGGATACGAAGGACACCGCCCACGATCTCGCAATCAGTGTACCTGATGTCGGGCTTGGAGATCACGTCCATAGTTATGGTGTGAGAGGAAGCAAAGGTGTTGAGTTCGGACTTGCCATCCTCGCCATATTCAATGACGTATGCTCAAGGCTTTCCAACGCATCCGATACGTATCTGTTTCCGCAAAACCACTGGTTAGTGATGAGAACACGTACGGGCTAAAGAGATAGACTTACGACTTGATCATGTCACCAGGGTTGTTCTTCGGGTAACCACTCTCGGCGAAGCTGTAGATGTAGGCAACGTCGATATTCGTTTTCCAAGACACACCAAGCAAACCCGAAATCCTTTCCTCGAGATCAGGCTGTGCTGCCTCCCAGATGTCGCGGACTATACAAAAAATTTCGATCAGTATCCGCGAGTACAAGCAAAAGAAGCAGTAGTGAATGTGTACTATTCTTCCGGATCGCAAGCGGTAACTTGGCCTTTGGTGCTTCGACGGTGCTGGGAGCTACGGAAGTAGCCGGTGTGTTGATGGGCGTGGAATTGCTTGATGGGGGCCCAGCGACGCTGGAGCTGGCGGGTGTCGATGCCTTTTTGTCACCGAGGCCCATAGAGGCGGCCGCTTTCGTCAGATCGGCTTGCGCCTCCTCGAGTTGTGCTTTGGCTTTCTTAAGGAAGTCCATGCTGGGGAGATCGGATATACTGAGAAGCAATTGGAAGTATTAAAAGTTGTTGTTCGATGAAGCGCAATTTTTGATGCCGAGTGTCTTCGATCTGGAGCAAGAATATGAGTGCCTCATCGCTGGCGAGCCTCTCTCCTTTATAGCTTGTCGTTCCACAGGCATCTTTCCAATTTTATGAGGGTTCCAGATTTGCATACTGCCTACGCCGCTGTAAGCGACTCCTGTCACAGAATTTCAGCCATGAGCAGCGTGGCGATGGAGCATGAAGCATGAAGCATGAGCGACATGCACGAACACGTAGGCTGTCAGCTCGAGGAGGCGACCGGAGGTGCCTAGACGGGACGGCTGAGTTGCGGAAGATGCAGGCCTCCGATGAGGACCTCTGGGGGCCATGGGGGCTAAGCTGATCAGACACCCATGTGGAGCGCGTTCCAGCGCTGTTGACTCGCCTCTTTATGCCAAGTAGGACTTAGTCTGATGGTCAATCGAGACAACATCCACGGCTATGCCTCCAAGCTGGACTGCGAAACTTGTTCAGATTGGGGAAGGAAGGAATGAGATAGGCTTCCGGAACAGAAGCAGAATCATCATGGCCCCTCATTTGGGGCCATAAAACGCAGAACGAATAGAGGTATGATACCCGAGCTTGCATTCATGATACTGCATTGACCTTCTAGTAAGACTAGAAGAGCCGCAGATTCCAGCAATTGCCCACGAAGAAGAGCGTACAGCTTCAGTTGCGTTTTACCTGCTACTGTAGTCTTGGTTTGCTCAATCACACCTCTGTGGCACGCTTTCCAAAAGAAACTATCGAGTAAAGTAGACAACCTTGGGGGCGCTCGCTATCGTGGTGCAGCATCAGCTGAGGTTCAATTAACCCACTAACCGGTATAAGGGGTATAAGTTGGTTCATTCATACAGGATAGGCTCCATAGTATCTCCAGGATTGACCGAAGCAACCCCGAAGATCCGACGTAACGATTTCCCAATTCATACTGTGTCTGGCGAAGAATTTCAGGGCGAAGATGTCAAAAATGTCAGTAATCCCCTACCACGGATGCCATATTGACCCTGGAAGCAGACCAATGAAAGTCCGCCTCGGCCTCCGCAAGCATTGGGAAAATCCGAATGCTGCAGCTCAAGAGGCTCTCAATACCCTTATTGAGCTACTGGGCTACCAAGTGCATGTCGAGGTCGACTCTGCCCAGCTCTGGTCGGATCTGGAGAAATTCTATCCGGATCCAGAGACCTTCGCTCCCAACATCACCACCGTGATTCAGACATGGGCTGAATGTCTTACTGCTCGACTTCAAGATGATGCAAATGCAGTGTGGACGGAGAAGTTCCTTGGTATGGTCACCGAGAGGGGTACTGTGGTGAGAGCGCATGTGGAGGTAAGTCTACCGTTACCTTTGGGAGCTTCTGATCCGCCGAGTTTGAACAATCACTGAGGTCTTGCCAAAGTCGCAGCCTGGCTCTCAGGTCAGAACAACATGGTCAAAGGAGGCTTCTGAATTCGTCGTCTTGATTCCAAAAACGTCACCTCCTTACAGCAATTTTGCTGCCTCGACCGTCTCAATGGATCTGCAAAATCTGTTTGAAGAGCCCTCCGCGACATCTGTATCAGCTTCAAAAGCCGAGGACAATAACTGGGCTACAGTGGACATACCTACCAGGGGTAACATTCCTGCGAGCGCTACGCCTACCGCACTTCCGTCAGTCAACACCCTTGCACGACCGGAAGTGATGTTTGCATCCCAACTACCGTATCAGATGACTGTTCAAATCGTGCACAACGGCATTAGCGTGCAAGGCAGCCATCAGTCGAGTTTGCAACTGTTGAAGGAGTATTTTGAGAAGTACGCGCGTGTTGATCGCAATGATTCAAAGAAGGTTAGTCGTTCCCAACAGGCATCCACGAATACCCATTCTCTGTGAATTTGCTTTCTTGCGATATCACGACGGCGATCAAACTTCCCCTCGAAATACTGATGCATACTCGGCTAGACCCCAATCCTGAAACTAGAGCTCCAACCATCAATGTTCGGCTACGGCAATCTCTTCGATTCCCTAACCATCAGCCCCAATAGTCCTCGACCAGCGTGGGATTATATCAATCCGGTCCTTGTGCTTTCTTTCGTCGAAAGTATCTTGCAGTACAAGATCGTTTCGGAAATGAGCGCTGGCGGTCGATGGTACTACAGGAGAGATGTGGCTTTCAAGTAGAAGCGTTCACTAGCTTGGGAGGCTTGATGTGGAATGCTGTGGAAGAATAAAACTATAAGGACTCGTACCTGTTTGTTGAAAACAAGTCCAATTTGGTTCCAACTTCCATCTGGGAGATCGTTAACAAAGAAGACTTGAAGGCACAGTTACAACTCAGCCGTGGGCCTCCTGCAACTTTCAAGCTCGTTTTGTATGATAGAACCTCGAAGCGGCCGAAACAGATATCTTTATCACAAGAGCCAAACAACGAACCACGCAAGGCACACTGCAAGCTTGGCAATATGCAGTAGAACGGTCTCTCCTAGGCAGTGGGCTATGGACGTGCGGAAACCTGATGTAAATCCAAAGTATAACATTGAGTGTGCTGTAATCTCGCGTCGTGTCTAACCTGAGACTGGTCTCAGCAGAGGCTATCCCATGCGCCTCCAGAAATGGGTGCACTATGTCATGGCAAGAGCCTGATGAGACTCTTCGTCTTGATTTTGTTCAATTCCCAATGTCACTCAATAGTTATTGTCCTCAAGGACGAAATTTAGCGCTTTCACAACGGTTGTCGCCCCTTGGCCTTATTTTTAGATTCCCGACCCCATCTTCTGGCAAGATGCTTTTGATCAACTTTCGCATTTCTTGATTTTTCACTATCAAAATCTCATCTTTGATAGAGTGGCCTTTGCGCTTTTAACAGCACATCTTTGATAGAGTTTAAGTCAACATTGAGGAAGTTATTTGGTTGCAAAGTTTTCTGTGTTTTGAAGCGTGTCTCAAAAACCAAGATCGACTTGAACTTTTTACATATTAACAAACTTTGCAATTTCTATAGCTCTAGCAATTTGTAATCAAAACTTATAAGCAAAGCACTTTTAGAAAGCGCATAGCGTCTAGAGTAATAATTAGTTAATTTTATATATTCTAATAGCGAAATGCGAAAGTTGACCAAAATTATCTTGCCAGAAGTTGGGGTCGGGAATCTAAAAATAAGGCCAAGGGGCGACAACCGTTGTGAAAGCGCTAAATACGATTTGACTGTGGTCGATGTCTCCATCGTCACACCGTCGACGTGTTTCTTTGAGAGTGCCCAGGACTGAGTGGCCGTTGAAAATGCACCCTGGGATAAAGCAAAAGTAAGGATGCAGAGTATCTAACAGCAGAAAGCCAGAGGTACGATAATATATATGGATCATGACGATTCGGCAAATGTTGAAGTAATACACAATTTGATCGAGCGAGGGAATGAAAAGACTGAGGCGACGAGGAAACAGCGACTCACTCTTTGCGGGAGAACCAGCAAAATAATGCGGCGTGCAGAGTGACTGTTTCAACCAATCAATGCAAGATATACACTCAAAACGAGGGATGGATGAAATTAGAAGTGTGCGACAATGACTAAAGTTTAACGCCCACTCAATCTCAAGTAAACCCTAGAATTATGTCAACCCTGGGAAGTTACTTGTATTTCCTGAGGCAAAATTGGAATCTGGATCATCGATGCTGACAAACTAAGTGTGCACAGGCAGATATTGCCCGCAACGATCCGAAATTCTGGTCCTACTCTACAACATCTCGATTTCGAACGCCTGAGTACAAGAAGCTCACCACCGCCACTACGATATGTTCGCTTCTGAAGCATCTCCATCTATTTGCTGGTATCAACAACGTACCGGCCTGCAATCTTGCCTTCGTCTGTGCACTCGTCAGCAATTCGTTTTTCTTATGTAGAATAAAGGAGCAGACTCACGCATCAGATCGTACACCTTCTGGAGCTCGCTCATGCCGATCGTCTTGAACGGAGCTTTAATTAGGCCACGCTGGTAGAAGTCGATGGCCTCGGAAGTGTCCTTGCGGTTGCCGACATAGGAGCCCTTGATTGTCTTGACGCCGATGACAGTCTCGAACACTGGAGCACGGAGGAATGCGCCTGCCGGAAGACCGATGGCGACGACAGTACCGCGAGGACGGACGTACTAAACACAGGTTAGAGCTCAAATGACACAGACTTGCTTCCAACTGTCACATACCTCGGCAGCCTGTTGGAATGGCTTCTCGTTCACTGCGACGAGAAGGACTGCATGAGGTCCGAGACCGTCTGCGGTAGCAGCTTGCACATCCTTAACAACGTTTTGCGAGGTGGAGAAGTCAACGAAGGCCTCCGCGCCAAGCTCCTGGGTCATCTTCTTCTTCTCGTCACCAGCATCGATGGCAATGACGCGTAGCCCCATGGCCTTGGCATATTGGCATGCCAGGGAGCCTAGCCCTCCACCAGCACCAACCACAGCCACGGTCTGTCCTGGACGAGCACCCGACTCCTTCAAGCCTTTATAGACAGTTATGCCTGCGCAGAGAACCGGTGCGATGGCGTCAAGTGGAATGTCCTTGGGGATCCTAGCCACATGTGCGGCCTTGCCAATGGCATATTGTTGAAACGTTCCATCGACCGTGTAGCCCGAAAGGAGGGCTTTCTGACAGAGTGGCTCGTCACCAGTCTGGCAGAAGTCACACGCCAGGCAGGAACCGTTCAACCACTGGTAAAAGATTGTCAGCGGTTGCCGATCCCGCGAGCTCTGGATACAGACCTTGATACCTGCGTGGTCCCCGATCTCCACGTCCGTCACCAGCTCGCCCTTCGCTACCACGACACCGGCACCCTCATGGCCGCCCACAAGCGGAAGCTTCGTGGCTAATGGCCAGTCACCGTTGATAGCATGTAGATCTGTGTGGCATACACCGGAGTACTTGATGTTGACCAGGACCTCGTCTGGGCCGGGTTTTGCTACTGGAATCTGCTTGTAGTCGACTGGTCCTCCCGTCTTCTCAATGACCTGGGCCCACTGCTTTTCTGGGATATCGTGAGACATGGCTTCTTTATGTAGTGTTCTGTGGCAGTTCAAAAAGCTTTCAATAGTCCTAGGCTGGATTACGGGATGGTGTAAGGTAAGTTGACTCAATTGAATGCATAACACTATTTTACGGACAGGCATGCTACTTATGATCCAGTTCCTTTGCTCCACCAGATCGACCCCACATTGGTGGATGAGGGGCAGAGGGTAACATGTACTTTGCGGCGTCAAGTCCGTGTGCTTGCATAACCGTATGTGCCCTTTCCACCAAGAATCTGTTCCTACAACGTGTTGCTGGCCAAGGGCAGCAAGTGGAAGCATTTCAAGAGCTTCTAGAGGCCGCATAGCTTCCAGCCGTGCCAACGATAGGTCAAAGTATGCAAGGTATATTTGGCGATGGTCGAGACCGCTAAGTAACAACAAAGAAGAATGTGGAGGAGGGCCATGTGCGGGGCTGCGGATGATGCCGACTTCGAAACCACAAAAGCTATGCTCTTGCAAGCTCGGCCTCACGTAAAGCGCCTCTTTCACGGACGAGCGCGTGGCTCTACTGCTCGTGTCCTTCTGCCTTAGCTTTACAACCAGGTGCAATTTATGGGGCTCGACCCCATAAGTCCTGGTCGTGCCAAGACCTGGCCAATAGGGGACGTTTAGGGGCTACGGGGTGCAAGGTGCCCCAGAGTTTGCAGCCCGAGTCGCCTGGGCGACGATCTTTAGATGGTCCTTCAGGCGGCCTCCAGTTGATAATACTAGTGGCGCTACTAGCGTCGACCAGGACTTTTGGGGTCGAGCCCCGTACGTGTATCCATTCAGCGCGTTGCACGCCTTCAATCAAAGCCACGGCGTGGTACAGCATCAATCAAACGGTACTTTAAGATGGATTATTACCATGGCTGCCCATTACCCGTCTTCAACAAGGAAGCTATAGACTTTTCTCCGATCAAGCCGTGGGCGATGACTTTTGCACGGTCGTGCTGCTAGTAAAATTATCCGAGCACAGCATGTTGGAAGTGCGATTTATCGACAAGAGAGACGTGGATCTTGATCCTCGAGTCTCCACAAGGTGTCCGGGATTATGCTGTGCTCAATCTATATTTGCTCGTTGCTCTAGTGTAAGATGCCTGACACTCCATGTCGCAGATGTGTTAGTCCAGGCATGGTAGTATGCAATCTCCGGATATCTGTCTAAACATTATCGCGTCGCTTCATTAGATTTTCCTCGACCCCTTACTTCTTCTTCCTTTCGCTCTTCGGCGACGCGTCTCACGCGTGGAGAGGTGACGTGTCTCCAACTTCTCCGTTTACGAGTAGCTCCGAGTCTTTAGATCGTCGATCAGATCGTTGTTCCGTTATCAAACCTTTCGCTCAACTAGCGCCAGGCAATGCTTGCATTTCTCTCAACCGTGCATGGTACATGTTCAGGAACAAGGAAAGAAGAAGTATTTATTCCTATGGAACAGTGTCCCTTTCTTGAAGCCTGCTAGGAAATTGAGGTTGTCAAGAAATAGCAAAATCACTTAAGGCATTTGACCTTTCTCGGGAGCCTCAAGCTCCTGCCATTTCACCTCTACCTTATCTGCCTACCTGGCCACGTACGCACGGTGCCGAATGCATCTATCTGTGGGTTCCTCCACCTCTCTTCACCAGTGTGACCACAATGCATTGGGCCTGGACCTGCTGGGAAGCCTCGCCAATGCGCCCTTACAGCATCTAGGCCGCTGTGTGTGCTCTCAAGATGCTAGCAGACAACCCTACACGACGCTCATCCCTGTGAACAGCTGAAGGGACTCATTGGACAACCCAGAGCACCAAAGAATAACGGATGACAAGAATATGCAGAGCACCAAGAAGCGCAGCTACTTTTACAGGACTGAACAGAATGAACACGAACTTTGCCTATAGTGAGTCGAGTAAGGTTTCCCTTGACGATGCCCCTGCGCTTCTGATCAGATTAACAGGATTGTGAATAGGCACTTGGAGCTCCAATGAGAACGGGTTACTTTAGAAAGAAAGGGGAACGAATATGGGCGCAGTGATACTTGGGAGGTTTGGGTTCTGGTACGCGTGTTCGCGCTGGGTTACTTGTGGATCCGACGCAGACACAAACCCATCGAGATTTTTAATCCCCGAGATCTTCTTTAGGCCTGGTTCGGCGCGCCCATTTATCAGTTCTGGCGCACCTTGGGGATAGTGGCCGTCTGCGATCACCAATAAAGTCGGCCAAAAAGTCGCTTTGCCGAGGATCTTCTCCATCTCTCGGGATCTCCACATGCGGGATCTCCACATGCGGGATCTCCACATGCGGGGAGATTGTTGACGTCGACGCAAACTGCCGGCGCTACTCCCACACACAGACTCCGAACCATACCGTGCTGCATATCGCCATTCCACGTGTGCCATGCGCACCATGGAACAGCAGCTGGGACAACATTTTCGTCGCATGGCTTCTTCCTTCGTTCGGCACATTGAGTTACTCAGTACTCAAGCTCACTTCGCAGTCTAGTAGATGGGAAGTCACCGTCAAGCGGGAGGAAGAAACCATTATCATGATGATGTCCCGCTCAACGTTGCCGTAGATCGTCAGCCATGGTAGCGTCACCGCGGCTTGCCATCGCACATTCGTCGTAGTTCCTGGAGAAGGGTTGTAGCCGCGGCATCTTTCGTATCTTTTAATATATCCATACCTCGCTGCTCCAAGTTCCTCGCAAATTTTTAGTCGTTGCTTTCCTCTGGGTTTTCGACTTTCAATACGAGTTTTTACAGCATACTACTCTGCCACTCAGTAGTCGTTCAAGATGGGCGACATTGACTTGCACCGCCTTCAGACCCACGATTGTAAGTGCTCATGACATCAACTTTTACGGTTCCAAGTCTAACAATCCATGCAGTGGAGCTTGGTGCTACCGAAGCAGTCCAGCAACATCAGTCAAGACACGTCGTTGCTACTAAACCCGTGTCACAACGAAAGCTTGACTTCGAACACCGCCGACCTCGTATCCTGAGGGAATGCATGGCCGAGGCTACCGGGGTATTCTTCTATGTGTATGCAATGTTTGGACGATCCTACCATGTAGCAGACTCACTAATACACCTCTATAGCTTTCCAGGCATCGCTGCGGTCGCGACATTTACGCTGAACGGTGCCAGTCCGATAGGAGCTGCAGCTTTTGGTAGTATATTCTCGATCGGCTGGGGTTTCGCAATTGGCATCGCCTTCGCAATCATCACATGTGCTTCAACATCTGGTGGGCACTTCAATCCGGCTATCACCATATGCTTCGCCTTCTGGCAAGGTTTCCCATGGAAAAAAGTGCCCCATTACATATTCTCCCAGATTTTTGGTGCTTTCGTGGCGGGCTTGCTTCTGATGGGCATGTATTGGCCTGAAATCAAGGCATTCAAGGCAGAGAGCATTGCGTCTGGTAAAGGCTTAGTCTACAATGGCGGACCTGCGAGCATCCTTTGCTCGTTCCCTAACCCAAACCAAACGTATGTCCATTCGATGTCTGGCATAAGTGATCCAACGGCTAATGGCGACAAGTAATCTCGGGTATCTGTTCCTCACCGAATTCTTTGTCGACAGCTACATCGGCATCGTCATCTGGGCTTGCCTTGACCCTGCCAACCCCTTCGTCGGACCAATGAGCGCTCCCTTCGCTATCGGCCTCGCTTATGCTGTTATGGTATGGGGCTTCGCTGACATCACTATCTCAACCAACCTTGCTCGAGACTTGGGCACTCGTATTGTTGCGGCTATTTTCTTCGGCGGCGAAGCTTTCAGCTACCTGAACTATTCCTGGATTGCTATCCTGGTTAATGTGCCAGCTACGCTATTTGCCACCGGGTACTATGAGTTCTTGATGAGGGATAGTCTCAGTAAGATCGGCAAGGGCCACGCTGTGCATGAGCATGGAGAGGAAGGACTGAGGAGGCATATCACGAATACGGTAGGTATCCCCACAAACATGATTGATTCATATTCCCCTCCCCCATTCACATCTAGCTTCTCAAAACACAAGAGACCTTGAAGATGTATGGCCTCTACCGCAAGCAACGGTTGCTGGGAAGAACGGCTCGCTCGGCTTCGTTTCGGAGCTGACCTCCATGCAACTTCAGTGCAAGTATAGACTTTGTTCTTCTGCGGGCGAATTCCGTATTGCTAATCTAGACTGTCCTTGGTGCCTTCTACAAACGCTATACTCATAAACCGACCCAGAGATCCCTGGCTAATTAAGTTTTCTCGCTGCGTATAGGGAATGATCGAAACAGGCGCTATGAACGTGATGCAGCAACAGAACACTAGCGGCTCAAGCGATAGCGGTCTCCGGAAGAGAGACACCAACCACGTCACGTAAGGAAAAGCGCCCTGTTCTTCATGATTGACAGGGATTCATCCTATCAGAGGACTGGACTGGGACTCTGCAGCCCAGTATACTGGATATTCGGGGTTCTTAGGACTTCTGTGAGGGACTCCTGGGCATTGGGGAAAGAGCCGAGGTTTTTTGACTTCAAGCCGTATATCTGTGGTTGTGTATACTAGCTTCCAGCTGGAATAGCAGCAGCGCCAAAACATGCACGCTTTCTTCGGTAGATGGCAATGAGGGTTGTACATATGACTTCCATACACCTACAGCAACCGTGACGAAAAGATAGGATATGCAACGGTCCCGTTATCGTATGTACAGCGTAAGGGAGATTTTAACCCTCGAAGATTTCATGATCTGGTCATTGATGACTCCATGACACAATAGTCGAAAAACGTATTCGAGCGCACGAGACGGCAACTCAAAGCCATATATTTTGGATATCAAGGACTACCTCAACCTACCAAATCTAATTATTGAGCCTTCATCGAAAGGCCGCTCCCTAGCATCAAACCTGACAGCTGCCTTGTGCTTCTCTGCAATGTTCACGTGCACCAACCAAAGAGGTAAGAACGCATATAAGGTGTCTTGACACTGGTCCTAACAAAAAATCCTCTCGCTCCTCTCATGCCTTGTCCGCTGCTTCTTTCAGCTTTGCAAACGGGGCCCCCGATCATACGTGAGTCAGAAGAGGGTCCGCAGCCAGCAAAGAGTGATACGTGGAAGCTGCATAGACAAAAGCAACCACAAAAAAGCGCATTGGAAGTACTTTTAAGATGATCTATCTGGGTATCAGTGCTCAATGATCCACAATCTCAATCGCAAGAATGAGGCTTCGAGGAGAATGTGCCTTTGTACAATCTGATTCGTCGTGCCAGTTGCAAGGTGCTGCGCTTGACGCTCGCAGGAATCCTAGCGACCCTCCTCATGGCCGCATACTCCCCAACAGCAATGGAGTTGTCCGTTGTCACGCACACTTATCCCTTCATCTCCGTATCTTCGTGCTTGACTCCCTTCGCGCCAGATATCCATAAGACATTATTACACCTAGATCAGCAAGCAACAATTAGCTCTCTTACTCCAAGCCCAGGGAGGACTTAGAAGAACTCCGCAAACGTTTCAAAGAGAAAATCCATAACAATCAACTGACCGTATCAGCACCTGCCCTAAAGTCGTCGGGCTTTTCCCATCAATGTATTCCTCTGTGTTCGCCAGCTGGATATTCATGTAGGAGTCGACGCTAACCAATCGGCCCTTGTATTCGGTCTGCCCCCATTTCAATCGTATGATGACTTCTTCGTTGACGCTGCGATGGGGGATTAGTGAAGGTTCACGGGGTGGGTGGGAGGAAGCTTACAGCGACTGGAGCATTGGCCGGGGATTGATCGGTACGAACTAATTGACTGTTAGTGATTTAGGCACACACGACCCTTGTTGGAGACCTACACTCATGATGATGGATGCGGGTTGTTATTCCCATAGAGCTACCTAAAGTTCTTCTGAAGGCTCTGGGTCGCGCCGCAACAACGTTTTGCCGAGGATTCACCACGCGGTCCAGCAGGTACCACGAGATTTATTTTGCCGGATGAAAGTTATATATGGTTTCAATCATGGCCCGTTAAACAAGATCTCGTCTTTCGATCGGTGGAGCGCAGTATTGTGCATTCTGTTCTTTCGGTTACCCGTTCATGGCGAACCAGACCCCAGCTGTTGTCATAGACAAGTACGCATTCATTCCGTTCTCAAGATGATCCAGCAGGCAGTAGCTGAACAATTGATATAGTGGGACTGGCTTCTCAAAGCTCGGTATGCCCTGCAGACTGCTTCTGTGATTTACTGCCTAGATATTAATACTTTCAAGGCTTCGCCGGAAATGATTCCCCCTCCTTCGTCTTCCCTACAGCGATAGCCACCAAAGGAGGTGTCGGAGGATCTGGAGGCTCGGGTTCAGGACGACCTGCAATTGCGAACAAACCTTCATTTCTCACTGGAGGCGCTAGCGGAAGCAACTTGTCAGCAAAGAGGGGGACTGAGGACTTGGATTTTTTCATTGGCGATGAGGCCTTAACAGCAGCCAGCGGACCCGGTATGGTGGGGCTGAGTGTGGGAATTACAATTATAGGATCGCTGACGGTCGGCTAGGATATGGTATACATTACCCGGTACGGCATGGGCAGGTCGAGAATTGGGTACACAACCAACCAGCTTCAATTCCTACCCTTGAGCCGTGACTGAACCCGTCAGGATCATATGGAGCGTTTCTGGTCGAACTCAATCTTCAAATACCTGCGCGTCGAACCCGAGGACCATTACTTTCTTCTTACAGAACCTGTATCAAATTCCTCGTTCAAATCACTCCTCGACTCTCACTGACCAGCTTCGCTAGCCCCTCAATCCCCCAGAAAACCGCGAGAACACTGCTGAAATCATGTTTGAATCTTTCAACTGCGCCGGCCTCTACATCGCCGTCCAAGCCGTCCTTGCCCTCGCCGCCTCCTGGACATCTTCCAAAGTCTCTGACCGCTCGCTTACTGGCACTGTCATCGATAGCGGCGACGGCGTTACCCATGTTATCCCTGTCGCTGAAGGTTATGTAATAGGGAGTAGTATCAAAAGCATACCAATAGCCGGAAGAGACATCACATACTTCGTGCAGTCCTTACTCCGAGATCGAGGCGAGCCCGACAGCTCGTTAAAGACTGCCGAAAGGGTAAAAGAAGAGTACTGCTACGTATGCCCAGACATGGTCAAGGAGTTCGCAAAATTCGACAAGGATCCCACTCGTTTTGCGAAACACACAGTCACGCAGCCGAACGGAAAGACTACAGTGGTGGATGTGGGATACGAGCGATTCTTAGCCCCAGAGATCTTCTTCAACCCCGAGATATACTCGTCAGACTTCCTCACTCCCCTCCCCACTGTTGTTGATGGAGTCATCCAATCATCACCGATCGATGTCAGAAAAGGACTATACAAGAACATTGTTCTTTCCGGCGGCTCAACGCTATATCGCGATTTCGGACGCAGGTTACAGCGAGATATCAAACACATGGTTGATGATCGCATCAGGGCTTCCGAGGCAAGAAGCAATACGGGGGCGAAAAGTAGTGGGGTAGAGGTGCAGGTGATAAGCCACAAAAGGCAAAGACATGGTCCGTGGTTCGGAGGTAGTCTGTTAGGGCAAACACCGGAATTCAGGAGTTACTGTCATACCAAGGCGGAGTATGATGAGATTGGGCCGAGTGAGTCTTACTTTCTACTAAAAGTTGAAGATGTAGTCCTGGTTGCTAATACATGGCAGGCATCGTAAGGAGATTTGCTCTGCTCGGCGGGCCAGGAAGTACGTAGCTTGTATGTTGCATGAAGAACGAGAAGCAAACGATGTCGATGAATACGGGGCCGTGATCAATTTAGTCTCGGTGTGGTTTTATCAAACTACCCCTGACCAAGTCTCTAAAAACATGGTCCCTCTTTCTCCTGCCCTTTGAGCTCTTTCTCCAGGACGATCAACGGCCGCAGTACAGGGTAACCCCTAAAGCAATCATAAACCTGCTCTTCCATGGTCCGCTCTATTACATTTGTCAACTACTTTCCCACCATTCTCACTCTTCACTACGGAGCTCGATCTGTCCAGTTGATGCTAGAAAAAGGGTAGGTACTCTTCATCCACTCGCATGTTTCAGGACAGGCAGAGATGGCGCTGTAGAGAGAACTGTACTGATAGCTGGGGATGAAACTTTCGTAGTGCGAGTTCAATTACGAGCACTCCCAAAGATGTCTTTATGATTAAGCTTTTTGGAAGAGAAGACTAACAGAACCAGGACGATAAAACACAAAGGTGTTTCTCAGCTTTGCCAACAGCATTTGATAAGTTGATTGTATAAGGTTTTGGACATACCTCGGGGCGATTGGTCTAGCACGAGCTTCTGTTCACGTAAAGCGAACTCAGTCGTAGACCAGCCATTCATTTATTGAACCGCTCTCGAAAAGTCTTCGATGCGTGTGAGATTTTGATAGTACGTCTCGGTGAGAAGAACTTTACTCTCTGCACCCTGGAGAAGTCACGTGTCGACGCGTTTTGACAACATACTGCGCTAGCGCTAAAGAAGGCGCGACATCAAGTCTCCCAGCCGCTTCCGCTCCATCCCTTCTTCTCTCTCACACCACGCTTTCTGCATACTTCATTGACATCTACACCTCAATTGACTTACGATCAGCCTCGCACATCTCGATACCTACCCGACTATCAGCTTGACCTAATCTCGCCATCCCCCGTATCCCTCCCAGCCCCGAGCCCTTCACCAACAGCGTCCCATCTAGTCGCTCCCTCCTCTTAATCTCTCGCTCTCCGGAGCATCACATAAGAACGCAGCGCACCTTCCCCACAGTCTCCCGAGCCTCATCTTCCAGCCCTCGGGCAGGAATGTTTCAACGCCCCTCGCAGACACCTGCGCCACCAGTCCAGACGTCAGCGTTCCCTCGAGCCTCACAGCATGGTCTCACTCAACAACACTGGCAAGTCTGTGATCCTGGTGGTGCTGCGGAACGTCAAAACTTTCGTAAAGGGTAGTGCGAGGTGGATGAGCTTCGGAACTTAACCCTAAGTTGTCGTCGGTTTTCTTAGTATCGCGGTTATAGCTGTCAAGTCTCTGATTAACTTCTTTTGCGTTTTATCTGTCGCTCTGGCTTCGGTTGGGGCGACGGAGGGCGTGTGAGAAGGGAAGGGAGATTCTGACGTCCAGAGTCCTTGCGGGGACGGTGAGATGAATGTTCTATGCGCCGGAATTGGTCAGACCTCCTATGGGGGCGCGCGTCAGTTCGTTCTGCTGGACATTATGCTCTGGTTATCTTTGGGATGTCTTGGCGATGCGGCGCGTGGTGAGTGTCTGGAAGATAGAAGGTGGGATGCGTCGGGCTTCTCTTTGCGAGGCTGCCCTTGGGATCTTCGGTAAGCTCGGTGGGGATGGGATGCTTGTTGCAGAGTCGCGTTTTCTTCGCAAAGCCATTTCACGATCATGCTCTTCAGCGTCGAGCGCATGCGCTGTCGGTTTTCCATCATTGCTTGCAAGCTACTGATAGGACTTCTCGGTTCTCTACTCCGCGATCTGGGCACACGAGGAGCTACGAGCATGTTGGAGTACCTTTGTACTCAGCCCACAACAGGCTGCATTCTCACGCACACTTCAAGCTAGACTATACGTCGATGCCAAAGCGGAGATCCACTCGCCGGCAATTTTATATCTGTGGGAGCATCGCAAGATCTCCGATACAGAAATACAAAGCGAGGTCTCTTAGCCCACAACAGAAGTGTGCGTGTCTTGCAACCGCCCTCACAGCCTCTACCGTCACAAGTACCGGCAGTGCAGGGCTCATGGCACAACAGCCCGCTCCGGGTAGCTCCAAGTCGCTCAGAAAGCGTGTAAGACATTGAGAACGTCCGAACTTGCGCTTGCAAGCAACGGGAAACACCAACACATGCGACCCAGCTCGTCGCCTCTCAAAGACATAGTCAGGCCAAGCGAAGGACTCTCCTCTTTCCTCAACCTCCTCCCCCACCCAGCGAAGACGTCCCGCACGCATCCCCCAACCCCCTCCCCACCAGGGAACCTTTTATCCAATCGCCACCACCCTCTATCCCGCTCTCAAAACCTACACCTCGGCACCCAGCCACCGGTGTAGTCCAAACCAGACGCGTCAATCGCTACCTTGTAGGTCCGATCCTACAACGCGCCCGGCGAGCGCCGACTCTCCGTCCCCGCCGCTTCGGCAGCGGGGATATGTGTACCTCCTCCTTTTCCTAGCGGGACTGGTGTGGAGATGGAAGCGGTTTTTGAGGATGTTGTTTGTCCGCTTACAATTGCCCTCCCCCCATAACCCGGGGGGAGCGGAAACAAAGACTAATCTCTGAGGGTACTGCACCACAACAGAGAGATTCATCAGGAGGAGAGAAGCGACCCAGAGATGCGGCACCAGCGGTATTTGGGCGATGGGGTTGGGAGCGTGCGACTGGCGAGGAGGGGAGCTCCTGGGAGGACGGTCTGTATCACCTTGATGCTGCGAAACTGATACAGAAGATCGCTGGGGCAGTACTTGCAGGAAGTATCGCATGTGGTTGTCATCAACCGCCTTTCTCCCTCCCCTTCCCCTCAGGCTCCGCAATCCCAGCTTCCCTCCCAATCTCCAGAGCCGAGACTAGGCAGGCAAACACGGCAACTTGCTCTCCAGGGCGGGACCTCTCTCGAGTGAGGCTCAAAGCTTAGCGCTTGTCTGCCCTGGAAGGCTGGTGTCCGTTGCCTGTCTCCTCTGAGCTCTGGGATGGGCGTCTTGCTGGGTTTGGGGTGACGAGGAAAGGGAATGGGTCCAGGGGGCGGGCGGTAGGGGGTGGGGAAGTGGCGATGGATGAGAGAGGGGGCCGCTGTTTCGCCCTTTAGGGGGGGGGATGGCGGCTTTGGGGTTTTTTTTTTATAAGTCTCTCTTTTCGTGTGCTTTGAGGGGGGGAGGATGGGCTAACTACTCGGCAGGGAGTGAGCGGTTCGTGCCGCCGTGGGGATTTGGAATGTGGTGGATGAAGGCGTGGAGATAGCCGGATTGCATTCGGTTCGAAGGGGGTTGGGGAGAGTGAGGAAGTGCGTTTTGGGTTTCCTGCGGGTCTGGGGAAGGGCGGACATGGTTGGTGTATCGGATGGGGATTTTCTTAGGGATTCTGTACGAGGATCGGGGCTGGAGAGGGTGTTGCCGGTTTTCTTGTAGCGGTGTTGTGCGCTTTTCGAAGGGGTTTGATCGAGATATATATCCCCATGCCATTGCAGTGCGATCGCTTAGATCTTTTAAGGTTATCCAACGCAGTGTCGGTTGCTGTAACTAAGATTCTTGAACGGTAATGCCTCTCAACACTTCAGGTGCACTTATGTCCTTGCTAGCGAATTCTGATTGTACTTCGCTCCTTGATCTTATACTTTGCAAAGCTCTGATTCATGATTGCCTAGCTATTCATAAAGCAATACATGCGACGCGTATATATCTCATCCCTCTAACCTCTCACCCCCCAGAAACTCAAGCACATAAAGCATCAAAGCGGTACAGATGGGTATAAGCCAGCCTAGCTCCCAAAATTCCCCTACCCTTGCCTTTGTTCTCAGCCCACCCTACTACCCACAACACCCACCCACCCCTCCCGCTACTTCCTCACAACCTTCAACAACGGCTCGATCCGCGCCCTCTTGCTCAAGCCCACGCGGAACTTCACCTTGCTGCTATTCAGCGGGCTGTGCTTGTCAGGCCCCTTAGCCGTAGAAGATGGCTGCGCGGCTTTCTGCGGGGTTTTGGGGGGCGTGGTCAGGCTAGCTGGGTCTGCTGTCTTGGCTTTTGAGGCGGTAGTGGTGGTAGAGGGGGGAGGAGGGCGGCGGTTGCCTTCGGTCTGCGAGAGATGGGGATCGAGCTCGTCGGCTGAGGCTGGGGGAGGAGCGTCGTCGGTGTCGTTCGTCTCGTCGGGGAGGATGGCTGGGGTGGTGGTGTCGGCTTTGCGCTTTTGGCGACTATTTTTGATTGGAGCGGTGGCGCTGTCGTCGGTGTTGGTGTTGAGTGTACGGCCTTTGCCACCTTTCTTGGGGAGGTCTTCGGGGGCGGGGAGATCGTCGTCGTCGTCGGTGGGTGGGTGCTGGTCTTCTTTAGGCGGTTGCGTTGCGGCTTCCTGCTCCTTGGTTGGTTTGCGGGGACGTCCTCGTTTCTTTTTTGGCGGAGAACTATGGGGCGCTTTTTCCGGGGAGTGTGCCTCATCTAGATGGGGTTGCTCGTCGTCCATGGGTGCCATGGCTTGCTCCGTCTCTTCACCTTGGTCGTTTTCGCTTGGAATGAGCACGAGAGGCTCAACAGCGCTCTTCGCTTTCTTCGAGGTTCGTGGAGGAAGAGCAACGAGGTCTTCATCTTCATCGCCGTCATCCTCAATCTCAATCTTCGGATTTGGCCTGGCCAAAGCGGTAGTTTTCCTACGCTTGCTCGCCTTTTTCTTGGCCAATACTTCTGGTCTTTTGGAGAAGTCCTCTGGGACTACGAGGTCCTCGTCATTGCGATTGGATCGTGATCGACTCGGCCGAGGTTGGTATTGCTCTTTCGGCGGACCACCGGCGAGATCGTCCGTGCCTAGTTCATCGGAGTGGGTCGCTGCCGCCGGCTCTGGCTTCTGGCTGGTTTTTGAGGCCTTGCGTTTCGCTGTGCTGGCTGTGGTCTTGGTGACTGTCGATGCAAGTTCGTCGTTGATGTCAAGAGACTTTTCGAGGGCGACAGAGCGCTCTGATGCTTGAGATGGCTGTAAAGCTGGAGTCCTACGCGCATCATCATTCTGGCCAATATCGTTGTCCATCTCTGTTTGGGAGCGTTGTCTTGAAGACTCTTGGCTGGGCGTAGGGGGTTTCTTTGGTGTTTTTGTAGACAGTGTGGGGTTTGAAATTGTGCCGTTGGATGCATTGAACTCAGACGAGCCTGTGGGATGCGCTACATTGGATGCTGCAGGCGTATTATCGGTTATAGTAGGTATAGTACTCTGTTGCGATCTTAACGGACCGGAGACGCCCGTAGTTTTGGGAGTCTTAGGTGTCGTCGTACTCTGAACAGAAGTATGGATACTTGGAAAAGAGCCTAGGCTCCAATTGCTCGTCAGGAAATCCTCTCCCCCATCGTAATTGTTGAGCATAGCCTCGACTCTGCTGGCGGCGGGATCACCTGGAACGATTGCATCTTCCTGGTGACTCAAAGTCTCTCGATTCGTCATGCTCGACGCTGAGCCAGTCTTTGGCTTCTTACGTGGCCTTGGATGTTCCTCATCGTCGCTTTGCCCATAGAAGCCCATAGTATCTAGGCTATCCTTTGCCCCATATGTCTTCAAAGGTCTCTTCTCTCTGTGTTCAGAGAAAGCGGTCGTCGCTCGGCGATTGCTTTCTCGAGAGGCTTTAGGAGAAGCATGGTGCTGCTGCGAAGAACGTCGTATAGTTGTTCGACCACATTCATCGTCCGAACTAGGCTCGGCAGGACCGCCCTCTGTATCTCTTGTTCCGCGACTTGCTGGCACTGTCGGACGAGCATTAGCAAACATAAAGTCAGCGCACGAGAACAAATACCAGATGACTCGGTTCTTGTCTCCCCCGATTGCTCTAGAATTCTGGGCGGAGACGAGTACTGGAGATCGATGATCGGACTCAGGCTCAGTTCAAGCCCAGCCATGTCAGTAGGTGGAGGGCTCGCTTCAGGATTGGATTCGTCATCCGAGTCTTGGATAATCTTACGCCCTCCCATCCTCGTTGATCATTAAGGATGGGTGAAGAGTGCGAGTGGTTGGTGACACGAACAGCAGCACGCGCGTATCACGTGATGCCAAGCTCAACCATTTACACGCTTTCACTGGATCACGAGTTCACGACAGGATGCCGCTAATTCCTTCATTGAGAGGGGCCATACTTCCAGTGCTCGAAACTTCAATCGCCATTGAGCGGCGTGCCGCAGTGCTAGCAACACCAAATCTCCCTCATCCGAATCACACTCTTGCTGTACTCTTTTACAACATATCCACCACATCCTAGACCGTCATTCTGTAGGCACGGCCATGACACCGCGGCCGAAGAACTCGCTGACCGTCCCGAACCTATCTCGACTCCGCTGCAATGCATCTTGAAACATATCATGCCTGTCTGAAGAATCTATTTGAGCCTTTCTGAAGGCTCGGATGTTGTTGTTGTCGGCAGCACATTGCGGACATTCCAAGTCTTGATCGGCTGTCTGATTGAGACATCTCTGGTGGAATGAGTGTTTGCAAAGAAAATGGACAGTTGGTAGATCAAGACTTCCGCCGCAGGCTGAACACCGTCTGATATTGAAAATGGTAGATTTGTTGCCCAATTCATCCATTTCTTTTCGCTTGGTTTCGGTCTCTGTGCGGTAGCTCTCAATGAGTCGTCGATTCTACGGCCCATCAGCCTTCTTTGAATGGAAAGAACCGGTCCTTAGCGATACTTACGTTGGAGATTTCTTTGCGTTCTTTCTCGATAGCTTCGCTGAGATACTTTTTCACCGTCCCCATAGTTGCCACCGCGTTAGTGCTTAAAATCTGGATGACTTGTATTGGCGCCATCAATCCATTGTCCTCGATTTTCTTCAGTACCACGTTGAGCTCATTACCGGCTTCATCAAGAACCTTCGGACTTGATGTGAAATATGCTAGTGCGGCTGGGTATAGTTGCGGCTCTTCCGGACCATATTTCCTGAGCGCTTTAATCGCCCCGATCGTATCGTTGGCGGAGGCATATGACCTGAAGATGTCGAAGCGGAGACCTTGTTGTTCGCGAACCATGACTGTGCCGTCTCGAAAATTTGACAGGTGAGATAGTAGGAGTACGTTTGATGTATCAATGGGAATCTATGGTTGTTAGACGTGAACTGCAACTTTTCGGCGGAACACCTACATCCTTACGATCTATAAGCCGTTTGGCCTTGACCTCCCACTCCTGTTTATCTAGCCCTTTCCTCGAATTCGCAGTCTCAAGATAAACTTCGAACAGTGTGGTGTACAAGTCGACTTTGTCGCTTTCTTGTAGGTCCTTTTGTTCAAGACAAGCCTCTAAGAAAACAATAAATTCTTGTGGATGATCAACAAAGGAAGAGAAGGCAGTTCTTGGCTTAGGCACATCATAATCTTCAGCAGTTGTCGCCGCCTCGGCGACCGCGGTATCCATCTGCTGGGAAGTTGTCTGTGGGTTGCTACCGGCTGCCGGCAAAGGCGCGACGGATGCTTGCCTATATGGCAATGGTATGAAGGAGGCTAGATTCTGTACAGCACTTGGTCCTGTAACAGGAGCCGTGTCTAGAGTCGCTTTTACAGAATCTGTTCTTGGTTGGTATGCTCCAGTGTAGTAATCGATAAACAGCTGTGTAGCGTCCTTCGAGCAATGCTCGAGTAGTACTCTGGCATACTTCATTAGCAGCGGATATGACAGATCAGGATTGAGCCGCCAGATATAATCCAAGGCATCCTCATAATTCTTGGAGTCTTCTATTAGTATATCGACGACAAGTTCATGCTCTCCATGCTTCTTGGCCAAGAAGACGGCTTGATCATAGTAGCCGCCCTGTCTACACATAGAAATAGCGGTATCCAGATCAAAATTAGTACCAGACTTGATGAAGGTCTCAAGCTTTTCGATGTTCTTTAATTTGGCATAGCAGTTCAACAAAAGCGTTGTATGATCAACAGTGGCTTTGTCGTGCTCATGTAGCTCTTCTAGATACTCAATTAGATTGTTGATACGCTGTGAATCTAGAAACTGCACCACCTGTCAGTAAAGGAAGACAAGGTTTCGCCGAAGATGTGCAGACCTTGCGGATGACTTGCGAAGGTTCAGTATTGTCAATGGCTTTCAGATACTGCTGCATTGCTGTATCATAGTCGCCCTTTCTGTGCAAGTAGTCTCCGTATTTACGAAGAATAATATTCCGTTGAGTTGTGTCCACACCCGCCTTTTGCGCGAAGTTGATGGCCAGAACATAGAGATCCCTTTGGTACAAGATCTCTAGCTTTTGCTGCAAAGACTTCTCGTGATAGCGGAAGATCTGTCTGATCAGCATAGTAAGTACCTAGGAAACCTTTCTAGAAGCTTACCTTGCCATCTAGTGTGAGCAGGAACAAGTCCCCCCATACGATGAACAGCGCCCTAATCTGTGAGAACGTTGTCTCAGTATGCGCGACATACTTCAAATCTGTATCGAGAAGAGCGAATGTCGACGTGTTGAACATGGTATCTCTTTCAGCACCAACAAATCGTCCGAGACTGCTGGTCTTCATTGAAGAGGATACTTCTGGCGGGGAGAGCAAAGCGACATAGTCGCCGAAGACATCGACAAGCTGTTTCGGACCTTCATACGCGTAGGATGGTCCTCTACCATTCGCACCATAGAAGTAGATCGCATCGTCCCGTCCTACTATGATATCGCCACTACTATCGTCCACTGTCATACATCCTACACCGCATCCCGTGTCTTCCAAATTTTTCGCCGGCTGACCTTGACCTTTGCCGGTGATTGTCAGGGTCAATATGCGACCTGTGGTCGCGATGTACAATGTGGTATTGGGTCCCTCGCGGAACTCAATTCCAGTGATTGGCTCTTCAGATTCGAAGACAGTCCTTTGTTTGGCCCCTCGATCGTGTATCAGATCCCCTCGGACGACCGTGACTGCACCATTTCCAAACCCAACCGCGAGCTGCGAGAGATTTTCGAGTGCTGCGAACGCCGATATCTACCATAATCAGACGTCTGAGCCAATCGTAATCCATAAAGGCAACCATACCGGGAACTGTTTGCGGCCATTCTGGATAGACAAGGTCGACAAGCACTTGGGTCCCCCAGTCTTCTTCTCCGGCTTGTCCAAAGCCCATACTTTGAGAACGGGCTCATTTGACAGGTCCTCAGCTACAGTGACAAGAAGTGCCGTTCCATTAATCTGTTTGATGTGGGTGATCGAGCCCATATCGTGTGCTTTGAAACTCCGGACGACCTTGAAGGCAGAGGAAAGGATCCGAACGTTGCCATCGTTGCCCCCTATGAAAAGGTTGTCCGAGCCAGAGCAGACGGAGCTGAACTCATTGCTCTTGCAGAGTCAGCATAGAGTTGTTCATCTGATGCCGCGGAAGATAAAACACACATCGAATGCAGCAGAACTCTCGCTGTCCTTTGCCGGCTTCACTTCTGTGACGTCGAAGAAGTTGAAGGTTTTCCACTTGGATGTATATTAGACTTGCAGCTATCCTTTGGGACGAGATAAGATACTCACCGACGTCAGCGCCATGCTAGAACATTGCTCGTACTCAAGTAGACCTGAAGTAGACCGCAGCGTTTCAGCCTCAAATATCGATAAATCGGTGTCCGATAGACGTTTGCTCTCGACAAGTACAGCATAACCCTAAAGTAGCATCCATGGTAGGGTTAATAGTATGAAATGTGAGCCAGAAGTCAAAGACTTTAACACCGGCATAGACTGAATATAAAGCGGTATTATCAAGAGAGCGGCCGTCGGTAGTAGCCCGATTGAAGTGATGACGATTGATCTTGTCTTTCTAGCATTGACTTATAGGGGATTCTGTTTCCGATCTACCTGCAGATTTGAGTCATGTGATAAGGCCTGCTGAATTATCCCTATTCCTTACCATCGATCGAAAATCTTTGACACCGGAGAATCCATCTATTCTCACAAGGAGCAAAGTGGCGTAATTTTCGGCCGCCTATGGTAAATGGGAAACGCTACAGCATCACATTACACTGGATCCGGTAAATGGATACGGTGATGTGCTATAAACGTACATGACACCAGACTGGCAATTCCCGACCTTGCGTCAAGTTGCCCAACATGCAATCGTGCCATCCAAGCTCACCAGAATGCGTTCAACGCGACATCGTGGAGCCCAAAAGCAATATAAAAGAAGGAAAGCGCCTTTTGAAGCCAGAAACCCTGTCAACAAGAGCCAAAACGCATCACGATCCAAGCAAGCCCCGTGTGACAAGACTCGAGAGACTGCTGTTGTACCTGCTGCGACCTTATCGAGTAGGATCATGTAACTGGTCAAGCTGAGATGGTGGTGGCGCAACTGGAATCCTTCGTGTAACCACTCTTTGATCTTTTAGGGAATACTTTACCTCGCAGAAACGGCTTCGAAGATAAGATGATCGCAAAATGAAGCCGTTTCTGGTTTCCCTTGTACCCCTCGTACATCTTGTCTCAAGCGATTCTGCTTAGAGAACTTTTGGGTAATGACGACCCGAACGCATGGCCACTCAGTTGTGAGTCGAATCTGGCGTGCGCTGGAATGCGTACTGATAATGTAGAAAGCATTTGACGTGAGAAATATGGAAGCAATAGGTACTGACCAAATAAAGAAATTTCCAAATTGTCCCAACTGATCTTTGGAAGTTCTATCAAAGTTGAAATGTCGTGCATCTGGAACAGCAGTCTTATCAACACTTTTCGAGGTCGTACGATCTTTATATCTCAGCAACGAGCCACATAGAGTGAAACGCTCCGTAAGAGTATTGTTTCGTCTCTGTTACATCCATTTTGTTAGCGTCCATGGACAAACAAATTCGGACACCAAGGTCCCATGCGCTGTGAAGGTCGAAAGATGGAGTGACAGTTTGCTCACGCGGGCCTATATAGAGGTCGTCTAACTGTTGAACCATCCAAGACTTCATGTCGATAGGAACCTTCATGGTCACTGTTTACCAAAGCGTGGATTCCGGGAATCCCGACCTGAGTACAATTTATGGGCCAAAGTTTTCTCGTACCTTTGGAAGTGCACATGTTTATTGTGCGCCGACTGGTGCAAGACATATATCAAACGGCCAATTGCCGAATACCAAATGGCTGGACACTCGATCTTGCGCATATCCAGCCGACAGCACCCCTGCAGGTCCTGATATTTTTTACTGTCATCGACTGGCAGCGGTTCATCTAAGAAGCACGATAATCAAGCGCGACAGATGTATGCAGACAACAGGCCGATAGATCTCAAGCGCATCCGGCACGCGCATTTCGATGAGATAGACTGCTGGAAGCCCGAGGAAGATCGAGTCGAACAAGATGAGCCTTCAAAGTCGCGACCACACCAGGCTAGAGTCATGTCGTGAAGTTACATGCATAACGAGGAGTACATCATACTCGCGGGTTACACCTAAATGCTGTCCCTCAACGCCTCGTTAACCCGCAATCACTTACTTTAGCGATTGCTGGGCGTTCTAGATCGACACTATTGAAAGAACGCTTACTCCTACTTTATGCTCCGTGGTATTCCCTCGTGAGGTCTGACCTCGTCTCAGAATGTGACCTCGAGTTCTGGCACCACCACTTCAACTGCACAGACTGTTACTCCCACGGCGGGCGCCGTTACAAACGGCTGGGCATATCTCGGATGCGCCAACGAAACGACACCACGAGCTCTTTCGGGTGCTTCATACAGCAGCAATACCGCGATGACTGTTGAGAATTGCCAGGCCTTCTGCAGCAGCAGCAGCAACAACTACGGTCTTGCTGGTGTTGAGTATGGTGGTGAGTGCTACTGTGGCAATGGACTTCAGTCATACTCAAGCGTCGGCTATGATGGCTGTAACATGGCCTGCACCGGCAATAAGACAGAGCTCTGCGGTGGTCCTTCGCGTCTGTCCGTATACAATCTTACAACTTACGTTCTTCCAACGACTGTCAAGCATGTCGGCACCTACTTGTCACAAGGATGTTATAACGAGGCAAGCAATGGACGCCTTCTCTCCGGCGCATCTTACACCAACCAAAGTGGAATGACCGTCGAATCCTGTGTCAAATTCTGCCAGGTTTCAGGCGCGACGTATGCCGGTTTGGAGTATGGCCGAGAGTGCTACTGCAGTTCCTCACTTCCCACCACAGCCGTCACAGCGGATGCAAGCAAGTGCAACATGCTGTGTACCGGCAATTCGAACGAATTCTGCGGAAGCACATCCATTCTCAACGTGTATAAGAACACACCGTCGTCTGTCAGCACTGCTGGCACTCCTAAGACGGCCAACACCCTCAACAGCGCTGTCATCACACCCAATACCACCCAGCCAGCCCCGGGGTCGAAGGCGAAGCGGGCCGAGAAGAGCGACAGGAGCATGGAGCTGCGCTTCAGAAGAGATACCCACATGTAAAGTGTTCTCACGATAACTTCTAATGTTAATTTAACGTGTCACGACCTAGCACAGTCCCCATGGAAAAGGCAAGGCGCTGGGGGATAACTTGTCACAGACAACGAAAGGACTTGGGGCTTAGTAATATCGAGACACTCTCGCTCAAATACTACTAGAGTATAGATGTCACTTCTTATCTACATCCTTGTGTTTGAAATGTGCCAAAGTCATGATGCTATCCTCAATTCATCTCCGGGTTGCTTCATTACCGCCCACTGCTTTTAGACCATCTCTACTTAAGTCCCTCCCAGGCTCCTACGTCGTTTCCTTCGAGTCGATGCCGAATAAATCTGGAGGCATAGGGATGACGGTCAGAGCACCCTTGCCGCTCCTATGGCCGAGGACGCGCTGTAGGCGTTGATGTCATGTACGGAGTATTGAGGAGCGGAAGAGGATGAAGATCCGATGTCGTAAGATGAGGAAGCGTGCATGCATCGAGAAGCACGTTTTTCGGTGATTGGCGGTGACGCCCTATTGACGTGTAAATTGGTCACTGTGTAGAGTAAAGGTATCCCTACAGCCAAGCTCAGACTGCAGGAAGATACTTTAGCGAAAGGATTGGACGACATATGATCTATTCTGCTGATGATGTCATCCTTGTCTTGCCAAAACAACAAGACAAAAGGAATAACGTCGACAGCCAGAGCGGCCGTCCTGGTACTTGCTGTCTACATGTTGTTGGACAGAAGACTTCGCCAAGACTCGTGATTTGATGTTGTCGCCCTTTCCCCGCAAAATCTGGTGAGCATCTTTCTGGACAAGACCGGCCTATAGCAGCCAAGAATCGAACAACGTGCTTCTCGGATACGTGAGCACTGACACACTGGTTTCAGAAGTCCATCCAGGAACATTCGCGAGACCCGAGGACGATTCAACGGCTTGACCGCTTGTTGACTTCTGTCTCCTGTCTGCTTGCTGATCCTGGCCTTGCCGGAGCTTATATCTACTCTGCTCCTGTTCTCTTATCTCTGGCTGTAAAAGCCACAGTCCAATGTCCACTTCATGTCAGCTCCCTTGTATGTTGTGGAGATCACCTCACCCCTGAGATTGGTGAGGTCTGATAAGGATTTTATTAAGACCAAGCAGCACAATGCCTCAACATCCAAGACGCAGCCAAAGGCGATAACGCCCAATGTCGCTGCTCCTCACCGGGTGGGACAAAAATCATGCTCCTTGATTGATGTCACTGATGATCTTGGGCGGCGGCTTCCCAGTTCGAACGGCTGCAATGGCTCTTCCTGTTACACCAGTACCAGCGATGAAGGAACTCCCCGCCTCCTCCCCGTCCAGGACGGAAGTAACGACCTCCTTCCCATTGTTGGGAGCGATGCAAACGCTTTGGATTTCCCAAGACGTTTGCTACAACACACTCTTCCCTCATCACATTCCAACATAGCTACACTGCATCAAGCTTTCTCCCATCTAAGCGAAGCCGATTTATCTGATCCACTATCCAACAGCAGCGCTATGGAAGAGAATATTCAGAAACCCCCAAGCACGTCAGCGCGCCGTGGCCGTTCCTCTCCCCCCACTCCTGATCTCTTCTCACCGGCCCACAAATCTACGCCCGCCCCACCTTTACAGACCATATCCGATGGCACGGATCAACTGTCCATAGAAACGGGAAATTTAAGAGAAAGCGATACGACCGATGAGAAAGGCCGCGGTCTTTACAACAACATGGGGTCAACCATGCGAGCAGGCGCGGAACAAGTGGAAGACATAGGAAAGAGAAATACGGGCCCAAGTGGCAAAGTTCACGCCCAAAAACGCGTCGGGACAAGTGCGGTAGAAGCGGAGCCTACAGCGAATGCAAGGAGTCGTAAGTCTAGCCACATGATGCAGCTGTTCAAAGATACATCTCCAGAACAGCCGACGGAACAGGACAAGAACCGACCAGATCTCGTCGCGCAGAAAGCCAAGTACGCTAATGAGGACGGAGAGGTTACATCTGGAGCGCGGAATGGTGCCAGACCCTCGAAATATGTCTGTGCTGAGGCGTTTGTCGACGATAGCGGCAAGGCAGCGCAGGAGAATGTTCCTCTCCAACCATCTCATGGAAAGGCCTCAGAGGGACATCCAGAGCACGAGCGTCGCGAAAAGCCACCCCAGCCACTCAATGATGTGTCAAATGAGGCACCGAAAGACTACTTGACAGATGCAAGACGATCCCCGTTACCGCACCCTGTGCTGGCAGAGACCCATAATCAGATTGCCCAGCCAGTCGCAGACGATGGCGAAGAAGAAGAGCCCTCCGATAAGGAGCATGTGTCCTCCGCAATATATTACCCTCACAAGGCGCCATCTCCCGACACAGTACATAATGCTATAGGGGAAGCTGGACAAGAAGCAAAACAAAAGGGGCATTACGTAACTCTGTCTCGACCAGAAGCCAGACGCTCCCTGGAAGACCAAGATGACTTGCTGCAAGTAGGTCACGTCAGTGGGCCTCCGTCATCAAAAGCGAGTGACAGTGGCGTGTCTTCTGCATCGGACTCCGAACATAGTTGCACTGATGCAGAGACAACTCCAAAAGCTACACCTGCGGCTCGCGGCAAATTTTTGGGATCTCGAGCTCGAAGGGGTCGTCGGCCGCAGACCGTGCCAGTTCCCACGATCGAACTCTTACCTTTCAAGCATCAAGTTGGTGGTCACACAATACTCTACAAGTTCCACAAGAAGGGGGTAACCAAGCCGTTGACGAATGAGGAGAACAAATTTTATGAGCTTATCGAGCAGGCTCATCCGGAGCTGCTAGAATTCTTGACTGGGTATGTTCTACAAGGCAGCACAACATTTTCATTTGATTTGGACAGCAATACTAATTGCTGCAGATATATGGGGGTCATGAACGTTGACTTACCAAAGAAGGAAGAAGACAAGAAGAGGTCCAAGTCTGCGAATCGTGGCCAGTCCCCGTCTAATGGAAACGTGGGCAAGGAAGCTGAGCAGCCATCTGTTGTCTCTGAAGATCGCGTTGTGAGCCACTCTCAGGAGGCCACGCAGGTACCTAAGGTCATTCTTGCCAATAATCGCCATATCTTTCCTACCAGCCTTTTCAAGAGCAAAAGGCGTCCACACGACGTAGGTTCTTCTAGCGATGATACGACCAACGAAGGAACAAACGGGCTGTCTGCGGTAGCCACTCAGGACGGGCAGACGCAATCGAATGATGCCCATAGCAATCAAGCCAGGCCAGCGTTACATAAGCAAAAAGTGAGTTGGGGCATCTCTACAGTCCAGACGCCATTGAAAGAGCAGATTCTCCGGGAGGTCTTTGCACCTCCTGTGATTCATCGCCGCCGCCATCATGGAAGGGGTTACGATACACTTCCAAAGGTGAAGGAGGCAGATGACCAGCCGTCTCAGCGAGCTCCGCTGGCAAAGGTACCTTTTGAGGAACAGCCCAGCAACCATAGTGCTACTCGCGAGGTTGCAGACACCACGAAACAAAATCCTCAAGTGCGTGTTGAAGCGGAAAACGGTCATTCAGATATTGTGGAGCCAGGAGATCTAGTGAAACCTGTCTCTCCGAAAAAGCTCAACGCCCGTCAACCAGCTGTGCTCCACATCACCGACGAGCAAGCACCACATACCAAGAATGTACCTATTCCTGGGGAAAAGCAGCTGAGAAGACGCCATTCCGGCAGCGGCCTTCTTAGCATGCAAGATAACGTTGATACCGATCATCGGACCGACCTCCAATATTACGAAGACGATTGCGTGGGTCTCAAAGAGGACGACATCTTCAGCATGGATACCGAAGCACCCAACCCAAACGATGGTAATCCACATGACGGATGTTTACCTTCAGAAGATCAGCTTGCCAAACAGATGCCGAGCAATGGCGATGGGGAAGTACCTACAAAGCTGCCGTCAAAGTCAAAGGAATCCGAGCAAAGACCGATGAACCCCAAGCAAGCGCGAGTGCAGTCTGGCGAGGTCAATCAATTCTTTCTTCTGCTAGAGGATATCACTGCAGGCCTCGAAAAACCGTGTGTCCTCGACATCAAAATGGGCACCCGACAACACGGGGTGAAAGCGAACGACAAGAAGAAGAAGTCGCAAAGGCAAAAATGCTCTGGCTCCACCACTCAGAAGCTCGGTGTGCGCATGTGTGGCTTGCAAACTTTTGACACCCTGAAGCAGCAGTACTGGTTCGAAGACAAGTACTCTGGTCGAAGGATCAAGAACATCGAGGAATTTGCGGCGGCCTTGAAACGTTTCCTGCAGCATGGAGATAGCAACGCCGATATTTCGAGGGCCGTAGCTGTGCTCTTGGAGAAGCTGGGAAAGCTTGAGAGCATCGTCCGCAAGCTGCCAGGGTATCGCTTCTATGCCACTAGTCTTCTAATATTCTATGATGCTGCAACGGTCCAAGATGAGCAGGTCTCCGTCTCATCGGACCCAAGGGCAAGCAAACCGCATACCATTTCCGGCGACAAGCCCACAATGGAACGACAAGCCGAAGACGCTATCACTGCTGACCCCATTGACAACGGCTCGAGCAAAGAGCCCACCAAGCCTCCAATCAAGACCAAAGAGAAGCCCGTCATCGACCTTAAAATGGTAGACTTCGCCAACAGTGTTACCGCTGACGACGAACTCCAAGACCTACCCTGCCCTCCACATTACCCTGACGACGTTGACAGAGGGTATCTCCGCGGGCTAAGGACGCTGAAGACAGTTCTGCGACAGATCTTCAGAGAGACCAACGACGGGAAGGAATACGAGGGCGCTCCTGGGTTGACAACTGGAGCTAATACTGACGACGGTCATGAAGACGAGGGCTATGTCAGCACGTAACAAGGATACGCGAACAAGCTGTTACGGGATGATTTCAGTTGTTGAGGCAATTTTCTCGCTGCGCCCCGTTCCTGCTGCACTGTAACGGATAGACGAGATAAGGGGGCCTATGTTAGTACGTGATGGGCATACGCCAGAACTCTTTCTTGTTCATTGTCTCTATCATGAGGGATTGCTGGACCCCTGGGGTCCGACTGCGCTTTTTCTTCGCTGTATTCTTAGATGAGGTATAGATACATGAGCGAAAACATGGCTTTGGCACAGTTCCTAATTCTAATTCTCGTCACAAAGCGGCTACTTCCTTCGCAGCGAGTCCTGTCTGATGCTCACCAACGTCCCAAAACGTGGTTCCCAACAGCACAGCCTCTCATCCCCAAACAGCTCCTTGCCACCGCTGGGGCGTTTTCTGGTTTACTCTTGATTTGACGTTGCAGGGCTGCATCACCCACTAGCTTTCCCGAAGCGGCGTCCATGCATGCCTGTTGCTGGTTGCTCTCCCCTATGCTATCCCGTGCGGTGTCGTGTCATATATGAGTTCAGGATCTTGTCCAAGCCCCTACGCTTGGGTATTTTGATTGAGTGAGAGGAATGCTAGAACGGTTTGCTCCTTCTCTTCACTGGTTATTCAGTCAATCAATTTCTAGCTTTGAAGAGCCAAGGATCGAGTGCAGGCGCATGGAATAGGTTTCGAGGTGTGCGCTCGATCTATTCTAACTTATCTTAGATACTTTGTCCTATCTCCTATCCTCAATTATATCAATACATCTCACCCGCGAAACTGGCCTACAGCACGAATAGCAGGAACCAAACAGCATTTTTCCCACCTCTGCTATCGCAGCCCTATTCCTTTCTCCACCTAATCTTACTTGAAAACCCTCAACACACACATCTAAGTAATAAGAAACCTATACATCTATCCCCTTCACCCTCCCATATCGTTACTCGTACTCGAGTAAGAATAACAACTTCGCTTCCGCGAAGGCATACCCCTAAGTCCCTTCCCAAGGCAGCATACGAGCTGCTTAGAAGAGCGACCTCCCCTCTTCGACATAGGGGAGAGGTGTGCTACATGCCAGAACAAAGTCGGTGCTTCATGATTGTTCGACATAGCGCGTTGGATATCGGGAACAAGGGGGTGGGAGGAGGGTGCTATCCCTCATGATTCTCTGGACAGAGGATGGGATGGGATGGGATGGGCCGCGATTGCGGGTGGTTTAGTGGGAAGGTGGGGAGAAGAGAGGAGGGTTCGTAATTGGGAGAGAGGAGGAGAGGGGGATGGGAGATGGGAAGAGAGGATGACTGACTGAGGAGCAGGGATGGGAATGGAAATGGGGAAACCCGGGGGGAGAAATACCGTCTTGGTCTCAGGTTCAGACTTGTTTCTCTGCGTATGGGTTTCCTTCTTTCTTCATGCCTCTCTATAATTGAAGAAATGTGGATTGTATCGTTAGGTTGTAGCCGCTCTTTCTTCTTCTCTCAGATTCTTCTACTTGGTTCTTACTGGTTTAGCTTTCTACCCCATCCAGTCATTCCAGACTTTACCTTTCAACGCCCTTGCCCATTCACAACCGCTGAATTCCCCTCCCAACGTTGACGCCCACTCCACCCTCCCTACGTCTCCTATTCTAATACTCACATTACTTACCCCGAATCCTATACCTCACTTTCACACCCATCGCTGTTATCTCCATTGTGGGCTAAGGAGACGTGTTCGCTCTGAGTTGTGTACATAAATCTCGGACAGTCAGACTTCGGGCATGGAGCATTTGGCCCAGACTTCGTCGATCTCGGAATGAAAGACCAGTCTGTCCTACGAACATTGAGGAGAAGACACCAGACGATTGATACCATCTGGCTTTATAATCTTGCGCGAGGGCGCAAGAGACATTCGCTGGAGGCAGATCGCGCGATAGAAGCGGATGCGGACATCACGAGTATAGGTTGGGAAGCTGGGCAAGGCCCACGGTCCTCGAGCCTATCTTCGTGGCGTGAAGAATATTGACGGCCTTCTTAAACGGTCGAAAAATGCGGTCAGACAATTCGGAGCCAAAGCAGTAGAGTAGACGAAACTTCCACAGGATTCCCGTGTGTACAAGGATAACAGGTAGGACACTGCTACCCAGTTCTTGTTCCTTCGATTTTCAATCGTAAGATCAGGATTACTCAGCCAGTATAGAATACTGGCTCTGGCCATACACACCGTGCTGCCGCTTGTCGCGGGCGTGAGTTCATACGAAAACCACTGATTGTTCGTTCTCTTACTGTCTCCATTGGTGGAAACACAAGCGAATACCGGGCGGCTGTATGTCGTCTGACCGCTGATGCGACATTTGATTTTCTGGCCCCATTTCCCAATGTTCCATCGATTCATGCTGCTCTCCATACCTATGTTGGATCGTGAAACGAGAACCCGTGGTAAGAATGTATCCTCTATCTCGTGCAACGGCTCATGTTCTGCGGGTTTCGAAGTTATATTAGCTTTGACTACTTCCAGCGAAGTTCCAAATTTTACGAAGTCGATTGTTCTTGGCCCGGGGCCTCTCGAAACTTCCTAGCAGTGCGCTGTCTCCCAGCTCACTGTATCTTAGCAGTTTGACTTGATAAGACTTAATCAGAGAGCTGTCCGCATAGACGAACGTTTTCTGCCACTAGGAGCCCATTGAATTAGTCTTAGCATCTTCTCGATTCAGTAGTACGGCTTCTTCGGGGGAATACTAGGGTTGCTTGTAAATTTCAAGCTGGTCAGAACAAGCGGCCATAGGTAGAAAGTACAAGGACCTTCACTGGCGGACACACTTCTAGGCCTTCTCCAACGAGAGCAGAAGTACGTTCCAACGCATCATGAAGCCCCTCATCTCCACTATAGTGGCTATCATTGCACTTAATCGACAAGCCCACGCAGTCTTTCCCAATTTTGACGAAAGTACACTCCTTGCAGAGGATCCTTCAACGTGTAAACCGGACGCAACTGATCTTGATGGCAACCACGTCGAACAACGGGCTAGCCTGCATTGGGCTCTTGTAGACGCGAATACCATTGCCCATGCAGGTATTGTGGCCGCTGCACACCCCAACGATCCACCATTCAATTATTCCTTCAACCCTACCGACAATGTAACGGTTGCACAGAACCTCCAGACGGTGATCGATATGACCGAAGATCCGGGAAGCTTCCGCCCAGGCACCCACATCAGCATGAGCTGCAATGATCCTGATCAGTGTAGGCTGCAAAATCCATGGGGCTATACAGCACAATGGTTTGCGAGCCAGAAATCCTTAGGGTACGTTTATCTCCAGCTGATGTCCCCACTTTTCATACTGGGTGCTAGGACCATGCGAGCTGTCTCCAGCGTACATGCTCGACATATTTCGATAAAGAACACCCGACTCTCCCTTTATATATGTAAAAGAGGTTGCTAACTTGGACACTACAGTAGTGTCACAATCTGCCAGTATGGGCTGAACGTACTCAAGCGTAACCCTCCCGCCTGCACGAAGAACCCTGGTTTGCCCAGTCTCGGGTGGGAGGGTCTCAAGTACCTGCTTCAAATGTGTGATATTCGATTTCCAGTTAGACTGGTTGGTAATTACGCTTTTGGGCCAACGGCTTGTCATGCCCTGCTGGCAAAAGAGAGAGGTGACCCTGCGACCAATGCTGAGAACTATGCGTACATGGCAAGTTGGGCATACGATCTGGGGTTGAAGGGTGATGGGCCCTACTAATTAGCTCTGGCTAGGCACGCTGCCTCTCCGATGTTATCGTGGTGTAGCTATGGTCCAATACTGATGGCTTAGTCCATCATGAGTCTGTTCTCCGGGGGTCCCAACGAATGTCCCAAGGATCGTAAGTTGCTCTCTGTGCTACTCCTTGGATCCTATGGCATAATGCATTTCTTTGATCCGCAGGCTTCCTAAATTGACCGAGGGTATGTAAGGTGCGAAGAATGGCTTAGAGCTGGATATCAGCTCGTTGTGGTCGCTCTTACGATTCTCCAATCTTTCTGATTCGAATTGTTCCTCCTGCCAAGAAAGGCTCTATACCCTAATATTAACCCTAGGTAGAATTTTCTGGGCCGAGGCTGTTTACGTAGTACATCATCCGAGCCCAATCCTGCCCGACTGACTTGCGAAAGCTGATACAACGCCTGATCGTGGCGTATTCCTCTTCACTTTTCACCTCTCCTCCATTTCTCTCCAGTAGACCGGCGAGTATGAACCAACACAATGGCCTCCAGGAGCCCCAGTCGCAGCGTCAACGGCGGCATCGACAAGCTTGACTTCGATGAGAATCGCAAGAAACCCTCTTCGACTCATCATGGCTCTGAGGCTTCTGGGCCTAGTGGGCTGCTTAGGGACGATGATAGCCTTCTTAGTGACATAGTTGACGGTGTGATCGAGCGCGACAGACGAAAAATGAAGCGTGCTGTGTCAAGATACTCGAGCTTTGCTTGCGCTATACTGAGCTGGTGAGCCTGAGAACGTCCTGAAAGCCTTCTGCATCGAGGTCCTTCAGCAAAACCCGGAGATCGAAGAAGCTGACTTGAACTCCTACTAGTCTCTGTGCTGGTTCCATAACGGCATACTCCCTCTACGCTCCCTTATTCCAGACTCGCCTCCGCTACAGCCAGTTTCAAGTCAACGCTGTCTCTATTACCGCCGAGCTCGCTATGTACCTGCCTGTACCTCTCTTTGGTTACCTCTGCGATCGCTATAATCCTCGGCCTCTCTCCGCTCTTGCCGGATTTTTCTTCGGCGCAGGCTATCTTCTTGCAGCGTTCACTTACCGCGCAAATGATCACGGCGACAGCCATTCATGGCCGTTCGGCGTGATGATATTGGCATTCGTGGGTATAGGGATGGGTACGAGCTGCATGTATCTGAGCGCTGTAACCACATGTGCGAAGAACTTTGGCCGTGGTAGCCACAAGGGCCTTGCGCTTGCTATGCCTATCGCAGCATTCGGACTAAGTGGGATGTGGCAGAGTCAAGTAGGCAGTCGACTCCTTTACGACCGAGTTCGAGGTGACGTCGATGTCTTCAACTTCTTCCTTTTCCTAGCCATTCTACTCTTCTCAGTCGGCCTCATAGGCGCCTTAGCTCTACAAGTCGTCGACGAAGACGAGCTCATCGATGATGCCTTATCCGAGCTGGAACGGAGCGGGCTACTAGAAGATAGTCCCTTGTTCCAACCCTCTCTGCTTCACGATAGCACGCCCACCCACAACGCTAACACCTACGGCACCCTAACCCCACCACCTCTAGATTCAGCCACTGAAAGCGCTTCTTTTAGATCTAACGGCTCCGCGAATTCCTCAGAGGACCGCCGGAAGAAGACCTGGCTTCTCAACACCGAGACCCAGCTGTTCTTGAGAGATCCTACCATGTGGCTTCTCGCCGCTGGCTTTTTCCTTGTTACTGGGCCAGGTGAAGCCTTCATCAATAATCTTGGCACAATCCTTTCCACTCTCTATCCGCCCTCCTCAGCAGGACCGCCGGCATCGAATTCGCCAGCAACACATGTCTCTATTGTCGCCTTGACTTCAACCCTCGCACGTCTTGCTACCGGTACACTGTCCGACCTCCTCGCTCCTCCTTCGACCCCAGACCGTCAGCATTCCTCTCAATCACCCTCCGGTATATCACGTCTTGCATTTCTTCTTACATCCACGTTCATCCTCTCAATGGCACAGACTCTACTCGCCTCAGGTCTTATACAGTCACACCCTTCCCTTTTCGGTTTGGTATCCGCGTTGCAGGGTCTCGGCTACGGCGCGGCTTTCTCACTGACCCCTATAATTATCTCCGTTGTATGGGGTGTAGAGAACTTCGGCACGAATTGGGGGATTGTCGCTGTGATGCCTGCTGGTGGTGCAGCAGTTTGGGGCGCTGTATACAGTGCTGTCTATCAGGCCGGCATTGAGCAGAAAGTAGCAAGAAGTACTAAGACGATCGGAGTATGGGAAGAGGAAACGAGATGCTTCGGTCTCAAATGCTACGCAGCTACCTTCTGGGCCATGACGGTTTGCTCATGGCTCGCAATTGTTTTATGGAGCATTGCATGGAGAAGATGGAGGAGAAAGGGCATAGCTGTTTGATTAGAAAACTTGGCTTTATGTTGGGCATCAACGGTAGCACATAAAGTGCGAAGGGCGCGCATTGCATACGGGATACTGGAGTTTGAAATCTGGGTTGTATAGTGTTCTTAAGGGATAGACAACGAGTCAATGCATACACGGTGGGCACCCTCCGGCGCCCAACAGTGAGCGATCTTCGAGCATTGAGCGGCTGATCCGTGCCTCCATCATGGCTCCATTATCTCTTCAATATCTATCACAGATTAATAACAGCGGTAAGTGTTGCACAAATTTCGCTTGGTGGATTTCTACATTCGTTCCACTATGTTGTTCGCAATCACTTCTACGAGGACGTCCGCAGATGTTCATCCCATGCGACGGCATGGTGCAAGGGTTCCCGCCGGGTGTTGATTGAACAAGGCAAATGCTTCGACAATATGTTCTCTCAAGCTATGGGCCTTGATCGGTCGTCTAGCCTATCGTGAAGTCGTCATCACGTTTTCTTCACAGTAGGCCAAGAAAGTTGGTGCACCTTTTCCTGCCACCGCAAGGGTTGTTTTCTCCTTGGGATCTCAGTGGCTCTAGGAAACATTACTTTGGCGGGCTGTGCGCTCCTTCCGAATCCCTCGTTCTCACAGCGGAGACATCTCAACTGAATTATGGTCAGAAATTCTTTAGTCCTCTATCAAGAGATTCAACATGTGATTTGGTGTGTTGTGTAGATTCATTTAGGTCATTTAAACTCATTGTCTTCCAAAGCGAGAAGTTCACTTATTCTCCATAAAATACTCATAGATTTCTTGCTTTATTTGTTGTCTTCCAAAGAGAGAAGTTCACTTATTTGGTAAAAAATTTCTCGGTTTATCAAGCATCAAGTAATTCAACGTATGCCTGATGTGCAGAGTAAAATGATTCATTGTGGTGCAAGCTCGATCTCTTACAAAGAGGGAAGTTCACAAGACCGAATATGCATGCTCAGCCGTCAGTAAATTCCCGGATGTCAGAGCCCTCACCGTGCCAGCTCCATCCTTGCCCAGCCGTATCGAGCTCTCGCCTAGACCACCACTAGAACTTCTGAACCAACACTCTCCTTGAGACCATCACGGACCTTGTCCGCGTCTTCAGGGTCATCACAGTGGACCTCCGCGAGAATTTTCTTCGCCGGCTGCTTGCTATACTTGGACTTGCCGCCCTTGCAGTTCTGGATGTAGATCCGATGCTTCTTAGTAGCAGCGTTCTTGTTTGTACCTTGATGGTCGATTCGGTAGCCGAGCTTTCGGTCGTCGGCGATGGTATACTCTTTATCGCGCCAGCCGGAGAGCTTGCCACCGCTAAGGCTGTCAATGAACTTCTTGATCATCTTCTTTTCGGCCATGATGGATTGCGTTGTTTAGATTTGACGGTAGATTTCGTTGAATGATTTGGTTGTTTCGCTGGATGACAGAGGAGGATTGGTGTGGAGTGGGCTGTTGGTGAAAACCAGGAGAGCGGAGAAGACGAATACTTTATAGACATGGAAAGATTACTCACTCACAATGCACTGTCACCTATTGTGTTCGATCGCTGATAGCCATCACAAAGAAGTCATGAAGTGAAGTAGGTGACTCGTGGAAGCGCATACTCCTAGCGTGTCAATGCCATTGTTCAAGCAGATGTGGCTGCAAGACGATGATGTTGTCAACACGTCTCGACGCCTGTACCTGGGTTTGCAAAGTTTCTCCGATGCAGGCATTGTTACGAAGTCGCCGTGGGTGTGTTCAATGCACAGAGACTGCTTGTAGATGAAAGACTTTGATGCAGAGACAATGTGTTATGGGAGAGTGATGAAATACATCCGTGTTCAGGCCTGGACTTACTCCCTGCCTGAGTCCGAGCCGTACTAGGCTGCTTGTGTCGGAGAACAAACGCATTGTTGGACTGCGATGCAAACAGTGATAAAGCTCCCCCTTGACAAAGAGCTTGAGCGCGCGGTTGCGTTAAATTCCTTGCCAGGGTACAAACTTCATTGTCGAATTACACTGGCATTGATAATCAACAACCTGAATCCGACTTTCATTGTCACCAAGAGCCATTCAGTTTTCCCTCATAAACTCCAATCTGCCGCATTCGGACTTGTCATCTTTGGTACCCACAGAATCGACTTCGCACACCATACTGATTAGAAAACATATCAGTCCTACCTTACCACTGATCGAACTCACACAGTTATCACCAACAATGGCTGAGCAGCGCAAGCTTCGCACGCCGCTGCGATGGACGTGGTACCAAGGTCACACGCCAGTATGGCCCCAAGAACCTGATATCGCTGCGGTAAAGTCTCTGGCTAGACAACATCTCCAATCAGACATTAACACTACCATCGAGGAAGATCTGCTTGATGTTAACTTTTTCGCCGAAGGAGGATTCAACAAGCTCTATCAAATCACTTATCACGACCACCAACCATCCTATCTATTGCGTGTAGCGCTGCCAGTGGATCCATACCTCAAGACCGAGAGCGAGGTCGCTACGATCGCTTTCTTACGCGCTCAAACCTCGATGCCAGCACCGCGGATCATCGCCTGGCAATCCAACCGGAATGGCGAGCTTGGCTTTGAGTGGATCCTGATGGAAAAGATTCAAGGAGTTCCAATGTGTGATGTTTGGCGGAAGATACCATGGGAGCGGAAGCTCGTGCTGGTGGAGGTCCTGGCCGGCTTCATCAAAGAGATGCAAGACCAAAAATTCGATTCCATCGGAGCGCTCTACTTCAAATCGGCCCTCGAAAATATAGGTGGAAAGCGTATCAACGCGATGGCTCACGACTCATCCACCGATGTTGTGGCGGCCGACGAGAAGCCGGATATTTCGGACCAGAAGCAAGATTCTGACACCAGGGAAAGTTTGGTATCCACAGGTTTCGAGTCTTTACAACTGCATGGGTCGTCATCTGAGGATACCAACCGATTGAAGCCTGTTCTTGAGTCAATCGCCAACACGCCCCAAGCCAAGCCTACGCTTGCCGGCCATATCGGTAAAGACGATTTCGCCATTGGTCAACTGCTAGATGGTCTCTTTATCATACGTGGCCGACTATATATCTCAGGTGATCGCGGACCCTACTCGAACCCGATTCAATGGCTGAGCGCGCTGATCCACATGGAATTGGAATGGATCAAAAAATATCAGACTGAGGGTGACGATGAATATGACAGCGATCTCGTGGAGGAGAGCCCAACTATGACATCTTTGTGTCATGAGTACCTGGGTATCCTACCTGTGTTGTTCGCGGAGGAGAAGAATGGGTTTTCTTGTATGCTTGATCATTCTGATCTGAATCCCGCAAACATACTCGTCAACCCCGAGACATTTAATATTACTGGTATTGTCGACTGGGAGATGGTCAACGTGGTTCCTCACTGGAAGGCCGAGGATCATCCCGTGTTCATGCAAGACATCGAGCCCTTTGACGAGGAAGAGCCGCCAATCCCTTCCTACGAGGACGAAGAAGATTGCGCTGTGTACGCTCGGGATAGATGGGACAACCGTTTGTTGAGACGTCATTGGGATGACACCATGAAGAGCCTAAGAAGCGTGGCCGAGAACGACGTGCATGCGCCGGAAGATGCTGTAAAAAGCAACTTAAAGAGGGAATGCTTGCAACAGATACCGAATCTGAGCGATATGTGGAATCGGGCGCAGAGATGGATGAAGGAATACAAGTCGAGTAAAGATAGTCTTGATAATGAGCATGGGTCCGAGGCTAGAGATGAAGCCTGTGGCGAGGAGCAAGAGAAAATATCCGCTTAACTGATGTACGCGGATCCTTGGCTTCTAATTATAGCGAAAGAGATAGATAGTGGTAGAATCAATACGATCAATACGAGAATTGTTGCGGACTTACTTGCCTCTGCTGTTCTGGCTATAGCATGCATATCAATATTTATGTAGACATTGTAACGCTATGTGCTCGAAGTATCGAATTCCTCTACGGGACCTTGGTCGCGTGTCCGCACTGATCTAGAACGTATCTGCTCAACAGACAATTCTCCTAACCGGAGTTTTAGGCGATCGAACTGCTATTCGTTTTTCAATTAAACCGTCTGTTTATCGGGCTGTTGATTCTCTGCTGAGGAACAAGGAAGAAAAAGAGTATTGCGTTGAGAGTGGGACTGGAATGTGTGCATTGATGGCATAACGTACGGATTGGCCGATCGTGGAGAAAATCCATCATCCAAAATGCATTGCACCGTGTGAATGCGCCCAGAAGCCGAGCAGAGAGTGTACTCTCTGTACTCAACGACTGGATACTTTAAGTGGATTGTCTTTGGCCGTAATTGTAAGCGGTTAAACTTCGGCAGCTAGAGATTGACACTAAGCCTGGAAAGGTAGTCTGTTGTTTTGGTGCGATAAGCGATGCCCCACGCGTCATCTACAATACATGCATCTAGTCATCCGAATCGATTGAGACAGCTAATGATATGCGATCGGCGTCGCACTCGATTTCACACGCCATCATGCTTACCATGCAGTCTTAGACAATAAGTTCCGTGCGCAAAAACATACTTGGAGAAATTCGGCGTCAAGTGCAAGCACCTGCCGATAGCTGGGTATGGATCAGCTCTTCGACTCGCTCTCCGAAGATTGGGTCTCGCAGCCTCGTTCACCTCACTCAGAGCAAGCAAGACAGAGTCCTCCGGTAGCTGGGAGTCCGGCTCAGCTGAGCAATGGGTCACAAAGTCGCATACCCCGCATCAAATCGAGAACGAGCTCCCGTCTCTCTACAGATAGCACAGCTAGCGCACAACGCGCAACTTCCATAGCCTTGCAAGACTCTATCAAGCAACCACTGCGCGAGAAAACGCCCTCGAATTTGAATACCCACAATAACAAATCGCATCGAAAAGATGCTGTCAAGCTGGCTGATGCAGCCCCAAAGGCCAACAGATCCCATAAGAAAAAGGTTCCAGTGAGCTCTCCACCACCTATCCCGCAGGATACTGTGCAGCATAAGGTCTCGCCATCCAAACCCCAAAACAGTCATGGCACGCCAGAGTGGAAGAGACGACTTGGAAGCAACAGGGCCTCCAACGAGCAGCCGGACCTGTTCAGCCCGATAGGGCTTCAAAACGTTTTCAAACCTCCAACAGTCAAGGGCAAAGGAGAACAAAAGAAGGGCAAGAATCATCATTCTAACGCCGCAGACGAGGTGCCATCTAGCCCACCATCGCAATCCATCCAATCGCCAGCCACTCGAATAGGAAAACCTCGACAGCAGGCGACACAAACATCAGATACTGTGAACCGGGCTGCCGAAAAATTGCAAGATATGGCACACCGAGGAAGCGACGCGATAGAACAATATTCCGGCCATGAGGGGGGTGCGGTCGAATCAAGCCAAGTTCCGGATGGCCATCTCCAAGATCAGACCGAAAAGCATACCGCTGCGGATAGAGAAGCGAGTGGGTCGTCCTCCGATCGCAGTGGAACGGCTACCCCACGAATGAACGGCCCAGATCAATGCCACGAAGACTCAGTGTTGCTGGACACGATCGCGGAACGTAGCAGGGTCACAAGTGGCCAGACGGAGGATTACAATGAGGGCCTGAGCCCGTTCTACGTGTCCCGACAACACACAGTCGATGGACGAATTGACTATGCTGCAGTGATCGATACAGAACAGGTCCTCCAGCGGATGCAGAATATGATGCTTCAGAACAAACAGAGGCCCACTTCTCGTTCAAGTGATCGTGATATAGGCTATGCGGGTGCAAGCACCCCTAAAGTCTCTGTAAGCCAACAATGTCCGAGTAGCGACCGCACGAGCCACTCTCTACCTGATGACCTCTCCACCGGTACTGAGTCCTTCATGCTAAATGGAGGCTTCGTAAATCGACAAAGAGGGGGCCATTCGCAGGAGGGTTCGTTCATGAGGAAGCCGCTCAGCCCATCCTCTTCACCTTCTGTTCATGCTGCGGGGTCTTCGCATACAAGTACCGCAAGAAGAAGCTTGAGCGGAAGCTCCTCAAGAAGCCTGCTGGCGAAGAGGGAGGCAGCAGATCACCCCTCCACCCCAAAAGGGAATCCAATGGATGAAGCGAGCTCCGAGAGGCCGAGGTCGTCTGGTAGCCCACTGAAGTTGTTCGGCCTGTATGACACCTATACGAACGATCGATTGTCGCGAAGAATGAGCAAATTCGAAGAGACGATGTCTGACAGCGCTGGGGTAGATGACGATCTCGAAGACAAGGAGGGTATAGATAGCCCAGAAGATAGATCTCGAGCGTTCAGCGCGTCAGGTCGAAATACGAACGCTGGGGGAAAACGGCCTACTTCTAGGTTTAGTAGCTTTGGTGAAGGGGAGCTAGACAACCATCCATTCGACTCATATCGCCCTCTTCCTTCACAGGACCTAAGCGAGAGGCCTCGAGATGTGCCGGTGCCGAAACGAATAGCTGGACAATTTACGTTCGAGGCGGCTGCAGATCAGTTTGCCGGCAGTACCCCCAAAAGGAAAAGAAAGAAATATCCTTCGACATCAACAGCAATCCCCGATGACGCTAAGACCCCGGATCTCGAGAATGAGCGGAAAATTGGCAGCACATACGACGACCAGCCTCAAGAAGTTGTCCAGACAGCTCATGGTAAGCGGCTGCCAAACTCACCACCAAAAGTGCCACAATCTAAACGTCGGCGAACGCTACTGGAGTCTGAGCTCAACTTGAATTCTATCGGCTCTCCCCTCAGGCCAGAGGTGAACCAGGTCTTGAAATCGTCCGTGGTGGGTCGAAAAAGGAAAGACGCTTTATACGAAGCCAGTACTCAGACGGCTGATCCGAGTGTTCTGGCGACCCGGCATATATTGCGTCCAAGAAATCCAACGCCGAGTCAAAGTGGACATCCTGGCCTGCATGGAACCAATGCTTCCGCCGCTTTCAGGCAACACCAGGGGCACCACCAGATTAGTGGGGTTTCTCGCCTGAACGAGTCTGAGCCGGTGGTGGACGCTCCTACAGAAAGACTCGCTGAAGAGTTGGCCAGTCTTGCTCTGAACGTGGCGCAAGACATGTCAGATGAAGTTCGAAAACCTTCAGTAACGACAGCAGACTTTTTCAATGAAGCTCAGCAGATCATGCAGCTCATCCGAGCCCGAGGCCGGCCTCCAAGTAGTCATATCAGTGAGGAAGAGCCTGCAGCCGACGCTTACGAAGACGATTACGACCACGACTCGAAGCTCCTGGATTCTACAAAAGACGAGTTCTCTCGACCGCCTAGTCGAGAAGGTGGCAGCATGCGTAGACTACGAGAACCAGCTCAAGTGGACGCAAGGATCATCAGCCAATTACGAAAATTTGAAGAGGACGAAGATATTGACATGGCATTATCATCATCTCTGAAATCTCTTAAGGTTGCTCGCTCTGCCGAAAATCCATCAGCCGATGTTCGAAATGCTGTGCAAGAGGACGATGCTCATCTAGAGAGTGATTCAAATATTCGAATCCTTGGCCGTACAAAGGGTACTCACAAGCGAAAGCAGTCTCCTTCTGCAACAGAGGTGCCATTAAGTACCACCGACGCCCAGCCGCAATCGTTTGGATCGCATTCAACGTCAGGACCCTCCACACAATGTTCGATTCCATCAAGTTCTTCACGTGGCTCAAGAAATAGAGCGATCATTGCACCCGAGACAGTTGCTCATCTGCTGTCTGACCAAGTAGCTGGTATGACGTTCGACCATGAGAAGCAGATCTGGGTCAAGTCGCGCAACTCATCCAAAGCAGAGGGCTCATGCAAGAAGGGCAGCAACAGTAGTGAGATCACAGATGGCGATCTGCTCGGCGAAATCCCGGATTTAAGCGTCGACGAGATTGAGGAGCTAAGAAGGATCAAAGTGGTTGACTATCCGTCTGAACGGCTACCGTCTGCGTCAGATCGCATTTCGAACCATGATCACGCAATTTTGGACGCAAAGTCCCAGCCTTCAGCGAAGACCCAAGCATCATCCAATTCAAGACCACAAACAGCCAACAGTCAGCAAACCGGTTTGGGCGATGTTAGTTCAGCTCCATCCAAATATTCCCATTTCGCTTCGAGTAATCTTGTTGTTCCTGAGACTCGCACTACCTCATGGGGTGATGAGGCCTTTGCGCGTAAGGTGTCTGGGAAAGGAGCCGCAAATCAGGGCACTGAGCCACCTCGGAACGTGGAGCATGGAGAGGAGGTAGAACACGAGATCAGCATCTCAGAAGGTCGTGTTTCACGGACTCCCAATCGCGGATGCCACCGACAGCCGCGAGTCGTCACAGTAGCGTTTTCCTCTCCGCTAGTCGACCAAATCGAAACCTCATATCTGCATGAAGAAGGCTCTCATCTGCTAGAAGACGATGACGACCCAGACCTTGAGGACTCTGCACGCCAATATGGAGGCGACAAAAGAACGCCTTCTTCGGCAAGGAGATTGTCCATAGGCTTCAGGCGAGGGTCAATTCATCAGAGTGCTTCGCGTCGGAGATCTATTGGACAGCAAAACTTTATTGCAAGACCAATGTCTCGTCTTGATGAGCATGAAGAGCTGTCGATCGTTCATTGTTCCAACGGAGTGGGTATGAATGTTGCTCTGTCCACACCATTGAATAGGCACTCGCTGGCCGTTCCTCGAACGTCTGGGCACTCTTCAAGCATTGGCTTTCGGCTTTCTCCATTACCTGACTTCACTGTTCATCAGATCGACCGACCACTGGATCGCTCTGTACTTGCCAGTGGTCAAGGATCTCAGGCGCTACAACGACGAGAACGTCGGGTCTCGCTCTCTACCCAGGAGATAGTCAAGAAAATCACAGATGTAGAATCTTACGAGCCATACTGGGAATATCTTCGTGCCATAGACTTCCGTGACAGGGGCATGCTCACATTACATATGCTCAGTGACTTCTGTGCACGTTTGGAAGAACTTGATGTTTCAAACAATCAGCTTGGGGAGCTCAATGGTGCTCCATCATCAATTCGATACCTCAATGTGCGCCGAAATTGTCTCTCAAGTCTTACAGCGTGGGGGCATTTGTACAACCTGCAGTATCTCGATGTCTCTGAAAACCAACTTACCAGCTTGCGAGGCTTCCAAAGCCTCATGCATCTCCGTGAACTGAAGGCCGATGATAATCAGATTGAGAACCTGGAGGGAGTATTTGCACTTGATGGCTTAATCAATCTGAGCCTCAAGAGGAACCGGATCGGATGGGTTGATTTTGAGGAGGCAAATCTGTAAGATATCATTCGACCACTTGCACCTGTACACCGCTAATCGAGCATAAGACGCCATCTCGTTAGGCTTGATCTGCGTGGCAATCGGCTCAATTCGATTTACGCTCTTGACTGTTTGGCCGCAGTTAAACACCTTGACCTGAGTAAGCTTATTCGCCCTGACAGGGATGAAGGCGATGCTAATCGAATACGTCAGGTAACAACGACCTCGGGAGCCTTGAAGAGGCCTTCTCGAACCCACTACTATCTCTGGAGAGCCTCAACATTTCCAATAATGCACTGGCCTCGCTTTCCATCTCCAACATTCCAAACCTACAGATACTGCGCCTTGATGGGAATTCTATCTCTCAAATCACCGGTCTCCCAACCCACAAAGCCCTTTCTACTCTCTCCTGGCGCTCCCAAACCCTTGCATCATCTACAGAAATCGACTGGCAATCCGCTCACAACATCACTTCCCTCTACCTCTCTGGAAACACCTTCACTACCTTCTCCCCCACAACACCTTTCCTCAACCTCCGCACCCTTGAAATCGCCTCCACGGGTATCCAAAGCCTGTCTCCAGACTTTGGTCTGCAATGCCCAAACCTCCGGGTGCTCAATATGAATTACAACGCTCTTCGCGACATAGAGCCATTGCTTGGTATTGTTCGCCTACAAAAGCTATTCTTGGCCGGAAATCGCGTCTCACGCCTTCGCCGCACAGCCACCGTTCTACAGAACCTGAATGCAGAACTCGCCGAAATCGATATACGCAACAATCCGCTTACAGTAGGTTTCTACATGCCTCAGTCCGCAATCAGCAAGGTCGAGCAGCGCATCGTCCTCTCGACTGCGAATTTACCGCAGGACGAAGACGACGCAGACGAAGATACTGCTGCTAGAGCGGGGCAGGCGTATCTACTTCCTCCTTCTGACAAAGATGACGATAAAACTGCGAGAGAGAGATTGGACGAGGACACGAAGCTACGAAGACGGGTATACGAAATGCTCCTTGTAGCCAGCTGCAAGGACCTACACATGTTGGACGGATTGGAGGTAGAAAGAGAGGATGTCGGGCGGAAAGACGAAGTCTGGGATCGATTGAGGGAGTTGGGCGTTCTGAGGGAGAAGGAAGGGGCAGGGAATGAGGACGTTGAGAGCTTGGATGGGGAGTAAGCTCTTGTCTGCTGGTGCGGGCGTTTCATCTGGAGTTGGTACGTGTATAAGGGCGGACTGCACGGGTTGTACGATGTCAAAAATGCATTGGGTTGGCGTTTTCGCGGTTCTTCGACGGCTGATAGAGCCCGAAATGGAAATGGGCCAGTAAGTCGAGCCTCAACAAAAGCGAGACTCTTCATTCTTTTATTTCGTATGATGCCTGTTTCATCATATACCATGCTCACTAGCGACCGTACCCTGTGCGGCCTTACAATGCAGTCCTCACCAATCCTCGCCATTCCTCGTCAAGTCCTCTACACCCTGCCCGAGCCCACATCATCCCCCTAACATGGGATTAGCGGCCCAGTTTTCTCTTCGGAACCGCAGCAGTGATCTCGTTGTATTGCCTGTTGCTGTTCACCACGTTGCTCTCGATATGCTTGCTGTCTAAAAAGCAGGTGGCAGTACTGCGTGGATTTTCCGTTAGCTGTGGGTAACAGCGGCGAGAACCAAATACCACTGAACTAAATAAAAGAAGAGAACGCAAGGCCTAGACCAAGAATGGTGAATAACGAACGACGTCCCATGTTGCAAGATTGTGTTCTACCGAGAAGGATAAACAAATACTCTTTCATTCCCAGATCCTAAACAGTTTGCGCATATTCCATTGTTAAAATTTGTCCCCGTACGCACAAGAATCAAATATCGCCGCCTCGCGTTGGCAGAAGCTGCACATGTGTGTGCAGTCCGATGCATCTGAGCACAATATCGCGCAGTTGATATCTGGGTTGTACGAGTACAACCTGGGGACTTTCCGTGTCAGAGGTGCCTGAGCAAAGATTCTACCCCACACAGTGGCGCGATCTTTAAGTAGGCTCGATGTTTCTGAATGCCTCTTCACTGCCCATCTGCTCGCGTACTCCAGGCTTATACCAATTCATGTTATTACGCTGGAACTGGGACTGCCAACGCATGCATCTCTGCCTGAAGAGGTTAAACGAGGCCGACTTGGTGGTGAGGTGCGAGATTGCCGGATTTCCTGACTTTGTAGAAACTTTGCCACGTGGTTTATGAAGATCGTTTGAAGTTGTATAAAATTTGTTTTTGGGAGGTGGATTTGCTTGAGTCTCTCAATGATACGCTGAGCCTAGCTGGGATTCACGTTCATCCCTTTCTGACCGTTGTGCGTGAGAAGGATATCATCGGAGCTGAGAGTAGCGCGGGCAGTCGGTAGAAACATCTGGTATGCTAGGGTGGCTTTCAATGGTAGCTGAGATGTCGCGATCCCGAACGGCTGCTGGCCTGAAGGGTGTTTCTTATCCCGTCTGATGTTCTTATGACTCTCATGATTTGCAATCATTCATTTATAATGTATATCTTCCCGAGTCACGCTCTCTTTGCTACTCTTGAGCTTGCGCTTCCTCTGGGACGTATGGATGAGGTTCTGGTATACAAGTTTATGTAACAGAAGCCCTAAATCTTATGAACTTGTGTGGTTCTGCTTGAAGAGTAGCTTGCAAGAATATGCCAACAGGGGTGGCGATATCTCTTGGAGAATCGGATTTTCCACTATTCGCGGGATGGCTGAGCTCGACATATCGAGGTGCTTACCGTGGTACAAACTCTCTCTCTATGCAAGCGAGCCCGGTGCACACCATCTAGAAGAAGTTCCAGAACGCGATCAATGCGCTGGAGTTGGAGCGCAGTGAGACCTGTGATTGCGAGCACATACGATACATCGAGCTAGGTATCGCTCGACATCCTGCGACTGTTGGGGCCAGTAACACCTTCCTCTCACTCTTGTTAATGTGCCTGCTTTTGCCCAATAGCCAGCTAGGTCATGCGCCTCGTAAAGATGTCGTTTACCTTGCTTTCCGGTAGAATTGGCAGGGTGATGAGAGCGAGCTGCGACATGCGCTGCCCGCACGAGCTGAGCTCCTGGGTGAGCTGCTGGAAGGTTCGCAATACATAGTAGTGCGAATGGGCTGAAGCTGAGAGATACCCTTTTTAGGGCAATGAAAATGAATTATTGATGTGTATTGATTGAAAGGAAAAAGGGGTTTGTAAGGGGTAGTGCTCTTCTTGGACATCCATCGCCATTTCGATAATGTGATCCCAGCTTTGCAACCAATGATCTTGTAGTGTTGGTACTTACGTTGACTAGCAATCCTGCGGCCTCGAAGAAGATGTCGACTGAATTATCAGTCAAGCAATCGAGTGCTTGAGTGGAATTTGCTAGCTGTAGATATTTGATGAACATGCCATCAAAAGTATGGTCAGCAAATGCTGATATCGTTGTTCGGGAAAGTCTCTGGAGTAGCTGCTATTAGATGGCAGGTAACTCGCAAACTCTCATCTATCCTTTGCGAAGGATGGCCTCGTAAGCTACAAGGCCATGAGCACGTAGAATGTTGTCAGCGCCAATCAATAAGCCCCGTGGCTTTTTCCTATCCAAGCTCCCTTTCCGCTTTGCCAGGGGAATGGAGTATATCGACCTGGTGGTCATACCAGGCTGTTCATTTGCTCTACTCAAGTGAACTTTTTACGGTAGTCTGGTCCTTCTTTCATCTTCAAACCAGCATTCTTCTGTTTCAGTATGGAATGGCATGATCGAGGACTCTGAGAAAAGCAACAAGAGAAGTATTCCTGGCTGAGCGTGCTAATTTGACGGTGCAAAGGACCTCTGAAACTGGATAAAGAACGGCCACCAGGGCTTTGCAACTGGAGGAAGAATTGGTACAGAGAAGTAGACTTGATAGCAAAGAGCAGTTGTAGCTTGTACACGACTCCGACGACGACGAACAGAGCTTCCAACTTGCTCGATGCCAAGATTGTTCCAAGGATCTCGAATGACATCCAAAGCAGATTGTGACGCTGATTCTCTGGCAGCAGGACATAGTACCATGAGAAGTCTAATTCAATACGAACGGTGTGTTGGAGCATCGAATGAAGAAACGGCCTCCTCTGGATCAGTCCAGCTCTAGGATGGACCGAATCTTCGCTCACGACTCAGACGAGGCTGATTCCTGGCGTGGCCTTTGGATTCTCGACTATCTCGCGCCTGTGCCCACGGAGAACTCTCTTTCAGTTTTCTCGTCTTTGTGGTCCTCCTCTAGCGCCTGTTTGATGGCTCGTCGCTGCTTCTCTTCCCCAATGATGGCTCGTCGGAGTTTGGGCAAATCGTGGCCGAATTTGCATGTGTCGACATCACAAACTCCATGTGAGGTATTGACTTGCATAGCGATATAATATAGTAAAATCCATCGTCAATGAGTGACTCAATGCAGACCATTCTTAAGCCAATGTCGACCATTCGAATTCTTGACATAGTGGTAGTCGTACATGCGAATTTCGTCAATTTTATATATCCAGCTCGTACAGCTATTGGCGGATCTCGTCAATCTTGACGACACTCTCGCTATTCTATGTCTCCAGAGTTGTCGAGACAAGAAAGTGATCTTCCAACCTTACAATTAAGTACTAAAAACTACCAGCTATCGACTCTGCTGAAGATGTAATCGTCAAGACTACTCGATCAAGATAAGCAGTTAGTGGAACAATCGTATGCATTCCGTAGCGACTGCTCAAAGATTAGAGACCTGCCTGCTTTAAGACCTAGCAATCTCGCAAGCCATGCGCGCTGAGAGCAGCACAGGAAATGAATGTTCGAATCTTCAAGTGAAGGACTCGGAAAGGTACCATTTGTGAATAAGCTCTAAGGAGAAATATTGAGAGAATCGTACATTTGAGCGATTTCAATTCTTACTCTTGATTGAGGGGGAGTGAAAAGTTGCAATTGTAGCCATCGCCAAGCTGTGCATCCAGTTGTACGACAGACTCCCAAGTTGCCATCACTGACACATCAAGGGCGACGCAGTCTTGCAAACCAAGCCACTCAAGCTTTGGAAATAATACTAGGACCATGTTAAGTAGATTAATCGTAAGATCGCTTACATCGACAAATCGAAGCTCCTTGACGCGATGTGGTTTAGCAGCTTGGTCAGTTCGTTGAGTGCGGCGACACTTCAACGTTGACATTTCTCGGGCCATTAGGTCTCTGTTTCGTAACCCTTGATAGTGATGACCCACGTATGTTGACTCTTTCAAAATGCTGGCAGATCTTCAATGAGTCGTAATTGCAATTTCAATTTGCCGATCTGCATATCCTTGGCGATGCTTTGATGTTAAACACAAGGAGTATTGTGGCCTGTGAGTGGTTTCATTCAAATAGAAAGTTCGGCTTCATAGTGGATTGAGAAAAGAAAGATGCTGCCAGACGAGAGAACGTACATATCTTTGAAGACCATCAAAAATCTTCCAAAGGGCCACTAGCCGGATCGTACTCGTCCACACTTTCTCGTACCGCAGAGAAGCCCATAAGGTCTTTCAGGTCGTAGCCCAAGCGTACGCTGCCCCTCCAATCGACTCGTATCTGTTCTCCGTTGTCACGACACGCGAATGTAAAGATCAGTTAAAGGGAACGAAGTCTTGGAACGAAGGCACGACCTACGCATCAGGGTAGGACTGCTGCAGACCTCAGCTGAAGAAAAGGCATGGCGTTCGAAGGATTTTGGACCAATCTGATGGCTGTCAGACAGAACGTTGTGCTCCAATCGAAATTCTCTCTTTAGCCCAGGCGGGGTTTCTTGATCTTGTAGACCCAACTACCAATCGCACCTTTCAATGGTTGAGGCAGACCTGCAGATGCCGTTCCTGATAGGGGTTTTGGCGCTTCTTTCGCATAACTGTTAAACTACTCCTCAGTGCCGTCACTAAGACATTCCATATTGTTCGGAGGTCCGGCAATTCTACGCAGATGTGATGAAAGGAGTCACCGCAGGATTCACAGCGTATGCTAGATTCATCATCGTGTGTCGTAAAGTTGCATTGGGGACATGTCGTATCGTTGGGCTGTGGCGTCGCTCGCAATTCTCCCTTTGAGTTCGCGGCTCAACCGCGAGATCTCCTACCATTCCTGATCGTCCCGTCTGCAGTAGAGTCTGCAGGCCACTTGCCGTAGTCTCCCTTCACTTGCGTTTTCGAACAAGTGTATATGCCAATCTTGCAATGGAATGTTTGGAGGAATGGCGGTGATTTGTGATGGAAATCCGGACAAATTTTCCAATCGTATTGATACCACACGACGTTGGCGGGTCTCGCTTCTGAGCCACCCGGCTCATTTCATTAGGCCATGATCGTAGGGAATGCACTTGGAGTTGTACGCGAGCTCCTTTTAGTACTAAATAACGCCAGTATTTGTTCGGTGTGAGATATGCTTTGTGGTATTCTGGGTCATTGTTGCATTCCATTGCAATCGACTTTTGGCGCCGACTTTTGACGTGATGCGCTCAGACTCAGTGGTCAGTGCTGCGTAAAAAGCTTGAGCTTCAGTTTGGAGATCGAAGATCCTCAGCAATGAGATTATACGGGTGATGCGACGATGCTCCGGATGTTCGTTGCTGAGCAAGGTTTGCGCGTTCCAATTGACAGTCTTCGGCCTCAGTTTGATACGTAAGAGCTTGAATTGACGTCTGTAGAAGCCATAGTATTTCATCAAGCGCATGAAAGCCTTCCCAACGCGCTTCTTCAGATTGTCCAACGATTGCACCTGGGCAGCCATCGTTGGAGTGATGCGAGCGTCTTCTGAAGCTTGGTGTGGGTTCAGGACACGGACAGGGTGACGGGTCAGGATAGATAGGACAGTAATAGGTCTTCCGATTTATGTTGGGCCGACGGCTCCCGAATCTGGTCTGTGGCCAAAATTGTTGGAGACTATTCACCTGCAGTTCAGGCCAATGCGGCTAAGGATTCCGGAATGAAAAGCTTGGTTCCTTCAGGAGCTTTGCTTCGAGTTATCTCCAGACAAGCTTCGACTCAAATGCCTGCTTTACAGTGTGATAGTGTGTAGTTTCTCCTTGCCTTGAGTGTGAGGTGGAAGCTTGCTGGCCTGTAAGAGACTCGTCAGTGTCAGTACCGCGTATGCCGGCGATCAGCATCGCTAAAATCCACGATAATTTTTGTGAAACTTGGGAAGCGCCTTCAAATTGGTGAACCTGATCCAAACCTGGTGGGGGAACCTCATTTTCGGCCCTTGGCCGCTTTTGCCCCCGAGAGGGGAGTTTACTGGCAAGTCTTGGAGAGGTCGCCGGGGTTCTAAGAAAAAAGTAATGCTGGAGTGTGTGTTCGACAACCCAAGTACCTACTTTGGGGAGTTGATGGGGTTTCGTTGAAATGCCTCTCAGGTTCGGCTTCTGAGGCACCAAGGGACAAGTCGTCGTCTACAATCAATTAGGTTTTAGATATTTCAAATGCTTCCCTATACCGACAGTTCTTTACGAGCTCCTCGAGGGTAAGCTCTGGTGGAGAGTTGCATGGTAGTGGTGACTTTTGGATAGGAGCGTTCCACAAAGGCAGCGTACTAGACGCTGGTTGGTCAAGTGAGGTGTCTTGAGGGTGTGAGATATCTGCGTTGTTTACGCCCGCATCGAAGACGAGGATATTGGTCACTCGGTGAGTACTAAATCGTCCCCATCATGGTCTTTTAGGAGTTGTGCATAATGTTGCATACGCATCATAAGAGCCAGCTCAGCATCACACTGAATAGACGCTCTTGATTGATGAAACTTCGGAAGCCACGTATCTCGAAGTTGTAAAATACTCGCAGACCTGGACGAGAGTTGATGACATGCGAATCCCAGATAATCATTGGCCCCAGAAGAATAGATGACAGGTATCGTGACCAAACTATGCGAAGGTCCAAGGATTAGGTCACGCTCAAGGGGGCTGCTTTTGAACTGCTTGCTATCGGACGAGCGTAGTTGAGCCCTTGACGCTTGCTTGTCACCGTAGGTAAGCCGACCCGACTACCGAAACGGTCTGCATCTGGACTTGTTGTCCAGGATGACCTCGGCCCCTTGTATATATAGGACTCATCGTGTCCGATTTCTTGAGCAGCGAGCAGTGTTGTCTGCTGATCATCCATGCCAGTTTGATGTTCTGTGCATAAAAGCTCCTGAAAAAACAAGACAACGATCCTGCGGAGGCTACTATGTTCAGATTGCTTTCTCTGGCATACTCAACAGCTCCGATAGACTGTCGGCGAAATTTTCCGAAGACAGGGAGTGTAAGATAATCGCAGCCTTTCGAAGACTCAAGGCGGATAAGTTAGTAAATGAGAAATCACCCAATTCCTGGAAATAGAACCCGGCAGAGCGTCAATAATGATACGATTCCTTCGAATGTCTTCGATGTTGCCGCATTCATACTTCTTGTAGTACTGTTTACACATCCTGGTGGACGCGGAGTGCCGTCTGCGTCCATGTCAGCTCCTTAAAGGTAAAGAGGGGGAGCGTGGACCTGTCGAGGCAAAGACAGAAGCAGGAGGCTATACTTACGGTGAAGAGGTAGATTGTGGTGTAGCTTGAGTAGGCGTTTGAGACCTCCAGCCAAAGCCCTGCTACCTCTGAGACGGCGTATTCTGCCTCCTCCTCAACGCTAGCCCCCATACACATCAGCGATCAGATTTGCCAGCCAATTTACGATCACCGTGATGTACTTCAAGATCGTGCCGCTGAACAAGTGCCAGAAAGTAATGAAGTCGCTTAGGGACCATCCATCTAATTTCCAATTCGCTCTTTTACTGATTTTGTATGGAAGTATGAAGGAGAAGTCTTGTGTCCTGCGAGCTGCTGATCATAAGACCATTATAGTAAGGTGCTCCTTTCACACGATGTCTCGAATTTCCTGGGAAGGTGGGCAAACCGAATGTTCACCGTTTTGATCTCACTCGCTGTGAAAGTACTAATGAGAGCATTCTAGGCTAAGAAGATATAGTGAACTCGTCTGTAGACATTGCCCGGTGTGGTGGCAATAGGTAGAAACGAAGGAGGCAGAAGAAAAGGGGTGAAACAAGTTTTCAGTATATAGTAGAAAGATTCAAGCCTGCTTCTATGAGTGTCCGCAATATCGAAACTGTTCGATGAACAGTATTCTTCAGGGTCATTCTTTTGGTTTATCACATAGAGACTAGATTCCAGGTATACGGTGTGCGTTGTTGGGTAGCAATGGTCGCAGCATATCACACAATGAACAGCCGTCATTCTTGACAATGATGTCAAGGATTCGCGTATCAATTTCGGAGTCGAGACGAGCCTGGCCTGCCGTTGCCGGCTTCGTTCACAAGGGTTTACTGTGAGGTTTGGAGGGTTTCGGGAAGAAAACTTAACAAAGTGTAAGAAAGAAGCTATGGCTGAAGATAAAGATTCTCAAGCTACTTCAAACGCTCATAGACCCTGTTGCCGTTAATCAGGTAGTCCTCCAAGTGACGTAGATACTGGTTGTCAGAGAGCCATTGATTTCTCCGTCGGATAATTGGTATTTGACCCGTCTGCCTGCATTACCGTTCCCGTTGGAAGAGCGCTAGTGTTCGACGACGTTGGTATGTATCAAGAACAATTGATAAGAGAGCACATGAATCGACTTTCCTTTCTTGGTCAAGTTGGTAATCGGGTGAGCGTTCAGATAGCGTTCTAGCTGCATTAGTGCACCGGTCTGGTGCTGCTTGCCTTTCGCTGCGGGTTTGAGCTAGCCTTCCTCGATGATAGGAATGGAATCAGGGAAGGGTATATGATCGGCGATACAAGATCGCTCTGGCTGTAAAGTCTCAAGAGTACAGACATGACCGGAGCCGCGCGCATGGTCTACAGCCACATTGCAGTCAGTGGCGATGATGTACTTTAGAGTCCCACCGGCTCTAAAATCCACGATTTGAAAGGTCGTTTTCACGTTGGGGGACGCGACTGTCGCAGCTGCTGGTTGTTGGGACATCTTTGTGATAACGGACAAGCTGACATCCTCGGTGGTTTTGCCGAAGAGTCGCAGCCGTCCAGATGCAAGGATCTGTGCGCTCACGTGATGTTTCAATTTTGCGGAAGGATTCCGCTCAGTCTCGAGGTCTGCCCGTTAGCAAAGATGGCTTCGAGTGGTTCTGATGCAAAATCTTTTGCAAAAGTAAGTCTTGGTAATCATTGTGGATTAGAGATCCGTCACACCTTCATATATCGCCCGATTAGACTCCAGGGAGTCGAATAGTTTACTGGGCCTCGAGACAAGTCCTCGTCGTTGTCGTTGTTCCCATTAGAGTCCCATCAGAATCCACTTCCTCCGCTTTTTGGCCTCTTTTTCTCCGATAGCCTTCTTCCCTTGAGTTTTCCCCCTTGCTTCTGCACCTTTATGAATCATTCTGTCTATAAGAGTCTCTGAGAGGTGAAGTGGCTGTTACACTGGGTACTTGTCGCGTCAGATGCTTTCTGGAAACACCCTCATTCTTCTTGCGGAAAGCATAGGGTGCTATGAATGGCGGGAGAAAAGATTCGACAGTGCGATGAGAGCATGCCGGAAAGGATTGTGAAGTTGTGTGTGATTTCCAAATCCTGCAGAACTTCCACGACCGCTATCAGTATCTTGGTCATGAGGTATACCCTGAATGTGCCTTTCCAGGTAGGAACATAGCGAAATTTGTTTCATCCTCTAGGTCAGCAGTCTAACCGCATTGACATTGCTGGAAGGACAGTGAAGTTGTGTGTGATCTCCAAATCCAGCCAGAGAAGACTTAACAGTGCGGTAAGAGCAAGCCAGAAAGGACGGTGAAGTTGTGTGTGATTTCCAAATCCAGCAGAAACTCCTCGGCCGCTGTCAGTATCTCGATCATCGAGTATGCCCTCAACGTGCTCTTCTTGGCAGGACATAGCGAGGATCCGGTCAACCCTCCAGAGCAGTCGCCTAATCAGATTGATATTGCGAGCAGAACAGTGAAGTTGTGTGTGACTTCCAAAGCGAGTCGAGAGGGCAGAAGCTAAAGCTTCTTATCCAGCGGTAACAGCCAGGATCCCCGGGTCTGGGAACACACGATCACGGCGAGGCGTGAATTTGATATCGTTTCCGCTCGGCTTCGACTTGGTCGAAGATCTCTGCATGCTGGTTCCGGAGCACAGGATTTCCATGAGTGGCACAAAGCCCTCAAACTTGTCGTCTTCACTCCCATTCGTTTTGGCTGTTCGAGATCCGGTCTTCTCCAGCACACGGGAAGGCGCTTGAACTTCTCATACTGCTCGTGGATGCTTTCACCGTGTGTGACCTTTTCGGAATGATCCTGGGCCATGGAAGAGTAGTAGCCCGCCCCTAAAAACTGGCCGAGCTCAAAGTCTCACTCCCCTGACGAGGCAAAGCCGGAGATGCCATAGAGGAAAGAGCACAGCTCCCTTGATGTATCCTTGGCTGTAGATAAAATCACTTCTCACAAAGCTCACAAAATCAGGCAAGAGCAGTATGGTATGAGCGTATTGTGATTCATTGTATGTACAGAAGTGAGTGACAAAGTGTCAAAGAAACAATATAGTATAAAGCTCAGGTTTGTGGGTTCTGCTTATGTAGGCGCCGAGCACGCCTATGTAATCGAGAGGTCAGACATTCTGGCACGCTCCATAGTTTTCCGTCACAATTTATCTCTTAGAGACATGAGCAGTATGTGATCACATAAAGATAGATTGATTTAAGGTTATTGATGAGCCTTGACTCCACGAAAACGCATAGATCATTGGCTGGTGCCATTTTGCAGTCTCGGGCCAACGTGACTTAAATTGAGAGCATTGTTATTGAACAGAACAACGCATTGCCGGTTCTACGATGGTGTGCATACCCAAGGTTTAATCAACGGCAATGCGTGAAAGCGTTATTCCTAGAGGCGTTCTCCACCCAAAAAGGCGCAGGGTACAAGTGAAGAGCCTCAGGGACTGGTCCACATCGCTGTGTGTCCAGCGCGAAAGGCCCCGAAGATGCCTGAGTATTGGGAACAGATGTGTGATGTGCCGAGTGTAAAGACGTGTTGACGTGTTGAGGATGCCATGGAGATTGGGTTGGGTTCTATGTAAAAGGGCAAAGAGGGATGTGTATATATAAGAGAGTGCTGGAGTGGTGGAGGTGGAGGAGGTGCGAATATGTAGGAGAGATGGAGCTGGGAAGGGGGAGGAGGGCCTTAAGTAGGTGGTTTCGCCGCCAAGGAATGGTGAATAGTGAACTTGGGGATATGTGAGGTCTTTCCTTCCCTACGCCGTGAAGTCTGAGCGCTCAGAGAGGAAATCATCTACTCACTATCTGGTGAAATCGCCTTAGAGAGAGAATGAATCTTCTACAATCCCGAGATCCCACCATGACGCTATGCACTCGTGAACCATAACCATACCAGAAATCCCAGAGAGCATAGTCATACCTACTGCGTCGACCTGGATTCCGTCTCTGCTCTCTCAATTAACCTGATTACCTCGTCCATTATATCATCACCTTTCCTCCAACTCCTCAGTAGGACCCCTTTACCGTCGAAGATCTCCTTCGCTCTTGCCCATCTCCGCTTCCACATCTCCTCCTTCTTACTGGTCAAAGGAGCCGTAATTCCAATCGCATCCTCAGAGCCGCCCTCAGAACTATACCCGTTCCACCCGCCACCGGGACGGTTTGTCGCATAGTGCGCAGCAGCGGCTGGATAAGAGCTTAAATTGCGTCTTGATGGGATCGGAGGTGGAGGCTTCTGGGTACGATTGAGGTCATCCGCAGGTGTAGATCGTGGCGGTGGCGCTTGCTGTTGTGACTGGGTTGTACTGTACGACGACCGGGCTGGGAGGGCGTTGTAGGCAGAAGCCAACTTGTTGCGAGCAGCTGCACGATAGCCCTGACGTTCGATAGAGGACGTTTTATTGCCTGGTGGTGAGGCGTTCTGGAGTTGGGAAAGGGGGCTGCGGTCTGTCGGCTGAGTAGAATCTCCTGAGCTGGAAAATTGGTGGGGCTTAGGTGGTGGGATTGGTTTCCGGGAGACGGAAGGTGGTGAGTTCGAGGGCGAAAGGTTTGACTTCATGGAGAAAGAGTCACCCGAATTATCTTGTAGGGATGTTGGCTTTGACGGTCGTCGTGGTGGGGGAGATTTTGGTGTGTTAATCGACGAGTGCTTTTCTGACTCAGGGTCCGTTGACGAGCGAGTGATTCCCACCTCAGGCTCATCGTCGAACTGGATCAACTGGCCCATGGCTGGGCCTTTCTTTTGCGGCTCGGCGACACTCGTATGAACGGACCGGATAGTAGGCCTAGGTGGTAAATTTGGCTTAGGCTCTAGATCTGGCATCGATGTTCGATGCGACAGTGTCCCGCTGGCTTTCTGCTGACTACGTATCGACGATAGGGAGCCGTGTTGTCGCAGTGGCTTCGAGGAGTCAAAAAAGCCTTGCTGTTTCGTGGTGGAGACATCCCTGATGAAAACACCGAGCACACACCCCGGGTTTGCGAGGACGATCTCGGTGTATAATTCGAGGTCTGCTTCTCCACTGTCACCAACAAGGATGAAGCGTCTTTTGGGGAAGTCTTGCATGATCTTGTCCAGTGTCCCTTTCTTCCGTTCAGCGACCGGCTCGAAGATGCCTTGAAGCATCCCATTATATTGTTTCAGATGATATGTCCCTTTTGGTAACCCAGCCAACGCAAAAAAGCTGGTGAGTACTGGGTATAATTGCCACGGGGCGTTTGAAACGTAATGAAACTGGACGTCCCTTTGGGCCATACTGCCGTACCATTCTCTGACTCCTTCGATGGTAAGATCATGAAGCTCGCGAATGAATACGTTACGGAAGATATCCCTGGCGCCGTTACCAATTCCCGAGTGCTTGATCGTATCGTCGATGTCGCTAATGACACTGATACCCTCCGGCTCGGTGACCTTTACCTCTTCCGTCGCGGAGAGCTTCTCCGAGGCAAGCACTCGGACATGGGTGGGAATGAAGTCCAAAGGGGTCCGGATAGTGAAGTGACCCGACTCGTTGGTTGTGAGACTGCGCGATTCTGACGTTTCGTTATTGTAGAAGAAGACCGTAAGCGGTGTATTGACAAGCGGAAGATGCAAGAAAGGTTTGAGCCTAGACATGAGATGCGCATTGGCAACGGAGAGCTCCGCAGGACTCATATCTTGCGGCTGATTCCACGATGGCCTTTTCTCTAGCGAATTGACCGAGGACGCGTCGTCGTCGTAGACGGATCCATTGTTACCACGGAAGGGCAAGCGTGATGATCGCTCCTTATCTGGTGAAGATGTTCGACTGTGGGCTGGAGAACTTCGTATGCTCACTCTATGGCTGTCGCTGCGGGGTGGCTCACTAAATCCTCCTCGCTCGGCCACATCGGCTTCGCCTTCACCCCGTCTCGCAATTACTTCAGCCTCCCGCTCAATCTGCTCCTCTTCATGCTTCGATGTGTGAGCCTCGAGCCTTGAATGTAATGTACCAGAAGGGCTCGAGGGTCTACTATTCGAAGGAGGGACAGGCACTCCGCTCAGCCGCCGTGCGATCCCAATCAGGATCTTGTTTTTCCGGCTCACAGGACCACGATGGGGAGAGTAGATCCAGCCCCTGACATCCACATCAACGATACAAGTATCATCCTCGTGTCTTTCCCACTCTTTTCTCCAATACTCTGAATCTCCTGTAGCCTTGCCGCTTCGTGAATCTTGTTTGGATCCAGATGAACCTCGATAGTCCTGCTTTCGAGGGTAATGTCTTCGTGCGTAGCTCGGAAAGAGTATCATCTCCTCATCGCCGTTGCGAGCCGACTTCAGCTCTGGGAATGACCCCGGTATGCTAGAGTAATCCTCGCCATTCTCCCCATCAAACTGCCCGCTCCCTATGTACGATTGACGAAGCTCGTTTGCGGCTTTGAGATAGCCCGCCAACTTCTTTCGTCGCGAGCCTCGCTCATGAGAGGGGTATCCATCGTTGACATCGCCAGAGGTTCCCCGCTGATTGCCAAAGCCTGGAATACCACCTGCATGTGTCATCTTGCTGGCTTCAGATGATCGTGCATGTTTCGCCCGCACCGCCGCAAATGCTCTGTTCCTTCTTCCGATGCCTAGTCGTGCAAGTATGGTCTTTCCAGCTGCCTTACGTCGCTGGCGCACAGCCTGGCGTTCGGCTATAAATCGGAAGATGCGTGACTGGGCTCGAATGCGGTAATGAGGAACAACTTCGTGTCTAAAGGCGGAAAGTCTGGCTCGTGCTCTCTGCCGTGTGTGAGGGAAGAGGTATTTGAGGAGGGAAGATACGACTGTTGGACTCCTGCCACGAGCTCGATAGAGTGACGGAGCCAGGGCTGGAAGTGTTACTCATGGAATAAGCAATTAGTATATGCACACATCGCCATGACTATGGTTCGTCGCAGGTGGCTATGTTCACTCAGCACCGGGGCGGGCTTTATGAAGCTATTCAATGGGCGTTATTATTTCTATTTCCAAGGTTTCCTGAACGAAGTACTTTGAGTCACGTCCGTACAGCTATTTTCCGGGTAGGACGTCTTCTGTGGTTCGAAAGCATCACTAACAACAGCAATTTGAGCACAGAGAAGCCATAGCTGCACGAGACCGTAGTCCAATAATCAGATCCCTTAACATTTCTACGCATCTGTGACGCAAGCATACTGCATCTGGCGGAGTCCAACAGGAATAAAAATAATCGTGACCTCACGATAAAGTATCTCAATTGGACGTTGAGCGCTGGCTTGCGAATTTGGCTTCGACGAAGAGGCATCTATCGTCATGTAGGGTAAGAGGACTCTACTGACAAGCACTCCGCGTTCGGCTGTGGTGTACGAGGTATCCATCTCTCTCCGTTTCACTCCGGAGCAGACCTCCTTTCTGGGTGCGCCATGCTCTAACCTCCTATTCCCATACGATCTGCATCCACCCTCGTCCTCCACCCTTCCCCGGCCTCTCATATGAGACGTATATTGGGATGGTAATTAGGGATGCGAGACATGCTTCGATGGCATCAGAGTTTTCTTCCTGGATTGTATGTCTCAGTACTGGACCGTTGAGGCGTTCTCTGTGACCCTTGGACAAATAGTGTACGGTGATATGAGTACACGTAAGTCATTGATTTGTTCCGAGCTACACTGTAAATACAGCTTGTGAAAAAGACGCCTAATAGAAGAAGCCTCCTTACGACCATCCGTCTGGATACACATGATTTAACCGAAGAGAGCATCACCTAGACGGATCGACACCGTCTTGGTCTGCGAGTAATTCGCCAACGCTGCCTCGCCGAGCTCACGCCCAATACCGGACTCCTTGAAGCCACCGAATGGCATCTGGTGGTGCAGCATGTTGTACTGATTGATCCAGACGGTACCGGCGCGCAGTGCGTTCGAGACACGGATGGCGGTGTTAAGGTTCGTTGTGTGCACGGCGGCGGCAAGACCGTAGGTGGTAATGTTACCGAGACGGATGGCATCCGCCTCGTCCTTGAATTTGGCGATTGAGCAGACGGGCCCGAAGATCTCTTCTTGCATGATCTTCATGTCTTCGCTAACGCCAGAGAAGATGGTCGGCTGGATGAAGTAGCCCTCTTTGCCGTGGCGCTCACCGCCGGTTTCCACCTTGGCGCCCTCTTTCTTTCCGGCATCGATGTATCTGGACAAATGTTAGCATATAAGCTATACAAGATGTTCGGTATGTGCTTGAACCTACCCCATGATGCGGTCGTACTGGAGCTGCGAGACCTGGGGTCCTTGGAAGGTGTCTGCACCGAATGGATCACCAACCACGTTCTTCTCCGCCCTCTCCTTGAACTTCTGGACAAATTCGTCGTAGATCTCTTCTTGCACGTAGATCCGCGAGCCAGCACAGCAGCATTGACCGTGGTTGAAGAAGATGCCGAAGTTGACCCATGAAATGGCGTTGTCAATGTCCGCATCCTTGAAAACAATGTTCGGGCTCTTGCCTCCGAGCTCAAGAGTAACCTTCTTCAGGTTCGACCCGGCAGCCGCCTTCATGATTTGACGGCCAACCACAGTGCTGCCGGTGAAGGCGACCTTGTCGACGTCCATGTGTGAGGAGATAGCAGCCCCGGCGACCTTACCGAAGCCTGACAGGACGTTGATGACACCTGGCGGGAAGCCAGCCTCCTTGACCAGTTTAGCGGCATACAGGGCACCCAGGGGAGTCTGCTCGGCGGATTTGAGAACAACGGTGTTACCGCAAGCAATGGCCGGGCCGATCTTCCATGACCACATGAGCAAGGGGAAGTTCCAGGGGATGATTTGTCCGCATACGCCAATCTAGACACGCTCAGCTTGAAGTCCCGTTTGCAACTCCACCATATACTCACAGGCTCTTGTCTGGTGTATGAGAAGGTATCTGTGTTTGTGTCGATGACCTTGCCCTCGATCTTGTCGGCCCACCCACCGTAATATCTCAAGCAGCCAGCGCACATGCCGATATCTACCTTGGCCATGCTAAAGGCCTTGCCATTGTCCAATGACTCAATTGCGGCGAGCTGGTCAAGGTCTCTCTCAAACAGGTCGGCCAGCTTGGTCAGGTATCTGCCGCGCTGCTCTGGGTCGACATGACGCCAGGTCTCCTCAAAGGCCTTCCGGGCAGCTGACACAGCAATGTCGACATCCTTCTCTGTCGCTTCGTGGACGGCGACAATGGGTTTTTCGGTGGTGGGGTTGATGGACTCGAAGGTCTTGCCGTCGACGCCTTTGACGAATTCACCGTTGATGAAGCTAGAGTCAAGTCGGTTAGATCCAAAAGCTATCTGATAGTGGGGCAGATGATGACGATGCGGGGTGGTCGTCGGTGGTCGAGGTTGAACAGTGCAGCCACGAGGATGCAGAGGCTGGTGGAAGGTGAGATCGGGTACTCACAGTCCAGTGGGTTGCTCGTACTTCCCCGTCTGAGGTGTTTCAAGCGTTTCGGAAAGAGACATGATGGCGGCTGATGTAGGACGTCGGCGGGTCTGGGTAATGTAGCACAGTGGGTTGTATAGGCTTTGAATGGAATAGAGGATGTGCAGAGAAATGTCAACAGATGTGGAAGAGAGGAGTGTATTAAACGTTGAGAGCTCGATCCCTAGTGTCTTAGTCCTGGGGTTCAAAATGATTATATCCGCCGGTTCATCGATGGTTCAAGGCATCTGTCCCCGCAACAGTGACGCCAAACCACACTGTCTCGCACTACCACGCACTTTTACCTTTTGGCCCTGTTGGCACCCAACGATCTGTTCCACTCGATGCTAAGAGACGAACCCCAACCCTCCAGTCACAACGGTTGTGCAATGCGGAGGAGGGGTAAAGGATAAATCAACCCCTCGTCCGGTAGTTCTGACTTCGGCAATGATGAGCACTCGTCCGCCCTTTTGGGTCTCTGCGTCCGCCCGGAAAAGCGTTTCCACAGAGGTCTAGAACTTCTAGACCCTGGTGTCAAGACCCCTCGTCCGCTGCCCGAGCATAAGCGTCATAAACCTAAACACCCGATCTGATGACATGCTGAAACTTCCGGAGAGACGGTCGTGGCTGGTCCGACCATTTCCCTCACCCTGCGATCAGGTTGTAAAGACCACGGCCGGCGGGCCAAAAATACAAGACGCTGTATGTTCGCCTAGCCGTGGTTGGATTGAAACTGGACTGTCGGTCCATGAAGCTGCAACAGTGCTTGCCAGCTCTGGACATCCAGACTCGCTCATCACGCAGATGGAGGGTATGTAAGGTATGGGTGTCGAGGGAAACTATTAGAATACAAAGGCTGAAGTACTGACAATCAGGGTCGGAGGGTTGGAAGCTCCGAGATTCACGTACCTTGGCCTACTGCATATATGGAGCCATCGAAGCTGGACCTCGTTAAAGTAAGGTTTTGCTTCGCAGCCTCAGTGAGCAAATCCGCTTCATAGTAATAATGCTAGCAACATTGCAGGTCAGGTACGTACATACATTTCCTGCCAGCTGGACTCCACGCTCAAATGCTCTCGTGGACTCGTGAAAATGTGCATACGTGAACACGTGCATGCTGTACATTCGCGTGAAACTTTTCTTCTTTGATCTCATAGCTCGAAACACAACACTTCATGCATTTAGATAGTCGACAAGGCGGTATCATCGCCCGCTGCGAGCCGACTTTGCCGTTGACATGGGCTCGAAGGCGTCGTCATCTGAGATGTCGTCGTCGCTAATCTCTTGCACCTTCTTACTCCTGCCATTGGTTTGAGTGACTGGTTGGGAGAATCGGAGCGTTGACTGCTTCGAAGACTTGCTGGGAGCCGCTCGTGCCGTTGAACGCTTTGCTGGCGATGCAGCTTTACGTGCAGGTGGCTTTTTGGCTCCTCGTGTCGACGCTGCCGGCTTCACGAAGAGTTCGCTCTCATCTTCGTCGTCGTCAAGCATCATCACATCTTCGTCTTCATCTTCACTCTCCTCTTCTACGACCTTCTTCTTTCCTCTAGCGGTCCTTGCTGGAGCAGCCTTTTTGGTGGCTGCAGTGGCCTTCTTCGGGGCGGCTGCCTTGCCGCGGCCTTTCGCAGGTTTCGGAGCAGGGATTGCATCCTCTTCGCTTGCCTCTTCGTCGCCCCCATCTTCGAGTGAGATAAACGCACCCGGCTGCCTGGCCCATTCCCCATGCGCGTCAGAGTCCCAACCGTCAGGCTTAGGTCTTAGCTTAGCCTTCTTCATCTTGAGACGTCCAGTAGCGAAAGCCTCTTCCAGTTGCGCCTTGATGTTGTCCATGGCTGTTGACATATCATCGTCATCACCATCATCGATTGTCAGTAGGTGCTTGGTTTGATACTCTAAGCTCTCGGTCACAAACATTTCCATTGCATGCTTATCGTCCTTGTCGACGAACTGATTGACCGCATCGCCGAAGGAATTCTGGGGTAGAATAAGGAGATTCTGTGCCTGGAGATACTCCCGGACGAGCTTGTCGACTTTGATCGTGTCGAGGGACAGCTGTGAGAACACCGAGTCTTCTGGTATCTCGACGCCGTTCGCTGTTTTGCGAGTTGCCCCGGCTTTCTTTCGAAAGAAAGATATGACGTCGTTCGTATTGGCTACTTTGCCAACGAATCGATTAGAAAATCGTTGGGGGTTTTCGACCTCGTAGCTGCCACCAGCAGGCGCTGTATAGTCAACACGAAGTCTGATCAGCGGTAAAGGGGCTTCAAGCTCTTCGTCTGGATCGGGCTCTTCCTGTGCTCCCGCCCAAGCTTCTTTTGCTTTCTCGATTAGCTCCTCGACTTTGGACACCAGAAATTGTGTGATATGGGTGCGATTGCTGCTTTTCTTGATGTGCTTCTTGAATTCCGCATCGTCACGGAGTACGAGGTCTTCCATAACGAAGGGTCTCACTGTCTTCAATCGAATAGGCTCCACTTTGAAGTCTTTGCCGGTAATGCTGAGCACTGCGACGTGCTTTGGATCAGCTTCGCCAGGCATAAGCGATGTTGCAACCGAAGAACCAGGCTGCATTACGCTGAATCCCATCTCCGTGTTGACCGTTGGTTCAATTTTGCATTGATGTTCGTGGCCCCAAACGACAAGATCAAGAAAGTCGGGAAGGAAGTCTTCTGGAAGATAACCTGTGTCGGTATGGGCAGCACTAACGTCTGTTAACTTAATCGGACTCCCACGAGGTTGTAGTGTAATTACTGGTTCTGGTGAACACTCATGAGGTTGAACCAATCTTGCTTCTGTGTACTAGGCTGGTAAAACTTAACTTTGCCGTCTCTGAAGGTTCTAAACAGACGTTCGTCTCTAACGTTGCTCATGCCATATAATGCAAGTTTCGTTTGACCCTTTTGCAGCAGGACAGGCTTTACTTGGATGTTATCGGATTCAGGAGTCCTCCCGTAGTAATTGACCAGGCCAGATATCTGGAGTAAATCCAGAGCGGCTAGATGGCCTTCCTGATCAGCGTTAGTACCTGTACATCACGTTCGACAACAAGAGTTAAACTGACTCCTGTAGGATCGTCATGGTTCCCGTGTATCGAGAAAACAGGTATTGAGATATTGATATCAGGGTCTTCGTAGTTAACATGGGGGAAAGCACTATGATTGCTTAGCCTGCTGGTTTTCTGTAGCCTTGAATGAAAGTAGGATTACCCTTCGAAAGTTTCACTTCCATCACTTAGCATTTCCAGCTCGCACGGTCTCTCTCCGTAGCAATTCATCCGCAAGGAACGCATGACTTGGTACATTGACTTCCGTGAAGGCTTGTTTTCGTGGAATAGATCTCCAGCGAGCAGCACCATGTCGACGTCCTGCTCCTTGGCCAGGCACATGACCTCATGGAAGCTCTTCCAGCTGTCGTCCCCTCGTATCGAATCGCGCTCCATGTAACCGACATGGCTATCGGTGGCCACGAGGATGCGGATAGTATCCGCGGCTGTGTATGGTCAGAACAGAAGACTATAGGGTATGGGATTCTGACCAGTCAGAGCTGGCATCACGAAATGCGTAAATCGGATTGTCGTCCAGACACACTATGCTATTGCATGGTTGCAATTGCCTTGAAGTTGTACAGAGTGGTAGTTGGGAAAGCACTCTACGCGAAGTTCTGGGAAGACGTGACGGTTTTGCGCTAAAATAGGTCCCTGCATAACGTGTTGTGCATCTACCTTAGTGCTTCAAACCATCACCAACCGCCTGGATAGATTGAACACCTGCAAGTCAAGTGATGATCCCATCAGTTTGACGATAATGATACCAACTCGAGTGCTCTTGGCGCGGTCTGTCTGGAAAGGTAAGAATATAGCCAAAGATGTGGAAAACGGGTTTGACCACAATTCTAGGACCGAACATTGTTCCGTAAGTCTTCGTTCGACCGAGATGTTCATGTTGCAGACTGTCGCACCTTCCAGTGCTTCGGACGGTCTCGTAGCCATTCTTACCAGTACTAAGTAACATATCTGCACAGACTCCCAATAGTCCGACCCAAACCTGGCGAACGAGCAACCCCAATTAAAACCATGGCGCGCTCTGCAACTATACTACCAAACTTCGTCGGCTTAAAGTTTCAGGTACATAACGGGAAAATCTATAACGATGTCACGATTACAGAGGATATGGTGGGCCACAAGCTGGGGGAGTTCTCGCCGTAAGTGCCCGATGGGTTTCTCAAGCCCAGTCCCTATAAGACCGATACAGGCAGGGCTGACTAACGCCCTGTGCAGGACGAGGAAGCGCTTCATCTACAGGCAGAGCAAGAACAAATGATCGGTTGGGAGATCATGAATAGCATAGCGACGGAGTCGGACTGAGAATACGGACTTTGCGAATAGGCTATCGCGGGTCTATTTCATATACAGATAGCATCTCTAAGCATCTGAAACCATGTACATCTTCGATCTGGCCCATAGCATACAGAATACAGCATAGATCGTCGGCTCAATGTGACGATACCATTGCAGTCAGAATTGCGAAACCCTGTCCTGTCACTAAGAACGTTGACATCGCGCTTGTTTCGCGCCGCAGGGCTGATCCGTCACCTCTGATTGAGTACTTTAGCCTCCAATTCACCAGAGACTGGCGCAGCCAAAGCTGTAATCCTGTGATCCTTCATTGACACCCCTCCCTTTCACGTGCTCATCCAATCCCACCCCAGAATGGCCGATTCCCAACCCCTGCCAACAGACCCCGATCCCACCCCTCAACCCGACCCTACCCTCAACGGCGCAATAGACGCCAACATCAACATGGACCTCAACCCCGACGCCCCCATATCCGACCCTCACCCCACCCAGGAAGAACCCCCACCTGAACCTCCAGCGCCCACAAAGAAAGACATCTCCCTCCGCGACTTCCTCTCGAAAATGGATGACTATGCGCCTATAGTACGCCCCCACCCCTCTCATCCCTTCCTTCCCACCCCACTAGAACCACGCAAACCATCCACACGAGAATGGGGAACGCGAATGGGTACCTAACAACCAACAACAGATCCCCGACGCCGTAACAGCGCACCACCTCCTCCTCGCCGGCCTCCCCCCCTCCACCACCCCCCTCCCCCTCCAACGCCTCCTCGCACTCGCCACCCAGAAATTCATCGCCGACATCGCCGCCGACGCATACCAATACTCGCGGATGCGCTCCTCGAACTCAACAGCTAATGCCGCAGCGACGGCGCTCGGGCCTGGAGGTGTACAGATAGGGCAGCCGGCAGGAGGAGGGGCAGGGGCGGAGAAGGGGAAGGGAGCGCAGAGCAGTCAGCATGTGTTGGGGGTGCAGAGGGCGGGGTATGGCGGTGGGGGTTCGGGCGGGGGCCAGGGGAGGGCGGTGCTGACGATGGAGGATCTGGGGTGTGCGGTGGGGGAGTATGGGGTTAATGTTAAGAGGGGGGAGTTTTATAGGTGATATCCTGGGTTGGTGGTACGGGGAGGGGTTGTGGGGAGGGAGGGCGGGAGTGTACGTTATGGATTGTGAGTGCATGCCTCACGGCGTGGGCATAGCATGGCTTCTCATTATGATGGGAACAGATGGCGAAGAAGCACATCAAGTCTGGGACGGTGTTCATGACATAGAGCGGGGACTACAAGCTGCATGGCATGGCGTGCTTATGGAGTCGCATTGGGCGGTTAGATAAAGGCAATCGAAAGATATAGTGACCACGATTTTTAGAATTAAACCATCTTCCTGATAGCTTGAGAACCCAATCTCCAGTGCGCCTGCGTTCTGCAACGAATCCACCATCTTCTGCGAGGCGTTGATAGGGCTTACATCGTCACGCTGGCTATGATGGACCCAATGCGGAAACTGCTATATATTCTCAGCCCCTATCCTATCGCCGCCACCGCAGATCAGCATGAGCATGGCGAAGCGCTCGGGCGTGGAACTGTGCCGTAACCACCTGGGTAATGAGATGACTGACGCATGACGTGGAGAGGATGGGGGTGGGAAAAGCAGCGTTACCCATACTAAATCCCGTCACATGAATACGATAGATATCCGCGACGTGGTAGGACTGTGAACGATGTGATCGAGCAAAGCGGAGAGAAAGGCGTAGCTCCAGCCATAACTTAGCTTCTTCCAGAAATTCTCTAATTACAATTTTCTGCTCAGAGCTTATCATAATCTGCAAGCCTCATTGTAAGCTGCTTTGACACGGCGGAGCGCACAACGACTTGAGTCACCTCGTAATTCCGTACTCTAGGGTACTTGCGAATTTTTTTATCCATATTTAGACTTGTCGCAAATCTCATGAAAGACTCTGCAACCATCCCGCATACTTACGGACTCACGGCCGCTCCCGACGATTAGCATCTTCGTCTTTGCCTCTGTTTTGGTTACGACCGCAGTGTTTCGAGGCTAGAGGGATGGCAATCTGGGGCGGATTTATGCCGGCTTTGTATTCATCAGAATAGAGGATTGAGCTTGGAAATATTATGCAAGATGGAGGCAAGTCATCGTATCTGCCACGCTGAAATTCGCCGGCGCCGTGCATGATGAGGATCAGGGGCCATTGTTCTGCAGATTGGTGGTACGCTGGTGAAAGTAAGATGGGTTCTCATATTCAGAAGGCGCTGGCGAGTAGGGCTGGTTGTATTGATTGAATGATATGTGTGATGTTTGCGCATAAGAATGACCAGGATATCTGGGCGTAGCCATTTTGCGATCACTCCAGGTTGTAGGCAGGATAATATATTTAGGTTGTAGCAAAGGATCTGACAAAAATGTATGAGAGACAGAAAGACGACAACGGATATAATGTGGTAATGAGGAACCAGAAAGGAGATGACGATTCCTTAGCATAATGACATTACGCCGGCAGAAGATTCATTCATGTTACATACCCCATATCTCATTCCATCTCTTGCTGTCACCATTCAAAGGTCCGTGGAAACGCCCAAATCGTGCTGGCTTGCCTCCGTAAGCCTCAGGAAGGCAAATCCAATCCCTTACTACGCCCGGCACCTCCTCCTTGACATGGCTTACGCATATCAACGCTTGGTCTTCGGTTAGACCGTCCATGAACACGTCTCCGAGGAAATGAGGCTCTGTCGCTGTCAATTGCCTGTTTGCCAGCGGTAACTTATCCTTTGTATAGTAACGATAGTATCGAGTGTGACCCCAGGTGAGAAACAGTATGCATTTGTCTCTGACATACTCATCCATGCCGCTGAATGCTTCGTCGAGGACAACCAGATCAGGCTTTTTCACGATGGCGCGCAAGAAGAGCACAATTCTTTGAGAGGTGAATGGAAGATCTCCGAATCGGAGATTGTCTGCCCAATCCAGACCCTGCTCTTCATAAGACTTCGGCGCTCTGGGCGCTTCTCCTCTCAAAGTCACTTTGGTCATGGGATTGAGTTCGGGCTCAAACCAACGCAACACAGCTTCGACCATCATATCACGTTCATAGTTTAATTTGGGTGTACCAAGAAAAGTCTCGGCCCAAGCATTCTCAATCGTGCGGCGTGAGGTCAGATGCTTCGGGAAAAACGCATGGATCTCGGGAGAGGACTGCCCGATACGCTCCTGTATATCGAAGATCGAAATACCGGGCCAACCAGCCTGGGGTAAGCGGCCGTGGCCAAAAGTTTTGATGGGTAGAGAGTAAGCCTGAGGATGGTCGGAACAGATCAACGAGATGATGGTCGTTTTCCCCGACCCTATACCACCGTTAAAAAATGCCTCGCAGAGCTATCAAACTCACCGTTCGGTCCAAATACCCCCCAACGCTGACCTCGTCTCACGGTCCAGCAAAGACCCTGCCGAGGCTGGCCATTCACATCTTGAACCCATGCACCTAGAACTTGCTTATCTCCGTATACCACCTGAACGTTCTCCATTTCAACCAGGGGCTCTCGGTCGTCCGACAGGCCCCTGTCCTTCGCATCGAGGGGCTTAAGCGTTTGTGCTTGCTGCTCCGAACTTTCCTTTCGACTGGTATACTTATCTTTGATACCTCGAGCGGTAAGCTTCCGGCCGAATTCTGTGGAGATTTGTGTCACTTGTCTTGAACGGCTGCTGTTCGTTTCCCATTCCACGCGGTTCAGCACGTCATTTTTGCGACCCTGTTTAGCCACCCGCAGACTTGGACCCAGGTAAATTAAATGCGTAATCCAATCTGGTATAGGATCTTGAGAGCGTAAGGCAAATAGGATTTGCGGAGTATTCTTCTTTGCAAGACCATGCAGCAGAGGTGATAGCGTCATCGATGTAGGAGGATCAAGGCCCACTACGCAGACGCCGGTCAGCTAAGCCCTATCTCATAAAGACCCTGTGATACCCACTGAAGGGTTCGTCGAGCAGAAGTAAACGTGGTTTTCCCAGTAGAGCTTTGGCGATCCTTGCCCGTCTTGTCTGCCCGTTGCTAAGATTCCCAATTGACATGTGGATCAAGCTCGCCAATCTAAGATCATCAATTACCTTATCGATGTCACCTTGCTCTACGCTCTCTTCGCCCAGCTTCTGCGATGGATTAAGCACTGCATTGCCTTTCAGATAGTCCAAGACCGAGAAGTCGGTCTCTTCTCTCCTGCTTTCATATCTTGCGCTCATGTAGGCCCCTCGGGTACTAGACAATCCCAGACTAGTTCCCTGCCCCTCGAAGCCCACATACTGGATAGCACGAGTACATCTACGAAGCGGAATGTTATTGACTTCGACGTGCGGTGGAGACAGGAATGGGAAAGACCGCGCATTCGGTGGAATCGATATGTATCGGCCGAGCAGAACCTCGAGGAGAGTTGTTTTGCCAGTATTTGAAGGTCCCACCACAGCCCAGTGTTGCTGGGACGATTGGTTGGATGGTAGGGACCACTTCAACCCAGGGAACATGGGCGGGTTCTTGGATCCATCCTGCCCATCCAAGGACGGATATTGTCTGTAGAAGGTGGCATTGTCAATGTGAACGATAGCTGACGAAGTCGATGCGTTGGTACGGGTGCTGAATTGGCGCACGAATGTCTTGAACGACAGGGGAGAAGTAATTCGCATGTCCTATCCATGCCCAAGGTCTCAAGCCAGTAAAACTATTCCAAGTCCAAAGTTAGAGTTGGGCAGTTGCAGCCGAGGCCCGCATCCTATCCGAATTTGGCGGTTGCAAAATGCTTGCGACTTTCGGGAAAACTATTTCCCCCCACCACAACGCAACTTCGGAATGATGTTAGATTCAGTCGTCTATAACTTTATCAACAAGCTCTTGGATTTTATTGTTAAACTTGAGAACAATTCTTTTATCTCAAATTTGTTAAAGATCTGTCAATTTGTATCTTAATAGCATAGATAGTAGACTTTTGTTCTAGTTGTATTTTCTTAGTATTTTATCTAGTACGCCAATCCTATTCTTAACTCTAGCTACATTTAAGTCGAAATCTTGAAATCTCAAACAACTCTATGTGCTCTCAATAGAATTGTTCAATTTTACATTATAGTACTCACGAAGACCAGATATATTACAAAAACTATAAATCTCTAGAAATTTATGCGGGATTGTCAAGTGCAATTTTTGATTCTAATTGTGGTGGGGGGTATCGATTCTCCCGAAAGTCGCAAGCATTTTGCAACCGCCAAATGCCGAGCGGGACGGGATAAAAGCCCAAAGACTTCGTCCCTCAATGCCTCGCGATTATCGAATGAAGCAGCAAAAAGTTGGAACTACTGGTACCCTGGCACCCAGTGGTGCACTTTCCCTTGGCTCCCATCGCAAACCAAGGTCGACGCGGCGATGGTAGACTGCTGGACCAGTGGGAATACACACACCCATACGCAGGATTTTAGATACTTCTAAACCCGGGGACGGAAGAACAGGCGGGAGCACCTTGAGAACATACCGAGAGAAGCAACAAAATGACGAGCCCAACTCCCTCCAAGCACTCATAGGCAGCTGGCAAGTACTTCTCGCAACATCCTCTCTAATAGGAAGCAGTGGCCGCTTATAGCATGTCTATCCTACCGTCCTAGCATCATGTTCATCCCCAAATTTAATTGAATTTGAAAAGGCTAAGGGACTGGAGCATAAGATCAGTCTCAGCAAGTCTTCTCAGCACTCCAGATATGGTGGTTCGGCCCATGACTTCGGTTATCATTGGCTGAATTCCTGGTCGCGTAAGGTTGCGCTATTCGCAAGCACGGCAAAGTACGCGCACGAGGCTTTCATGTTATCCGCTAGTTGAGAGCTCACAACCGTATAACTGAGCGCATAGCATACAACAAGTACGAAGCCAGAGCGCCCTGGTCTTGATAGACACCTCGCGACCGTTTTCGATAACATCACGTCCAAGCATGCCATATACCTACAGCTTCGTCCTTGTGTGCGCCTTACTCACTCTCCACTCGATATTAGACGTCTGTGCCTTTCCTGCCTCCAATGGTCATGAACTGTCATCAGGAGCCATTCGTGAGTCGAGTAATCACGAGTGGCTATCGTGTTTCAATCGAGAGACACACCCGGGTATCAGATCCGTCGATCTTACTGAATGCCGCGGTGCGCTGCGTAAACTCATTCTTGAACCGGACTTCACCAGGAATTTGCCCTTTAGTCGTCACGGGCGGGTCGCTATCAAAATACCCAAGGGGTGGAAACAGGGAGAGTGTACGATCTTCGTATCTTGTGGCAACGACTACGACACCGATACATTCACCTACGCCGATATAGCTCATATAGCTGCAAACATCATCAACACGTGCATAATAGACATGCCCGATACGGAATACGGAGGGCTTGCAGGAATTGGAAGGATTGGCAGCTTCTATGTCGCTGTCGGTAAAACCGGATGGCAGCAGCAACTTCTGGGAATTGAGAACAGGAACCGCTCGGCGGCCGTAGCAGCCTAAAGACGATGAAAAACGAGAGAAGTGGAACGGTCAAAATGAAGGGAGTGAAACCAGTAAGAGGTATCGCTACCTTCTCGAAGACAGGAGAGAGAAAATGAGACACTGCTAGCAGCTGTTCGCTGGTAACGTACTTCAGGTTGGGGCCGGACATTGCTGATTGTAGCCGCAGGGGTCAGAAAATCCTTCCCAAACCTGATCATCACGTCTTGAGTTACGTCGTGTGCCCATGGATCGTTCGTTTCTTGTAGTTTAGTACAAATCTACAGCTTCCATGGATCTGTGAAACTCTCTCTGGTGCGCTTGTTCTGCAGAGATCTTCTATTGCCACGATAACACCATGATAGCTGCAGACTGATAGCGGTGCTATACATCTGGTAGAGTTCACAAGACGAGTTGGTTGCATGCATACGTTTCGAATCTCGTCGATTTCTCCATCCCATGGAACCATATGCTTACTGGATCGTCGTGGCAACCTCAAGGAGTGGTTTTGATGGATCGACTCACATCTACGTGGTAAAATCAACATATGTCATATCTACTTCCTCTGAGGAGTTCTGCGGGGTCCCAGATTCGGCTTATGCAGCCATACACCACTCAAAGGACTGACCGAGCATTTCCTATCGGTCGACATGCAAGCCTAATCACTGAACGCAGGACTAGTTCTCGTTCGTGAGCGCATCGCACAGTATGACAGCAACGAAAGGTCTCCTAGCATCCATTGTGCATACATCAATTATCGCTAGCTGCGCATGGTAAGGCTATCCCTTATGGCATTGACTATGAACGAGCTCTCTTATAGCTAGGCTCACTTCACCACCTGCTTTGCGGCTTTTTGCCTCATTTTTCCTATCTGGATATATCTCTGGGAATGAGGGCTGATTTCGCAAGCTGCGGTAGCGAGTTCCTGAATAAATCTACGACCTTATATAGCACGCTCGTGTATCACGGTCCAATTCACAATGTTTACGCTAATGCCGTGGACCCAACACTGATCACTGTCCAAGGCTGCAACGACCTCTGTGGCACTGGCATCGACTACTACTCGTGGAAAGATGCAAGCAATACAATCACCACCTGGGTAACCTTACGACCCGAGCTTGTAACAGTGCGTTCATTGACTAGATGATATGGATAGGTTCTTCCAATCATTGGTCTCTTACTTCAAGCACCGTACGAGAGCAACAAGAACTGGAGCACGGTTTTGCTCCTCAGCCGGTGGGTCGGCAATCCAATCGCAAGCTTGTCCTACCTTCTGTGGAACATCAAGGTCACGGGAAAATGCGCGTTAATGTGTGACATGGCTACGAGGTACGAGGAGTTTCCTGCTCAGGGCTCTGAGTTCTCGGTCATGCGGGATTCTCTGTTCGTTCTTTCCGTCATGAATCAATGTAGGTAAACCCGAATTGTGGTAAGAAAAGCATAAGCTTTGGCTAATGGAGAGCATGAGATTCCACAAAACCAGAGTTGCCTCCTGTGGAATCGGAGCGGCTTTTGCGACTCGTATTGTTCAGCAATCTCTTGCCTTTGTCAGATGCCACCCGCGGCAGCGATGAGCTCTTAAACATGCGCACTCGACTTGCGCAAGATCTCCGCGAAGGCCGAAAGAAAGGAGTGATTCCTGTTTTCGTCTCATTCCTGTGGTTTGTATTCGCCCTGGCACTGTCTGTCCAGCTCGCGTTCGGTTCCATCGGCGACAACCAAACGGCGCACAATCTTGCAATTGGTTTCTTGACTGGCTGGCTTCCTATAATGGTCATTGCGAGTACCGTAGATCGCAATGTTGTCTCTGCGGACTCTATTCAGGAAAGGTTGAACCGTCTTGTAGAAGATGTAAGGCTAGCCCTGCTTAACCCCGAGATCAGAGCCGGCTACATGCGGGCTACAAGAACAGGTCCCGAGGACTTCTCGTGGTGTGGCAAACTAGCCGATCAGCGAGTGTTCGATGGGAACTTCTTCACCGAATTCTCTGGGCAGGGCAGGAAGCACTGGCACTACGGAGTAGCTCACCCTCTCCTGGCTGGCATCGAGGCAAAGTTCGTGGCAAGGTACGGCCGTGACTGGCTTCGTGAGGGCTATGCTGCTCGACTCGCCATCGTTGTCGGATCGAGAAATATCAACGGATTGAGGATGTTTGACCCTCGCATGGTTTGGCAGATTACAAGTTCGCTGATTCTTGTTGTGGGGTCCGCTGGAGGCTCATTCGTCATCTCATGTATTGATCCTCCCACGGTCTCGCTCTCCCCCGTTAGAAATCATGCAGCTTACAATCTCTGCAGATTATACGCCGACAGTGGGCCTTGGATGCAGGAGTGGTGGTTACGCGGTCTACATCATTATAGCTCTTGGCCTACTGATGATCGAACTCGTTGTATGGCGGCTGACACATGAGCGAACACCTTCCCTAAACGGACAGGACAATCAGACACAGACCAAGTACGAAGAAGGTCGAGATTCACCACTAAGCCAGGGCGTGCAGCGAATCCCTAGAGCCTGGAGCCGCCTTCAACTTCTTTGGAACAGGATGGACACAAGGGACGTCATCAGGATCTTCATCATGAGGCCTTGTGAGATCTTCAACAGCGGATGGCTGGTCTACATCATCGCCGCTCAGACATTCGGATCGTACCAAACCTGCGAATGTCTAGCTAGTACCTGGGCTGGATCAGGGGTGACACAGTCCCACTCCTTGGTTCACCATTTCAGAGATCAGCTAACACGCGCAAAGGGATACATCGACTTCGCAACGTCTGCCTGACCACATGTACCAATATTTAAGACGAGTATCGACTGACTTCACCCAGCTACAATTCCTACCGCGCTCGCGGTGTATACTACTATTGGGGAGCCGCAACAGCGCTGTCTGTCACCGTTATGAGTGCGGGTCTGGCCTACATCGTGGTAAGCATCTCTCAACTTGAGCCCTCACGAGGCAAGCTTCCCAGGCATAAGCTGACGGACATTATCAGCATGAGTATTGCACACAAAGCCATCTCAGCACCGAACACTACGACAGAGCGATGCGAGGCCTGAAGCAGACGCGTAGGTTCAAGAGGCACTTCCATTTTGTCAAAAACATCCCGAACTACGCTATCAGAAGCAGCAAGTACGTGGTTAGTAGAATCACGGGTGGCAAGACGCGCCCTGGACGGCGAAGTTTGGTCTGGAGCAGGTCAACGGAGGGACATGTGGGCTTCTTTGACGATTGAGAGGAACACGTATCGACTTTGAGTTGACGAGTTGGCTGGGCAACGTTCTTTCGGTCCCTGTCCAAGTTACGTTCTCTGATTTTTGATCTATAAGTATTCCTTGACGGTTTGCCTTGTCAGCAATAGATGTCGAAACGGCCCGTCACCATTTCACTGATACGTTATCCGAGGATTGCCACACACTCAGTCCTCCTTGCTCTTCTCCACCAACGCCTCTGCCTCCCCAGCTCTCCTGATAACCACATCGCCATTTGCCATCCCGAAGTATGCCGCAACGGGCTTCTGGCCCCCCGTCTTTCCGCCTTGCTTCAATACCTCCTCCCCATCGACCCCACAAAAGAGCCCAACACTGAGCACACCCTCAATGAGCTTTATCTCCCTTGCCAGCTCCTCCACCAACCATTGCCCTTGTTTTCCCCTTCCCGCCACCCCATTCGGCATCCCCAGTCCCTCCACCCCTCCTCCGACGCACGATCCCTTCGACTGCGTCTGCTGCCCCGACGGCAAATCCGCTGGCAGCAACAGCGTCGTGAAGGGTGCATCGATGATGAAGTTATCCTGATCCGTCTTAATCGGCCCGGCTTTCATGATCGCCCCTTCCCTCAACACCGGCCCTTGACTCCCCAACCGCTCCAACGCCAGTAACACCGTATTCGCCGCCAGCGGTTCCACCTCAATCGGTATCGTCTTCCATTTACTAAGCAGCCTTGGCTGCAATTTCCTATGATCGGCGACACACACGAACTTCTTCGCGCTCGTCGCAACCAATTTCTCCTGATACAGACACGCGCCGCCACCCTTAATGCAGTTCAGATCCTCATCGACTTCGTCCGCGCCGTCGAAGGCGACGTCGATGAGGTGGCCGGGGGGTAGGGAGTCGTATTTTATGTCGCGCAGGCCGGCGCGGTAGATGACCTGCCGGGATTGGTAGCCGGTGGGGACGAAGAGGATGGAGGCGGTGGAGGGGTGGTTCAGCTGCTTGATGGCTTCGACGACGTAGACGATTGTGCTGCCGGAGCCGATGCCGATGTAGCGCGCTGAGGGGTCGAAGTGGTCGGCTACGGCGCGGATGGCGGCGGCGCGTTTGGCGGCTTCGATGGGGTCGGGGGGGTCCATTGGGGAGGGGGGGGAGTTGTGGCGGACTGTGAAGGGTGCCTTTATGAAGTGTGGGGGCTGTTCACGTAGGAAGAGTGGAAGTTGAGTTGTATATGCTGGGGCTGCGAGACATCTACTCTGGGAGAGTCAGGCGGCGCTTGTCCATGGGTGCTTTTCACTTTACCGGAGTGGAAAGGATTTGGTGGAGAGCCGCTGTAACATTCGCCAATCGAGTAGAGAGATAGAAAGGTCGATCAATTGGGCGGGTTGTCGACTGATGGGCTCATGAGAGCAGTGAGAAGGGACGTAGCAGATGGAGGGGCAATGGTGGGGGTTTTGCAGCCCTGCCAGCGGCTTTTCGGTCCGTGGACCGCCTGATGCTCTCTTCACTCTGAATTTACATCTACTTGTTCAGGCCCTCTTCAGATCGTGCACCTTCAGACGACGACTTGGGCGATGGCCACCACATCTATCACCCCAACGCCCCTATATAGCCGCGAAGCCGGCGACCAATCGGAGAGGCAGGTCACACTTTCTTCGAAAGAGAAGAAGTATGACCGCCAGCTCCGTCTCTGGGCTGCTAGCGGGCAGGAAGCTCTCGAGAATGCCAACATACTGCTACTAAACTCCGGATCTGGCGTCGTAGGGATCGAGACGCTCAAGAACCTCATATTACCTGGTGTAGGCAGCTTCACCATTGTCGATGAGGCTGTGGTTCAGGAGCAGGATCTGGGCGTCAACTTCTTCCTGACGGAAGATAGTCTAGAGAAGTCGAGGGCGGAAGAGAGCTGCAATTATTTGAGAGAGCTGAATCCGGAGGTTATGGGGCGCGCCGTGCAAAAGGTGCAGACTCGAAATGGTCCTTACAAACCGTTTACCGCTGACAGGCTATCAGTCTGTTGAAATGTTTATTAGAATACCCAATAACCTAGATTATTACACTCTCATCCTACTCATTGGGCCAGTCAGATCCAGCGACCTCGACAAACTCACGACATGGTCTTCTGAGTGCTCTAGACCCCTGTTCTACATCCATTCGATAGGATTCTACTCTCACTTTTCAGTACAATTACCAGCACACTTTCCTTGCGTTGACACACATCCCGAGCCGGAATCGACTGAAGATCTGCGGCTTCTCAAGCCCTGGCCGGAGTTGATAGATTTCATGCGAGTCAAGACGCGCGATCTTGACACCATATCTGATCATGAGCATGGCCACATCCCGTACCTACTTCTCCTCCTGTATAACCTCGAAATCTGGAAAAAATCTCACGACGGCGGGCCGCCTAGTGGCTTTCAGGAAAAGAAGGCGTTCAGAGCACAAGTCGAAGAAGGGGCGCGAAAGAGCAGCGCGGAAGGGGCAGGGGAGAATTTTGCTGAAGCCGTCAAGGCCGTCAACAAAAGCTTGAATCCGCCAGAAATAGCCAGTGGTCTCCGTGACGTCTTCGAAGCTGAAGAATGCAAGACGCCTACCGCTAGTGTAAGTAGAATTCCCTTGACCTGCACACTCTACTCAATGTACGACAGTCAAGCAGCTTCTGGATCATCGCCAATGCCATCCACGATTTCCACAGAAGACACGAGGTCCTGCCCTTACCGGGAGCAGTGCCAGATATGAAAGCGCAGTCTGCAGACTACATCCAGCTCCAGAACATATACAAGGCCAAAGCGAGAAAGGACTTGTCGGAGGTCGTTGATAAAGTCCGTGGCATAGAGTCAGAGCTCATGAAAGATTTCTCTATCGATGAGCGCGAGGTCGAAGCGTTTTGCAAAGGCGCCGCCTCCGTGAGATTGATCTCAGGCCGTCCCACTATGCCAATCAAGAGCCCATCGATGGTCGATTGGGGCGATAGGGCCAATTCTCTTGCTCAAGAGCTCAATGACGAAACGTCTTTGTTCTTGCTCTACGTATGCTTTTTAGCATATGACTGCCTTGCCGATCGTTCGACTCCAAGAGACTCAAGTCAAAGCATATATCACAGCTTATATTGCGCAGATTTCCTTGACGAATTGATTGAACAATCTGGGATAGTCATTGAGAAAGAGGCTGTCATGGAAAGAGTGGAGAATTTTTCCCAAGAGATGCAAAGAGCTTCTGACGGCGAGCTACACAATATCTCTGCGCTTACTGGTGGCATGGTTGCACAAGAAGTCATCAAGGTCATCACCAAGCAATACATACCACTTGATAACACTTGCGTTTTCGATGGTATTGCCAGCAAGGTAGGTGTTTTTAGAGTCTGAACACAAAAGCATTGCATAGCGTTCGGAGAGCATAGCGTGGGGAGTCTTGGACGGCCATTACTTGGTTGCTCAGCGAATTATGTATCAAAAATGAAACAGCCCACAGAGATCGGGCAGCACGAGGAGCTATGGTCGGAATCAAATGGTCTCCAATGTGCTTCTTTTCGCATCCTCTGGCAGCATTCAATTGGTCACATGGACACATTGGTGATACGAGCAGTGAGAGGAAAGAAGGGGTGAGCGAGAGGTGACCGCGAGAGTAGTAGAACAAGTAGATGGAAAGAACGACGAAACTAATGCAACGAAAGAAAAAGGCACTCAAGGGCTTGAGCGGGGCTATGTAGAATTGCTTGATACACAGCGAAATTGTTTCAGGGAACATTTCTCATAGGCAAATGATAACGAGTCTCCAAATCAACCGATTCACGGTTTCCCTATTGGGTTTGTTGGTGGACTTCCGGAGGGCTTGTGCAAGAACCCACTTTAGGACTAGCGCTTACTTTTCCCGACGTCATTAGCCAAATAGCAGTCGCGACTGATATGGATTCTAGAGGTCAAGTGTTGCTTGGCATCGCATCTCTCGTCCTCCAACATGTATTGTCACTATTATAATACGCTGGTAGCTGAGGCTCGTGGACAACCAATATGGCGCATTCATCGGTGCTCACATACAGGACTCAGCTGTGAATCCTGTGTCATGGCTTGAAGGGATGATATCTAAGCCATCCACTGCGGGCGTGAGAGCGAGCGCCGTTTCTGCAGCTAGATCACGACCAGCGGTGTCATCAACATTGCAGCAATTCAAGAATTCGTCAGGCCTAGCATCACTCTTTGAACTCGGAGCTCAAGACGTCTTCATGGCTATTCCCTGGATGCTCGATCGCGCAGGCGCCTTCAATTTGTTCAACCTACCAGAACGAATTGACAACATACTCGGCCTGCATGATGGGGGCAGCATCATTGCAGAAGCGACTGGCAACAAGACTCTCAATATGTCATCTCACGCAATAACGGGGTTAGCTTCTGCACAGCGGACTGCACCACCCATACAAGGGCATACTGCAGAGACCACTGGAGGTTTCTTTAGCTTCGCGGGTCTACAACATTTCCGTAGCTTTGGCGGTGTGTTTACATACATGACTAGCAAATGGGCTTTCGCGTGTCTCACGCTGGTAAGCCCCCGGCAAACCACATCCGGGTATTCAATCGCTGATTACACAATAGGTCATCGTCCTCAATCGAACGCATGCTTACGCTTCGGGCAGACGTCCTGTTCGCCTCACTTGGCCAGTTCGTCTGGCTCTCCGCATCTTGCCAATCATACTATTCTCATACCATGCACCGTCGCTGCTACAAGCAATCCGTTGTCAGACATCCCCCGATTATTCAGCTCTTAGATACAGCACCCATGACAAGAAATTAGACTTCTCTGAAGATGGCGGATTTCTCTACAGGTTGAGCTCTAGGCTATTACCCTGGCAAAGTGATCAAGAGTCTTGTTTAGCAGTGGGTATGGCTAGGCCTGATCAGGGTACCGCACCACCGTTGGGATCGCTATCACTCCTATGGCCGATCTTTAAGTCGATCTGCATCAGTCAGTTCGTGGAGACACTGTCATCGTCGGTACAAGGTCTGCATCCTGTGACTGAGACTGGCATGTCTGTCTTCGAGCATTCTTTAGCATTCGCTGAAGCCGAAGCCTTGGTGGCCAGTCAACTTGGAATGACCCCGTGGGGCTTCCCAAAGAACGGTTTTCCACGGAACGGCACCGAGTCCTCTGGCGAGACTAGAATCATGGACTTGGCTTCTTTGAGCACTCTGTATAACAGGATGAACACGCCGCCGGAGGTTCTGCTGATGGCTTTGATTTCTTCTTTCAACGTTTTGAGCACACACATACTTGCAATTCTAGGGCAGAAGGATAGATTCCGGCTTCTCAACACTGGTATTTGGGGGCTGTGTTTCATGGGCTCCTTCGCGTGGGGATTCTTAAGCTGGAAGCCTGAAGCAGGCATCGATGCAGTTATTCTACGTTTTCCAACTGTGTGCATTGTTGGGTTCATCCCGCATCTTCTTATTCTCATTGGCATCTTCTTCTGTGCGTGCATCTACCTGCTTGCGCTCTTATTAGCCGTCCTATCCCCTCCAGATGGCTTGCCTGAGCCTCGATCACTTAAAGAGAGGCTTCGAAACGCGCACGAGAATCTACAAGCCCACCGTCAAATTTGCAGTCTACAGGCTCGTATGCAGGATGACTTCTACTCGACGCTTATTAAGCTTGGTTTTTCTATTCTCACGATTGCAAGTGAAGCCGTTTTCCTGAATGAGGGTAGAAGAATTGGCGTGGGAATGTGGACTTGGCTCGAGGAGCAGCGGTTGAAAGAGCTCGAGAACGCGCGGCAGCCGTTCGATAACGTCTTCGGCGACGGCCTCGCGGACAGAATCGGCTTGATTGAAGAGCGAGCATTGCAGTCAGCTAACACGGGGAAGGTTTGGAGAAGCGGTTATGACCGTGAGCGGACGACGAAGATACTCAAAGCAAGAGGTCAAGGACTATATTCACAGCATGGGACAGACGGTGTCGGAGCGCTCCAGAGGGGCGGCCGATACCTCATGGCTTGGGAGTTCTTTCGCAGCATTTTCTGGGTGTGGTTGCGGTGCTTTTTGGCAGTTGTTGCGAAGATCCTGGATGTTGCTGGCATTCCATTTACTGCACTGCAGCCCAGCAAGAAAACCAGGGAAGAGAATGGCCCAATGCAGGACAAGGACAGTCCGCCACGGCAACCCGGTACGATCGATTTCTGGCTACTCTCCGACGATGGCATTCTGTCTCTACCAGAAAACGATAACATCGATGTAGAAAAGGAGACCAAGAAGCGCCTGAGAGCTGCCAGTGATCGCTGGGGCGGAAAGGAGGAGCGCAAACTCGACTCTACACTCTACAACTGGTGGACACACGGAGGATGGTGGGGCGAACGTGACGACAGCGGCACTTACCAAGCACCAGACACCGAAGACGATGAAGACACCACCAGCATCATCTCCGAATCCACCGCCCACGACACCGCCTGGGAGAGCGAAGACGAGGGCTACCAAACCCCCACCCAACGCCAGCCTGAACCTTACCGCGCTCGCTCGCCATCCCTAGACCCCGTAACAGACCACACCATCGACCCGACCCAGCTCGCCCGCCTCCTCAACCCCAAAGATCCCGACGCCCGCCAGGAAGCCCGCATGCTCGCCGCCCACCTCTCCAGCCCCACCATCCTCACCCGCTCTCAATACCGCGCCTCCGAGACCCTCGACCACACCCACCTCCTCACCTCCACCCGCTACCGCCCCCCTGGCTTCACGCCCTCCCTTCTCAACGGCCGTCTCACCCCGTCCGAAGAAGCAGAGATCCTCGAATTCCTCATCCTCTCCCGTCGCGCGGCCGACGCTCGACCTGCGGGCGCCTCATGGCGAGACGGTGCCGACGGCCTCGGTTCCGGAGGCCCGCAGTGTGTCGTGTGCCAGAGCGAGCCGCGGACGATCTTGGCGTGGCCGTGTCGGTGCTTGAGTCTTTGTGAGGAGTGTAGGGTTAGTCTGGCGATGAATAATTTTGGGACGTGTGTGTGCTGTAGGACGGAGGTGGTGGGGTTTAGTAGGCTGTTTGTGCCTTGAGTGACTGAGTGAAAGGGAGGGCGGAGCGAGAGGGGGGGGGGAGGTTTGGTAGCATAGCGGGAGGGGGTCCATGTACTTTTCCAGCGATAGAGGGTTTGTTCGGGAACATTCGTTTTGAGGTTCACACTCCAGGCTATCGATCAGTGAGCATGCTGTATTATTTTCAGCTTTCTGCCTTCGATGCCAGCGTCTGGGACTTTATTGTCATTGGACGTCACATTCTTGCACTCAAGCAATCGAGCTCCTCAATGAACGACATGATTTTTTCAGTCCACCTCCCTATACGCAACGAACCCGGTAGCAGTTTCCCAATTCCTACTACCGAGCATCTTCTGCTCTATCGTCTCCGATACTACGACACGACTTTCGATCTACGCGCTAAGCCTACAGGAAAGTATGGCAAGCCCTACTTTTTGACATCTACCCACCCTTCTCAATAGACCATCTTCCAAAGCCGAAGAATGGAAAAGTAGCAGATTGCATGGAACTCAGCGCCATGTCAGCAGCTTATAGAAGGTGGGCTCGCGGTGTAGGGGGGTAATGATGGATCAGCCCTGCGGGTTTGGAACGCATGCAGAATGTTGTTAGGATGTGTAGGAGGGGTGAGATCGGCTTGTATTGCCGCGGGGGGGGAGTATGCATTTGGGAAGCAGGTAAGGGGGGGGGAGAGTGGCAATGAATGGGTAGTCTTGGTTGTTGAGGTGAGTTGACGTCAGTTGTTCTCAAGCAAGAGGTGTAAAGGTTTGGAAGCAGGGCAGATTTGTCATTTGTGCCTCTTTTACAGGTAAGGCGCACCGTCTGGAAAGTCTACCTTTATACAATTCTGTTTTGAGAGACTGGAAGCTTGCGATCGGTAGGTTTGTGGGTGATGTCTCCAAGGTTTGAGGATTCGAGAAATTGGCCGCTGTTCGGGAACGTCCACCTGTTTTTGCGTGGGCGGAAACGCCGTGTTGTTTCCCTACATCTTCTTCCTCCACTTGTCGACCCAAATCCCACTTCTGTGTTTTTCGCGGTGTAGGTTCAGCTGGGCTGTCACTTGCCGTGGAGCTTTCGCTTATACAAGAGGGTCTTTCCATTACGTTGGTTACTGGAGGTCCCAGGAGAGACAGCATATAGATTCCGGTACTGTCGAGGTTGTTGTTCGCGGAGAAGTGGTATTCCCTCTATCCGAAATTTTGGAGGCCGCGCTCTGTAACCCATCAATTGGATCTCGGAGAACACAAAAAGTATCCGTGGAAGAGAAGAAGTTTGTGTTGCGGTGTTTGGTGGCTTATGAACGCGGGTGTCTGGCTTGTCATTGCATGCTATATGATGGTGGAATTTGACGATTCCCTCGCTGCACTGGGAATGGCTGGAGCCACTCTGCTACCTTGCGGAAGGCTCGTTGAGAAAATTGTTAAGGTGGAGGTGATCAAGCGGCATAGCTTTTAAGATGTATCGCCAACACATCGTGGCGAAGTAGCGGACTTTGCTTCGGGAGGGGACGTTCTCAAGGAAATGTGAGCTGCTTAGGAAATTCGTGGTGCCAGTCAGAACCAGTTGAATGCACTAGCGGACCAGCGCCGGAGCCGTTATCGGTGGAAACGCACAAGGTTATTGGGGTTCGTGTTGTACTGGTCAGCTGGGCTGGTGCCACCATGGTTCCCCAATGAGTAGCAATAGTCGTTCTTTGAAACCATTAATGCCTCGATACTCTGCAGAATGATTCCCGAGTTTTCGGTATTGGTGGCATCGGAGTAGTAAACGTATATCTCTCGCCTGTCTTCCGGTTGTTGCATTGTGCAGAACTTCTCAGTGAAGAATTTGATGGCAGCGTCGTAATCCCCTTCACACCCGCGGTAATCGGGCCAGAAGTCGCTGATCGGTGATTGTTTGATCTTTTCCCGGAAGATGTCTGCTTTGTTGAATAGTAGTACGATGGTGCTGGTTGTCAAGCATATGGCTGTGTTCAGGAGACTTTCAAACCAAGTAAGGGAGTCGCGCATATCATTCAAATATCCGTGACCAGGGTAGGTATCGTAGGCAGCCAGTGATGCGACAAATACCAGGCAGTCAACGTTATCCAACGCGTAAGGCCATTTTTTCCGTTCAGCGCGATCACCCCCGATATCGTAAACACAGTATTTCATGTGGTGGGATTCTAAGTAGGTCTCATGAATACCTGTCGTCTTCACATATGCGTGTAGAAAGTCCTCACCGTTGGCTGCGTAATTCTTCGAGTGCAGACGCTCTTGATGTCGAAGATAGCTGAAAACCGTTAGCTGCGACCTTACCCTTGGTGAGGGAGACTGACTATTCAACCGTGTCATTTACTATGTTATCATGACCACGCAATCCCGCAGCTGCCACTAGCTCATCAATCCACTCTCGCTGCAGGGTGGGGATCTCGATCAAACCCGCAACTCTCACATTACCGATGCCATCAAGAAGTGCCAACTCTTGGCATTGCGGTCCTGGCCGGGAGGTAATCCGAGACAAAGCCTGTACTTCACTAATGATATTGTCGAAGAGGACCTCCCGAGCGTGCTCTCTTTCCCGTGGAGTGATGAGGCGGGCGGCGCAAGCAATCCTCATTTGCTTCAACATTGTAGATTTTCCGGATGTTGAGTTACCTACCAACGAGAGAGGAGAACCGGGTAAGCGTGAACTTGTTACATTCCACAGGATGATGAATTGAGGTAAACATACCAGCGAGGACGAGCTTGATTTGCGGGTCATTGACGGGAATGTAAGGTTGAGTAACTATGTTATAGCCAAGTACTAAATTCTTGTTGGCTTGGCTTACTGGTAGGCTCTCACGTCTTCTCGCTTCTGATAGAGCATCCAACCAGCGCTTTCCAATCCAAAATCTTTGTTTTCCCGTTTTCTTCCTCACTATGCGGGAAACACCATTATTCTCGCCCCTTCTATCACGCGAATAAGGTGGATTCGGATTCGACTGATAATTCTGCTTGTTCCATAACTCATGTATCGATACTGGAAGTGAGAGCACCGATATGTTCGTGACCTGTGAGAGGCTTATCGCCGATAACAAAGACCATCCTGCCGTGGACGCACGAGAACAGGGACGTAAATTGTTCGACTCTTTTGATATGCCATTTGAATAAGCCCTAGATTCCTGAAGCAAAAGCTCCAGATCGGTCCCAATGAGGCCGGCTTCGGCATCGTTTTCGAAACCGTCGTTCATATCTACAGAATCGCGTTCATGTGTTAAAAAATCAACATACGAGGTTGCAATGTGGTGCGTGTCGGTTGCTGTACTGTGGCATGATTCGGGAGACTCCAACTGGCTGTACGTGACTTCGTTCAATGTAATGGCACAGCTCGCTTCTGCGCACGCCAGACTGCCAAGTCCTGTTGTGGCCCGACGTATCGACGCCTGCAATGCTGGCTTCTAGAGACGCCAGTCTCCGGGAAACGTCCTCACTTGATGAACGAATGCCCTCCACTGTTGTGACGAGGCTGTCAACGGCCATCCGGATCTCGTCAACAGTTGTGCTACGAATCTCGCTAAGCTTTACCTGCCCTTCTTCAGTGACATAACTTACCACGTGAAGATCGCCAAGATCATATTGAGCGAGCTCTGAGACGTTCGAACTCGAGAAAGAAGTTCACGTATCTTCGATTCGTTCTTCGCCCACCGCATCTTATCCAACAGCGAAAACGGTCGCTGAAGCGTGAAGGAATCCATCATCTTATCCAGCTCCGACAAGGTCAGTACGCAAGATGTGTTGATGATAACCAACTGTTCAACAGAAATTTGGGAGGTGCGAGTCCTAGAAGCCTGTTTTGAACCTTGCATGAAAGGCTGCAATTGAGAGAGACATCCTCGCAGAGCAGAAAGCTCTGCAACGATACCGTGCATAGACGCCGGTGCATCCCTCTCTCGTCGTATAAAATCGATGAGGCTGCCGGTCAGTTTGCTCGTGACAGCGAGGATGCCTATGACAGATCCTATCACGGAGAGAGGATCCATGTTGCAGATAAATTACGAAAGAAGCACAAGCTGCAGACATTGTGGTCATTGTTCGCCTTATATGGCGACGAGATATGCCTCAGCCTCGTTCGAAGGGCTGGCTTTGCGTACCTATCACGAAGTCGTACAGCTTAAGATCCGATCCAGGCAACCAAAGTACGGCGGACAATAGACGGCCCGCGTCATGCTGGAACTCTCAATTCGAATCTGCCAAGACCGAGGGAGAGTGAGAAGAGAAGTGCAGATTGGAAGAAATATCACTATTCGATTCAATGAAGTACTGATTGTATTGGAATGGAAAGGAAACCTATGGCTGACGAGCTAGATAGAAGTGAATGACAAGCACAGGACTGCTAATGAACGTAAGTGTTCGAAGAAAAGGATACTGGACAGTACAAGGAACACTGGGTAGAACAAAACGCAACAAAGACTTCTCGGGTCGCAAGACCAATGAACGTAAGAATCGAAGCTGATGATAAGGGCATTAAGCATTGAGAAAAGATTGTGAATGTAGAGAATCGTCCACTACCAAGCTCAATCAGCTCGCCCCTTTCCCTTGCCCTCCTTGACACGCTTGCCAGGGGCTTCTTCGAGGCTCTTCTCCTCCGCCAAACTTAGCCTGAGGGCAAACTCCAGATCATCGATTTCTGCAGTTGACTCATCTGCCGAAGATGGTGGCGACGAACGCTGTGCGATGAAGGAAGCGGTTCCACTCGATCCTGCCTGACTTGTTTGGTGTTCTTGCAAGCTCAACTTGATCGCTTCTCTGAGCTCTGGATCGCCTTCTTCGCTTATTTCGATTGACGTGTTGTCGGCAGTCCTTGGAACAGATCCTTCGATGATTGTCTCGCCACTTTCGCTCGAGCTCGCGCTCTTTCGTCGAAGCTCGTCATTGGCAGCCGCTTCCTGACTGAGAAGGGTTGCATAGGCAAGGATCTCATCCTCGGTGGCACCAGGTCCGAGAAGCTCAGTACCGAACCGGCTAGCGAGTCGCTCTTCCTCCTTTCGCTTCTTCTTCTTTTCGTACTCGAGCTCATGCTTCTCATTCGCGATATATTCTTTCAGTGCGCCTCTGCCGGTGCCAGAAAAGTGATCCGTGTTCTGGTTGCTTCCTCTCTCTGATCGTCGAAGCCGTCGCTTGTTACCCTTGTATTGGTCCGCGGCGGAGGAGCTGTAGCTCCAATAGCGTAGATGCGTACCAAGAGACACCATACCACGAAGGCTGGTTGGATCGGGGTCAAGGCAGAGAGCGCCTGCAGCAAACAAATTGATTCCGACACCTTGAGGCGACGCTTCGGCTTGAATGAGACGGCGGCGAGCACGGGAGGAGAAGCGAGAATTCAGTGTACGGATGGGATCCAGGTTAGAGGCTAAAGGGTCCCATGCCTGCACCAAGCCATCATTTCCGCCGTGGACAAGGTATAGAGCGGTCAAAGCAAGGCAAGATATCTGGGGTGAGTCTGTGTGGATGATACGGACCGGCTTGATGACATTATCGAGAATGCTAGTGCTTGGAGTCGAAGCCCGAATGTTCCATAGGATGATGAGGCCCGTCTTAGTCCCTACAGCCATCAACCTTGCACGCTGACCTGGAACATCTGCGGCGGCTGCGGGCGGCGACAACCGACTCAGCGGTGACATCGTTGGCGATGTGGCGGCTGAAGACCCGACCATCCCTAAAAGCGGATCTTCGAAAGTAGTGAGCGTGGCGAAGGTCGATCTATCAGTAGCTGCCGTGGTAATTTGAGTTGACTTCAGAGTGCCGAACGAAAGTGTAGAGATCAACCACTCCTCAACAACATTAGTGCAGATTGAGGTATCGGATTGCGCAGCGGAACTCCGTCTGGTACGCTTCAGATCAGCAAACGACCAAGCAGGCTGCCCTTGGTTCTTCGAACGCGTATCACCAAAAATGGAGGGTCGCTCCGGCTCCGGGGTCTCAACGGGGTGCTCGCTACTATGATGGTAGTAAGGAACATTCTTAGAGGACTCTCTTGTCTTGCAACGGGTGTATCGCTTGATAGAGGTCGGCGTATCATCTTCAAGCCCGCATTGTAGGACCAGAATGCCCTCGCCGGTGTTGTCGTCGTCGCACGCAGCAAAGTCGACTTCCAGACGTCTTCGCATGTCCCACCCTTCACAGGACTTTTGGAAATGATGAGGCTTCAGTCTGGCAAACCTTTCGATTTCTCTCGTCTCGGCGGCGATCTGCTCATCACTCAAAGCCACTCCATGCCAAGAGGTCCTTGGCGTGTAGCTTCCATCGCCCTCTGAATCTTCGAAGGGGTTGAGCCTAGCTTTTCGCCGTGTGGGTTCAACCTGTTCCCAGTGTACTGTGCGACCAACTTGCCAAGCTAGTGTCTCCCACTGTTGCGCGTTGAGCTTCATCGCCCGCGTAAGAGCTTCGACTCTGCAAGGAAATTTAATTAGAAAGAAGGCTTCACCGAGGGCGTTGAGAGCCACGGCCCAGATGCGATGCCGCGCATGTCGCTGCGTTTTGAAGTCATCATCGACGACGATTGCAATGATTGGTACACCTGGGCTCAGCACCCAGCGAGCAGTGAGCTCACCACGTTCCATCCGTCTCTCTTGGGCGTTACTAGTTCCGAGGGAGTAGGCCGATAACACGCCATTTGAAGAACCGGCGAGCAAGCCTACCATTCCTTCCGAAAGATTCGGTATGTTCGGACTCTTCGCAATCCAAACGGTGCAGATAGTATCGAGTACGGGCAGAGCAGGAGCGCCAATGTATACAGATCCTATGTCGGTTGGGGGAGCTAGAGCACGCCCACGCTTTTCTTCAGTCGATCTGTAGTAGATCATGCCGCCTGACCAACCCTCGCCGTATATCATGCCATAAGCTTGACTAACGTCCATTGAGTTTGGCACACCAATCACGTCGCCGGCTCCAAGACCGTACTCCGCGTCTCCAGGGTATCGATCCACGAATTGAGAGAAGCCTTGAGGGTCGGCAAAGCCCCATTGTTCCACCTTCCCAAGTCTGGGATCACTCAGGCAGGCCGAGCCCATCTCTTCCGTTGCATGAATGAACGAAGGAGCTCTCTTGTTGAGGGCAGTGCCAAACACTGCATGTATATGGCTGACAGGTGTGACCAAATTTGAGTTGTAGGTGATTTGAGCACTGCCAGTCTGCGCAGAGTTGGACCTAGGATTACCGGATCCCGAAGAAGACCGAATCTCGGCAGGTTTGCCTCGCCCCAGAGAACGCAGGAGACGGGTACGGAGAATATACTCGCTACGCCATGACGCAAGCGGTGTTACTCGGCAAAAGGCACGATTCTCTGATTGTAGATTCTCCGAGCTTGTATCGAAAGCCTCAGACATGACATCCGACGCATTGATTGCTTCTACACCAGGGAAGAATCGTGAGAATGCCATCCGCCATGCGTGGGGGGTGGTGACGAGCATATGAAAACGACGGGAAACCAGGGACACGTCGAACAGAGACGCGGGCGGCAAATGCGACAAAATATGCGTGAGCACCTCTACGACTGTTAGCAGGTTGCGAGAGTGTCTAACGCATTCACGCTGACAGCTCGTGAGAAAGGCGTTGCGACTCTCACCATTCGGAAAATCCGTGATGGTACAATTCCCTGGTCCGGGTATCCTCCTTCTCTGTACCACGGTGAAGGATGGCCCATTATGCTTCTTCCTCGGCAGGTAGGAGCTTGCTTTCTCATGTTCAGAGATGCGACTCACAGGTGATCGAGAGTGTGGTGGCGAGACCGAGTTCAGCCGGGTAGCAGAAGGCTCTGACACGGGAGAGCCACGAACAGCAGGCCGCGCTGCTGTCGTCGCCGGGCGATGGGCGGAACTATGATCTTCGCCCCCGCTCTCTCCACTGAGGAGATCGCCGAGGGCGTGCTGGTCGTGTTCATGGCGGCCATGGTGATTCGGTTGGTTGGGGTCTGGAGATGAGTTTGAAGATGAGCTTTTCTGGGTTAATCGTGTGGGCTCGGGTTGCATAAAAAGGCTAGAGGATTTGAGGGTAGGTTATAGACTGAGCCAGCTCTCGGTTCAGTCGGGTGAAAGACAAGGTGCACAGATCCTAGGTTGATGTTGTGGCGGAAATAGAGAAGGAGACACGATGTCGTCTCGTCCAATTCGAAGTCCAATTACGTCTACGGCGGGCCGACTCACTCCCTGGTGTGCAGAACGAAGCCCCTTTCCAGACCGAACAGTGAACTCTTCTAGTCCCACGGATACGATGAGTTGCGACATAGCTTAAGTATCGCGCTGCATTACAAGCCGGAATAGTGTTTAGTTCGTAAACATGAGAGTCCGAGTCACCGGTCGGTACAGTTGCAAATTAGACCAATTGGGTCAAGATAGGGTGCGAAATGGCGGTCTCTCCGCGCTCCAAATTGTCGTTCATACGGGCATAACACTCTCAACAGCGATCTGACCACTATTCTCCAACGTTCATGTACAAGGCACTGTTGGGAGCACAAAGATCAGACTGCTCTCAAGAGATGCATCTAGTCAGTGCCAATTGATCGATCTATCGAATTTGGGCAGGCTGGTTAGTGATGACGAATCAGAAGTCAGCACCAGAATACAAATGCACGGGACTTGAGGTTTATTATTGGAACTATGCAACCACCTCACATCAAGGCAACAAAGGATCTTTCGCAGTGGTCGCGACCGGTGAGGATGTTGGGAGAGATATTGGTCCAGCTCCAATTGTTTTAGCCAAGGGCGATTCTTTTCGAGGATCTTCAATGGGTGGAGAGGTCCTCGTTGCCGACGAAGGCAGAGAGAAGGATCTGGAGGAGAACTATGACACGGCATACGATAATAGTGAAGAGAAGGCACTGCTCGCCGGGACATATCCAGCGATATCCTGCTGGGCGGACTGAAATGAATAGAGGGGCGCTATCGGTCCGATCCTGTCCTTGAGGGCCTGCTATGCAGTCTGTCCAGTCAGCCTTGGGGTTCCAGAAACTCCAAGACCTCACTACGTCAGGTTCGCACCCGAGCATTAACAGGCAGCCTCAGCCTTGGTCTAGGATTGGTCTTGCAGGCATGCATCATGCAGCTTGTCGAGAACGATAACCACTAGGAGCCCTATGGCACACCATAGGCCAAAAATGAGCCATGTTCTTCAAAGTGTGCGCGTCAAGCCGCAGGATTCCAGAACCCGGCGACGATCGCTCAGCCGCAACTATGTTTCGTACGTTATTTTCCCATTGCGGGCATGTGCTAAAGGTGAAGGTTGCTTCTCATCCTTTTGCAAAGTCCTGCATGCGTTTGATTTCTTTTCTTTTCTTTTCCTTTCGCAAGCTGCACTCTGAGACCGTCTTCTCTACCTGTCAGCTGCTGCAATGGGAATGTCCTCTCGCCACTCATATGAGCTATCGGAGATCTCGAGCGCCGCGTCGGGTCACAGACTGTCACGTACAGTGTCGAACGTATCGAGGGATAGCCCGCCCTCTCGCTATCCTGCTCCAACTTCAGACCATGCCAGCAAGATCGGTGATCCGTATCCATCGTCTCAGAATCATGATCCCGCATCGCCTGCCCTCCTTTCGAATGAGAAGGTACCACGGCCCAGGCTTAATTTTTACGATCAATCCTTTACCAACGGGTGGGGCTGGGAACTTCTCGCTTGGCTTCTAGCAGCAGCATCTCTCCTTGCTCTTATAGCCATCTTCGCCGGATTCAGCAACAAACCGCTCGGCGACTGGCAATCAAGATTGGCTCCAAATACGATTGTGTCAGTCCTATCACAGATAGGGCAGACCGCCGTCCTCGTTCCTGTGACAAGTTGCCTGTGTAAGTTCTATTCTCTAAGCGTTGATAATATCCTTGGGACTTTTCGTGACCTGTGAGACATGTCTTCGTGTTGAATTTTATGAAGACATGCAGCCGGTCGACTGCGAGAAGACATGCTGACTCCGGATTTATCAAGGCCAATCTATGATATGGCTGGGTAAGGCAATAGCATCGAGTATCTATGGTCAGCCTGCAGGCATGCAAGGTTTAGCCCAGCGGATGGATAATTTCGCGGTTAGTTTGACCAATGCATTACGTACGACATCCGACCTCATTGAGACTCATCCAGGCATCGCCAGTACCAATGAAGTCTACATCCAGATAGTGTGGCCTTGGATGATACTGCCTATTCCCAGCATTATTTTGTCATGGGTCTTCCTGGTGCTGACAATGTCCATTACCAAGCGGCGCAAGATCCCCGTACTGAAGTCATCGCTACTGGCCGCCTTACTCGGTCTCGATACCGATACCAAAAGGGACTTGGGTGGCATCACATCCGCAGCAGCTATGGAAAAGCATGCTGGGCAATAAAACGTGCGGTTGGAGTCAGACGGCACCGAATGGCACATTGTGAAGGAAGATTAAATCGAGCTCGAGCGATACACCGATTTGGATTCTCCGAGACAGGCATGAGTATCAGCATCTTCTGTCTGCCGCTTGCCTCGCTTCTGAAATGTTCCTGAGATTTGTTGAGAGGACAAGCCTTTGTATAGACTAGGGGAATGTACAGAGGAGATAGGAGGAAGACTGATGATGTGAAGTTTGAGAGTCTGATGAGCTTGATGCATCCGTGACGTGCAACTCAGCTGGTCTGGTCACAGAGCTCACCGAAGACAGGACTGTCAATGGTATCTCTTGATCGCATTTCCTCTATCGTCCAGGGTTGCAATTTTCTTCTACGACTGCAGATTGGCTGCTTTGCTATCTACCCTGCGTAGGGCGGGGTACCCTGCCGTGAATGGATCAACCTGCATGGCTACGTTGTACAAGGCTGATATGCTGTAGAATCCAGCAGCTCATCACTGCTATTGTGTTAGTCATGAAGGGGAGTCTCTACAGGACTTTGCGGAAACGTGATGGCTCCGGTTGAGATCACAGACGATTATTATGCTATTCTCGAGGTTCCACAGATCGCTACCCTCGATATCATCAAGAAGAGCTATCGCCGGCTGGCAGTACTCTTACATCCTGACAAGAATCCCAACAAGCCTGACGCGACGACTTCCTTCCAGTGTGTAAGTTTGCATATTCATTTGACCACTGTGAGTGAAGAGAGTATTGACTGACTCCTCCTGAAAGTTGTTAGCGGCATATGAAACAATAAGCGACCCCGAGAAACGACAGGTATATGACAAACAATGGGTATACATCAAGCATCGTCAACGAACACAACGGGAAGCAGATAAGTGCCAAGCCGAAGCCGCCGAGACAGAAAGGAAGAGGGCAGCTGAAGAGAGATTGAACAAAGAGAAGCAACAGAGAGCATCACAGGAACGCCTTCGACAATTAGAACAGCTCAAGTCTAGTCACGACAGTAGTATCTTCGAAATCAATCGAGTGATCAGAAAACTATCAACGGATGTGAAACGTCTTCAGGATCAAGATGATGAGGAATCAAGAAGGAAGAGGGAGAGAGATAGTTGGTGGGCATACTTTACTTCACCCATCTATGGCAAGGCAGAAGAAACAGAAGAACAGAAGCAGCAACGGGAAACCGAACGTCTCCAGAGGCTTGCTAGCAAGAGTATTCGAGGCAACGAGTTGAATCAGAAGGAGGCAAGGCTCCAGAGCTTGAAGAGTGCATTACAAGATGTGAACAGTAAAATTGCGGCGGAGAGGAAAAGGAACGAGGATGAGGTGCGGGCACAAGCGGCAAAAAGGCAAGAGCAGCTGAGAAAGGAGCAAGAGGCAAGGAGGCGAGTCGAAGAACAACAAGAACGCGAGCGACAGGCGGCGTGGCAGGCGGCACAGGCCAAATTGCGGAGGGAACAAGCTGCACGCGCAGCTAAGGAAGCCCGCGACGCTCAAGAGGCCTGGGAGGCACAAGAGCGCGTGCGAACAGCGCAAGCAGCTCGCGAGGCACAAGAGGCACAAGAGCGTATGCGAAAAGCGCAAGCAGCTCGCAAGGCGCAGGAACTACAGGAGTGTGAGCGAAGAGCCCAACTTATGCGAGCAGCTCGAAAAGCAGACGCGGCACGACGAACAAACAGGTCAAAGCCAGCAACTGCTTCCAACAGCTCCCATCGGGCTTCCGCCTCTAATGGAAGCACATGCCGACACGATGCTTTCTGGCCGAAGTTACAGTGCAGCCATCTTTGCAGTAACTGCCACACCATCCAAAGACGTTTCGCATTTCAGTGCCCGGGTTGCAGGATGATAGCCTGCGCGAGCTGCCGTAAGAGTCTAAGGGGTGAAAGGCCAAGAGATGACAATAAATCGGGCCGGCGCTTCGACTATGATAGCCCTACTGCTCCTGACGTCTGGGATGATTCCTTCTATTGATTGATGGGTTTAAAGGTGATAGCGGTGAGGAGAATTGCATGAAGGAGCTGACAACGCTCAAGCTAACGTTGCCATTAAGGGAAAGACCCTCCTACAGTAAAGATAGCGATGTCGCTAGCTAGGCCAGGTAGTGAAAGTAGGTGTAAAGGAGTTGGATTTCCAAGGATGGATCTACATCAAAACCTCAGAGTAGAACATTTCCATAGTAGAAGTACTTCTGAAGGACTTGCTTCTGTCGGAATAGTATGACAAACCTGACCTAGTGCCGAGTTATGCCGTTCTAAGGCTTGGCACACACCCTGACAAATCACGTGATGACGGCACGTGACAGCTCGGGTGATCTTGCCTCAATCGTGCTTGCGTTGTGGCCTGTCAGACAGAATTTACTTTATATTGGTCATTCGCGGCCAGGCCAGCTTACATTGGAGTTGCATCGCGTGGATGAGGTTCTTCCCGTGTGGCCGAGCTTGGGTAGCTTAGACATTGACTGGTGCGTCTGTCCGACTTTTCTGCTAAGGCTCAGAAGCTCTGCTCCAGGTGAGATTTGGGTACCTGATTAGCAGCCCACTCAAACAAGAGCAATCTCACTTCCGCTGTCCTTCGTAACTGCTTCGTGGTGATGACGCTCCATAAGATCGCCCTTTTCCGGCTCCTCAGTCGAGTTTGGGCGCTGAAAGATCTGCAGAAGCTGGATTTGACCTACTTGGTGAAGCGTTGTTGAGCTCTCCACAGACATCAGTCTAGAAAACATCTGATCTACGGCTTTGTTATCTTTTTTTTGCATCGAGTGCAGATGCGTCGTGGACGTCGACGTGTTACTTTTCGCTTCGAAAAGCAGCCACAGGACTTAAGATATTATGGGACGGGTCTTCTATAGAGGACCCATCTGATAGTCGATTACGAAAGAGATTACTCATTAATCCACCAGGCGACTTTCTCCATCATGCGCTTGAGTAGCAAAATCTGGTCGACATAAGTCGACCAAGCCAATAGTACTCTTGCAACGGACGTCAAAAGATTATCGGAACCGAGCGAAGGAGCAAAGACTAGTATTGCGTTAGGTTTTGTCTTTGCGTTGATCTGTCTGGTGTTCTAATCTGTCTCTTAAACGGCGCAGACTCGCTCATGGTCGATCTAGAAATGTGGCAACATCGCAAGAGACAGACAACTGCGAATCGTTCAAGGAGCGGCTTGTGAAACTGGTAGGAACTTCGTCCCATGCACAAGCTCCCGCCAGAAGTCGATGGCCACACTCAGCAACCCAACAAAGCGTCCACGGAAGGTGAGATCATGGAGCTGCTTACAAGCACCATCACCGAGCTCCACGGGAACCACATAGAAATCTCGCACAAGGCAGGTCAAATGAAGATTGTGCAGTGTACCGTACATGCCGTTGATAACGATCCTGTTATGCTGGTGAAATTAGATGACCATTGCGGTATACAGGGTGTGAAATATGACTTGGCGAACAGGAAATCAGCCTCGTCGTCATCGTTGTTGGGATTCTCCTCTTATTTTGGTTCCCGGCACCGTGGAAGAGTGAAGTCAGCAGTGAAGTGGCCAAGCAATGCAATACAGCTATCCTCCGCTAGCATCAGCCTGTGAACCCTGGAATCATGCAAGAACACGATGGGATGCGTCTCAGCCATATAGCCAGAGGTAAGGCATCGAATTAAGTGAAAACCCATGCGACAGGAGGCAGAATGTATTCAAGATTTGAGTATGATACCGAAGTTTCAACCCATAACACGAAGCTGGTAAAGCGATGTTGAGGAGAAACAGCGAAGAAGCGACCGTGGCATCTACCTGGTTTGTACGAAAAGCGGCAACAACTACGGCATGAAGCGTTCCGTACTACTGTCTATGCAAAATAACATTCGAGAATGCGAAAACAAGCGCTGAATCTGTCATGTCTAGGTGGCATTGCTGAAACACAACACCGGCTCCTAAAACGAAACAAAACCGCGAAACTGGCTCCCGCAGGACGGCATGAGCCTCAAACACACATTTCGGTTTTAGACATGACGTCGAAACATCCTCAGCCTCCTCAGCGACTCACATATATAAGAGAGACTGTTATGTATCAATCTGGGTACGAAACCCATCTTGAACATCTCCAGACCAACCATACCTTCGTCTCCACACACCCACCAATCCAATTTCTACCACCAAGCATGGCTTCCTCAACCTCCCCATCCTCACGCTCACGAACCTCATCCTCTACCTCCGCGCCCTCCATATACGATAGCCCTCCACCATGCTCGCGCCGCAGGATGGTCGCTTCACGATGCAAGCGCCCATGGCAACTCCCTACGCTTATCCAAGCAGCACGTCAAGGCCGATCGGAATCGCAGGGCGGGTCGCTACGCGTGAGCGATCCGGATGACAGGACATGAGATACGAGATAATTGTCGAGATTTCGGTTAGCAGCGAGTGTCAAGCGTCACTAGCGAGGTCAGTGTTGTTTTGGGAGATACCAGGAGCAAGGCGTTGGGTGGTTGGTTCGCGAAGGATGCTCTGGTAGCCCGTGGACGCTTTATGACGACCAGGTCTCGTAGCTTGTTGCTGTTGATTAGTACAACATGATACCCAGCTTCGCGATTGCAGTAGTAGATAAAAGCATCATACTGCTTTTTTCGATCTACTTCCTAGTCCTGATCTGTAGATTTCCTCGCGCGTGTCAATGCCTTTCTCAGAACTCCCTGCATCCATCATAACCACCCCAGTGTGTCATGAACTGCCGAGAAAGAGGTTGTTGCGCCTGGACCAGAAGGTTTTCGTACTATATGGGAAATCCACGCGTACAGCCGCAAACACGGGACTGCTCTCCTTCTCCTTGAAAACGTATTAAGGAAGTTTCATTTCCGGGGGGGTGACCTCGTTGCGGGTCTTCATTGTACTGGTTTTGAAACACGTTTTATCCGAAGCATTCGGGGGAGGGAAGCTCACTGAAGCCGATCAAGCCTCCAAGCGGTTACTCAACATCCGTGGCCAGTCTTGTCAGTTTCTCAGATCAGATAGTGGAGTTGTAGCTCTGGCGTGCGACGAGTGGTTTCAAGTCTCGCAGCTTTTGATTTTGGACTGTAGGTTTATTTTGCTCAAGATAGATTCCAGACCACGAGCTTGTGGTGTCCTCGCTCTCAAACCTCAAGGTGGAACCCCCAACCACTTCAGATGCTCCGTGTATCCGAATCTCGCCCAACCATCTCTCTCCTCCTTCCCCTTTAACCACAGCCACCCCATCATCCCTACCGCATTCGCTTCTACTCCTTCCCTCCCATGCCGCCTCCTGGGAATAACCAGCATCCATTCCTTCACCAGGATCATGTTGTAATCCTCCGTGCCATGCTCCCTCAAGATGGGTCTTATCCTGTCTAGCAGCTGCTCGTAAATCGTATACACGTCTTCCGCAGTTGCGCCTGAGGGTATAGGCATTACGAAATGCTTATAAGGCACCCCTTCGCAACTCATCGCCTTCCCTTCTTCCAGCCGAACGAGCCCAGGGTACAACTCAAACTCATGGGAGCTGGGCCGCGGAAAAATCTGCAAATGCTTATGCCCCTGACTCGCCCCCGCCTCAGCGCCACAATTATAGATCGCCATGACTTCCTGCCCTTCCTTCCCCAGCTGGCCCATCACCGCCCACGTCGCCCTCATATCCTCGACCTCGAGATCGTCTTTCTGCTTCTCGTACTCTTTGGTATGAAGAATGGACATTGGGCGGAGGACACAATGCTTGTTCAGCTCTAGTGTGTGCGAGGGCCCGACAGCGCATAGAACCATGTCGGGATCTGGGTGCAGAAAGGGACCGCCGGGTTTTGAGCGGGAGGGGTCGTTGGGGGGGAGGACGGGTTTGGAGGAGATGGCGGGGGGGATGGAGAAGCAGAACTGTGACGTGAGTAGAGCGTTAGTATGGGTTACTGGTGGGTGGATTGGGTGAGCATTTACGGTAAAGCCTTCATGCTGGAAGATCTCGGAGGTGGAGGGACCGTAGATTAGCTTGCCATCCGCGTGAGCCTTGTCGAAGCGCTGCAGCGTGAGAGTGGAGAGATCTGAAGGGAGGTTGAAAGAGGTGGTATGGTTCTTGGATGCCATAGTTGTGAGGTTGAGGATTGATGCTCGACTGAGCTTGCTCTACATGAGCTGCTATGCAAGGGCTTCGGCCATGAAGCTGTCGTTGAGATTGTTCACTTCACATGCTGTGCTGCGCACCAGCAGCAGTGGACGTCCGCCGGTTGCCCCATAGTAACAGTGAGGCTGAATGAATCCATCGCATGCAACATACGCATTCATGCAGATAGCCGTTTCACCTGTGCCCTCGACGTGGCAGTCTCAAATGGCGGAGCTGCCTTAAGATACCTAAGCTCAGGATATTAGATGCGGTATAGCGCCCAGCAAGCATCTATATACCTCAATATTCAGAATGTGGTTCCCCCCGAGCAACTTTTGAAAATCAGTTTTTTTGTCGACACCGAATTGCAAATACCACCAATTCCTCAACCACAACGCTATTGTTTTACATAAAATCAATCTCAAACATAAACTCTATATCTGCAATTACTTTTGCAAAGTATTTATCTTTTAAATCAACTTGAAACAAAAGTTATGTGCGTAATTGCGATTTTGAAGCTTCGCCTCGACACAGTTTGAGTGCCCTCCACCAAAGCTCACCAAGCCCCCACCAAGCCTCACCAAATGCGCTCTATTAGAGTCTCTCAACAGCAATAGATATGCATGATCGTATTTACAATGCTCGAATTTGATCAGGATAAATATACAAACTATTATCAATACTCTACTAGAATTTGTAGCAATTTAGATGCGTTGATGTTGAGCAATTGGTGGTATTTGCAATCCGGCGTCGAAAAAAAAAAATTGATTTTCAAAAGTTGCCCGGGGGGAACCACATTCTGAATATTGAGGTATAGCAACAAGGCAACTACATCGAACCTAAGTGTTCTTCCACTCTCCCAATCGTCAAACAGGAGAGTTAAGGCCGATAGAATCAATGGTTACTCTTTGTTTGTCCACGTCGCAAATGACAGCCACTTCGAGTCAGAGATCCCAAGCCATTCCTCTCGCTTAAAATTACATTCTATAGATGTCTTCGGCCCAGTGATGTGTAGACGCAGAACGTAAGACGCCTTCTTGAACTAGGCTCGATGGTGCTATCTGCAGGGCTTTGGCTGGAGCAGGACAGCCTATGTCAACTACGTCAGGCCTGCACTTCGCCTTGGGGACAAGCTTCAGCTCAAACACCTCCATGATGTGCACGAGAATGACTTGCAGCTTCGTGCAACCTCAACGCCAATGAGATTCAACGTAAATGCGGCTGAGTTCTACTAGAAACATCAGCCAACGATCGGTTTTTTATACGAGAGTCCGAGATGACGAATCCCATCAAGCAGGAGTCATTCGGAGCATCGCTTACTTCTGAGAGGCTTGTTCGGCATCGTGCAATTCATCTTTCTAGTCAACCCCTTCTCTACGTTTCTATATTGCAATAGATTCTAACAAATCTCCTATTCACTTTCATTTGCGATTTTCCCATGGGTGACCTGTTAGCAGGAGCGAGCGTATTTCGCTCAACGTTCCAGCACCGCAAGATACGAGGCTTGGTAAACTGTCAGCCTCGATATTGGTAGTGGCCCCCAGAACATAGTCTGCTATGCAAAAATCCAGGGCTCGGTGGCATATGTTTCGTGAAGAATCAAAGACCCTGTCGCATAATGATATGCAGCTTCATCCATCTTCAATCCGCAGGAAGGCAAACGATACCCTGCTGCTCCCCTACTATTATCAACCTTTGATGCTGACGGCAAGGCGTCAAGGTACGCGCTGTTCAGCCCCCACTACTAACGTTGTGTAACCACACCGCCCGCGTAGAGTACACTCTCAAAACCAGAGCCTCATAACGTGCCAGATATACTATCCGATATAGAGTTTTGCGTAAAGTTCTTGTCCCTGGGGCAGAGTGCCTGGAAGAAATGACAATCGCTTCAATATCATTATGCGAAACAACCGTTCGTACAAGTCAGTCCGCTTCGTAGCGGAAGACGAAATAGCAGCTGATCTTAGGCCGTGGACTACACGGCTCATGAGCTTTATTGCCAAAAGCCTGCATGGTATACAAGAGCTACATGGAAAATTAATGCATATAATTGGTCCCGAGCAGCAAAGTACAAGGCCGCACAGGTACACGGTGGTATGGAGTTTCATTGCTTTTATACTATTCGCAGTATTGACCTGCGTGGCTGTCAAAGTCACAACGGCTGCAATGCGCATCAGCTATGCCTGCGTCTCCTGTGGCCTTTTTGTTGTGCTTACAGAGCTCATCGTTGCCGATCTCGCCTTCGACAGTGAGTTGGTTCCACGTCCAGCTATACCGCTGATGGGCCACAGCTTGCTCCAGGGACACGAAGCTACAAAAGAAATATCAGCAACACTTGTATCACCGCGCTGCTCACCGTTCCAGTGATGACTGCACTGTACTGCTTCATGTGGCATCCGCAATTGAACAAGGAGGTACTTGAATTCTCTGAGGACGTTGTTGTAAGCACGTTTCATCAGCCATTTATGCAGAGCGGAGATCTGTGACATCTAATTAGCAGTAGGCAAGCGTAGGCTTCCCATCCGTCACGCTGCTCCAACGGATTGATTGGGCATCGCAAGCAACCCTGAGAGCAGGTCATTCGAAATGTTTCATCGGATGGTTCGAGGAATCTGCGCCCATGTGCGACGATGTCACTATGGAAAGCCTAAGATACGGCAATTCATGCAACTGCAACAACAGCTGGTCACCAGATGTTGGTGACCATATTGTGTGGCAACAAAGCTACTATCACTATTTAACGTTCTCGCCCACCTCTAATCTCGTCGCCCTTCGACCCACAGCGACGATGCTATTGCAAGCGTCCTTCACATGTAGGTCGCTCGAGCCTGTTCAGGCGCGACGAGTGTTGACTATGGCCAGATAACGCCACCGAAGCTCTCAACTCGTTGACCCAAAAGACAAGGCCAAGTGTATATCTGTCCATTTACGACCCATCACTCAATATTACCGAAGCCCTGGGAATCAACTTTTCAACGATGACCCTCATCGACGCGAATAGCCTGTCCTCGATCAACCTGGACTTGTCATACCGCCAAAAGCCAAACGGGGAATTTGCTTATGACTATAGTAATTTACCCTGCTGTCCCACTCATGCCGAGCTCATGGCTGACTGGCGTGTCTCGATCTCGGTATATCTTCCATACCAAATCTAGGTCTTGCCTGTGACAGCGGTCAGAACGGCGCGGATCCTTGCCACCTCACACTTTTAATTCAGATGCCCAAATTCGATCAGAAGATCGTTAAGCGGCGGAAGTACATTGGATGGCTGGTATGTTGGCCATTTCTGTTTGCTGATTGTACCAGATGCTGAAGTATGCGCTCGATAGGACGTTGTCTCATCTGCTGGTGGCTACTATGCTCTAATTCAGTATCTGGGCTGGATCATTTCCGGTCAGGCTTTTGCGGCATAATGCCAACCAGGCCACGAGAAACAGCATTCTGCGAGCTCTTTCGACACCTAGAGATTTTGGTGGTGCGCTTTTAGTCGTCAATCGATCGTAGTGTAGATCGCTGTTCTAGGATAACTTCTGGGACCAGCAGCACTTAAGTATGTTTTCCGATCAGCGACTCAGCTCAGACACCGAGCTCACTGCAACTGTTCGAATCCACACACTCTACTTCAATTGCATGGAGGGCGCGTTCGTTAGCGAGCAAGAAGATGAATAGGCGGGATGACAGGCAGGCATAGGTCCCAACGGGAGGTCGACGAGGTCGTAGCGAAGCATGCTACCAGACCACCTCACGGACTCGAAGAGCGTACTTGGTAGATGGATTACGTTCCTTCCTCCAGGGCTGCTTTCAATCTTCCTTTTCCAGAACATACTTCCTCAATGCTGTGGTCAAACCATCTCTCTTCAGTCATCTTATATAGATCTCTTTAGCTCCCACCATGCCACACAGCTACCAGTTACGTCATACAACACCTCACCGCTCCATACATCATGTTGCTTTCTTCTTCCTCCTCCGTCCTAACTAGCGGACGCGAAGTAAAACCCCATCTAGGTCAACATATCCATCTTAGCACCTGATCCGATCTACATCACCACCGACGACCCCCAAAATCCCACTCTTTCCCCCTGGAACCCACCACAACTCAACAAAATATGCATCCAAGAACGTCCACCCTTCCAACCTTTCTCTTCTCTCTCCCTTTTTCCGTCTTCTCTCTCTCTCCCCATCCTTCTCTTCTCTCCTCTCTCTCTCTCTCTTCTCTTTCCCTCTTCCTTTCTTACATCCCTCTCTTCACTTTTACTCTCTTTCTTCCCCCCTTTTCTTCTCCCCCCCTTCTTCCACCAACCCCACATCTCCAGTCTCACCAAACCCCAAAAACCCCCAACGACCGCCCCAAACCGCTACACCACTCACCACTCATCGCTCAACCCCCTCTCCC